>JAAUYH010253271.1_pt1 | contig 211629 bp, 210 predicted proteins | sample 7278061 | NCBI WGS metagenome assembly JAAUYH01 (sample SAMN14350203, study PRJNA611818) | marine sediment metagenome | isolation source: surface marine sediment (0.6m) | place: French Polynesia: Moorea | collected 2018-08 | reverse complement strand
TTCGCAAACTCGCCAAACTGGCTCCAAATCCAGCCTGAAAGAGGCCACGAGCGAAGCTCGCGCTCAGCCCAATACCAAGTGTTCGAACGACTTTTTCAACGAAATCGGCTCCAAGCGGCCCTGCGGCATCGCAGAGAGGTGCCCTGGTCAGAGCAATCCCTCGTCGACGCGAGCGGCCCATTCCTGCCGTTGACCGATTCCCGTCAATGGTGCGCTCGCACCGCGCATTCCAGACTTTCGCTGCAAGCGAAAAAACCATGAATCACCACGGAAGGTTTGGAATCCAAATGCTCATAACCGTCCATCAAACCGGAGATCTCCAATTAGATAGTGCTATAGCACTTCAAGGCTCGTTAGCAGTTGCCTCGCATATTCATCTGCGGCGTCCCTTACACTGCTCGCTGTGACCAGAGCCAGCCACAGGACTCCATAGACGAGATAAGCAATCAAGAGGTAGATCGCGGGCGGCTCTGGAAGTTCCCCTGTGAGAAGAACGTCCCGCGAGTTGTACGCCACAAAGCAAAAACATCCGACTAGCATTGCAAGGCCCGCAGATTTCAGACCGTACAGATTCCGCCGAAACCCATAGGCTGTGTTTTCTTTGAGCAGTAACGCAAACTTGGAACTGTCGCGGGTGTTTGCCAGAAGGTAGCGTACCACGGACTCATACTTTGCGTCTGCTTCCTTAGGGCTAGCCCGCTCTTCTTCGGGGGACGGCAAATTCATACCCTCAATGAGGGCTTCTGCCCGATTGTGGTATCGCTGTTTCGTGTGCGCATCGACGGTCTCATCGCTATGCCGGAGCATCAGCTTTGATGGATACCCGCCCCATTGTGCTGTGAGTGATTTCTCAACGCTCTTGCCCCGCCGCCGTGCGAGGTCTGCCAACAGATAAAGAGCGGCAGAAACCACGATGACCCAAACAAGATGCTCGACACCAAACTCGAATAGGGGCGTGTACGTTGCGGCGAGCGCCAAGAGCGGGCTTGAGGCCAGAAACGCCGGGAACAGTCGGGCTTTGCGCCCGTAGCTGTCAAAAATTTCATTCAGTGAAATCATGGGCTTTCAACATCAGAGTAGATGGGAATGTCTGGCAAAGGCCCGTAGCCAGGTCGAGAGTCTACGTTGTATTTGATCATGATGCCTTCGCCCTCAGTCTTGGCAGTCAAACATCCCCGGCGCTTAAAGGCGTTCATAACGACCCGCTTCGGATGATGCTCGTCATCTTTGGCCGCGCTCGCGACCGCAACCGTCCCGCTATCAGAGCCCTGCGCCAGGATCGGACCGACAACGCGGTTGAGCAATGTCGGGCCAATATTTCGGCGGCTCCCGTGATGTGGCATCGACACCATATCAAACTGCCCAAGAGGGAGCCCGATGACATCGCACAGATCGGCGGCATTGCTTAGTGCCTTTTGACCAGCATCGCTAGTCAGCAAAACCTTCTTGTGGTCGAGACGCCCATAGAGGACGACACTGCTTTCGTTCGATGCACTCGTCTCGCCACCATCATCGAGCGTTTCAATGCCCCAGGACTCAAACACTCCCAAAACAGCATTCTTGACGCCGGCCAGCATCCCGGCAAACGACTGTGTCCGCAGTCCCACCATCATCGCATGATCGGCTGGCTCGGGTGTCCGGCTCATATTCGGCAACAGATCAAGATAGAACTCTTTCGTTGGCGAGAGGACAGTGAAAATGCCGATCTGCGCTCCGGCAAATGGATAGTAGATCGGAATATTCTTCTTGATCGCGATGTCTTCGAGCTCGGCAACGATTGGGAAGCTCCTGCGTAGCTCTTGAGCTAACCCCTGAACCGTCCAGCCATGCTTGAAACGCGAAACAAGTACTTCCGCATACAGCCAAGGCCTGTGCATCCACAGTTGGTGGACGTCACATTGCTCAAGAACGACTCTCAGCCCTGAGCTATCGTCATCGTCGGGGTGGGTTAGGATCACTCTGTTGACTACATTCGTCCCGTAGTCTTGGGCAATTGCCTGAACTAAAACCTCCCCAGAGTCTTTGGTTCCGCCGTCGATCACGACGGCTTCCCATTGATTGCCAACCGAGATTTTTGCTGAGATCGCATCGCCGCTTCGGGATGCATCACCCACAGGGTGAAAGTCGATTTCATAGCTGTTTGACATTTTTTCACCCTACTGCTCGTGGTGAACAAAATATGAACATTTCGGCTTTAGTTCAACCGAACTCTCGTGATTTGCCCGACAAAAATGAGTTTGAAGTGCACGGGTCAACGAAGGCCAACATTCGGGATTATCAGTAGCTCGGCTACAACCCGAAGCGCAAGCACATGAACAACGGCATGCTGTCGCCCGTTGACTGCGAGATCAGGCAGCAGAAACTGAACGAGGCAGGTGTCTAGTAAACTGAGGGCACCTCAATATTCCGATGTTTGGGCTTCTCCCACATAGCCGGCTCCTAAACCAAGGACCTCTTTTTCACCGCGAACACAACGCCTTCGAACTGCATCTCGGTTAGTAACCCTGCTTGCACTTGCCTTGACAGAAGCTGCAAGTCAGCGCGCTCTCCGACCAAAGCTATCAGCTCAGCCAAAAACTCCGCCGACTCATGATTTGCCCTGCATTCCACATAACGATTAGCCCTATCAATAAGTTCTCTCGATGAGACCGAATTGTGCCGACGGATACTCGACCACGAGTAGGCAGCCATCTCAATACTGCTTCGATTTTCCAGTTCAGTATCAAGTTCCCGAAAGGCCGCCTCATCATTGATCTGCTTGAATGCCCAACCGTCTTGAGGGAGGCGACTGTCCAAGTGTTTGGCGCGCCATGCATCGAACCCTTTCTCATTGCATTCATCCCAAATCTCTTCAATCAAGTGACCGTCGAAATGATCTAAGTAGGGTTCAAGGGCTTCTAGCTGCGCCGCGTCAGTTATGCCTGGTCTGCTTGAATTGCGAATGCCATAGGCAAAGCCGAGAAGCTTGAAGTACTCTTTTTTGTCTCCAACCTTCTCGAAATGTCGCGCATGGATCTCAAGTGTAGCGGGTGTTGCAATACACAACAGAACATGGGGGTAGTTGTAGCGGTGCTGCAAGTCTTCCCAATGTTCAAGGATAACGCGCTCGGCGAATTTATCTCGGCGATCTGCCAGAATGTCAGTTATGGTGCTGTCCGCGCTATAGTCTGGTTTGTCCCCCGTTCTTAATGCGCTACTAATCTCTTCTAGTTTTTGCACTAAAAGGTCTTCGAATAACCGACTGTCGAACTGGCGAATGAACTGAAACCAGTATATTCCTTTTGAATGTCCTTCTTCGATCTTGACCCTAAGATCGGAGACAGCAGTGATATCACAGAGACGGCACCTCGCTAGGAGCAACTCGTCTTCAAGCCCCTCGGGCGGTTCTTTTGCAAGCGCCCGCAGGTGATCGATGCTGACCGAGGTTAACCACAATTGGAAGCATCGCCTGCGAAAGTGCGGCTCGTTCTTCGTGTTTCGCCACTCGGTTTCGAGGGCCCGCAGCGCGAGGGTTGTGTAGCGAACATGCCGGTCAAAGTCCGATCCGAAAAAGCTGAACCTTGAGCTCGCAAGGAAATTATGGCGGTCCTTCTTCCCCTCAATTCGTTTGTCGATCTTAGCGATGTATGAACCGGAAAAAATGGCGGCCAATGGATGATCAATGTGTTCTAGACACGCATAAACAACGTGACACATATCCTCATTGGTCGCTGCGAGCTGGATCAGCGGATGCAGTGTTCTTTCGCTCTTCACCCGCCGCAGACCGCCAGAAAGGCAATCCTTGGCGACATGATATCGTTTATCACTTAGCCCCGAGTTGTCTTTGCCTTCTGGGTCTTGAGTGGGTAATGCCTGCCAAGCCGTAAAAACACTACCTAAGGTCTCTTCGTCGACGCCACTGAGACAGGACACGGCGGCAAAAAGCATCCCATGGGTTAATTCCTCCCCTCGATCCTGCAAATGGTTCCAACACTGAGCTACTGCTTGAGCCAATCGCGCATCAGTGCATTCTCCTGCAAGGAACAGAGCCCCTTCTCTTTGTTTTTTGGTTTGCGAGGTGTCACAGATTAATAGGGAAAGATCATTGAACCATCGGTCGCCATGCCGCTTACGGGCATGATTTATGAGGCGATCTCGAAAGGGTGCATTGGTATATGGGTCTGCGTTGTAGCAGAGGTTTGCCGCTGCCCTCACGCAGCCATTGAGCACTCGAGCTTCGCGACCCGCATGTGTGTCCGGCTTCGTGGCCTCAATCAGCTTCCCGAACTGTACTCAAATTAGCCCGGCGATCTGCCATTCAATTTCCCTTTGAATTTGCTTTGGCAATTTTTGAAGGACGCCTGAAACAGCAAGTTCTTCGCAGATTGACTGCAGCCTAGCAGTATTAGGTGAATTCTTATCTTGGGAATGCTTCAACGCGCCAAAACAGACCAGCGGAATGTTGAGCTTGGCAAAGTTCCAAAACTCTTCGGGTGCATACGGCTTGATTGCCGCTCGAGCCACCAAGTCGGAGTAGTAGGGATCTACCAGGTAGCTCTGCGAGAACTCGCCTGTCGAAAAGGTGTTTGAGATTTTTCCAATCAACAGAGCGTCTCTGACGCGATCATGGCGGAAACCAAGTGTCGCCTGTCCGCCTCGGACAACTTCCCTGAAAATGCTTCCCTCACTGCAGATCGACTCCATATCAGAGAATACACCCGAAGTGTCAAAATCTGCATGGAGCGCTTCCAATAAGGGTTCGTTCGTCCGGTTCTCAAGCATCCAAGAAGCGATAGCTTCAACAGAGCGACGAAGTGAAAAAACTGAGCGCGCGCTTGACTGACTTACCTTTGACAGCGCGTCATTGACGTAAGACGAAAGAACTTCACTCTCATTCCCGATGTCCTCTCCTTTCCATAGCCCGATCAAAAGGGGATCGTTGCCTAGTCGTTCTCTGACAACATCGGCTTCAACGTTCGTCAATTCGACACCTACAGCAAAGCTCCGTCGCTTAATCGCCTCTCTCGCTTCGTCATCGCTGAAATCCGCCAGATCGACAGTCCGACTTAGTACAGCTTTGTTCATTTCGTTCGGAAGTGATCGGAGGTTTTCCGGCCATAGTGGACAAAGGACCCTCAGCTTACTCGCACGCGATGAGTCCTTTGATCCGCTAAGTTCGCCCGCAGAACGGTTAAGCTTTGAAATTAGGTCGGTTGGCGATGCCGATAAGTTGATATCTTCAATCCAAATTCGGACTTCTCGCCCTTCTGAAACACGAACGATGTCACCGACTGGATCGTCTAGGTTCAAGGAAGGAAATTCTGCGACTAAACTTTTGCGAATGGCTTGTCCAAGTGAGGAGCTTGTTTCCAAGGCGTAATGAGTGACGACAAATGCCAAACCGCCGTCATTGACCAGAGTATTGCAAACTTGGTGACAGAATACTGACTTCCCGGAGCCAGAGGAGCCATTAAGAAAAACCACCGGAGATGATATCGTTTCGAAAGCCGGGCATGCGGCCTGGGTTTCTCGAAGTATCAACTGATCATTGGAGACAAGAGGCCCATGCCTGGTGAGATGCGTCTGGGAAATCTCGACCGCTAAGTCACGAGACAGCCTTGTTTGCGGTCTGCCAAAGAACTTGGAGCGGATGTATTGTCCATCTGGATTGATGTCCAATGCGTTGGCCAACCTATCATTAGACCAAATATCTAGTTCCACTGAGTCTCGTGCAGCTTTGCTGTGAGCGTCTTGCACCAGATCGGATGGGGGCGTGTTCTTGGATGTAAGGACAAGCCTAAGTATGTGTTCAGGGTTGGAATTTCGAAATAAAATTAACTTGTTAACAGCTTTGATCAGGTCACCATTTTCAGGATCTAGCCACTTCTCTTTAAGGTTGGCTCGAGCAGTAATTGTATGCTCGCAGGCGATCGCATAGCATTGACCGTCTAAAGCCTTGTGAATTGAGATTCCGTCCAAAGAGTCTGTAATGGTTTGCCCGGTGGGGTTCACACCCGTATGAACGATGCCCCTATAAAGTGGATCCGCGGCTCGCAGTGTACTGGTTGCCAAACGTTCAAATTCTCCGGCGTCTGTTATCGCCGCTATTGAAGATTCCGTTGAGTTACTTGGTCCAGCCACGTTGGTGCAATCGTCCCTTCTTAGTCGCGATGTTAGTATGTTGAGCGCGGCATGGCCTCTTGTCATGCGTTCTTGGGATGTTCTACCCGTTCCTAGACAGACCACATTGCATCTGCAATCGTCCAATTTTTGTTAGCAGGGTGCCGGTGCAGTGGACGACCGCTTTCTGCCAGACACACTTCACGGCTCGCACCCGCAGCGAACTTCTGCTTTCCGCCGATTGTGTTGAAAAAGTCGACCAGATCGGATTGGGCATACCATATGCTGATTTAGGAGCGGGCCAATCACAGGATATGGTGGTGATAATTGCGTGACTTGGCTTCTTGCGGACTTTTTCAACACAATCAGCTCAACTTGTACCTTGGATTTTCTCGCTGCGTGCGCTCGCAGCGCGAGAAATGCTGCAGGTGCAAAAAAATTTTCGCCGCCAAGCAGCGTGAAATCCTGTAGAAAAAGGATGTTGAAAATTTCGGCATATGGCCTCACTATACAACTACACATTGTAACGGGAGATTCCCGATGTTCAGAATTCTTACCCTCTTGGTTTGGGTGTCCTTTGCGAGTGTTGGATATGCTCAGGGCATTAAACCGGGTTCTGAGTGGGTCAACACCAGCGGCTCAGAAATGAAAATTACGAACATTGAGGCTGATGGTTCAATTTCAGGAACTTATATAAACCGCGCAGAAGGGTTCAGTTGTAAAGACGAGTCCATGACTCTTTCCGGCTGGATTGATGGTGACTTGGTAACTTTTTCTGTGAGGTGGAAGAACAGCAACGTGGATTGCAACTCTTTAACCAATTGGACGGGCTATTACGCGTCTGGGAAAATCTTCACAGATTGGGATCTGATGTTTGTGTCGGCGCAAACAGGATTGCCAACACGCCTGAGCGATAGCAACGTTTTTAGCCCTAAATAATAGGGCATCCTTCTGACTGCGTCCGAATGTGAAAAAACGACTGAACGCAAAACAGGGATGATGGAATGACACAAGAATCTGTCAACGTGATTGCCAAGTTGAACGGCTCAATAAGTGAGGTGTCCGTAAAAGCCGGTGACACAGTGAGCGAAGGAGACACGTTGTTTTTGGTTGAAGCAGAAAAGTCTCTTCTGACTGTTGGTGCACCTTATGCCGGCGTCGTGGAAACGGTGCGCCATGCGGCTGGGGACGACGTTATGGCATCAGACTGCATCGTTGAATTGAAACGATCCGACTTGCCACGCTGAACGCTGAACAACGCAGTTCTTTTTCGAACAAGCCCCCCCCCCCCCGGCGCCCGCGCTTCATCGAACCGGGCAAGCCCGTTCAAAACGCCTTCGTCGAGAGCTTCAACGGCAAGTTCCGGGACGAACGCCTGAACCTGCACTGGTTCCGCTCGCTGCGCCACGCCTGCGAGGAAATAGGCCGATGGCGCCACCACTACAACACCGAACGCCCGCACTCGGCGCTCGGCTACCTTTCCCCAACGGAGTTCCTGATGAAAACCACCGCGCCAGCGTACGAGACTCTTGCGATCTCCACGCTGCCGCTAAACACTCAAACCCAACCGGGAGATTCTGAGTCACCCCGGCCCTAATCGCGGGGAAGGTCAAACGCATCCTTGCCAATTTTGCAGCGGAAACCCGATTGGATCATGAAGCTTGGCCGAAATGAGTCTTTGCCAAATCCACAGTAGGCCGCTTTTCCATGCATCAGGGTCAAGACTGGAAAGGTCGCGCGCTTCATAGTCAAAAGAATATATCGGCAGCCACTATGCTCTCGCGCCCTTGCTCTGTGTCAAGGATCAGACTGCCCCGATCATCAATCGTCTCAAAGACACCCCGAGTCTCGTGTCGGATAGTGCGGGCCACGATTTCGGTGCCAATGCGTGCCGCCCTTGAAAGCCAAAGTTCCCGTATAGATGCAAACCCTAGAGAGACAAGCTGGTTGTCGTAGCACGCAAATGCTGCGGCAAGTTCCTCGAGCAATGACAGAGGGTCGAGGTGTAGGCCCACAGCCTGAAGAAGCGAGATAGGCGGCAAAGCATTGGTGGAAATCGCATCCACAGTCGGCGAGTTTATCAGGTTCGCGCCAATCCCGATGGAAAGATAGTTCTCCTCTCGTCCGGTTGTGGTGCTTTCCAGAAGAATACCTGCCAACTTGGCGTCATTGAGCAGTAAGTCATTGGGCCATTTCAGCGACAACCGCTCGTCATCGACAGAACACGCTGCAAAAGCATCATAAAGCGCCAGCGAGGAGACAAAGCTGTAGAGTGCAATCTGCTCTAAAGGAACTCTTGGACGAAAGACCAGTGCGCATGCAAAGTTGCCCGCGGGATCAACCCACGCCCGACCACGTCGCCCCCGCCCTTTCGTTTGTCGTCGCGCCAATATCCATGTGGGCTCCTGAATATCTGTGGCGACGCGATGCGCCTCGTCCAAAGTGCTGTCAACCTGATCCAAAATACGTCGCGCGTATCCGTCCGGCCAGTTTGTCACGATCGTTCCTCGTACAAAGAATGAACCCCAATTCCAGCGTGATACGGTAATCCCACCGTTTTTTGGCGGGATCCAAAAGTAGAACCTATGCTGCTTTCAGTTTCTGGATTGGCGTCCTAACTCCGATGCCCATGTTTGGCCTTTCGTTGTTGTATGTCCAGAGCCAGCGGGTCGCGTGATCCTGGACCTCTTCGATGGTTTCGAAGTGATACCGCCCCATCCATTCGGTCCTGACCGTGCGGTTGTGGCGCTCGACGTAAGCATTCTGCTGCTGCTTACCGCAATGCGCGACAGTTGGGATCAGGCGTCATCCACTCCATCCGCGATCCGGGCCTTGACCATCGAGTCTTCGCCGCCCGCTGACTGAATGTTCACATTTCCCTCTGCCATGCAACGCGAGAAATTCAGCGGCGCAGCGGGTCGTCACTCTGCGCGGGCGAGCGGCATGAATTAGGCACTTCCGGATTGGGCTCTCAGCGGGCGTTCTCTGCGCGTTGACTGAAGGGCCGGGCCAATGCGGCGACCCGGATTTGCGCAACCGGGCCGCCGCTGCTCCTACTCGGAGCTTGTTTGGCTACCGCGCAACTCTATCCGCTGTTGCAGCCAGTCCAGCACCTCGCTTTCCACCCATCCAACGCGGTTTGAGCCGAGCTGCACCCGTAGGGGAAACTTGCCCGCCTTCTCCAACCTCGCGATGTGTTGCGGCGAATACAGCACCAGCGCCTTCAGATCGCGTTTCGACAGTATCCTCATCACAATGTCTCCTGTAGATCAGGAGCATCGCGATGCCCCGGTTGGGTTGGACCCGGACCGAGTTGTCAAGACATAGTCAGTAACTGCGGAAATTGCGAGCTTCGGCTATGTTTAGAGATGTGGATGTATGGTCCTGAATTAGGCCTCGAACCTCCAAACAAACAGCCAAATGGGGGTATCAAGGTGGGGTATCAGGCAAAATCGAATTCGATATAAATTATTGATTTCAAATAATTATTCCAAAAATTCGAGTCCTCTCTGGGCCACTTCTCAAATCAGGCCCTTCAAGTGCTTCTAAAGCCTTGAAGGATAATACGATTTGGGGAGTTCTAGCAGCCTCATTTCGGCAGTAGTAGATGTGGTCGACGAAGGCCAGTTTCAGGACCAGTCTGCGCAGGGTGACTTGGCCTGTTTCCCAGAGTTTCCAAGGGCTTGCGAGGAATGCAAGCGCGAGTTCTAGCTTTTCGTCGAAACTGCCCTTGGATTCGGCCTGATGTTGGAGTTTTTCGGCGATCAGGGCCTTCTCGCGCTCCAATTCGCTGACGCGATCCTCGTAGCGGGCGATGACGGTCGAATTGCCCGCGCCCATGATGCGGTCGAGCGTGGTGCCGATTTCCTTTTCCAGCGCCGCGATTTTCCGCTTGCCCGCCGCGAGGATGTCCCTGGCCTGATCCCGGCGGGCGTCCCAGGCGTAGCGGAACATCGCCGTGGCAAGTGCAAACAGGTCTTGCGTCGGTTGCAGGGACTTGATCATCTCGCCGACCTCGCCTTCGAGCCGATCACGCGGGATCGATTTGCCGTAGGCCCCGCAGCCCTTCGTTTGGCATAGGTAGTAGGCGTATCGCCTTGTGCAGCCCTTCGACCAGGACGACCGCAGAGGCGCACCACACGCGCCGCAGGCGGCGATGCCGCGCAGGGCGAAGTCGTCGCCGATATTGGCGCGCTTGGGCGCATGGCTCGCCCCTTTTCGCCGCGCCTGCACCTTGTCGAAGGTCTCCAGCGAGATCAGTGGTTCATGCTGCGCCTTCTGCCAATCGATCCCGTAGACCTCGGAACAGATATGCCCGGTATAGGCGGGGTGGGTCAGGATATCGACGGTGCGCTGTTGCGTGACGCGCCCTTGCTTGTTGCGCGGAAACGCCGGAACGCTCTCGAAGAAGCGGGTCACTTCGGCCTGGGTGGCGAAACGGCCCGAGGCATAGCCTTCGAAGGCGTCGCGAATGACGCCGTCCAGCGGGGGATTGGGAATCAGGACCTTCCCGCGGCCCTTGATCGGCTTATAGACATAGCCGATCGGCGCGTTGTGCACCCAATATCCGTTCTGCATCCGCGCCTTCATTTTTTGGGCGGTCTGACGGCCGTTCTGTTTGCGCTCCAACTGACCGTGCGCGGCGATGATCGTTTCGATGAATTCGCCTTCTGGCGTCTCGTCGAACCGGAAGTTCAGGCATTCGATGGTCGCGCCGCGCGCCCGCAAGGCGTCCCGCAGATCGATATGGAATCGGGTCGAGCGCGCAAACCGTTTCGGATCGTCGAAGACAATCACGAAGCGCTCGTCCGGCTGGGCATCGAGAAAGGCCAGCAGCGCCACCATGCCGGGGCGCTTCATGAAGTCGATGCCGCCGGTGATCGTATCGGGGAAGACGGCGGCCACCTCATAGCCCTTGGCAGCCGCATGCTGGCGGCAGCGGGTTTCCTGGGAGCCGAGCCCATCCCCATCGGTGGACTGTTTGGTGTCGCTGACGCGGCGGTAAATCACGGCTTTCTGTGTCTGGGTCGTCATACGGCCTCCTCTTCTGCCAGATTGTTCATCCACATGTTCCTGGCTTCCAGAACACGGTCGATAAATTTGGCGTCCGGCGTGTCCTCTAAGCGGGCGTAACGCACAGCCTCTTGCTGCAAGGCGACCCGGCGATAGAGGATTGCCTGCGGTGTGTTTGGTGTTCGGTTGAATGGGTCACAATAAAACTCCTTTGGTAAAATGATTAACGTGTTCACATCGCCGCGTCGGTTCCAACATCATCTGCGGTCTCGCGGCTGGGATCGTCCGGTTCGGAGCTCTGCCCCGATTGTACCACGGCCGCCTGCAGGGCCGCGCGAGGATCGAGGACTTGTCCACAGCTTTCTTGCGCACCGGCATCGCCGACTTCCCAGCCGAGATCGACGAAGCTGAGGAGGATCAGCCAGACATGTTCGATGATCCGGCGCTTCTCCTCTTCACTGGCGTCGGACTCCGCAATCAATCGCAGCCACTCCCGCCAGTCGAAGTGCACGGAGGGCCGGTCGGGTCGGGTGTGTCCCTCCGGCGGCGGGGGTGGGTTTTGGATCGTCACTGCAATCTCCTTTCTGTCTGTCTCTGTCGTTCGCGCCTCATTGACGCGAACAAAAAGAGAACAACTTGTACGGCTAACCGCCCATATTGCAAGGACTATTTTCCCAATGCAGGCAGAGTGCGGAGTTCAGCCCATGGACTGAGTACGATTGTGTGTCTGCAGCTTTTCCGCCTTGCGCGCGGCGATCTCGGCTTCTCGCACAGGTTTGTGGTAGGCCTCTTCGACCTCCTTGCCTGCCTCGTAGAGGTCCTTCCCATGTTTGGCCTGATAGGCGTCCTTCATGAGACTCTTGGCGACTGTCTGGCTTACATTCAGTTCTTTCGCCAGCGTGACGGCTGCCCGGTCATAGGCCTGGTAGAACGGCTAGGTCGGCGGCTGCTGGATCAGCTCTCCGATGGTCTCGACGCAGGTCAGGGCGCGCTTCTGGGCGGTCTTCGGCAGGGCGTCCGCCGCGGCGATCAACGCCTCGCGGGTCTGGTTCAGGCTCTGGCCATAACGGCCGGAATAGATGTCGCGCAGAATGGCTTCGTCCCGCAGCGCATCGAACTTTTCCGACCGGGCAAAGGGATGGGCGTAGTCGGTAAGCTTTTCCCGGAACGATCCGGTCTTGTGGATTTCGCCGTGCAGGATGGCGGCGAGCGCCCAGGCTTCCTTGAACTGGCTGCCGGTGAGGGTCTTGCCGGAAAAGCTGTTGCGGGCGGCGTCGATCCGGGCTTGGCGGTCGTCGGTATCCTTGGTCATGGCTCAGCTCCTGTCATTGGTTGCGTTTGGGTCCAGTGTGAGTTGGGGTATGCGCGCGCCGGAACGCTCGGGCTGGCGCATCGCGGGCGCGGATCTTTGCGGTGAGGACCTGGAACGCCGCCATCTCGTCTTCCTTGATGGCGGCACAGCGGCGGTCATGGTCCTGCCGCACCCGCGCGCCTGCCTTGCGGTCCAGTGCCTCTGCACCGGAGCGATTTTCGGCCCAGGGCGGCAGGGGTTCATCGAGACGCACGCCGTTTTCCTCGCGCAGGATGATCGTCTTTGCCTCTGCCATCCGCTGGGAAAAGCCGCGCTTATAGGCCGTCTCTTCGCTCATCAGACGCGCGTCGGTCTCGCGCAGGATGGCCTTGTAGCGGTCCCAATCCTCCGCGCGGCACAGGGATTTCTACAGATGCTCCTGCAAAGCCCGCCGGAACACCGCGCGCACCGTCTCCTTTGTGGATAAGCTCATGAGATCGCTCCATAAATTTGCGTGGGCGCCGCTACGCTTGCTATGCTGTGACCATGCAAGACTTTGAAACATATGAAGATGTGGAGGAATGGCTGGCGCCGGTGGGCTATGACGCCTTCTGGCGGGCGATCATGGCCACGGGCCTCTATGGTCCGGGCGACAAGACCCATTGCGACAAAGCGCTCCGGGCGGGCATTGCCGATATGGAGACCGTCATGTCCGTCACCAAGCGGCTCGCGCTCACGCATCTGGTCACGCAGTTCGACCTGCGGTTTCGCTGCGACGAGCGGCGCAGGCCCGATCTGGCGGTGGTGGACTAGGGCGCGCATCAATTCGCCCCCCTGATCTGCCGCAGCCAGGGGCAGCGTCCGGCCTGGGCGCGTTCCGTGCGGATGCCGGACCAGCCGATATAGGTGCAGGACAGGAAGCGCGCATGAAGAACGGCTATTGGGTGCACAATGCGCCCATCGGCTATGTCTACAAGGAAATCAAAGGGCGCGGCAAAGTCCTTTTTCTCGACCCGCCGCTGGACGGCATCGTGCGCGAGGCATTCGAGGGCTATGCCTCGGGCCACTTCCGAACCGTCGCCGAGGTCAAACGGTTTTCCGAAACCGTGCTCGATTTTCCACGCAGCAAGGCCGGTCGGATCACCCAGCAACGCGTGGTCGACGTGCTGACCCATCCGCTCTATACCGGGCATATCTGCTCGGATCACTACGGCATCCAATGGCTGAAAGGGTAACACGAGCCGCTGATCTCGATGGAGACGTTCGAGCGTGTCCAGGCCCGCCGCGCGGGCCGTGCCTATGCGCCACGTCGAAAGAACATCGGCGACGAATTTGCCCTGCGCGGCGTTGCGGAATGCGCCTGCTGCGGCACAGCCCTGCGCTCGTCTTTCGCACGCGGCAATGGGGGCCGCTATGCCTATTACATCTGCCAGACGAAGGACTGCGAGGCCTATGGCAAATCGATCAGGCGCGATGTGCTGGAAGGCGAGGTCGGCCAAATCATCAAGTCGCTCCAGCCGACCGTCGGTGCCGTTCAACTGCTGACGGCCATGTTCAAACATCAGTGGGACGCGCGGCGCGCGCAGGCCCGCGACATGATCGCAGCGGGCAAACGCCGAATTGCGGGGATTGATCGGGAAATCGACAAGCTGCTCGACCTGATCGTCGCCACCAATAACCCGAACATCATCAAGGCCTACGAGAAAAAGGTCGGCCGGCACGAACATGGCAAGGCGCTCTTGGCCGAAAAACTGGCCAATCAGGCGGAGCCGAAGGGTAGCTTTGAGGAAAAACTAGAACCAGCCCTCAGATTCCTCGCAAACCCCTGGAAACTCTGGGAAACAGGCGACATCACCCTGCGCCGCACGGTGCTGAAACTGGCCTTCACGGGACCCATCAGATACTGCCGGAATCAAGGCGCTAGAACCACAGGAATTGCGTTTCCATTCAACGGCTTAGACACATATTCAGGTCTGGATTTGCGAAGTGGTGCCCAGGAGAGGACTCGAACCTCCACGTCCATACGGACACTAGCACCTGAAGCTAGCGCGTCTACCAATTCCGCCACCTGGGCTGGTGTCGTGAGAGGCGCATCTAACGTGCACTCTGGGCGAAGTCAACGGGCTGCCGCGACGCGATGGCGGGTTGTCCACGGGTTAGTGCACCGCTATGCAAATTGGCGAGGCGCAAAGGAGGCCGAGAATGTCGAACCTTGTCACAGTCTATGGCGGATCGGGTTTCGTGGGACGCTACATTGCGCGGATTATGGCCAAGCGGGGCTGGCGGGTTCGAGTCGCGGTGCGACGACCGAACGAGGCGATGTTCGTCAAACCCTACGGTGTGGTCGGGCAGGTCGAGCCCGTCTTCTGCAATATCCGGGACGATACCAGCGTTCGGGCCGCGATGCGGGGAGCGGATGCGGTGGTGAACTGTGTTGGCACATTCGACGCGCGTGGCGCGAACAACTTCGAGGCCGTGCAGGCGGAAGGCGCCGGACGGATTGCCCGGATCGCGGCCGAAGAGGGCGTGGACCGGGTTGTGCATATCTCATCAATCGGGGCGGACGCGGAGGGCGCCAGTCTCTACTCGCAGACCAAGGCAGCTGGTGAGGCGGCCGTTCTGCGACATATGCCGGGTGCGGTGATCCTGCGGCCCTCGGTGGTGTTCGGGCCCGAGGATCAGTTCTTCAACCGGTTCGCAGCGATGACCCGGCTGGGGCCGGTATTGCCTGTTGTCGGCGCCGGAACGAGGTTTCAGCCAGTCTATGTGGAAGATCTGGCGCAGGCGGCAGCCAAGGGCGTTCTGAGCCAGGCGGACGGTGGCGTTTACGAAATCGGCGGACCGGACGTGATGAGCTTCCGCGAGTTGATGCTGATGATGCTGGAGGTGATCCAGCGGCGGCGGCTGGTGCTGAACGTTCCGTTTTGGGCGGCGCGGATCCTGGGCGGCGTCTTCGGGGCGCTGGAGATGATCAGCGGCGGTCTGATCAAGGGGCCGATCACCTCGGATCAGGTGCGCAGCCTGCGGGTCGACAACGTCGTGTCCGAGGGGGCGATGACGCTGGCGGATCTGGGGATCGAGCCGACGGCGATGGAGGCGGTGCTGCCGGACTATCTTTGGCCCTATCGGCCGTCGGGGCAGTATGCGGCGATCAAGAATTCGGCGAGGAATTTGCGGGCGTGAGGCATGTGCCTCCATAGAGGCATGCCCGTAACTGTTTGATTTTCTTCTATGCGGCGCTAACGAATTCCTTGGTCGGGCTGCACTTTCGCTGTGAATCCCTTTGGGATCGCGCGATTGTTGATGGTGTCAAATCCACCATTCAAGCGTGGGATTTGCAGCGGCGGTACCCGTCATTTCAACCATGGCCACAGGTGAACGCCACAACCGTACGATGACACCCGAATGTGCTCAACAGCCCGTCAAATGTACAACCCCGGTGGCACATCGGGACGGGATAGTTGACGACAGCGCATCAGGCCGCTGTCCCAATGGAGAAGCCTACCGCGACAATCCGCCCTGCAGCGACGGCACGTCCAGCGCGGCGAAGCCGTAGTGCCGCAGCCACCGCAAGTCGGAATCAAAGAACGCCCGCAAATCCGGCATCCCGTATTTCAGCATCGCAATCCGGTCGATCCCCATCCCAAAGGCAAATCCCTGCCAGTCTTCCGGATCGATATTGCCGGCCTGCAGGACCCGCGGATGCACCATCCCGCTGCCGAGGATCTCCATCCAGTCGTTCCCCTCGCCGACCTTCAGCTGCCCGCCCTCCCACGAACAGCGCAGATCGACCTCTGCCGAGGGTTCGGTGAACGGGAAATGCGAGGCCCGGAACCGCAGTTCGACCCGGTCGACCTCAAAGAACGCCCGGCAGAACTCCTCCAGCACCCATTTCAGGTTCGCCATCGACAAATCCCGGTCGATCGCCAATCCCTCCACCTGATGAAACATCGGCGTGTGGGTCTGGTCATAATCGGCGCGATAGACCCTCCCCGGACAGATCACCCGCAAGGGTGCGCCCGCCAGTTCCATCGACCGGATCTGCACCGGCGAGGTATGGGTGCGCAGCACATGCGGCGGCCGGTTATCCCCGGGCTCGCGATACATGTAGAACGTATCCATCTCGGTCCTGGTCGGATGCTCGGCCGGGATGTTCAGAGCGTCGAAATTGTGCCAGTCGGTTTCCACCTGCGGACCCTCCGCCACGGCAAATCCCATGTCGGCAAAGATCGCCGTCACCTCGTCGGTCACCTGCGACACCGGGTGCACCGTTCCCGCCGGCCGCCGGCGCGCGGGCAGCGTCACGTCCAGCCACTCCGACCGCAGACGCTCATCCAGGGCCGCGTCGGCCAGCGCAGCCTTCTTCGCCGCAAGCGCGCTGTTGATCTCGTTCTTCAGCGCGTTCAGCCGCGGTCCGGCTACCTGCCGCTCCTCGGGCGTCATCCGGCCCAGTTCGCGCATTTTCAGGCTGACCTCGCCCTTCTTGCCCACTGCCTGAACCCGCAACTCCTCCAGCGCCGCCTCGTCCGCGGCATCGGCAATCGCGCCCAGATATCTGTCCCTCAGATCGTCCATCGCCGGACCCCTTCGACTTCACCGCCGTCCTGCTAACCAGAGCCCCCGTCGATTGCAAGCGACGCCGCGCGGGGTGCGGGATGGCGTACATCGGCTCGGGCCTCGGGGGCCGTGCGCTCAAAGCGTGCGCCCAAAGGCGCACTCACTCCCAAAACGGCATCCTCACCGGCCATACAGGGCAAAAACCGTTGCGCCATGCCCGACGCTCTGCAAGCACTGGAACAAGGTCACAAGCAGACACATAAACCAATGACCGAATACAGCTATTGCGTGGTCACCTGCGTCAAGAACGAGGGGCCCTATCTGATCGAATGGCTTGCCCATTACCGCGCCATCGGCGTGCAGCGGTTTCTTATCTTTTCCAACCACAGCACCGACGGCACCCGCGAACTGCTTGATCATCTCGACCGGCGCGGCATCGTCCGTCACCTGCCGAACCCCAGCCTCGCTTTCGAGCCGCCGCCGCACCGTGCCGCGCTTGCCTACGCGCCGTTTCACAAGGAACTCCGCGGCAGTGATTACGCCATCGCCCTGGACGTCGACGAATTCCTGCAGATAGACCTTGCCGAGCGAACGCTTGACGGGGTCATGGCGCATTTCGGGGCCCCGGACATTCTCTCGGTATCCGAACTCGGTTTCGGATTCGGCGGGATTCTCGACTTCGAGGACCGTCCCGTGACCGAACAGTTCCTTCTGTCGACGGATCTGCGCCCGGGCAAACGCCGCGCCCGGCGCGGGGTCAAATCGATCATGCGCGTCGGGCCGCATATCGCCGATTACAGCAATCACAGGCCGGTCATCGCCGCGGATTACGCCGACAAGGTCCGCTGGCTCGACGGCAAGGGGGCGCAGCTTGGCCTCGACTTCGTCACCGGCGGTGACCGTGGCTTTGATTCGCGCGGATGTTTCGATGTCGTTCGGCTGAACCACTACACGCTGCGCTCGGGCGAGGCGATACTGGCCAAGATCGACCGTGGCGACGCGGTGCGCAACGACCGGCTGGGTGATTTCTATTTTCGCAAACGCGACGCGGCCCGTCTCTTGAATACATCCTTCGGACCGATGCTGCCGGGCCTGCTCGCAGAGATGGATCTCCTGCTTGCGGACCCGGAAACAAAATCGCTCCATGACTCCTGTGTCGAACGGTACAAGGCCCGGATCGCATGGCTGAAGCCGAGAATGCCAGACATGTGGGCGGCGATCCAAGCCCAGGTCGCAGTGTCGGCAAACCGGCTGGCCGAGTTGAAGTCCGCGCAGATCGCCGCGTAGGTCCAATTCTCGTAAGACTGGCCGGCATATGTGCGGCCGGTAACGCCTGAGGCCAAAGACGGCATCGGGCAGCGGATCGGGCGTGTCTCGGGCCGACACGATGTTGCGCGGCGTATCGGTCCTCGAATCCGGCGCTTTCAATGCGAAACGCCGCGAGCCCGTGGGCCCGCGGCGCCGTTGGTGTCCCTCGCGTCTTTTTTCGTTACGCCAGTGCGGCCTTTGCCCGGTCGACGATAGCGCCGAAAGCGCCGGGCTCGTTAACAGCCAGATCGGCCAGAACCTTGCGGTCCACCTCGATCCCGGCCTTGGACAGCCCGTTGATGAAGCGCGAATAGGTCAGCGCCTCGTCATGCGCGCGCACCGCGGCATTGATCCGCTGAATCCAGAGTGCGCGGAAGTTCCGCTTGCGCTGCTTACGGTCGCGGGTGGCGTATTGGTTGGCCTTGTCGACGGCCTGCGTCGCCGTCTTGAAGTTGGTCGAGCGGCGGCCGTAATAGCCTTTGGCGGCCTTGATGATCTTCTTGTGCCGGGCGTGGGTGACAGTTCCACCTGTGGTACGGGGCATGGGTCGGCCTCCTTAGCGCGCGTAGGGCATGAAGCCCTTGACGATCTTTTCGTCCGGGGCGGAAAGCGTGGTGGTGCCACGCGCGTTGCGGATGAACTTGTTGGTGCGCTTGATCATGCCATGCCGCTTGCCGGCCTGGGCGGTGACCACGCGGCCCTTGGCCGTCACCTTGAAGCGCTTCTTCGCGCTCGACTTGGTCTTCATCTTGGGCATTTCCGTCTCCTGTTCAGGTCGGTCCCACGCGCGACTCGGCATGCCGCTTTGGCCGGCCGCACGTCTGTCAGAGCGCGCCATATACGGCGGGACGCAGGCTGTGGCAAGACCGGAAATCAGCTTATGAAATGCGCGACGACCCGGACGAAGGCCTCGGGGATTTCCTCGAGCGTATAACCGCCGGGTCTTTGGGTATACGCCAGGATGATAAGTCCGCCGCCGATCATGACCGCGATCGCCGCGGTCCGGGGCGAGCGTCGGTCGGCAATCGCGCCCATGATCGAGGGAATCGCGAAGGCCGCGATGATCAGTCCAATCACCAGCAATAGGTCTTGCGTCACCATGTGGGCAAATCTATTCCGGCTCGGCGCGGTAAATCAACCGTTCGTCGCAGGGCGCAACACGCAAAATATTGGTCGTGCCCGGCTCGTTGAACGGCACGCCTGCGGTCACCACGATGAATTCATCCTTGTTTGCGAAACCCTCGGTTGTAGCCGCATGGACCGCCCGCACCACCGCCTGCTTGAACCGCCCCATCTCGTCTGTCTTCACGCAATAGGCGCCCCAGGTCAGGCTGAGCCGCCGGGCGGTCGAGGTCAAGGCGGCCATGGCGATGATCGGTACGCGCGGCCGTTCGCGCGCCACCAGCTTTGCGGTCGTGCCCGATTGCGTGAAACACGCAATGGCCTTGATATCGGCCGTCTCTGCGATTTCGCGCGCGGCCGAGACGATGCCGTCGGCGACGCTTTGCTTTTTCGCGCCGCGCGACGCCTCTATCACGTTGCGATAGGTCGGATCGCTTTCAACCTCGACCGCGACGTTGTGCATGGTGCCGACCGCCTCCAGCGGATAGTTGCCGGCAGCGGATTCCGCAGACAGCATCACCGCATCGGCGCCTTCGTAGATCGCCGTGGCAACATCGGAGACTTCGGCACGGGTCGGCATCGGCGACGTGATCATGCTTTCCAGCATCTGGGTGGCGACGATCACCGGCTTCGCCGCTGCGCGGCATTTGCGGATCAGCCGCTTCTGGATCGGCGGAACATTCTGTATCGGCAATTCAACGCCCAGATCGCCGCGGGCAACCATGATGCCGTCGGACACGGCAAGGATGCTGTCGAACGCTTCCACCGCAGCCGGCTTTTCGATCTTGGCCAAAACCGCCGCCCGGCCTCTCACCAATTCCCGTGCCTCTGCGACGTCGGCAGCGCGCTGCACGAACGACAGCGCCACCCAGTCCACACCCAGCTCGCCGACGAATTCCAGATCGTCGCGGTCCTTCCGGCTCATCGCGGCAAGCGGCAGTACCACATCGGGTACGTTCACCCCTTTGCGGTTGGAAATTTCTCCGCCCGCCTCAACGATGCAACTGGCAAAATCTGCCCCGCAATCGGCAACCCTTACGCGAATTTTGCCGTCGTTGACCAAGATATGCGCACCGGGTTCCAGCGCGTCGAAGATTTCATGATGCGGCAGGCAAACCCTGGTCGCGTCGCCGGGTGTCTCGTCGAGGTCAAAGCGGAACGCCTGCCCCGCCTCAAGCAGGGCCGAGCCATCCGCGAATACACCACAGCGCAGCTTTGGCCCCTGCAAATCGGCCAGAATCGCGATGGGCCGACCGATATCGGTTTCTACCTGCCGAATGATCTTGTGCCGCGCGGCGATTTCATCATGCGTCCCGTGGCTCAGGTTCAGCCGGAAAACATCCGCACCGGCCTCGAACAATGCGCGGATCATCTCGTAATCACTGCTCGCCGGGCCCAGTGTGGCAACGATCTTCACGTTCCGAAGGCGTCTCATAGAATCCCTCGTTCCCTTTTGTCTTTGTGCAATTTCGGCGGGCCGCGGTCTCTATGGCCCAATTCATCCCCTGTGACAACTGGCGCATTGGCCAATCACCTTTTATGCAGGCATGATGACGAAACACGACATCTCCATGACCTATGCTGCCTACAATACCATCGGCGAGGATCGCCCGGGCCCGTGGCTTGTGACCTGCGACCACGCATCGAACGCGGTGCCGCCGACGGTCTGCGGGGGAGATCTTGGGTTGCCCGCCGCGGACATGGACCGGCACATCGCCTACGACGTGGGTGTGGCTGGGGTATCGCGGCGGCTGGCCGAATTGTTGAACGCGCCCGTGGTCATGTCGACGTTTTCGCGCCTGGTGATCGACCCCAACCGGGGCGAAGACGATCCGACGCTGCTGATGCAGATTTATGACGGCACGGTGATCGAGGGGAACCGCCATATAGACGACACCGAACGCGAACGCCGGCTGAACCTTTTCTACCGGCCCTATCATGCAGAGGTTGAAAGGCTGGCCGTCCTCAAGGACCCTGCCAACGCTGTGTACCTGCCGGTTCACAGCTTCACGCCACAACTCAACGGCCGCACGCCCCGGCCCTGGCAGGTCGGCGTGCTCTATGGTTATGACGCGCGCTTCGGCAAGGCGCTGGTAGAGCGGCTGAACGAAGAGGGTGACCTGATCGTCGGCGACAACGAGCCCTATTCAGGTTCGCTGTCCGGTGACAGCGTCGATCGTCACGCATTGCACCACGGGCGGTTGAACGCCCTGATCGAAATCCGCCACGACCTTATCGAAACCGACGAACAGCAGACGGCCTGGGCCGAACGCCTGGCGCCAATCCTTGAACAGGCACTGGCGCGGACCCAGGTTTAGCCACGACAAAGGAGTGACCGATATGGACGATCAGACCCGGATCGAGCTTGAAGCCGCCGCCTTCCGCCGCCTGCAGAAACACCTGATGCAGGATCGTTTGGACGTGCAGAACATCGACATGATGAACCTGGCCGGTTTCTGCAGGAACTGCCTCAGCCGGTGGTATCAGGAGGCCGCCAACGAACGCGGCATCGAAATGTCCAAGGGCGAAGGGCGCGAGGCTTTCTACGGCATGCCCTACGAAACTTGGAAGGCGAAGTACCAGACAGAGGCGACTGCCGACCAAAAGGCCGCGTTCGAGGTCGCCTTTCAAGAAAATGTGGGCAAGCCGACCAACTGATCCATGCCGGTTGCACGACGCTGCCCTTGCGGGATCCTTGCGTCCGCGACACTGCCTGTCGGTCGCAAAAAAAACGCCGTGACCGTCAAAATCCGATACCGCAGGCTCTCAGCCTGGTTCGTTTAACGGGCATTCAGCGATTCCCGTCTTAGCCCAAGATAGGCTGTCACTCATAGCCGGTTGGTAGACCTTCCTACGGGTGCAATCCTCATCGGACCTTCAGGCCAGTTGAAGTGTGCGTACCGTCTTTTCGACCACCATGTCGGAAACGGCTCTGTCGAACGCGATGAAATGCGCAGACTTCAGATGACTCTGAAACGCAGCGTCATCGACATAGAGTTCGTAAAGCAAAATCCGGTTCGGATCGTGCCTGTCGATGCAGACGTCAAAGCGCTTGCAGCCGTCCTCCAGGTCAAGCGAATTCTGCGCCTGCACCTTCATCAGCGGCAAGAACTCGGCCATACGCTCGGGGTTGACCGCGAAATCCACAACGACGACATGCATCTTTGAATCCTTTCAGGTCATCGTGTCTCAGGAATCCACCTGGAAGCGGCGGCGCAGGTCCTTGACCTGATCGTCGGTCAAGGGCCGGGTCTTCATGCCCTGAAGCGCCAGGAAAAGCTTGGCGGTCTCTTCCAGTTCTTCGGTGGCATAGACTGCGTCGTTCAAGGACCGCCCGGCCACCACCGGCCCGTGATTGGCCAACAACACGGCATGGTGGTCCGAGGCCAGCTCTTCCACGGCGCGGGCCAGGTCCATGTCTCCCGGGGCGAAATAGGGCACAAGGGGCAGGGTGCCCACGCGCATGACGTAATAGGCCGTCAGCGCTGGCAGTACATTTGCCGGATCGATTCCCGACAGGCAGGACACCGCAACCGAATGCGTCGCGTGCAGATGCACGATGGCGCCCGCTTCGGGCCGCTTGCCGTACATCGCCGTATGCAGGAACGCCTCCTTCGTGGGTCTGTCGCCGCCGATGTGGGTGCCGTTTCCGTCGAGCCGCGAAATCCGGGCCGGGTCCAGATCGCCCATGCTAGACCCCGTCGGTGTCATCAGCCAGCCATCATCCAGCCGGACCGAGATATTGCCGGTCGATCCGAATGTCAGACCCCGGTCAAAAAGGCTTTTGGCCAGGCGCACGATGTCGTCGCGCAATCTGGTTTCAATCATGTCAGCATCGCCAATGCGTCCTCAAAAAACGTCTCGGATCCGAAGTTTCCGGATTTGAGCGCCAGCGCCAGCGGCATGCCGCCCTGCGCTTCCGTCCACGGCACACCCGGCGCGATCTCGGGCCCGATCCGCAATGCCTTGATGCCAAGGGCGGTGACAACGGCTCCGGAGGTTTCACCACCGGCGACGACGATGCGCGAGAATCCGTGCCGGCAAAGATCGCGCGCAATGCTGCCGAGTGCCGCCTCGACCATGGCCCCTGCACGCCCGCTTCCATATCTGTTCTGCATCGCCGCGACTTCGTCGGGATCGGCCGAGCCATAAATCAGCACGGGGCGATCTGCAGGCTGAGCGCGCGCCCAGTCGGCCGTATCCATTGCCTCCCTCTCTCCTTCGGCTATCCGATCCACATCGATCTTGCGGCAGGGCCAAGGTGTTTTGGCCCGCGCAATCTGAGCACGGGTCGCTGTTGAACAACTGCCCGCCAGGATCAGGGCGCGTCCCCTTGCCTTTGGAAGAACCGGCGGGCTGGCAGCGCCAAGAAGTCCGGCGGTTCGCAGGTTGGCCGGCAAGCCCATCGCAATGCCCGATCCGCCCGTGACCAGTTTGTGGTCGGCCAGGGCCGACCCGATCAGACGCAGATCTTCATCCGTTGCGGCATCGGCGACTGCATAGCCCCTCCCGTCTCTGGCAATCTCGGCCAAACGCGCGCGGATCGCCTCCCGCCCATTCCGAACGGTTTGCAGCGGGACCAGCCCGACCCGGCCTGCGCTTTGCGCTTCCATCAGCCGGATCAGGCTGGACTCGCGCATCGGGGTGAGAGGATGGTCCTTCATCGAGCTCTTGGCCAGCGGCAGACCGTGCACATACAACACCCCATGGTGGACCGCGCGCCCATTCGCCGGAAATGCCGGACAAATCACGGACAACCCGGCATCTAACCTTGCCTTCAACGCATCGGCCACCGGCCCGATATTGCCGCGCATGGTGGAGTCGAAAGTCGAGCAGTACTTGAAAACGATCTGGCCCGCCCCTTGAACCAGAAGCCACTCCAGCGCGGCGAGCGATTGCGACACGGCCTCATCGGCCGGGTTTGTACGGGATTTCAAGGCCACGACGACCGCGTCGCCGTCGCCGATGTCAGTGTCCTCATCCGGCACGCCGATGACCTGCATGACACGTACGCCTTCGCTCACCAGCGTATTGGCCAGATCCGTCGCACCGGTGAAATCGTCGGCAATGGCGCCGAGGGCGATGGCCATGCGCCTAATCCTTCAGCAGCGTAAGCAATTCGCGCGTCACGGCGATCGTTCCCATGTCGCTGCCAAACTCCATTGGCCGCAGCCTGTTCTGCTGAAACCCGGCCTGCACGGCGTCCTCGATCAGACTTGCCGCTTCGGCAAGGCCGGTCTGTCCGGATTTCTCGGCCAGGTAGTCGAGCATCAGCGCGCCGGACAGGATCGCGGCCAGCGGGTTCGCCTTGTCCTGTCCCATGATATCGGGCGCCGAGCCGTGCGCGGGCTGGAACAACCCCGTTTCGTCGCCGATCTCGGCACAGGCGGCCATGCCCATGCCGCCAACCAGCCCGCCCGCCAGATCGCTCAGAATGTCGCCGAACATGTTCTCCATGACCATCACGTCATAATCCCACGGGTTGCGGATAAGGTTCAGCGCCTGGGCGTCGACATATTGGTGGCCGGTTTCGACATCGGGATATGCGGGTGCGATTTCGTCGAAGATCCTGCGAAAGAACGCCATGGCCGGAAAGACATTGGCCTTGTCGACACAGGTCAGCCGGCCGGGCTTGCCCCGCGCCTTGCGTTTCTGGGCAAGCCGAAAGCCGAAGTGGTGCAGCTTTTCGGTTGTTGAGCGGGTGATGCGCAGCGTCTCGTGAACTTCTTCGTCGCCGATGATCCGGCTGCGGCCATGGGCAGCGGCGGAATAGAACAATCCTTCGGTCGATTCCCGCAAAATGACCATGTCGATCGCCGCGGCGCGGGGATCGGCCAGGCGTTGTGGTGCGTTGGGATAGGCCTTGACCGGGCGCACGCCCGCGTAAAGGCCGAACCGGTCGCGCAGGCGCAGGTGCGGGCTGATCTCGGTCCCGTCGGCATGCCGTATCGAGGGCAGGCCGATGGCGCCGAGGAAAATGGCATCTGCGTCGCCCGCCCGGATTTCGCCGCCGGGTTCGATGTCCTTCCCGGTATCGGCGAAATAGCCGGCACCTGCCAGGATCGGTTCATAGGCGAGCGGCGACAGACCAATCCGCTCCATCGCTCTGTCAATGATCGCCACGGCTGCATCTGCAACGTCGATCCCTATTCCATCACCACGGATCAGTGCGATGCGCAGGCTTTCCGACATGTCGTTTCCTCACGAACGGGCTAGAGTTGCCCAAGCTTGTATTTCTCCAGGATGCCCAGCAATTCCTCGGCGGCCCGCTGCCGGTGGGCGCGAAACGCCTGACGCGTCGCCTCGGCATCTCCGTCTCTCAGGTGCTCGAGAATGCGCCGGTGCTCTGTGGTCGATTTCAGCGGCGTGCCGCGCATCCGAAGCGTAATGATGCGCGCCCGGTGCGCCTGGTCGAAAAGCGTAACGACGAATGCCTGCAGTCGCCGGTTGCCATGAAGATCCAGCAGCAGCCTGTGGAACCTGTCATCGGCCTCGGCCCAGGCATCGAGATCGTTCTGTTCGAGCGCCAGTTCCATATCGGTCGTGGCCTCTTCCAGCGGCGCAAGTTCTTTTGCCGATGGGCCACGCGCGGCAAGACTGGCAGCTGCCTCGGGCTCCAGGGCCGTGAGGATCTCGTAGATCTCGCGCATATCGTCGGCACGGATCGGCAAAACACGCGCCCCGCGACGCGGCACCAGCTCAACCAGCCCCTCGGCTTCGAGGCGGATCAGCGCCTCGCGCACCGGTGTTCGGCTCATGCCGAGGCGCACCGCGATTTCAGGCTCCGGCGCTTGAAAGCCGGGCGGCATGCGATTCGTCCGGATTTCTTCCTTCAGACGTTCGTATGCATCACCGACGCGCGTTTGCCTGGCCTCCTGGGGCATGGGTTCGGATTCCTTGGTTTTGCATTACTATTCCCAGAGAAAACACATTGTCAAATACATTAATGTATTCTTTATGGGCGCGAAACCCCGCGAGTTGGCGCGATTCGAAGCGACCGCGCAGAAGAACTTGCCTGGGTTGCGGGGCATTTGGGATGCTCGTCGGATGTGGTCAAACGCCCGGTTCCCGCCTTCCTCATCGGCACGAAGGCCGCGCCATCGCCCCATAGCCGTTCACCTCGTCGCGCTTGGCGCCGCGGCTTCGTCTTCAGCGATATCGGCTGGAACAAGCGGACTGTTCGCGGTCCTACCGCGGCATGGCGGCCTTGGCGTCTTTGGCGGTGCCGTAGGCGGGCAGGTCTGCAGCGGTTCTGCCGTGAGCCGAAAGCAATGTATCCCGCACAAAAGCAATCTGCGCGGTTTCCTCGATGATCTCGGCAAGGTACTGAGCCTCGGTCAGAGTGGTCCCGACGCCGATTGTCCCGTGATTGGCAAGAACAGCGGCGACGACCTTGGGGTCGCGAAACACGGGACTGATCTCTACCTCGGTCTGCGGGCCGCCATTCGGGGAAAGCGGGATAAGGGGCATGCGGCCGATCTTTTCGATGGTCTGAACCGTCAGGCAGGGGATCTCCAGCCCGGCGCTGGCATAGCCGGTGGCCCAGGGGCTGTGGCAATGCACGATGGCCCTGATGTCGGGGCGGATCTGGTAGAGGCCCAGGTGAAAGTCGAGATCCTTGGACGGCTTGAACGGCGAGGGTTCGACCTGTCCGTCGAGATGCACGATCTGCAGATTGTCGCGGGTGCATTCGTTGAAGCCGACGCCGGAGGGTTTGATGACGATTGCCTCGGCAGAGCTGAGTCGGACCGACAAATTGCCGCCCGCATTGGTCTGCAGGCGCAGGTCGAAGCAGCGTCTGGCCGACCGGATCAGGGCGTCTTTCTTGGCGTCGATGTCGTTTTGGTCGAGCATGTCTTGAAGCTTTCAGAGATGGAGTTTCAACGCCTCGATCACGCGGGCGGCGGTCTCGGGTGCGTTGATGTGATGCGGGATCGGTTCGACGGTGTAGTGGCGGGCCTTTTCGGCGAATGTGTCAACGCATGTCTGGCGCATGGCGGCGTCTTCAATCTCTCCGCCGGGGCAGTCGCGGTGGGAAAAGCCGCCCATCGGAACGATCACGTGGATCGGTGCGGAGGCTGCGTTGAGGTGGGTCGCAAGGGTCTCGGTGGCCCGGGCCATCTCGGCATGGGTGAGTTTCACATGGGTGAAGTAACCGGAATGCTGGTAGTGCGGCCGGTCGAGATAGTGTGGCGGCACCGTGTCGAGCGCACCGAGGCCAAGGAAATTCAAGGCACCGGGCAGGACGATCTGCGGCACAGACCCTGCGGCCGTGAACCGCGTGGGCATAGGCACATACGCCCCGGCAAACAGCCATCGGTTCAGCTCATGGCAGGTCATGTCGATGACGGCCTTGAAGCCGCCGGCCTCGGCAAAACGGGCAAAGGCCGCACCGCCGTAACCGTTTGCATGAAAAACCGTCGTTTCTTCTCCAAGCTCATGCAGACCGGTTATCAGTCCTTGCGCCGCGCCGCCGGTGGCGCCGAGCGCCGTGAGACCGATGGACGGTTGGCCGGAAATGTCGGCAGGCGGTACCTTGCAAAGCCCCGCGACCATCGCCGCGGAGGCGGTGAAGACCTGGCGCAGGGTCGCGTTGAGCCCGGCAATGTCGGCGAGCGTGGGCACAAGGATTATCGCATTGTCAGCCAACGCCGCACGCGGATCGAAGGGCAACGTGGTGATCAGCACTTTCGGAAAGTCGAAGGGCAGGCCGCGCATCACGCGCAGGATGATCTCGCCACCGGTGCCGCCGCCGAGGCCCACGACGGCCTGGATCGACCCGTCGAGACGCGCGCCGACCTCGGCAGCCATCCGCCTGCCGACCTCATCGATGGCCGCGATCTTCCTGTCGCCGTCCCATACTTCGCCCTGTGATCCCAGGGATACGTCCATAACGTCCGAAGCGACACCATTGGCCTGCAGCGCAGATTGCAGAAAGGCGACCTCTTCGTGCTTCGTCTCAAGCGTAGCCAGCAAGACGACCGTGGCGGTCATCCTCTAGCCCTTGACGGCACCGGCAGTCATGCCGGTGATGATCTGCCGTGACGCCAGTAGGGTGAAGATGATCGGCGGAATTGCCAGCAGCATGCCCGTGGCCATGATCACACCCCACTCGACGTTGAATTCCGACATGTTGTTCACGATCAGGATCGGCACGGTCTTGGTGTTTCTGTCGCTGAGCGCCGAGGCCAATAGGTATTCGTTCCAGGCAATGCGGAACGTGAAAATCGCGGCGGCGGCGAGGCCCGGTTTGATAAGCGGCAGAACGACCTTGAAGAACACCTGGAACGGGGTGGCGCCGTCCACACGCGCAGCTTCCTCCAGCGAATACGGGACCTGCACGATAAAGCTCTGCAGAATCCAGATCACGAAGGGCAGGTTCATCGCGATGTAGATCAGGATGATGCCGGAATGCGTGCCTGCAAGGCAGACATCGCCACGGCCGCCGAACGTGTCGCGGATGAATCCGCCCACCAGCGTCGCCTTGTCGATGCAGAACTCGTTGTTCCAAAGCCCGAAGACCGGCACCAGCAGCACGGCGGGCGGCACCATCCGCACCATCAGCGTTGTCAACGAGGCCGCGTCACGGCCCATGAAGCGGAACCGCACCAGCGCATAGGCCGCCATACATCCGATCACCAGAGTCAGGATCGTCGAGATGAGCGCGATGATCAGCGAGTTGATGAAGGCGCCACCGAATTTCAGCGAACAGAAGTCCAGGTGGTCCAGTTCATAAGGCAGGATATCGCAGAGCGCGGTTTCGTAGTTCTGGATCGTCGGCAGGAATAGCAGGCCCGAAGTGCCCGAGATGATGTCGACATCGAGCTTGAACGAATTGATGAACATGAGCGCGATGGGCCCGACCGACATGAAAATAAGGACGGCCAGAAGGGCGTAGAAGGCAGGGTTCTGGCGGTCGTAGTCTGACTTTGCCATCTAGAGATCCTCCTCCGCGGCGGTGCGCAGCCGGGCCTCTCGCGCCTCTTGGATCTTGGTGTAGGCGAACATCAGTGCCGTCAGGATCAGAAGCAGCATCAGCAGGTAGTTCGACATCGCCGCCGCGACGCCCAGTTCGCGAAACTCGGTCGCGGTACGTGAAATCCGCAACGCGAGGATTTCGGTGGAAAGCCCCGGGCCGCCTTCGGTCATCACCAGGATCACCTCGAGTACCTTGAAGGCGTCGATCAGGCGCAGAAGACAAGTGACGATCAGGACCGGCATCATCAGCGGGATCTTGATGTGCCAGATCTGCTGCCAGGGCGTGGCACCATCGATCCGCGCGGCCTCGAGCGCCGAGCGCGGCAGCGATTGCAGGGCTGCGAGGGCGAGGATAAAGATGAACGGCGTCCATTGCCAGATATCGGCGATGATCACCGACATCAGTGCATTCTGACCCAGCCAGTCGACGCCCTCCAGCCCGATGGATTTGAGGAACCGGTTAAATGTGCCGACCGTCGGATGATACATATAGCGCCACATCAGGCCGACCACGACCGGCGCGATCATCATCGGCAGGATGAACAGAGTGCGCAGGACAGACATGCCGCGGATGTTGCGGTCGAGCAGCAGGGCCAGCCCGACCCCGATCACCATCTCGACGCCGACGACGATCACGGCGAACCGCAGCGTGACGCTCAGGCTTTCGCGGAAGGCCGGATCGTAGAAGAGGGTGACGTAGTTCTTGAAGCCGACGAATTCGGTCTCGCCGATGGTCTGGGCCGGGTTCCAATCGCGGAAGCTGCCCCAGACCATGTACAAGAGCGGATAGAGCAGCGCGATCACCATCACGATCGCGGCGGGCGCCATGAAGGCGTAAGGCGTCATGCGATTGAGGGTTGCGCGTTGCACCTATGCAGCCTTCCAAGTGTCGCGTCAGGGAAAGGGGCCGAGCGTGTGCCCGGCCCCATTTGGCTTACTGCCAGGTATAATACCCGGCCTCGTCCATCACCATCCGGGTGCGCTCGGCCACACCGTCCAGCGCCTCCTGAATGTCGAGGTCTTCGGTCAGCACCTTCGACAGCGTGGTCCCCAGATCGGCGTTGATCTTGCCCCACACCGGAATAATCGGGCGCCAGTCGGGATCGGCATGCTTCAGCGCCTCGCCGAAGGTCGCCATGTGCGGGAACTTGGCGTTCACGTCGGCGTCGGCATGGGTCGAGAACCGCGACGGGTTGCCTCCCGCCAGCGCCACCAGCTTGTCGCCGTGCTTGGAGGTCAGCCACTGCATCAGCAGGAACGCGGCCTCTTTGTTCTCGGCGTTCGACGGAATGCCGATGCCGAAGCCGCCGGTCTGTGAGCCGCGGCGCACGCCCATCGGGTGCAGCGCCCAGCCGACCTTGCCAACAACTTGGCTTTTTGACGGATCGTCGATCTGACCGGCCACAACGGTGGTGTCGAGGAACATGGCGGTGTCGCCGTTCAGGAACGAGCCGAGCGCCTCGCCGAATCCAAAGCTTGCGGCACCTTCCGGACCGCAATCGACGATGGTCTTCAGCGCATTTGCCGCCTGAACGCCGGCCTCATTGTTGACGATCGGGTTCCAAGCATCATCAAAGACGCGCCCGCCCAGCGGCGCGAGGTGCAGCAGGAAGGCGTGGCTGGCATGGTGCCCCGAGGCCGCGCGGCTCGACAGACCGCCCATGCCCGGCTCCAGCTCGGGGATCTTGCAGGCGACATCGAGCAATTCGTCATAGGTCTCGGGAACCTCGAGCCCATGCTTTTCGAAGATATCCTTGCGGTAGCCAAGGATCGAGGTTTCCGAGCCATAGGGGATGCCGAAGAGCGATCCGGTCGGGCCCTCGAGATAGCCTTTGTCGCCACCGGCAAAGCCTATGTTGTAGACATAGCCGTCGATCAGATCGCTGGCGTCATAGCTTGGATCGGCGAGCTTCGGGTTCATGAAGTACTTCGCCAGATTCTCCAGCTGGTCGGCATAGACGTAGTCGGCCTTCGAGAACACGACATAGGCGATCAGGTCATATTCACCCTCTTCCTGCGCCAGTTCGAGTGTCTGCCTCTCGCGCATCTTCAAATAGGGCAGTTGGTCGACCTCGACCTCGATGCCGGTTTCCTTTGTGAACTCCGGCAGGATCTTCATCACTGCGTTGTAGTGCGGGTGCGCGGGGAAGTTCACGATCAGGGTCGTGCCTGCGTAGTCGTCATACGGCCCTGCAAAAAGCGCCGTGGCCGACGCTGCAAGCCCGGCGGCGGCAAGTTTAAGGGTCTTCAGCATATGATTCCTCCCTCTCGCTGAATTTGGTCAAATCGCGTTTTCGGTCTCTCGGTCGAAAAGATGCATGCCCGCCGGATTGACCCTGAACCGCAGGGTTTCGCCCAGCGGGATCGGGGTTTCGGACTTCAGCTCGACGACGACCTGCTGGCCCCCGCAGTCGCACATCAGCACCGAGTGGGCGCCGATATATTCCGAAACGATGACACGCAGTTCGAGACTCGTCTCGTTTCCCGCCTCCGCGTCGAAATCGAGATCCGACGGGCGTATGCCGAGCGTCACATGCCTCTTGCGATGCGCCTTGGCCGCCGCCGCGTGTTCACCATCCAGCGCGAGTTCAAATCCTTTTCCGATCAGCCATACGGCGCCGTCCCGATCTACAACCTCGGCATCGAGGAAATTCATCGGCGGCGTGCCCAGAAAACCCGCGACAAACTTGTTGACCGGGTGCTTGAACAACTCTTCGGGCGTACCCTGCTGCTGGATGTACCCGCCATGCATCACCACGATCCGGTCGGCGAGCGTCATCGCCTCGATCTGGTCGTGGGTGACGTAGATCATGTTCTTGTGCACGCGCTGGCGCATCAGCGCCAGTTCGGCGCGCATCTGGCCGCGCAACTTGGCGTCTAGATTGCTTAGCGGCTCGTCGAAAAGAAACGTGGCGCTATCGCGGGTCAGAGCCCGCCCCATGGCGACGCGCTGGCGCTGACCGCCGGAAAGCTCGCCGGGCTTGCGGTGCAGGAACGGCGTCAGGCCCAGCATGTCCGCGACTTCACGCACCTTCCGGTCGATCTCGGCCTTCGGGCGCTTTTCCAGACGCAGCGCGAACGACATATTCTTCGCCACGTTCATGTGCGGATAGAGCGCATAGTCCTGGAACACCATCGCCAGATCGCGTTCCTTCGGCTCCAGGTGGCTGACGGGCCTGTCGTCGATGTAGATCTCCCCCTCCGACACGCTCTCGAGCCCCGCGATCATGCGCAAGGTCGTGGACTTGCCGCAGCCCGATGGCCCCACGAGCACGGTAAATTCGTTCTCTTCCATAGAAAGGTCGATGCCGTGAAGTACCTCGACGGCCCCGTAACGTTTGACCAGATTGTCCAGACGTATGGTTGGCATCGAATCCCTATTTCTGATCGTCGCCATTTTATGTATACAAATAGTTTTGTAAATATGCAAAATTCCGATACCTGTTGTAGAAGGAACAAGATGCGTGCTAGTTTCGGACGTACTGATAGTGACGATAGGACGGTAATGGATCGCGTGACCCCATCCGGCAGAGGCTCGAGCGCTCAGCGCATCGAAGCCGCGTTGATGGAGGACATCGCCGCAGGCGCGTTGCGGCCGGGCGAACGGCTCGATGAGACAGGCCTCGCCGAACGCTTCGGCGTCTCCCGGACCCCCGTGCGCGAGGCGCTGTCGCGCCTGACGGCTCAGGGCATTCTTGTTGCGCGCGATAAGCGGGGTGTGCAGGTCGCGGAGTACTCACGCGAGCAATTGGCGCAAATCTTTGAAGCTATGCATGAAATCGAGACTGTGTGCGCAAGGCTTGCGTCGCAGCGGCTAAGCCTTCTGGCCCGCGCGGAAATCGAGGCTGCCCAGGCGCGGTGCGTCGAAGTCGCCGAGGCAGGCGACTTTGCCGAGTATCTGCGCGCCAACGAGGCGTTCCATCTGGCGATCTACAAGGCCACGGGTAACCCTTATATTGCAGAACTGGCGTCGGACTTTCGCCGCCGGACCGGCCCTTTCCGCGCCAAGAAGTTTGCAACCAAGGAAGATCTGGTGGCCTCCGCCAAGAGCCATGAAGACCTTCTTGCGAGCATCTTTTCAGAAGACTCGCAAACCGCATCCAAAGGCATGCGGGACCATATGACAGCAAGCTTTATTCAGACGCTCGCCGCGAATTAGGGCGCTTTGTACCAAGTCTTTGGCTCGGCTTTACAGCACTTGTCCGCAAATAACTTACTTTGTATACAAAAAGGAATCACGGCAATCGGAGGCCGCCATGGGCGTAGCGGAGACAAAGATCTATCCCATCAACACCGGCTGGCTCGAGGCGGATTTGGGAACCTACATTTTCTGGAAGGGGCCTGCAGGAAAAAAGATATGGAATCCGGTCTACTGCCACTACGTCGACACCGGCGAGCACAAGATCCTGATTGATACCGGCCTTTGCGACGAGGAGCGCGCGACCAAGTATCACCACAAGTGCGACAAGCGCGGCTGCCTGCAGGTCCACGAGCATCTGGAGCAGAGGCTCGGTGTGCATCCCGATGAAATCGACGCCATCGTATTTACTCATCTGCACTGGGACCACGTGCAGAACATGAAGAAATTCAGGAACGCCCGTTACATCGCGCCCAAGGGTGAGATCGAAATGGCCTACAACCCTTTGCCGCTTTACTACCGGACCTATGAATGCGGCATCCTCGACATCGAACCGGCCTATGCCGGCTGTGTGTTCGAAGCGGTCGAGGACGAATGCGAGGTGCTGCCGGGCATCACCATGTTCCACACTCCTGGCCATTCGGTCGGCCACATGGCGGTGACGGTCGCCACGGCGATGGGTGACATCGTGGTGGCGGGCGACGCGATCTTTCAGGAACGCAACCTGGAACCCAACCCATCCGAGATGTGGCGCTATTGGGTGCCTGCGCGCTTCGTCGACTCGGTCGCGGGCTGGCGGTCGGTCGAAGAGATCGACAAACGCGCCGACTACGTGCTGCCCTGCCACGACAAAGAAGCCAACGCGCGGTCTGACGTGTTTCCCTACGACGGCATGCCGCTGCGCAAGCGGCGCCAGTTCATCCCCGGCTACCAGTTCTATTTCGGCGACATGCCCGACGGCATGGCGGCCAAGGCAGCACCCGCAATGTCCAAGGAAGAAGCCGAGGCTTACATCGCCGGACTGGTCGCGCCCACGCCCGACCCGGCGTGATGGTCCAACAGCTGGGCAGTCTTGCCGAGGTCGCGTCCAACTACGACGCAATCGTGCTCGACCAGTGGGGCGTGCTACATGACGGCAGTGCGCCCTATCCTTTTGCCATCCGGGCATTGGCGCAGCTGAAGGCCCGCAAGCTCCGTCTGGCCGTTCTCTCCAATTCGGGCAAGCGGGCGGAACCCAACAAAGCGCAATTGTCCAAGATTGGGTTCGCGCCGGGCACGTTCGATTGCGTAATGACGTCCGGCGAAGCGCTGTGGCGCGAATTTTCCTCCGGCTTGGTCCGTGTCTCCAGGCTCTATCCGATTACCCGTGGACCGGGCGATGCCGAGGCCTGGGCAGAGGGATTGGATGTCTCTTTCGTGCCGATCGATCGGGCCGAGGCCGTGCTGCTGATGGGCCTTCCGGACACCGCGGGGGCCAATGACTTTGACGAGGCATTCGCCCCTGCGCTCAGGCGCAATCTGCCAGTCTATTGCTCCAATCCCGACCGGACCGCGCCGCGGGCAGGGGGCGTCACGGTCGTTATGCCGGGAACGCTCGCCCATTCCCATGCCGCCTGTGGCGGAAACGTGCGTTTTGTCGGCAAACCGTATCTGCCGGTCTTTCGGGCCGTGGAGACGGCGCTTGGCGTGCCGCCGGAAAAGCTTCTGATGGTGGGCGACAGCCTGGAACACGACATCGCCGGCGCGCACGCGGCCGGATGGCACAGTGTCTTCATCCGCGGCGGGCTTCATGCCGAGAGTTTCCGCTCTGGTGGAATCGAGGAAACCGTCGCGGACCTGGCCCGAAAAATCGGCGCGCCACTGCCTGAATTCACGCTGGAGGACCTGAGGTAACGTCATGCGAGACCTTCTGACCGACAACTTCCGTTCCCTCTCGGCCCGGATCGGTGCGGACCCGCTCTTGATCCAGGGTCCCGGCGGCAACACGTCGATCAAGGATGACGAGGTCATGTGGATCAAGGCCTCGGGCAAGGAGCTCACCGATGCGGTGTCCTCGGAGATCTTCGTTGCCGTCGACCGCAAGGCTGCCGCGGCCGAAGCGCGCGGGGCCGGCGACGGAACCTGCAAGGCGACCGTGCTGAACCCCGCTGTCCGACTCAGGCCGTCGATCGAGACCACCTTCCACGCGATCCTCGACTGGCGCGTGGTCGTCCATACGCATTCCGTGGCGGTGCTGTCCCACGTCGTGTCGCCAGAGGGTCGCAAGGTTGCGAAGGCAGTGCTGGAAGATCTGAACCCGGTCTTTGTCCCCTACGCGAAACCCGGGCTGCCGCTTACGGTGGCGATCAGGGACCGCATCACGCCGCAGACGCGGCTGATCCTGCTTCAGAACCACGGCCTGATCGTTTGCGGAGCGACCACGCGCGAAACCGATCACTTGATGCAGCAGGTCGAAACCAAGCTGCGCCGGGACCTGATCGAGGTGCACCCGGCCACGCCGGACACAGATCCGTTGCCCGGTTTCTACTGGGCTGGAGAAGAGAGCTGGCTGGCGCAGGATAGCGCGACGCTGGCACGCGTCACCGCCGGGTCCTACTATCCCGACCACGTCGTCTTTCTCGGCCCGGGACTGCCGGTCGGGGACATGGCAGACGCGCCGCCGGTGATCGTTGTTCCCGGCGTCGGTATTCAGATCCGGACCACGGCCACGACGGCGCAACGGGCGATGCTGCGATGTCTTTCGGACGTTCTGCGGCGCGTGCCGGGCGATTGGTCGCTGCAACCGATCGGGCCCGCTGCCGAGGCAGAATTGTTGAACTGGGACGCCGAGAAATATCGACAGCGGCTGGCGGCGAAGGGCTGACCGTATGCTGTCTCTCGGGATCGACATCGGAACTTCGGGTATCCGCACGGCGGTCGTCTCGTCCGAGGGCTCGGTGCTGTCGATGGCCAGTGTATCACATCTGCCGCAGGACCCGCGGCGGATCGATGCCGAATTGTGGTGGACGGCAACGCGCGCCTGTCTCGGCCAACAAATCGAGAAGATCCGGGCAGAGGGGCAGGACCCGGCAGAGATCGGCCATGTCTGCGTGGACGGAACCTCGGGAACCATGGTGCTGACGGATGCCAGCTTGGTCCCGGTCAGCCGCGCACTGATGTACGACTCGAAAGGCTTCGACGACGAAGCCCGCCGCATCGCCGCCGTGGCGCCCGACCCGCATATCACCCGCGGTTCCGGGTCGGCGCTGGCCCGTGCGCTGCGCCTGGTGCACGAAACCGAACAGCCGCGACACCTGCTGCACCAGGCCGACTTCATCGCGGCTCGCCTGACGGGGCAGGGGAGCCAGAGCGACGTGATGAACGCGCTCAAGACCGGCGTGGAGCCGGAGACAGGGCAATGGCCGGACTGGATTGCGTCGCTTCTGCCGGTCGAGCTGCTGCCCCGGGCACTCCAGTTGGGCGATCCGCTGGGCACGCTTCGGGCCGATCTCGCGCGCGACCTTGGGTTACATGCCGAAACCCGGGTGCATGCCGGCACCACCGACAGCATCGCCGCCTTCCTGGCGGCTGCGCCGCTTGAGGCCGGTGTCGCGGTGACCTCGCTTGGATCGACGCTGGCGGTCAAGATGCTTGGCACCCGACGGATCGACGACCCGCCACGGGGCCTCTATTCGCATCGGGTCGGAAATGTATGGCTGGTCGGCGGCGCCTCCAACACCGGCGGACGGGTGCTGCGCCACTTCTTCAGCGACGCAGAGATCGCCAAGCTAAGCGGCCGCATCGACATCGCACAGGATCCGGGCCTCGACTACTACCCGCTGGTCGAGCCCGGGGAACGCTTTCCGATCAACGATCCGACGCTGAAGCCACGCCTTACCCCGCGTCCCGACGATGACGTCCTGTTCCTGCACGGGATCTTCGAGGGCATCGCCCGGATCGAGGCGCTTTGCTACCGCACCATATCCGAAGCCGGCGGCGGACAGCCAACGCGGATCTTTTCGGCCGGCGGGGGCGCCCGAAACCCCGCCTTCACACGGATCCGTGCACGGCATCTCGGCCTGGTACCGGAAACCGCGGCCCAAACCGAAGCCGCGATCGGGGTCGCGCGTGTTCCTTTGATGGCAAGGCCGCGGGACCCCGGCGCGTAACCGCCCGCCGGCCCACGGTAAAAACACACGGAGTATCTGCAATGGCGCCACTTTCGTCCAAACCAGCGATGAACACCGAGGCCTTCAAGGATTGCGACATTCGCGGGACCACGCCGGACCAGGTGAACGAGGACATCTTCGCGCGTGTCGGGCGCGAGTTCGGCCGGCTGCTGGCCAGGGATGTGGCTGACGGGCGATCCAACGACACCATCGTCATCGGTGGCGATGGGCGCCACTCGACGCCGGCCTTGCTGGAGGCTACGATCCGAGGGCTGTCAGGGTCGCCAATCGGAATCGTCAACCTGGGCGCCCGCGTTCCGACACCGGCGATCTATTGGGCGAAAGAGCACTTCGGCGCCCACGCCTCTGCCATCGTTACCGCCTCGCACAACCCGCCGCACTGGAACGGGCTGAAGGTGATGCGGGGCGCAATGCCGCCGCGGCCCGAGGATATCCGCCTTCTGGCCGACAAGGCCGGTGAAGGCGATGTCATTCCACCTTCCGGTTCGGCCCAAACCCAAACCGTCGACTCGATCGTTCAGCAGTATATGGACGCACTGATCCGGCAGTTCGGGTCGCAGTCGCTGGGCAATCTGAAGATCGTCGTCGATCCGGGCAACGGCTGCCTGTCTGGTATCGCATCGCATGTACTGCGCGAAATCGATGCCGATGTCATCCCACTCCACGACCGGATCGACGGTGACTTCTCGGAACGCAATCCCGATTGTGCCGTCGCAGAGAACCTGACCGATCTGGTCAATGCGGTACGCGACGAGGCAGCGGATTTCGGGGTCGGTTTCGATGGCGACGGCGACCGACTGGCCGTGGTCGACGACACCGGGCGGCTGCTTGGCTCGGAACGTCTCGCCATGCTGCTGTTCCAGGGCGCCGTTCCGCTCGGCAAGGACGACACGGTGATACTGGACAACAAGTGCTCGATGCATCTCGACCGCACCGTCGCTGCGCTGGGGGGCCGGGCGGTCCGTTGCAAGAGTGGGCACGCCTACATGAAACGCATGGTGCTCGAGCGTGGGGCCGTTGCCGGTGTGGAATTGTCCGGGCACGTCTTTCTCGGGTCGATCAACGGGCGCGACGATCCACTGCACACCACGATACTTCTTGCGGGGTGGCTGGCCCGGCAGAACCGCCCGATGTCGGCCTTCGTGGACGCCTTCCCCAAGATGCATATGACGAGCGACATCCGGATCGAGATGAGCAAGGCCGACATCGACAAGCTCCTTGCCGATTGCGGCGACGGTCTCGATCGTGCCGAAGTGCAAAGAATCGATGGGGTTCGTCTGGTCTGGCCCAACGGTTGGCTGCTCGTGCGCCGGTCCATCACCGAGCCAAAGGTCACGATCCGGCTTGAAGGCGAGACCAGATTGGATCTGAAGAAGATCGGCAAACTCTTCACCGACCGCTTTGCGTTTCTGCGCGATCAAATCGAGTCTGCGTTGGCGGGCCTAAGCGATGCATAGCCAACGCGTTCTCCGCAGGCTCTCGCCCTATCCCAAATCCGGCCTGACGGTATCGCGACACCACAGGTCACGGTCAGCCGGCGCGGCGGGAAGGCACCGCACCGGTTCCTTTTCCTAGTTTATGACCACCGACTGCAACTCGAAGATCGGCAGCAGGATCGCCAGTACGATGATCAGCACGAAACTGCCCACCACCATCATCAGCACGGGATCGAGGATCGAGGCGATCCGCTTTCTGTCGTTTGCCAGCCAGGTCTCGACCAGCACCGCCGCCCGCTCGGTCATCTGGGCCAGCCGCGCCGACTCCTCTCCCACCCGGATCAGCTGCAGCGCCACCGGCGGAAGCAACGTAAACCGCCGCACCGCGTTCGACAGGCTCTCGCCCTGCTTCACCCCGGTCACGATCGCATCCGCCTGCCGCCGGTAGATCGATACGCTCAACACATCTGCCGCGCCGGTCACCGCATTCACCGCCGTCTGCCGGCTGCCCAGCACAAGCGCCATGGTCCTGAGATATTGCGCCGCGATCGCCAGACGCCGCAGCCGACCGAAGACCGGCACGCGCAGCCAGACGCGTTCCACCCGGTCCCGCACCGGTGGCATCCGCAGCAGCACCAAGCCGCCCACCACGGCGGCACCGAAAGCCGCCGACAGGGCTATCCAGTTCCGCTGGACCCAGTCCGAGGCGCCAAGCACCGCCTGTGTCAGGTCGGGCAGCGGTTGGCCCGTCACCTCGAACATCGCCACCACCTCGGGCGCGACGGACGTCACCAGCACCGCACAGACCACCAGCGACACCACGGCCACGAAGGCCGGATAGATCAGCGCCGTCGCGATCTCGGCCCGGTTGGCGCCCTGCGCCTCCAGGTAATCCGCCAGCCCTTCGAACACCGCGGCCAGATCGCCCGAGGATTCGCCGGCGCGCAGGGACGAGGTGTAGTAGGGCGGAAACCCGGCACGGCTGTTTTCGATGGCGTCCGACAGCGGATAGCCCTCGAGCGTGGCCGCCTTCATCTCGGCGCCGAAGGCTTGCATCGCGCGGCTGCCTTCGCTTTCGATCACGGCGTCCAAGGCCGCCTCCATCGGCAACTCGGCTGCCAGCAAAACCGCCATCTGCCGCGAAAAGATCGCCCGTTCGTCGGCGTCCAGCCGGGCGCCGGAGCGTGCCCCGCTGGCCCGCGCCTTTGCCTTGGCCTCGATATCCGAGGCCATCAGCCCCTGCGCCTTCAACGCATCGAACGCCGCCCGCTCGCTTTCGGCGACCAGCGTACCGGTCTTGCGCTGGCCTTTTTCGTTATAGGCGACATACGCAAAGGGCTGCATTGCTACAGGTCGCCAAGCACCCGGCGGACCTCTTCCACCGAGGTCCGCCCGGCAGCAACCAGCCCCAAGCCCTGCGCCATCAGCGTGTTGCCCTGGGGCACGGCGGTCTTTTTCAACTGCTGCTCGGACGCGCCGTCGCCGATCATCGCCGCAACCTCGTCGCTGATCTCGACGATTTCGAACACGCCCTGCCGCCCGGCATAGCCCGTGTCGCCGCAAGTGTCGCAACCGACCGCGTGCGGCACGGTTTCCGGCACCTCCATTCCGACACCCGCGAACATCGCCCGCGCGGCGGCATCCGGGGTCACCTGTTCCTTGCAGTCGGAACATAAAAGCCGCAGCAGCCTTTGCGCCAGGATGCCGCGCAGGGTCGAGGCGATCAGGAAATTGTCAAGTTCCAGATCGCGCAGCCGCGTCACCGCGGCGACCGAGCCGTTTGCGTGCAGCGACGAAAACACCAGATGTCCGGTCAGCGAGGCCTGCGCGGCCACCTGCGCGGTTTCGGTGTCGCGGATCTCGCCCACCAGGATCACGTCGGGGTCCTGGCGCAACGTGGCGCGCAGACCGGCGGCAAAGGTCATGCCGATCTCGGAATTCGTTTGCGTCTGGCTGATCCCCGGCAGGTGGTATTCGATTGGATCCTCGACCGTGACGATATTGCGCTTGGCGTGGTCGGCCAGCTGCAGCAGCGAATAAAGCGTCGTGGTCTTGCCCGACCCGGTGGGTCCCGTGGCCAAAACGATCCCGTCTGGCCGCGCCGCCATCCGGTGCAACGCCGCGCTTTGCGCCTCGCTCAGCCCAAGGGCGTCCAGCGGCAACAGGCCCGAATGCCGGTCCAGCACCCGCAGCACGACGCGTTCGCCGAAATGCCCCGGCAGCGTCGACATCCGGACGTCGATATCCCGGCCGCCATAGCGCAATGCGATGCGCCCATCCTGCGGCAGCCGCGTCTCGGCGGTGTCCAGCCCCGCCATGACCTTCAGCCGCGAGATCACGCGGCGCACCGGTACATCCTTGCGGTCCATGACCGTGCGCAACATGCCGTCGACGCGCACCCGGGCGCGCAGCCCGTCCTCGGTGGGCTCGACATGCAGATCCGAGGCGCTGGCGCGCACCGTCCGGCGCAAAAGCTGGTTCACCAGCTCGATCACCGGCGCCTCGGTCGCGTCCTCCAAAAGATCGCGCAGCCCGGGTCCGCCGCCACGGGTTTCCAGGTCAAAGCTGAGATCGGTTTCGCCGTCTTCCTGGCCACCGCCCTGGTGGTAGTGTGCATTCAAAAGACTCTCGAATGCCGCCTGTTCGACCCGTTCAATCCGAAGGGACCGCTTGGACCTGCGTCGCGCTTCGCGCAGGCCGAAGACCGTGGCACCGGGTCCGCAGACCAGCGCGTCGCCTTGCAGCACCATCTGCTGGTCTCGGGCAAAGACGAAGGGCAGGTCATGTGTCGCCATGTCACTCCTTCACGGTTGATCCCGGAATTGCAGGCGGGAGGGCAGGGGCGGGTAGGTCTTCGACCGGGCATAGCTGTCGATGAAGCCGGCGTCGAAGGGCTGGTCCAGGTTGGCACCGTCGAACGGGAATTGCGCGGGTGGCAGAGACGGGTACTGGTTGTCGGGCTTCAGTGCGATGGCGCCGCTGGCGCGGCGGGCATCGCGGGCGACCTCCCGTGTCAGCTTGGTGGCGTCGCGGTCGCTGCGCACGATCCGCGGGCGCAGCAGCAACAGCAGCACCCGCTGGTCCCGGGTGACTGCCCGTCCGCGGAACAGAGCACCGAACAGCGGCAGATTCTTCAGCCCCGGCACGCCCGCGTTTTGTGCGCCCGAGGCGTTCTCCAGCAAGCCGCCAAGCATGATTACCTTGCCGTTGCCGACAAGAACGTTGGTTGTCAGCGAGCGCTTCGACGTGATCTCGCCTCCGGCGGCCGAGGATGCATTGGTCAGGTTCGACACCTCCTGAACCACCTCCATCCGCACCGTGTTGTCACCGGTGATCTGCGGCGTCACCGTCAGGGTCAGCCCCACATCCTGGCGCTCGATGGTCTGGAACGGTTGTTCCGGCACCGCGCTGTCGCCAACCGTGGCGAAGCTGCCGGTCACGAACGGCACGTTCTGCGCGACGACGATTTCCGCTTCGGTGTTGTTCAGCGTCATGATCGACGGGGTCGACAGAAGTCTGGTCGAGGTGTCGCTGGTCAGGGCGCTTAGGAAACCGATAAAGCCCTGATCCTGCGCGGCGTTGAGGCTGTAGCCGCCGATCGTCCCGCCTTGGCCCGGGCTGATCGCCGGGCCGGTGACAGCCGCGCTGACAAGGCTCGTCAGCGTCGGACGCCCGCCCAGGCTAAACTCGGCCCCGCCGAACAGCGCATCGTTCAGCAGGACGCCGAACTGTGCCGTCAGGTCGCTCAGCGTCTGTACGCTCAGCTCGAATATCACCCCCTCGATCAGCACCTGGCTGGGCCGCTGGTCGAGCCGCTTGATCGAACTGGTGATCGAGGCGATCTGGTCCGTCGGCGCCGTGACCAGCAACGCATTGGTTTGCGGTTCGGCCACGATCGTGACCTCTCCCTGCTGTCCTTCGCCAGCGGCCAGAACCGATCGGGCTATCACGCCTTCCAGCTGTAATGCATCGGCATAGTTCAGCTGCACCACCCGGGTCGTTACACTGCGCTGCGGCGTGTCGAGCTGCGATACGACCGATCTAATGCGGCTGCGGAATTCGTCATTGCCGCTGACCACGACGGCATTGGCGCGGAAATCGGCGCTGAGCGACCCGCCGGGGGGAACGATATCAAGTGACTGGATCGTCGTCAGAATGTCCTGGGCGTTGGAATAGTTCAGCCGGATGGTTTCGATCGTCTTGCGCCGCGGCCGGTCGAGCTGGTCGATCAGCTTGCTGATCCGGTCGATGTTTTCCCGCCGGTCGCTGATGATCAGAAGACCCGATTGCTCGACGGTGCTCAGCACCGCCTCGTTGGGCAAGAGCGGGCGGATCACCTCGACCGTCTCGCCAAGCGAAATGTTTCGGACCACGAAGACCCGTGTCTCGAACGCGCCGCCGGCGGTGCGCACCGTTTCCCCCGGCGCCAGTTCGCGTGCGAAATCTATCGGCACGATGCGATCGACCTGGTTGCCCTCGACAATTGTCAGCCGGTTCAGCTCGAGCACATTGAGGAAAATCTCATAAAGCGCGGCGTTGTTCACCGTGCCCGGAGCGATCACCGTCACCGTGCCCTGCACCCGCGCGTCCAGGGTGAAATTCCGCCCCGTCGCCTCGGCGACGATTTCGACGAACGAGCGCAGATCGGCGTCGCGCAAATCCAACGATATCTGCGCGCGCGCCGATTGGCCAAAGGCCAACAGGAACGCGATCAGAAAGCAAAGGGCGCGGCTAGCTTTGATCAAGATTGACCTTTATCAACTGGCGCGCGCCGTCCCGCATGATTTCCAGGTCCAGCGACCCGCCGCTCGTCAGCGCATTCGGTGCATTTGTCAGCAGGTCCGGGTCCTTGACCGATTCGCCGTTGACACGCAGGATCATGTCCCCTGTCTTCAGGCCGAACTGATCGTAAAGCTGCCCCTGTTGGATCCAGGCGACATCCAGCCCGCTGCTGCCGTCCTCGAGTTCGGTTTTCACTAGCCGCCCGGCCTCGACCAGTGCGCGCTCGATAAAGCGGCGGTCCAGTCGCTCGACCGCAATAGTGACCTCGGACGTCGTTTCGGGCGGCACATAGGGCTCTTCGACTTCGACCTTGGCAAGGTGGCTGAGGTCCTCGCGGTAGACGGGGATCAACTGCGGGATGTCACCCCACATCATGTGCACCCCCGCCGCGTCGATCCGGGTGACAACCTCACCCCCCTCAAGCTCGTCGCCGACGCGCACGACCTTCACGAAACCGCCGTTTGATTGCACCATCGCCCAGCTGTCGCGGCCACCGTCGGCGACCAGGCCCGACAGGATGTAGTCCGTTCGCATTTCAGGCTCGGGCTCGGCCTCCACGACCGGCTCGGGTTCCGGTTGCTCCGGTTCCGGCTCGGGGATCACCTCGACGCCGAACACGGCGGGCCAAGTGGCGGCAAGCTGCGGGGTCTCAAGCGCGACGACCTTGGCCGATCCGGCCAGCCGCGGCGGTTCGAACGGTGCCTGCGGCGGCGCCATAAGCGTCAGGCCGAACTGGCCCGCGGTGAAGCCAAAAGCTCCCACGGCGACGCTCAGCATGATGTTGGACAACAGCTTCAAGGCGCAAACGACTCCCTAGACCCTGAAAAAACTAGAAATTCAGCGGGGCAATGTCTATCACCGAATTGGCGGCAAGGCCAGTATCCGTGCGATCCCTTGCGGTCTTCGGCCAGGGCTCGCGCAGTTCGTTTCCGCCCTGGCGCGTGGGATCTGCGGCGGCCGTCGCGCAGTGATTGCGCGTGTCGGCCGACATCACCTCAATAAACGGGTACTGGGACGGCGACCCGCCAACCTTGTCCTTCCGGTTGGCCAACGGAAGACAGCACGTCGCGAAACGCTGTGGGCAGGTCCTGCCCGCGGCTGACGACAACGTCCAAATCGGCGCTGCGCTGCGGGATCTGCCCCGTCAAGCTGCCGCTGACCGGAGACACTCCGCCCTCGAGCTGCAGATCCAGCCGCCAGCCTTGATCCTCCTGCAGAACGGCGCTGGCCGGCCCCTGGCCGAACGCGGCCCCTCCCGCCTTAACCGCCAGCAGCTCCGCCATCAGGCGTCCGCTCACCACCGGCGTCCGCAATAGACCGCGCGCATCGGCCGACCCGTCCCGCAGCGCCAGCAGACCCTCCAGGTCCACCTGACCGCTGCTTACCTGATCGAGTGCGACCGTACCGGTCACGGCGGACAGCCGCGCCGTGTCGGGCCAGTAGGACATCGTCAGATCGCCCGCGATGTCGATCCCCTCGCCCGTCGCCCGTATCCGCCAGCGCAATCCGCTCAGGTCGGGCGCCTGCGCTTGCCACGAGATCTCGATCGGCGGCCAGATGCCTTCTGCCGGCATCGGCATCCGGCCGCTGCGCAGGCCGGCGTCGTCCGGCAACGCCTCGGTCCAGGCCGGCAGCCCTTCGGGCATGGCCATCCGCACATGGTGTATCCGGCCGAAATACACCGCCGCCGCGGCCAACCCGGCCGCAAATACGATCAGCAGGAACAGGAACCGGATCACTCTGCCGCCTCCAGCACGAAGGAGGCGGTAACCAGCCCCGGCTCGGCGCGCTCGATCCGGAAGGATGCGATCCGATAGCCCCAATCCGGCGAGGCGAAATAGAGCCAGTTCGTCAACCGCTCGAACGCAACCGCATCGAAATCGAGGTCGATCCCGCCATCCGGCCGTGCCGACAGCCCCGAGACCACCCCGCGCAAATCTTCGCGCAGCAGGCTTTGCTCGATGCCGCTGATACCGATGGGTGGTGCGGCCGCCACCTCCGGCGCCGCCGTCAGCCCCTCCGCAGGCAGGGCCTCGACCTGCTCGGACACCCAGCCCAGCAGCGCATGTGCCTCGAACGCAGCCGTTCTTGCCGTGTCCCGCGCCTGAAGCACCGGCAGTATGCCAAGCATCACAATCGCCAGCGGCACCACCGCCACGCCAAGCACCAACAGCAGCCAGCGCTCGCGCGGCGATAACTGAGCCAGCAGGTAGATCAGCCGATCGCCCATCGCCTACTCCGCCGCCGTCAAAAGCCGAAGCCGGGCCGCAACGCCTTCGCCCTGCCGCGCGCTCGATTCCAGCAGTTCAACCTCGAACCGGTCGGCGCGCAGATCCGCGACCAACTGGTCGAGACCGGCAAAATCGCCGATCTCCACTGATGCCACCAGCCCGGTATCCCCGCGGTAGGATATCGCCCGCAGGCTGATCCGATCGCCGGTCAGATAGGGTGCGGCGGTCTGGAACAGAACCAGCGGGTCGATCTCGACCGCCTCATCCGGTGCCTGATCCGCAGCCTGAACCGCAGCCGTCACCTGGGCGCGCATATCGAGGATCGGCCCGGATGGCACAAAGTGCTCGCGCACCAATCCCTGCGCCAGGCCCTGATCGCGCTGACGTTCGGCCTGCAATTGGTGGGTTTCGACCACGACGCTGCCAAGAAAGGCCGCTACGGCCAAAACCGCCGCCAGAACTGGGGCCCGCCAGCGCCGCATCCCGCTGCGCAGGCGGTCGAAATCGACGCTCGGCGGCTCTTTCAGGTCGATGCCGCGCGTGGCGTCGGTCCAGCGCAACGGTTTGGCATTTCCATCCTTGGCCAGTTCCGCCGGATCACCATAGACCGGCATCCCCAGACCGTCGATCAGCGCGTCCAGCGGACCATGCGCTTCGCCAAGCCGCAGCACAGCCCTCGGTTTGCCGCGATCCGCGGCTTCTGCCAGCAGAGCTTCGGCAAGATCCGGTTCGGCGGAAAACCCGTCCTCGATCCCAAGGCGCGCGCTGACGGTTTCACCGGCCGTCTCGATCGTCCAGACCTCTGCCGCGCATGGCAGCGCCAGGTAATCCGGGACAAGTGCGATGCACCCCTTGGCAAGCTGTGCGCGCCAGTCCTGCAACCGCTGCGCCTCGCCGACCAGCGCCCGTGTCCACTGCCCCGGCTTGCCTTTCGGCGCGAAGGGCCGCACCTCCAGCTCGGTCATTGGCAGGCCCAGCTGCTCGGTCAACATCCGGCGCCCGACCCGCTCGCGCGCGATGCCGCGCAGCTTTTCCGGCAGGTCCAGCGGCAGCAAGGGCACGTCCGCCCCGGGCACGACGGCGACATGCGGGCCGGCCGGGGGCGGCGCGTCCCCGAGTACCCAGATCAGCGGCTGCGCAAAGCTGCGCCGTGCCATGCCAACTCCTGTCTGCCCTTGCCCGTCGATCCGGGTGCTGAGTCACTATGGAGATATCCCCACCCGGCTTCAATCATACTCGGCCCAGCGGTAGGCCACACGTGTGGTTTCGCGGTCGGCTTCGTCCCGCTCCAGGGTCACCCGTCGCACCGCTGCGTTGCCGTCCAATTCCGCCGTCAGCCGCGCCTCGAACCAGTTGCCGGCAATCGTGATCCGGTCGAAGGGCAGGTGGTCGACGTCCTCGGTTTCCAGAAGTTCGATCGTCCGGTTCCGTATCTCCGACCGCGACTCCAAATACCCGGTTCGCAAGGTCTCGATCAGTTCGGTGACCTGTTCCTCGGGGAACGGTGCCAGCGCGGCGCGCAGCACCGGCACCGAGGCCGTGTTGAGGTTCAGAAGCTTGTCGAACGGAATCGCCGATACATGCCGCTGCAACACAGCGAAGCGATCCGGCGTCATCCCCTCGACCAGCCGCAGCTCCGCCAGCACCGCCACCGGGCCGCCACGCGGCTGTACCGGCGGGTCGCGCCGCAGATAGGGGTTAATGTTGCGCGGACCCCCGGGTGAGACGAAGTCGGTGATTTCGCGCAGCAGGGACCGTGGCAGGTCGATGGCGTCGAAAAGCCGGGCAAAGCTGTCCTGCGCATAGGCGTCATCCGCCCGGCTCAGCCAGTTGACGTTCAATCGCCCTTGCAGATCGGCCAGCTCGACGGTGACCCGCCCGCGGTCGATGTCGTAAACCCGTCCGACCTGCGCCCAGTCCTGCCCGCGATGCACCGCGGTGCCATCCGGTCCTGCGCTTTGAAGCAGCGCTGGCAAAAGCGCCTCTGCCGCGTCGAGATACAGGTCGAGCTGCCCCGCCGCCTGTGTCCCGGCGGTCCGCAGCCGCGCGCTCTCGGCGCGCGTCAAAAGCGCCGCGGCGACGGACGAAATCACCAGCACGATGACCAGCGCGTTGATCAGGACGGCCCCACGATCCTCCCTCATCGCAGCGTCACCACCGTCTCAAGCAGATCGAGCCGTGCGTGCGTCAGCCGCACCCGCAGCGCCTGCGGTAAAACGGCCTGACCTTCGTTGCCCGGAAACCCGACCGTCCAGCCGCGCTCGGGCACGTAACCCTCGAGCTCGAATCCCAGAATCTCCCTGAAAATGGTAACCTCGCCACCCTGCACGCGAGCATTCGCCGGTGCCAGCACCGGCCAGACCTGACGCGAGACCGCGCCCGAGCCGGCATCGAACCGCCAGGTCACCCGCGCTTGTCCCGGATCCCGGCCGTCCAGGGTGCCGGTGCCACCCACTGTCAGGCTGAATGCCTCGCCGCGCGCCGGCGCATCGAGCGAGGGAAACACCGCCCCGCCGGGCGGACGAAACGGCAGGTCCAGCGCGGCGTTCAGGTCCTGCCGAAGAAGACTCAGGCCATAGGCCAGTTCCGCCGCCTCGCCGCTCAGTTCGACCAGCCGGTCGTTGCTGCGCAGGGTCTGCTCGACGACCTTGACGCCGATCAGCGCCACCACGGCAAAGATCGCCAACACCGCCACCAGTTCGAGCAGCGTAAAGCCCGTGTCCCGGCGCCGTCTCATTGCACGGGTCCGGACGGCGCATAGACCACGACGACCGCCCCCGGCTGATCCGCCGCACTGACGCGCACCCGCGCCTCGACGAATCCGCCCTGGGTCAGTTTCTCGGATATGTCGACCCGCCACTCGTAGGGCCCCTGCCGCACCACCTGCGGCAGCCCGCGCCCCGCCGCCATTCCGACAAGCTTCAGCTCTTCGGCCCGGTTCAGCGCCGCGGTTTGCGCCAAGATACGCGGCACTTCACTGCCGATCGCCATCCGGGCCTGTCCCAGGCTTTGATACCCTGCCACGATTCCGACCGACAACACCAGCACGGCAATCACGACCTCGATAAGGCTAATGCCTTCGTCGCGTGCCGGTCTCATCCCGCGCGGCATCTTGCCGGTCCCCAACCGTCGCTTTCGCAAATCCGCACAGCCGTCCCGGCCTTGAACACCAGGCGCAATTTTGTGCTTTGTCCGACCGGCAGAAACACCACACGCGTCCGCGGGTCGAACGGCTGCTGCACCGTCACGGAATCGCGCCAGTGTACGGCCGCGCTCATCTCTTGCCATTGCCCGCCGACGCGCCGCAGCCGTTGATATCCGTCGGGATCGATCGACAGCCCCAAGACTTCGCGCCGAAGCACCGCCTGCTCCCGCATCGCCGCATGCACCGTTTCGAACCGCGACCAGTCCTGCGCATTCGAACTGCGCGGCCGGTTCACCCCAAGGCTTACGGTGACCGTGAGAACCGACAGCACCGTTATCACGATCATCAGTTCGATCAGGGTGAACCCCGCCGTGCCGCGGTCTATTTCGCCATCCACGTGCCGATATCCGAATTGGTGCCGTCCCCGCCCTGGGCCCCGTCGGCGCCGAAGGTGAAGATGTCGAAATCGCCGTACACACCCGGCGACAGATACTGATAATCCGCCCCCCACGGGTCTTTCGGAAGCCGCTCGATATAGCCGCCATCGGCGTAGTTCGGCGCCAGCGGCTCGCTTACCGGCGGGTTGACCAGCGCCTGCAGCCCCTGTTCGGTCGTCGGATAGCGCAGGTTGTCGAGCTTGTAGAACTTCACCGCGTTTTCCAGACTGGCCAGATCCGCCTGCGCGCGCGCGACGCGCGCCTGATCCGGCCGGTCGATGATCCGGGGCACGATGACCAGGGCCAGGATCGACAGGATCACCACAACCACCATCAATTCCAGCAGCGAAAACCCCGCATCACCCCGCCTTGCCGAGTCGCTCATGTCTATCCCTATCCCGTTGGAACCACGCCCTAAATCGCAACGCGGATCAAGTTTAGCAATTACGCACAGCGACCTCAACGCCGGTGACCGAGACCGGCCATACGCCGCCGTTCGTCAGCCTCTGCCGATATAGGGCATCTTCGTCGCCATGATCGTCATGAACTGAACATTCGCGCTCAGCGGCAGTGCCGCCATCTGCAGCACGGCCTCGGCCGCATGGGCCACATCCATCGTCTCGGGCACCGGCTTGCCGGCCTCCCGCGCCCGCGCCGACAACTCTTCGACCATCGGTGTGCGTGCGTTGCCGATATCGATCTGACCGCAGGCGATGTCATAGGGTCGCCCGTCAAGCGACAGCGTCCGCGTCAGTCCGGTGATCGCATGTTTTGTCGTCGTGTAGCACACCGACCCTTCGCGCGGCACATAGGCCGAGATCGAGCCGTTGTTGATGATCCGCCCGCCCTGCGGCGCCTGCCTCCGCATGTGCCGGAACGCCTGCCGGGCGCACAGGAACATCCCGTGCAGGTTCACATTCACCACCTCGGTCCAGGTCTCGACCGGGATCTCGTCGATCATCCCGGCAATCCCGAACGTGCCGGCGTTGTTGAACAGCACGTCGATCCGCCCCGCGGTTTCGACAAACCGTTCGAAGGCCTTTTCCACCGCGTCGGGATCGGTCACGTCCGCCGGCAACACCACAACGTTGTCGTGGCGCGTCGCGATCTCGGCCAGCGCCGCCGCCCGCCGCGCCAGAACCCCCACCATCCAGCCCTTGGAAATGAACAGTTCCGCCGTCGCGCGGCCAATGCCGCTGGACGCGCCGGTGATCAATATCGTTCCGCTCAACTATCTTCCTCCTCTGTCAAGGCCAGTGGCGCCGGGCCGTGGGCCAAATCGTCGACCGACAGTCCCCCCGATGGCCGCGCCAACCGGTACCGTGTCACCCAATAAAGACGTTCCTGCGCCCGGGTGATCGCCACGTAGGCGAGCCGCTTCCACAGCGGCAGACCCGCCTCGATCCGGCCCGATTGCGCCGCTGCCCAGATATCGGGGGCGAATACCTGCACTTCGGGCCATTGCGACCCTTGCGCCTTGTGAATCGTCACGGCGGAGCCATGCAGAAACGCGGCCCCCATGCGCGCCGCAAACGGAATGAACGGTTCGTCCTGATCGGGGAACTCGATCTTCACGATGGAGGCCGCGGAAATCCGCGGCTCTTCCGCCCCCATCACGTGCAACCGGGAAAACCCCGGCTTCTGCCCGGGGCCAAGATAGATCACCTGCGCGCCCTTGATCAGCCCCCGCGCCTCGAGGTCGATCCGCCGTTTGCGGTGCTTCAGCGGCAGCTCGATCCCGTCACAGATCAGCGGTTCGCCGGGCAACAGCGCATCCGGCGGCGCCCCGAACGCGCCCCTGAACGCCTGGATCAACCGGACCCGCGTCACGTTGCGCCACACCAGCACCGGTGACCGCGCCATCATGTCCGCATCCACCCGCGGGGCGACGACCACCCGATCATCGCCCCGTGCCGCCGCCTCGATCTGCCGCTCGAACTCCTCAAACCCCAGCTGCTCGTTGCCCAGGCTGTGAGCGAGGTCCAATATGGGATTGCCTTCCGCCTGCCTGTGAACCCGGTTCAGCATCAGCTTCTTCGGCCCTTCGAACCGGTCGAACACCATCTCGCCCGACTGGCCCACCGGCGCGAGCTGCGCCGGGTCGCCAAAGAGCAGCAGAGTGGGAAAGATCTCTTGCAAATCCTCGAACTGCGTCTGGTCCAGCATCGAAGCTTCGTCGACAAATCCGATATCCAGGGGATCTTCGCGCCGCTTCCACCCGATGATGAAATCCGACCCGCGCAAACCGGCCGTAGCCAAGGCGCCGGGGATCGATTTCTGAGCGTTGTAAAACTCCAGCGCGCGGTCCAGCGCCGCGTCGGTCAAGCCCTCGATCTTTGGCCGCTCGGCCCCGCCCGCCAGCCATTCGGCCACCTTCTCGTACTCCGGATCGTAAACCGGCGTGTAGAGAATCCGGTGGATGGTCGTCGCCGGCACGCCGGCCGTGCGCAGAACGCTTGCCGCCTTGTTGGTCGGCGCCAGGATCGCCAAAGTGCGCCGGTCCTTCTTGCGGCGGCTTTCGTAGTCGCCCGAGACGATCTCGACACCTGCCTCTTCCAGCGCGTGGTACAACCGCGCCAGCAGCATCGTCTTGCCCGACCCGGCCCGGCCCAGCAGCGCCATCGCCTGTGCCTTGCCTTCCGTCGAAGGCGTCAAAAGCCCGTCGTCCAGATCGACGCCCGCTCCGCGCAGCATCTCGGCGATGCTATCGAATGCCTCGGCCTGATCTTCCGAAAACGTGAAAGCGGATGCGCCCATGGCGCGACCCTAGACCGAGGGCCGTGCGGGGGGAACCGGCGATTGCGGCGGTTCGCCCAACCTCCTCAGACGATCTCGGGGTCAAAGAGACGCCTTGCACAGGTGCTACCCGGCCATCGCGAGCGGGGCAGGCGCCGTCTGCCTGAACGCCTGCTCGAACCACAACCGTGACAGGGCATCCGTCACCCCGGCTCTCTGCAGCAACCGTTGCCGAAGGCTCGCATCGAATGTCCAGAGGCCAACGCTCACGGCGTTGCGGCCTTCCCCCGCCGTTCCCAGCACGGTCGGCTCCCATCCAAGGCGTCGATAGATCCGCACCATGCGCGCGTCGAAGACGCCGACCGCATCGCTCAGATGAAATCCAAGGCCCACTTCCAGACCGCCCAGCATAAGTGCTGCCGAGACCCGCGGCGGCGCGCCGTCGCCAAGGCAGAACCGTGTGCATTCCCAGATGAACGGGCTTTGAATGCGCGCACCACCCGTCAAACCGGTGAAGTGATCGTTCACCATCGCGTCACCGGTCGTTGGCAGAAATCGCAACGACCCGCCGTGACCGCCATGGGACCCTTGCCAGATCACATAAAGCGGGTTCATCCCGTCATAAGCATCGCGTTCGGTGCCGTCGGCACCGACCTCTACGTCCCAATGCAGCCGGTCGCGGAATTGTCGGGCGCGGTCGCGGAACATCGCGTCGCGCAGCTTTGGGAACAGGTGCAACTCGTCGCCGTAGAGATAGCGCAGCATGTCTTTGCCTTTCGTCTCGACATTCGGACGAAAGGCTGGCGCAGCTTGGCTAACGCGGCCCTAACGGACCGCACGGTTTGTTAACGAAACGGGAGGTGGTCAGATCACCAGCAGGCCCAAAGTCAGCGCACGTGCGACCGCATGGGTCGTGTTGCTGGCATTCAGTTTGAACCGGGCGCTTTCGATATAGACGCGCAGGGTGTGCTCGCTGATCGACAGGCTCTCGGCCGCCTGTGCACGGCTGCAGCCCATGGCAAGCATTGTCAAAGCATCCACCTCTCTTGGGCTGAGGGCCCGCACTTGCGTCTCGTCCGTTCCGTGCTCGATTTCCAACGCCTTCTGATTGACGAAATGCGCCGCGAGAATCAGGTCGCGCATATGGCGTTCGGTGTACTTGTCCCACTGCGGATCTGTGCGCCGGTCGCTGACCGTGAATAGGGCGAACTGGCCGTTCGGGCCCCGAATCGGGACCGAAAACCCTTGCTGTCCGACCCCGGCACTCTGGGCTTCGCCCATGAAGTCCCGCGCTTGCTTGGCCGACCAGTCGAGCCGCTTCCAGTCGACCGGGTGAAACCGCCGGTAGCATCCCTGCACCACGGGATCGATCCGCGCATATTCCTGTTCCAGATAGCGATCGACCCAGTCCATCGGATAGGTCAGCGCCGCATATTGCCCGCCCGCGGCATTGACCGAGTGATAAACCAGATGTTCGACGTCGAATAAGTCCCGCAGTCCGATGATCTGTCCCTGAAGTTCGTCCAGGGACGCAGCGCCTTGCATCCCTTCAATAAACGTGTCCAGTCGTCCCCGCATCTGACAGTGCCGCCGAAGGCGCCTTCCCCTCAGTCGACGCAATTTCGGTCGCCGCGATCAGCATGGTGTCCTCCAGCTGCTCGGCAAGGGCGGACAACCCGTTTTTCTGGGCATAGGTCTTCAGGTCCGCAAGTACGTCGAGTATCCAGTCGTTTGCCATTGGTACTCTCCCCAGGAAAGGTTAACGGTCTGTTAAGAACAGTCTACCACATTCATAGTATCTTCAGACGGTCGCGGATAATAACTCGCCAAAAATGGGGAGAGTAAGGTTAACAAGAGTTTGAAATCCGGGCAGGCGGTTAAAATTCGAAACAATTAGGGCCCCGCGAATCACCGGGGCCCAGGACAACAAGTTCAGCGCACGGCTTTAGCGGCCGATATTCAGCGCATCCTCCAATGTCCTTAACCCCGTCTTCGGTGCCTGCACCAGAACGGACATGTTGCCCGGCTTGTGTTCGTTCCGCATCATCTTGGTATGCGCTGCCGGGATTTCGGCCCAGGGAAAGACTTCGGACATACACGGATCCAGCCGCCGCTCGACCATCAGCTTGTTTGCTGCCGCCGCCTGCTTGAGGTGCGCGAAGTGAGAGCCCTGGATGCGCTTCTGGTGCATCCAGACATAGCGCGCGTCCATCGTCAGGTTATACCCCGTGGTCCCGGCGCAGATCACCACCATGCCGCCCTTCTTCACCACGAAGGTCGACACCGGGAACGTCGCCTCGCCGGGATGTTCGAACACCATGTCGACATTCACGCCCTTGCCGGTAATCTCCCAGATCGCCTTGCCGAACTTGCGTACCTCGGCGAACCAGGCCTTGTATTCGTCCGTGTTAACCGTCGGCAGCTGCCCCCAGCAGTTGAAATCCTTTCGGTTGATGACACCCTTGGCCCCCAGATCCAGCACGAATTGCCGCTTGTCCTCATCGCTGATCACCGCAATGGCATTCGCGCCGGCGGTGTTGATCAACTGGATCGCGTATGATCCCAGACCGCCCGAGGCACCCCAGACCAGCACGTTCTGCCCGGGCTTCAACTCGTGGGGATGGTGGCCGAACAGCATCCGGTAAGCCGTGGCCAACGTCAGCGTGTAGCAGGCCGATTCTTCCCATGTCAGGTGTTTGGGCCGCGGCATGAGTTGCTGCGCCTGCACGCAGGTGAACTGCGCAAAGGATCCGTCGGGTGTTTCATAGCCCCAGATCCGCTGCGACGGCGAAAACATCGGGTCGCCCCCGTTGCATTCCTCGTCGTCGCCGTCGTCCTGGTTGCAGTGGATCACGACCTCGTCGCCGACCTTCCAGTTCTTCACCTTGTCGCCCACGGCCCAGACGATGCCAGAGGCGTCGGACCCCGCAATATGAAACGGTGCCTTATGCACGTCAAAGGGCGAAATCGGCACGCCCAGACCCGCCCAGACGCCATTGTAGTTTACGCCCGCCGCCATCACCAGAACCAGCACCTCGTGGCTGTCCGGCCGCGGCACATCGACGACTTCGACTTCAAACGACTTGTCCGGCTCGCCGTGTCGCTCACGCCGGATCGCCCAGGCATGCATTTGCTTTGGCACAAAGCCCATCGGGGGTATCTCGCCAACCTCGTAAAGGTCCTTCTCAGGTGCCTCGTAAGCCGCAATCGCAGGGTTCGTGTCCAGGGCCATGGCCGGGCTCCTTCGTCCGAGTTGATCCGTGCCGCGCCGCAGAATCGCGCACGCGTTCAGATCCGAATAAGCACGTTTGCGCAACTATGCAAACAGAAATGCGCCGATTTTGTAATTTTATGTCCGCTGCGTTTGCACAGTGTTCGCCGCAACTGCATCAGAACCGGTGTGCAACCGACCGCGCGTAATATCCCAGCAGCCTGGCCTCCTCGGGAACGATCCGAATTCCGTCCGGCCCCTCGCGCACAATATGCCGGGTCAGCAGGCTCGACAGCCCGTCCGCCACTACCTTCTTAGCATCCGTCATCGCCGGATGACTGAGCCGTTGCAGATAGGGCCCCGCGGCCTGAACCAATGCCTCGCGCGTGACCGTCCCGTCCGCCCGGCGCATCAGATAGGCCACCAACGGTACCGGCAGCACCGGGATCACGGTGCAGATCCGCTGCCTCAGTTCCTCGCCCACACCCTCGATCACCTCACCGCGGTGTGCCGCGATAAAGGACTTCAGCGACAATGGATCGCCGAACCCGACACCGGCATGGCCAAACCGCACCGCCTTGCCCGTCATCCGGCGCCAGGCATGACGCATCGCGAACCCGATCGCCACCGGCACCGAGGCGCGAAATTTCCGGTCGCCGTTCCTGGCTGCCTCAGTCAGCACCCGGTCCTCCAGCACCCGGTCATAGTTCAAGGCCACCGGTACAAAGACGACGTCGCGATCCGCCTCCGCGTCGAAATCCGCCAGGATATAGCTCAGCAGTCCCAGTTTCGGTGGCCCCACGGATCCGTCCAGACTGAGCCCGCCCTCCGGGAAGATCGCCTGTGTCACGCCCCCCCGCGTTGCCAGTTGCACATAACGCGCCAGCACCCTGCGGTAGAGCGTGTTGCGCGACTTTCGCCGGATAAAGAAGGCGCCCATCGCCCGAATGAGCCGCGACAAGGGCCAGACGCGCGCCCATTCCCCCACCGCATAGGACAGGGCCGAGCGGTCGGCCACCAGATAGGTCACCAGAAGGTAGTCCATATTGGACCGGTGGTTCATCATGAAGACAACCGTCGCTTCGCTGTCGATCGCCTTCAGCGCCGCGTCGTTGCTGTCGTCCAGATGCACCGTGTAAAGCGCCCGGCTGAGCCACCGCGCGAACCGCAGCGCGGGCCCGAAATAGGCGCTGGCGGAAAACGCCGGAACGATCTCGCGCGCATACCCCTTCGCCTCTTCGAACGCCACGTTCTCGGGCATGCCCTCCAGCCGCGCGTGCTCCGTCACCGCCTCCGCCACCTTCGGGTCGTACAGAAGCCGCTGGATCATGTCGTGCCGGCGGGCCAGCTTGAACGGCTGGATCGGCCGCTCGAGCCGGGCATTGATCCGCGCCACGACCCGTTCCATGCGCCGCCGTACGAACCAGCGCACGCTTGGGAACAGGAAATGCGACGCGAAAGTCACCGCTGCGAACAGCAGGATCAGGACCAAAAGCCAAAGCGGAACGGCGACGGTCTCTAACATGGAACCGACGGTGGCAGGAAACACGGCCGCAGTAAATGGCGGTTAGCTCCGTGTTGATTTGCGCCTTTGCTTCAGGTCGATCAGATCGTCAGCCCGGCCGCCAGATCCAACGGCGTGGTGCCCGGCGTCAGGCGGCGATCTCCTGATCGGGGTGTTTCGCACCGGTCATGAAGGCAACGGCGTCCGACATCGAATAGTCGCCCGGCTTGATCACCGTCAGGCGCTTGCCCAGGCGGTGGATGTGGATGCGGTCGCTGATCTCGAAAACATGCGGCATGTTGTGGCTGATCAGCACGATCGAGATGCCGCGCGACTTGACGTCAGCGATCAGTTCCAGCACCCGGCGGCTTTCCTTGACGCCCAGAGCCGCGGTGGGCTCGTCAAGGATGATCACCTTGGACCCGAAAGCGGCAGCGCGCGCCACAGCGATGCCCTGGCGCTGGCCGCCCGACAGGGTTTCGACCGCCTGATTGATGTTCTGGATCGTCAGAAGCCCCAGTTCCGTCAGCTTGTCGCGGGCGAATTTCTCCATCGCTGGACGGTCGAGCTGCCGGAACCACTGACCGCGAATGCCGGGTCGGCGCAGCTCGCGCCCCATGAACATGTTGTCGGCGATGGACAGGGCGGGCGACATGGCAAGCGTCTGATAGACCGTCTCGATCCCCGCCGCGCGAGCGTCGATGGGCGAGTGGAAGTGAAAGGGTGTGCCTTCCAGCATCATCTCGCCCGAGTCGACCTGCAACGCGCCGGACAGCGCCTTGATCATCACCGATTTCCCGGCGCCGTTGTCGCCGATCACCGACAGGATCTCTCCCGGCCGCAGATCGAAGTCGGCGCCGTCAAGCGCGGTCACGCGGCCGAAGCGCTTGACCAGATTGCGGGCTTTGAGAATAGGTTCCATCAGACCGACACCTTTCTGATCCACTGGTCCACGGCCACGGCGGCAATGATCAGCACGCCGATCAGCAGGAAGGTCCACTGGGCGTCCGCGCCCAACAGGCGCAGGCCAAGCGTGAATACACCGACGATCAGCGCCCCGAAGAAGGCGCCCAGGATCGACCCGCGCCCGCCGAAGAGCGAGATGCCCCCAATCACGACCGCGGTGATGCTTTCGATATTGGCCAATTGACCGGACGTTGGCGAGACCGATCCGATCCGACCGATCAGCGCCCAGCCGGCGAAGGCGCAGATCAGGCCGGACAGCACGTAGACCGAAATCAACACCTTGTCGACTTGCACGCCCGAAAGTTCCGCTGCCTCGGGGTCGTCGCCCGCCGCGTAGACATGCCGGCCCCAAGCGGTGTGTTTCAGGGCATATGCCAGTGCGAAGACCAGCACCACCATGAAGATCACGCCCACTGTGAACACGGCGCCGAAAACCTTGAACTTGGTGCCGAAGAGCTGCAGCAGCGGCGCGGTTTCGGCGATATCCTGGCTGCGGATCGTTTCGTTGGCAGAATAGAGGAAGTTCGTGGCCAGCACGATCTGCCACATGCCCAGCGTCACGATGAAGGGCGGCAGCTTGACCTTCGCCACCAGCCAGCCGTTGATGAAGCCGCAGAGCGTGCCGCAGAGCAGGCCGCAGACCACCGCGACCGAGGGCGGCAGCCCGTAACGGAAGGTGAATTGACCCATCACCACGCTGCTCAGCACCATGATCGCGCCAACCGAAAGGTCGATGCCGGCGGTCAGGATCACCAGCGACTGCGCCGCAGCGACGATGCCGACGATTTGCACCTGTTGCAGGATCAGCGTCAGGGCGAAGGGCGAGAAGAACTTGGACCCCAGAAGCAGCCCGAAGATCACGATGGCCGCGACCAGGACGATCAGCGGCACGATGGCCGGGTTCTGGTGCAGGACGTTCTGGAACCGGTAAACGAAGCCCGTGCGCTCGTCCTCGAACTCGGCGACTTCGGTGGCGCTGTCGGCCAAAACCGATTCGAACTCCTGCCCTTTGGAGGCGGTCTCTGCCATGGAATCCCCCTGCTTTCTCGCTGAACCCACGCGTCGATCATGGGGCAGCATCGGCGCCGCCGGTATGGCGTCTCCTGTTCACCCGGGGGGCGGGCTCGCCGCCCCCCAGATGCCTTTTCCGCGACCTCAGCCCCAGCAGAGGTCCATGCCCTCGGCGACCGAGATCGAGTCGACGCCCTCGGCCGGCTTGTCGGTGATCAGCGCCACGCCGGTGTCGAAGAAGTCCTTGCCGGGGGTGTTGTCCGGCTTGGTGCCATCCTCGGCCCAGGCCTTGATCGCCTCGATGCCCAGCGAGGCCATCAGCAGCGGGTACTGCTGGCTGGTCGCGCCGATCACGCCGTCGCCCACGTTCTGGACCCCGGGGCAGCCGCCGTCGACCGAGACGACCAGAACGTCGTTTTCGCGGCCAATGGCTTTCAGTGCCTCGTAGGCGCCGGCGGCGGCCGGCTCGTTGATGGTGTAGACCACGTTGATCTCGGAATCGATCGCCAACAGGTTTTCCATCCCTTTGCGGCCGCCTTCTTCGTTGCCGTCGCTGACTTCATTGCCGACGATCCGCGGGTCGGTCTCGTCGCCCCACTTCTTCGGGTCGCCGAGGTCGATGCCGAACCCGGTCAGGAAGCCCTGGTTGCGCAGCACGCCGACGGTGGGCTGGCTGACGTTGATGTTCAGCATGCCGATCTTGGCTTTGGCGGCATCGTCGCCCAACTGCGCAGCGGCCCAGGCACCGATCAGTTCGCCGGCGACGAAATTGTCGGTGGCAAACGTCATGTCGGCGGCGTCGGCCGGATCAAGCGGCGTGTCGAGCGCGATGACAACCAGGCCGGCGTCGCGCGCCTGCTGCACGGCGGGCGTGATCGACGAGGTGTCCGACGCGGTCAGCAGGATGCCCTTGGCGCCGTCGGCGATACAGGTCTCGATCGCGGCGACCTGGGTTTCGTGGTCGCCGTCAAGCCGACCGGCGAAGCTCTTCAGCGTGATGCCCAGCTCTTCGGCCTTGGCGGTCGCGCCCTCTTTCATCTTGACAAAGAACGGGTTGGTGTCGGTCTTGGTGATGAGGCAGGCGGTGATGCCGTGGCTGCCGGCATGCGCGGCGGTGCCCAAAGCGATGGTCGCTGCTGCACCATAAAGTGCTGTCTTGATGGTTTTCATGAGTTTTCCTCCCAAATGTTGCCCCGGCAGGATACCCTGCCAATCGAAGCTGCCAAGGCTTTCCCCTCCGGCACGCATCGACGGCAGAAAAACGGATTCGGATACACCTGTCAATAAATAAATCCCTGTGATTTATTTATTGACAGGTGTACACGCCACACCCATGCTTAGGCGACACGGTCGCGGGAGGACATTTTTTGCAACAGCAGGCGGAAAGCCTTGCCGGACCCGCAGAGGCGTCGGCAATCCGCGGTTCGAACCAATCGGGTATGCGCGCCCATAACGAACGGCTGGTGCTGTCGCTGATCCGCCAGCGCGGGCCGCTGGCCAAGGCCGAGATCGCCCGCGTCTCGGGCCTGTCGGCGCAAACCGTGTCCGTCATCATGCGCGCGCTCGAGGCCGAGGGGCTGCTGGTCAAGGGCGACCCGGTGCGCGGCAAGGTGGGTCAGCCATCGGTTCCGATGCGGCTTGCCGCCGATGGTGCCTATTTCCTGGGCCTCAAGGTCGGCCGCCGCAGCGTCGAGCTTGTCCTGACGGATTTCGTCGGCAAGGTCCTGCACCGCACAATGCGGACCCATGGCTATCCGACACCAGAGGCGACAGTCGCCTTCGCGCTGGAAAAGATTGGCAGCCTTACCGCAAACTTGACGCCTTTGCAGCAACGGCGAATAGCTGGGCTTGGCATCGCAATGCCCTTTTATCTTTGGAACTGGGCCCAGACCATCGGCGTTCCCGAACGCGAAATGGCCGGCTGGCGCACGGCGGATATCCGGTCCAGCATCGCCGAGGCAGTGGATTTCCCGGTCTTTCTGCAGAACGACGCGTCGGCCGCCTGCGGCGCCGAGGTCGTTTTCGGGCCGGCCGACCAGCCCAAGGACTTTCTGTACTTCTATGTCGGCTATTTCATCGGCGGCGGCGTCGTTCTGAACGGATCGCTGTTCACCGGGCGCGGAAACGCAGGCGCTTTGGGGCCTTTGCCGGTTCCGGCCGAAGGGGGCGAGGTTCGTCAGCTGATCGATGTCGCCAGCCTGGTGGTGCTGGAGATGCGTCTCCGCGCGGCAGGCGTCGACACTGCCAGCCTTTGGACCGGCACGGAATTCTGGGGGTTCGACGACCGCATCCTGACCGACTGGACCGAAAGTGCCGCAGCCGGTCTGGCCTATGCCGTCACCACGGCCTGTGCCGTTATGGATTTCGAGGCCGTGCTGATCGACGGCTGGATCCCCGCAAATCTGCGCAGCCGTCTGGTCGCTGCGACCGACCGGCACCTGGACCGGCACAACCTGACCGGCCTGCAGCGGCCGGCTATTCGCCCTGGCACGGTCGGTGCCGACGCCCGCGCCCTGGGTGCCGCCGGCTTGCCGCTGTCAGAGCGGTTTCTGGTGGATCAGTCCGGGGCGGTCTGACCGGGCCCAGAGTCGGCGACCGGTTCCCAACGGATGGTCGGTTCCGCCTGGGGGCTATTTTTCCTCGTCGATATCCGGCTGGTCGTCGGACGGCAGGTTGAAGAAGCTGTCGGCGTCCGGCAGATCCTCGTCTTCTTCCTCCGCGCCGCGCGGATCGCCATCGGTCAGCGAAAAGGTCTCGAGCCCGGATATCGCCGTGGGTATCCGCGGCTCTGTCTCCATCTCCAAGCTCTGTTCGGTCGAGACCAGCTTGCGGCGTTCGTCGTCCGACATCACCGCGCCTTCCGCTTCTTTCTTCTTCGCCGCCTTCTGCACCGCTGCATCAAGTTCGGATTGCTTGCAAAGCCCCAGCGCCACAGGATCGATCGGCTGGATATTGTTGATGTTCCAGTGCGTCCGTTCGCGGATCGCCTGAATCGTCGGCTTGGTCGTACCCACCAGCTTGCCGATCTGACCGTCCGATAGCTCTGGGTGGAACTTGACCAGCCAAAGGATCGCCGCGGGCCTGTCCTGCCGTTTCGAAAGCGGGGTGTAGCGCGGGCCGCGCCGCTTTTCCTCGCCCACGGCAGCGGCGTAGAATTTGAGCTTCAGCTGGTGCAGAGGGTCCTTCTCCGCCGCATCGATTTCGTCCTGGGTCAGCTGATTGTTGGCGATCGGATCGAAACCCTTGACGCCTGCGGCCACGTCGCCGTCGGCGATCCCCTGAACCTCCAGCTCGTGCAGCCCGCAGAAATCCGCGATCTGCTTGAAGCTGATCGTGGTGTTGTCCACCAGCCAAACGGCGGTCGCTTTCGCCATCAGTGGTTTGGTCATGTACGTGCCTCCTTCGACAACAACCTGCTTCGCCGGGGAAAACGGCTGGCCCGGCTGGACCCTGTCTTCGTTTTCAGGGAAGGTAAGCCGTATATAGACATCCCAAGGCCGAAGGAAAAGACCGAATTGCGCTGGCTCGCCGCCCTGCTGCTGACCGCCACGCTCGCCCGGGCCGAGGGCGAGCCGCCGGGCGCGTTCGACTATTACGTGCTGTCGCTGTCCTGGTCGCCGACATTCTGCGCGCTGGAGGGCGAGGCCCGGGACAACCCGCAATGCGACAGGTCGCTCGGATGGGTGCTGCACGGTCTTTGGCCGCAATACGAAGACGGCTGGCCAAGCTATTGCCGCGGCGGTACACGCAACCCGTCGCGCGCAGAGACGGCGGCCATGGCCGATATCATGGGCTCGTCGGGGTCCGCATGGCATCAATGGAAGAAACACGGTCGCTGTTCGGGCCTGTCGCCCGAGGACTACTTCGCTCTGGCGCGCGTCGCGTTTGACCGTGTCACCCGCCCGGACATCCTGCGCAAGCTCGACAAACCGGTCCGGGTCCCCGCAGCGGTCATCGAAGAGGCGTTCCTGCAGGCCAATCCTGACTGGACGGCGGACATGCTGACCATCACCTGCAAAGCCGCCCGCATCCAGGAGGCGCGCGTCTGCCTGACCCGGTCGCTGGAACCGCGGGCGTGCGGAAGCGATGTGATCCGCGACTGTGCCATGCAAGATGCGCTTTTCGATCCGATCCGCTGACCGGTAAAGCGCCTTCCAAGGGGCTTCTCGCCTAGACCTTCAACACGATCTTGCCGATATGCGCCGAGCTCTCCATCCGCGCATGCGCCTCGGCCGCCTTTTCCAGCGGAAATTCCGAATCCAACACCGGTGCCACCCGCCCGCTGTCCAGATGCGGCCAGACTTGCGCGCGCAGACCCTCGGCAATCCGGGCCTTGGCCAGATCGCTTTGCGGCCGGAGGGTCGAGCCGGTGATCGTCAGCCGGCGCACCATCACCTCGGCAAAGTTCAGCTCGACCTTCGGCCCCGACAGGAACGCGATCTGCACCAGCCGACCGTCATCGGCCAACGCCTTGATGTTGCGCGGGATATAGCCCCCACCCACCATGTCGAGGATCAGGTCCGCGCCGCCTTCGCTGCGCATCACGGCCACGAAATCCTCTTCTCGGTAGTTGATCGTCCGCTCTGCACCGAGCTCCGCACAGGCCCGGCACTTTTTGTCCGATCCCGCCGTTGCGAAAACCCGCGCGCCGAATATGCGACCCAACTGAATCGCTGTGGTTCCGATCCCAGAAGATCCGCCATGCACCAAGAACCGCTCGCCCGCGGTCAATCCGCCGCGCTGGAATACGTTCGTCCAGACGGTGAAATACGTCTCTGGCAGGCACGCCGCCGCTTTCAGTCCCATCCCCCTTGGCACCGGCAGGCAATGAGCCGCCGACGTCACCGCATAGGCTGCATAGCCACCTCCGGGCAGCAAAGCACAGACCGCGTCGCCGGCGGACCACTCGGCCACGCCCGGCCCGACCGCCGCAATCGTGCCCGCCGCCTCCAGCCCCGGCAAATCCGATGCACCCGGCGGCGGCGCATAGCTCCCCGCGCGCTGCAGAGCATCCGGCCGGTTCACCCCGGCATAGGCCACCTGGATCAACACCTGCCCGTGCCCTGGCACCGGTACCGGGCGGGTGACCGGTCGCAGAACCTCTGGCCCGCCGGGCTCGGAGATCTCGATGGCGGTCATGGAGGAAGGAAGGCTCATGCAGTTTCTCCTAGCGCCCGGCTGTCCACCGTCCGGGCAGGTCCACCCGCGGTGTCCGCGACGGCGCCTTCACCTGGCTGGCCAGCCAGTCGGGAAAGGCCATGAACGGCTTCAGCGCCGGGTTGGACCGCATCTGCGCCTTCACGTTCTCGAACCGCATCACATCCTCGATCCGCCGGTCCAGAAACGCCCAGGTTGCCTGATGGCCGGGGCTTTCGTCCCCCAGCCAATAGAGCACCACCGCCGAATAAACCCCGCTTAAAATCGCCCGTTTGGTGTACCAGTTCAGGTCGTCCGACGGATCCCCCAGCGCCGTCCAGATCGCATCGGCCGTGCCCCAGATCAGCTGGGCGCCCTCGACGGCGTTCTGCGGCAAAGCGAACAGCGCCGAACCCCGCCGCACCGCCTCCTTGTCGTTGATCGCTTCGATCCGCACCCGAACCGCTTCGGTTACCCGGTCGCGCACCTTGAGCGCCTGCAGATCGGCCTTGGCCAGATGCGCCATCATCGCGGCGTCGCCGCGCCGATGAAACGCCACCGCCAGATCGAGCGCCCCCCGCGGGCACACTGCCCGCGCCTCGGCCAGTTCGAGCCCTGCATCCCGTGCGGCGGAATTGAACGACGTCTCGGACCAGCCGTCGAACGGCACATGCATCAGCGCCGCGTCCAAAAGCGCCTCGCGCGTTGTATCGATGTCGGTCATCACACTTCTCCCAATTCCCGTGGCCGGACTGTGGACAAGCTAGCAGGCCTTTGCTATAGGGCCACCTCCTGCAAATACATGCAACTCAAACCTAGAAAGGTGGTGACAACCACATGCAGGTCAGCGTTCGCGACAACAATGTCGATCAGGCGCTTCGCGCCCTGAAAAAGAAGCTGCAGCGTGAGGGCGTGTTCCGCGAAATGAAGCTTAAGCAGCATTTCGAGAAACCGTCCGAAAAGCGCGCGCGCGAGAAGGCAGAGGCTATCCGCCGTGCCCGCAAGCTCGCACGCAAGAAGGCCCAGCGCGAAGGTATGCTTTAGGCGCTTGGATATATCGGGGCATCGCCCCGGATCAGACGACCCCCGCGGCGAACGCCCGGGGGTTTGTCGTTTTAGGCGGATGTCACCGCGATATGTCGGCAAGTCGGCGGTCGCCTTGACGCGGATCAGGGCCGGATGGCAAGCTCTGATCCAATCCCACGGGCAATTCCGAATTCTGCGGGTACGGAGTCTTCTGCCGAATCGAGCGCCAACCGTTGGACGAGGGGCGATGCGGGGCGGATCCGCTTACATTGCGCATTTGGTTTTTCGTATACTTTTCATATGGCTACCTAGTAATTGACAGCCTATGACAGTGCTCGACTCGACAATCAAACTGAACAGTTGCGCCAAAGGCGAATTTCGGTATTCTGTTAAAAAGTTAATTTGCAGTGCATGAGCTCGGAATTTTACTCGAATTTTCACTGCTCCGTTAATAGTTATTTGACTTTCAAGCTTGAAGTTTTTTGACCCTCGGTCAAGATCTCTTTATTGGATCAAGTAAATGAATACTGAACTTGCGAATGAGCTAATTTTAGCCCGCTCTCACTTATTTAGATCGTTGATCTTTATTGGGGAACCGGTTGCGAGACTGGTGTCATCGGCGCCGGTGCAAGACAAAACCTTGTATCCTGCATTGGTCATAGATCAAGAAAAGCTTGCGAGCGGCGACTGCCCGGTGTTGGACGCCCGTGAGGCCGGTCAACAGCATCTCAACGCGCCGTCTAAACCGGCAGGTGCATCGCTTGCGGACCTGGCCATGCAGGACGCCGAATTGACGTGTCTTCGCGAGTTTCCGTTCATGAAGGCAAGCGACGCTGGCGCGGCACACGGTCTGGAGCCCGGCGGCGAAGAAACCCGGGCACGGGCCCTGACCGACCCCTGATTGCGGTCTTCTCGACGGTCCAATCGGGACAGCACTGAAGAAACACACACCAAAGGAATTGAACAATGACAGACCCGTCCGAAGGTGCCGAATACCACGTCACGATCGACCCCGACACGCTGGAGCTTGAGGTCGAACTGGTGCTGTTCGGCGCATTCGTGACGGACGGAATGGTCCTTACCGTGCCCAGCTGGGTTCCCGGCGACTACGATTTCGAACCCTACGGAAGGGATGTCTTTGCGGTCGAAAACGCCGATCCCGAGGACGGGGTCCAGGTGGTTCGCGATGGCTGGAACGGCTATAAGGTGTTCGGTGCCTCCGACAAGGTGCACCTGCGCTACAGGGCGTCGGCCTACGAACCCGATCTGGGCGATGCGATGGGTCTGGTCGACAGCAATTACGCGGTTCTGATGGGGACCCGGTATCTGTTTTGCCCCGACTATGTGGGCCCCTGTTCGGTCCAGTACGGCCAGCTTCCGCCGAAATGGACGATCCACCACCCGTCGGGCGCCACGCCGGAGGGCGATCAAAGATGGGCCTATCCCAGTTTCGAGATCCTGCTGGATACGCCGGTGCTGTTCGGCGATCTGACGATCAAGGAAAAGACCATCCGGGGCGTCCCGTTCTATTTCGCCTTCGTCGATCAGGGCGTCGGGTTCAACGAGCGGGTGGATGCCTTTGTCGACCAGCTGAGCGTCGCGGTCGAGGCGATCCACGATGTCTTTGGCTTGTTTCCGTTCACCGACTACACCTTCGTTCTATCGCTCAACCCGCAAGCTGACTGGGGCCTCGAGCACCTGACCAGCAACATGAGCGGTCTGGGACCGGACGTCTTCGTCGACGATGACAAGTTCGCAAATGGTATCCGGGTCTGCGCGCATGAGCTGTTTCACGCTTGGAACGTGCGCCGGTTGCGGCCTGCGCCGTTGGGGCAGTTGCGCAAACATCTGACATCGGGTTCATTCACCGACGGCTTGTGGATGGCGGAGGGCTTTACCCGCTACTACGAGTACCTGATCAGCACGCGCGCCAACGCCTACACGCCCGACCAGTTCTTCAGTGCGGTGCTGGGGTATTTCACCCATCTCAGCCAGCAGCCCGCCTATTCCCGCGTTGCCGTGGCGGATTCGTCGCTGGCCACCTATCTCAACCATGCCAAGTATCCCGGGCGCGTCAACAACAGCATCGACTATTACGACAAGGGGATGCTGATCGCCTTTGCGGTCGACGGATTCTTGCGCCGAAGCGATCCCCAAAAGTCGCTCGACGACGCCTTTCGGGGTTTTTACGAGACGTATTTCATCGGCGAAGGCGGCGATGATCAGGTGCCTGCGGATTACGTCGGCTACACGACGGATCAGGTGGTCGCATACTTCAACGCCTATCACCCGGGGCTGGGCGATCACATCGGTGCCTGGGTCAACGATCCCGCCGGGCTCGACACGCCGCAGGACATGACGGCTCTGGGACTGACGCCGGTCTGGCAGGATACCCATCACCTTGGCATCTTCTTCTTGGACGACGGTGCCCCCACCATCTACGGCGTCGCCGACAATATGCCGGCGGCCGTCGGTCTGGCCCCGGGCGACGTCATCGATGCGGTGAACGGTTATGCCTATTCGCCCGCAGCCCTGGCCTGGGCGGCATCGAATGCATCCCCGGTTACATTGACGGTGACACGCGGGCACCGGGTGATCGATTTCACGATGACCCCGCAAAGGGCAAGAAAGATCGTCGGATTGGAATGGACCGGCTCGGAAGATCAGGCAAAACTGATCAGCAAGTGGCTTGGCGCGGACTTCACCCCCGCGTCAGGCGAGACTTTCCCGGTCGATTTTTACGAAAACTTCCACGGCATCGAGGCCATGGTCTGAAGACTGGATTATCACAAGGGGAAGTCGATATGCCAAAGAAGGAATTCGATCTGATCGTCATAGGCGGCGGCGCGATAGGTCTGTCGACCGCCTACCACGCGGGAAAACGCGGTCTGCGCACGCTGGTGCTGGAGCAGTACGGCGTGCTCAACAACAATGGAAGCTCTGCCGGCGAGTCCCGGCAATTCCGACTGCAATACGCACAGCGGTACATGGCCGAGCTTTCGATCGCGTCGGTGGAATACTGGGCCGAGCTGCAGGGCTACTCCCAGAAGAGCCTAGTGCGTCAGAACGGCAGTCTCTGGTTCGGCGATCCGGCCTTGAATTCGCAGGAAGGCGGGATCGACGCGGCCGAAAAGGTGATGGATGACCTGCACATCCCCTACACCAAACTGGATGCGGCCGGGATCGAAGCCAACTTTCCGTTCAAGGGCTTGCCCAAGGATTACAGCGGTTTCTTCCAGGGCAGCGGCGGGATCATCGATCTGAAGGCCACCGAAGAGGCCGCCTTCGATGCGGCGCTCGCATCCGGCAATGTCGACATTCACGAATACGAACCCGCCGGTGACATCCGCAGCAACAACTCGGGCGGCGTGATCGTCGACACGGACCGGGGCAGCTACTCCGCGGCGAAACTGGCGATCTGCACGGGGCCCTACGTCAATGACACGCTTAAGCCGCTGAACCTGTCGCTTGGCATCGATATCTGGCAGATGTCGTCGGCCTATTTCGCCAAATCCGATCCCGGCGTGATGCTGCCGACATGGTTCGTGTTTCAGGACCCGTCCGATTCGGCCTTGTTCTACGGATTTCCTGAAGTCGACTGGGCGCATCCCGGATATATCCGTGTCGCGACCGATTTCCCCGACAAGATCCTCTCTGATCCCAGCCAGCGCACATTTGTGCCCAGTCCAAAAAGCCTGGCGCTCGACGCGCAATGGGTCGGCGACCATATGATGGGCCTAGACTCCACGCCACGGTTCACGTCGACCTGTCTGATCGCGCTGGCGCAGAACTCCAACCGCGAACTGTTGCTAGACTATACCCCGGCATGGGGCACTCCGAACGAAAACATCGTGACCTACACGGCAGGCTGGGCCGGCAAATATGTTCCGATCCTTGGCGATATGATCGTACGGATGCTGTTGGAACCCAGTACGGCGCTGCAATACGGCAACTACGAAATTCCACTGAGACACTTCGCGATCGACTGGACCAACGCGTCATAACTCTCCCGCAATTCAATACGGCACACAGAACGAAGGACACATTCTATGGGACAATCTTATGCAATTTTCGGCGCTGGGCCGGGCGGCCTTTACACAGCCTGGCGGCTGCTGGCGGGCGGCATGCTGCAGCCCGGCGACACGCTGAAGCTTTATGAATGGGGCACCTACGATTTCGACGGGACCGGAGACAATCGCCAGCCCGCGGGGCGCATCTGTTCGCATCATTATCTCGACGAGGACAGTGCGACCTATATCGAAATCGGGGGGATGCGGTTCATCGAATGGAGCGGCGAGCAATACGAACCCGGCACCAATGACCAAAAGCCCGCCAAGGGTCACCGCCTGGTCACCAAGACGATCCACGAAGTCGGACTGTATCCGGACGTGGTCGATTTTCTGACCACCGACGACCCGCTTTATTATCTGCGCGGCGAGCATTTCTATGAACAGGATCTGAAATCGAACGGGGGCTCTGTAACCGCGCCTTACAACACGCCCGGCAACAACGAGGCGCCGCCGAACGATCTGTTCACGCATATCTCCGATCTGATCACCGGCACGAATGTCTTGAATTTCAGATCGCAGCAGTGCCGGTTCTATGCCGACGGCACCTTGCCCGGCACGTTCAACTCGTTTGTCTACAATCCTGGCGACACCGCCAGCAATGTCGGCTATTGGAACGTGTTCTATGACCAGGCCGGCGGCGAGGGGTTCAGCTATGCCGCCGATGGCGGCGGCTACAATTCGAACGTCATCAACTGGAATGCGGCCAACGCGGCCGTCTATAACGGAGAATTCGCGCCTGGTGGCGCATTCAAGACCATCGCGGGCGGTTATTCGCGGCTCTTCGTCGAGCTTTACCGCAAGGCGCTGGAGGCCGCGGGCACAGACGTCTCGTTCGAGCTGCATCAGGGCACGCGCCTGCATTCGATCTGGATGGAGGGCGACGCGATCAAATTCCGCCTCGCAGACCGGTCGGACCCGTATAAGCCCACCGGCGACACGGCGCTTGAGGCAGACGTGGCGTTCCTGGCGATGCCGCCGAATGCGGTGGATATCGTGGCTCAGGCCACCCGGTTCGACCCGACCCCGGGCCGCACCGATTTCCTGAATGAGGCGGGTGTCGCCAACTATCTTGGCTCGGTCATCGAACAGCCGTCCTACAAGGTGGCTATGTTCTTCGAAACCTGCTGGTGGGAAAACTCTAAATACCCCCCCAAGCTCGAGGCGCAGATCGACACGCCCGACGGCAAAAAAACCACCACCAAGAGCGTCTTCGGCCCAACGATCACGGACCTTCCGCTGCGCCAGGTCTATTATTTTGGCGACAACGCGCTGCCCGGGGACCAGGGCAAACCGGTCTATGGCCTGTTGGCCTCTTACGACGATATGCGCAACGTGGGCTTCTGGCGCGGGCTGGAACTGTCGGTCGAAGAGCGCCGCGAAACGGCGATCCCGCGTGACCTGCAGCCGCTTGAAGGCGGGCGAAAGGCATCGGAACAGATGGAGCGGATGCTGCTTTTGCAGCTGGCCAAGCTGCATTATGGCGATCCCAACGCCGCCAACGAGATTCCGGCGCCGCTTTCGACGGTGTTCATGGATTGGGGACTCAATCCGTTCGGTGCCGGCTACCACGCATGGGGTGCGCATTACGACATCGCGGATGTCATGCAACAGGTACGGGCACCGGCCCGGTTGGCGGGTGTCGAGGGAGCGAAGGTGTATTTGATCGGGTCGGCGTTTTCCAACGACCAGGCCTGGGTCGAAGGCGCGTTCTGCACGGCGGAATCGGTTCTGGTCGATTGTCTGGGAATGAGCCCATTGATCGATACATCTGTCTATCCGCTGATCTGCGGCGGGTCGGGCTGACGGTCAATGCAGCGGAATCGGCCGTGGCCTGCACGCGCGGCCGATCCACCGGAGGTTTGCGCAGGGTGTTGACGCGGACGCCGATCCTCGAACGGTCAAGGTTGCCCGAGAAGAGCCTTTTGCGGGCGACTTTTCGTTAGGCATGCAGGAGGGATGACCTGTGGAGGCAACACTGGGCCCGCAGCCGGACGGTGCAATCCAGACGCATTGCCGTTCATCCTGAAACGAAAAATTTCGGGTCACGGGCCTTCCAATAGCCACCTGAATCACCTTCACTCGGCAAAGCGAGGTGGAAGAAAAGTGTCGGAATGAGTTCGGGACGCAAGGACAACGCAGCACCGAAATGGCCGCATACGGTTGACCTCTATCTGTACATCAACGAGCGCCGAGAGTCGCTGGGGCTGACATGGGAAGAGCTTGAGGCCGAGATCCGCGGGCGTGAGGATACGCGTTTCGGAGCCGTCACGGCGCGCAGCATGCAAACATGGGCCAAGGGAAAGACCGCGCCGAAATACGAAAAGGTCATGGCGGCTTTGCTGGCGCTCGATCTCGACGAGGCGGGGGCCTTCGACGAGTGGACACGCATTTGTCAGGCGCATGGTGTCACGGTCAAAACCGTCGCGACCCGGCAAGGCAAGACCGCCGGCGCCGCCGCCTTTCCAGCAGATGAGATCCGTCAGGCGGTTCTGAACGATCCGCAGATCAACCACTTGCCCGCCGTGTTCGAGACGGGAGAACGGCTGCCGCTGGCCACCACCTTCGTCGATCTTAGAGTGATCGAACGGCGGCCCGTTTATCGCGCCGATCTGCTGCATCCGATCGAGACGCCCGGGCAACAGATCTGGCAACGCGAAAAGCGGCTGCGCCTGCCGCGGCGGCCGGCGCGCCAGGTACTGGACGCCACCCATATCCGTCCGGGCATCCTGATCGGTGGGCCGGGTTCGGGCAAATCGGCGCTGATGCGGCGAGTTGCGCTCGACGTGGCAGAGGGCAATTGGCGCGGCGCCGCAGTCCCGCTTTTCGTCGAGCTTCGCCGCTATTGGGCACGGCGCGAGGCCGAGCCTGAGGCCGGGCTGACCCTGTTGGGCTATGCGCTTGAGCGGCACCTACCGCGCCTGCGACGTGACCGGGCCACACGCGACCGGCTGGAGCGGCTGTTGGCGACCGGCGATGTGCCTGGAGTTCTGCTTTTGGCCGATGGGCTGGACGAGATCGCACCGCTTCCCGCCGCTGTCGAAGCGATTTATGGCGAACTCGACGCGCTTGCGGGCACGGTGCCATGGCTTGCCAGTGCGCGCCCAACCGGTCTGCACGGGCACATAGGCGGTGCGCGGCGCCTGGAACTGGACCCGCTCTCTATCGATGCCGTGGAGCATCTTGTAACTGCCTGGAGCAAGGCGAGCGAGGCACCGGACTGGTTTGCCGGTGCGCTCTATGCCGAGATCGCCGCCAGTCCCAGTCTGCGGCAGATGGCCGGCAACCCGTTTCTGCTGACGGCGCTCTGCTACCTGCGCTATGCCGAATTGGACCGCGAACTGCCCGACAGCCGCGCGGCGCTCTACCAGCGGCTTTTTGAACAGATCGCCCGTCAGGCGCAGCGGCGGCATGTCGACACGACCATTCTCGACGCCGAGGCGATACGTGTGCTCGAGGCGTTCTGTCATGCTCTTTATGCCGAAAGCGACGTCCCCAAGCAGATTTTTTCAGATTTCGACTGGCAGCGCCACGGCAGCGATGCCGTCGATTTTCACCGCCGTATCTTGCCGGCGCGGCTTTTGACGGCGCTGAACGAAATCGACGACAATTACCACTTTATGCACCTTTCGCTGCAGGAGCATCTGGTCGCACGGGCACTTGTGACCCGCGAGATGCCGGATGTATTGCGCCTTAGGTTTCATCCCGCCTGGCGGTCGGTGTTCCGCGCCTATGGCGCACTGCTCTATGAAACCGGTCAGCATGGCGCATTCCGCGATCTGGTCACTCGTCTTTTTGACGAGAACGATCTTTTGGGTGTTTCGCTTTTCAACCTGGCCGAAATCTTTGCGGATGCGGGAATACGCAATACCTCTGACTGGATTGGCGAAGATATCCGCGAAACGCTGTGGTCCGTCAGGACCGACGGCTGGAACGAGGTACCGGCGCAAGCCCTTGAGGCGCTTCGTACGCTGGATGCAGATTTTTTGGAAGCCAAGGCGCTGCTGGCCATGGAAGAGATGGAAGAAGATCTGGATTATCTCGAGGCTGAGTACCCCGAAGATTTCGAAACGGCTGCCTTCCCCGGTGAGACCTATCAGCAGTACGGGTTCGACGAAAACCAGGCGCCTCGGGTCCTGGCCCGCGCAGGAACCGATTCCGCCCATCGGCGCGTGCGCGAAATTTTCCTGAACGGACCGCAACGTCTGGCCCTCGCCGCCGCCACGGCCTTCGCCGACATTGCGCGTCCCAGCGACCGGATCGAACTGGCCGAAGCGGCAAAGACGACGGCACCTGACAGCGATATGGGATACCGGCTGTTTGCCTTTGCCATCGCCTCGCCCTCGGCAGAACTTGTGCCGTTTTTATGCCGCGTTGCCGAACATAACCGCACGGACCGAAACGATCTTTGGGACCGGACGCTTGGCATCCTTATGTCTATTGGCGGTGAAGAGGTCGTGGCGTTTCTCAAAGAGCTTCTGGCGCGCGACATCGCCGCCTGGAACGCGCACCCGAAGGCGTTGCGGGAGGCCCACGGTCCCATACCGACCAAGGTCTCGGCCGAGAACCACAACCTTGTCACGCTGCTTGCCCGCTTCCACGAATTGGAGACGTCCGAACACAGCGAGTTGCTGGATCTGGCCGAGGCGCAGCTGGACACCAGGCGATATCGGGCGATGCTGCATGGCGAGCGGCTGAAGCTAGGGCATTTGAACGAGGAACGGCTTTTGGCCGATCTCAAAGATCCCGAAACGCGGGACGAGGCCATCGTGTCCCTGATCCGTTCGCCGGTGAAATCGGGCAAACCGCCACCGCAGGCCGTGCGGGCGTATCTGCTTCGTCTGTTCGACGATGCGAACGTGGATGACAAGGCGGTGATCGCCGAGGTCGAGGCTGCCGCGATCCGGGCGGGCGGTCCGCCGATGGCGGTGCAGCTTTGCCTGGCGGAAGCCAGGCGTCTTTGGACCAGTTTTTATGCTGATCCGGATCCGAATGAGCTCTCGATGCTGCTGACACGGCTCGACTCGCTTTTGTCACCGGCGCAGGACGCGCGGTTTCAGGATGCTCTCGATCTGATTTACGACATTCTTTCAAAGCACGCCCATCTGGCCGAGATGCCCGGCGATGTGGCCGAAGACCTGCTGTCGATGCTGATGGATGCGGTGCGCGACATACTTGGCGGCGATTGCGTGCCGCGAGAGGACCGGAACACCGCGCGGTTCTCGGCGCTCTTTCGCGCGTTGATATTCCTAGATACGGTGGATGTGACACAGAACGCGGCGGCAGCGCTTGGCTATCTGAACCTGCCGATGCTGCTGGGTCTGCGGGGGGCGTCGACCGTTGACAATGTGTTGGAGGAGATCAGCGCCGAGCAGGATGTCATGATCTTCGAGGCATTCTGGGCGGGATCGGATGGCCGAATTCATGCCTATGTAGACCAGAGGCCTGCGATCGTCACGCTGACCCAGGATGACCGAGGCGACGAGGTGTCGGCATCGCTTGGCCATTATCTGGTGGATCAGGGCTTTGCGCGCGGTAACATCGAGAACCTGACTCGGCGGACCATCCCGGCGGTGGTGTTTCTGTCGCAGGATCCCGACGAGCCGGACGCCGAGCGGGCCGAGGCACAACAGGGCGTTCTGACAATGCTGCGCGACGAGTGGCAGGTTCCCGTTCTTGAGTGGGATCTGGTCGAGGTCGAGAACGACCCAAAGCGGGTTGCCGGTGCGATTGCGGACCAAATTCGCGGTCTCGTGATGGCGGCGACGGAATAAGCGCTCTGGCGACGACGTCCGTTGTTCCGTGCGGCGCCACAACCGCCCGCCCGTCAAAACAGAAAGGGTCCCGGCAATGCGATAGCAGCGTTTGCGGCGGTGTTTCCAGAGCGACTCGATTGAGTCCCAACCACGCGCAATCGGAGATCGATCAGCTTTTGCAGGACTGGGCTCTGTTGCTCTCCAAAATGCTGCGCATTGTACCGACCTCCATCAAGGACCGCGTGCCGACCCTGCCACCCAGGTCCCTAAAAACCGCCTTCACAAAATCCTTTTGGCCGAGGCAATCTTGGCGTTCCAGACTGAGCAGAAGGTCCACGAAACGCACGGCACCCCGTCCATCAGTTGTCGCGACGGCACAAGCCCTTGAATCCGTTCTGGCGAAACTCAGTACGATGTTGCCCTTGGCCTTCGGATCGGGAAGCCAGCGGAACGTGTCATCGCAACGCGCCGCATCAAGCCAGCCACGCGCGGTTTCGTCGGGTTGGGGAACGAGACCGGTCAAAGGCACCACGAACACATTGTCGCTGAGTTGTTCGGCAGAGGCGGCGATAGCGCTGTGAGACAACAACTCGGGCTCTGACAGTTGAACCAAGAGCACTGCACGAACTGAACGCGCACGCTCTATCGGCGGCCCTTCGAAATACGCACGCATGTCGGCACCAACGAAGTTGAAGTCTGCTTCGACCGCGCGATCGGTTGATTGCGCGCCGGCATCGAGCGCAAAGCCGAGTGTCACCAGAAAAACGATGAAGCGTGGCAGCACATTGGACATGAGCATCGATCAATCATCCGCCGTGCTGAGCATTCTGCCCATCATCTCGCAATCCAGCACGGTACCGCCAACCCGGGTATGGCCGGGTGTTTCATCGAGATCGGCATATGTCTTGTAGTACTCGACAACGAGCCGGATCATCCGCGCGTCAGAGCGCAGCTCGGGGTGCGTCTCCATTGCGTTCAGAATATCGTTCACATTCGGCGTTCCGCCGCTGGAATACTTGGCGAGCATCGAGGGAATCGCATTCTGAATCGCTGCGGCGACCAGTTCATTCTGGCGTGCGATGTCGAACCCGCCGGAAGGGAGCGCTGCAATTCGTTCCCGAACCAGTTCAACCTGTCGAACCCGATATGACATCCGCGAAAGATCGCCCGGGTCGAAGGCGTCGCGCAATTTCTTCAGCATCTTCTCGTAGGCATCAATGCGTTCAGGCTGATTGCGGAGCTGAAACAGGACATAGTAATCGGTAAACATCTCGTCGTCATATTTCATCAACAGCGGGCAGTTCAGGACCTGATCGGGTATGTCGCGGCCAAAGAAATTCGCCAGGATCGGCGTTGAATCTTCAATGTTCATTTCCGGAAAACGCCGCTGAAGCACTTCTTCGGCTGCGCTTGCCACGGTGAAGAAATTCGGGCGCGCAAGATGCATGGCCTCGTGCCGCATCAGCAGCATCAACTCGTCCGCCGTGAGAAACCCGACGATCGAATCGGGAAGAAACAAATCCCCATTGAAGGTAACCTGCGGCGATCCGGTTTCCGGCTCGTCGTCATCCCGGCTGAAAAAGACGACATCGTGGTGCATCGTCCGATTTCGCTCGAAAATCCGTTCTTCGAACTCCATCACAAAGCCAACCATGACCTCCCACCCCAATACCGACATCGATCGCTGTGCGATCGCGGCATAGAGCTTTGGCCAGAGTTGCCGGATGGTCATCAGCCCCGGCTGACCCAGCAACGCATTCATTTGGATATAGTCACCGTTGCCGCGCGTGGAATTCAGAAACACGAGCATGGGAAACGCAAGCAGGGTGCCTTCGGAGCCGAAGGAATTGAGGTTGTTGTTCATCGCCGCCAAAAGCCGTGCGCGATGTACCTCGACCGGGCGCGAGAGCCGATAGACGCCGTAGGCGTCCGGCCGAAATGTAAGACGCAGGATCGGGCCCCTGGCGGTGATCTGCATCGCGCGGTTCACGATGCCGGTGCCGCCGATGTCGAGCGGTGTCGGATCCTGGACATGGGAGAGGCGCAAGGCATGCTTGTCGGCATAGTCGTACGCTTCGCTAACCGCCCTTTGCCACATCTGCCGCATCTTTGTTTGCTCGGCTGCGGACAACCGTGTCGGCTTCCGCCTTTGTTCGCGCAGCGTCTCTGCGCGTTCTGAAAAGTATGCCTCAAGCGCATCCACAGGCATGAGAGCTTGCATCGAGCCGGTTTCAAGACAGTATTCCGCAACCACCAATGGACGGCATTCCAACGCGTTGACAGGTTTTCCGCCGGTCAAGACCAGGTTACCGAACAACGCGACGATTGCTGTGATCGACAGTCGAAAGAACATCCTTACTTTTTCCTCAAAGCCCACAGGTCCAACGTGATACGGGAGTTCGCCGACATGTGCGCACCGGCTGAAGGTGAACTTTCGCCTGACCTTCAGTCTTTACGGACAACAAGCCAAAACCCCTGCTCACCCGCTAATATGTTACATTCCAGAGAATTCATACGAACCTCGGTTCGGGGTTCCTGCAAATCGGCGCGTACCGCGAAGCGAACCAGACCGGACTCTGCGCAATCAGTTTCGCTGCCATAGGCAACGCCGCTGACGATGCGCGACCGATCCCCATGGAACTGCCAGCGGAAAACCGACAAGTCGGTTAGCCCACGCACCTCTGCGACGGTCGCGAGATCCCAGTTGGGATTTCCAGTATCCAGTCGAACGCGGCGCAATAGTTGATCCAGAGACAATCGCGGGCCCCAGGCCTTGGTCGGGCCGTATCGATGCAAATCCCGCATCCACAGATGACCGGTGTCTGGGTCTGAATATGTATCGATCCGGCTCCAGAATGGGCGAAGCGGGACCTTTGCCGGAATTGGGGCCGGCAGGTCGTCGGACAGACAGATGTCGTCGTCAGTCAAGTCGATGGGCTGGGCAAGGCCGGGTGAAAAGACGACGTTGCACGTACGAACCGTCTCGTCGCCACGTTGAAACTCCACCGTCTTCGCCGCGTCTCGGGGTGTTGGGACGGTGAATTCCAGCGCTGGACGGTCGTCGCAAAGAACTGTTGGGGGTCTCGAACCAGTGCCAATGAGGATCTTCGTCGCCCCTGGCGGGCACGATCGCGCCACCAAATAAGTGCGGCGCGCCCAGAGAAGCATCGTCGGCGACCGCCGCGCAAAAAAGACGCCGCGTGTGCCCCGAATGAGGCGCTGACTTTCAACGAAATCAAAATGCAGCTGGCCCCCGACACCCACGTCTTGATGGATCGAAAGGATGTCGCTCCGCGCGGATAGCGGTAGGTCCGTGTCCACCCAGCCTGTATCCGGACACGGCAGGTTTAGACCCTGACGGTTGTCGCCATCCGGAAACTGAAAATGCACATTTCCGGCCCGGGGGACGCATTCTCCGCGGATCGTTGACCCGCCAAGTGCCTCTGGCACTTCCGGTTCATTCGATGTCACCCAAATCGCTGCGAAGATCGCGGTTGTGGTGGCTGCCACTGCAATTGTCCACGCTGACGGACCGAACCATCTTGGCAGCGGTCGCTTGGGTTTGGTGCCGTCAGTTTCGAACTCCCAGTCGGAGTTGGCTTGAAGGGCTTCCGTCTTTTGGGGGGGTGGCCTTTCACGATATCCATCGTGATCGATGTATTGCTCACCATGTTGTCGGTGAAGCCGTTTGAGTAAGTCAACAGCATCGGACCGGCTGTACCCGATGAGTTCCAGCCCGTTGAGCGCGTTATTTTTTTCGGGGTGAGTCTCTCCCAGTTCCCAGTTTCGGTAGGTCTTGGTCGTTATTCCGATTCTTTCGGCAAAGGCTTGTTTGCCAATGTTCAAATCTTTGCGCCCAGCTTCCAGAACTCTGTGCAGCTCTATCGCTAGCGCGCTCTTTGGTTTTGGCTTTTCGGGGGTCTGCCGAGCCATTGCTCTTGTTCTTTCGTGCCTCGTTTGTACTGACAAAGCATGTCGGAATTACTTCGGCGGGGCCACCTGATTTCCTCAAGTTGAGTCCGACAGCTTCAAATGGGTTTGCTGGCATGCCATATAGAGCTGAAAATCCCTGGATCGGAAAAATGACATCCCTCGATCAACGCCCGCTGCACCTTGATACAGCCGACATCACGAGCAAACTGGCGCAAATTGTCGTTGATTCCATAGGCATCCCCGACAAGTGGGGGGATGTGCTGGATTTCATCATCGACAACACCAACGCTTGTGCTGCGATCATAACGCTTCGGGATAAAAACACTTGCCAGATCGTGAATGATCGAAACCTCGAGCAGGATTACCATTCACCGTTGATCCGAGGATTCTCGCTTGAGGCTGTGGGTTTTTACCTGACCGAGCTAAGGACAATCGATCCTTGGGCCAAGGTGCAAAAGCAGTATTACCCGCATCGCCCAACGTTGATGTCCAATGTCTGCCCCCCCGAAGATTATCCGAATAATCGGTTCTTCAAATGGCTGCGCGGGCAGAATATGGAGGACACGGTTGTCTTCGAATTGGATCACATGGCGGGTTACTGGACGGCCTGCAACCTATTCCTTCCCAACCGCGACCGAAACGAAGCGATCGAGCTATTGAATTTTTCCAATGCCCATTTCGACTTGCTGCGGTCGGCCTGGAAGAGCAGCCAGACACTGCAGCGCAGTCGTCAAACCGGGCAGGCGTTGTTCGATCAGATCGGCACGGCGGGGCGTGCCTGCGCCCTGGTCGGTCCCAACGGTGAATTCCGCGAGGGCAACACAGAATTCGATGCCTTGAAAAACGCCGACAACATACGCCTGTCGGGTCCCGCGAAGCGAGTGAGGTTTCCGGAGGCCATGGCAATCTACGGCCTGAGCCGCTGGGAGGATTTTCCGCTATCCAGATATGAGGGTCCGGAAGATGTCGGGCACGTGTTTGCCCGCCCGATTGCACCCGATCCGCGATTCGAGGGTAAGCGCGAGACGCTTTGGCTGCTGGAATTCGTAAGACCGAGCGAGCCTGAAAAAGCCCCATATGATCTGCGCGTGCTGACCGACCGAGAGCTAGCGCTTTACCAGGCCGTGACCGAGGGGGCTTCGGTCGAGACTGCAGGTGCCTCCGTCGGACTGGGCAGAACCCGCGCATTTGAAGTGTGGAATTCGGTGAAAAGCAAGCTTGGCATCACCAGCGCGCATAAGTTACGCTGATTTTTTTCTATAATTCAGTCTATTAAGGGGATCCAGCGCGACAGCTGCATTTTTGGAAAGCGAAGTGCAAAGCGCATTTCGCTTCTGCTTCGCTTCGTGGAGTCGGGGAAGAACGTGTGAATTTTAAAGGGCCTCAACCTTTCTTGGAGGAGGCCAATATGCGCCGATCACACACCATACCCAAACCGGCAAAGCCGAAATTCACCTACGAGCTTCTGCCCGGAGTTCTCAAGACTTTCGCCGATCCCGGGATCCCGTTTCTGACGTTTGCCCACTTCGTGGATATCGTTCAGTGGTACCGCGACGTGTACTTTGCGCCAGAGCACGTACCTGGGTTCGAACAGGATATCGGAAAGAAGTATCAGGTTTGGACCCGCAGTGCGACCAGCCTATATGAACGCCACTTGTTCCCCGGCGAATTGGGCGGCCCGGTGACGATCTCGTTCGAGATACCTTCGTTGCCAAGCGCGGCGTGGTTCCCACTGTTCGTGAGCATGTACGACGATCAGGGACTCTACTTTCGCCACGAGCAGAAGCTGGTGATTGAACGCAACATCGGTGATCGCATGGTGCTTTCGTCGTGGCAGAAGGTTCCGACTGTCCGGAATTTTCTTGTGATGAACGCACAATAAACTCAAGTGCAGCGCGCCAGCAAGCCGGGCGCGCTTATCCCCCACCGGACTCTGGTTCGCTTCGCTCCACCTTTTCTTAGCATATGTTTAACCAGAATCACTGCGTGAGCGGGAAAGCGACTGGGGGTCTTTAGCTGCGGAATGTGGAATACCGTTTGTGTTGTAACAGTGCTGTCTGTTTTGACGCGATTCTAGCGGCTGAATTTCAGCCGCTAGAATCATGCGTGTGACTCGGGGCCGAAGCGTTTTTCTATCGAGAAAAAGAATAGAAATCGCAGGAGCTTGAGCTTCACCGCTTTTACTCTTTGCCGTGATCGCAATGTAACCTGCGTCGATAACGATAGTCCGATCCGGGTCATCAGCCGATGCATTTGTTTGGTGGGGGTGTGTTCAATGTGGGCGAGTTGCTGCGCCGAAGGCGAGCCTCTGTCGTTAAGGGCTCAAAGACTGATGGAATTCCATCGGAAAGGTGATGGATATGACTGAAAAGAAGGACAATTTCACCGTTGTCTCTGCCGAAGTCGGTAAAAGGCGGGTAACGACCGAAGCCGAGATCATGGCAGTGCTTTCGCCGATCGTGGATCCTGTGAAAGGGACCGAACCCGACTTCTCATTGGTGTCTGAGGCGATCGTACAGTCGGTTGCCGATGCGGATGCTGAAATCGCGCAGAAATTGGACGATCTGAGCGACAAGATTTCCGTCGATACCGGTCACTACCTTAACCCGCCTGGGGAGGACGAAGATGCTTGGTAACGTGAAAGCCAGCCTTGGACGCGCCGCGACCAACAGCAACGCGGTCGCGCAGACGGTGTCGCAGGGAACCTATCTGCTGGTCTTCGGATTGTTGCTGATGCTGGTCATGACGCCGGACGGCATCGTCGTTTACCAGTTCACCGCAGACGGTTTGCGCGATCCCGAATCCGGTCGCTTGTCGGACTGGGGGCACGCTCTGGCAATCATCACGGCCTTGGCGACTGTGGTTGCAATCGCTCTGGCCATTCACTGGCTCTACCGGTTTCTGAGCGAAATCGTACGCCGCCGGATCTATCTTTGGATGGGCATCGTCGCGCTGATCATCGTTCTGGCCCAGCCCCTGATCATGCAACTCGCCCAAGGCGGCATAGGCGGGAATTCCGTCGCTCAAGCCGCAGGTTCGCAATCCGACTGGACCGCCAGCGAGGTGTTCATTTGGGCGGCTTCACTGGCGCGTGCCGGGCTTTTCCCGCTTTACGCGATTGTCGGGACCATCGGCCTTGGCATGGCAATCGAAGGGTGGAACCGGCGCATGAAGGCAAGGGAGGCCATGGGAGACTCGATCGTCCAACACACCGCAATGAAGGAAATCAACGAAGGCCAAAAGCTCGCGAAAATGGCCCGCCACACGCTGCAGAAAAAGACACAGCGCATGCGTATGCGGGCGGCAGACATGCTGAACACGGCGGCGAACGGAATGGCAGACCACTGCCAGCTCTATCTGAAAGGAGATCCCTCTACGCTGACGCAAGCCAGCTTCCTGCAATCGGTGGACGATATGGTCAAGGCCTCCGACAGCCCGAACACTCAGGCCTTGGCACAAATCGTCAAGATGCACCTGCCCGAGGCACTGCCCCTGAACGTGCTGCCCGTGGACGGACGCACCCTGCCGGACGCGGCAAAGCGGGAGATCCAAGAGTACATCCAATGGATTCGGGTCAACTACCGCCGCAAACGTCTTTTGGAGGCAATCTGATGCACTTTGTTTCCTTGTTCCGAACGCGCCCGTTTTTTTCATTGATCGCCGCCGCTGTCGTCGCGGTTGGTCATGGGGCCGCACCTTCGAATGCACAAGAGAGGGTTAAACACCTGGCCTTCATCGGAGATTTGCATTCCACAAGCCCGGTGCGCGACACCAACTACCGCGCGACCCTGATTGACCTGGTGACAAGCGACATCGCGGATCACCAGCTAAAGACCCTCGATCTCGTTACGATCCGCACGGCAGGAAACGCTATCCGCCGCGACCATCATGACCGGGCATGGAATACGCAGGTCAAGCTGACCTACAGCGGAGCCAAGGCCGCAGATGTGCCCGGGTTCATATCCGAACGGCTTGTTGCCCTTGCGGAAATGGAGGTTCACGAGAATTCCAAGCTGATTTGGGCGCTGGAGGAGTTGAGCGACAAGATCGATTGCGCGTCTGAGAACGTAACCGTCTACGTCATCTCTGACGTGGTGTCCGGTGGCGAGGTGAAGGACGGGAAGTTTTTGTACGAGACTTTCCGAGGGGCGCCGTTCCAAGGGTGCCAGGAATTGGTCTTTGCGGGCTTCGGGTCACAGTTCACGGGGCCGTCGAACGTTCTGGATGCGGCAGAGCGACGCCTGAAGAGCGTGATGCTGGAGGCGGGATTCGCAACCGTGAGTTTTCTGTAAGATCATGGCCTTTGTTCCCACGCCTTCGCCATGGAACTGGAACGTATTTCATTCCGTTCGGTGGCAAGCCTTTATAAGCGCGATGGTGGCGCTATTGATCCTGGGGATCGGCTGGGCGACGCTTGATCCGGCTCAAAACGCCATCGTACGCGTCCTGACCGCCACGCTGCACGAAGGCGGTCACTATCTCGCGGCGATCGCGACGGGTGCAAAGGCGTTCGGCATGACGATCAATGTGGATGGGTCGGGCCATGTCTCGATCGGAACGACCGATCCGTTACAGGCAATCCTGACAGCTGCATCCGGGATGCTCACGGTGGCATTGGTCTCGGCGGTGTTTCTTTATTCGGGGCTGACGCGCATCGGGATGCATGTGTTCCTGGCGACCATTGGGTTGCTATGCATCGTTTTGTGTGTGCTCGTGGCTGAAGATCCAGAAGTAAGCCTTGTGCTGCTTTGCGTTGGGGCCATCACCCTGTTCGTGGGGTATATGCCAGGCGGTGCGTTTCTGAAGTCTATATGCCTGCTCTACCTCGCCTTCGTGCTGTTCCTCGGGGTCCTGGCGAGCGTGCCGTATGCCTATGCAGAGTTCACGTCGCTGCAGCCAGAACCGAAACCGTCGGACAGCAAGATCATCGCAGACGCGCTTGGAGCCGAGATCCAATATGTGGGGAATGCGCTGGTTGGCTTGATGGTGTTGATCTATGCGACCTCAGCCATCTTCGTGGCCGCGTGGCTTCACCAAAACGACTGAAGAGGAGGGCAAATGATGCTGTTTCGTACGATAGTCGCTTCATCGTACTTGTGTTGTGTGAGCGCCTCGGCAGCGGAAAACCAGGAGTTCTGGATGCTTGTCGAAGTCGACAATACGCATGAAGCAGAGGGCGAGGATATTCTGCCTCCCAATTTGAAGGGTGAAGACATTCTGCCGATGTTAGTGGACGGAACGCCGGTCCTTGAACGAGAAAAGGCAAAAACCGTTGTCGAGGACGCCCCAATCGAAGTCGAAGTGAGTATCGTTCCTGACCCTGAACCGAAACCCCGCGTGGTTTTTGAACCGATCGTCTATCACAACATCAACTTTGAGTCAGGCAAAGCAAATCTGAAGGATAAATCATACGACATTATCGCGACCATTGCAGGAAATCTGCGTCGGTTCCCGGATATCGATATCACCATTGAGGGTCATACAGATTCCGATGGATCCGTGGAATACAACCTTGACTTGTCGAAGCGACGCGCGATCGCGGTAAAAACGGCTTTGGTCAACATCCATGGTATCAGCATACATCGTCTTTCCACCAGGGGGCTCGGCGAAGGCAGCCCGATGGCGACCAACGATACCACGCAAGGCAAAGCGCTCAACCGGCGCGTCGTCATAATCCCCAGCCGTCCCAAGGTATAAATCTTCGCATCCGGTGCGCCTCCAACCAACCGGCAACTCTCAAAAACAACAGGGAAATCGTAAACCCCCGGGCCTTGATCGTGAGGGAAAGTCAGTTGTTGCCGGCATTCGGTCTGGGTCTTCCCATGCAGCCGATATCGCTTCGCGAGGTTGCACTTGGATCTATCGCCCAATCGCTTCGATGACTTGTTCGATCAGATTGTCGCACCGATCCGGCCAGGACACAGGAACGAAGCCTCCGGCGAGAACACTGATCCGGGGATCCAAGTGGTTGCCTCGCTCCGCTTTGATCGCACGGCTTCCAATACGACTGGAGGGTCCCGAATTCACCGAGACCCTCCATCACCCCACGTGCTCCCTCAGCACCACACGTGTATCTGGACAAGGTCTCGACCATCCTGGTCTGTTATAGGGACATTAGCCGCGTCGGCCCTGGCAAGGCAAGGGAATGCTGTCTAAAAGCTTTTTCAAAACAAAGAGATATATGTAACCTGGCCTTAACGATGAACGCCCGCGCGGATCTCCGGCGGGCGCTCGTCTAAAAAATACGGTCCAGAGGATCAGCCGTAGACCGACTCCTTGCCGAAATGCTTGACCAGCATATAGTAAACCACGGCGCGGTACTTGTTGCGCTCGGACCGGCCATAGGTTTCGATCACGGAGTTGATCGCGTCCATCAACTCGGGCCCGTCCTGCAGCGCCAGCTTCTTGATCAGAAAGTTGTTCTTGACCGTATCCAGCTCGTGCTCCTGGCTTGCGGCCACCGTGGATGCATCCGGGTTATAGATCGCCGGGCCGCAGCCAATGGTCACCTTGGTGAGCAAATCCATATCCGGCGTCACACCGCATTTGTTTCTCAGATCGTCCGCATATTGTGCGATCAGGTCGTCTCTTTTTCCCATATGTCCCTCTCCAAGGCATTTTCTGACCTGGCCGAACGCCTCGGCGTCCCCCAGCCTAGCGCGCGCACCGTAACGGTGTTTTTCGCCCGTACAAAGGGGGAATTTTCCCGGCACAAACCCCAAGGAAGCCAAGAGGCAGAGAAACCCACGCCACGCCGGAACCGCAGGCGGCTGGGATCCCGCGCGCTATATGCGGGACGGCAGTGCCTCGGTTGCCCGGACGATCCCGGCGGCAAAGCCGCTCATGGCCTCCATCGCTTCTGCCAGCGTCGCGTCGGGTTTGCCGTTCTGATCCATATGGCTGACCGGGCCGCCGGGCAGCACGCCGTTCGGCAGCTCGGGTTCGTACTGAATCTTCAGCGCCGCCGAATTGCCGACCTCCAGGCCGTCGAGGCGCGTATTCAAGGCCAAGGCCAGATCGATCGAGGCCGATATGCAGTGTAAACAATGCGCGTCCCGCCCGATCCCGCGCGAAACGAGACGATGCTAGATCAAGTCGGGACCAAAGCACATCGCTAAACTAAAGGTGACTGGGCATCGAAATGTGGTGCCATCGCCGTGCTTGCATGGCGTTGAAAACCGTTTCCGGCCTTGGACGGGAGGAAACTCGACAGCCTCGCGTTCCGCCTTTTTTTGGCTTGGAGCGGACGTCGCTGATTAAGCGTATAGCCGCGTCATCGCCGACCCGCGGGGAGGCGTTCCAAACCTCTGAACGGCTCGTTTTATCCCAGCAAAGTCCGAACGACTTCAACGCGATGTGCGCCGTTAGAAAATCGCCTCCCCTTCGGGGCGGGTCGGCGATGGCGCGGCGGCCTGCGGCCTTGATTCCGCGCCGGAACTGGGTGGCAACGTCACCTCCAAGCCAGAACTGACCGTGCGAGTCACTCACACCGCGTCATCGCTTAGTACCGGTAGTGCTCCGGCTTGAACGGCCCTTCGGGCGCGACGCCGATATAGGCGGCCTGGTCTGCCGACATTTCGGTCAGCTTGACGCCGATCTTCGCCAGATGCAGCCGGGCCACCTTTTCGTCGAGCCTCTTGGGCAGGATGTAAACCTCGTTCCCGTACTCATCGCCCTTGGTGAACAGCTCGATCTGCGCCAGAACCTGGTTGGTGAAGCTGGCCGACATCACGAAAGACGGATGCCCGGTGGCGTTTCCAAGGTTCAGAAGTCGCCCTTCGGACAGCAGAATGATCCGGTTGCCGGATGGCATCTCGATCATGTCCACCTGGTCCTTGATATTGGTCCACTTGTGGTTCTTCAGCGCCGCAACCTGAATTTCGTTGTCGAAATGGCCGATGTTGCCGACGATGGCCATGTCTTTCATCTCGCGCATATGCTCGATGCGGATGACGTCCTTGTTGCCGGTGGTTGTGATGAAGATGTCCGCGGTGTCGACCGCATCCTCCAGCGTCACCACCTCGAAGCCGTCCATCGCCGCCTGAAGCGCGCAGATCGGATCGACCTCGGTCACCTTGACGCGCGCACCGGCGCCCCGCAGCGATGCCGCCGAGCCCTTGCCCACGTCACCATAGCCGCAGACCAGCGCTGTCTTTCCCGCCATCATCGTGTCGGTCGCCCGGCGGATCCCGTCGACGAGGCTTTCCTTGCAGCCGTATTTGTTGTCGAATTTCGACTTGGTCACGCTGTCGTTGACGTTGATCGCGGGGAACGGCAAGTGGCCCTTTTCCATCATCTTGTACAGGCGGTTGACGCCGGTCGTGGTTTCTTCAGTCACCCCCATGATCATGTGGCGCTGCTTGACGAACCAGCCCGGACTTTCGGCGATGCGCTTGCGGATCTGCGCGAACAGCGCCTCTTCCTCTTCGCTGGTCGGCACGGCGATCAGATCGTCCTCGCCTTCCTCGACCCGCGCCCCCATCAGGATATAGAGCGTGGCGTCGCCGCCATCGTCGAGGATCATGTTGCAGCCGCCGCTCTCGAAGTGGAAAATTCGGTCGGCATAGTCCCAGTATTCCTCCAGCGTCTCGCCCTTGGTCGCAAAGACAGCAACCCCGGCCTCGGCAATGGCGGCAGCCGCATGGTCCTGGGTCGAGAAAATGTTGCACGACGCCCAGCGGACGTCCGCCCCCAACGCCACCAGCGTCTCGATCAGTACCGCGGTTTGAATCGTCATATGCAGGCTGCCGGCGATACGGGCGCCTGCCAGCGGCTTGCTGTCGCCATATTCCTCGCGCAGCGCCATCAGTCCCGGCATCTCGGTCTCGGCGATCGTGATTTCCTTGCGGCCGAACTCGGCCAGCGCAATGTCCTTGACGATGTAATCCTTTGCCATATCCGGCAACTCCTGAAGCAACCAGTGTTCCGGGCGCATCTAGCACCGGTCCTGTGTCTCGACAACCGCAGGAGGGCAGGTGGTCGAAACGGACCAGAGGCCGATCTGGGACACCGTATCGGAAACCGTGCTGCAAGTCGCCCAATGCGTGTTAGAATTATCATGAAACAGGCATGCCGTGCATCGGCAGAATTCAGCCGATCCACGGCAATGCGTCTTAGGAAGAAGAGGTCAGCGATGCGTGGGATCATTCCTTATTTACAGGTCACCGATACCGGGCAGGCGATTACCTGGTATGAACGGGTATTTGAAGCAACGGAGGCCCGGGCACGATTGGTTGCTCCGGACGGGACGTGCATGAACGCGGAAATCGAGATCGAGGGAACTACGCTGATGCTGGCCGACGAGGTGCCCGGAATCGGTTCATTCAGTCCCGATTCACTCAACGGAACCTCCGTCGTCCTTGACCTGCATGTGGCCGATGCGGACGCGGTCTTTGCCCGGGCGATTACCGCCGGGGCCGAAGAGATCTATCCCCTTGCAGATCAGTTCTATGGAGACCGGGCCGGGCGCGTGCGCGATCCTTTCGGCCACCACTGGATCATCGCGACCCGACTGCGCGAGGTTCCCGAGGCGGAAATGGTGGCGGCCTTCAAGTCGATGTTCTAAGGGCCCGCTTTCCCGACCGCGAACCTCTTTGAATGTCAGACCGTCACCCCGGCGACGCGTCCCCTGCGACGAGGATCGGGGCGAACCCGCCGAATATCATACGTTTTCCGTCGAACGGCATATCGCCGATGGCCTTTTCCAGTGCGGGGTCGGGCGACAATTTCGACCACGCCGCCTCGCGTGTCGCCTTGTCGGGCCACGCCGTCCAGGCGAAGACGACGGTTTCATCGTCGTTTGCCCCAACAGCCTTGCGGAATGACGTCACCTCTCCGTCGGGGACATCGTCGCCCCAGCAGTCCCACATCGCTGTGGCGCCCAGATCCTGGAAGATCGGCCATAAGGCTTGCGCATATGTCACGTAAGTCTCCCGGCCGGCTGTCGGAACCGGCGCGACGAAGCCGTCGATATAGGCCATTTGCGTCTCCCTCGTGATCCAGCGGCCCGAAAGTACCGCGTGCAGGTATAACCAATCTATCAAAAAGATCCCCAATCCGCACCAATTGGGGCGGCCGCCGCCGGCTGCTCTGGCACGGGGCATTCCCGGCGCCCTTGACGTCCTTCGTAACGGCCGGCGAGCACCGGCTCGGCGATCACGGCAACGTCAGGGATTCCAGACTGTGCGTCGGGCGGCGCAATCCCTACCTTAACCTTCGTTAAAGATGCCCTATTGGAGCTGCCCCAATGCTGAAGAACCTGATCGCCCCGATGATCATCAGTGCCGGTTTCGCGATGGCGCTTGCGCTTGCGCTGCTGCTCGTCGGCCTGACTGCTCCGCTTTGACCCCGCCGCGTCACTTTCCCATGGATTGACTTGCGCGGCTGTGGCTATCTGCCCCCGGTGTCACGCGAGGACAGATAATATGGCCGCTCCCCCCCGCGCCTGGCAGCGCATGCTGTCCGGCAGACGCCTCGATCTGCTCGATCCCACGCCGATGGACATCGAGATCGAGGACATTGCCCACGGGCTTGCCTTCGTCGCACGCTGGAACGGCCAGACCCGTGGCAATTACCCCTATTCCGTGGCCGAGCATTCCCTGCTGGTCGAACAGATCTTCACCCGCCAGCAGCCCGCCGCGCCGCCCAAGTGGCGCCTTGCCGCGCTGCTGCACGACGCGCCGGAATACGTCATCGGCGACATGATCAGCCCGGTGAAGGCCGCTGTCGGACCGGGGTACGGGGAACTCGACGCGCGCCTTGCCGCTGCGGTCCACCTGCGTTTCGGCCTGCCCGCCGTGCTTCCGGCCACCGTCAAGCGACAGATCAAGCGCGCCGACAAGATCTCTGCCTGGCTCGAGGCCACTCAGCTCGCCGGCTTTACCGAGCCCGAGGCCAACAGGTTCTTCGGGCGTCCCGATCCTGCGCTGACCCACGACCTGACGCTCCACCTGCGCGAACCCGTCGCAGTCCGCACCGCCTACACCGCAAGACACGCCGCTCTCCTGGCCGAGATGTAGCGCCACCCGGCGTCACTGTCGGGCAGCCCCCGCTCGTCCCAGACCGCGCAAGATCAGATGCCAGCAATCGATCGGCATGGCCGACCCCGGCAATCCCTCGGCGAAGCCCGGAGCGGGTTTAAACCCCCGTTGCCTCGCCGCTTTGACCTAACACCCTCCTCCCGCGCTCGGACGGGTCTCTTATTCATCGTGTATCCAATCACCGTTGTACCGGGGCCCCTCAGGGATCCTATGGAAGTCCGGCGCGGATCATACCGCACAATTCACGCCCTCGGTGCGTGCCTGAAACGCCCAGCCGCGAAAGTCGCCGCCGACGAAAACCAGCCGCAGCCCGTCCGGCCATTCCACCACATCCCCGCATCCCGGCACCCTCCGCCGGTCGTCGGGTCGAGCTCCCGTCAGCCGCGACACCGCTGCGATCACGCCGGCCTCCGCGCGCCAGAAATCGATCCGCAAGGGGCTTCCCACCGGCTGCAATCCGCCCGAATCCGGCACCACGCCGGGCGCCGGCGGAACCGTCTCTGGCTCCGCACAACCCACAAGAAACATCAGGAAAACCGCCGTATGGTGCGTGCTTGCACGCACCGCCCCGCTCAACGCGGCGACCGCTTCGCCAGGATCCGCTGCAAGGTCCGTCGGTGCATGTTCAGCCGCCGTGCGGTTTCGGAAACGTTCCTGTCGCAAAGCTCATAGACCCGCTGGATATGTTCCCACCGCACCCGATCCGCAGACATCGGGTTCTCGGGCGGCGGCGGCAAGGCATCCGATCGGGCCAGGAGCGCGTTCGTCACATCGTTGGCGTCCGCGGGTTTCGACAGATAGTCCGTCGCCCCGATCTTGACCGCCGCCACGGCTGTCGCAATCGCCCCGTAGCCGGTCAGCACCACAACCCGGCAATCCGGCCGGCGCTCGCGCAGAACCTCCACGACGTCCAACCCGTTGCCGTCCTCAAGTCGCAGATCGACCACGGCAAAGGCAGGCGGTCGGGCCGTCGCAATCGCCTTGCCTGCGGCCACCGATCCGGCCATTTCGGGCTCGAAGCCGCGCTTTTCCATGGCGCGCGCCAGCCGCCGCAGGAAAGGCTCGTCGTCATCCACCAAAAGAAGCGACCGGTCCTCACCGATCTCGTTCAGTTCGCGCTCGGCCATTGCCGGTCCCTTCCGCAGCTTTTGCTTTTGTTCCGCGGACCTTAGTCCGCGCCTGCGCCCGGGTCAAATTGTCTCAGGAGGCTTCCACAAAACAGGCCGTGCGTCGGGCAATGTCGGGTGCCGTGTCGCCGCGTTTGAAGAACTCGACAAAGCCGGTCCCGGGCAGGACAAGATAGGTAAACGTCGAATGGTCGACCAGATAGTAATCCGGATCGTCGCTGTCCTGCTTGCGGAAATAGGTCCTGTACGCCTTCGACGCCGCCGTGACCTGGTCGAGCGACCCGGTCAGGCCGATCATCTTTTCATGCATGTAGCCCGCGAACTCTTCAACAACCTCGGGCGTGTCGCGCTCCGGGTCGATCGAAATGAAGACCGGCTGCGCATCGTAGCCCATGCCATCCAGCAGATCGATAGCCTCGGCGTTGCGCACGTTGTCCAGGGGGCAGACGTCGGGGCAGAACGTATAGCCGAAATAAACCAGCGACGGCTTGGTAAAGACATCCGCGTCGGTCACTGTCTGACCCGTGCCGTCGACCAGCGTGAACGGCCCGCCGATCGATCCGGCACCGCCCGCGATTGCTGAATTGCGACACGCGGAAAACGCGTCGTCGGATGACCGCCCCAATGTCATCCACCAGGTCCCGGCAAGCAACGCCGCGACGGCGGCGGCGGCGGCGGCGGCGTAGACCTTGATCATGGCGCGATTTCCCTTGCTGGCGGCCTGCATTGATCCGTGTGCCCGCGACGATTAACAAGGCGTCACGATGATGCAACTCACGATCTAGGCACAGCCATGGCCGATACCAACCCCGGCCTGATGACGCAGGAAACCCGCTCGAACTGGGTGCGGCTCAGAACGCTGATCGTCCTGCGCTGGATCGCGATCGTCGGACAGTTGGCGGCCATTACCGCCGCGCAGCGATTTTTCGACCTGCAGCTTGAACTTGGGCTCTGCTATGTCGCTGTCGGGGCCGCGATCATCGCCAATCTCGTGGCGATCTTCGTCTATCCGGAAAACAAGCGCCTCAGCGAGGGCGAGGTTTTTCTGATGCTGCTGTTCGACATCAGCCAGCTTGCCTTTCTGCTCTACCTCACCGGCGGTCTGCACAATCCCTTCGCCCTGCTGATCCTTGCACCGGTCACGATCTCGGCCACCGCTCTGCAGCTTCGGTCGACGCTGCTTCTCGGCACCGTTGCCATCGGCTTGATTTCCGTTTTGGTGTTTTTTCACGTTCCGCTGCGCACAGCACAGGGCTTCATCATGCGAATGCCTGATGTTTTCCTCTTCGGGTCCTGGGCGGCGATCACCATCGGTATCGTCTTCGAAGCGATCTATGCGCGCCGCGTCACCCAGGAAATCCACTCTATGTCAGAGGCTTTGCTGGCCACACAGATGGCGCTGGCGCGCGAGCAGAAGCTGACGGATCTGGGCGGTGTGGTGGCGGCGGCGGCCCATGAGCTCGGCACGCCGCTGGCCACCATCAAGCTGGTCAGCGCCGAGATGATCGAGGAACTTGCCGACCGCCCCGAACTGCGCGAAGACGCCGAACTGCTGCGCGACCAGGCCGACCGGTGCCGCGACATCCTGCGGTCGATGGGCCGCGCCGGGAAGGATGATCTACACCTGCGCCAGGCCCCGCTGGGCACGGTGATCCGCGAGGCGGCAGAACCGCATTCGGACCGCGGCAAGGATGTACTGATCGACCTTGGTCCAAGCGAGGGCGCCAAGGCTGGACAGCCGGTGATCGAGCGCCGCCCCGAGATCATTCACGGCCTGAGGAACTTGGTGCAGAACGCGGTGGATTTCGCCGAAAGCTCTGTCTGGGTCGAGGCGATGTGGACGGAGGCGACCATTGCCGTTCGGATCATCGACGACGGCCGCGGTTTCCCGCCATACCTCCTCGGCCGTATCGGCGATCCTTTCGTGCGCACCCGGCGCGCGACCGACGACCGCACCCGCCGCCCGGAATACGAAGGCATGGGGCTGGGCCTGTTCATCGCAAAGACATTGTTGGAAAGGTCCGGCGCCGAACTGACCTTTGACAACGGCTCGCACCCGACGGCGGGCCGCGGCAAGCCCGGCACCAGGTCGGGCGCCATCGTCGAGGTCGTCTGGCCCCGCGATGCAATCAGCCCAGCGCAAGAGGCACAAGGCCGTGGCCTGGGCGAAAACCAGCCGATCGAAGTCTGAGCCCGGACGGCAAAAGCCGTTCCCGCAAAACTTAACGGACCGTTAACCACAAGGCTCCTAGGCTCGTGGGGATAAGCAGTTATCAGGGTGCGGCAATGGATTTTCTGACGTTGGGATATGTCGGCATTCTGGTCCTGTCGGGTTTCCTGATCGCCAGTGCCGCCCTTCTAGCGGTCTCCCGCATATTCCGGAACCGGACAGCATCGGCGCCAATAACCACGCCCGAGGTTGCCTTTCTCTTCGAGGGTGACACCCTGGTTGATGCCACGGCGTCCGCGCGTCGGCTCCTGGATTTCTGCCCCGGGCTCGGCAACGATATGGACAGGTTGGCGGCATTCCTCTCGCAACGGTTCCCTGACCTGGCCCGGCGCGTGACGGCCTGTGGCGAGAACGGCACGGTCCACCTGCTGTCGCCGCTGTCGGATGCGAAACTCACACTCAGGTCCCGGGGCGGCAGGCTGAACGTTACCCTGCAGGACTTGACGGAGGGGTCCTTGGCGATGCCGGAAACCTTCGGCCTGTCGGCACTCACCGATGCGCTGCAAGCGATCCGCCAGACAGCGGATGCCTGCCCCGTGCCGATTTGGCGCCAGGATACGGACGGATGCGTCACCTGGGCCAACGAGACCTATCTTCGGCTGGCGCGAGACATGGCGGGACCCAAAGCCGACAAAGACTGTATCTTCATCGGGCTCGATGTCGCGGCCGCCGAAAGCGGCGGCGCGCAAAGACTTGCGGTTACGCTGCCCGGCGAAACCTACCCGCATTGGTTCGACTGCCATGTCGTCCGTCGTGACCGCGAGGTGACAGTCACCGCGCTTCCAGCCGACAGGATCGTGACGGCCGAACGCGATTTGCGCGATTTCGTCCAGACGCTCACCCGGACATTCGCGCATCTCAGCGTCGGTCTGGCGATTTTCGACCGTAGCCGCGTGCTTACCATCTTCAACCCGGCACTCACGGACTTGCTGGGGCTTTCGCCGGAATTTCTGATCGCTCACCCAACGCTCGCACAGGTGCTCGACCGGTTGCGCGACCGCCGGATGATCCCCGAGCCCAAGAACTACAAATCCTGGCGGTCCCATATGCACACCCTGGAGCGGGCCGCGGCCGATGGCACGTTCTCCGAGACCTGGCCAATGCCCGACGGACGCATGATCCGGGTGACCGGCCGGCCGCATCCCGACGGCGCCTTGGCGTTTCTATTCGAGGACATCAGTGCCGAAATCACCGAAACCCGGCGCTTCAGAGAGACGATGGAGATCAGGCAGGCGGTGCTGGATGGGCTCGACGAAGCCATCGCGGTGTTTTCGCCCGAAGGGCGCCTTACCCTTGCAAACCGATCCTATGCAGAGCTTTGGGATATCGCGCGCACCGACGTCGCATCGGACGAGACGTTCCTTGACGCCACCCGCCGTTGGCAGGAGCGATGCAGCCCGACGCCGGTTTGGGGCGATGCGCGCGATTTCGCTTCTGCCATCGACGAGCGCTCCACCTGGACAGCCGAGGTGTTGCTTTGCGACGGCCGCAGTCTGGCCTGCCGGTTCGTACCCCTGCCGGGCGGCGCAACACTTGCCGCTTTCCTACCGGCGAACGCGCCTGCGAAGCTGCAGCGGCCACGCGCTTTGTCTTCGGTCGGCGCCTGATCGGGGCCGGCAGGCAGTGTTTATTTCGCCGTGGCAATCCTATATCACGCGCAAAGCCCGAAAGCCGGAGATACCGAATGGCGGCCAACGCCCCGATCACGCAAGACGTGCGAACGATCCCCCGCAAGCTGCCCGAGGGCGGGCGACCAAACCTCGTCGGGCTGACCCGCGCGCAGCTGGGCACCGCGCTGATCGATGCGGGTACGCCGGAGAAACAGGCGCGCATGCGGGTGGGACAGATCTGGCAATGGATCTACCACAAGGGCGTGCGCGACTTCGCTGCGATGACCAACCTCGCCAAGGATTACCGCGCGATGCTGGATTCGCGTTTCGAGATCGCCGTGCCAGAGGTCGTCGACCGCCAGATATCCGCCGACGGCACCCGAAAATACCTGGTCCGCATAGCCGGCGGGCATGAGGTTGAAACCGTCTACATCCCAGAGACCGACCGCGGCACGCTTTGCATTTCGTCCCAGGTCGGCTGCACACTGACCTGTTCCTTCTGCCACACCGGTACTCAGAAACTGGTGCGCAACCTGACCGCGGGCGAGATCGTCGGCCAGATCATGCTGGCTCGTGACGATCTGGGCGAGTGGCCGCAACCGGGCGAGGGGATGGGAGAACGCCCGCGGCTGATCTCGAACATCGTGCTGATGGGCATGGGCGAGCCGCTTTACAATTTCGAAGCGGTGCGCGATGCGATGCAGATCGCAATGGATGGCGAGGGGATTTCGCTGTCGCGCCGCCGGATCACGCTGTCGACCAGCGGCGTCGTGCCAGAGATCGCGCGTACCGCCCAGGAGATCGGCTGTATGCTGGCCGTGTCGTTTCACGCGACCACCGACGAAATCCGCGACCGGCTGGTGCCGATCAACAAGCGGTGGAACATCGCGACGCTTCTGGACGCCCTGCGCGACTATCCCCGGCTGTCGAATTCCGAACGGATCACCTTTGAATACGTGATGCTGAAAGGTGTCAACGACAGCGACGCAGACGCCCGGCGTCTGGTCAGGCTGATCCAGGGCATCCCGGCCAAGATCAATCTGATCCCGTTCAACGAATGGCCGGGTGCGCCCTACGAGCGGTCCGACTGGGACCGGATCGAGGCTTTTGCCGATATCGTCTACAAGGCGGGTTATGCCAGCCCGGTCCGTACCCCCCGCGGCGAAGACATCATGGCTGCCTGCGGACAGCTCAAATCGGCGACCGAGCGGGGGCGCCTATCGCGCGCTGAGATCGCTGCCCACACCGGACTGACTTGATCCAGCTCACAGCGGCGCTGGTCGAAGGCCGATAGCCTCTTTCCGCTTGGGAAGGGAGGCAAAGGTGGATTTCAAACTCGGCAGAACGACTTTCACGACAAAATCAGCATGGCGCCATCCGGATTACCTGAAGCTCAGACTCGGCGGCTCGCCTCGGCTGGGGCTTGGACCGCGCCACGTCTTCAATTGGGATTGCGCTCTGAGGCGGCTGCATCCGGCGCCGCCGAGATATTTCACTGTGGGTCCCAATCTGGCGATCATCGCTCTGAATCCCGATGGCACTGCCGATCCGGCAGGTGCTCGCAAAAAGGCCCGCCTGTTGTTGAAGGCCGCAGAGCTGCGCAACGAGAAGGAACTCACCGAGGCCCTATTCAAGGCCTTCCCGCTGTTTTCCGTGCCGGTTCCGTTGGCAAAGATCTTCCGTCAATTCCCGCGTGACGTGATCAAGTTTCTGGTTGTCGCTTGGGTCATTCACCGCGATCTCATGGCAGTTCCCGTCGGCGGAAGCGTCGAACAGGCTGTGATCTTGTCCTATCCGCAATGCGTGACCTTCGATGTAATCGAGATCGCGCGCTGCCTGGAGGAGCTGAACCCGGTCATGCGTCATGTCACATTTTTTCATGACATTCTCGGGAACGACATTGTCAAGCGGCTGCGCGCCCTGGATATCACGGATTCCGAGGCTTACGCCAAAGACGAAGGCTTCGATCCCAAAGTGCGTGTGCAGGAAATAGTCGACGCCGACACAAAGCGCCGGACCCGCTATGCAAAATTGGTGCAAAAGGTCTATCGCTAGTTATCCGGGCGCCACGCATCGATCGCCGTGACCGCCTCTTCGGCGGTCTCGACGAACCGAAAGAGCCGCAAATCGCTTGCCGAGATGGTTCCCGCCTCGGCGAGCGCATCCCAATTGATGATCCGGCGCCAGAATTCCTCGCCGAACAGTAGGAACGGCACCGGTTCCATCCGATTGGTCTGGATCAGCGTAAGCGCCTCGAACAACTCGTCCAATGTTCCGAACCCGCCCGGAAAGATGCAGACCGCCCGGGCGCGCAGCAGGAAGTGCATCTTGCGTATGCCGAAATAGTGAAAGTTGAAGCAGAGATCGGGCGTGACGTAGTCGTTCGGCGCCTGTTCGTGCGGAAGAACGATGTTCAGCCCGATCGACACGCCGCCCGCTTCCGCCGCGCCCCGGTTGCCGGCCTCCATGACGCCGGGGCCGCCACCGGTGACGATGATGTCGTCATGACCGCCGGAGGTAAGGCTGCGTTCGGTCACAAGACGCGCAAACCGCCGCGCCTCCTCGTAATACCTGCTCAGTTCCGCCAGCGTTTCGGTACGCGCGCTGTCCTTCCGTGCCGCCTCGGGGATCCGCGCGCCGCCGAACAGCACGATCGTCGAGGTGATGCCGTATTCCGACAGCAACAACTCCGGCTTCAGCAATTCGAGCTGCAGCCGCACAGGGCGCAGTTCGTCCCGGCACAAAAACTCCGGATCGTCATAAGCCAGGCGATACGCCGGGGACCGCGTCTGCGCCGTGTCCGGCGTGCTGTCGGCCGTCTCGACATCCTGATGCGCATCGGGAAACCGCCGTACCCGCCCATCCGCCATCTTCGCCTCCCGCATCGCATTGCGCCCCTGTTCCTCAGCCTCTATAGCCACGGCGCAACCGAGACCAGACTCGATATGAGGCCCGCATGTCAAACGCCCAGCTAGAGACCGCCATCGAAGCCGCCTGGGACGCCCGCGACCAGATCACTCCGGCCACGACCGGAGAGACCCGCGAGGCCATCGAGGATACCTTGGATGCGCTCGACGGCGGCGGGCTGCGGGTGGCCGAGCGGCTGGATGACGGCACCTGGCATGTCAATCAGTGGGCCAAGAAGGCGGTGCTTCTGGGCTTTCGGCTGAAGGACATGGAACTGCAGGGCGGCAGCGCGCAGGGCGGATCCTGGTGGGACAAGGTCGACAGCAAGTGGAGGGACTGGGGCGACAACCAATGGCGCGCCGCAGGCTTCCGAGCGGTGCCGAACTGCGTCGTGCGCAAGTCCGCCTATATCGCCCCCGGCGTGGTGCTGATGCCGTCCTTCGTCAACCTCGGCGCCTATGTCGACGAGGGCACGATGGTCGATACCTGGGCCACCGTGGGCAGCTGCGCGCAAATCGGCAAGAACGTACACCTTTCCGGCGGCGTCGGCATCGGCGGCGTGCTGGAACCGATGCAGGCGGGCCCGACGATCATCGAAGACAACTGCTTCATCGGCGCCCGGTCCGAGGTTGTCGAAGGCTGCATCGTGCGCGAGGGCTCGGTCCTCGGCATGGGCGTGTTCATCGGCCAGTCCACCAAGATCGTCGACCGGGACACCGGCGAGGTAATGTATGGCGAAGTGCCGCCCTATTCGGTCGTGGTTGCGGGATCGATGCCGTCCAAGGGCGGTGTGAACCTTTATTGTGCGGTGATCGTAAAGCGTGTGGACGAAAAGACGCGCTCGAAGACGGGAATCAATGAACTTCTTCGCGACTGAGGGCACGAAATTTCGGCGAAATTTCGTTTGTGACAAGCCATGACCGGCCGCAAGCCGCAGCAGGTCTACACTCTCCTCGTCGAGGTCGGGCGCAAGGCGGGCGACGGGCTGCCCGACGGTGCGACGGGGGCGGCGCTGATGGCCTATGCCTCGGGCGTCGACGAGGCCGAAGCAGTGCGCGAGACGGTGGCAATCCTGAAACAGGCGGATATGGCGCCACTCGATGTGTCGGGCTACGGAACGCTGGAAGAACGGCTGGCGGAAGGCCACGACATTAGCGAGGACGAACGCGGACTGATGGACCGGGCGCTGGCCGAGAATGCGGTGATCGTGGCGCAGGTAACGCCGTTCTTCGACGAAAAATGACCGCGGTGTTCCTCGATCTCGACGGCACGCTGGTTGACCCGAAACCCGGCATCGCCGCTTGCGTGATCCACGCGCTGCACGAACTGGGTGTGCCTGCGCCCGACCCGCAAACACTCGGTTGGGTGATCGGGCCGCCGCTGATCGAAAGTTTCGCTACGCTGGGCGCACCCGATCCGGCTGCCGCGTTGTCAATCTATCGCGCCCGATATGCCGCCGAGGGGCTGTTCGACGCGCAGGTCTATGACGGCATCCCCGAGGTTCTGGCCGCGATTCAGGCTGCAGGGCATCGCATGTACCTCGCCACCGCCAAGCCGCATGTCTACGCCCGCCGGATCACTGCGCATTTCGGGTTGGCGCCCTATCTGGAGGCAGAGTTCGGACCGGAACTGGACGGCACCCGCAACGATAAGCGAGAGCTTCTGCACCATGCGCTCGGTCAACGCGCTATCGATCCCGCAAAGGCGGTCATGATCGGCGACAGGGCATTCGACATTGCGGCGGCCGGCAGCGCCGGCATGCGGGCGATCGGCGTTGAATGGGGTTACGGCGCCCGGGGCGAGCTTGCGGATGCAGATCGCCTTTGTTCGCGCCCGGCAGAGTTGCCGGGCGCCATCGCGGGATTGCTCCGCACAGGATGACCACGCAACGCCATCGGTGACCTAAAATATTCTATCTTATTTCAAGTAGTTACCCAAATTTCCCTGTGAAGGTATCGTCATGCGCTCAGCGCCGACACCAGCACCATCGCCTCATAGGATTTCAAGGGCGGGCCTGCCACACGGCTATGGCGGGGCAACTCTGCCGGTGTGCAATCCGCCAATGCGGCCGAGGCGAGTCGTGCCGGTTCCTTGCCGCGATCGCTGAGATAGAGGCTTTCGGCCCAGGCGCCCGACACCATCAGGCAATCATGGGTGTCCAGTACCACCTGCGTATAGCCAATCGTGACCGCCTGCCGCATCCGCTTCGCTGCCGGTGTCCGGGCCAGGTGCCGGGCCTCGACCAGCACGCCGTCTGCCCCGAAAAGGTATTCGGCATCGGTGCCGCGGATAAGCAACCGGTGGTCCATCGCGACGGACAAATCCCGACGCAGCCCAAAAAACGGCGCGCGCAGCACGACAGGGCGGAACCGCCCGAATGCAGGCAACTCCCGCCGGATCACCTGCCGGACCGGTGCATAGCCGCGTCCTTCGGTCACCAGCAGATCGCCGCGCTTCAAGGTCTCGATCGGACGCCCGCCCAGGGGTGTTTCGACCAGCGCGCCATTCACGATGCCCGGGGCAAGCCCGACCGGTTCGATCTGATCCGACAAACCCACTAAGGCAACAGACGGATCGGTCCGGGTCTCTCCATCGCCCAAAACCAACGCATCCGCATCGTCGAGCGGCATTGGCTGCGGGTCGTCGAAGCTGACCTGGTCCAGCGTTCCCGCGTCGAGGTTTTCCACCGTCAGCAGGCCGGTGCGCATCGGTGCGTCCCAGCAATAGGTGATCCGCAGGGTCTCTTCCTGACCCGGCCGGGTCATCTGAAGACTCGCAAAGGATGTCGCGGGGCCTTGGCGGTGTTCCACGAGCACCGCCCCATCTGCATGCAGCGTCACCTCGAGAAGCCGTTCCCAGCCGTTGCAGCGGCGCAGTCGAAGAACCGCTTGCGGCGCCAGGTCGACGGCATGAAACAACGTCTCGATCACCAGGCTGCCGCTGGCCAAAAGCGCCGGGGCCTCGGGGCCCGCGGAGGGTCGCCGTAGCGCTCTGCGGCCATCACCAAGGGCGATCCAGCTCATGCCGCCCGGCGCCAGCGCTGCGAACCGGTCGGCATCAAGGGCGCGACCGCCCCCACGCCGCCGGCGACCAGAACCTGTGCCTCATGCGCCTTCAACGTGCGCCGGGCCGCAGGGCTGTAGCCGTCGCCCGTGTCCGGGTCGAGATCGGGGAAGATCCTGCAAATTTCGTCAATGATCTCGCGTTCGAAAACCCCGGTCGTCTGGACGCCGGGCAGAAAGCTTTCGCTTGCAAGACCCTCGGAGAACACCACCTGATGTTCGTCGAATAGAAGATGCACATATTCGACGCACCCGCCCGTCTGCCGGGTCACGGTGCGGTCGTTCAACAGATGCTTCGCGGCCACCAGAACCTCGGGCTCGCCGAACAGCAACTCCGACAGGCTGTCGCGGATCAGAATGCGGTGTTGCGGCGATATCATCAGTGTCCGGTGCACCCCAAAGGTATGGGCCGCGATGCGGATCGGCGCCAAGTCGCCCTCGGCCGCCACTGTGCGCCGGCCGATCCAGCGTAGGGGTTGCGGGCCATTGTCTTTCGTCATCACCAGATCCCCCGGTTCCAGCTCTTCGATGGGCCACTCGCCCTCCAGTGTGCGGATCAGGGTCCCGGCCACGAAACAGGGAATCGTGCTGACGGTGACAAAGCCCGTATCGGTCAGACCGGCCCCGTCGTCGATCGTATAGGTGAATGCCGCAACCTCTTCATCGGCGTCGGCAGTGATGGTGAAGGTTCCGTTGGCGTTCAGCGTCACCTGCTGACCGTTCGGCAGCGACACGGTGTCACCGGCGGTGACGGCCTGCCCGTTGACATGCGTGACCGTCAGGGTCCCGCCGCCGCTGTAGCTGTCGTTGGCAAGCGGACTGATGGTTTTGGACGCCCCGGCGTCGATCCGTACGCTGTCGTCGATCGCGACCAGCGTCGTCTGCAGGCTGTCGCCCGCGATCAGCAGGTTCGAGTCGTAAGACGAATCCGCCACGTCGGCGATCCCGATCCGGATCGAGTTCAGAACGTTCGGGATCACCGTCATCGTCAGCGTCAAAGTGACGGTGAAACCGTCCATCTCGGTATTGTACTGGTCGGCCGTGTTGTCGTTGTAGAGGTTGATGTTGTTGATCTCGTTGAGGTTGCCGACGCTCGCCGATCCGTCACCGACCGTCAGCGTCGCCGGGGCCCCGTTCACCCAGACGCCCACCGCGTCGTTGTAAATCGAACCGGTGTATTCGGGGTATTCGTCGGACGAGAACACGAACTGCATCGTCAGCGTGTCGCCGGTCGGGATAAAGTCGATGTCCAGCCAGGCCGCGTCGTAGGTATTCGCACCGGCCAGGGCGTTGAAGTCCGGATCGTTGTTGGGCCCGCTGGTGTTCGTCGTGCGGCTGCTCGACTGGTTGGCTTCTCCGCTGGTGTTGGTGAACCGCACGGCGCGGCCGGTGGACAGGATCACCCCGGTGTCGCCTGGCGTGGCAAAGGGCGAGATTGCGTCGCCATCGCTGTAGATGCCCGAGGATCGGCTGTCGCCGGTGTAGCTGGCGCCGACCACGGTGACACCGTTGCCGAAAATCTCCTGCGCCATATCCAGCGCGGACGCACCCGTATCGACCGGTAGACGCGTGGCGTCGACCATACCGCACTCCTGCCTCGTCGAGGCGAGGTCGCACTACACGCGCGGCGGGAAAGCGTTTCAATCCCGGGTTGTCGAGCGGTCACTGCACAGGCTGTCTTTGCAGCCCTTACCCTGCCTCAGGTTCCTTGTTAACTATTACGTATAACCCTATGGCGGTGTTGAAAAAAGGCGGCCTATCCCACAATAGGCCCGAAATTGTTTCGATTTCGCCACAGGTCAGTCTACATATCGGCAGATTGCAGCGCTCGAGCACAGGTTGTAGTGAGGCCTCAGCGAATGGAGGTTTCATGACTTCGCCCGTCGATCCGGTGGAACTGACCGCAAGGCTGATCCGCTGCCCGTCCGTCACCCCTGCCGAGGCGGGGGCACTGGACTTGCTGCAGACCGAGCTTTCCGCAGCCGGTTTCACCTGCATGCGCATAGACCGCGCCGGAATTTCCAACCTGTTTGCGCGTTGGGGACCGAAAGGCAACGTTCGTACTTTCGGCTTCAACGGACATACCGATGTGGTGCCGGTGGGCGACCCCGCGGCCTGGTCCGACGATCCGTTCGGCGGGACCCTGCGCAACGGCGCGCTGTGGGGCCGGGGGGCGACCGATATGAAGTCCGGCGTCGCCGCCTTCGCCGCCGCCGCCATCGACTTTGTCCGGGAAACCCCGCCGGATGGCGCAGTCGTCCTGGCGATCACCGGTGACGAAGAGGGCGATGCCATCGACGGGACGGTGGCGCTGTTGGACTGGATGGCCGAGACGGGTGAGCGGATGTCGGTCTGTCTGGTGGGCGAGCCGACCTGCCCCGAACAACTGGGGGACATGATCAAGATCGGCCGCCGCGGGTCGATGACCGCGTTCTTCACGGCGACCGGCGTCCAGGGCCACTCGGCCTATCCCCATCGCGCCAAAAACCCGGTACCTGCCATGGCCCGGCTCGTCGACCGGCTCGCCAACCACGAACTCGATGCCGGCACCGAATGGTTCGATCCATCGACCCTTGCGGTGACCACCTTCGACACCGGCAACCCGGCAAACAACGTCATCCCCGGCACCTGCCGGGCCACGGTCAACATCCGCTTCAACGACGCCCACGATTCCGACGGCCTGAGCCAGTGGCTGCGAACGACGGCCAATGAGGTGACGGATGATACGGGCATTGCGTTCGAGATGCACGTCAAGGTGTCGGGCGAAAGCTTTCTCACGCCGCCCGGCGTGCTGTCGGATCTCGTGGCGGGCGTTGTCCAGGCCGAAACCGGGATCAGGCCGGATCTGTCGACGACCGGCGGCACGTCGGATGCACGGTTCGTCAAGGACCATTGCCCCGTGGTCGAATTCGGGCTTGTCGGCAAAACCATGCATAAGGTCGACGAACATGTGCCAGTCGACCAGATCGAGGATCTGAAACGCATCTACCGTCGTATCCTCGAGGCTTATTTTGCCTGACGCCGCGCTCTGGCACCGGAAGGGTCTCCACAGAATGCGCGATCAAGCCTGATGCGCACCCGCCACCTTGTCGTGATGTTGAAAGAGCCGCGCCCGGGGCGGGTGAAGACCCGGCTCGGCCGCCAGATCGGCATGGTCGACGCCGCCTGGTGGTTTCGGCATCAGACCGCCCGGCTGTTGCGTCGCCTCGATGATCCGCACTGGCGTCTCGCGCTTGCCGTCACGCCCGACAGCGAAGGCCTTTCAAGCCGCGCCTGGCCGTCGCACCTGCCGCGCGTACCGCAAGGCAAGGGTGACCTCGGCGCTCGGATGGGGCGCATCCTGCGTCGCTTTCCGCCCGGGCCGGTCGTCATCATCGGCGGCGACATTCCCGGGATCCGGCCCGCCCATATCGCCCGCGCCTTCGCAGCGCTCGGCGGGCACGAGGCGGTCTTCGGCCCGGCCACCGATGGGGGGTATTGGCTGGTCGGGTTAAAGCGCTCGGCACCTCCACCCGCAACTCTGTTCCGAAACGTTCGCTGGTCCAGCGAACACGCCCTTGCCGACACCGTCGCGACGCTGCCCGGATACCGCATCGCGCTGACCGATACCCTGATGGACGTCGACACCGCAAACGACCTCGCTGCGCTTTCCGCATGACGCAGCACGCGGGCCGTGCTACCGGACGCCCATGAGCAGCCTGCCCACCAAAGAGCAAATCCTTGCCTGGGTCTCCGAGCATCCGACCCAAAGCTCAAAGCGCGATATCGCCCGCGCCTTTGGCGTGAAGGGGGCTGCGCGCACCGACCTGAAAAAGCTGCTGCGCGAACTACAGGACCAGGGGCATCTGGAAAAACGCCGGCGCAGCTATCGCGATCCCGACAAGCTGCCCCCGGTCGCCGTCCTGCAGGTGCGGGCCCCGGACGCCGGGGGCGATCTATTTGCCCGGCCGCTGGAATGGCAGGGCGAGGGACCGGAGCCCCGGGTGCTGGTGATGCCGCGCCAGACCGATCCGGCCTTGGGCGAAGGCGACCGCATCCTTGCGCGTCTGACCGAAGTCGCCGGCGAGGACCACGACTACGAGGCCCGGCTGATCCGCAAGATCGGCGTCAACCCGCGCCGCATTCTGGGGATCTTCCGCATCGTCGCCGAGGGCGGGCGCATCGTGCCGGTCGACAAGGGCGCAGACAAGGAATGGCGCGTCGCCTCCGGCGCCACCCAAGGCGCGCGGGACGGCGAGTTGGTCGAGGCCGAGGCCGCCGGCCCGCGCGAACGGCTCGGCCTGCCGTCGGCACGGGTGCTGAACCGGCTGGGCGATCCGACTGCGCCAAAGGCGGTGTCCCTGATCGCCATCCACCAGCACGGAATCCCTGACCAATTCCCCGACGACGTGATCGCCGAGGCCGACGCCGCCAGACCCGTTGGGCTCGACGGGCGCGAGGACTTGCGCGAACTGCCGCTGATCACCATCGACCCGGCAGATGCCCGGGACCACGACGACGCGGTCTTTGCCCGGCCCGACGACAGCCCCACAAACCCCGGCGGTCACGTGGTCTGGGTCGCCATCGCCGATGTCGCGGCCTATGTCACGCCCGGTTCCGCGCTTGACCGCGAGGCGCGCAGGCGCGGGAATTCCACTTATTTTCCGGATCGTGTCGTACCGATGCTGCCCGACCGGCTGTCGGGCGACCTGTGCAGCCTGCATGAAGGCGTGCCGCGTGCCTGCATCGCCGTCGAAATGACGCTCGACGCCCAGGGCAACAAGCTGCGGCACAGGTTCACCCGCGGCCTCATGAAGTCGAAGGCGACGCTGCACTACACCGAGGTGCAGGCCGCCCGCGACGGAGCCCCGAACGAGGCCTGCACACCGTTGATGGAGACGGTGATCAACCCGCTTTACGATGCCTATGGGGCCACCAAGCTTGCGCGGGAACACCGCCAACCGCTGGATCTCGACTTGCCCGAGCGCAAGATCGTGCTGAGCGAGGACGGTCAGGTGGCGTCGGTCGCGATCAAGGAGCGTCTCGACGCGCACCGGCTGATCGAGGAGTTTATGATCCTTGCCAATGTCGCCGCCGCCGAAGAGCTGTTCAGCCGCCGCCGCCCGCTTCTCTACCGCGTGCACGAAGAACCCGACCCGCAGCGGCTGGAGGCGCTGCGCGAGGTGGCGCAGGCCAGCGGGTTCAATCTGGCCAAGGGTCAGGTACTGCAGACCCGGCACCTGAACGCCTTGCTTGCGCAGGCCGAAGGCACCGAATTCGACGAGCTGGTGAACATTTCGACCCTGCGGTCCATGCAGCAGGCGTATTACCACCCCGAAAACTTCGGCCATTTTGGCCTGGCTTTAAGGTCGTATGCGCATTTCACCTCGCCGATCCGGCGGTATTCGGACCTGATCGTGCACCGCGCGCTGGTCTCGGGCCATGGCTGGGGCGATGACGGACTCAGCCCCGGCGACATCGACCTGCTGCAGACCACGGCCGAGCATATCAGCGAGACGGAACGTCGATCGATGGCGGCCGAACGGGACACCAACGACCGCTATCTCGCGGCCTATCTCGCCGACCGCGTGGGCGGCGAATTCGCCGGCCGGATCTCTGGCATCCAGCGCTTCGGCGCCTTCGTGCAGCTTGACGAGACCGGCGCCGACGGGTTGATCCCGATCCGCTCGATCGGGCGCGAATTCTTCCACTACGACGCCAGGGCACAGACCCTGATGGGGTCTGATAGCGGGCTCGAACTAGGCGTCGGTCAGCGGGTGACTGTGCGCCTTGCCGAGGCGGTTCCGGTTACCGGCGGCGTGATGCTCGAGTTGCTGGCGGTCGAGGGCAAGGCCCTGCCCGGCGGGTCGCCGCGCAGTGGCAGGCCGCCGGTGCGGCGCCGGGCGGTGAAGTCGAAGAAGAAGGCGGACAAGGCTGCGCGCAAGGTCAGCCGAAAAAGGCGCTGACGGCTGTTTGCCATCTCCCGTTCACGTGCAGAAAGCACCCCGGCGGCCCGGCGAGAAGGGGCCGGTCCGGGCTGCGCTACCTAATCTGGGGCGAGCATGTACCCCGCCCCGCGCACCGTCTGCAGATACCGGGGTTGTTTCGGATCGGCCTCCAGCTTGCGCCTCAGCCGGGTGATCTGCACGTCCACCGCCCGCTCCTGCGCCTGGCCGCGATCGCGCCCAAGGTCTTCGACCAGCTTTGCCCGGCTCACCGGCTCGTTCGGGCAGCCTGAAAAGATCTTCATCAGCTGGGCCTCGGTCGCCGTCAACCGCACCAGATCGTCGCCACGCCACATCTCGCCGCGCTCGACGTCATAACGGACCGGCCCCAGCATCAGGAATTTCGGCGCCTCCGCCTCGGCGCTCGGTGCCGGAACCCGGCGCAGGATCGCATTGATCCGAAGAAGCAGTTCCTTCGGCTCGAACGGCTTTGCCAGATAGTCGTCGGCCCCGGCCTCGAGCCCTGTGATCCGGTCGTCCGTCTCGCCCTTGGCGGTCAGCAGCATCACCGGCGTCTTCACGCCGGCCTCCCGCAATGACCGGGTCAGGGCGACCCCGTCCTCGCCCGGCATCATCACGTCCAGAACGATCAGGTCGAATTCCAGCCCCGACAGGACCGAGCGCGCATGCCTGGCGTCCCGCGCCGCCGTTACCCAGAACCCGTGCCGCATCAGGAATTTCTGCAATAGCCCACGGATGCGTTCGTCATCATCGACAATCAGCAGATGTGCGTCGGGCTGACCGTTCATCACCCACTCTCCTTCAGCGCCAGGAAATGGCGGCGCATCTCGGGATCCATCATCGCCTCCAGCACCGTGCGGAACCCGGCCACCGCCTCCGGCCCCGCCGTCCGGTAGGCCGCCCGCATCCGCGCGCTCTGCGCCGTCGACAACTCACGCTCCAGCATCGCCCCGGCATCGGTCAGAAACAGATGCCGCTCGCGCTTGTCTCGTGTGCCGACCCGGCTTTCGACCAGCCCGTCCTTGATCAGCGCCCGCAGAACGCGGTTCAGCGACTGCTTTGTCACACCCAGAATGTCCAGCAGGTTGTTCACCGTGGTCCCGGGCGAGCGGTGGATGAAATGAATCGCACGGTGATGCGCCCGCCCGTACCCTTGGTCGTGCAAAATACGGTCTGGATCGGCGGTAAATCCGCGATAGGCAAAGAACATCGCCTCGATGCCCTTGCGAAGCTGCTCGTCCGTCAGGAAAAGCAGGCTCTCACCCCCTGGATGTCCCTCGGCCATCTTTCCCGTCCGGTCGACCCTCTCGATCGGCACTTTATGTCAGCCTTGTTGACATTCCAAGTCTCAACTGTTAGCGATTCGTCGATTTTTGCGCAATAATATGTCCGATACGGCCCTAATCCGCGCAATAATCTTAAACGAGATGCTCTGAGGGGCACAACGGAAGGAACAGGCCGATGGCTGGGTACGACGATCGCGATGGATGGATCTGGGTTGACGGCAAGCTGGTGCCGTGGCGCGAGGCCAATGTGCATGTCCTCAGCCACGCGATGCACTACGCCTCTTCGGTCTTCGAAGGCGAACGCGCCTACGGCGGCAAGATCTTTCTCAGCCGCAAGCACTCCGAACGCCTGATCTTTTCCGGCAACGAGATCGACATGCCGATCCCCTATACGGTCGACGAGATCGAGGCGGCAAAATACGAAACGCTCAAGGCCAACGCTCTCACCGACGCCTATGTCCGCGTCGTCGCCTGGCGCGGGGCCGGCGAGGATATGGGGGTCAGTTCCTCTCGCAACCCGGTCCGCATGGCCGTCGCCGCCTGGGAATGGGGTGCCTATTACGGCGATTCCAAGGTCAAGGGCGCCAAGCTCGATATCTCGAAGTGGAAACGGCCCAGCCCCGAGACGATCCCGGTTCACGCCAAGGCCGCCGGGCTTTACATGATCTGCACCATGTCCAAGCACACGGCCGAGGCCAAGGGTTGTTCGGACGCGCTGTTCATGGACTATCGCGGCCATATCGCCGAAGCCACCGGAGCCAATATCTTCTTCGTCAAGGATGGCGAGGTGCATACGCCCCTGGCCGATTGTTTCCTCAACGGCCTGACCCGCCAGACGGTGATCGGCGTGCTGAAGGACCGTCAGATCAAGGTGCACGAACGCCGCATGGACCCCGCCGAGATGGAAGGCATGCAGCAATGCTGGCTTACCGGCACCGCGGCCGAGGTTACCCCCGTCGGCCAGATCGGCGACTACAATTTCGAGGTCGGCGCGCTCACGCGGGACATCGCCGGCGCGTACGAACAGTTGGTGCGGGCCTGACGGCCGCGCGGTCAATCCGGGTAGTGATATGTCACCGAGACGGAGATCTCGTCTTTGAAACTATGCTTGATCGGGCAGGTCTCGGCTGCGCGTTCCAGCTTGGTACGCTGGATCGCCGTCAGCCCCGCCGGCATCTGCACATCAATGTCTAGCGCCGTGTAGTCGATCTTTGGCGGCGGCGTTCCCTTCACGTCGACTGAAATCGAAGCGCCGCTCAAATCGATCCCCTCGCGGGCGGCCATCGGCCCCATCGATATCAGCATGCAGCCGGCAACCGCCGCTTCGAGCAGGTTGCCGGGCGACAGTTCTTCGCCTTTGCCCGTGTAAGGGCAGTCCATTGCAACCGCCTTGCCCTTTGCCGCATCGGATGCCGTGCAGTGCTGGCCACCGTCGTAGCGGGTCACCACTTGAGACATAACTCCCTCCCGTTTGCTGTGCGAAGCGCAGGAAGAAAGCCTACTACAGCCCTCGAAAGAGGCATTGATGCAGGTCAACGTTACCGAGGCGCTACTCTGGGCGCACAGCCTCCAGCGTCGCCGCCCCGTACCAATCTGCATAGGCTCGGATTTCTTTGTCCGTCAGGTTGGCGGCGACGTAGTCATGATCTCGGGCACGCGCTTGCCCAGCCGGAACGCCACCGGCTGCGTTTCGAGATATGCCTGCGGTTCACCGTCGAAACCATAAGAAGGATACCGCGCAGAAGCGCCCACCGGAAGACTTCACAAGTCCCGCCGGGCCATCAGCCCCCGCGCGTCAGGGCCAGAGGCTCAGGCCAGATACCCCCGCTCGATCCGCAGGAATTGCTTTACCCGGCTGGCATCGGTCAGCCCCTTGCGGCGGCGGCGATCGAGCATCTGGATCTTCGGGTGCCCGCCCTCGCCGGCCTTGATCCGGTCGAGCCGCGTGTAGGCCGCGGCGCGGCCGTTGCCTGTGGCATGGTCATGGTCGATGGGGTTCTTCGGCATCGATATCCTCCCTTGGCTTGGTCCCCCGCTGCAATACACCCAACCCTAGCATAAGGCCTCCGCCGCCCTTTGAGCCAGATCAAACCGCCGCAAGCCGCGCGCTGGCCCAGTGCGCGGCGTCGGCCACCGCCGGGTCCGGATCCCCCGTCAATCTGCGCGCCACGCCTTCCAGCCGCGCCTCGCCCGAGTTGCCGATGGCATAGAGCACATTGCGCACGAACCGGTTCCGCCCGATCCGCTTGATCGGCGAGCCGCTGAATGCCGCCCGGAACCTCGCATCGTCCAACGCCGCAAGGCTCTCCAGCTTGGGTGCCCGCAACTCCTTACGCGCTGCATACTGCGTCTCACGCGCCCTGACGGCGAACTTGTTCCAGGGGCAGACCGCCAGACAATCGTCGCACCCGTAGATCCGGTTGCCCAAGAGCGGGCGCAATTCCTCGTCCACCGGCCCCTTGTGCTCGATGGTCAGGTAGGAAATGCACCGGCGCGCATCCAGCCGGTACGGTGCCGGAAACGCATCGGTCGGACAGATGTCGAGGCAGGCGGTGCAAGAGCCGCAATGCCCGGCCTCCGGCGGATCGGGTTCCAATTCCAACGTCGTGAAGAGGCTGCCCAGGAAAAACCAATTCCCCAGATCCCGCGCCAACAGGTTGGTGTGCTTGCCCTGCCAGCCCAACCCCGCTGCCTGCGCCAACGGTTTTTCCATCACCGGCGCAGTATCGACGAAGACCTTGATGCCCGGTGGATCTGCCTCGGACGCCTCGCGTCGCGCCTGATCGATCAGCCACCGCCCCACCCGCTTCAGCCGCCTCTTTACCATGTCGTGGTAGTCGCGGTTTTGCGCATGGACCGACACCGCCGCGCGGTCCCTTCGCCGCAGCACCTCCAGCGGATCATGCGCCGGTGTATACACCTCGGCCAGCATCACCACCGACCGCGCCTCGGGCCACAGGGCGGCAGGATTTCCGCGCCAGTTCATCCGCTCGGCCATCCAACCCATCTGCCCATGCCAGCCCGCATCCACAAAGTCCCGCAGATGCCTGGCCGCCTCGGCGATCGCATCGGGCCGTGTCACCCGGCATTTGGAAAACCCCTCTTCCAGCGCCCGCGCGACCAGCCGTTCCTTGAGCCCCAGATCCTTCATCTGGCCAGAAATATTCCCAGGGGAGCCCGATGGGCAGGGGACAGCGCCCCCCAACACCGACCCGGATCAGAAATCCAGATCGGCATAGTGCGGCGGCGGCGGAAAGCCCGGCACCTGATCGGCCAGGATCGACCGGAACGCGGGCCGCGACTTGATCTTGGCGTACCAGTCCTTGACCACCGTGTTCCGGTTCCAGTCCACGTCGGAAATATAGTCCAACGCGGAAAAATGCGCCGCGGCGGCAAAGTCGGCCAGCGTCATCACGTCCCCCGCCAGCCAGCGCCGCTGATCCAAAAGCTCGCCCATGTAATCGAGGTGGAACTTGATCCGCTGCGCACCGGACTTCACATTCTTCGAATCCGGATAGCCCAGTTTCATCAGCTTCTTGTTGACCCGCTCGTACAGCAGTTTCGACGTCACCTCGTGATGAAACGTATCGTCGAACCAGTTGACCAGCCGCCGCACCTCGTACCGCGCCTTCGGGTCTCGCGGCATCAGCGGCGGTTCGGGCTGGACCTCTTCGATATACTCGCAGATCGGCCCGCTCTCGGCCATGGTCAGCCCGTTCATCCGCAGAACCGGCACCTTGCCGGCGGGATTGCGGCGCAGAAAGTCGGGGTCGGGCTCCCAGTAACGCTGCTCCACCAGCTCGACTTCGATCTTCTTTTCGGCCAGCGACAGACGCACTTTCCGGCAGAAGGGCGACAGGGGAACGTGGAAAAGGCGGTTCATGACGTCACGACAGGCGTTGGAATGCCTGCATCAATGCCGCGAACGGGGCCCAAGTTCAACTCTCGAAGCATGCCGACCGCCCGTCTGCGCGGATCGTCGCAGCCCCGTCCAGGATCGACGCTGCCCGTTTGCGCTCCGCCGGTGTCGGGTTCGATGCCGACCGGCGTTTCGGGCTTGGCAGCACCATCGCCAGCCGGGCCGCCTGCACATCGCTGAGATCGCGCGCCGCCACGCCGAAATAGCGTTGCGCCGCCGCCTCGACCCCGAACACACCCTCGTCGAATTCCGCCACGTTCAGATAGACCTCCAGAATCCGCCGCTTCGACCAGACTGCCTCGACCGCCGGCGTGATCACCGCCTCCAGCGCCTTGCGCAGCCACGACCGCCCCTGCCACAGATAAGCATTCTTTACCACCTGCTGGCTGATCGTCGACGCCCCGCGCCGCCCGCCGCCGGCGATTGCCGCGCGGATCGCGGTCATATCGAACCCCCAGTGCAGGCAGAAATTCGCATCCTCCGCCGCCACCGCCGAGCGTGCCATCGCAGGCGCGATGTCATCCATATCCACCCATTGCCGCTCGATCCCGTCCAGCCGGCGCGCTTCGGCCAGCATGTAGGGCGTCACCGGCGGGTTGAAGACGGCGTAGAACGCCACGGCGGCAAGGATCAGCATGACCACCAGCAAAGCCGACCGCCAGACCCAACGCAAGAGCCTGCGCAGGGGACGGACCGTTTCCGGCTTGGCCTTGGTTTTCGATTTTGCGCGTTTCGCCATCGCGGCCAGCCAAATCACGCCCCGCGCCTCCGGGTCAAGCGGTCCGGCTTGATCCGGGTCAAGGCACGCGTCCGCCGTTTCCGGCACTCTGCCGTCCGCAATCTGGGAGGAGACCATGCAAACCAACGAATTGCCGGCCTATGACATGTCGGTGAACACCACCGGGTGCTGCCCCAAGTTCAATCCCGAAGGCTGGGACGGGACCGAATTGCACCTCAAGGACATGCCCGTTTTACGCGCCGTGACCATGTCGGCAATGCATATCCCGCTGAACATGGGCAAGGTCTTTTCCCGCGTTCAAGGACATATCGAAAAGGCCGAGGCCTTCGATCCGGACCACTATATCGTTCTTAGCCGCGATCCGTCGCCCTGGTCGTCCGAACACCTTTTTGCCGTCAGCAAACCCGTGCCCGAAGAAGAGATGACCACGCTCTCGGGCGATTTTGTGACCAAGGTCTTCGAGGGCCCCTACCGCGACGCCAAGGATTGGTACGATGAAATGAAGAACCTCGTCCGCGCCCGTGGCGATCTGCCGGGAGAGGTCTGGTTCTTCTACACCACCTGTCCGAAATGCGCCAAGGCTTACGGCAAGAACTATGTCGTCGGCGTGGCAGAGACCCTTTAGAGCATGATGACCTCGGCGTGACTCCCGTGCCGCTCCCGGCCCTTCGGCCGCCGATGGGTGTTAAAGGCGTGCGTCTCCAAAGCGTCTGAACGGAACGCATTCGGGTGCCTTTGCGCGGGGGTCTTCTGCTGGCCTGTGGTTTGCAGTTGAAATCCGATGCCGGCTTATCTTCGGAATCTTATAACGCTTGATGTAATCGTTTACATAAAATATGTAAACGATTACAAAGATAGCAACCGCGATTCTGAGCGGTGGTTCTGCAAAAGAAATACGGGAGGAACTCATGCACAAAGTCACCAAAGTCACCAAAGGCGTCTTGGCGGCTTCGCTGGCGTTGACGGTCGCGTGGCCGGCACTGGCCCAGACCGAGGTCGTGGTCTGGGTCGGCGGGGAGCCGGGGCAGGCAACGGTCTATGATACGGTTGCCGAGCAGTTCAATGCAGAGAACCCGGATATCAAGATCGAGATCGTCAAGACGCCGTCGGACCTGTTCAACCCGGCGCTCTTGCCGGCGTTGTCCTCGGGTGAAGGGCCGGATCTGTTCATGTTCGGCACCGGACCGGGCCAGCCGGCCGCGATCATCGACGGCGGCCTGGTGGCCGATCTGACCCCCTATTTCAACGAGAACAACTGGGGCGCGACGATCCCCGAGGGCGTGATCAATCAGACCTCGAGCGGCGGCAAGCTGTGGGCCGTGGGCAACGAGGTCGAAACCACCGCGATGTTCTACAACAAGAAGATCTTCGCCGACAACGGCATCGCCGTGCCGGAAACCTGGGCCGACATGACCGCGGCCGTGGGGGCGCTGCAGGCCGCCGGTTTCGACACGCCTATCGGGCTTGCGGCCGCCGACAAATGGCCGGTGTCGCACTGGCAGTCGATGATGTTCGGCCGCTATGCCGGCCCCGAGGGCATCAACGACGTCATGTTCGGCGACGGCGCCTGGTCGGATGCGCCCTTCGTGGCGGCAAGCGCCCGGCTGCAGCAAATGGGCGATGACGGCTGGTTCGGGCCGAACCCGGTGGCCGTCGGATATGCCGAACTGATGGACGATTTCTGGGCGGGCAATATCCCGATGACCTATACCGGGCCCTGGATCATACCTGGCGGACTTGAGGCGGTCGGCGACCGGGCCGGCGAATATGGCGTCTTTCAGGTGCCGCCCTTCGAGGACGGTCAAAGGATCTATCCGACCGAGTCGATCGGCAGCGGCATGTATATTCGGGTGAACTCTGACGCCAAGGATGCCGCCGTCGCGTTCCTGAACCGCCTGTTCTTCACGACCGAAGGACGTGCAACGCTGCTCTCGGGTGGGACCGTGCCGGTCGGCCCGCTGGATGATGCGCTGGCCGCAGCGGACATTCCGCAATTGAACCAGGACATCGGCGGCAGTGCGGATCAGTATCGTGGTAACGGGACGATCCCTGCCTTCCTCGACACGATCACGCCCGGCAACCTGACGACGGCCTCATATGACGGTCTACAGGCGCTGCTTCTGAACGTGATGACGCCCGAGGAGTTTACCGCCGAATTGCAGGCGCAATGGCAAATCGCCAAGGACGAAGGCACGATCCTGGCGCCGGGCGGCCTGTCCGCTCAGTAACAGGTACCGGCCGGGGCGAGAGACACACCAGCCCCGGCTACGCACCGCCGCGTTTCCCAACCATTCGCGACCTTGCAAGGCCACGGACCATGGATGATACCCTGATGGACCGCCTGCGCGCCTCCGTGTCCCGGTACGGCCCGCTGTCGCTGTTCCTGATCCCGACGCTCGCGATCTACCTGTTCTTCGCAATTTACCCCACCCTTTCGGTCATCGGATACTCGATGACCAAGTGGAACGGGATCAGCCCGGAAAAGACCTGGGTCGGGTTTGCGAATTACACCAAGATGTTCTCGGACCGGATCTTCTGGGAGGCGTTTCAGAACACCTTCGTCTGGTCGGCGGTCATCGTGGTGATCAATGTGGGCCTGGGCCTTGTGATCGCCGCGCTTCTCAGCCGGGTCTGGCGGGGGCGGCTGATTTTGCAGACGCTGATCGTGCTGCCGGTGGTGATCTCGCCCATGGCGGTCGCCACGATCTGGCGCTGGATGCTGCAACCGAAAGGCGTGATCAACGAAACGCTGACGTCCATCGGGCTCGACGGGCTTGCGCGCCCGTGGCTTGGCGATCCCGATGTCGTGCTGTTTGCATTGGCCTTCGCCCACAGTTGGTCGACGATCGGCCTGAGCGTCATCATCTTTCTCGCCGGCCTGCAATCGGTAGACGAAGACCTCTACGATGCCGCCAAGATCGACGGGGCCACCACGTTTCAGGCCTTTCGGTATGTCACGATCCCGGCCTTGCGGCCTGTCACAGCCGTGGTCTTCATCCTGACGCTGACCGCTGCCTTCAAGGCCTTCGACCTGATCTGGGCCACGACCAAGGGCGGGCCCATCCGGTTTTCGGAGATCCTGTCGACCTACATGTATAAGCGGGGGGCGCTGGAGAACCAGTACGGCTATGGCTCTGCCATCGGCGTTGCGCTGTTGGTCATCGTGAGCCTTGCGACGCTTTTATACCTGAAACTCCAAGCCCGGCCGGAGGATCGCTAGATGGCCTCCCGCCTGATTGTGTTCGGCATTCTCGCGCTCATCGCATTTCTGATGACCGCTCCTTCGGCGATGACGCTCTTCACCTCGCTGAAGCCGCCGGAAGAGTTGATCCTGCCGGCGTGGACACCGCCCGCCAGCATCACGTTCGAACACTTCGAGCGGGTCTGGACCGACGGCGGGTTCCGCCGGTACTTCCTCAACACGATACTGATATCGGCTGTCGACGCGATCGTGATGATCGGCCTTGCCTCGATGACCGCATATGCCATGGTTTTCATGAGCTTCCGCGGTAAGTTGGCGCTGCAGGTCCTGTTCGTGGTCGGGCTGATGATCCCGGTCACCGCGATCATCCTGCCGCTTTACACGACGATCCGGTCGGTCGGGCTGATCAACACCCATCTGGGTGTGATCTTTGCCGATCTCGCCCTGGCGATGCCGGTCTTCGTCTTCATGTTTTCCTCCTACTTCGTCTCGATCCCCAGGGCATTGCACGAGGCGGCGCGTATCGACGGTGCGACTGAGTTCCAGATCTATCGCCGCGTCGTGATGCCGGTCTCGGTCCCTGCAATCATCACCACGGGGCTCTTGGAATTCATGTGGAGCTGGAATGACCTGCTCTTGCGCCTGTTGCTTCTGCCGCGTGAAGGTATGCGCACGCTTTCTGTGGGGCTGCTGAATTTCCAGGGCCAACAAACCCGGGACATCGCCGGTATCTCGGCGGGCACGGTGATCATGGCGATCCCGGTCGTGCTCTTGTTCCTGTTCTTCCAGCGTCATTTCGTGCGCGGCATGACGGCGGGGGCGGTGAAGTGAGCGGCAAGCCGAAACTTGTGATGGACCAACACTTTCGCCGGGTGAGCGAGCTGTTCGATACCGCGAGCTTTGCGCGGCTGGCTGACCTTTGCGACATCGTCGGGGCCGAAGACAGGCCCATGGCGCGAGAGCGGCTGCAGGCCGAGATCGCCGGCATGGATTTTCTGATCGCCGCCAGACCGACACTGACCGCCGCCGAGATTGCGCGCGCCGCGAACCTGAGCGCCGTCATCGAAGTATCGGGTACGTTTCAGGAGGGCATCGATTACCAAGCCTGCTTTGATCGCGGGATAGAGGTTCTAAGCTGCGCACCGGGATTTCAGTTTTCGGTCGCTGAAATGGCGGTGGCGATGATCCTGTCCGGGGGGCGTGGCCTGGTGCAGGAGCACGAAGCGTTCCGCGCCGGCACCGAGCATTGGCTGTCTGACGAGGACGCGACCGATTTCTCGATGTACGACCAAACCATCGGGTTCGTTGGGTTCGGCGCCATCGCGCGGGAATGCTGCCGCCTGCTGGCCCCGTTCCGGCCGAAGATCAGCGCGTTCGACCCCTGGCTCGATCCCGATGCGCTGGCGGCCGACGGGATCACGCGGCGCGGCCTCGACGATCTCGTCGCCTCCTGCCGATGCATCGTTGTGGCTGCCGCCCCGACCGACGAGAACTGGCGACTGGTCGGCCAGCGCCAGATCGAGTTGATGCAGCCCGGCACGCTGGTCGTCGTCATCAGCCGCTCGCATCTGGTGGACTTCCCGGCGCTGATCGCAGCGGCGGGCGCGGGCCATATCCGCGCGGCGGTCGACGTCTTTCCCGAGGAACCCGTGCCCGCCGACGCGCCGGTGCGCCGCGCGCCCAATGTCATCCTGTCGCCGCACCGGGCGGCCGCCGTGCCGGGCGGCCGGCATCCGATCGGACGGATGATCGTGCACGACATCGAAGCGATGCTCGCAGGCCGGCCCGAGCGGCAGCTGCAGCCCGCCGATCCGAACCGCATCGCCCATATTCTCGCTGCGCCTGCGATGCGCGCCCAAGCCAATGCCTGAGGGACAATCCATATGGCCGATCTGGAACTGAGGAACATCAGCAAATCCTATGGGGCCACAAAGGTTCTGCACGATATCAATCTGAAAATCGACGATGGCGAGTTCATCGTCTTCGTCGGCCCGTCGGGCTGTGGAAAATCCACCCTTCTGCGCCTGATCGCCGGGCTGGATGAAATCACCGATGGCGATCTTCTGATCGGAGGGGAAAGAAGCAACAAACTGAGCCCAAAGCAACGCAACATCGCCATGGTGTTTCAGTCCTATGCGCTTTACCCGCAGATGACCGTGGCCGAGAACATGGGATTCAGCCTTAGCCTTGAACGACGGCCCAAGGCCGAGATCCGCCAGAAAGTCGACGAAGCGGCAGCGACGCTGAAGCTCGAGGCCCTTCTCGACCGAAAACCGGGACAGCTCAGCGGCGGACAGCGCCAGCGCGTCGCCATCGGCCGGGCAATCGTGCGCAATCCGCGAGTGTTTCTTTTGGATGAACCGCTGTCGAACCTGGACGCGGCGCTGCGCACCGAGACCCGGGTCGAGATCGGCGAACTGCACCAGCGGCTGAAAACCACGATGATCTACGTCACCCACGATCAGGTCGAGGCGATGACCATGGCCGATCGTATCGTGATCCTGAATGCAGGCCGAATCGAACAGGTCGGAACGCCGATGGAGCTTTACAACACCCCTGCGACGGAATTCGTCGCCAGCTTCATCGGCTCGCCAAAGATGAACCTGATCACCGGAAAGGCGGCACAGGAATACGATGCCGCGACCATCGGCATCCGGCCCGAGCACCTCGATATCGTCACCGAGTCTCCGCACTGGCAGGGCCTGATCACTCTGGTCGAACGGCTGGGGCACAACACCATCGTCTACGCGCAGGTGCCCGATGTCGGCCCAGTGACCATATCGCTCGAAGGGCAGCACGAGTATCAGGTTGGCCAGAACGTCGGACTCGATGCCGATCTCTCCAAGATCCACCGTTTCGCTCGCGATGGACGCCCGTTAGTCTAGCCGCGCCATAGTGTGCAGGAGGTGCGAGTGCCGAGCAGTCCGAACCGACGCCCCACCGTGCGTGACGTCGCCCGCAAAGCCGGGGTGTCGGTCGCCACCGTCTCGCGCGCGCTGTCCCGGCCAAAGGACCTGAAAAAGGAGACCCTGGACCATGTCCTGAAAGTCGTGCGCGAGACCGGTTACAGATCGAACCAGATGGCCGTGCAGCTGCGCACGGGCGCCAGCCGCACCCTTATGGTCCTGGTCTCGGACATCACCAATGCGTTCTATGCCGAGTTCTTCAAGGGTAACGAGGACTACGCGCGCAGCCGCGGCTACATCCTGCTGATCGGTGACACCAGCCAAAACGCGCAAAGCGAGCATGACTATTTCGGTATGTTGTCGGCGAACAAGGCCGACGGGCTGCTATGGAACGTCGATGCGACGCCGGCTGGGCTGACCAAGGCGGGCGGCGTCGACCCGCTGGGTGGTCATCCCCTGGTGCTCTGTAATCACAACGCCGAAATCGACGCGCCGACAGTGCGGATCGACAACGATCTGGGTGGCCGCATGGTGGCGGAACATCTTTTGAACCTCGGGCACCGTCACTTTGCCGAGGTGGCCGGGCCACTGCAGCATGACTCGATCCGTCGCCGCCATGACGGGTTCGCCGCAACCTTGGAACAGGCTGGGTTGGCAGTGCCCGTCGAGTGGCGCCTCGGCGGAGATCTCGGGATCGAGACGGGCCAAGAGGCGGCCCGACAAATCGCTGCCATGGATCGCAGGCCGACGGCGGTCTTCGCGCATAACGACGCAACGGCGATCGGGTTATTGCACACATTGCTGAAACTTGGGCTTCGGGTGCCCGACGACATCTCTGTCGTCGGCTATGATGACATGCCTTACGCCCGTGCAATGACCCCGGAACTCACCTCGGTGCGCCTGCCGCGGCGGCGCTGGGGGGCTGCCGCCGCCAAGATGTTGATCTCGGTGCTCGAGGGCGATGGGACCAGCGATCATCAGATCGCCATCCCGCCCGAATTCAAACCCCGTAACAGCAGTGCCGCGCCGCGTCCTGACTGACGAATTTCTTGCGACCACCGACAAATCGGTAATTTTATGTGACCGCCCAGGATCTTGCCGCCCCGAAACCTGCGAATTCGCCGCAGATACGGTCGCGTGCACAGCGGCACGGCCACCTTCAACCGGCTGCACGAGTTTCGCATGTCCCGAATCTCCTGCTCTGCACCTCGGTCGACGTCATACCCAGGGGTTCGAATGATCTGCCGTACACGGGCGCAACCGATCTGCGTTCGAGAGGATGGCTGGCCACCGATCCATTTGTTGACCAGCTTGATGCTTTTCCGATCCTTGTCGCTGCTCTAATGTCGGCCTGAAGGAGTAGACATGCCTTTGGAAATCAAGCCCTCCGATACCGACGACAAACCGTTCTCGACCGAGGCCTGGTCACAAGTGCTTGCTGCCGTGGACAAGGCCTATGCAGAGCTTGTTTCCTATCAGGAACGGCTGGAGCAGCAGAATGAAGAGCTGCACGAGTTCCGGCGTCTGCTTGGATCGATCCTGTCGTCCGTGAGCGACGTGATGCTGGTCCTTGGCCGATCGGGCGTGATCGAGGAGGTCAGCGCGTCGATCGGACGGGTCACCGGCATTGGCGGCGGCAGCCTTGTCGGGACCAGGGCCGATGCACTGTTCGAGGGCGAAAGCGCGATCCGGATCGGGCAAGCCATCGAAGCGCTTCGGTTCTCGAAGGATCCGGTGCATTTCGAGGCCGATGTCGTGACGCCCGACGGTTCCGCCCCGTACGATGTCTCGATCTCCGCGCGGACCGACGATCGGGGCCGAATGACCGGAGCCGTGATCGTCGGGCGGCCCCTGGGCGAGTTGCGCCGGGCCTATGCCGAACTGGAAGACAGCCACAAGAATCTGAAGGAGGCGCAGACTCAGCTTGTGCGGAACGAAAAGCTCGCCTCGCTTGGTCGCCTGCTTGCCGGGGTGGCGCACGAACTGAACAACCCCATCAGCTTTGTCTACGCGAACGCCCACACACTTGAAAAATACATCAGCCGGTTCGAGACCTATTTCGAACGGGTCGAGGCGGGGGCGCCCCGCGACGAACTGGTCGCACTTCGGCGCGAGTTGAAACTGGACCGGGAATTGCGCAACCTTCGGCAATCGATCGAGGGTGCCCGCGACGGGGCAGAGCGTGTGCGCGATATCGTTTCCGACCTGCGCCGCCTGAGCGTGGCGGGCAGCACCGAGCGCGAACCCTTCGACCTGGTCGAAGCGGTCCAGGTGGCGGCCCGGTGGGTCAGCCGCGGGTCGAAGTCCGGGGCTGTCATCCGGTTTGCCGGGTGCGACACGCTTAGCGTCGTGGGCAACGCCGGACACATTCAGCAGATCGTGATGAACCTTGTACAGAACGCCATTGACGCAACGCGCGGGCTGCCCGATCCGGATGTCTCGATTTCAATAGGACGGGATGGCGACTTCGCGGTTCTGACGGTGTCCGACAACGGCTCTGGCATTGAGGCAGGCGTCGCGGATTCGGTCTTCGATCCGTTCTTTACAACGAAGCCGGTCGGACAGGGCACGGGCCTGGGGCTGTCGATTTCGGCAAAGATTGCCGAAGAGCACGGTGGCGTTCTGGAATTCACAAATCGCAATCCGGGCGCGGCGTTCCGCCTGACGCTGCCCTTGGGAGATACGCCTTGAATTTGCTCTGGCTGCAATCTGCCGGTTGCGGCGGCTGCACCATGTCGCTGCTGTGTGCCGAGGACCCGAACGTTCTCGAACTTCTGGACGATGCCGGCATCGAGTTGCTCTGGCACCCGGCGATTTCCGAGGCGACCGGGGCCGAAGCCAACGCCACATTGGAGAGCGTTCTATCTGGCGAAGCGCCTTTGGATATCCTGTGCGTCGAAGGGTCGATCGTGACCGGACCGAACGGAACGGGGCGGTTTCACATCCTGTCCGGCACTGGACGGCCGATGCTGGACTGGTGCCGGGCGCTCGCGCCGCTGGCCCGGCATGTGGTTGCCGTGGGCACCTGCGCCGCCTTTGGCGGCGTCACGGCGGCAGGTGGCAATCCATCCGGCGCCGTCGGGCTTCAGTTCGACGGAAGCCAGGCCGGCGGCGCGCTGGCCAGCGCGTTCCGAAGCCGTTCGGGACTGCCGGTGGTGAATGTCGCCGGCTGTCCCACGCATCCGGGATGGGTGACGGAGACGCTGTTGCTGCTTGCGGGCGGCGCGCTGGATGCCGGGGCTCTCGACGCGTTCAACCGTCCCCGGTTCTATACCGACCATCTGGTCCACCACGCCTGTCCCAAGAACGAATACTACGAATACAAGGCCAGTGCGCGACAACTGTCCGAACTCGGCTGCCTGATGGAGCATCTCGGCTGCATCGGCACGCAGGCCGTGGGCGACTGCAATATCCGGCCCTGGAACGGCGGCGGTTCCTGCACCCGGGGCGGTTATCCCTGTATTGCCTGCACCAGCCCGGATTTCGAGGATCCGCAGCTGACTTTTACCGAGACGCCGAAAGTGGCGGGCATTCCCGTCGGCCTGCCGACCGACATGCCGAAAGCCTGGTTCATGGCGCTGGCGTCCTTGTCGAAGGCGGCAACGCCGGAGCGGATCAACCGCAACGCCCATTCCGACCGGATCGAGGTGGCGCCGAAACCGAAGCGCGAGCGGTCGACGTGACCGAATTGATCGTTGGGCCGTTCAACCGCGTCGAGGGCGATCTTGAGGTGCGCCTGCAGGCCTCCGACGGGACCGTTGCGGCGGCCTACGCAAACTCGCCGCTGTTCCGGGGCTTCGAGGTGATGTTGAAAGGCGCCGACCCAAGGGACGCGTTGACGCTGACACCGCGGATCTGCGGCATCTGCTCGATCAGCCAGTCGGCGGCGGCCGCGCTTGCACTGGCGGACGCGGCGGGGGCCGAAATGACCGAGCAGGGCGCGCTTGCCGCAGCCATCCTGCACGGGGTCGAGAACCTCGCCGACCACGTGACCCACTTCAACCTGTTCTTCATGCCGGATTTCGCCAGGCAGGCATACAAGGGCCGCGTTTGGCATTCCGACATGGTCGAGCGGTTCACGGCTGCGAAGGGCGCGTCGCAGCATGCGGCGCTGGAGGCGCGCGCGCGGCTGTTCCACATTGCCGGAATTCTGGGGGGCAAGTGGCCGCATACTCTGGCGATCCAGCCTGCGGGCGTTACCCGCACGCCAGACGCTGCCGACCGGGTCCGGATCGTCTCGATCCTGCGAAGTTTCCGGCGTCACCTTGAAACCCGGCTTTTTGGCGGGCGGCTGGAAGAGTTCACGGCGCTTGAAAGCGTCTCCGATCTAGCTTGCTGGACGCAGGGCGATGCAGGCTTGTTTCTGACGGCGTCCGCCGATCTCGGTCTTGCCGATATGGGATGGGGACCCCGCCGGTACTTGTCCTACGGTGCCTATCCCTTTGCCACGGGCCGAAAAACTCGGGCGGGTGTATGGGCCGACGGCGAGATTTCGGATCTGAAGACCGGTGAGATCGTCGAACATGTGTCGCAAAGCTGGATGCTGGGCGGGGCGGCGCATCCCTTTGACGGAGCAACCCGGCCCGACGAAGAGATGGGCGAGCCGGGGTACAGCTGGTGCAAGGCGCCGCGGCTGGGCGGCCGGACCTGCGAAGTCGGTGCCTTGGCCCGGCAGGTTGTCGACGGCCACCGGCTTGCTTTGGCCCTGGCCGACGAGGGCGGGGTCAGAGCGCGCATCGCCGGCCGGCTGCTCGAAATCGCCCGGACGCAGATCTGGCTGGAGGATTGGGCGCAGGCGCTCGATCCCGGCGGGCGGTTCATGGGCGAGTTCGACGTGCCGAAGACCGGACGCGGCGCCGGTCTTGTCGAGGCAGCGCGCGGTGCGCTCGGCCATTGGGTCGTGATCGAGGGTGGCCGGATCGCGAACTACCAGATCGTCGCGCCGACGACCTGGAACTTCTCGCCCCGCGACGCGGACGGGCAGCCGGGGCCGCTGGAGGCGGCGCTGGTCGGTGCCCCGGTCGCCGACGGCGAAACGGCACCGCTTTCGGTTCAGCACATCGTGCGCAGTTTCGATCCCTGCATGGTCTGCACGGTGCACTGATGCAGGGCCGGCGCATCCGCGTCAGGGGGCAGGTTCAGGGCGTGGGCTTTCGGCCCTTCGTCTGGCAGTTGGCCACGCGCATGGGGCTGTCGGGCGAGGTCCTGAACGATGCCGAAGGGGTACTGATCCATGTGTGCGGTGGCGATCTCGATGCGTTTGAACGTGCCCTTGCCGACGAGGCGCCGGGGCTGTCGGTCGTGGATGCGGTCGAAGGCGAGGCCGCTGAAATCGCCGGTCATGCCGGGTTCGTCATCGCGGCGAGCGGCCGGCCAGGGGCAGATACGCGGGTTACGCCCGATGCGGCCACTTGCCCGGAGTGCCTCGCCGAAATCCGGACCCCGGCAGAGCGGCGCCATGGCTACGCTTTCACCAATTGTACCCATTGTGGACCGCGATTCACGATCCTGAAGCAGCTTCCCTATGACCGTGCCGGCACCACGATGGCGCCGTTCGAGATGTGCGCCGCCTGCCGTGCCGAGTACGAAGATCCCGCCGACCGCCGCTTTCACGCCCAGCCCGTCGCCTGCCCCGATTGCGGTCCGCGCGTCTGGGCCGAGGATCGGGACGGGCGGGCGATTGACGGCGATGCCATCGCACACACAGCCGAATGGCTGCGGCAGGGGCGGATCGTCGCGATCAAGGGCCTGGGCGGGTTTCACCTCGCCTGCGACGCGCGGAACGCGCATGCGGTGGCGACGTTGCGAGAGCGCAAACGACGACCCGGCAAGCCACTGGCCCTGATGGCGGCATTGGAAACCATTCGGCAGTTCGCCAGGCCCACCCCGGAGGAGGAAACGCTTCTTGGTTCGCCCACGGCCCCCATCGTTTTGCTTGAGCGATGTAACGACCGCTTGCCGGAGGGACTTGCGCCGGGGCAGGGCCGTCTGGGCTGGATGCTGCCATACACGCCGCTGCACCACATCCTTCTGGACCGTTTCGGCGGGCCCGTCGTCATGACCTCGGGCAACCTGTCCGGCGAACCGCAGGTGATCGGCAACGACGAAGCGCGGCGGAAACTTTCCGCCTTCGCGGACGGTTTCCTGATGCATGACCGCGAGATCGCCCGGCGGCTGGATGACGGGGTGGAGATCGCCGGCCTGACCGGTCCCGTGGTGCTGCGGCGCGCGCGCGGCCGGGTGCCCGGAACGATTCCGCTGCCGGACGGGCTGCCGGACCGGCAGGTCGTGGCGTTCGGCGGCCAGCTCAAATCGGCGATCTGCCTGACGAAGAACGGACAGGCGCTTTTGTCCCATCACATGGGCGATCTCGACGATGCGCTTTCGGTCGAGGAGTTTCTGAAGGCCGATGCCGACATGGCCGCGCTGTTCGATCACCGCCCCGAGGCGGTCGCGGTGGACTTGCATCCGGATTTCCGGGCCACGCGCCACGGCATCTCGCGCGCCGAGGAGCTTGGTGTCCCTATCGCGCGGGTGCAGCATCACCACGCGCATATGGCGGCTGCCCTCGGCGAGGCGGGGTGGAACGGCGATTGCGCCGTGGGTGTTGTGCTCGACGGTCTCGGACTGGGCGAGGACGGTACGGTCTGGGGCGGTGAGATCCTTGTCGGCAGGTACCGCACGGCGCGGCGAAGCAGGTTCCTGAAGCCCGCGCCGCTCGTCGGCGGCGACCGGGCCCAGGCCGAACCCTGGCGGAATGCAGTGGTGCGGCTGGACGCGGCGGGCCTGTCGGACCTGGCCGACCGCTTGTTCGCGGATCGGCCGCGAGACACCTTGCGCGCGGCCGCTGCGGCGGATCTCAACGCCCCGATGTCAAGCTCGGCCGGGCGGCTCTTCGACGCGGTGGCCGCCTGCCTTGGGCTGGCGGCGGAACGGCAGAGCTATGAAGGCGAGGCGGCGATGCTGCTGGAGGCGCTGGCGCTGCGCACGCCGGCAAGCGGCAGCTATCCCTACGGCACCGATGGCGCGGAAATCGATCCGGCGCCGATGTTCGAGGCGATGGCCCGGGATCTTGCGCGCGGCGTGGAGACCGCGGTGATCGCTGCCCGGGCACACGGCTTCTTCGCCGATGCGTTCGCAGATGCGGCGCGGGCCGAGGCCGACGCCTGGGGCACGGAGACGGTCGCGCTGTCGGGGGGCTGTTTCCAGAACATGACGTTGCTTCGGGGCGTCACGTCACGGCTTTCCGGGATGCGCATCTGCGGGCCGGGCCTCGTCCCCGCCAACGATGGCGGACTGGCCTTCGGGCAGACACTGGTCGCGCTGGCCCAGTTGGAAGCAAACTGACCGGCAGCTTTCCACTGTGGTTAGCCCGCTTCCGCCCGGCGCGCGCGATTTTTTCGATAAATACATAAATTTCAGACCGTTAACAGGCACCACCTCCGTGATCGGTTTTGCTGTCGCATACCTCCGCATGCCGCGATCCTGAGCGGGAAGATCGCGGGGCATGCCCGCGTTCCGGCGATTCGGGTTGGAGGAGGGCCAGCATTGAGCCAGATCGAAACCTTCTACGATGTCATGCGCCGCCAGGGGATCACCCGGCGGAGTTTCATGAAGTACTGTTCGCTGACGGCCTCGGCGCTGGGGCTGGGGCCGGCCTTTGTGCCGAAGATCGTCCACGCGATGGAGACCAAGCCGCGAACCCCGGTGATCTGGGTGAACGGGCTGGAATGCACCTGCTGTTCGGAAAGCTTCATCCGCGGCTCGCACCCGCTGGCCAAGGATGTGGTGCTGTCGATGATCTCGCTCGACTATTCCCACACGCTGATGGCGGCGGCGGGGCATGCCGCCGAAGCCGCGCTCGAGGAAACGATCCAACAGTACAAGGGCAACTATATCCTCGCGGTCGAGGGCAACCCGCCGCTGAACGAGGACGGCATGTACTGCATCGTCGGCGGAAAGCCCTTCGTCGAGCAGCTGCGCCACGCCGCAAAGGACGCCAAGGCGATCATTTCGTGGGGTGCCTGTGCTTCCTACGGCTGTGTGCAGGCCGCCAAACCCAATCCGACGCAGGCGACGCCAGTGCACAAGGTCATCACCGACAAGCCGATCATCAAGGTGCCGGGCTGCCCGCCGATCGCCGAGGTGATGACCGGCGTCATCACCTATATGCTGACCTTCGATCGATTGCCCGAGCTTGACCGCCAGGGCCGCCCGGCAATGTTCTACGGCCAGCGCATCCATGACAAATGCTACCGCCGTCCGCATTTCGACGCAGGGCAGTTCGTCGAGCAATGGGACGACGAGAACGCGCGCAAGGGTTATTGCCTCTACAAAGTCGGCTGCAAGGGCCCGACCACTTACAATGCCTGCTCGACCGTGCGCTGGAACGAGGGCACATCGTTTCCGATCCAGTCGGGCCATGGCTGCATCGGCTGTTCGGAAGACGGATTCTGGGATCAGGGCAGCTTTTACAACCGCGTGACCGATCTGACCCAGTTCGGGGTCGAGGCCAATGCCGACCAGGTGGGCCTTGCCGCGGCCGGTGTGGTGGGCGCCGGTGTCGCCGTCCACGCCGCCGTGTCCGCGCTGAAGTCCGCTCAGAAAAAGACGCAAGGACAGTCCATGTCCCAGAACGAGGAGGTCTAGGAAATGGTCGTGCAAACCCCCAACGGCTTTACACTCGACACGGCTGGCCAGCGCGTCGTCGTCGATCCGGTAACCCGGATCGAAGGCCATATGCGCTGCGAGGTGAATGTCGACGAGAACAACATGATCACCAATGCGGTTTCGACCGGCACCATGTGGCGCGGGCTCGAGGTGATCCTGAAAGGCCGCGATCCGCGCGATGCCTGGGCCTTTACCGAGCGCATCTGCGGCGTCTGCACCGGCACCCACGCACTGACCAGCGTCCGCGCGGTCGAGGATGCGCTGGGGATCACGATCCCGGAGAACGCGAACTCGATCCGCAACATCATGCAGCTGAACCTGCAGATCCACGATCACATCGTGCATTTCTATCATCTGCACGCGCTCGACTGGGTGAATCCGGTGAACGCGTTGCGCGCCGACCCCAATGCGACCAGCGAATTGCAGCAGGCGGTCTCGCCGTCGCATCCGCTATCGTCGCCCGGCTATTTCCGCGACGTGCAGAACCGGCTGAAGCAATTCGTCGAATCCGGACAGCTCGGCATCTTCAAGAACGGCTACTGGGACAATCCGGCCTACAAACTTCCGCCCGAAGCCGACCTGATGGCGACGACCCATTATCTGGAGGCGCTCGATCTGCAGAAGGAAGTTGCCAAGATCCACACCATCTTCGGCGGTAAGAACCCGCATCCGAACTGGCTGGTGGGTGGCGTGCCTTGCCCGATCAACGTACATTCGACCGGCGCGGTAGGTGCGATCAACATGACGGTTTTAAACCACGTCAGCACGATCATCGACCAGTGCATTACCTTCGTGAAGAACGTCTACCTGCCGGATCTCGTCGCCATCGGCGGCGTCTACAAGGACTGGCTCTATGGCGGCGGTCTTTCGGGACAGTCGGTCATGGCCTACGGGGATATCCCGGAGCATGCCAACGACTTCAGCGCCGGACAGCTGCACCTGCCGCGTGGCGCCATCGTGAACGGCAACCTCGACGAGGTACAGGACGTCGATGTCCGCGACCCCGGGCAGATCCAGGAATTCGTCGATCACAGCTGGTACGACTATGGCGAGCCGGGCAAGGGGCTGCACCCCTGGGACGGTGTGACCGAGCCGAACTATCAACTTGGCGCCAACGCCAAGGGCAGCCGCACCAACATCCAGGAAATCGACGAGGCCGCAAAGTACTCGTGGATCAAGGCCCCGCGCTGGAGGGGCAACGCGATGGAAGTGGGGCCGCTGGCCCGTTACATCATCGGCTACGCCTCCGGCCACGAAGACATCAAGAACCAGGTCGAGGGGCTGCTTCGCACGATGGACTTGCCGGTTTCGGCGCTGTTCTCAACCCTCGGCCGCACCGCGGCGCGGGCGCTCGAGGCGGAGTACTGCACTCGGCTGCAAAAGCACTTCTTCGACAAGCTTGTGGCAAACATCAAGGCAGGCGACAGCAACACCGCGAATGTTGCAAAGTGGGATCCCTCGACCTGGCCGAAAGAGGCGCAGGGCGTGGGCATGACCGAGGCGCCGCGCGGCGCGCTGGGGCACTGGATCAAGGTCAAGGACGGTCGGATCGAGAACTATCAGTGCGTGGTTCCGACCACGTGGAACGGGTCGCCGCGCGACGCGGCAGGCAATATCGGCGCCTTCGAGGCGGCGCTGATGAACACCAGGGTCGAACGGCCCGAGGAACCGGTGGAGATCCTGCGCACGCTGCACAGCTTCGATCCGTGCCTTGCCTGTTCGACCCACGTGATGTCGCCGGATGGCGAGGAACTGACCACCGTCAAGGTTCGCTAAGGAAGGGAAGATTGATGATCAGACTGCTGGTTTCTCTGACTGCCTTGTCTGCCGGCCCGGTCTTTGCACATGGCGCCCATGCGCCGGTTCCCGATGCCGCGCACGGGATTGCGCACGCCGCCGGGCCCGCGGCCGCCCTGCTGCTGGCCGCGCTTGCGTTGGGCGTCGGTTGGCGCCTGACACGGCGCCGGGATTGAGGGCGGTGCGATGACCATGGCAAGCGACAGCGGGAACCTGCCGGGCGCCGATGCGGCCCCGGAGGACCTGCGCACCGCCACGCGGCAGACCTCGGTCTATGTCTACGAGGCGCCGCTTCGGATCTGGCACTGGATCAATGCGGCCGCGATCTTCGTGCTTTGCCTGACCGGCTACTTCATCGGCTCTCCGCCGCCCTCGATGCAGATCGCCGAGGCGACACACCAGTTCGTCTTCGGCTACATCCGGTTCGCGCATTTCGCGGCCGGGCTGATCCTGACGGTGGGATTTCTCGGCCGCATCTACTGGGCGATCTTCGGCAACCATCACGCGCGACAATTGTTCTACCTGCCGATCTTCAATGGCCGCTGGTGGAGCGAGGTCTGGTTCGAGATCAAGTGGTACTTGTTCCTGGAGCGCGCGCCGAAAAAATACGTGGGCCACAACCCGCTGGCGCAACTCGCGATGTTCTTTTTCATCACGCTCGGGGTCAGCTTCATGATCGTGACCGGACTGGCGCTTTATTCCGAGGGACTCGGGCATGACAGCACGCTCTACACGCTCTTCGGATGGGTGTTCACTGTGGTCGGCGGCAACAGCCACGTGGTGCACACCCTGCATCACCTTGGGATGTGGTGGATCGTGATCTTCATGATCATCCACATCTATGTGGCGATCCGCGAGGACATCATGAGCCGCCAGTCGATCGTGTCGACGATGATTTCGGGGCACCGCACCTTCAAGGACGACCGGCCGGATTGACAACTTCCACTTCGGAACGGAGTCGGACGGGCGCCTCGGCGCCCGTTTCCTGTATGCGGTCAGTAACTATTCAACTGGATCGATAATTGGAAGATGAGTTTGCATTCAGACTGCACAGCATGATGGGCATAGTTAGAGAAAAGCAATATTTTTCAAGCCATTAGGATATCTTCGCCTGAAGTGGACAAAAGCTGTCCAATCCTGCCGTGAATCGGCAACCATGCCGTCAACAGAGCCGGAAGAATGCAATCCGGCGGGGGAATGTGGAGGAAGAAAGCGATGACCAAGGTGCTGGTTCTGGGGATCGGCAACGTGCTTTGGGCCGACGAAGGGTTCGGTGTCCGGTGCATCGAAGCCTTGGCCGAGACCCGTATCTTCACCGGTGACGTGACGCTGCTCGATGGCGGAACCCAGGGCCTTTATCTGCTTCCGTTTCTCGAAAGCGCGGACATCCTGGTCGTGTTCGATGCCGTCGACTATGGGCTGCCGCCCGGCACCATGAAAATCGTCGAAGGCGACGAGGTGCCCCGGTTCATGGGCGCCAAGAAGATGAGCCTGCACCAGACGGGCTTTCAGGACGTCATAGCCACTGCGCAACTGATGGGCTACTGCCCCGGGGACCTGCTGCTCGTCGGCTGCCAGCCTGAAGAGTTGGAGGATTATGGCGGCGGGCTGCGCCATGTCGTGGCCGGACGCATCCCGGAGGCGCTGAACATCGCGTGTGCGTGGCTCGCGGAACGCGGTTTCCCATCGACCGAGGGGCATACCCAGGCCGCCGATCTGGCGGATGCATCGATCCGGAAGGACGCCTACGAATCCGGCCGCCCGTCGGAAGACGCCGCCTGCCGGATCGGTGACGAACGGTTCTTCCCAAGGCTGGAAGGCTAGGGCGATGTGTGTTGGCATCCCGCTTTGCATCGTTTCTGCCGATGGAACGAACGCCGTCGCGCAGAACGGGCCGCGCACCGAGACGCTCGATCTGTCGCTGACCGGTCCTCTGCAGCCCGGAACCTGGGTTCTGAGTTTTCTGGGCGCCGCGCGGGAGGTGATCACGGCGGATGAGGCCAAGCGGATCACCGATGCGTTGGCGGGGCTGGAGCGGGTCATGGCGGGCGAGGCGCTCGGCGACGCCTTCGCCGATATCGAAGCGCGTGGCCCGGCGCTGCCGCCCCATCTGGCCGAGGCACTGGCCGCAGGACAAACCGAAGCGTGAGGAGCAATGCAATGGGACATCCGCTGATAGACCGGTTGAGCGATGAACTTGGATGGCCGTTGCTGGATATCGAGAACGAGGTCTTTGACTGGACCAACCAGCCCGGCGTCCATGTGCTCTTCATGCCCGGGGACTGGCGGCGCAACCTCGAGACGGCGGATGTCGCCGTGATCCTGCCCGAGCTCCAGGCCGCATTTCAGAGCCGTTTCGACTGCGCCGTCGTTGCCGACGGCACGCAATCCGCGGTCAAGGAAAGCTCTGGCGTGTTCAAGACACCGTCGCTGATCTTCTACCGTGACGGCGTGTGCCTTGGCGGCATTCCGAAGGTGCGCGACTGGGACGACTACCTCGCCCGCATCGCGCGTTTCCTCGACATGCCACGCGCTGCTGCCTGAAGGAGCCCGACCCATGAACCGCGACTTCCAGCTTCCGGCCGGCGCCATCGGCCCAGGCTCCCAGCCGACCTCGACGGACGGTGTCGAGCTTGACTACATGACGATGCCCGGCGACATGCGCACATACGCGCCGCATGTGCCGATGGTGACGTCCGGCGCGGCATTGGCCCCTGCCATGACGATGATGGAAACGATCGCCACCGCCGCTGCGCGGGTGGCGGACCGAGGGGGCGCCGAGGTCTTCGATCTCGCCGGTCTCGACACTGCCAACCGCCGGCTTGTCGCCGAGACGTTGGGCGAAGGCGAGGTCGCCATGAAGCTGCGCGGCGTGCCGGCGCTTGCAGTGCAGGAAAGCGTCTTTGCGGGCATCTGGTGCGTAACCGGCCACGGCGTCGATCGGATCGAGGTCGCGCGGGTGCCCGAGGCGGCAGGCAATCGTGCCTTCGCGCCGGTTGCCGACCGCCGGCCCGTCGAGGCCGGGCGGGGCGTGGTCAACGCCCCCGCGCTTCTGGCGGAACTCGAAGACAAGAGCGCGAGCTTCGACGGTGACCTCCATGTCATCAACCTGTCGCTGCTACCGCACACCGAAGAGGACCTGGCCTGGCTCGAGGCCCGGCTGGGGCAGGGATCGACCGACGTCCTGTCGCGCGGATACGGAAACTGCCGCATCCGGGCGACCGCCACGCCACAGGTCTGGCGCGTCCAATTCTTCAACTCGGTGGACACGCTGATCCTCGATACGTTCGAGGTCACCGATGTCCCCGACGTGGCGGTCGCCGCACCCGAGGACCTGGCCGACAGCGCCCGGAGGCTGACCGAGGTGCTGGAGGCGATCCGATGATCGGGTTCGAGGGATCGTTTCTGGGAGTGGCGGGCAAGATCAGCGCCCGCGCCGTCATGGAATGTAAGATTTGCTGGACCCCCTACGACCCGGCCGAAGGCGACGATTTTCGTCAGGTCGACCCCGGCACGCCCTTTGCCGACCTGCCCGATGACTGGTCCTGTCCCAATTGCGGGGCCCCGAAAGAGCAGTTCATGGTCCTGGAGGACCCGGGTGCCGTTGCCCGTCAAGAAGCCGCGGAGATCGCAGAGGTGACCGACCGTCTGGTCGCCGATTTCACCGAGGTCTGGCATTCGACGATGCGCGGCATGCCGCTGATCAACAAGGCGCTCCGGGTCGAGGCGGTCGGTTTCCGGCGCCATGAGGGGCGGATCCTAGGTGTTCTGATTACCCCATGGTTCATGAACCTGATCCAGCTGCCCGATGGCGAGGATTGGTCCGGTCTGAAACCGGGAACCAAGGAAGTGATCGGCTTTGCCTCGGGCGACTATGAATTCATCCATAACACCCGCGAGATGACGGGCGGCTACAAGGCCTGTTCGCTGTTCTCGCCCATGGCCGATTTTGTCCGGCAGAAGGACGCCAGCGACGTGGCGCGCGCCGTGATGGAGGCGCTGTTCGATCCCGCCCATCGGGCAGAGACCGACCGGGCTACGGACATTCGGGCTGCCCGCGAAGCCGAACTCGCTGCGCGAGCAGACGACAGCCCAACGATCGGCAGCGCTCCAACCCGCCGGACGCTGATCACCGGCGGCATCTCTGCGCAGGGCGAAGCCCGCTGATGCTGGACACCGGACACCATAGCGCCCTGCGGGCCCAGCACGCCCCTGGAGTGCCGGTCTCGCGGCTGGTCGTCGGGCGTAGCGTGGACGATATGGCGGCTTTATTGCCACGGTTGTTCAACCTGTGTCGTGCCGCGCAATGCGCCGCGGTGGAGGCGGCGCTGGGACAGCGGGTCGGCGGCGCCAAGATCGGGCAAGAGATCCTTAGGGATCATCTCTTGAAATTCCATGTGACCTGGCCGGCGTTCTTTGGGTGTCCACCCTGCCGATTGCCGGCCGACTGGGCGGACGGTGGCGCCGAGCTGCGCCCGGCGGTCTTCGGACCGGCCGGACACGCACCCGCCACCGCCGCCGACGTTCTCGCGTTCCTCGACAGCGGCCTTGGATACGCCCCGGTTCTGAAAAAGATCGATGGCTGTTTTGCCAAGGGCGAAGCCGTGGCCGAGGGCGTGCCGCCGGTGTCGCCCCAAACGATCTGGGCAGACGGGGTCTTCGACAACTCCGTCGCGGTGCGCGCATCCGGTCATCCCGCCATGGCGGCGATCGCCGAGCGGCACGGCCGCGGCCCGCTGTGGCGCGCTGCCGCGCGGCTCTTCGACATCGCCGCGGTCATCGACGGCGCCATCCCGCCCGTCGCAACACCTGCACCCGGCGAGGCGATCGTGCCGGCCGCCCGCGGAAGCTATGGCGTCAGACTCGTGCGTGACGGAAACACGGTCACCGCTTTCGACCGCGTGACCCCAACCGATCACCTTTTGGCCAAGGGCGGTGTCCTGGACCGGACGCTTGCGAGCCTGCCTGCACATAAGGCGGGACTTGGGCCGCTTCTTCTTGATATCCTCGATCCGTGCAGCCCTGTCCGGCTGCGGGAGGTGTGACATGCATGAAATGTCGCTGTGCGAAGGGATACGCCGGATCGTCGATCAGGCCGCCGCCGCGCCCGAGATCAGTCGGGTGTCGAAGGTCAGACTGGAAATCGGACGCTTTGCCGGCGTTGAGAAAGAGGCGCTGAGCTTTGCCTGGCAGATCGTCATGCGCGGGTCAAAGGCGGAAGGCGCGGATTTGGAAATGATCGACCTGCCCGGCAAGGCCACGTGCTTCGACTGCGTCAAATTGGTCGAGATCAAGGACCGCCTGGACCCTTGCCCCCATTGTGGCGGCGGGCGTCTTCTGCCGGAAGGTGGCGACGAAATGCGGATCAAGGATATGGAGGTCCAGTGATGTGCACATTTTGCGGATGCGGGGACGGCAAGGTCGAAGGGCATCACCATCACGATCATCATCACCACGATCACAGCGACGGCCATCATCACCACCATCACCACGATGGCGACCTGCACTACGGTCAGGGGGCCGCCGGTGTCAGCGTGCCGGGGATGAGCCAGGACCGGCTGATCGAGATCGAAACGGGCATCCTCAGCCAGAACGACGCCTTTGCCGCCGTAAACCGCAAGCGGCTGGCCGATAGGAATTGCTTTGCCGTCAACCTCGTCTCGTCGCCAGGGTCCGGCAAAACGACGCTTCTCTGCGCTACGATCCGTGCGATGGACGGCCCGGTCGCCGTGATCGAAGGCGACCAGCAGACCACGAACGACGCCGACAGGATCCGCGAAACCGGTGCGCCTGCGGTGCAGGTGAACACCGGCAAGGGCTGTCACCTGGACGGTCACATGGTCGGCCATGCGCTCGATCACCTGGTGCCGGAGGATGGCACGACGCTGTTCATCGAAAACGTCGGCAATCTCGTCTGCCCGGCGGCCTTCGACCTGGGCGAGGATGCCAAGGTCGCGATCCTCAGCGTCACCGAGGGCGAGGACAAGCCGCTGAAATACCCCGACATGTTCACCGCGTCGCGTCTTGCGCTGCTGAACAAGGTCGACCTGGCGCCATATTGCGACGTCGACCTTGACCTTTATGAGTCGAACCTAAAGCGTGTGAACCCGCTGATCGAAGTAATCCGCATTTCCGCCAAGACGGGCGAGGGGCTGAATCGCTGGATCGCGTGGCTCCGCGCCGAGGCGCTCTCCAAGCGGATGAAACAGGCGGCCGAGTGATGGCCTCGCGCGCGCTCCCCACGATTCTGGTCGTCGACGACGAACCGCATTCCGTCGCCGCCATGCGCATGGCGCTGGAGGACGATTTCGTGGTCCTCGAGGCGCTGAATGCCGCCGAAGCCTGGGCGCTGATGGAAGAGCACTGGGTGCAGGTGGTGATCTCGGACCAGCGGATGCCGGGGAAAAGCGGCGTCGAGCTTTTGACCGAAATCCGCGACCGCTGGCCGGAAACCGTGCGCATCATCGTCACGGGCTACACCGAAACAAACGACATGATCGACGCGATCAACGAGGCCGGGATCTACCAGTTCATCACCAAACCCTGGCATCCCGACCAGCTGCAGATGGCCGTCAGGAACGCCGCGCGGCTTTTTGAACTGGCCCGCGACCACGAACGCATGACGCTTGAGATGCGCTATCTCGGCAGCACGGCCACGGCCAAGCTTGAAGACCAGCGCCGGCTGCTGCAAGAGGGCCTGGGCTTTGACAAGGTGCTTCGCGGCCCGAATTCCTCGCTGAACGCGGTTATCGCACTGGCCAGGCAATACGCCAGCTTCGATGTGCCGGCGCTGATTACCGGCGAGGCCGGCACCGGCAAGACCGACCTTGCGCGCGCCATGCACTATGGCTCGCTGCGGTCCGACCGCCCGTTCTTCGAGTTGAACTGCGCCGGACTGACCGACGAGGTCCTTGCTGCCGAGCTTTTCGGGATCAAGCGCGGCGCCGTCGCAGGCGTCCAGTCCACAAAGGTCGGGATCCTGCAGAAAGCCGACCGTGGTTCGGTTTTCCTGAACGGGGTCGACAGCCTGTCGTCCGCCATGCAGATGGCCGTTCTGCGGTTCGTCCGCGAGGGTGCCTTCCAGCCCATCGGCAGTCACGAGACCATGACGTCGGGCGCACGCCTGATCGCGGGGTCGCACCGGGATTTGCGCGACGCCGTGGCCGACGGCAAGTTTCGGGGCGATCTGTTCTACGCGCTGTCCGTCACCGAGCTGCACATGCCGCCGCTTCGCGGCCGCCCCGGCGACATCGCACGCCTGGCCGAGCGCTATCTGCACGACGCGGCGGAATCCCACGGCAAGCCCGTCCGCGGTCTGTCGGATGCGGCGCTGGAGTTTCTGGAAACCTACGACTGGCCGGGCAACTTGCCCGAATTGCGCAACGAGGTCGTGCGCATGCTGATCGTCGCCCAGGACGTCACGCTGGGACCCGAGTTGATCTCGCGCCACATCCTGCAGGCCGAACCGGGCGATGCCGGCAGCGACCGCCGGGCGACGGATCTGGGAACCGCCGACGGCACGCTGAAGGATCGCGTCGAGATGATGGAGATGCGAATCCTGCGCGAAACGATGACCCGGCTGAAGTGGAACAAGAGCCGCGCTGCCGCCGAGCTGGGTCTCAGCCGGGTGGGGTTGCGCGCGAAACTCGACCGCTACGGGATCGAACCCAGCGCGGCCCTGACAGAGGAGGATTAGGCCATGTGTCTGGGAATACCGGGGCAGATCATCGAAATCACCGATGTAGACCGTCAGATGGGCATGGCCGACGTCTCGGGCGTACGCCGCGAGGTTTCGCTGCTGCCCGTGGCCGAAGGTCCGCTGGAGGAGATGGTCGGGCAGTGGGTGCTGATCCATGTCGGGTTCGCCATGGCCGTGATCGACGAGGACGAAGCGCGGCTGACGCTGGAGGCGCTGCGCGGACTTGGCGAGGCGCAGGAAACGCTCGAGCAGATGGCCGAGGGCAAGAAGGCCTTCGAGGAGGCGCGGTGATGAGATTTGTCGAGGAATTCCGCGACCCGGACGCCGCCAAAAGCGTTCTCGCCGCGATCGCCCACGTTGCCGACGAGATCGGCGCGACGCGCGAGAAACCCGTTCATATCATGGAGATCTGCGGCGGCCACACCCACGCGATCTTCCGCTATGGGCTGGATAAGCTGGTGCATGGCGGCATCGAGTTCATCCACGGCCCCGGCTGCCCGGTCTGCGTGCTGCCGCGGTCCCGCGTGGATGAGTGTATCGAATTGGCCGAACGGCCAGAGGTCATCTTCACCACCTTCGGCGATGCCATGCGGGTGCCCGGCACCGGGAAAAGCCTGATGCAGGCCAAGGCCGACGGCGCCGATATCCGGATGGTCTATTCCCCGCTCGACGCGTTGGAGCTGGCGCGGCGGAACCCGGACCGTCAGGTCGTGTTCTTCGGGCTGGGTTTCGAGACGACGACGCCCTCGACGGCATTCTCGATCCAGCAGGCGGCCCGCGAAGGGTTGAGCAACTTCAGCGTCTTCTGCAACCACATCACCGTGCCGCCGCCGATCAAGGCGCTGCTGGACGACCCGCACATGGTGCTTGACGGCTTCGTCGGCCCTGGCCACGTCTCGATGGTGATCGGGGTTCATCCCTACGACTTCATCGCCCGGGATTACGGCAAGCCGCTGGTCGTGTCGGGGTTTGAGCCGCTGGACCTGCTGCAATCGGTTCTGATGGTGCTTTGCCAGATCCGCGACGGCCGGGCCGAGATCGAAAATCAGTATGCCCGTGTCGTCCCCGAACACGGCAACCCGGCCAGCCTGGCCGCCGTCGCCGATGTCTATGAACCCCGGCCGAGTTTCGAATGGCGCGGTCTTGGCGAGATCGATGCAAGCGGCCTGCGGATCCGCGATGCCTACGCCGCCTTCGACGCCGAGACGAAATTCGGCGTCGGCTATGGCGCGGCCGCGGGGCGACTTGTGGTTGAGGAACCTGAAGGCGCCGCCTGCGGCGCCGTGATGACGGGCCGCTGCAAGCCCACCGACTGCCCGCAATTCGGCAAGGGCTGCACGCCGGAAATGCCGCTCGGCGCCCTGATGGTCTCGTCCGAGGGCGCCTGTGCGGCCTATTACCAATACGGCGGCGCGAGGGCGGTGGAGGTGGCGGAATGAACATGACCGGCCCCATTTCCCGCCTTCGCGACGACCGGGTGACGCTTGCCCATGGCGGCGGCGGCAAGGCCATGCGCGACCTGATCGAGGATGTCTTCACCTCTGTCTTTCAGCCTCCCGGCATGGAGGACCAGGCGCGCCTGATGTCCGCGGCCTTGCAGGAGCCGGGCGCGCGCCTGGCCTTTACCACCGACAGCTTCGTCGTCACGCCGATCGAGTTTCCGGGCGGCGACATCGGCAAGATCGCCGTCTGCGGAACCGTCAACGACCTTGCCGTCGGTGGCGCAAAACCGCTCTGGCTCTCTGCCTCGTTCATCATCGAAGAGGGGATGGACATCGCGGTTCTCCGCCGAATCGTCGCCAGCATGTCGCGCGAGGCGGCAACCGCCGGTGTCCGGATCGTCACCGGGGACACCAAGGTCGTCGGGCGCGGGTCTGCCGACGGGATTTTCGTGACGACCGCCGGTGTCGGGGTCATCCCGCCCGATCGCGATCTGACCGCCGAGGCGATCCGCCCCGGCGACGTGGCGATCGTCAACGGCGTCCTCGGAGACCACGGCGCCGCCATCCTCGCGGCACGCGGGGATCTGGCCTTGTCGACAGACATCGAAAGCGACTGCCAATCGCTTTCGGACCTGATGGAGGCGGCGCTGGCCGCCGCGCCGGGCATCCGCGCCGCGCGCGACGCCACACGGGGCGGGCTTGCCTCTGCCCTGAACGAAATGGCCGAGGCCGCCGGCGTCACCATTGAGATCGAAGAAGGACAATTGCCGCTTCGGGCCGAGGTCAAAGGGCTATGCGAGATTCTCGGGCTTGATCCGCTTTACCTTGCGAACGAAGGGACACTTGTGCTCTTCGTTCCCGAAGAACAGGCGGATGCCGCCATCGCGGCCATGCGACGAACCAAGGCGGGGCGGGGCGCCGTTTCGATCGGCCGAGCCGCGCCCAGGGGCGCGATGCCGGTCGTCATGAAGACCAGCTTTGGCGGATGCCGCATCGTTGACATGCTGGTCGGCGAACAGCTGCCGCGAATCTGCTGAGTGTGGTCCGGGGCGATACCGCCGGAGCGCGAAGTGCTGTAAGCGAAACGCTTGGCCGGTCTTGGCCTGAAGTTGTCGTTCGCGACCCGTCTTCTGGCGCGGCTTATCAGATTCCGGTTAATGTCCGCTTCAGGCCAATAGCAGCCTCGGTATCCGCCGACGCCGGTTATACCCTACCGCGTCAGATACGCCCGGTACGCCCAGCCCTCGTCGCCCGAGGGATGCCGCAGCCGCACCCAGGCGCCGGCATAATCCTGCACCTCGACCCAATCGCCACGCTGCATCGGGCGCACCACGTCATACACGGTGCCCGGCCCGCTGCGCAGGTTCAGATTGCCCGACGACGGCCACACAACCGACGTGTGGGGGACATCCACCATCGGCGCGGCTCGTGCGACCCACTCCCGAGGCTTGGCGCTGTCCGCGCGTGCTGTGCGATACTGGCCAGGCGCAACCAGCGCACTGGCCTTGATCCAGCCCACTCCGCCGCTCTGCACCCGTACCATGGCCCACCCCGCCGATCTCTCGATCACGTCGACCCGGGCGCCATGCGGCAGCGTGGTTTCCGCAAGATAAAGCGGGTCTGGGCCCGCCCTCAACGCCGAAGATCCCCCCACAACCATCGGCTCGGCCATAGCGGGTCCCGCCAGCGCCAACGCCGCAACCACCAGAGCGCCTTTCAATCCACACATCGCCGGACCTCCAAATCCACCGGGCTCTTTGTGGATAACCTACCATAGGCAGACGCCCACCCAATGCCCTGTTGCCGGAACACAGCGTTTCCGGATCGCGGTCAACCCGGGCTAACGCCGTAGATATTTGGAATAAGCCCAGCCCTCGTCGCCATATTCGTGAAACACCCGCACCCAGTTGCCCGACCGCTCCAGAATCTCGACCCAGGATCCGTTATACATCCGCGTGATCACCGCAAACTGAGTCCCCGGCCCGGTGCGCAGGTTCAGATACCCGTCCCCCGGCGAATAGATATACCATTTCGCCGGGCCGGCCGCATAGGGAACCATGTATTTCCGGTGTGCCCAGCCCACGGCACCGCTTTCGTGTTCCACCCGCGCCCAGTTGCCGGAGAATTCCAGCGTGTTGACCGCCGTTCCGTGATCCATCTCCATGATGATCGCGAAACTGCCGCCCGGCCCGGTGCGCAGGTTCAAAAACCCGTCCCCCGGCGAATTGACGATCATCACCTCGGCCCGCGCGGCCACGGCAAGGACCAGCGCCAGCAGAACGAAACCCAATTGCCTGATCATCCCCATGCTCCCTCGATCGTAATGCGCGTCGATGAAATCCTAACACGAGGCCCGGCAAAAAGGAAAAGACCCGCCTCGAAAGGCGGGCCAGTCGGTGCACCTTGTTACGGCCGGCTTATTTTGCCAGCGCGTCCCGAATTTCCATCAGCAGGTCGATCTCGGTCGGTCCCGCCGGCGCCGCTTCAGCGGGCGCTTCTTCTTCCTTCTCCGCGGCGTCCTTCACCTTGTTGACATAGCGCACCAGCATGAACACCACGAACGCGATGATCAGGAAGTTGATGATCGCCATGATGAAGGCACCGTAGGCAAAGACCGCCGCCCCGGCCTCGCGCGCGGCCTCCAGGCTGGCCCCCTCGGGCACGTCACCCGACAACACGCCATACATGTTGGAAAAATCGATCCCGCCCAGGAAAAGCCCGATAATCGGGTTGATCAGATCGCCGACCAGGGACGAGACGATCGCGGTAAAGGCCGCGCCGATGATGATCCCGACGGCCATATCCATGACATTGCCCTTGGCAATGAAATCCTTGAACTCCTGAAGCATGATCTGTCCTTTCCTGATGCCCCATGACGCGACCTGCGCGTCTGCGCACATCTCCTAGCACCGCAATACACGGATCAAACACCTTTATTCCGGGGAAAAACCGCTTACTTGTCCCCAAACGCGACCAGGAGACACCCCGAAATGCCGACACTCGCCGATTTTCCGATCACCCAGAAATGGCCGCCCAGCAACCCGGGCGTGATCCAGCTATACGCCTTTCCCACGCCCAATGGGGTGAAGGCGTCGATCATGCTCGAGGAAACCGGACTGGCCTACGAGGCGCACCGCGTCACGCTGTCCGACGCCGACGTCAAAAGCCCTGAGTTCCTGTCGCTCAACCCCAACAACAAGATCCCCGCCATCATCGACCCCGACGGTCCCGGCGGCGAACCCTTCGGTCTTTGGGAATCCGGCGCCATCCTGATCTACCTCGCCGAAAAGACCGGAAAGTTCATGGGGGACACGCCCGACGACAAGTATCTGACCCAGCAATGGCTGATGTTCCAGATGGGCGGCATCGGCCCGATGTTCGGCCAGCTTGGGTTCTTCTACAAATTCGCCGGGTCCGCGTACGAAGACAAGCGTCCGCAGGAACGCTACATCAACGAAGCCAAGCGCCTGCTGGCCGTTCTGGAAAATCACATGGAGGGCCGCGACTGGGTCACGGGCCATTACTCCATCGCCGACATCGCCATCGCCCCCTGGCTGCGAGCCCTGGACTTCTACGGCGCCCGCGAGGTTGTCGACTGGGCGGGGCACAAGAACCTCGTGGCCTATCTCGACCGGTTCCTCGACCGCCCGGCGGTGCAGAAGGGTCTGGTCACTCCGCCGCGCGACTGAGCGCGGGCAGTTCGCCCGTCAGAACGTATCGCAACACCTCGACCACCTGCCGCGGCTCTTCCGCCACAGCCAGCGCCGCGGCATGCACCTCTTTCAGCGCGTGCTGATGCTCGGGCGGGTTCAGCACGATCAGCGACTTCCCCAAAGCCGCCGCATACCCGGCGTCGAACGCTGCGTTCCACTGTTTGTACTTGTCGCCGAACCGCACCACCACGACGTCGGCATCAGCGATCCCCTTGCGCGTCCGGATCGCATTGACCATCGCACCTTTGTGGTCGTGCCAGTATTTGTTCGGTTCGCCCCCCAGAATTGCCACGCCGCAATCGTCCGATGCCGCGTGATCGGTCACCGGGCCGTCAAAGGCCACGTCCAGCCCCGCCGCACCCGCCACGATCTGCTCGCGCCAGTCGGTATGGATTTCCCCGGAAAGATAGACCCTCAGTGCCATGTCGCACTCCTTTTATCCGTTTGCCCATAAATGGCCCGTCTCCGGCCAGGGACAACCCGCTAGCCGGTCAGCAGCGCCACGACCTCGGCGTCGGACGTCTGGCCAAACCGCGCATAGGCCTGCCCGACGGCATAGAACGGCTCTGGCGTCTGCAGACAGATCAGATGGTCCACCATCGGCGTCAATACCGCCAGCGTGTCCTTCGGTGCCGCGGGCACCGCCAGCGTCAGGCTCGCCACGCCCTGCCCCCGCAGCGCCTTCAGCGTAGCTTTCACGGTCGCCCCCGTGGCAATGCCATCGTCGACCACGATCACGTTGCGGCCGGCCAGCGCCACCGGCTCCCGCCCCGCAAGATAGGTGGCCCGGCGCTCTTCGATCACCTTCAGTTCCCGTGCGACCGCCTCCGCGAAATCCTCTGCCGACAGGCCCAGGCTTCGCAGGATATCGTCATTGAACACCGTCTGCGGGGCCGCGCCGTCCACCACGGCCCCTGCCGCCAGTTCCGGATTGCCGGGCGTTCCGATCTTGCGCACCATCACCAGATCCAGCGGCGCGCCCAGCCGGTCAGCCACCGGGGCGGCCACAGGCACGCCGCCCCGCGGCAGGGCCAGAACCACCGGATCGGCCAGCCCCAGCCTTGCCACCGGCCCGGCAAGGCGGGTCCCGGCGTCGGTTCTGTCGGCGAAGCGGTCCATGAGGACCGCAGATAACCACGTCCGCCCCGCCCGTGTCAAAGCGCAAGCTTCCAGAACAGCGGCCCCGCACCCTTCCGCAACCGCCGCAGCTTCCGGCGCGCCGGGCGCTCCAGGAACGCCGGGACCTCGCGCACCGCCCGAAATCCGAAGTGCCTTGGCAAAGCGGTATAGATCGACCTTGGCGGCAGCGCGCCGCTGATGCCTTTCAAGGCGGCGCCCGGCCCCGGCTGATGCATCCACACCTCGCGGCAGCCAAGCTCGTTGCGCAGCAGGATCAACACCGCCAGCAGCATCGCGCGCGGCCAGATCCGGCCATAGCGCTCCTTCAGCCCGGCCTCGTAAACCTGCAACTGCCGCAGCTGCCGCGATCTTGGACAGTGCCGCGCCAGATAGGCAATCTCTTCCCCGGCAAAACGTAACCAGTCGCTCTGCACCTCTTCGATCAGGGCCACGCCAGCGTCCATGTCGATATCCAGCCGCGCCCAGGCCAGGGTCGGGCGGCCCGTCTGCCGGATCGGGTGCTCCTCGTATTCGAACAGCTTGCGCCCTGCCCCGTAAAGATACCGCCCCATCAGCGTGGCGTGGTCCGAGGGAAAGCCAAGCTGCACCACCAGATTGCCGCCCGGGCGGCTGACCTGCGCCCACCACTGCTGGCGGCCGACGCCCCATTCGGCAAGGGATATCTCAAAATCCGACCAGTCTGCCGCGTAAGCGGCCTGCAGGCCGGCCTGCCCCGCGGCTCCGGCGGCATCCGGATCCCGGTACGCCTCGGCCACAGCCGCAACGTCGGCGGGGTGCAGCAAGCCTCCACAGGCGGCCACAACCGGGCGGACCAGCGGACGGCCCAGAAGACGCCCGGCCGGCCCCGTCCGCAACTCTGCCACCGGCGCCGGCGCGCGCAGCATCGTTGCCAGCAGCCAGGGGCTCTCGCGGTCGGGATAATATGGAAATGCCAGCGTCTCCGGCAGCCCCTGCCGGATGAACTGGATATCTTCGGGGGACATTTGGCTGTCCTGCAAGCGTGAAACGCGCCCGCAGGAAAGCCCGGCGGACGTTGGCTAGATCGGTCTGGGGGCTCTTGGCCCAGGCTCTGAGGTTTTCATCCGTGCACTCCGTCCAGAGAGAATATCAGGGTCGAGGGGTTAGCAGGCTTGGGTGGCATGGCACAAGAAGGAAGAAGCTGCACAGGCCCTGCCTGTGGCAGCTCAACCACTGGCGGGACCCAGCCGCTCACTTGAACGTTACGCTCACCACAGGATCGCCGGGCAACCCGGAGTAGGTGACCGTCGCCATGCCCTTGGCTTTCGCCGGCGGGATCAGCGGGCCGATCGACCCCACGCTGATCAGATCACCCTCTTTAAAGGTCAACCCTTTCGACATCAGCCACAACGCCGCATTCACCGGATTGCCCAGCACCGCCTTGCCCGGCGCCTCGGACAACACCTCTCCATCCGCCGCACGCACGGTTACCGTCATCTCGGCCAAAGCCTCCAGCATCGCCGCGCTGTCATCCACCTGGATACCGGCTCCCAGAACGCCCATGCGCGGCGCGACCCCGTTCGCCGTCAGCGTCACCGGGCTGATCGGCTCGCCTTGGGCGTAGACCACGTCCGGCAGCTCCATGAAGGGATGTACGGCCGAGATATGGCCGATTGCCTCTTCCGGCGTGGTCGCTGCGTTGATCGCGTCGCTGCCCACGACCAGAATCAGATCGGCCTCGAAGATCGGGCGCGCCCCGAAATTCACAGGAACCTCGGCGCCGTCCTCCAGCATCATCTTGTCGTAAAGCACTCCCATCACCGGCTCGGTCGCGCCGAACATCTCTTGCGCGCGTGTGCTGGTCAGACCGGCCTTATAGCCGATCACCGGCCCCAGATGCGCCGTCATCGCCGCGACGAGCTTCTCCTGCGTGCAAAGCGCGTCTTCCATCGTGCCCTCAGGCACCAGCGCCTTGGCTGGTTCCAGAGCCAGATAGCTGGCGACATAGGCCGCGATCTCGCCGTCGGTCGCGCAATCGGCTTGAACCGTCGAAGCCCCGGCCATCAGCGCCCCCGCCACCACTGCAATTTTCAAAAACGTCATCGACAAACTCCTCCCTCACGGTCGCCTCCGCGGCGGCCAAATCCGGTTGCAAGCTAACAATGCGGCGCAGCCCGTCCTTGATTCCAATCAAATCAACGCGCAGAGGCGCAAGCGATACCGTTTTCAAGATCAGCGCGTTAAGGGCAGGTCCTCGCGCGGGCGCCCAGCCTAGCCCCGCAAGGTCCCGCCAGTCGCCTTGCCGACCTTCTCGACGATTCTCGCGCTGACCGCCTCGATCTCTTCGTCGGTCAGCGTCTTCTCGGTCGGCTGCAGCCGCACCGTGATCGCCAGCGATTTCTTGCCCTCGCCGACCGCGCCGCCGATGAATTCGTCGAACACCCGAACGCCCTCGATCAGCACCTTGTCGGCGCCGGCCGCGGCATTCACCAGCGTCAGTGCCTCCACCCCGGCATCCACCACAAAGGCGAAATCCCGCTCGACCGCCTGCAGATCGCGGGCCTGAAGGGCGGCGCGCGTCGCCGCGCTGGTCCGCGGCTCCGGCACTTCCGCAGGCCAGATCGTGAACGCCATCGCCGGCCCCTTCACGTCCATCTCGCGCAGGACCCGCGGATGCAGCTCGCCGAAGATGCCAAGCACCTTCTTGGGCCCCAGACAGATCATTCCGTGCCGCCCCGGATGCCACCAGCCCGGCGCGCCGCGCAGGATCTGCACCCTGGCCGGGGCGCCCAGCCCCGCCAGCACCGCCTCGGCGTCGGCCTTCACATCGAAAACATCGACCCCCCGCTGACTGCCGTGGACATCCTTCGGCCCCGTCTGCCCGATCAACAGACCCGTCACCACGATATGCTGGTGCTCCGGCTCGCCGCCGTGAAAGGCGGGGCCGACCTCGAACAGCCCGAAATCCGAAAACCCCCGCGCCTGGTTCCGCGCCGCCGCCTGCAAGAGCCCCGGCAGCAGATTTGGCCGCATATGGCTCATTTCCGACGAGATCGGGTTTTCCAGGCGCGTCGCGTCGTCCCCGCCGCCGAACAGCTTCGCCGATGCCGCGTCGATGAACGAGTATGTCACGCATTCATGATAACCCAGCGCCGCGCAGGTCCGCCGCGCCGCGCTTTCGCGCCGCTGCATCAGTGTCAGCACCGGCTTCGGCACCCCGACCTGCGCACGCGGCATCGGCCGTCCCTGCAACTTTGTCAGCGACGCGATCCGCGCCACCTCTTCCACCAGATCCGCCTCACCGCGCACATCGGGACGCCACGGAGGGACATGCGCCATCAGTCCCTCCATCCGGAACCCCAGCGCCGTCAGTGTCTGCCGCTGCTGCGCCTCGGAAATGTCCATGCCCACCAGCGACGCCACCCGCGCCGGTTCCAGCCGATAGGCCCGGTCCGTCTGCGGCACCGCCCCGTCCAGCACCACATCCGACGCCTCGCCGCCGCAAAGCTCAAGGATCATCGCCGTGCCGGCATCGAGCCCAGGCAGCGTGAACTCGGGGTCCACCCCGCGTTCGAACCGATATTTCGCATCCGAGTTGATCTTCAGCTTGCGCCCGGTCGCCGCAATCGTGACGGGATCCCAATAGGCGCTTTCGAGGAACACATTCACGGTGTCCTGGGTACAGCCCGAATGCGCCCCACCCATGACCCCGGCGATCGATTCGGACCCGTTGTCGTCCGAAATCGACATCATGCCGGGTTCCAGCACGTATTCCTTGTCATCGAGCGCCATGATCGGCGTCGGCTTGGTCACATGGTGAATTCGCAGATCCCCCTGCACCACATCCGCGTCGAACACGTGCAGCGGCCGGTTCATGTCGTAGGTCAGGAAATTGGTGATATCGACCAGGGCCGAGATCGGCCGCAGTCCGATCGCCTTAAGCCGCGCCTGCAGCCACGCGGGGCTCGGCCCGTTCTTCACCCCCCGGATCAGCCGCCCGGCGAACAGCGGACAGCCCTTGGCCTGTACCTCCGGGTCGATCTGCACCCGGATCGGGCTCTCGAACCCGCTCTCGATCGCGGGCACGTCATAGGGTTTCAGCACGCCAAGCCCCCGCGCCGCCAGATCCCGCGCCACACCGCGCACGCCCAGCGCGTCAGGCCGGTTTGGCGTGATCGCGATCTCGATCACCGGATCGACCTTTGCCGGGTCGTGCTCGGCCAGCCAATCGACGAACCGCACCCCCAGGGGCGTTCCCTCGTCCAGATCGATGATCCCCTCGTGGTCGTCCGACAGCATCATCTCGCGCTCGGAACACAGCATCCCGTTCGATGCCTCGCCCCGGATCATGCCGGGTTTCAGATCCACCCCGGTCCCCGGAATATGCGTGCCCGTAGGGGCAAACACCCCCACCATGCCGGTCCGCGCATTCGGCGCGCCGCAGATCACCTGCACCTCTTCGTTCGGCCCCTCCGGCCCCTCGGGCCAGGTCTCGACCCGGCAGATCCGCAAGCGGTCGGCATTCGGATGCTGCATCGCCTCGATCACCCGCGCCGTCCGGAACGCGCCCAGCGCATCGGCCGGGTTCGTCACGCCCTCGACCTCGAGGCCGAGGTCTGTCAACGCCTCGGCGATCTCGTCCACCGAGGCTTGGGTGTCTAGGTGATCCTTCAGCCAGGAGAGAGTGAATTTCATCGCGTAGCGCCCCTATTCCGTCGGCGCTGCAGTTAGCCCATGGGCCGCAGGAAGAAAAGGGACCCGGGGCGCGCTACGGCACCGGGGCATGCACCGATTATGACAACGGCCCGAAGCACGACCCGTATGTGGCGGTCCAGCCGTTCGGGAGCACCGACTCGTCAAAGGGGTCCACCACCCACGCTCAGTCGTTCGATGTCATCCCGGCGATTCCGATCCGTTCCGCCCCGCAGTGCCCGGCGCCGGCCATGATCCAGTAGCCGCGATGCATGCTGCGCTGGTCTCAGTTCCGGGCAAGACCCGTGTCGAAGACGAACTTCGGCGTCGGATGATCCCGGCACCCGATTGGCTCCAATTTCCGCACAATTCTCAAATTTCCCAAAAATTGTCTCAAAATGACCAGGAACAGCGGCGAGAAATGCGCCTGAACAGGCAAGGAGCAGTGCCATGACCATGAACGGACCCACTCTGATCTTCTTCTCGGCCGCCTTCCTCGTAGCCGCCGGCCTACTTGGACAAGAGGGCAAGCGTCGCGCCGTTTCCGACGGTCTCGCCAACACCATCGCGGCCCGAAACTGTATGGACGAGGGCCTTGTGACCCCGGCCGGCCGCATCGGCTGCATCACCCCGGTGATCTCGCCGCTGAGCAGCGACTTTGTCACGACGACGCTGGACTACAGGGGTGGTGGGGCGCTCAACCGTTAGAGCAGACTTGCCGTTGTTCCGCCTCGGCGGGACAACACCACATCCTGACATATTGTCACGAAACCGCCTTCTATCGGTTCTGGACTGAAAAGGCAGTTGGCAATCTGTCTTCAGGCGCGAACTCAAGGCTGAAGGCCGCCGTGCCATCGCCGACCCGCTCCGGAGGGGCGGCGATTGCGCGGCTTGGCGCTGAATTGGCAAAGTCCCATCACCGCCAGAACCGCTAGACCTCGGATCCCTCAAAACTCATCCGCGACTATCCGTAGGCGATCCACAGCAGAACCACGCCCAACCCCACCCGGTAAATCACATACGGCGTGAAACTGATGCTGCGCAGGAGCCGCATCATGAAAACCAATGCCAGCAAGGCCGCGACAAAGGCAAAACCAGCGGCGATGGCGGCGTCGCGGGCGGCGGCGGCGTTGGCGGTCAGCGCGACCTCGGCGCCAAGGACAAGGCCGGAGGCAAAGATCGTGGGGATCGACATCAGCATGGCCAGCCGCGCCGCGCCGTGGCGATCGTAGCCGAGCCAGCGCCCGGCAGAGATGGTGATGCCGGACCGTGAGGTGCCGGGGATCAGCGCAAGCGCCTGCCAGAGGCCCATGACGGCCGCGTCCTTGAGCGACCAGCGCTTATCGTCCTTGGTCATCGGACCCTTCTGGTCGGTCCACCACAACACCAGCCCGAAGATCAGCATCGTCCAGCCGATCAACGCGGTGGAACGCATCATTGCATCGAGCCCGGTCAGCTTCAGGATAAGGCCGAAGACGATCACCGGCACCGTCGCCACGACGAGGCAGAGGGCCAGCCACGAGCCCTGGTCGTCTATCTGCCAGCGCAGCAGTTTCGGAACCCCGGCCGCTGCGATCTTCACATCCGTCCGGAAATACAGGATCACGGCAAACAGCGTACCGACATGAACGGCCACGTCGATCACCTGCCCCTGGTCGTCGAGACCGGTGAGATTCGGCAAAAGGATCAGGTGGCCAGAGGAGGAGACCGGCAGAAACTCGGTCAATCCCTGGATTGCCGCGACCAGGATGAGATGGAACAGGGGCATTCAGAGGCTCCGGCCGATTCGCGATCCATTACTAACGGTCTGGGACTCAATGGAAAGGCGGCAGGTATGGAAGTATTGCTGACATAAACTACAATCGGCAAGCGCCATATGCCGCACTGCGGCAACGAGCCTTCGCATTTTAGGTCATAATTTCTGACTTTATTTTCCCGTCCGGGACCAGTATAGACGCGGTTCACATGGTTCCGGGGAGGTCCTGGCGAAATGACGAAGCAGAGGATGCTGCAATTTGTCGACGTGGAACGGGATATGCCCGAGAAGCGTGGCGCGAACATACGCAGGAACGATTTCCGCGAGATTTACGGCGAGTATGCCGCCGAGAAGGCCGCCGAACAGGCGGCGCGGTGCAGCCAGTGCGGCGTGCCCTATTGCCAGTCGCATTGCCCGTTGCACAACAATATCCCCGACTGGCTGCGCCTGACCGCCGAAGGGCGGCTGCAGGAGGCCTATGAGGTCAGCCAGGCCACCAATACCTTCCCCGAAATCTGCGGCCGGATCTGCCCGCAGGACCGGCTGTGCGAGGGCAACTGCGTGATCGAACAGTCCGGCCATGGCACGGTGACGATCGGATCGGTCGAGAAATACATCACCGATATGGCCTGGGAGGAAGGCTGGGTTCAACCGATCCGGCCCGCGACGGAACGGGTGGAGTCGGTCGGGATCATCGGCGCGGGTCCGGGGGGCCTGGCGGCTGCAGACATGCTGCGGCGCCAGGGCATCCAAGTGACGGTCTACGACCGGTATGACCGGGCCGGCGGGCTGCTGACCTATGGCATCCCCGGCTTCAAGTTGGAAAAGGACGTCGTGATGAAGCGTATCGACCAGCTGCGCGACGGCGGGGTCGAGTTCGTTATGAACTGCGACGTGGGCGAAGATATCTCGTTCGAGGCGATCCGCGGCAAGCACGAGGCGGTGCTGATTGCCACAGGGGTCTACAAATCAAGGGAATTGCAGGCCCCGGGTGTGGGGGCCCAGGGAATCGTGCGGGCCATCGACTTTCTGACCGCGTCGAACAGGAAGAGCTTTGGCGACGATGTCGAGGCGTTCGATTCCGGCGCGCTGAACGCCCATGGCAAGCGCGTTGTGGTGATCGGTGGCGGCGACACGGCGATGGACTGCGTGCGGACCGCGGTGCGGCAGGGGGCGAGTTCGGTCAAGTGCCTCTATCGCCGCGACCGGGCGAACATGCCGGGATCGCAGCGCGAGGTTCAGAACGCCGAGGAGGAGGGCGTCGAGTTCATCTGGCTGACCGCGCCGAAGGGGTTCACCGGCGATACCATCGAGGGGGTGATGGTGCAGCGCATGCGGCTGGGCGCCCCGGACGCGACGGGGCGGCAAGTGCCGGAGGTGATCGAGGGCGCCGACTATGTCGAGGATGCCGATCTGGTGATCATGGCGCTGGGCTTCGAGCCCGAGGATTTGCCGAAGCTGTGGGGGACCGACGGGTTGGAGGTGACGCGCTGGGGAACGATAAAGGCCGACTTCCAGACCCATGCAACGTCTTTGGACGGCGTCTATGCGGCGGGCGATATCGTGCGTGGCGCGTCTTTGGTGGTGTGGGCGATCCGGGACGGACGCGAGGCGGCAGAGGCGATTATGGAATATATCAGCGCGCCCGCGGCGGTCGCGGCGGAGTAGGCCAGGAACCTGTGTCGGATGTCCGTCGGAGTTTATCGGACTTCCGTCGGACGTGCCCGATGCTTTTCGGAAGCAGGCGAATAGAGATCGATCCAGAAGGTCAAAGGCACTGACCCGTTCGGGAATGGAAGGATAAACACAATGTCGGACATCAGTCGCACCGGTCACTGCCTTTGCGGGGCTGTCCGCTATACGCTTTCCGACGCACCCGAGGGCTATGGTGCCTGTCACTGCGAGATGTGCAGGCGATGGTCCGGGGGGATCGAGCTGGGCTTGCAGGTGATGCCGGAGGGCATTGCGTGGGACGGTGAAGAGAACATCCAGACCTACAAAAGCTCTGAGTGGGCAGAGCGCGGGTTCTGCCGTGTCTGTGGATCGAACCTGTTCTGGCGACTGACTGCCGAGGGTCCGATGCAGGGCATGATGTCGCTGTCCGCAGGTTCGCTTGACAGCCTGAAGGGTCTGGAGCTGACGGCCGAGGTCTACATCGACCATAAGCCCGCAGGCCATGCCTTTGCCGGTGAGCGCAGGCGCATGACCGAGGCGGAGGTACTGAAGATGGCGGGGATCACATGATGCGCGGCCGCTGCCTTTGCGGCGCTGTCACGGTGACGGCGGTGCCGGTGCGCCAGGCGCTGGCGGCGTGCCATTGCGATATGTGCCGCCGCTGGAGTTCGTCGGCCTTCATGGCGTTTGAGGCCGAGACGGTCAAGGCCGAAGGGCCGGTCAGGACCTTTACCTCGTCAGAGTGGGCTGAGCGGGCGTTCTGCGAACGCTGCGGGTCGAACCTGTGGTACCGGATCACCGCGCCGGGGCCCATGCATGGGCAGCATCAGTTGGCCGCGGGTTTGTTCGATGTGGGCGACATGCCCATCAAGCTGGAAGTGTTCATCGACAAGAAACCCCCGGGCTATGCGTTTGCGGGCGAGCGCAAGCAGATGACAGAGCAGGAGGTCTTTGACCTTTATGCGCCGAAAGATGCGCCATGATCGCGGTGGTGGTTCCGCGGGCGCAGGAGAGGTCGGCATGAATGGCGCCGACCGGACGGGGGGCTGCCTGTGCGGCGCTGTGCGGTTCACCGCGCGCGATCTGGCCGAGGAGTTCGGCATCTGCCATTGCGAAACGTGCCGGCGTTGGACGGGCTCGGCGCTGCTGGGCGTGGCATTTCCCGAAGAGAAGATCGCCTGGACGGGAGTTGAGCACATCTGTCGCTACCAAAGTTCTTCCTGGGCGGAACGGGCGTGGTGCGCGCGCTGCGGTACCGGCCTGTTTTTCCGGGCAACGGGCGATACGCCGTATTCCGGCGAGATCGAGTTGCCGCTGGGGATCTTCGACGATCCGAACGGGTTTGTGGCGACGCACGAGATCTACATCGACCACAAACCGGACAGCTACTCTTATGCGGGCGGCGGGCGGAAAACCCTGACACGCGCCGATTGCGTGGCGAAATTCCCGAGGCTGGACGATGCGTGAGATGCACGGACATTGCCTGTGCGGCGCGGTGCGGATCGACGTGGCGGAGTTCCGCCATGACGTGTCGGCCTGTCACTGCGACCTGTGCCGGCGCTGGACCGGCGCCGCGATGTGGGGGTTCGAAGCACCGGCGGATGCGGTCACCGTGACCGGCGAGGTTGCGAGCTACCGCTCGTCCCCCTTCGCAACGCGGGGCTTTTGCCCGGTCTGCGGCACGCATCTTTGGATTCGCGACGACGGCGGGCCCTACGATCTGGTGCCGGGGATCTTCGAGGAGGCCCGCGACCTGCCCCTGGTCCGAGAGGTCTATGCCGACCGCGCCTTTGCCTGCGCCCCGCTTGCGGGCGGGCACACGCGCGTCACCAAGGATACCTACGAACGGTCGCATCCGTTCGTGAACATGGAGAAAGCCGATGACCAAGCATGATGCCGGATGGGCCGACCGCGAGGCTGCAAGACGGGGCTGGATGGAGAAAAACAGCCTCTATTCCGCCGCGAACGAGCATGCGTCCTGCGGCGTGGGGCTGGTGGTGGCGATCGACGGGACGCCGAGCCGCCAGGTGGTGGAACACGGGATCGACGCGCTGAAGGCGGTCTGGCACCGCGGCGCAGTGGACGCCGATGGCAAGACCGGCGACGGGGCGGGGATCCACGTGCAGATCCCGGTTGCGTTTTTCTTCGAGCAGATCGAGCGCACGGGCCACCAGCCGAAGAAGGACGAGATGATCGCCGTGGGGCAGGTGTTTCTGCCGCGCACGGATTTCGGCGCGCAGGAAACCTGCCGGACCATCGTCGAGACCGAAGTTCTGCGCATGGGCTATTACATCTATGGCTGGCGGCATGTTCCGGTGAATATCGGCGTGCTGGGCGAGAAGGCGAACGCGACGCGGCCCGAGATCGAGCAGATCCTGATCTCGAATTCCAAGGGCGCGGACGAGGAGACGTTCGAGCGCGAGCTGTACGTGATCCGGCGGCGGATCGAAAAGGCGGCGCTGGCCGCGCAGGTGGGGTCGATGTATGTCGCCAGCCTGTCGTGCCGGTCGATCATCTACAAGGGGATGATGCTGGCCGAGCAGGTGGCCGAGTTCTATCCGGACCTGAAGGACGACCGGTTCATCAGCGCCTTTGCGATCTATCACCAGCGTTATTCGACCAACACCTTCCCGCAATGGTGGCTGGCACAGCCGTTCCGGATGCTGGCGCATAACGGCGAGATCAATACGCTGAAGGGCAACGTCAACTGGATGAAGAGCCACGAGATCCGGATGGCGAGCGCGTCGTTCGGGGATTATGCCGAGGATATCAAGCCGATCATCGCCAACGGGTCGTCGGATTCGGCTGCGTTGGATTCCGTTTTCGAGGTTCTGGTGCGGGCCGGGCGGTCGGCACCGATGGCCAAGACGATGATGGTGCCGGAGTCGTGGTCGAAGCAGGCGGTGGAACTGCCGCAGGCCTGGCGCGACATGTACAGTTACTGCAACTCGGTGATGGAACCCTGGGACGGACCCGCGGCGCTGGCCATGACCGACGGGCGCTGGGTCTGCGCGGGGATGGACCGGAACGGGCTGCGTCCGATGCGCTATGTCGTCACCGGTGACGGGCTGGTGATTGCCGGATCCGAGGCCGGCATGGTGCCGACGGACGAGGCGACGGTGGTGGAAAAGGGCGCGCTGGGTCCCGGACAGCTGCTGGCCGTCGACATGAAGAAGGGGGCTCTGTTCCACGACACCGAGATCAAGGACAAGCTGGCGCGCGCGCTGCCGTTCAGCGACTGGGTGCACAAGATCAGCGAACTGGACGATGCGCTGGCCGGGGTGACCGAAGCGGCGATGTTCGAGGGCGGCGAGTTGCGCAAGCGGCAGATCGCGGCGGGGTATTCCATCGAGGAACTGGAACAGGTTCTGGCGCCGATGGCGGAGGACGGCAAGGAGGTGGTCGCCTCGATGGGCGACGACACGCCCAGCGCCGTGCTGTCCGAGAAGTACCGGCCGCTCAGCCATTTCTTCCGGCAGAATTTTAGCCAGGTGACCAACCCGCCCATCGACTCGCTTCGCGAATACCGGGTGATGAGCCTGAAGACGCGGTTCGGTAACCTGAAAAATGTGCTGGACGAGGATTCCAGCCAGACCGAGATCATCGTTCTGGAGAGCCCGTTCGTAGGCAATGCGCAGTTCGACGTTCTGGTCGAGAGTTTCAATGCGCCGATGGTCGAGATCGACTGCACCTTCCCGGTGGACGGTCCGGGCGCGCTAAGCGCCGGGCTGGCGCGGATACGGGCCGAGGCCGAAGACGCGGTACGATCCGGCGCCGGGCACATCGTGCTGACCGACCAGAATCAGGGGCCGGACAAGGTGCCGATGCCGATGATCCTGGCGACCAGCGCGGTGCATTCCTGGCTGACACGCAAGGGGCTGCGGACGTTCTGTTCGCTGGCGGTGCGGTCGGCGGAATGCATCGACCCGCACTACTTTGCGGTGCTGATCGGCTGCGGCGCGACGGTGGTGAACGCCTACCTGGCCGAGGACTCGCTGGCCGACCGGATCGGGCGGGGGCTCTTGGACATGACGCTGACCGAGGCCGTCGGGCGGTACCGCAACGCCATCGACCAGGGTCTTTTGAAGATCATGTCGAAGATGGGGATCTCGGTTGTTTCCAGCTATCGCGGGGGGCTGAACTTCGAGGCCGTTGGCCTCAGCCGTGCGATGGTGGCGGAGTATTTCCCGGGCATGCCAAGCCGCATCTCGGGTATCGGGGTCAGCGGCATTCAGACGAAACTGTTGGAGGTCCACGCCAAGGGGTGGCGCGGTGGCCAGGATGTGCTGCCCATCGGCGGCTTCTACAAGGCGCGCAAATCGGGCGAGACCCATGCCTGGGAAGCGACCAGCATGCACATGCTGCAGCAGGCGTGCAACCGGGCAAGCTATGAGATGTGGAAGCAGTATTCGGCCAAGATGCGGTCGAACCCGCCGATCCACCTGCGCGACCTTCTCGACATCAAGCCGATCGGCCCGGCGGTGCCGTTGGAAGAGGTCGAATCGATCACCTCGATCCGCAAGCGGTTCGTGACGCCGGGCATGTCGCTTGGCGCACTGAGCCCCGAGGCGCACAAGACGCTGAACGTGGCGATGAACCGGATCGGCGCGAAATCCGACTCGGGCGAGGGCGGCGAGGATCCGGCGCATTTCAAACCCGATCCCAACGGCGACAACCCCAGTGCCAAGATCAAGCAGGTGGCGTCCGGCCGGTTCGGTGTGACGGCGGAATACCTCAACCACTGCGAAGAGCTGGAAATCAAGGTGGCCCAGGGCGCCAAGCCCGGCGAGGGTGGACAGTTGCCGGGCATGAAGGTGACCGAGCTGATCGCGCGGTTGCGGCATTCGACGCCGGGCGTGACGCTGATCTCGCCACCGCCGCATCACGACATCTATTCGATCGAGGACCTTGCGCAATTGATCTATGACCTGAAACAGATCAATCCGCGCGCCAAGGTCTGTGTGAAGCTGGTCTCGTCCAGCGGGGTCGGCACCATCGCCGCCGGCGTGGCCAAGGCCAAGGCCGACGTGATCCTGATCTCGGGACACAACGGCGGAACCGGCGCCAGCCCCGCGACCTCGATCAAATATGCCGGGTTGCCCTGGGAGATGGGCCTGACCGAGGCGCATCAGGTTCTGGCGATGAACAACCTGCGCGAACGCATCACGCTGCGCACGGACGGGGGCTTGCGTACCGGCCGCGACATCGTCATGGCGGCGATGATGGGGGCCGAGGAATACGGCATCGGAACGGCCGCGCTGATCGCCATGGGTTGTATCATGGTGCGCCAGTGCCAGTCGAATACCTGCCCCGTCGGCGTCTGCACCCAGGACGAGCGCCTGCGCGAGAAATTCACCGGTACGGCGGACAAGGTGGTGAACCTGATCACCTTCTACGCGCAGGAGGTGCGCGAAATCCTGGCTTCGATCGGGGCGCGGTCGCTCGACGATGTGATCGGGCGCGCGGATCTTTTGAGCCAGGTCAGCCGCGGGTCGGCGCATCTGGACGACCTGGACCTCAACCCGATGCTGATCACGGTCGATGGGGCCGAGGACATCGCCTATGACCGCGACAAACCGCGGAATGCCGTGCCTGACACGCTGGATGCCGATATCGTCCGGGACGCGGCGCGGTTTTTGGAGGATGGCGAGAAGATGCAGCTCAGCTATGCCGTGCGGAACACGCACCGGACCATCGGCACTCGGACGTCGAGCCATATCGTCAAGCGGTTCGGGATGCGCAACCATCTGCAACCCGATCACCTGACGGTCAAGCTTTCGGGATCGGCGGGTCAGTCGCTGGGCGCCTTCGCGGCGCCGGGGCTGAAGCTGGAGGTTTCGGGTGATGCCAACGACTATGTGGGCAAGGGGCTTTCGGGCGGCACCATCGTCGTTCGACCGCCGATGGCCTCGCCGCTGGTGGCGTCCGAGAACACCATCATCGGCAACACGGTTCTCTACGGCGCGACCGACGGGTACCTGTTCGCGGCTGGCCGCGCGGGCGAGCGGTTCGCGGTTCGGAACTCGGGCGCGAAGGTGGTGATCGAGGGCTGCGGGTCGAACGGCTGCGAGTACATGACCGGCGGAGTTGCGGTGATCCTGGGCGAGATCGGCGCCAATTTCGGCGCGGGCATGACCGGGGGCATGGCGTATCTCTATGATCCCGAGGGCATCGCGCAGGACTACATGAACATGGAAACCCTCGTGACCTGCCCGGTGACGGTGGACCATTGGGAACACGAACTGAAAGGCCTGATCGAGCGTCACGCGGCCGAGACCGGCAGCGTGAAGGCGCAGGATATCCTGCAGCACTGGGACACCGAGCGGGCGCATTTCCTGCAGGTCTGCCCCAAGGAGATGCTGGTGCATATCCCGGCACCCCTGACGCTGGAGGAAGGCGCGATCCCGGCGGAATGAAGGGTGGGGCCCCCGTGTGGGGCCCTTCCTGCTGGTCACGGATACGGCTTTGGACGGGCCGCCGTGAGCGCATCGGTTTCGATGGGAGGTCGATGATTGCGCGGCGCCGGCCGAGCCACGTACGGGGTGAGCTTTGTCGATGCCGTATTCTGGCGGTTCCTGGCCTGAAGCGGACGTTTGCCCACCTAGCGAAGAGCCGGGCCATCGCCGACCCGCGGGGAGGCGGCCCAGACCTATGAACAGCTCGATTTATCCCAGCAAAGTCCGAACGACCTCAATCCGATACGCGCCGCCAGCAAATCGCCTCCCCTCCGGGGCGGGTCGGCGATGGCGCGGCGGCCTGCGGCCTTGATTCCGCGCCAGAAGACTTGTCGCGCATGGCAACTTCAGGCCAAAACCAACCCTGCAAGCCGCTCACAGCCCCTTGCGCCCTATTCCTTCAACGCCAGCCCCGGCGACAGCACGTTGATCCCCAGCGCCTTGCCGACCGCATAGTAGGTCAGGTGCCCGGCATGCACGTTCAGGCCGTTCAGCAGGTGCGGATCGTCCTCGCAGGCCTGCCGCCAGCCCTTGTCGGCCAGCGCCAGCAGGTAAGGCATCGTTGCGTTCGACAGCGCGATGGTCGAAGTGCGGGCGACGGCGCCGGGCATGTTGGCGACGCAATAATGCATGATGCCGTCGACCTCATAAACCGGGTCCTGGTGAGTGGTGGGGCGCGAGGTCTCGAAACAGCCGCCCTGATCGATGGCGACATCGACGATGGCGGCGCCGGGCTTCATCGTCGACAGCTGCGCGCGGGTCACCAGTTTCGGTGCGGCGGCTCCGGGGATCAGCACGGCGCCGACGACCATGTCGGCCTGGGCCACAAGTTCGGCCGTGCCGCCGGCGCTGGCATAGCGGGTCTTGAAGGTGCCGCCGAAGACATCGTCGAGATAGCGCAGCCGCGGCAGCGAGCGGTCCAGAACGGTCACGTCGGCGCCCATGCCGGCGGCGACGCGCGCCGCATGCGTGCCGACAACGCCGCCGCCGATGACCACTACCTGCGCCGGTCCGACCCCGGGTACGCCGCCCATCAAGACCCCCCGTCCGCCATTGGCCTTCTGCAGCGTCCAGGCACCCATCTGCGGTGCGAGCTTGCCCGCGACCTCGGACATCGGGGCCAGCAACGGAAGACCGCCCCGGTCGTCGGTGACGGTTTCATACGCGATGGCGGTGCAGCCAGAGGCCAAGAGGTCGTGAGTCTGTTCCGGGTCGGGCGCGAGGTGAAGGTAAGTGAACAACAGCTGACCGGCGCGCAGCATCTGGCGCTCCGGCGCCTGCGGTTCCTTGACCTTCACGATCATGTCGGCCCGGGCAAAGATCTCGTCGGCCGTGCCGACGATCTGCGCGCCGCCCGCTACGTAATCTTCATCGGCGAACCCGGCGCCGGTTCCTGCACCTTTCTGGATCAGGACATCGTGCCCGTGGCGCGCGGCCTCCTGTGCCGCGTTGGGGGTCAGGCCGACGCGGTACTCTTGCGGTTTAATCTCTGTCGGGCACCCGATTTTCATGACTCTCTCCCTTGGCTGGGGCAAGTTTGCGCCGGATGCCGCGCAAATGGATTGAAAAGATCGGTGGCCTTGAAGGGTGTTTGAAGTAATATCTTCGAGAAAACCGCGAGATCTTCGAAGAGTCTTCCGCCATGACCGAGCTGGACAATACCGACCGCCGAATCCTTGTAGCGTTGCAGAAATCTGGGCGGATGTCGAATGCGGAACTGAGCGAGCGCGTGAACCTGTCGCCGTCGGCCTGTCACCGCCGGGTCCAGCGGCTGGAGGCAGAGGGGGTGATTGCCAACTACGTGGCGCTTCTGGATCCGCGCAAGCTGGACCGGCCGTCGACGGTCTTTGTCGAGATCACGCTGAGCGGGCAAACCGAGGAGGTGCTTGACGCCTTCGAGCGGGAGGTTGCGCGGATCCCGGACCTGCTGGAATGCCATCTGATGGCGGGGACAGCGGATTTTCTGCTGAAGATCTCGGCGCGGGATACGGATGATTTCGCACGGATCCATCGCCGATATCTTGCCCGTCTGCCGGGTGTGGCGCAGATGCATTCGTCATTTTCGCTGCGTACGGTCTGGCAGACGACGGCGCTGCCGGTCTGAGTTGGATCAGCTCCGAATGCCCGGGTTTGAATTTGCGATGGCCGGGTCGTAGGGTTCGCGGGCGAACGATGGGCCGGATTGGCGATGGGCGAAGAGAACGACACCGACGAGACCGCGATGAAGGTCATCGAAGAGCACGAGGGCGCAGCGCCGTGGGTCGATCACGCGGCGCTGGGGGCGATGGTCGCCTCGTTGTTTTCCGTCGTCGGGGCCGTTCTGGCGGGGATTTCGGCCAACGAGGCCATCGTCGACCGGCAAGAGCAGATCGCCGACCTGCTGATTTCAGGGCAGGCGGTACTGGAGAACGAGATCCTGGGGCTGCTTTCGACGACGGCGCCGGGCGATGCATCCCCGCCCGAGCCGGTCCTGGCAGAGCGGCTGGACACACATCCGAACGCCGCGGCCCATGCGGCGGCCTTGAAACAGGAATCCGCCAGCGTTCTGCAGGTACACGAGCGCCTTGCGATCGGGGTGGCGGTGATGTCGGCCAGCATCACGCTGAGCGGGATGGCGGTTTTGGTGCGGCGGCGCAGTTTGTGGTGGGGGGCGGTTGCGATGGCGACCAGCGCGGCGGCGGTCATCGTTTGGGGGGCCGTGGATTTTTTTGCCTGAGAGGCCGAACGACGAAGGTCGTTCGGCGACAGGCTGCCGGCGGGCCGCTGTTGTGAACGGCCCGTGGCATGACGTGACTGCCTAGAGGCCCCAGTTCGCCTTTGTCGACTCGAAGAAGCCCTTGGCCTGTTTCACCTTCACCCAGTTATTGACGTAGTTGATCCAGACCTGATCGTCCTGCGGCAGCAGCATGGCAATAGGGGTCGGTGACCGCGGCTCGGTGCCGGGCACCTGCACGACGCCGTGCTTGGCCTTCAGCGTCGAGCCCTCGATATTCGAGGTGATGAAAACATCGGCCCGGCCCGCCAGAACCTCCTGAAAGCCGCGCGCCGGTGCTTCGACCACCTTGATGTCGGCGTCCGGGAACCACTCGCGCACCATCGCCTCGAACGTGGTGCCCAGCGTGGTGGCGACCTTGACGTCGGGTTTGTTGATCGAGTCGTAGCCATCGAACTGGCCGGCAAGATCCGGTGTGGTAAACGGCATGATCTCGACCGCGATGTAGCTTTCCGAGAAGCCTGCGACCTTCATCCGCGGCGGCGAGATCGAGGCCGAGCCGGTCATGTGGTACTTGCCGGCGACCACGCCGTTGACCAGAGTCTTCCAGTCGGTCGGCACGAATTCCACCTCGACACCAAGGTCGTTGGCCAACTCGTTGGCGACGTCGATGTCGAAGCCCTTGTAGCTGTTGGTGGCCGGATCGCGGACCGACATCGGGTTCCAGTCGCCGGTGGTGCCGAATTTCAGCACGCCGCTGTCAAGGATCTCGTTCAGCGCGGATTGTGCCAGCGCCGGTGCGGCTACGGCCAGGCTCAGCGCCCCCGCGGCGATCGCGGTCATCCAGTGTTTCATTGTTTGCTCCCTGTTGTCGCGCCCGGCGGGCGCCTGATTGATCCTTGAACTAGGGACTCATCCGCCCTTAACCTCAAGAAAAATCTTCCCCGCGGGGAGGAGCGGGGAGATCACATGGCCGAAACTGCCATCGAAATGATCGGCGTGAACAAGTGGTTCGGCGATTTCCATGTGCTCAAGGACATCGACCTGACGGTGGGCGCGGGCGAGCGTGTCGTGGTCTGCGGCCCGTCCGGGTCGGGAAAGTCGACGGTGGTGCGCTGCATCAACCGGCTGGAGGCGCATCAGCAAGGTACGATCCGCGTGGACGGGATCGAACTGACGGACGATCCCGGATCGGTCGCCGCGATCCGGTCCGAGGTCGGCATGGTGTTTCAGCAGTTCAACCTGTTTCCGCACCTGACGGTACTACAGAATCTGACATTGGGTCCAATGAAGGCACGCGGGCTGCCGCGAAGCGAGGCCGAGGACCGGGCGCGGATGTATCTGGAGCGGGTGAAGATCCCCGAGCAAGCAGAGAAACGGCCCGGGCAGCTGTCTGGCGGGCAGCAGCAGCGGGTGGCGATTGCGCGATCCTTGTGCATGGAACCCAAGGTGATGCTGTTCGACGAGCCGACCTCGGCGCTCGACCCCGAGATGATTTCCGAGGTGCTGGACGTGATGGTGGAACTGGCCGAGGAGGGGATGACCATGGTGGTGGTGACCCATGAGATGGGGTTCGCCCGCAAGGTGGCCGATCAGATGGTGTTCATGGATGCCGGCGAGATCGTCGAGACGGGCGCGCCGGCAGAGTTTTTCGAGGCGCCGAAATCGGCGCGCTGCCGGACGTTTCTCGGCCAGATATTGAGCCATTGAGGACCAGCGTCTTGCCAAGCGTTTTCCAATCCACCACCCACATCGGGCGTGACCCAGGGTCTCGCGCATCAAGCCGGGAGGCCCCGGGTCACGCGCGATGCGGGTGGCGCCCGGCCGTGCTGCTTGGATCGCTGCTGTTGCTCTCGGGCTGTTCCTCGTCCACCGCCTGGGGCTGGTACGTGATCAATCCGTGGACTCCGGCAGGCTGGACCAACGTCAAGTTCCTGATCGGCGGCATGGGGTCCACCATCCTGATTTCGATCATCGCCGCCGCGATTTCAATCGTGCTTGGCCTGATCGTCGCGCTGCCGGGCCTTTCGAACCGCTGGGGTATCCGGTTGATCAACCGGATCTATGTCGAATTCATCCGGTCCATCCCACTGCTGCCGATGCTGTTCTGGGTGTTCTACGGTCTGCCGATCGTCTTTCGCTCGATGGGGCTGAACATCCCAATCGATCCGTTCTGGGGCGCGATCATCACGTTGGCGATTTCCGACAGCGCCTTTACCGCCGAGATCTACCGTGCGGGCATTCAGTCGATCGCCAGGGGCCAGACCGAGGCGGCGCAGACGATCGGACTGAATTATGCCCAAACCATGCGCTATGTGATCCTGCCGCAGGCGGTCCGGCGCATCCTGCCGCCCCTGGCCAATCAGTTCATCTATATCGTCAAGATGTCGGCCTTCGCCTCGGTCATCGGGATGCAGGAACTGACGCGGCGCGCCAACGAACTGGTGGTCACCGAATACCGGCCGTTGGAGATCTACACGCTGCTGATCCTGGAATACCTGGTGCTGGTTCTGGTCATCAGCGCCGGCGTGCGCTGGCTGGAACGGCGCATGGGTTCGGACGAGAGGGGGTAGTGATGGATAGCAAGGGCTTTGTCCGAAATGCCTGGTACGTCGCTGCCCGGAGCGCCGATGTCGATCAGAGGCTGATGCCGGTGCGTTTGCTTGACGAGGCCATCGTGCTGTTTCGCGGCGCGAAGGGCGAGGCCATCGCGCTGGAAGATGCCTGCCCGCACCGCAAGCTGCCGCTCAGCCGCGGCAACCTGAAGGGCAGCACGGTCGAATGCGGCTATCACGGGCTGACCTTCGACGGGACCGGCGCATGTGTGGCGGCGCCGACCCAGGGCGACCCGATCCCGAAACGCGCGCGGGTGCGGTCCTATCCGGTCGAGGACCGCTATGGGTTTCTGTGGATCTGGATGGGGGACGGCCCGCCGGGCGAGATTCTCGACATACCGAATTTCGACAATCCGGCCTGGGGCAGAACCAAGCCGGGAGCGCTCGATATCGACTGTCACTACCTTTATGTCATCGACAATCTGCTGGACCCCAGCCATGTGGCGTGGGTGCATGTGACATCCTTTGCGGGCGCCGGCACCGACACGCGGCCACTGGACATCGAAGAGCTTGATGACGGCGTGGTTGTCTCGCGCTGGATCTTCGCGGAACCAGCGCCGCCCTATTACCGGCCGATGCTTTCCTTCGGCGACAACTGCGACCGCAAGCAGCACTATGAATGCCGCCTGCCGTCGACCGCGATCAACATGAGCGTCTATACCGGCGCGGGCGCCGGCGGGCCGGGCAGGCCCTATCCCGACGACGTGTTCCTGAACATTTCGTACAATTTCATCACGCCGGTGGATGCCGACCGGTCGCTCTATTTCTGGTTCCAGCATCGCAACTCCGACCCGGACAATGCCGAGCTGTCGGCGCGCATGTTCGCCGGTGCGACGACAGCGTTCAACGAGGACAAGGCGGTGCTGGAAGCGGTGCATCTCGGCATGAAACACCGCCGCACGCCCTATATGAACCTAGGCCTCGATGCCGGCGCGATGCGGTTCCGTGCGAAGGTGAACAAACGCATCGCGGCGGAGGCGTCAGTCGAAGCTTAGCCGCCCGCCCGGCCCGAGGCCGCAGTCTTGCGCCGGGGCGTCGAACAGCGCGCGCAGGCCGGGCGCGCCGTCCAGAATCCCGGCCGCGCCGGGCACCGTGTCGGGGCGGAACCGCCCGCGCTGCCACACTGCGATACCGTCGAACCGCACGGTCGGGTCCAGCACGTTCAGGCAGATCTCGCCCGGGGCATAGGCGCCGCAGGTGTGAAAATGCAAAAGCCGAGGATTGCCGAAGGCACTGCCGGTCCAGCGCGCGAAATTCTCTGACGCCGGTGCGGCGTAGCTGCATCCGGGGTGGATGCCGCCGTGCCAGGAATGGATGTAGGTTTCGTCGATGCCGTAACGGTCGGCCACCATGGTGTAATGCGCCTCTGCCCGCGCGACATCCTGCGGCAAGCCTTCAATGGCCGTGCGGCGCGTGCCCTCGAACACCACGGTCAAAACGCCGTCGATGCGGCAGGCATAGGGGTCGTAGTATTGCGAGCCGGTCCCGACCAGAAATCCGCGCACGGCGATCCGCCCGGAAAAGCCCTGCGCCGGGACCGGCGTGTAGACCAGTTGCGGAAACCGGATCGTATTGGTGTCTTGCGGTGCGGGTCCGACGGCGTCGACGCGCCCGCCGAAATCGGTTCCGTTTGCGCAGGTCACGCGTATCTCTCGTGCACCGGCAAGGGTGGCGTCAATCGCTGCCTTCAGTTTCACGAAGGCCCGGTAATCGGCAGTGCCGAATGGCGAGGCCAGCATCGGCGCATCCAGCGCATAGCTCACAACCGCCCGTGCATCCCCGATTGCCCCGGCGAACCGGATTTGATCACCCATGCGCGCGAGAAACACCGTCAGGTCCGCGCGGCGCATCTCTGCGGCGATCTCGGGGGGTGGCGCAGTGACCTTGGCAGAGAACGCGACCCCGCGCCGGACCACGCTCAGGCCGATGTCGAGCGCCTCTGCCGCTACCGCGTCGCAGATCGCCTGGTCATAATACCCGTGCGTCGCGGCTTCATGGACCAGCAGTACGCGGTCACCAGGCCTCAGGCCGCCGCAGTTGACCAGCATGTTGCGCGCGCCTTTACGCAAGGGGTCGGCGACATCTGCGATCGGTCCATACTCCCGTTTGGTCGCGATGCTAGTCCCGCCCCGTTCCCGTGAACAGCAGATTCCTGTGGCCGGGGCGGGCCGGCCTGCTGTATCGCGGATCCGGTATAAAAAGACCGGAGGACAAGATGAGCGCCTGGATCCGCATGATTTCCGACGACGAGGCCGACGACCGGCTGACCGCGTTGCTGGACAAGGCGCGCACGCCGCATGGCACGGTGGACACGGTGATGCGGGTGCACAGCCTGCGGCCTGCGACGATGGAGGGGCACGTGACGCTGTACCGGTCGGTCCTGCACAGCGACGACAACGTTCTGCCGTTCTGGTTTCTTGAGGTTGTGGCGAGCTATACCTCGATCCTGAACGACTGCACCTATTCGCTGACGCATCACTTCATGAATGTCCGCAACCTGTTGAAGGATCAGCCGCGGTCGGACCGGATCTTTGTGGCCCTCAAGGCGCACCGGCCCGAGGAGGAATTCAATGGCAAGGAACTGGCGCTGCTGCGCTATGCCGCCAAGCTGACCACGGATGTCGGCAAGATGGTGATATCGGATTTCGAGGCGTTGAAGATCGCCGGATGCGAGGATGGAGAGATCCTCGAGGTCAACCAGGTGGTGGCCTATTTCAATTACTCAAACCGCCTGCTGAACGGTCTGGGCTGCACCACCGAGGGCGATGTGGTGGGATACTACAAAGGCGATTGACCCGAATGTGCGGGCTGCGCCCGCGCCGGTTGCTCCCCTTCCTTGGCTGCGCCTGCGGCGGTGCCCCGTTGCCGTTGCTCGGCCGGTCAGAGGATCCCGGGCAGGTTGAGGTCATGGGCCTTGGCACAGGCAATCGCGTCGTCATAGCCCGCATCCGCATGCCGCATCACGCCCGTTGCCGGGTCGTTCCACAACACGCGTTCGATGCGCCGCGCGGCGTCCGGCGTGCCATCGCAGCAGATTACCATGCCCGCATGCTGGGAAAACCCCATGCCCACGCCACCTCCGTGGTGCAACGAGACCCAGGTGGCACCGGATGCTGTGTTCAGAAGTGCGTTCAATAGAGGCCAGTCGCTGACCGCGTCGCTGCCGTCCTTCATCGCCTCGGTCTCGCGGTTGGGCGAGGCCACCGAGCCACTGTCGAGGTGGTCGCGGCCGATGACCACGGGCGCCGTCAATTCGCCGCTGGCCACCATGTCGTTGAACGCCAGTCCCAGCCGGTGCCGGTCGCCCAAGCCCACCCAGCAGATGCGTGCGGGCAGACCCTGGAACGCGATTCGGTCGCGGGCCATATCGAGCCATTGGTGCAGGTGGGTGTCGTCCGGCATCAACTCGCGCACCTTGGCGTCGGTACGGTAGATGTCTTCGGGATCGCCGGACAGGGCACACCAGCGAAACGGGCCGATCCCGCGGCAGAACAGCGGACGGATGTAGGCCGGGACGAAACCGGGAAAGGCAAAGGCGTTTTCAAGTCCTTCGTCCAGCGCGACCTGGCGGATGTTGTTGCCATAGTCCAGCGTGGGCACGCCGTCGTTCCAATAGTCAACCATCGCGGCGACGTGGATCTTCATCGACGCGCGCGCCGCGGCCTCGACCGCCTTGGGATCGGTCTCTTGCCGGTCGCGCCACTCGGCGACGGTCCAGCCGATGGGCAGATAGCCGTGAACCGGATCGTGGGCCGAGGTTTGGTCGGTCAGAAGGTCGGGCCGGACGCCGCGGGCGCGCAGTTCGGGCAAAAGCTCTGCCGCATTGCCCAGAAGGCCGACCGATCGTGCCTCGCCCGCCCCGGTCCAGCGCTCGATCATCGTCATCGCTTCGTCGAGGCTGCGGGCCTTTTCGTCCAGATAACGGGTGCGCAAACGAAAATCGATGCGGGTCTCGTCGCATTCGATCGCCAGGCAACTCATACCGGCAAAGACGGCAGCAAGTGGCTGCGCGCCACCCATGCCGCCGAGCCCCGCGGTCAACAGCCACTTGCCGATCAAGTCGCCGCCATAGTGCTGGCGCCCGGCCTCGGCGAATGTCTCGTAGGTTCCCTGCACGATGCCTTGCGTGCCGATATAGATCCACGATCCGGCGGTCATCTGGCCGTACATCATCAAGCCGGCCTGATCGAGCGTGTTGAAATGGTCCCAGTCCGCCCAATGCGGTACCAGGTTGGAATTGGCGATCAGAACGCGCGGTGCGTCGGCATGGGTGCGGAAGACGCCCACGGGTTTGCCCGACTGCACCAGCAGCGTTTCGTCCGGTTCGAGGTCCCGCAGCGTCGCAACGATGCGGTCGAAATCGGCCCAGGTTCGCGCCGCGCGCCCGATGCCGCCATAGACAACCAACTCGTGCGGGTTCTCGGCCACGTCCGGATGCAGGTTGTTCATCAGCATCCGTATCGGTGCTTCGGTCTGCCAGCTTTTGGCGGTGATTTCAGGGCCGGTCGGCGGATAGACGTCGCGAAGGTTGTGACGGGGGTTGGTCATGGCTGTGCTTCCTTGGCGGTCTCGATCAGCGCGTCGAGCAATTCCTTGAGCCAGCGGCGCAATCGCACCGACTTTCGCTCGTTGCAGGTCCAGGGGGGCGCTTCGTCGGTCAGATATGTGCTTTGCGCGATCTCCATCTGGATTGCATGTACATTTGCATCCGGCCTGCCGTAGTGGCGCGTCGTCCAGCCACCCTTGAACCTGCCGTTCATGACCGAGGAAAACGGAGCGGATGAGGTGAGGTTCCAGGCGACCTCCTGGAACCTGTCACCACAGGAGGCGCCGTCATAGGTGCCCAGATTCAGGTCGGGCAGGGTCCCGTCGAACAGGTTGGGAATACGCGATCGGATCGAATGACAGTCGAACAGCAGCGCGACCCCGTGCCGTGCCCGGACCCGCGCCAGTTCTGCATTCAGAGCCTCGTGATAGGGGGCGTGGAACTTTGTCAGCCGCTCCTGCACATCCTTGTCATCCGGCGGGGCGCCCCAGATCGGCACTCCGTCGAAATCGGTCAGCGGCACCAGCCCGGTCGTTGCCTGCCCCGGATAGAGGCTTGCGCCGGTCGGGTCGCGATTGGCGTCGATCACGTAACGGTGGAAGGTTGCCCGTACGACACTCGCGGCAGGGATCAGCCCGGCGTAGAGGCGGTGGATATGCCAGTCGGTGTCGGCAAGGGCCCGCCCGGTTTCGTTAAGCCGCACCAGGATCGGTTCAGGGATATACGTGCCGGCATGAGGAAAACCCAGCACCAGCGGCAGATCACCCTTGGACAGCTCCACGGCATTCATCCCATTGCGCCCCAGCGCAAGGTTACGCCTGCCACCTCGGCGATGCTGCCGCTCGCGATCATCTCGGTTGCCGCTGTCAGGTCCGATGCCAAAAACCGGTCCTGTGTCAAGGCTGGCACTTCGGCCCGCACATGGGCGATCACCGCCTGCAGCCTGTCGCTGGTGCGCAAAGGGGCGCGGAATTCGACACCCTGGCAGGCGGCCAGCAACTCGACGCCCAGGATGCCGGCGAGATTGCGGTTCATAGGTCCCAGACGCCGTGCGCCATGGGCCGACATGCTGACGTGATCCTCTTGATTGGCGCTGGTCGGTGTCGAATCGGTGGAACACGGATTCGCCAGATGCTTGTTTTCGCTCATCAGCGCGGCGGCCGTCACCTCGGCGGTCATGAAGCCCGAATTCAGCCCCGCGTCGTGAGCGAGGAACGGCGGCAGATCGAAACTCAGCGCCGGATCGACCATCAGTGCGACGCGGCGCTGCGCGATCGAGCCGATCTCGGCAAGTGCCAGCGCAATCTGGTCCGCGGCGAACCCAACCGGTTCGGCATGGAAGTTTCCACCCGAAAGGATCTGGCCGTCGGGCAGCACCAGAGGGTTGTCGGTCACCGCGTTGGCCTCGATCTCGAGCGTGCGGGCGGCCATCCGCACCAGGTCCAGGCACGCGCCGGCGACCTGCGGCTGGCAGCGGATGCAATAGGGGTCCTGCACGCGGGCGTCGCCGTCGCGGTGGCTTTCGCGAATCTCGGACCCTGTCATCACCGCGCGGATCGCGTCGGCCACATCGATCTGGCCGGGCTGGCCGCGCAATGCCTGGATTTCGGGACGGAAGGGAGCGGTGGAGCCCATGATCGCATCGGTCGACAATGCGCCGGCCACCAGGCTGGCCGCCAGGTTGCGCCAGGCCCCGAACAGCCCTGCAAGCGCCAGCGCAGTGGAAAACTGGGTTCCGTTGATCAGCGCCAAACCTTCTTTCGGTCCCAGCACTACGGGCGTCAGACCGGCCCTGCGCAGCGCCTCCGACCCCGGTAGCAGCTGTCCGTCCACCTCTGCCGACCCCTCGCCGATTAATACGGCCGCCACATGCGCCAGCGGCGCCAGATCGCCGGAAGCCCCGACCGAGCCCTGTTGCGGTACCACAGGTATGACCCCGTGGGCGAATAGCTGTTCGATCAGATCGATGATCTCCCAACGCACACCGGAAGCGCCGCGCCCGAGCGATAAAAGCTTCAGCGCCATGGTCAGCCGCACAATGCCGTGGTCGGCCGCATCGCCGACCCCGCTGCAATGGCTCAGGACAAGATTGCGTTGCAGCGCCGAGGTGTCCCGGGCGGAAATCTTGCGGCTCGCCAGCTTGCCGAAGCCGGTATTGATGCCATAGACCGCCCCGTCCCCCAGCGCGGCCTGCACCACGACGGCGGCGGCTGCATCCACGGCCTTCCGGGCGGCCGGTTCCAGGCGGACGGGGTCGCGGCCCCGGTAGATGCGTTCCAGCGCCGCCAGATCGGCGCCGCCCGGTGTCAGGGTGATCATACCATCTGCCCCGCAAATATGCGCCGGTGCAGCCGGTTCACGCCAATGCCATAGGCCAGCTCGGCAGGATGGCTTGCGTCCCACACCGCCAGGTCGGCGCGCATCCCGGGTGCGATGCAGCCCCGGTCGGATAGTCCCAAGGCGCGGGCCGCATTGGCAGTCGTGCCGCGCAACGCCTCTTCGGGCGTCAGGCGGAACAACGTGCAGGACATGTTCATTGCCAAAAGGATCGAAGTCATCGGCGACGAACCGGGGTTGCAGTCCGTCGCCACCGCCATTGGAACGCCGGCCGCCCGCAGTGCGCCGACAGGCGGATCCTGGATTTCGCGCAGTGTGTAGAAGGCCCCCGGCAGCAGCACGGCTGCGGTTCCGGCCTGTGCCATTGCGGCCGCATCGGCCCGGGTGGCATACTCCAGATGATCGGCGGACAAAGCGCCGTACCGGGTCGCCAGCGCGGTTCCGCCCTGATGCGACAACTGCTCGGCGTGCAGCTTCACCGGCAGGCCGAGTTCTTGCGCAACCGCAAAGACCCGTTCAATCTGGTCCGTTGAGAAAGCGATGTGCTCGCAAAACCCGTCGACAGCGTCCACCAGCCCCTCGGCATGGGCTTGTCGCAGGGCGGGCAGGCAGACATCGTCGATATAGGCGTCGGGATCGGTCCCCGCCGGGGCGGCATGCGCGCCGAGGAAACTCGTGACCACCGAGACCGGGCGCGCCCGCGCGATCCGCCGGGCTGCGCGGAGCATTCGCAGCTCGGTCTCCAGGTCGAGCCCGTAGCCTGATTTAACCTCAATCGTGCCGACGCCTTCGGCAAGCATGGCGTCGACCCGCGTGAGTGCCGAGACCAGCAGATCATCCTCGGACGCCGCCCGCGTCGCCTTGACCGTCGAGACGATCCCGCCGCCCGCGCGTGCAACGTCCTCGTAGCTTGCGCCGTTCAGCCGCATCTCGAACTCGGTGGCCCGGTTGCCGCCGAAGACGACGTGGGTATGGCAATCGATCAAGGCGGGCGTGACCAGTCGGCCATTCAGTTCGACCGTGCTGCCCGTATCGGGTGCCTCGACGCGCGGCCCGATCCAGGAAATGCGTCCTCCTGAGATGAAGATCGCCGCATCGTCGATCAGGCCGTAATCGGCGCGATCCGCCTGCAATGTGGCGGCCTTGAGGTCGGTCAGAAGGAAATTGCCCGGCATGGCAGGTACCCGGTTGTGCGGGACGACGAGCTATTATGTCTATACTTAATTTGACGAGTCAATGGAGCATCTGCGCGGTCCCGAACACCGTCGAGGTGAAAGCCTGCGGAGGTTCAGATCCGCTTTTCCGCCAGAGATTGATGTCGTAACGAATTGATATAATATCTTGATTTCCAAGATTCCTGACAGGGGCTGCCGACTCTGGATGCGAAGGATTGGCGGATTCATACTCACACAACACAAGCTGACACACGTTTGGACAGGCGCACGCCGTAGCCGAAAAGCACTCGATTCTTGGGGGAAAGTTCACCTTTATAAGCGTCCAGGAAGTCCCGCCCGGTAGGTTCGGTGTACCTGGGCGTAAGAAACACCGGGTCAGCACGAAAGACCGACGCCTGGCGTCTGCCAGGGAAGTCGCGGAGGATCGGTTCTTCGGGTTGCGCGAAAAGCTGCGCCACGGCGAACTGTTGAACGAAAAACCCCTTCGGCATGCGGCAGAGCAATTAAAGCGCGAATATGAGGTGTCGACTGAAGGTGAACCGAATTCGGTTTGGGTCAAAGACCACTATTCCGCCGCGTAGGCCGCTGCGACGCTACCGGCGATGTCGCCCTTGCCTGCGATCTGCGAAGGCCGGCGACGGCGGAATTTACCGGCGTCCTCAGGGTGACCGACCATCCACGCAGCAAAAGATTGCGGGCCATCGACATGCCTCGCTCTTCAGGACTAATCACCCAAAATGATGTCGCTCAGTCCGGTCGGAGTATACTCGTCAGAGGTCGTAAATACTGGATGGTCCGGCATCAAATAGGCTGCGAGCGCGTTCAAGTCGCCGAGTGTCATTTGCTCGCCATGTAACGCAATGACGGCAATTCCCGCTTTCATCGCCTCCTCGTACTCTTTGGAATCGTAGGTTTCTGGCCACTCTCGATAAACCGCCTCCTCCGTTCTTTGGACGGTCGTAGCCGCTTCGGATATGTCGTTGATGCAATTCACGCCGCAGTCATCGCCCGGAACAAGGCGGATCCATTTCTGCGACCCGAGCAGAACGCCCAGATACATGATCTGGGTTTTTGCTCTGGGTACACCGAGATCTTGAAGCATGTCATGGAACACACGTTGCGAAGACCACCACGACCTTACCCGGTTCTCGGGATAGGTATAGTGGTCATGAATGACCGCGGCCTTGATATAGGATGGATCAAACGGCCGCCCGACAAAGGGCTGCGCCCATTCAGGGATCGATGCTCCATCGGTGGTTCCCGACTGAATCTCGGCACCGGCACTGGTATCGCGTTTCGATGCGAGCCAAACGAGGGAATATGGGTCAGTATAGCGCAGGTCATTTGCAAGAAAGCACTTTCGGGTTTCTTCGCAACCTTCGGGATAGAATGCGAGTTCACCTTCAAACCCCGATAGCGGAATATCGGGTTCCGCATCGGCAATGAACCCATAGATCCTTTCGATTGTCTCAACGTCGCAGGGCGAAATCGCACTGCGTTGTCCCATGTGTTTTGGGTCGCCGGCGAAGTCACCGCCCGGCTCCGCAAGCGCAGTGATCAAGAACGATCTATTCTTGTCGGTTTTAGCGTAGTGCATGATCGAATCGTAGCAATACGGACCGGAATCCTTGAACTCGTTTGGATCAGCGCGGAACTGGGCCTTCATTTTATTGGTCGCGGCGGCGCTGAACGCGACCTGGACAAATCTGTCCCGATCGAACCGGGTCTGTTCGTGGTGCAATCCGAGGGCATGCCCGATCTCGTGAGCGATGTTGCCCCATTGGCACCAAGTCGCCAATTGTATTTTCCTCGGACCCGACGATGGGTAGCCGATCCGCGTCTGGCAGGAGTTCTGTTCCGGGTGATCGAAGAAGAGCAGATAGGCGCCCTTGGGCCGCCTCAGTTCTTTGAACTGAATATCGGTCTTTTGTTCCCATGCCCGAATAGCTTGCCGCACGCGGGGGATCCAGGATGAAGGGACGCTTGCGTCGATGATATACGGCACGCGGCCGTCCGGCCACCGCAGCCTTTCATCGCGAGCTACCAGGCCGAAAAGCTCTGTGCTGGTTTGGGCGAGGCCTTGCAGAGACAGATCAGAGCTTTCGGACAGCTCCCACAGGGTCTCGGCCCGTCCGAGGATGATATCACCCTGATAGATTGCGTTCCCTGCGTCGTCGGTAACGAAGGATATGCTGCGCAGTTCTCCCTCGATACGCAAATCGACTGTCTCTAGCTGTCCCGAGGTCTCGACGAAGCGAAGTTCATCGGCTGCATCCGACAGTTGAAATCCCTGTGCAACGGCGCTGACGGTCCAGGTCAGCGCGAGGCCCACTGCCAATAGTACCCGTTTCATCATTCAATACCCCTGTTGAAAGCGAACTTAATGTCGGCAACATCTTCAAAGCGAACGGTTTCCGGCCGACTTTCCGTTTCGATGACGAGCGTGCCGGAAGGCTTCAACCTGCATTCGTCGGTCGACATCAGACTGTTCGGCCCCATCGTGTCGGTCCATCCCTCTGGCTCACCATCGTCGTCGGAATCCGGGACGAGGAAAAAGCGAAGCAGGACGCGTTTTTCCGCATGGCCGTCTTCGCAAAGGCTGACCGTACTGATGTCGTCACTGGCCGAGAGCGCGGTAATCCGTCCGACGTAGCGGACGGGTTCGGCATCCGGCTCGGCGGGATGCAGGGTGACGATATCGTCATAGACCTGCATCGCGGCGATCGGATTGAGCACGCGTCCAAAGCCCACCTTCGCCTGCTCGATCGCTGGGTCGATGTCGGCGGATGCCAGCAAGCGGGCCCGTATCCATGGCGACGACATACGTCCACGCGGCAGAACGGTGCGCACCGCCGCGGCGACATACGAGACGATGGGCGCCGCGAAAGACGTGCCGTTGAAACTTTCGACTTCGTATGTCCCCTCAAGCGTGGGCTTTACGGCTGAGACCCGGCAGCCGGGCGCAGCAAGAAGCACCGCATCCTCTCCGAAGTTCGAAAACCATGCCAGTTTTTGGGGGTCCGATGCGACGTCCGAGCCCGCTACGACGAGGATATTCCAACCTCCTCCGTGCCCGGCATCTCCCCACATCTGAGGCGTCAAACCGGCTTTCCGGACCGATTGCCCCCGAGGCCTGTCGTTGTTGCCCAGGTTTCCGGCTGCAACGACGAGCAGCGCCCCGGTCGAGTTCAGAAGCGTTTCGCGGAGCTCTTTGAGACGAGCTTCGTTTTCGTCCCGGGTTCCAAAGCTCATGTTGACGATATGCGCGCCGTAGTTGCGCGCGACGTCGGGAACGCTGGCGACCAGTTCGTAGACGACTTTCCCTGCTTGAACCTTCTCCCTGTAGATCGGCCGCGACGACACGGTGATTGGCAACGTGTCCGAGCCCAGGAGATCCATGAGGCCGGGTCCACCCATCGCCAGGCTCGTTACAGCCGTTCCATGTGTCAGTTTCTCAAACATGCTTTCGGACATGCCTGTCATGCTCTCGGCATTGGCGTGATGTGTGCGGGCCGGAACCATTGACCAGTCTGCGCCGGCAAAGCGCTCTGCCTCGAACCGCGCAAATCCGCCATCGAGAACCATCAACTCGGTCCTGTTGGGCGTCTCACTGAGGGATTTTTTGCGCTCAATGGCCTCGAGAACCGCATTGCGAAATACGCTCTGAAATGCCTCGGTTTCCCAGTTGATCAGAGCGCCCTCGCCGCACCGGTTCGTCCCTTCCCCATCGACCTTATCAAAGACATTAAGAAACAGCGTAAGCTTGGGAGGGGGTGTTTCCTCAATTTCCTCCAGCGCCACCTCGTCGGGAACGTCCATCCCTGCCGCCACCGGGATCTGTGCGGTCGGATCGATCCGTTCCGCGGTCAGCATTGGGACGTTGGCGAAGATACCATAATCAGCGTTCACGCGTTGCGACGGATTGAGCATACGGAAGATCTCGGCATCCGGCGATTCCAGATACAGGAACGCGCCAGAGGCCTCTTCACTGCAATAGGCCGGATTGCTTTGACAAATGGACCCCCACAGTGGAACCTCGCGGACACGCGGGACGTCCTGCTCTGCAGCTATCGCACGATTGACGTCCCGGATGATCCGGCTCACCTCTTGAGTGCCCATTCCCTGGAGCGCAGTTTCCAACCCACTTCGAGTTGCGGTCGGATCAACTCCGCCCAAGATCAATTCATTGGCAACCGCAAAGCCTTCGTAGGCGATGCGGCTGCGATCCTGCGGGTCGACCTGCGCTGCATTGAATCGATTTCCAAAAACCTGCGCGACGTCCAAATCGTCGCCGCTGGGTAAAAACTGCCAGGGAATGTCGGGCTGCGGCTCCATGGTGACAAAGTGTCCAGTGAAATTCGCGCGCGGAACCATGTTCAGCATAGCAATTTCCGACAGATCGTCCCGTCTGCGCCACGGCCGAGCAGCCTCGACTTGCTGATCGGCGAGGCTCAGATCCGTTTGCGCGTATTCCGTGATCGTGTCGCCTGCGGAAGGCAGGCGTCCCACGATACGAACCTCTTGTTCGTCGGGCAGGCATGCCGGAACCGTCGTTGTCTCCGCCTCAACGCGAAACCCGCCATTTTCGTTGACCGTGCCGCCTTGAATCTCGATGGCATGTTCAAAGACCCTAAGATTGTTGGGAGAGACGTGACCGCAACTCTCCCGCACCAGATCTTCGATCTGGCCCGATGTTCGCAATGTGGACGATTGCACCGAATTCTCAGCAATGAACTCGACGACAGCTTGCGAAAGGTCGTTGTCGATTGGAATGTTCGCGACGAGACTCTGTGCATGGCAAGCACAGAAAGTGCTCAGACTACAAAGCGCAGTTAACGCCGTATGTGCGAACAGGCTGCGCAAAGGAAAGACCCCAAGGCATTGGCACTTTTGAATGCTACGATGGCTTTGGGCCCACTTCAACTCTTTTGCCATTTTCGTGGCATCACGCTCTCCGACTTGCATCACGCTGGATAGCGCTACTGGTCTGTCCCATACCGCCCAATTCGGGAGAACTCAGAGTTGCGGAGATTCTATGCGCCAGCTGCCCTATTGATCCGGTGAAACACCAATCCGCAGTGCGACATGCAACGTAGGCATTGGCCGGCCCCCGCGTGTCGCCGCGAGGAGGGCGGATGCCCGGCCCCGCCAGGCGACCCGGCCCTTTTAGCCGAGGCCGCGTAGATCAAATCAAGCGTGTCCGAGCCGACCGACAGGGAAAAGAGATGGGGTCAAGTTGCAAAACGCGGCGACACGTCGGGGATTTTCGTTCTTTTATCATTGAGCCGATTGGTTGGGCCCTGGCAATTCCATGCGGTCTTTGTGACCGGCGCATTGATCGGGATGACGGATCGTTTGGGCGGCTCAGGCGACCTCGCGCGAAGACGCCTGAAGGTCGAAGGCGGCGGTCATAAGCTCGCGGGTATAGGCCGTCTGCGGGTTGGTGAAGATCGCCTCGGCCTCGCCCGCTTCGACGATGTCGCCACGCCGCATCACGATGACCTTGTGGCTAAGCGCACGCACAACCTTCAGGTCATGGCTGATGAACAGATAGGCAAGACCGTGTTTGCGCTGCAGATCGCGCAACAGCTCGACAATCTGCACCTGCACGGTCATGTCGAGCGCGGATGTCGGTTCGTCCAATACCAGAAGCTTCGGCCGCAGGATCATCGCCCGTGCTACGGCGATGCGCTGGCGCTGGCCGCCGGAGAACTCGTGCGGGTATCGGAACATGGTGGACGGGTCCAGCCCGACCTCTTCCATGATGTCGGCGACCAGGTTGCGCTTGGACTTGTGGCTGTCGATCTTGTGGACGCCAAGTCCCTCGGCGATGATTTCCTCGACGGTCATCCGGGGGCTGAGCGATCCGTAGGGGTCCTGGAACACGATCTGCATGTCTCGCCGAAGGCCGCGCATCTCGCGTCCGCGCCTTCTGTGAATCGCCTCGTCCATGAAATGGATCGGACCCTCGGAAGAAATCAGCCGCATGATCGCCAGCGCCAGCGTCGTCTTGCCCGATCCGCTTTCGCCGACGATGCCCACGGTTTCCCCGGCCCTGACCTGCAGGCTGGCCGCGTTCACCGCCTTGATATGACCGACGACCCGGCGCATCAGCCCGCGGTGGATCGGGAACCAGATGCGCAGGTTTTCCGTGCGGGCGATTTCCCTGGCATCGTCGGGCACCGGATCGGGCACGCCGGCCGTCTCTGCGCCGAGGAGCTTCTTGGTGTAGGCGTGCTGGGGATTGTCGAAGATTTCGGCCGTCACCCCCTGTTCGACAATCTCGCCGTTTTGCATCACGCAGACCCGGTCGGCGAACTTGCGCACGATGCCCAGATCATGGGTGATGAACAGCAGGCTCATATCCTCGGTCTTCTTCAGGTCCGAGAGCAGATCGAGGATCTGCGCCTGAATGGTCACGTCGAGCGCCGTGGTCGGTTCGTCGGCAATCAGAAGGTCGGGGCCGTTGGCCAGCGCCATGGCGATCATCACCCGCTGCCGCTGGCCGCCGGAAAGCTGGTGGGGATAGGCCTTCAGGCGCGATTCCGGATCGTGGATGCCGACCTTCTCCAGCAGTTCCACGATCCGTTTGCGGGCGGGGTCACCGGTCAGCCCCTGGTGCAGGGCTAGGGATTCCATGATCTGCTTTTCCAGCGTGTGCAGCGGGTTCAGCGAGGTCATGGGTTCCTGGAAGATGAAACTGATGTCGTTACCGCGCACGTCCATCAGCATCTTTTCGTCCGCACCCACCATCTGTTTGCCGTCATAGGTGATCGAACCGGCAATCGTGGCGCTGTCGGGCAGAAGCGATACGGTGGACAGCGCAGTCACGGACTTGCCCGAGCCGGATTCACCCACCAGCGCAACGGTCTCGCCCTTGCCAACGCTGAACGAGACCGACTTGACCGCGTCGATGGTGCGGCCGTCCTGTCGGAAGCTGATGCTGAGGTCTGTGACGTCGAGCGTGGCGCTCATTGGAATGTCTTTCGTGGATCGAAGGCGTCGCGGATACCCTCGAAGATGAAGACCAGAAGCGACAGCATGATGGCGAAGGTGAAAAACGCGGTGAAGCCGAGCCACGGCGCCTGCAGGTTCTGCTTGGCCTGAAGCGTCAGCTCGCCCAGGGACGGGGCCGAAGACGGAAGGCCGAAACCAAGGAAGTCGAGCGAGGCCAGCGTGCCGATCGTGCCGGTGATAATGAAGGGCAGCATGGTCAGCGTGGCCACCATGGCATTTGGCAGCATATGGCGGAACATGATCACCCAGTTCGACACGCCGAGCGCCTTGGCCGCGCGCACGTATTCGAAGTTCCGGGCGCGCAGGAACTCCGCGCGCACCACGCCGACCAGCGCGGGCCACCCGAACAGGGCCGTCAGAAACACCAAGAGCCAGAATCCGCGCCCGAGAATCGCGAACATGATGATGATGATATAAAGTGATGGGGTGCTGACCCAAATCTCGATCAGCCGCTGGAACACCAGATCCAGCCAGCCGCCGAAATAGCCCTGCACCGCGCCCGCGATGATGCCCACGAGGCTGGCGATGCCGGTGACGATGATGGTGAACAGGATCGATAGCCGGAAGCCGTAGATCACCCGCGCCAGAACGTCGCGCGCGGTGTCGTCCGTTCCAAGCCAGTGCTTTGAATCCGGGGCCGAGGGCGCGGTGCCGTCGATGTCGTTGATCGTATTGTAGCTGTAGGGAATGAGCGGCCAGAGCAGCCAGCCCTTGTCGATTTCGACACCGTCGACCACGCCGTCACCGGCATCCTCGATGATGCCTTCGGGGTCGTCGAAACAGTCTTCCAGCCCGCCCGAGACGATCAGGCATTGAACCTCGATATCGGAATAGACCGCCTCGGTCTGAAAATCGCCGCCAAAGGCCGTTTCCGGATAAAAGCTGAAGATCGGCGTGTAATAGCCGCCCTTGTAGTTCACCAGAATCGGTTTGTCGTTGGCGATGAACTCGGCGAACAGCGACAGGCCGAAGAGCACGCAGAAAATAATCAGCGACCAATAGGCGCGGCGGTTGCGGGTGAAGTTGCGCCAACGGCGCTTGTTCAGTGGCGACAAAGTGAACGGCCCCTTGCGCGCGCCGGGCAGCACGTGGGCGGGTCGAGGCACGTTCGGGTCGCCATGCTTGGGCTCGGGGGTCAGGTGCGGATCGGTCAGTGCCATCTATCCCTCCCGCGTGCCGAAATCGATCCGGGGATCGACGAAGACGTACATCAGGTCGCTGAGGATCCCCACGACAAGGCTGATCAGTCCAAAGACGAAAAGCGTGCCGAAGATAACCGGGTAGTCGCGGGCAACGGCTGCCTCGAACCCAAGGCGGCCGAGCCCGTCGAGCGAAAAGATCGTCTCGATGATGATCGAGGCGCCGAAGAACACGCCGATGAACAGCGACGGGAATCCGGCGATGACAATCAGCATGGCGTTGCGAAAGACATGGCCGTAGAGCACCCGCCGTTCCGACAGGCCCTTCGCTTTGGCTGTGATCACGTATTGCTTCTTGATTTCGTCGAGGAAGCTGTTCTTGGTCAAGAGAGTCAGCGTGGCGAAGCTTGAAATCGTCGAGGCCAGAACCGGCAGGGTTATGTGCCAGAAGTAATCGGCGATCTTCCCCAGCATGCTGAGGTCTTCGAAATTATCCGAGGTCAGGCCGCGCAGGGGGAAGATCTTGTAGTACGACCCGCCCGCGAAGAGCACCAGAAGCAGGATAGCGAACAGAAAGCCTGGGATCGCGTAGCCGACGATGATCGCCGAGGACGTCCAGGTGTCGAACGGCGTGCCGTCCTTGACCGCCTTTCGCACGCCCAGCGGGATCGAGATCATGTAGGCGATCAGCGTCGACCAAAGCCCGAGGGTGATCGATACCGGCAGCTTCTCGATCACCAGATCGACGACGCTGACGGACCGGAAGTAGCTTTCGCCGAAATCGAAGCGGATGTAGTCCCACATCATCAGCAGGAACCGCTGCAGGGGCGGTTTGTCGAAGCCGAACTCGCGTTCCAGTTCCTCGATAAATTCCGGCGGCAGGCCGCGGGCGCCCAGATAGCCTTCGTCGCCGCCGGTCTCGGACGCGCCGGCATCCGACCCGCCGGCGATCCCCTCGAACACGTCACCGCCGCCTTCGAGACCGGCGATGATCTGTTCGATCGGCCCCCCGGGGACGAATTGGGTCAGCGTGAAATTGACGATCATGATCCCGATCAGCGTCGGGATCACCAGCAAGAGTCGCCTGAGAATATACGCGCCCATGTTGCCGTTGCCTGCCCCAGCGCCCTAGAGCTTGCCTGCAGCCCTCAGGGCTTCGCCCTTCGCGGCATTGTACCACCAGAAGTCGAGATTCCCCAGGGAATAGGGCGGCAGCGGGTCGGGGTATTCGTACATGTCGTAATATGCCACCGTGTGCGCATTCTTGTTCCACTGCGGGATCCAGAACTTGTAGGCACGCAGGACCCGGTCCAGGGCCGAGATCGCGACGTTCAGTTCGTCCTGGCTTTGCGCGCCCAGCACCACCTCGATCAGGTGGTCTACCGCCTCGGACCGGAAGCCTGCCTTGTTGAAGGTCGAGCTGTCCGCCGTCTCGGACCCGAAATACTGCCGTAGTTCGGTGCCTGGGATGTACGAGGTCTGCATGAAGCCCGTGACGATGTCGAAGTCATAATTGGGCGGCCGTTCCCGGTTGGTCATCTGGGCGTTGTCGACGAATTCGTGCACGGCATCGACGCCCAGCCGCTTGAGGTTCTCGACATAAGGATTGATCACCCGATTGAAGGTCTGGCTGTCGTTCAGGATGGTAACCTGCAGCAATTCTCCGTCCGAGTTACGCCGCATCCCGTCGCCGCCCACGGTCCATCCCGCCTCGTCCAGCAGCGCAGACGCCTTGCGCAAAGCCTTGCGGTCCAGTTGGCGCCTGGCGCCCGACACGTGCTGATCATACGCCTCGGCATCCAAAACGCCGGGGGGCAGTTTGTCGGCAATGGGTTGCAGGATTTCCAGTTCGGACGCACTGGGCATCCCCGTCGCCGCCAGGGGGCTGTTGTCCCAGAAGGAATTCACCCGGTCGTAAAGGCCGTAGAAAAGCGTCTCGTTCGACCATTCGAAGTTGAACATAAGCCCGATGGCCTCGCGTACCCGCGGGTCCTGGAATTTCTCGCGCCGGAGGTTGATGATAAAGGCCTGGCCGGTGGCCTTGTCGCCATGCGGGATCTCGGCCTTTAAAACCGACCCGTCCTCGATTGCGGGAAAGTCATATCCTGTGGCCCAGATCTTGGACGATGCCTCGTTGCGGAAGGTATAGCTGCCGCCCTTGAAGCCCTCGAACGCGGCGTTGTAGTCGGCGTAATACTCCAGCCGGATACGGTCGAAGTTGCTGCGTCCGATATTGATCGGCAGATCCTCGCCCCAGTAGTCCGGGTTGCGGGCGTAAACCGACGTCTGTCCGATCTCGATCTTCTCCATCACATAAGGTGCGGATCCAAGCATCGGGGTCAGAAAACTTTCCTCAAGGTCCAGCCCGTTCTCGATGTAGTGCGCCTTGGCAAACACCGGGATCGCGCCAACGTCCTGCGGCAGGTCACGAGTCGGGATGCCTTCGTTGAAGGTGAATTTCACGGTGTATTCATCCAGTGCCTCGACCTTTTCGACCTTCTTGGACAGCTGGGTGCGGAAGCTGTTCAGCCCCTTGGTCAGGAACGTTTCGTAGGAAAATAGAACGTCGTCCGACGTCATCGGCGAGCCGTCCGAGAAGGTGATATTCCTGCGCATGTTGAAGATCACCCAAGACCGGTCCTCTGGATATTCCAGCGTCTCGCATAGCAGGCAATAGGCCGCGCCGATTTCGTCGGCCGTGCCTGTCAGCATGGTCTCGAAATGTGCCGAGGCCAGACGCTCGGCCCGGCCCTTGATCGAATAGGGGTTCATCGAGTCAAAGCCGCCAAAGGCCCAGATCGAAATCTCGCCGCCCTTCGGCGCGTCGGGATTCACGTATGGCAGGTGCGGGAAGTCGGCCGGCAGGTTCAACTCGCCGAACGTCGATATGCCATGCGACTTGATTGTGTCCGCCTTGGCCACCGCCGCCATCAGCGCCAACGCGAGGATCGTAAAGGGCAGGGCCATCATCAGCTTGAACCGCGAACGCTGCTGGGCGCTGCGGGTCTGGGCCACGGCGTGGGGCTGGCGGTTATGCATGACGGTCCTCCGGTCTGCTCTTATTCTAGGCGCACTCTGGGTGCTGTTGCGTCAAGGTAAGCAAAAAAGGCCGAAAGTCGAACTTTCAAGCCGATGTGTCGCTTCATCACGTGCCTTTGAGGCTTTGAAAGCAAAAGCCGCCCCGATACCGGAGCGGCTTGCAGGCCCGGATCCAGGCGCAATCTAGCCGTCGAGCGAATCGAGCCAGGCGATCAGGTTGGCGCGGTCTTCGACGTCGGACATGCCCCGGTAGACCATCTTGGTGCCCGGCGCGTATTCCTTCGGGTTCTCCAAAAAGCCGTTCAACTCTTCCGGGCCCCAGGTTTCGGCAACTGCCACGAGGTTACCGGAATAGCTGAACCCGTCGACGGACCCGACAGAGCGTCCTACGACGCCGAAAAGATGCGGGCCGGTTCCGTTGGCACCATCTTCGACTTTGTGGCAGGACCGGCAGGCACGGAACAGCCCTTCGCCTTCGGCAGGATCGGCGGACGCGAAGACCGTGGCGAAATCCACTTCTTCCTCGGCCATCTCCTCGCCTCCGTGATCGCCGTCACCGGTGTCGATGGTGTAGGCCTGGTGGTGGTCGTCGCCGTGGCCGCCCTCACCGCCGTGATAGACGATCTCGGCCACCCAGCCCCCCAGGAGAAAGACCAGGAACATACCGCAGAAGCCGCCTATGATCTTGGTCATTGTCATCGTGTCGAACATGTCGCGCGCCGTCCCGTGTAGAAGTCGCCGTTATCTACCCGCTTCCGTCCGCCCGGTTCAAGGTATATCAGACGCGACCAAACGCCCTTGGGGGCGGCGTTCTGACACGGGGTTCAACATGACCGGACGCATCGCGTTTCAAGGCGAACCGGGCGCCTATTCGCACCAGGCCTGCCGCGAGGCCCGGCCGGACATGGAGGCGGTGCCCTGCCGCAGCTTCGAGGATGTGATCCAGACCGTGGTGTCGGGCGGGGCCGACGAGGCGATGCTGCCGGTCGAGAACACGACCTATGGCCGGGTCGCCGACATCCACCGGCTGCTGCCGGAATCGGGCCTGCACATCATCGACGAGGCCTTTGTGCGGGTTCACATCAGCCTGATGGCGATGCCCGGCGTTCCGCTCGATCAGGTCGAGCTTGTGCGCGCCCATCTGGTGCTGTTGCCGCAGTGCCAGGCATTCCTGGACCGGCACGGCATTCGTGGCGAGGCGGCGGCCGACAGCGCCGGCGCCGCGGCCGAGATCGCCGAGCATCAGCACCGCACGGTTGGTGCGCTGGCTTCGGATCTGGCGGCCGAGATCTACGGGCTGAACATCCTTGCGCGCCATATCGAGGATCACGCGCACAACACCACGCGGTTCCTGATCATGTCGCAGGACGACGATATGTCGCGGCGCGACGACACCATGATGACCACCTTTGTGTTCCGCGTGCGTAACATTCCCGCGGCGCTTTACAAGGCGATGGGCGGGTTCGCCACGAACGGTGTGAACATGACCAAGCTGGAAAGCTACATGGTCGACGGTTCCTTTACCGCCACACAGTTTTACGCCGATATCGAGGGCCACCCCGATGACCCCGCCGTGGCGCGGGCACTGGAAGAACTGGGCTTTTTCACCGACTATCTGAAAATCCTCGGCACCTACCCGGCCGACCAGCCGCGGAGCTGACCGCTGCCGCGACGCGGCGTCTCGGCGCAAGGCGAACCTGTCCGTGTCAAAATATCCAAGTCCAAGCGCCGGTCACCCCATGCGGTCCGAGCGGCAATGCCAGCAGACCGGCAACGCGTAACTGCCGGGTGCTCAATTCGGGCCAGCGGCCGCCGGACTGCCGAACCTGCAGGACGAGCGAAGCGGTAAGGATGACAAACCCGATGGTCACCCATCGCCCGTGGTCTATGCCGAGGAGGTTCAGCGCCAGCGGGCTTAGCGCGGCCATCCAGATCGGGTCGAACCGAGGTTCGCGGGCGTGCGACGTCCGGACCAGCAACGCCAGCAGAATCGCCCAGTACCCTGCCAGAACCGCCACCTGGTACCAAGGCAGGTCCCAGCCTATTTCGATCAGCCCGCGCTGCCAGACATAGGCGCCAGTGCCGATCTGCAACATCGCCGCAGAGGAGGAACTGCCGTAAAGCAGCACTGCCAGGGTGGCGATCCCGGCCGCAAGCGCCACCTGCGCGGCCGCTGCGGCGCGCCGTTCGGGCGGGTTGGACTGCCATGCAAGCGCAACGGCCAATGGAGCCGCGTAAACCGCGAAGGCCTCGTGAATCAGAATACCTGCGGCACAGGCGGCTCCCGCGGCCCAGGCCCGACCCTGCAGCACCAGCCAGAGCGCTCCGGCGAGGATGAAGTAGTTCGGGAGATCGAACCGCCCGTAGTCATGGGCGATCTGCACGACGCCCACGCTGCCAACTGCAAATGCCGCCCGCAGAATGGTCGGCAGATTGCCCGTTTCGTCGTGGGGCAGAACCTTTCGTGCGAGCCAGATTGCGCCCGCGAAGCCCAGAACGTTCATCCCGACCATCATCCAGAACGCCCAAAGTTCCGGTTGCTCCACCGCCTGCAACAGTGGCCGAAAAACCGTGCCTAAAAGCGCCCGTTTGGCGAACCCGTGGTCGGGGTAGCTGACAAAATACTGGGTCAGGCTGTTCGACCGCAGCTGCCAGAGCGGTCCGGTATGCAGAATCATCTCGGCCAGTCGTTCGCCCCACGCGATCAGATAGGCCAGGCAGGCGAAGGCTGTGAAATGGCGCGATACGAAGACAGTGGCGCGGATCATCCGGCGTTGCGGTACTTGCCTTCGATGTCCTGTGCGTATTGCCAGACCCGGTTGGCGAACCGCTTGTTGATGTTGGACTTGGCGAATTTCAGCGACTGCACCAAAAGCCGCGCCGATAAGGATTGCGGCTTTAGATCCACCGCCACCTGCAGCCTCGTCCGTCGCGGCGAAAGGGCCAGAAGTTCCACGTCAATCGCGCTGTGCAGGCCTCCGATCCGGCTGTCGACACGAAAGCTGTTGGGGGGCGTGAATTGGACGATACGCGCCTCGACCTCGCGCTCTTTGCCGCGGAACCGGAACTTCAGGAACCACTCGGATCCAACGCCGATCCGGTCCAGATTGTCGCGCCGGGTTACTTCGGCTCCGCGCCGCAATGCCTGACGCTCGAATCCGTCGAAGTCGCTTGCCGCAGCGAAAACGTTCTCGATCGGCGCCTCGATATCCTCGCGTGTGGTGAACCGCATGGGCCTGCTCTGCCTCTTGCCTGTGGTTTGGAAATGCCTGCTTGGGCTCAGTCTAACCGGTCCGCCAACCAATTTCGAAGAAGGAAATGCGCAATTGCGCCCTTCCGGGCCGGTTTGATCGTCTCGCTGTTGCCCGCAAACACATCCATCATCTCTTCGCGGCTGACCCAGATCGCATCGTCGATTTCGTTCGGATCGATCTCGATGGCGCTGGCCAGGGCCTCGCCATGGCAGCCGAACATCAGCGACGATGGAAACGGCCAGGGTTGGGACGCCAGGTACCGCACCGCACCGACCCGGATGCCCGCCTCCTCGAAGGTCTCGCGCCGGACGGCGGCTTCGATGGTCTCTCCGGGTTCGACGAAACCCGCCAGCAGCGAATACATACCGTCGGGCCAGCCCGGGCTGCGGCCAACCAGAACCGAGTTGCCACGCGTGATCAGCATGATCACGACCGGATCCGTGCGGGGGAAGTGATGCGCGCGGCAGTCCGGGCAGTCGCGCTGCCAGCCCGCCATGGCGATGAGGGTCTTTGTTCCGCAGCGCGCGCAGAATCCGTGCGTGCCGTGCCAGCCGGTGATCGCCTTGGCCGTGGCCACCAGTTCGGCGCCCCTCGGCGTCAGCCGGGTCATCGTGCCGCGCAGTTCGGCAAAGACATGCGTTTTCGGCAGCGCCGGGTGCATTTGCTGCGACGGGTCGAAGAAGGCGCCCAGCGTGTCGGGCATCTCCTCCGGCTCCCAGGCCGAGATGTCGTAGGCGAAACGCGGCCCCTCCTCGTCAAGGCCGAGGAAGACCGGCTGTTCCCTTGCGTCATCGAAAACCTTGTGCCCGACCTCCAGCCATCCTGGGGTATCCCGGTCCTCGCCGGAAAACAGCGGCTTGCCACGCCAGATCGGCAGCGCACGGGCGGTGTCGCCGGCCAGCAGCCGGGCAATCTGGTCGGGCTCGCCCCGAAGCTCTGCCACCCGGTTCAGCCCCGATCCCCCGAAGGTCACCGTTTCCGCGATGCGCATGGTTCCGCCTCCCTGATCCGGCGTCTCCTTGGCACGCACCGCCGCCGGACGCAATTCGGCCCCCGAATGTCTGCAGCATTCATTTTGGTGTCACGTTGCCAACGTGTAGGATGGTGCATATGGCCAGGGAGATTCGAAATGACTAAAGCAGGGTACAGCCACCTCAACCGCCGCGTGTTCCTCGCCGGCACCGCCGCCGGAGCATCCTTGATCGCCCTGCACCCTTTTGCCGCCCGTGCCGCCGCCAACCAGGTGCATCTGCGCCTGATGGAAACCACCGACCTGCATGTGCATGTCTTTCCTTATGACTACTATTCCGACCGGCCGATCGACACCGTGGGCCTTGCCCGCACTGCCGCCATCGTACGCGAACTGCGCGCCGAATCCGCCAACTCGATGCTTCTCGACAACGGCGACCTGATCCAGGGCAATCCGATGGGCGACTACATCGCCTATGAGCGCGGCATGTCCGAAGGTGACCTGCACCCGATCATCGAGGCGATGAACGTCGTCGGCTTCGACGCGGCCACGATCGGCAACCACGAGTTCAACTATGGGCTCGATTTTCTGGCCAAGTCCATGGCCGGCGCCCAGTTCGAGGTCGTCCTTGCCAATGTCGCAAAGAAACAAGGCGCCGGCCCGCGCGACGACGAGACGCTCTACGACCCCTACGTGATCCTGGAAAAGGCGGTGGTGGACGGCGCGGGCGCGATGCACCGCATCAATGTGGGCATCATCGGCTTCACACCTCCGCAGATCATGAACTGGGACCGCCGCCATCTGGAAGGCAATGTGCAGGTCCGCGACATCGTCGCCGCAGCAGAAGCCTATGTGCCCGAGATGAAAGAGAAGGGCGCCGACATCATCGTCGCGCTCAGCCATTCCGGCATCGGACCGGATGCCCATGCCGACGGCATGGAAAATGCCAGCGTGCCGCTGGCGGCAGTGGACGGCATAGATGTCATCATGACCGGCCATCACCACCTGGAATTCCCTGGCCCCCGCTATCAAAAGACCGCCGCCGTCGATCCCGAGAAGGGAACACTGCACGGCAAGCCCGCCGTCATGGCGGGGTTCTGGGGCAGTCATCTGGGGGTGATCGACCTGATGCTGGAGACCTCAGGCGGCGAGTGGCGCATCATGGGCCACGAAAGCGGCAACCGCCCGATCAGCAAGCGCAACGAGGACCGGTCGATCACCGCGCTGGTCGACAGTGATCAGGGTGTGCTCGATGCCGTCCAGCAGGAGCACGACGAAACGCTGGCCTATGTCCGCCGCGCCGTCGGCAAGACTTCGGCGCCGCTGCATTCCTATTTCGCCCTGGTGGCCGACGACCCGAGCGTTCAGATCGTCTCGATCGCGCAGAAATGGTACGTGGGTCAGATGCTGGCGGGCTCTGAATACGCCGGCCTGCCGATCCTGTCGGCGGCCGCCCCGTTCAAGGCGGGGGGGCGTGGTGGGCCGGAATACTACACCGATGTGCCTGCCGGGGACGTGGCGATCAAAAACGTCGCCGATCTTTACCTGTACCCAAATACCGTGCGCGCCGTGAAAGTCACGGGCGCCGAGGTCAAGGATTGGCTGGAACGCTCTGCCGGTATGTTCAACCAGGTCGCGCCCGGTGCCAAGGATCAGGTCCTGCTGAACCCGGAATTTCCAAGCTACAATTTCGACGTGATCGACGGCGTCAACTATCAGATTGATATCAGCCAGCCGTCGAAATTCGGCCCCAAGGGCGCACTGGAAAACCCTGACGCCAACCGCATCGTGAACTTGACCTACAACGGCGAACCGGTGACGCCGGATATGGAATTCATCATCGCGACCAACAATTATCGCGCCGGCGGTGGCGGCGATTTCCCCGGTGCCAAGGGTGATACGATCGTCTTCGAGGCCCCGGACACCAACCGCGATGTCATCGTGCGCTATATCGTCGAACAGGGCACGATCAATCCAGGCGCCGATGCCAACTGGACGTTCAAGGAATTGCCCGGCACCACCGTGCTGTTCGACACCGGCCCGGCGGCAAAGGAATATAGCGGCGATGTGGAGGGCGTGACGCTCGAAGAGGCTGGCGAGGGCCCGGATGGCTTTGCGCGGTACCGCATTAAGCTTTGACCGGGGGACCCCGCCGCACATACCCGGCCAAGATCCAAGTGCCTGACAAAGCCGGCACGGGCACGATGCGGCATTGTGAAGACATGGGCTTTCCGCCCGGAAGCGCGTGAGCGGTGCGACGCCGGGGCGGCGAGAAAGACCTATTCCAATCGCGACCGGATGGCGCGGTGCAATTCGGGCGCGCCCGTCAGGATACCCGCGGATTTGGCGTTCCTGTCGTTTAGCCGCAAGGCCTTGCCGTTGCGGTCGGTGACCGTTGCACCTGCCTCTTCGGCGATCAGCGCGCCTGCGGCGATGTCCCACTCCCAGGCGTCCTTCAGCGTCAGCATGGCATCGAAGCGGCCTTCGGCGACGAGGCAGAAACGGTAGGCCAGCGAGGGCCGCCAATGGCGTTCGAACCTTGGCATCGGGTGGGTCCACCACCGTGGGTCCAAGCTCGGTTTCGGTGCGAGGATCGTGGCGCCGTCGGGGTCGGTTCGGGTGCCCGTTCGGATCGCGACGCCGTTGACTGCGGCGCCTTCGCCGGTGGCGGCGGCATAGAGCTTGTCTCGTGCGGGCAGGTATACGACGCCTGCCGTGGGCTTGCCGTGGTGAACCACGGCGACCGACAGCGCCCAGGTCGCCTGATGGTCGACATAGGCGCGCGTGCCGTCGATGGGATCGACGATAAAGACGGTCTCCTTGGCCAGCCGGGTTCCGTCGTCCGGGGTCTCCTCGCTGAGCCAGCCATAGCCGGGCCTTGCCGCGGTCAAGGTTTCGCGAAGGAAAGCGTCGACGGCATAGTCGCCTTCGCTGACCGGGGAGCCGCCGTCCTTTCTGTCGATCCGCTGGTCGGTGCGCCAGTATTTCAGGGCGATTTCGGCGCCTTTCCGGGTGGCGTCGATCAACAGGGGAAGATCAGTCGCCGGCAAGGGTGAGGCCTTCGACCAGAAGCGACGGGACCATGAACGAGCGGTGCGGTCTGGCGTCGTTGGCGGGTATCAGGGTGCGGAGCATGTCGCGCAGATTGCCGGCGATGGTGCATTCGTTGACGGGATGGTCGATCTGTCCGTTCTTGACCCAGAATCCGCTGGCGCCGCGGGAATAATCCCCGGTGGTGGGATTGATCGAACTGCCGATGAGCGAGGTGACCAAAAGGCCAGTGCCGATCTCGGCCATCAGATCCTCGCGCGATCGGGTACTCTGGGTGAGGATGACGTTCGTCAGGTCGGGCGAGGGGGGCGAGGCAGGCCCGCGAGAGGCGTTGGCGGTGCTTGTCATGCCCAGTTGGCGGGCGGTGGCGAGATCCAGGGTCCAGCCTTGCAGGATGCCGTCTTGAACGATGTCGCGGGCGGCGGTGGGCAGCCCCTCGGCATCGAAGGGCTTGGAGCCCGGGATGCGGGGGCGCAGGGGATCTTCGGTCAGCGTGAGGTGCTCGGGCAGGATCTGGGTGCCGAGCGCGTCGCGCAGCCACGAGGCCCCGCGGGCGATGGCCGTGCCGTTGACGGCGGACAGCAGGTGACCGATCAGCCCCGACGAGACACGTTCGTCATAGATCACCGGGAAGGCTCCGGTGGGAGGCTTGCGGGCCCCGGCGCGGGCGGCCGCGCGCTCGCCCGCGATGCGGCCGATTTCTTCGGCCGCGGGGAGGTCGGCGGCATGCATGCGCGACTCGCCGAAATAATCGCGCTCCATCGTCAGGCCCTCGCCGGTGATCGCGACGCACGAGCGGCCGTGGCCGGTGCGGCTGTACCCGCCGGAGAACCCGTTGCTGGCGGCCAGGTGCAGGGTGCGGCGGCCGAAACTGGCAGCGGCGCCGTCGACCTTGCTGACGCCGCTGACCGCCAGCGCGGCGGCCTCGGCGGCGTGTGCGGCCTCTTCAAGCGCTGCGGGCGTGGGCTCGGGTGCGGGATCGGCGAGGTCGAGCGCGGCGAGATCCCAGTCTGTGGCGAGCTGGGTCGGGTCGGCAAGGCCGATAAAGGGGTCGTCGGGGGCTTCGCGGGCCATCGCGACGGCGCGTTCGGCCATGGTGGCGATGGTGCTGCCGGAGGTATCGGAGGCCGAGACGCTGGCCTGACGCTGGCCAATCAGGACGCGCAGGCCGATTTCGGTCCCTTCGGCGCGTTCGGCCTGTTCCAGCCCGCCGTCGCGGACGTCGGTCGAAAGCGACATGCCGTCGACGGCCAGCGCATCGGCGGCGTCCGCGCCAGCCGCGCGGGCGGCGTCGAGGAGCCGGGCGGTGAGGTCTTGCAGTCGGTCGGTCATCCGGGCCTCTGGGTTGCTGCTTGCCGACGTAGTCCTCATGAACGGCGGCTGCAAGCGGTCAGGGTGAGTTGAACGCCGGCACCGGTTGCTCCGCAGGGCGTGGCCCGTCGATGGGTGCGGAAGGGTTCCCGAAAGGTCCGGCCCATGGTCGGGCGAAGCCTGGCTCCTTGGACCCGCGCGATCTTTTTGCATGTGGCTCAAGAGCGCCGCACCGCCACGAGGCTTTATCGCATTCGCTTGCCGCAGCGCAGCAATGGGATTGCCGCCTTTCCGTCCGGCGTCGTCCGGGGCATATGGGGCGCATCCAATTCCAATGCCGGATTCCGGCCAGCCAAGGACACCGCCTGTGACCCAAATCGTAAACGCTCTGGCCGACATCTCCGCCCGGTACGACGTGTTGCTCTGCGACCTTTGGGGCTGCCTGCACGATGGCCGTATGGCGTTTCCGCCCGCCGTTGCGGCGCTGCAGGGCTTCCGGGCGGCAGGCGGCACCGTCGTGCTGCTGACCAATGCGCCCCGGGCCCGCGCCGAGGTTGCAAAGCAGCTTGAAAGGATCGGGGTGCCCGAGGATTGCTGGGACGTGATCGTCACCTCGGGCGACAGTGCGCGTGCGGCGATGTTCGAAGGCGTGGTCGGCCCGAAGGTCTGGTTCATGGGCTACGAACGCGATCTTACCGTCTTCGAACCGCTTCATATCGTTGAAAATCCCGTGGCGATCGAACGGGTTCCGCTGGATCAGGCGACCGGCATCGTCTGTTGCGGTCCCGAGGATCCCTATGCCGACCCGGCGATCTATCGGCCCCAGTTCCTGTATGCCAAGCAAAAGGGGTTGAAACTGCTGTGCTTCAACCCCGACATCGTCGTCGATTTCGGCGACCGGCGGCAGTGGTGCGCGGGCGCTCTGGCGCAGCTTTACACCGAAATGGGCGGCACGTCGCTCTATTTCGGGAAACCCCATCCCCCGATCTACGATCTGGCGCGGCGGCGGCTGGCTGCGTTGGGCAAGCTTGTGCCCGATGCTCGCATGCTGGCCATCGGAGACGGCATCAAGACCGACATCGCGGGCGCCATGGGCGAGGATATCGATTCGCTGTTCATCACCGGCGGCCTCGCCGCGAAGGAAACCGGGACTGCCGAGCAACCCGATCCCGACGCGCTGGGCCGTTTCCTGGAACGCGAAAGCTATGCGCCGATGTATGCGATCGGCTATCTACGTTGAAATTGATGACGCAACATTGTTGCGCCATATTGACCATTTAGTACAATAAATTACTTTCCCGATTGCATCGCGTATGCGCGCTCCTTATGCTGCACCGCAACATGAACTCGGGAAGCGACCCCATGCTAGACAACCTGCCACGTGGCACGATCTGCATCGAAGACCTGGAAATCGGCATGCACCGGTACCTGATGAAAGAGGTCACCGACCGCGACATCCAGCTGTTTGCCGAGGTCTCGACCGACTGCAATCCGGTGCATATGGACGACGCCTATGCCATGGACACGATATTCGAGGGCCGGATCGCCCACGGCATGCTGACCGCCTCGCTGATCTCGGCGGTGATCGGTGAACAGCTGCCCGGCCACGGCTCGGTCTATCTGGGCCAGTCGCTGAAATTCATGGCCCCCGTCCGCCCCGGCGACATGGTCTATACCGAGGTCCGGGTGCGTGACATCGACCATTCGCGCCGCCGGGTGACCCTTGATTGTCACTGCGCCGTGGGCGATACGGTCGTCCTGAAGGGCGAAGCGCTGGTGCTCGCGCCCAGCCGGAAATTCGACTGACACGACCGGGATTGTCCCCGGTTTAGGGGACGATGCGCACCTTCACGACCTGGACCGGCCTCGACGACACCGCCCGCGGCGCCTCTGCTGCGATCGGGAATTTCGACGGTGTGCATATCGGCCACCAGGCGGTCATCGATCTGGCCCGCGCCATCGCCGACCGCACCGGCGCGCCGCTGGGCATCGTCACCTTCGAGCCGCATCCGCGCGAGGTTTTTGCGCCGTCCTCGCCGCCTTTCCGGCTGATGAACGCCGAGGCCAAGGCACACCGGCTGGAAAAGCTGGATATCGACTGCCTGTACCAGCTCAGTTTCGACGAAACCCTGCGCAGCCTCAGCCCTGAGGAGTTTGCCCGCCAGATCATTGCCGAGGGCCTGGGCCTGTCCCATGTCGTCGTCGGCAACGATTTTCGGTTCGGGCAGGGGCGCGCGGGCAATACCGCCGATCTGCAGCTGTTCGGAGCGGCCATGGGGTTCGACGTCACCGTCGCCACGTTGGTCGAAACCGACGGCGGCCAGGTCAGCTCGACCTCGATCCGCCGGGCCCTGACCGACGGCCGCCCCCGCGACGCTGCGAGGATGCTGGGCCACTGGCACCGCATCGACGGCGCGGTTCTGCACGGCGAAAAGCGTGGGCGTGATCTGGGATATCCCACCGCGAACATGTCGATCGACGGCCTGCACCCGCCGCGGTTCGGCGTATACGCGGTTAAGGTCGACGTCCTGAGCGGCCCGCATGAAGGCAGCTATGACGGCGCCGCCAGCCTGGGCGTCAGGCCGATGTTCGGCGAGAACCGGGCCAACTTGGAAACCTACATCTTCGATTTCGGCGGCGACCTTTATGGCACGCATCTGTCGGTGGCGCTGATCGAGTTTCTGCGGCCGGAAGAGGCGTTCGACAGCCTCGATGCCCTGATCGTCCAGATGCAGACCGACTGCGCGCGGGCGCGCAGCATCCTTGCCGAGGTCCGATGACCGACCCGATCCGGCGCGACGGCCTGCGCGAGCAGTATTGGGAGAAGGTTCCGCTAATGAACCTGACGCCGAAGGAATGGGAGGCGCTGTGCGACGGCTGCGGCAAGTGTTGCCTCAACAAGCTGGAAGACCCTGATACCAACGAGGTGGCGTTCACCCGCGTCGCCTGCCGTCTGCTGGACGGCGACACCTGCCGCTGCGCGCAATACGACATACGCAAGCAGTTCGTTCCGGACTGCGTGGTGCTGACGCCGCAGAACATCGGTGAAATCGCATATTGGATGCCGGAAACCTGCGCCTACCGGCTTCTGTACGAGGGCAAGGCGCTTTACGACTGGCACCCGCTGATCTCGGGCCGGGCCGAAACGGTGCACGAGGCCGGCATCTCGGTGCTTGGCTGGACGGTGCCCGAATTCGAGGTCCCCGAGGAGGAGTGGGAAGACTATGTGATCGACGGCCCGCTTTGAGCCGCGCCGATTGCCACTTGCCGGCCGATGTGATTTCTGGTCGCGACAGAACCCGGGACGACACCTCATGAACTTCGCCTCCGACAACGCCTCGCCCGCGCATCCCAAGGTCATGGACGCCCTACAAAAGGCCAACGAGGGCTTTGCGCCGTCCTATGGTGCCGATCCGATCATGGGCGAGGTGCGCGACTGCATCCGCGAGATATTCGAGGCGCCCGAGGCCGCGGTCTATCTCGTCTCGACCGGCTCGACGGCAAACGCGCTGTCTCTGGCGACCTTCTGTCCGCCCTGGGGCGCGGTTTATTGCCATGAACACGCCCATATCGAGGTCGACGAATGCGGCGCGCCGGAGTTCTACACCGGCGGCTCGAAGCTGGTGCTGCTGGACGGGAACCACGCAAAGATCGACCCCGCGGATCTGAACGCCAAGCTGCAGGGTGCCGCCCCCGTCGGCGTGCACAATGTTCAGCGCGGCATGGTCTCGATCACCAACGTGACCGAGTTCGGCGCCGTCTATACCGTGGCCGAAATCGCCGGGCTGGCCGCTATCGCCAAGGACTGGGACCTGCCCGTCCACCTCGACGGCGCGCGTTTCGCCAACGCGCTGGTCGCCACCAACGCCTCGCCCGCCGAGATGACGTGGAAGGCCGGCGTCGACGTGCTGAGCTTCGGCGGCACCAAGAACGGGTTGATGGCGGTCGAGGCGGTGGTGATCTTCGATCCGGCCAAGGCGTGGGAGTTCGAGCTGCGGCGTAAGCGGGGCGGGCATCTGTTTTCCAAGCACCGGTTCCTCAGCGCGCAGATGCAGGCCTATCTGCAGGACGACCTGTGGCTTACCATGGCCCGCGACGCCAACGCCGCGGGAAAGCGCCTGGCCGAGGGCCTGGCCGGGATCCCAGACGCCTCGCTGATGCACCCCGCCGACGCCAACATGATCTTTGCCCAGATGCCCCGTGGCCGGCATCAGGCGGCATTCGACGGCGGCGCGACGTATTATTTCATGCCGATGAACGCCACGCTCGACGGTCCGCCCGAGGACCAGCTCGGCGCGCGGCTGGTCTGCAGCTGGTGTACGACGCCCGAGGATATCGACCGCTATCTTGAGCTGATCAGCGGCTGAGGAACGGCGCGATGGCGTCGGCCACCTCTGCGGCATGCGTGATCGGCAGCATATGCCCGGCGTCCGGCACGACCTGACGGGCGGTCATCCGCAGGCGCGTCTGCAGAACATCCTGGATCGCGTGCACGATGGCGGGCGAGGCGCTGCCGGCAAGGAGGAGTGTCGGAGCGGCGATCGCCTCCAGGCGGCCGGGCGCGAGCATCCCTGCGTTATCCTCGAAAAGCGATCCATTCTGGGCCGGGATGACGTGGATCTGGTCGACCAGCGCCTGACGCTGCGCCACGCGCATCTGGTCCCAAGCCACGCCAGCACCCCACATCGCGGTGAACCGTTGCGCGGCCAGCACGGGATTTCCGGCTTGAAGCGCCTCGGCGAAGGGCCGGAACGCAGCGACATGGGACTCGAACACCGGTGCCCCCCGCGCCGCTGCAAAGAGCACCGGTTCGATCAAAACCAACCGCCGTACGGCCTGTGGCCGTTCGGCCGCCAGCCGCAGTGCCACCGTTGCGCCGAAGGAATGGCCGATCACATCCATCGGTTCCCGGCCAAGAAAATCCTCGGTCACCCGCAGACATTGCACCTGATAATCCAGGGTTTGGTCCAGCGGCCCGGACTGGCCATGGCCCGGTGCGTCGAAAGCCACCGCCGGAATGTCCAGCCGCCGCACCAGCCCGTCCCACACCCCGGAATGCGCAAGCGAGCAATGCAGCAACAGGGCCTGCGGCGGGCCGCTGCCCCATGTCCGCCAAAACGTCCGTGTCCCGCCCCTGAGGGCGATGGGCATCAGATCTTGCCCGACAGGTGCAGATCCAGATCGTCCAGCCGGTCCTGGCCCCAGAACCGCTCGTCCGTGTCGGTGATGTAAAACGGCGCGCCGAACACGCCGCGGTTCACCGCCTCTTCCAGGTTGGCGGTATATTCCTCTGCCCCCGCCAGCATGCCGGTATCCGCCAGAGACGGATCGAACCCCGCCGCGGTCAGGCAGTCGCGGACCACGTCATCCTCGGCGATGTTGCGCTCACCCGACCAGCAGGCGGTCGTGAAGCTGTGGACCAGCGCCCCCAGGTCGCCCCCACCCGCCTTTTGCGCCGCGATGATCGCATAGGACGACGGCGCCGGATTGGTCGGCCAGAACGCCGGCTTTAGGTTGATCGCCGCGCCCGCCTTGGTCGCCTGACGTTTCAGTTCCTGCAGCCGGTATTCCTGGCGCGACGGGTGCCGGTCCTTGGGCGGTACGCCGCCCGTCCGGCCGAAGAGCGCGATGATGTCGAGCGGCTTGTACGTGACCGTCGCGCCATGGCGCGCCGCGATCTCTTCCAGGCGTGTCCCGGCGATGTAGGTGAAGGGGGACACCGTTGCAAAAAAATAATCTATGTGGGGCATCTGGCCGCTTCCCTGTTCCGCAATGTTTGCAAGACCGTACCGGGGTGGTAATCGGTGTCAACGTCACGATTCCGTCATCTGTGCCCGTCCGAAGGATCCTGCTGCCCCATGCCTGCCCTGAACGAGCCGAAGCTGATCTCCGGCAACGCCAACCGCATGCTCGCCAACGCCGTCGCCCGCCGCATGTCGATGCATCGCGGCATCAGTGTCGACCTGGTGGATGCCCGCGTGGAACGTTTCAACGATGGCGAGATCTTCGTCGAAGTGTTCGAGAATGTCCGCGGCGAGGACATGTTCATCATCCAGCCAACCTCGAACCCGGCGAACGACAACGTCATGGAGCTTTTGATCATCGCCGATGCCCTGCGCCGGTCGTCGGCGGCGCGGATCACTGCCGTGATCCCCTATTTCGGCTACGCCCGGCAGGACCGCCGCACCAAGGCGCGCACGCCGATCAGTTCCAAGCTGGTCGCCAACATGATCTCGGGCGCCGGGATCGAGCGGGTGCTGACGATGGATCTGCATGCCGCGCAGATTCAGGGCTTTTTCGATATCCCTGTCGACAACCTTTATGCCTCGCCGGTCTTTGCGCTCGACATCGAGCACCAGTTCAAGGGCAAGCTGCAGGACGTGACGGTGGTGTCGCCGGACGTGGGTGGTGTCGCCCGCGCGCGGGAGCTTGCCAAGCGGATCGGCTGTGCCCTGGCCATCGTCGACAAACGCCGTGAAAAACCGGGCGAAGTGGCCGAGATGACCGTCATCGGCGAAGTCAGCGGCAAGACCTGCATCATCGTCGACGACATCATCGACACCGCCGGCACGCTTTGCAAGGCGGCCGAGGTGCTGACCCAGAACGGTGCGAAGGAGGTTCATTCCTACATCACCCACGGCGTGCTCAGCGGTCCCGCCATCGGCCGTGTCACCGAGTCGGTGATGAAGAGCCTGGTGATCACCGATACGATCGAGCCGACCGAAGCCGTGCGGACGGCCCGGAACATCCGCATCGTCCCGACCGCGCCGATCTTCGCGCAGGCGATCATGAACATCTGGAACGGTACGTCCGTCTCGTCGCTGTTCGAGACCGACACGCTGGGGCCGATCTACGAGGGCACCTACGCGCGGATCTGATACGAGTTCTTGGCTTTCTCTTCGTCCAGATACGCGGCTCGGCCTGTCGGCCCGAGCGGGTGTCCGAACGACGGGTCGCCTTTCAACCGAAAGAAAAAAAGCGCGCGTAGGCGCAGATTTCGGCAGTGGACGCCCTCAATAGAGGTCCCATTCATCCTCGTCCTTCAACTCGCCGATCGCCATCCAGTCGGCCCTGACCCGGGCGATGCGGCTGTCGCCCCACGTTCGAAACACGATGTCGAACCCCGCCTCGGTGATTTTTTCGGCGGTGATGTCGGCGCGCTGGTTGGTCTTGTGATCCAGGTCGAACATCGACATCGTCACCTGCACCGACGGCGGCGAGCGGAAGGTTTCGCTGAACTTGACCTTGCGGCGCCGCGTGCGCGGTCCGTCCCCGGCCCACATCTTGCCGTCGTTCTCGAAATCGGAAAACAGGACCGAGCTGCCCTGATCCACTCCGACAAGATAGTTACGCAAACGTTTCATCGGGTCCTCGCCGCCGGAACCTTAAATACGCAATAAGGCGAAACTTTGGTAGCAAAATGGAAACAGCCCGGTGCGAGCGGCCGGGCTGTTTCCAGATTTGTCACAGACATGTCTTGGCGCGTGTCAGACCATCTGATCTGCCAGATGCGCCAGATCGGCCAGCGCCTTGGCGGTGTGGTCCTGCACCTCGGGCGCGGCCTGGGCATGGGCCTCTTCGGCCTCCTTGCGCAGCTTTTCCAGGAAATCCGGCGTCACCTCTGATCGCGGCACGGCGTTTTCCGCCAGGACCGAGGCGCTTGTCGCCGTGACTTCGGCGAACCCGCCCGAGACCACGAATTCCTGCGTCCCGTCGGCGCCGGTCGCCCGCAGAATGCCGGGGCGCAGTGTCGTGATCACCGGCATATGGTCCGGCATCGCCGTCATGTCGCCTTCGGATCCGGGGATTTGCACCTCTCGCGCCGGCATCGATGCCAGCATGCGTTCGGGGGACACCAGGTCGAATTGCAGTGTATCGGCCATGTCGGCTCCTTCGAAGTAATCTCAGATCCGGCGCAGTTTGGCCCCGGGATCCGGGATTGCGATCAGTGATCTAGGCCGCTTCCGCAGCCATGCGCTCTGCCTTGGCGACCACTTCGTCGATACCGCCGACCATGTAGAAGGCGGCCTCGGGCAGGTGGTCGAACTCACCGGCCACGACACGCTTGAACGAGTCGATCGTGACGTCCAGCGGCACCTGCACGCCATCGGAACCGGTGAACACCTTGGCCACGTCGAAGGGCTGGCTGAGGAAGCGCTGGATCTTGCGGGCGCGGGCCACGGTCAGCTTGTCCTCTTCGCTCAGTTCGTCCATGCCGAGGATCGCGATGATGTCCTGCAGTGACTTGTAGCGTTGCAGGATGCCCTGCACCTGGAAGGCCACGTCATAGTGTTCCTGCCCCACGACGGCGGGGTCCATCAGGCGCGAGGTCGAATCGAGCGGGTCCACGGCGGGGTAGATGCCCAGTTCCGAGATTGCGCGCGACAGCACGGTGGTGGCGTCGAGGTGGGCGAAGGTCGTGGCCGGCGCCGGGTCGGTCAGGTCGTCGGCGGGCACGTACACGGCCTGGATCGACGTGATCGACCCCGCCTTGGTCGAGGTGATGCGTTCCTGCATCGCGCCCATGTCGGTGGCCAGTGTCGGCTGATAGCCCACGGCCGAGGGGATCCGGCCCAGCAGCGCCGACACCTCTGACCCCGCCTGGGTGAAGCGGAAGATGTTGTCGACGAAGAACAGAACGTCGGTGCCGGAGGCATCGCGGAACTGTTCGGCGAGCGTCAGGCCGGTCAGCGCCACCCGGGCGCGGGCGCCCGGAGGCTCGTTCATCTGGCCATAGACCAGCGCCACCTGGGATTCCGGCAGGTTGTCGGGCTTGATCACGTTGGATTCGATCATCTCGTGATACAGGTCGTTGCCCTCGCGGGTCCGTTCGCCCACCCCGGCGAAGACCGAAAAGCCCGAGTGCACCTTGGCGATGTTGTTGATCAGTTCCATGATCAACACGGTCTTGCCCACGCCGGCGCCGCCGAAGAGGCCGATCTTGCCGCCCTTGGCGTAGGGCGCCAGCAGGTCCACGACCTTGATGCCGGTCACCAGGATTTCCGATTCGGTCGACTGTTCGGCAAACTCGGGCGCCGGCTGGTGGATGGCGCGCTTTTCGTCGGCCTCCACGGGGCCGCCCTCGTCCACGGGCTCGCCTACGACGTTGATGATCCGGCCCAGCGTCGCGCTGCCAACCGGCACGGTGATCGGGCCGTCGGTGTCGACCACCTCTTGCCCGCGAACCAGACCCTCGGATGAGTCCATGGCGATGGTGCGCACGGTGTTTTCGCCCAGATGCTGGGCCACTTCCAGAACCAGCCGGTTGCCGTGGTTGTCGGTTTCCAGCGCGTTGAGGATTTCGGGCAGGTGATCGTCGAACTGTACGTCGACGACGGCGCCGATGACCTGGGTCACTTTGCCTTTCGCGTTTGCCATGTCTTAGTCTCCGGTTCCTTAGAGCGCCTCGGCGCCCGAGATAATTTCGATCAGCTCGTTGGTGATGACGGCCTGGCGCGAGCGGTTGAACTGGATCGTCAGCTTGTCGATCATCTCGCCCGCGTTGCGTGTCGCATTGTCCATCGCCGACATCCGCGCGCCCTGCTCGGAGGCGCCGTTTTCCAGAAGGCCCGAGAAGATCGCCGTCGCCACGCCGCGCGGCAGCAGTACCTCGAGGATTTCCTGTTCGCCCGGTTCGTAGTCGTAGAACCCGGCACCTCCGGCGTCATCGGTGTCGAACGAGGCCGGGATGATCTGCACCTCGGTCGGCTCTTGCGCGATCACCGACTTGAAGGCGGCAAAGAAGATCGTCGCGACGTCGAATTCACCCGCATCGAACCGGTCGAGCACCTGCTTGGCGATGTCCTGTGCGTTCGCATACCCGATCCGCTTGACCTCGCTCAGGTCCACGTGGTCGACGAAATGGTCGGCATAGTCGCGCTTGAGCTGTTCGCGGCCTTTCTTGCCGACGGTCAGGATCTTGACCGTCTTGCCCGCAGCCAGCAGCTCGGCGATCTTTGCCCGGGCCAGCCGCACGATCGACGAGTTAAAGCCACCGCACAGGCCGCGCTCTGCCGTCATGACGACCAGCAGATGGGTCTGATCGCTGCCCGTCCCGGTCAGCAGGAGCGGGCCCTGACCGCTGGTCTTGGCACCGGCGGAAAGCCCTGCCATCACGGCATTGAACCGCTCGGTATAGGGCCGCGAGGCTTCCGCGGCTTCCTGCGCCCGGCGCAGTTTCGCGGCGGCCACCATTTGCATGGCCTTGGTGATCTTGCGGGTCGACTTGACCGACTCGATCCGGTTTTTCAGGTCCTTAAGGCTTGGCATCTACCTGCGATCCCTCAAGGCTTAGGCGAAATCGGCGGCGAAGGCGTCGATCGCGGCCTTGATCTTGTCTTCCAGGTCGCCCGAGACCTTGCGGTCGTTGACCGTGATATCGTCCAACAGGTCCTGGTGCTTGCCGCGCAGATGCCCCAGCAGGCCCTGTTCGAACCGGCCCACATCCGACACCTCGATCTTGTCGAGATACCCCTTGATGCCCGAGTAGATCACGCAGACGATCTCGGCATTGGTCAGCGGCGAATACTGCGGCTGTTTCATCAACTCGGTCAGGCGCGCCCCCCGGTTCAGAAGCTGCTGGGTCGCGGCGTCGAGGTCGGACCCGAACTGCGCGAAGGCCGCCATCTCGCGGTACTGCGCCAGTTCCAGCTTGACCGAGCCAGCCACCGATTTCATCGCAGACGTCTGGGCGGACGAGCCCACCCGGCTCACCGACAGACCAGTGTTCACCGCCGGGCGGATACCCTGGTAGAACAGTTCGGTTTCCAGGAAGATCTGTCCGTCGGTGATCGAGATCACGTTGGTCGGGATAAAGGCCGACACGTCGCCGCCCTGGGTTTCGATGATCGGCAGGGCGGTCAGCGAGCCAGCGCCGTTGTCTTCGTTCAGCTTGGCCGACCGTTCCAAAAGGCGCGAGTGCAGATAGAACACGTCGCCCGGATACGCTTCACGCCCCGGCGGGCGGCGCAGCAAGAGCGACATCTGACGGTACGACACCGCCTGTTTCGACAGGTCGTCGAAGATGATCAGCGCATGGCGGCCGTTGTCGCGGAAGTATTCGGCCATCGCGCAGGCCGAATAAGGCGCCAGGAACTGCATCGGCGCCGGGTCAGACGCGGTGGCGGCGACGACGATGGAATAATCGATGGCGCCGGATTCCTCGAGCTTCTTGACAAGCTGCGCCACGGTCGACCGCTTTTGACCGACAGCCACGTAGACGCAGTAGAGCTTTTTGCTTTCGTCGTCGCCCGCGGCCTCGTTGTAGGACTTCTGGTTCAGGATGGTGTCCAGCGCCACGGCGGTCTTGCCGGTCTGGCGGTCGCCGATGATCAGTTCCCGCTGGCCACGGCCGATCGGGATCATCGCGTCGACCGATTTCAGGCCGGTCGCCATCGGCTCGTGCACCGATTTGCGCGGAATGATGCCGGGGGCCTTAACGTCCGCAACGCGGCGCTCGGCAGCCTTGATCTCGCCCTTGCCGTCGATCGGGTTGCCGAGACCGTCGACCACACGGCCGAGAAGCGCATCGCCCGCGGGCACGTCCACGATCGAGTTCGTCCGCTTGACGGTGTCGCCCTCTTTGATGTCGCGGTCGGACCCGAAGATCACGACGCCGACATTGTCGGCTTCGAGGTTCAGCGCCATGCCCATGATGTTACCGGGAAACTCGACCATCTCGCCGGCCTGCACGTTGTCGAGGCCATAGACCCGGGCAATCCCGTCGCCGACCGACAGCACACGGCCGACCTCGGCAACTTCGGCCTCTTGACCGAAGTTCTTGATCTGGTCCTTCAGGATCGCAGAAATTTCAGCAGCTTGGATCGCCATCTATCCGACCTCTTTCATTGCATTCTGGAGGTTTGCAAGCTTCGAGCGAATCGACGTATCGATCATCTTCGAGCCCACCTTAACGACAAGACCGCCGATGAGGCTTTCATCGACGGCCATATTGATCTTCACATCCTTGCCCACCGACGCCTTGAGCGATGCGGCCAGCTTGTCGGTCTGCGCCTTGGTCAGCGCCTTGGCGGCCGTAACGTCGGCGGTCACCTCGCCCTTGTCGTCGGCGATCAGCCCGCGCAGGGCGCGCACCAGTTGCGGCAGCACGAACAGACGCCGTTTCGAGGCCATCAGCGCCAGCGTATTGGTCAACACGCCCGACAGGCCCATCTTCTGCGAAATCGCGGTAATCGCGGCCCCTTGCGCGTCGCGCGTGTAGATCGGCGAGGCGATCAGCGACCGCAGGTCCGGGCTTTCACCCATTGCGGTTTCCAGTGCGTCCAGGTCGGTTTCCAACGTGGGCAGAGAGTTTTCCTCTTTGGCCAACTCGAAAATGGCCGTTGCGTAGCGTGCGGCGATGCCGGCAGAGATCGAAGCTGTCTCGGACACGTCCGTCCTTCCGATGTCTAAAGCCCGGTCTCGGCCGTGAGAGTACGGCCTTGGGCAGCATAAACGAGGTGCCGAACCCGCCACCCCGTCCAAATCGGCGCCGGTCTAGCAGAGGTGGTTTCGGCCCGCAACAGGCTTGGCAACGGTGGTTGGCTGACGAAAATGAAAAGTTTCAAAGGCTTACCGAAGGTGCGACCGATTGCGCGCAAAAAACGCGCTGCAGGTGCGAAAAAAGACGCCGGATTCACGCGGGTTTTTCCAGGCACCGAGCGGTGGCCGTTGCCGGGTGTTTTCCGGGGATGAAAGCCTCGTCGGCAGGCCCGAATTCCATGGGTCCGGTATCCGCGTCCGGTACGTGCGCGGGGTGAGTCACGCGCTTCGGGCCGAAACGCGATCACCTTGCGGATGGCACCAGGCCGTCCTGCGGCAACATCGTGGTCCGGTTCGCAAGCGGCGGGGACACGGTTGTGCCGGCTGGGCAACAGCGAATGCACCCCGCGGCAATGCGCCGAGCGTAAATGCCGGCTGCACAACGTCCACTCAAGGACACGCTGGCGTTGAGAGCCTTGCCCCGGCGTGTTAGAATACGTATGGGCAAACGGGGTATCACCTTGCGCGCAAGGTATTGAAAGTGGGGGGATTTGATGGATTTCGTGTATCTTCGACGTGGCGCAGCTGCGCTGGCTTTGGGGGGGATCATTGGCGGCGGCGTCTGGGCGCAGGACACCTGCGAGCCGGTCGAACGGCAGTCGGCGACGGAGAAGCTGATCAGGCTGGTGGACGAGGACGATGGGCTGAAAACGGCACTGACCGGTTCGATTGCGCTGGGGCAGCTCGTTAATTCCGATCCAAAGACAAATCCCGTCGCAACGCTGGACGACTACTACGACTTCATCGACGCGTTGGTCACCTATGACCCGAGAAACATCGACACAACCGTGTGGAAGGGGGAACAGGGCTTCAGCACCCGGATCGGAATGGACGGGTCGAATTACTGCAACTGGAACATCCTCGACCTGCTCAGCTACAGCTATTTCCTGGTCGACCGGCAATTGACGACGGACCCGCGCGGGCAGATCCAGTTCACCGAAGACGCGTTTTCGCAGTGGCTGCGCAATGTGGCCGAGGAATGGGGCATGTTCCTCGAGACCAAAGAATCGGCGCGATACGTGCCGGAGTTCACCTCGGATCCCTATTTCGGAGACTGGTATTGCGGGGCGGGATCGACGGAGCCGACATACGAAACGTTTCAGGATTTCTTCGTCCGCGAACTTTGCGACGACAAGTTTCCCGCCGGGTCCCGCCCTGTCGAGGGATTCAACGATCCGCTGACCGTGGTGTCGATCGGCGACTCGACCTCGGCCGGGTGGTGGCCGATCAGCGAAGACGGCCGTCTGATCACCGATTACGACACGGTCGCGCAATCCGGCATGCTGATCAAAGGCAAGATGTACAACGATGTGCATGAATTCATCCTGGGCGAGCCGGGCGAGACGGTGCTCGAGACCTTCGGGTCGATCGATCCGAGTCGCTTTGACGGAGGCACCTGGACGCACCAGTTCCTGGACGTGAATAACTATCACAGGCTGCATGTGCCGGTGGCCGGGCGGATCGTGTATCTGCGGCATTTCCAGTCCGCCGTGCGTCTGAAATCCGGCTGGAAGGCCGATTTCGGCGACCAGAGTCCCGGCTACTATGACCCCCGCGACACCGCAGACTGGCAATTCGGCCAGACACGGATGGTGATCGGCATGGAGACGGCCGACCACGGGCTTGTGGTGATCTCGCCGATGGGCATGGCGCAGGTTTCCGGCATCGACCGGCGCGACTGGGTCGCCGAAGGCGCCATGGCCGAGAAGGGTTGGGAGTTTGCGAATTTCAAGTTCGGCGGGTCGGATTTCGTGGTGATCTTCGAAGAGCAGGCTGATTTTGTCCTGACCGTTCCGACTGTGCCGGTCACGCCCGAAAGCGAGCCGGGCGCTGGGGTCAATTACGAGCTGTCGTTACAGGGGTCCCGCTATGGCTGCTTCGGCGGGATCTCGACGTGCAGCACGGTGCCCTTGACGCCGCCGCCATCGCCGAAGGATCAGCCCAGGCAGTGATCCCAGACAATCTTCTGCACGCACGAAAAAGGCGGCCCGATGGGGCCGCCTTTACGGAGTCGCGGGCCGGCTACTGCAGCCGCTGACCGTTGGCCGAGATCGCACCGGTGGCGCCGTCGACCTCGATTTTCGACACCAGCGTATCCTCGCCGTCGCCGGGCCGGGCAAAGAGGCCCATCATCATACGCGCACCCATCGCCTGATCTTCGGGCACCAACCCCATGGCGACCAGCGTGTCGAGCAGGCCGTTGCCACCGACCAGTTGCAGGTCGATGGATCCGGTGGGGGCCGGCATCCCGTCGAAGGTTTCCAGGTCGGCGTTGTCGAAGGTGAAGGCGCCGGTGCCGGTGAGTTCGGCGCCCGCCAGACGCAACACAAGCTCATTGAGGTCGAGCGAGTGCAGCTCGGCCGGCATATCCGCCTCGACCTCCATCGCCGATTCGGGATTGAAGATGTCGAAGAGCCAGTTCGCCTGGCCCGAGACGTCAACCACCAGCGTCGCCGGATCGTGCGACAGCTGGCCTCCGGCATCGATCATCGACCAGATCATGTCGCTGACCGACAGATCGCCCAGCACGATTCCAAGACCGAACTCGCCGGGCGTGTCGCTGGGCTGCGTGGGCATCAGGATGCCGAAGCCCAGTTCGCCGAGTCCGAAGGCGACCTCGGGCAGCGGGATCTCCGATCCGGACATGGCCACCGCCAGCCCGGTGTTGCCGAAGGAATATCCAAGCGCCTCGGCGTCCAGCGCCACGTCGAACTCGCCGGTCTCTGCCGAGCCGGACAGCGCGAACATTTCGGAAGCGTCCTGAAAATTGACCTCGAACGTGGCGGGTCCGTGTGCCATGCTGGTGGCCGTCGCCAGCCCGTCGGCCAGCATCGCCGACAGATCGCCGGGGTTCGCCATCATCAGCATAGAGCCGGTGGATTCCGCGGTCAGATCGGCATAGTCGAGCTTCATGACAAAGCTGCCGTCGCCGCCGGGTTCCTTGACGTCCACGTCAACGGTCATCTGGGTGGCGGCGAGCATGGTCGAAACGTTCGGGTTGTCGCCTTCGGTGACGACGTATTTGCCGTCCATGTCGATCAGCGCGGCCTCTAGCACCATGTCCAGGGCTTCGCCGTCAGCCTCGAAATCCGTGACGGATATCGTCATCGAGGGCGCAAGGAAATCATAGACCACCTCGCCGTCACCGCCGGAGGCAATCATCGACAGACCCTCTTGGGTGACCTGCAGTCCGACGTTCACCGGCTCGTCGAACTCGGGATCGACCGACACCGACATATCGTAGCTGGGCGACATGGAAATCGCCACGGTGCCGTCGCTGCGGTCGACGAACTCGACCATGGCAATGGACCCCTCGACGCTGCCTTCGGGGAACGGCATTGAAATCTGCAGATCGCTGATCGTCAGCGTGTCGCCCGCCTGCGTCTGGCTGCCGGGGGTGAGCGTCTGGCCCATGCTTTCGGCAGCGGACTGCCAGTTGGCCCATACCTCGGCGCCGGTGATTTCGGCCTGGGCGAAGCTGGCGGATGCAAGCAGGAATGCTGTGGTGCCGCAAAGGGCGGTCCTGTGTGTCATTGTAACCTTCCGGGTCAAATTCGAATGTAATCAACTTCTGCGCCTGCGCGGGCGGGGTCAAGGTGAGACTTTCCTGACCCGTTCAACCACGCCATGGTGCGAGTCGGTACATCAGGAGGCATGAGATATGGATTTGACGGGCAGGGCGGTGCTGATCACCGGGGCGAGCCGCGGCATCGGCGCCGAAACGGCGCGGGCGTTCGCGGCGGCCGGGGCCAATGTGGCCTTGGTCGCGCGCGGACGCGAGGCGATTGCGGATCTCGCGGGCGAGATCGGCCCGTCGGCGATGGCGATCCCCTGCGATGTCAGCCGGTATTGGGAGGTCGAGGCGGCGGTGGGCGCCTGTGTCGAGGCATTCGGATCCCTCGACGTTCTGGTGAACAATGCCGGTGTGATCGAACCGATTGCACATCTGGCGTTCTCCAACCCCGAGGGGTGGGGGCATGCGATCGACGTCAACCTCAAGGGCGTCTACCATGGAATGCGGGCCGCGTTGCCGGTGATGGTGGCCGCCGGGGGCGGCACGATTCTGACCGTCTCTTCCGGTGCGGCGCATGGGCCGGTCGAAGCCTGGTCGCATTACTGCGCCTCAAAGGCCGGGGCGGCGATGCTGACGCGATGCGCCGACAAGGAATATGCTGCGCAAGGTGTTCGGGCGATGGGGCTGTCGCCCGGCACGGTGGCGACGCAGATGCAGCGCGAGATAAAGGCAAGCGGGGTCAACCCGGTGTCGCGGCTTGACTGGTCGGATCACATTCCGCCGGACTGGCCCGCCCGGGCGCTGGTGTGGATGTGCTCGTCGCAGGCCGACGACTTTCTCGGCCAGGAGATTTCCCTGCGGGATGAAGGGATCCGCACACGGGTGGGGCTGGCATGATCGAGGTGTCGCAGGAGGGTGCGCTTTGGCACGTGCGGCTGAACCGGCCGGAGAAGGCGAATTCGCTGACCCGCGCCATGCTGACAAGGCTGGCCGAGACCGCCGAGGAGGCCGCAGGCAAGGCGCAGGCCTTCGTCATTTCCGGCGAGGGCAAGGTTTTTTCGGCCGGCATGGATCTGGTCGAGGCACAGGCGGGGCTGGCGACGGACCCCGTGTGGGAACGGTTGTCGGGCGCGGTCGCTGCGCTGCCGTGCCTGACGGTGGCTGCGCTGAACGGCACGCTGGCGGGGGGCGCCTTCGGCATGGCGCTGGCCTGCGACCTGCGGGTCTGCGTGCCGGAGACGCATTTCTTTTACCCGGTGATGAAGCTGGGATTCCTGCCCCAGCCGTCGGACCCGCGACGGCTGGCGGCCCTGATCGGTCCGGCGCGGGCCAAGCTCATTCTGATGGGCGGTGCAAAGCTGAATTCCGACGAGGCGATGCGCTTTGGCCTGGTGGACGCGGTGGTGCCGCGCAGCGAGCTGGAGCCGTTCGTGGCCACCCTGTGCGAAGATGCGCTGGGGGCGGATGCCGGCCACGTGACTGCGATCAAGGGAATGTTCTGATCTCGCCCCGATCCCACCGCGGCAGGCGGCTGTCCGGAGGGCGTTGCGTCGCGGTTCAGCGCTTGCGGCGCGGACCCGGCGTCTTCGAATGGAAGCCCGGCGGGCGTTTCGCCACCCAGGCGACGAACTTCGCCAGCCGCGGATGGGCGCGCAGGGCTTCGATGCTGGAATAGCTGCGGGCAAGGTCCGACTCGGTCAGGGTGGCATGGATCTCGTTGTGGCAGATCTGGTGCAGCAGGACCGTTGGCCCGCAGCGACCGCCGCGCAGCCTCGGCACCAGATGATGCAGGCTTTGCCGCGCGCCGGGCGGAATCGGGCGCCGGCAAAGCGGGCAGATCGGGGTTTCTTGCTCTGACATCGGACGAAACCTTGTCAGGCAGCGCGGATCGGTGCAACACCGATGCCGTGCGCGGGGCGGCACGGCAAGGGACATCAATGGACGGTCAACCTGAAATACTGCAAATCCTGCTGGACTATCTGCGCCAGGGGCGGGAGATCGCCGAAAGCTGGCTGCTGAGCCCCGCGGCCTGGTCGCAATTTGCACTGCTCCTGGTGGCTTTCGCCGCGGCGTGGCTGGTGAACCGCCGCGTGCAGCCCTGGCTGAGGCGTTTGCTGACACCACCCGACGGCAAGGATACGATCCTTGCCACCGCACGGCGTTTCCTGTCGACCTTTCTGCCGCTTCTGCTGCCTCTTCTGGCCTACGCCTTTACCGGGATCGGCGAACAGATCGTCCGGTCGCTGTTCGACAGCGGCGCGGTGATCGCCTTCGGCAAGCGGGTGTTTCTGTTTCTCGCCGCCCGCGCCCTGGTGCGCGACATCGTCACCGAGCCGTTCCTGAAACTGCTGGGGCGCTTCGTCCTGGTCCCGGTGGCGGCGCTTTATGCGCTTGGGCTGTTGGGTCCGGTCGCGGCGCGGCTGGAAGCAACCGTCGTGCCGCTGGGAAACCTGTCCTTCGACCTTCTGTGGTTGGTCAAGTTCCTGGTCCTCGGCGGTGTGATCTTCTGGCTTGGGCGCTGGTCGAACACGCAATCGGCCAGCTATATCGAGGGCCAGAAAGAGATGCGGCCCGCGACGCGGCAGCTGGCGGTCAAGGCCGCGGAAATCGCGATCTTCGGCGCGGCGTTCCTGATTCTGATGAACATCATGGGCGTTTCGCTGACCTCGCTTGCCGTTCTGGGCGGTGCGATCGGCGTGGGCCTTGGGTTCGGTCTGCAGAAGATCGCGTCGAACTTCATCTCGGGCGTGATCCTGCTGTTGGAAGGTCAGGCGACGGTCGGCGACTACGTCGAACTCGATGGCGGCGAGGCCGGCACCATTTTGAAGATGACCGCCCGGGCGATCATCCTCGAAACCTTCGACGGCCGCTGGATCGTCGTGCCGAACGAGGATTTCATCGTCACCCGTGTGGTGAACTATTCCGACAGCGGTTCGGCCAACCGGTACGAGGCGCCGTTTTCGGTCAGCTACGACACTGACATCAATCTGGTTCCCGGCATCGTCGAGGCGGCGGTGGCCACGCATCCCGACGTTCTCGACGATCCGTTCCCGCCCGATTGCGAATTGCGCGGATTCGGCGAGTCGGGGGTGGATTTCGCGGTGGAGTTCTGGGTCAACGGCATCGACGACGGCAAGAACAAGTACAGTTCGGACGTGCTATTCCTGATCTGGAACGCGTTGCAGGACCACGGCATCGAAATTCCCTACCCGCAGCGGGTGGTGCATATGAAGACGCCCGAAGGGTGACGCTGGCCCGGCCGCTTCTTGAAGGCGCAAACCTTTCTGGATATGCGGCGGCGCCCTTACAACCGGCAGCGCGGAAAGTGGCGCAGGCCCATGAGGCCCGGGAAGGCGCGCACCTCTGTCACAGCGACCGAGCCCGCCGGTAGGCCGGCCGGTCGCGCAGGCGTGTGAAGTACGCGTCAAGCGCATCCGCAGGCATCGGGAATTTCGCCGCCACTGCCCAGCCGCTGCAATGGCAGGCGATGATGTCGGGCACGGTCAGGGTCTCACCCATCAGGAAGGGGCCGTCGCCCACGCGTTCCGTCAGCCGGTCGAGCGAGGTCTTGTATTCGTGCCTGAGCGTGTCCTTGATCGCAGGAACGCGCAACTCTTGGGGCAGGATGAAACTGTGGCGCGAGGCGGTCCACAGGAGCGCGTCGAATTCATCCAGCAGGAACTGAGTGTGACCGTCCTGGCGGGCGCGCTCCAGAGTGCCGGCGGGAAAGGTCAGCGCGCCGTGTTTGTCCGCGAGATAGGTCAGAATGGCAGTCGAATCGGTCAATGCGGTGCCGTCCTCCAGCAAGACAGGGACCTTGCCCGCCGGATTGTGGGCCCGCACGTCGTCCGAGCGCGGGGCGGCGGGCAGATGCGAGTAGGGCTGGCCAAGTTCCTCAAGCATCCAGAGCACGCGGAAAGCGCGGCTGCGGACGCCACCGATGACGGTGTACATGGGGCGATCTCCAGTTGGTTCGCCGGCGACCATGACATGCGCTCGGCTGCCGCGCCAGTGGCTGATTATAGGGGCAATCGCGACGTCGTGGGCCTGTGTCCCGGGTTCGCCGCGCCCAGGGCTGCAGGTGGGGTTGCACCTGACGTTCTGCGGCCATGCCCAGCGAGAGCGTGATGGATTGTGAGTGCATCGCAATACCGGCTTTGGCCTAGAAGTTGCCATTCGCGACCAGTCTTCTGGCGCGGAATCAAGGGGCGTAGCCCCGCCGCGCCATCGCCGACCCGTCCCGAAGGGGAGGCGATTTGCTGGCGTCGCGTATCGGATTGAGGTCGTTCGGACTTTGCTGGGATAAATCGAGCCGTCCATAAGTCCGGGTCGCCTCCCCGCGGGTCGGCGATGGCCCGGCTCTTCGCTAGGTGGGCAACGTCCGCTTC
>JAAUYH010208080.1_pt1 | contig 225908 bp, 216 predicted proteins | sample 7278061 | NCBI WGS metagenome assembly JAAUYH01 (sample SAMN14350203, study PRJNA611818) | marine sediment metagenome | isolation source: surface marine sediment (0.6m) | place: French Polynesia: Moorea | collected 2018-08 | reverse complement strand
CAATCCGATACGCGCCGCCAGCAAATCGCCTCCCCTTCGGGGCGGGTCGGCGATGGCGCGGCGGCCTTCGGCCTTGATTCCGCGCCTGAAGACTGGTCGCGAACATCCGCTTCAGGCCAATTCCCGCCATGCCTCTACCCTGCCCGGCCTCAATCGTCTTGCAGGATGCTGAGGAACGCCGGACCGAACCGTTCGGTGCGGCGTTCGCCCAGAACGCCGGCCAGCGTGTCCATATCGGGTGACTTCAGCGATGCGATCTTGGCCAGAAGCGATGCGGAACAGCTCAGCGGTTTACCGGTGCCAGCCTCGCCCCGCGCCAATTCCGCCTGCGCCTGAAGCAGACGGTCGTAAAGCGCGCCCTCGCTGCGGCCCGCCAGCTTCATGCGGGCGGGGTGCACGGGCGCCGGTGCCTCGCCCGCGACGATCCGCAGAAAGGCCGCGCCGTAGCGGTCGAGTTTCTTGGCGCCGACGCCGTTGATCCCGGCCATCTGGTCCAACGTCTCGGGCCGCCGTTCCGCCATCTCGATCAGCGTCCGGTCGGTGAAGATAACATAGGCCGGGACGCGCGCAGCCTCGGCCAGCGCGCGGCGTTTCGCCTTCAGGGCCGCCAGAAGCGGTGCGTTCTCGTCGCTGACCAATGCCCGCGCCTCGGGCCGGGACCTGGCGGTCTTGACCATGTCTCGGCGCAGGCCGATCGTCTCTTCGCCGCGAAGGATCGGCCGGGCGGTATCCGTCATGCGCAACGCGCCGTGCCGCGCCGGATCGGGGCGCACCAGATCGCGGCCCATCATCTGCCGGAACACGGCCTGCCACTGCGGACGGTCGAGATCCCTGCCGACGCCGAAGGTCGGCAGTTCGTCATGCCGACGGCTGCGGACCTTGTCGGTGTCCAAGCCCAGCAGGATGTCGGTCAGATGCCCGGCGCCGAAACTCTCGCCGGTGCGCAGGATCGCCGACAGTGCCTTGCGCACGACTTCGGTCCCGTCGAAAACCTCCGGCGGACTGTCGCACAGGTCGCAGTTCCCGCATGGCGCCGGGTCCTCGCCGAAATAGCCCAGCAGCGTCTGACGGCGGCAGCGCAGCGCCTCGGCAAGGCCCAAAAGCGCATTCAGCCGGGCGTGATCGGCGGCCTTGCGGTCGTCGGGGGCCAGGCTTTCATCGATCTGCGCCCGGCGCAGCCGGATATCGTCGGCGCCGAACAGCGTCAGTGTCTCGGCGGGGGCGCCGTCGCGCCCGGCGCGGCCGATTTCCTGATAGTAGGACTCGATGGATTTCGGCAGATCGGCATGGGCGACCCAACGGATGTCTGGCTTGTCGATGCCCATGCCGAAGGCGACGGTTGCCGCGACGATCAACCCGTCCTCCTGTTGAAACCGGAACTCGACCGCACGGCGGTCGTCGGGCTGCATTCCGGCATGATAGGCACAGGCGGCATGCCCCTCGTCGCGCAGGGCGGCCGCCAGCGTTTCCGTTTTGGCGCGGGTGGCGCAATAGACGATGCCGGATTGGCCGCGGCGTGCACCGGCGAAGCCGAGGATCTGTTTGCGCGGATTGTTCTTGGCGGCAAAGGCCAGGTGGATGTTGGGCCGGTCAAAGCCGCGCAGGAAGGTGACGGGATCGGCCCCGTCGAAGAGCTTGGCAACGATCTCGGCCCGGGTCTCGGCATCGGCGGTGGCGGTAAAGGCGGCCAGCGGAACGCCCAGAGCCCGGCGCAACTCGCCGATGCGCAGATAATCGGGCCGGAAATCGTGGCCCCACTGGCTGACGCAATGCGCCTCGTCCACGGCGATCAGGCCGGTGCCGATGCGCCGCAGAAGGGACAACGTGCCGCCGGAGGCCAGACGCTCGGGCGCCATGTAGAGAAGCCGCAGGCGGTCCTCGTCCAGCGCCCGGAACACCGCATCGGTTTCCGCGTCGGTGTTGCCGGAGGTCAGTGCGCCGGCCTCGACCCCGGCCTCGCGCAGAGCACGGACCTGGTCGCGCATCAGCGCGATCAGGGGCGAGATGACGACGGTGACGCCCGAGCGGCAGAGCGCGGGAAGCTGAAAGCACAGGGACTTGCCGCCGCCGGTGGGCATGATGGCAAGCACGTTTTCACCCCTCGTCACAGCCTCGACGATCTCGGCCTGCCCCGGACGGAAGGCATCGAACCCGAAGACGGTGGAAAGAAGCTGGGCCGCGTGGTCCATCTATCCTGCGATTTTTTGTCAAACTGCTCTTATTGAGGTGACCATCGCAGATGAAGATTCGGTGAACAAGCAGGGATTTCGGCCAGCGGCCTCAGACGAAGGCGTAGTAGTTGTTCACGAGGATGATGCGCAGCGCGTAGACCGCGATCAGGGCGACCAGCGGCGCCAGATCCAGCCCGCCCATGTCCGGCAGGAACCGCCGGATCGGGGCATATATCGGTTCCAGCAACCTGTTCAGCCCGTACCAGATCTGCGCCACCAGCGGCTGGCGCAGGTTGAGGACCTGAAAGCTGATCAGCCAGCTCATGATGATATGCACGATCATGATGAACCAGATGACATCGAGGATCAGCATCAGGATTTGAAAAAGCGAAGTCATGGGCGGCCTTGTCCTTTAACGTCGGTCAGACACGTAAGCCGCCCGTCGCGCAGTGGCAAGGCGGCCCTGCCGCGACGTCACAGATTGACGTTCGCGTCAAGCGAGCCATTATCCTGTGGCGAAAGGAGCGCGCCATGTATCCCTTCGTCCGCATGATCAAGGAGTTCGTCGTGCACCGGAACGCGCCACAGCTGGCGCTGACCGATACCCATGTGTCCCGACATGTCTGCTGGCCGTGGGACATCGACCTTTGGCTGGAACTCAATAACGGCCGGTCGCTGACGCTGTACGATCTGGGGCGCATACCGCTGGCGGGACGGGTCGGGCTGATCCGCACCCTTCGGCGCGAACGCTGGTCGTTGACGATGGCAGGCGTCTCGGTGCGCTGGCGCCACCGGGTGAGTCCCTTCGAAAGGGTCGAGATGCACAGCCGATGCGTGGGCTGGGACCACCGCTTCGTCTATCTTGAGCAATCGATGTGGAAACGCGACGGGCGCTGCGCCAGCCAGGCGCTCTATCGCTCGGCAGTGACCGACCGCAATGGCATCGTCGATCCGCAGCGGGTTATCGAAGCGCTGGGCCACGATCAACCCAGCCCGCCCCTGCCCGGCTGGGTGGGCGCCTGGATCGAGGCGGACGCCACGCGTCCCTGGCCGCCTGCGAAAGCTGCCGCCTGAGACCACAGTTCCCGGTTGCATGTCCGGCGGTTCGGCTGTCATATCCCCCTACAGGGGGATGAGACGAAATGGCCGAAGCGTCGGCGCGCAAGCGCATCTGGGGCTGGATGATGTTCGACTGGGCCAGCCAGCCCTATAACACGCTGCTTCTGACCTTCATTTTCGGCCCGTTTTTCGCCGAGATCGTCATCGACCGGCTGGTATCGGGCGGTATGGCGCAAGAGGCCGCGCGGGCCGAGGCGCAGGCGTACTGGGGATACGGGCTGACGACGGCGGGCATCCTGATTGCCGTCCTGGCCCCGATCCTTGGTGCGATCGCCGATTCCACCGGCCGCCGCATGCCCTGGATCTGGTTCTTTTCGCTGCTTTACGTGGTCGGCGCCACCGGGCTTTGGTGGGCCGACCCGGAGGCCTTCAGTATCCTGACGTTGCTGTTCTTCTTCGGCATCGGCCTGATCGGCATGGAATTCGCCACGATCTTTACCAACGCGCTGCTGCCGTCGCTTGGCGACCACAACCGCCTGGGCGCGATTTCCGGCTCCGGCTGGGCCTGGGGGTATGTCGGCGGCGTCATCGCGCTGGCGATCATGCTGCTTTTGCTGGCAGAGAACGACGCGGGCGTGACCTTTATCGGCATCGAGCCGATTTTGGGCCTGGATGCGGCCGCGCGCGAAGGCACCCGGTCGGTCGGACCGTTCACAGCGCTGTGGTACGCGGTGTTCATGATCCCGTTCTTTCTGTGGGTGCGCGAACCACGGCACGAGGTGGTGCGTGGCGCGCCGGTCGCCACCGCGCTCCGCGATCTGGTCCACACCATCAAGGCGTTGCCGAATCACGTCTCTATGTCGGCCTATCTGGGCTCGTCCATGTTCTACCGCGACGCGCTGAACGGCATGTACACCTTTGGCGGGATCTATGCGCTGGGCGTCCTCGACTGGACGGTGGTCGATATCGGGGTGTTCGGCATCGTCGCGGCGATCACGGGTGCGCTGTTCGCCTGGCTCGGCGGCAAGGTCGATGAGGCGCTTGGACCCAAACCGGTGATCGTCACCTGTATCCTGATCCTGCTGGTCGTCGGCGTGATGATCGTCAGCGTCTCGCGCACCTCGGTGCTTGGCATGGCCGTGCCCGAGGGCTCGGCGCTGCCTGACATCGCCTTTTACGTCTGCGGCGCGGTGATCGGGGCGGCCGGCGGCGCCCTGCAATCGGCGAGCCGGACGATGATGGTCCGGCAGGCCAATGCCGAGCGGATGACCGAAGCTTTCGGGCTTTATGCGCTGGCCGGAAAGGCAACCACGTTCATCGCCCCGGCGGCCATTGCAATCGCCACCGACATGACCGGCAACCAAAGACTTGGCATTACCCCGTTGATAGGGCTTTTTTTCATCGGGTTGATTTTGCTAATCTGGGTAAAACCGGACGGAGAAAGAGACGTTTCATGGTCCGCGTCCTCACAGCCCTCGGCCTGATCACCCTGCTGGCGACCTGCGGCGGTACGCCTCAACGTTCCACGTCCGTCGCGCCGCCGCCTGCGGCGCCGATCGAACCCGCCGGGCGGTTGCTGGTGGCGCAATCGAACATCGACCCCACGGCGCTCGCCAAAACCCTGTTCGGTGCCAAGCGCGATGGCTCTCCACAAAGCCCTGCGCCATTCGGTGGTTACGCCAAAGGATGTTTGGCCGGCGGCGTCCAACTGCCCGAAACCGGCCCGACCTGGCAGGCGATGCGGCTATCCCGGAACCGCAATTGGGGCCACCCCGAGACCATTGCCTACATCAAAAGGCTTTCTGCCAAGGCAGCGTCGCAGCCCGGGTGGAACGGTCTCTATATCGGTGACATCAGCCAACCCCGCGGCGGGCCGATGCTGACGGGGCACCGCAGCCATCAGATCGGCCTGGACATCGACATCTGGATGCGTCCGGCTGCAAATCTGGGCCTGAGCCGGGCGGATCGCGAAAACATCTCGTCGATTTCCCTGCGCCGATCCAAGGGCGCGTTCACCAACGACAACTGGACCCGCGCGCATCACGAAATCCTCAAGGCTGCGGCGAGCGATCCGGCGGTGGCGCGGATTTTCGTCTTCCCGGGGGCCAAGGTGAAGATGTGCAACGACGAAACCGGCGACCGCGCCTGGCTGCGCAAGATCCGTCCATGGTGGGGGCATCACTACCATTTCCACGTCCGCCTGAGCTGTCCCAAGGGTACTGCCGGCTGCCGCAATCAGGACCCGCCGCCGCCCGGTGATGGCTGCGCCGACGCTGAACAGTGGGTGCGGAACATCCTGAACCCGCCGCCGCCGGATCCGAACGCGCCGCCACCCAAGCCACGCCGGGAATACGTGCTGGCCGATCTCCCCAAGCAATGCGTGCAAGTCTTGTCCTCGCGCTGATCGGCGCGGCATTTGCGGGATTGGGCTTGAGCGGTCTGGCCGGGCCAACGAGCGATGCAGAGTATCTGGGAACCTATAACTGGTCGCGGCCCGGAAGCAGGTTCGGCGGGTTTTCCGGGCTTGAGCTGGATGCCAGCGGCGGCAGGTTTCTGGCCGTCAACGACAGGGGCTGGATTGTCGAAGGCCGGCTGGTCCGCACCGGCGGCGTTGTTTCGGAGGTCGAGGCGGGGCCTCTGCGACGGCTGAAGAACACCGACGGAGGCGAGCTGGGGCGCTATGAGGGCGACAGCGAGGGGTTGGCATTGCGCGACGACGGGCGGTTCTATGTCTCGTTCGAGGCCGTGCATCGCGTCTGGAGCTACCGCAATGCGGCGTCCAAGGGCGCCTGGCTGCCGCGGCATCCCGCCTTCGACGACATGCAGAACAACTCGTCGCTGGAGGCCCTGGCGATTGCCCCTGACGGGGCGCTTTATACCCTGCCGGAACGGTCCGGAAAGATGAGCCGGCCGTTTCCGGTCTTCCGCTACAAGGGCGGCGCGTGGACCCAGCCGTTCGGCATTCCGCGCCGGGGCGAGTTTCTGCCCGTTGGCGCCGACTTCGGGCCGGATGGCCGCTATTATCTGCTCGAACGGCACTTGTCCGGCATTTTCGGCTTTCGAAGCCGTGTGCGCAGTTTCCGGATCGACGGTGATCGTATCACGGACGAAAAGGTGGTTCTGCAGACCGCCACCGGTACGCACGACAACCTCGAAGGAATCGCCGTGTGGCGTGACGGTGCCGGCGATATCCGCCTGACCATGATCTCGGACGACAACTTCCGCGCCTTCCAGAGGACTGAGTTCGTGGAATACAGGCTTACGGATTAGCTTGCATCGCGCGGGCCCGGGCGCTATCAGCCCACGTCCCGCAAACGGGACCAAGTCTCCGCAACCTTGCCAAAACGGATATACGACCCATGTCGCGTCTTCTTCCCGGTATCCTTGCCATGGCGGCCATCGTCGTGGCTTCGAACGTTCTGGTGCAGTTCCTGTTCGGTCAGTGGCTGACCTGGGGCGCCTTCACCTATCCGCTGGCCTTTCTGGTCACCGATGTCATGAACCGCGTATACGGCCCGGGCGTTGCCCGGCGCGTCGTCCTTGCCGGTTTCCTGACCGGCGTGATCTGCTCGGTCATCGGCACCCAGATCGTGGGAGAGTTCGGCCCGCTGGTTACCTGGCGCATCGCGCTCGGCTCTGGCGTTGCGTTTCTGACCGCGCAGCTTTTGGACGTCGCCATCTTCGACCGGCTGCGGCGGCAGGCCTGGTGGCAGGCGCCGCTGGCCTCCACCCTGATCGGGTCCAGCGTCGACACGGCCCTCTTCTTTACAATTGCCTTTTCGGCCGCGCTGACGGTCCTGGAGCCGGCCAATGACGTCGGATGGGCGGCCGAGATGTTGCCGATGCTGGGGATCGGACCCGTGGCGCCGCTCTGGGTGTCGCTGGCGGTCGCCGATTGGGGTGTCAAGCTCGCCATCGCTTTGGTCGCCTTGGTGCCGTTTCGCCTAATCGTGACGCAAATGATGGCACGGGTTGCGTAAAAGGTTTTGACAAACACAAAATCTGTGCCAACCTGAACGCAACAGCAACCAGCGAAAGGAGGTGATCCAGTGTCGAGAGGGATATTGGAGAAAGGTATCGGAACAGTCGGAGGTTTGACCGCCTGAGGGCAGACCCAAGGGCAGAAGTCCCTTCCGATTGGACGGTTGTTCTAACCGGACCATCTCCGAAAGAACTCGAAGGGCCGCTCCACCGGAGCGGCCCTTTTGGCTATCGAACCGCGATCCGGTCAGCAGAGGAATCGTTTGTGGATCCGCATCAATGCTGCATGTAACCGACACCATCACGATCGAAGACTGGGAGTTGACGGAACAGTTCGTCCGGGCGTCCGGCCCCGGCGGGCAGAATGTCAACAAGGTCTCCACGGCGGTCGAGCTGCGGTTCGAGGCCGCCCGGTCGCCCAACCTGCCCGCGCAGATCAAAGCGCGGCTGCGCCGCCTGGCCGGACGGCGCTGGACCAACGAAGGTGCGGTGGTGATTCAGGTGGACGAGACCCGCAGCCAGTCTCGCAACCGTGACATTGCCCGGCAGCGTCTGGCCGATCTGATCCGCAAGGCGACCATCGCGCCCAAGCGCCGGATTGCCACGCGCCCGACGCTGGCCTCGAAAAAGCGGCGTTTGACGGCAAAGAAACATCGCGGTCAGGTCAAGTCGCTGCGCGGGTCCGTGGAGCCGGAGGACTAGGCGTATGCGTTGTGGGTGAATCGCATGGAGGGTTTGGCGTTGCGCGGTCGTTGCCACCGGGTCCCCGGTGCCGTTTGTCACTTGGCCGCGATACGCTGCTTTGGGTGGGAACCGGTCGCATGCGTTTCCGTCGAAGCCTACCCTGATACAGCCACCCTTTGAGACGGCTGGCCTAGGGCCGCTGGCGGCGCTAGAGAATGCGCAGCCCGACGAAAGGACCGTGCCGATGACCGAAAGCCTGCTGCAGCGCCGCGCCCGGGTTTTGGGTCCCAACGTGCCGACCTTTTATATCGACCCGGTACACATCGTCCGGGGCGACGGGGTCTGGCTTTGGGACGCAAACGGACGGCGGTATCTGGATTGTTACAACAACGTGCCCCATGTCGGGCATTGCCACCCGAGAGTGGTCGAGGCGATCTGTAACCAGGCCGCGACGCTCAACACCCACACCCGGTATCTGCACGAAGGAATCGTGGCATATGCCGAGCGGCTAACTGCCAAGTTCTCGGGCGGATTAGACACTGTAATCATGGTCTGCACCGGGTCGGAAGCGAACGATATCGCGTTGCGCATGGGGCAGGCGGTGACCGGTAAGACCGGTGTGATCGCAACTGACAACACGTACCACGGCAACACTGCCGCAGTGTCGCAACTTTCGACCAAGAAGCCGCCCATCGGCGGCTATGCGCCCAATATACGCCGGGTTCCGTCGCCCGACTCGCTGCGGCCGCTGGGCGGATCGGCAGACGGACAGGCCCGGGTCTTTGCCGCCCATGTTCTGGACGCCATCGAGGATCTCGAGGCATCCGGGCATGGCTTTGCCTCGCTGATCCTGTGCCCGTTCCTCGCCAACGAGGGCTTTCCCGACCTCGCGCCCGGGTTCCTCGACCCCACCGCAGAGGTTGTCAGGCGCGCCGGCGGCATTCTCATCGCCGATGAGGTGCAGCCGGGCTTCGGACGGCTGGGCTCGCATTGGTGGGGACACGAGCGGATCGGAATCGCGCCCGATGTGGTGACACTGGGCAAACCCATGGGCAACGGCCATCCGGTCGCTGCGGTGGTGGCCAGGCCTGAAGTGACGGCGGCGTTTCGAGAGGCGTTCGGGTATTTCAACACGTTCGGCGGCAATCCGGTCAGCTGTGCGGCTGCAAGCGCGGTGCTGGACGTGCTGGAGGACGAAGATCTGGTTTCTAACGCGGCCCAAAGCGGTGAATATGCGCTTGAGCGGCTTCGGGCGCTGGAACATCCGATGATCGGTGACGTGCGCGGCGCGGGCCTGTTCCTTGGCGTGGAATTCGTCGGTGACGGGATGTCGCCCGCGCCAGAGTTCACCGCCCGCGTGGTCGAAGCGATGAAGGCCCGCGGCATTCTGCTGAACCGGCTGGGGCGGCATTACAATTGCCTGAAGATCCGCCCGCCGATGCCGTTTTCGCGCGCCAACGCAGATATTCTGGCCGACACGCTGACCGAGGTTCTTGCGGAGATGCCGGTGTGACCCTGCAGATCGTGGCCGAGCAGGCGGCCACCGCCTGGGGCGGGTCGGCGCAACCGCCGCGCCTGCTGTCGCATCGCGAAAACGCGGTGTTCAGGGTCGAGCTGCCGTCAGGCCTGGCGGCGCTGCGATTGCACCGGCCCGGCTATCGAACCGATGCCCAGATCAAGTCTGAACTGTCCTGGACCCGCGAGCTTGCGGCGCGCGGCTTTCCGGCGCCGCCGCCAGTGCCACTTCCGTCTGGCGGCGATCTGCTGGAGATGGCGGGCGGACAACGGGCGAGCGTGATCGGCTGGATGGAGGGCGCGCCGCTGGGGTCCGGGGCCGACCGGCTGAAACCGGGCGGTATAGAGACGTATTATTCTGTTGGTGTGCTTTTGGCGCGATTGCATCGGATGACGCAGGACATCGGGGCCGACAGGTTCGATCGCCCGCGCTGGGATATCGATGGATTGACCGGCGCCCGGCCGCTGTGGGGGCAGTATTGGACGATGCCGCTGCTGACCGACAGTCAAAGACAGCTTGTGATCACGGCGCGCGATACCGCGCGAGAACGGTTGACCGGCTATCTGGCCGGTGGGGCCGAGATGACGTTGATCCACACCGATGCCCTGCGCGAGAACGTGTTCCGGCGGAGGGACGGATCGTTGGCGCTGATCGATTTCGACGATTCGGGTTTTGGGTTTGTGATGTACGACCTCGCGGCAAGCGTGACGCAGATGGTGGACGATCCGCTGTATCCCGAGGCCCGTGCGGCGATCATCGAGGGCTATGGAACCATGCGCCCAGTTCGGCCCGAGGATGTCGCCGCGTTCGACATGTTTGGCATGCTTCGCGCCTTTTCAGCGCTGGGCTGGACGATCCCCCGCCTGCCGGCGGATCATCCGAAACTTCCGACCTATGTGCGGCGCGCCTGCGACCTGGCGGGGGCATTTCTGGCAAGTTAGCGACTGATGTCGATCCTAACTGCGCTTGATGAACGCCTCGAAAGCGGACGTGTGGTCGGGGTGCCAGCGCGAGAGCGCCGGGCGGTTTTCGATGATGTCGCCGATCGCCCAGGCCATGCGTTTTTCATCCAATTCGCGCGGCACATCGTTGTCGGGACACAGGATGTAGAAATCACCGCGCGCAAGGCTTTGCATCATGAAGGCCGCCATCTGGTTAGGCGTCCAGGCGCCCTCGGGCTTCTCTGTCCGTCCCCGGCGGTTGAGGTTGGTGAAAACGAACCCGGGAATCAGCAGGTGCGCCGTGACCCGGCAGCCTTCAGTGTTGCGCAACTCATGCGCCAACGCCTCGGTGAACGCCTTCACCCCGGCCTTTGTCACGTTATAGCAGGGGTCGCCCGGCGGGGTCGTTATGCCCTGCTTAGAGCCTGTATTTATGATCATGCCGGGCCGCCCACGCGCGATCATCCGCGGGGCGAAGACCTGGGTCCCGTTGATCACGCCCCAGAGGTTGATGCCGATGATCCGCTGCCAGGCATCCGCCGGCCCGAACATGGCGCTGCCGGGCTGGATGCCGGCGTTGTTCAGCACGACATCGACACCGCCGAAGCGGTCTGTAAGGTCAGCCTCGATCTTCCTGAGCGCGTCGGAGTCGGACACATCGGCGCCGTAGGTCACGACCTCGGCCGCTCCGGCGGCGCGGACCTGATCTGCCGCACTGTCAAGCAGCGTATCGTCCCAATCGAGCAGCGCGACGATCATACCGGCCTTGGCGAATTCTCTGGCGCAGGCGAGCCCGATACCGCCGCCGCCACCCGTGACCAGCGCAACAGAGCCTGGGGCAATGCCCATTTCCGCCAAGTTAGAGACTGTTTCTGTCACACCAGCACCTCCATTTCCGTCTGCCTGCCTACGTGGAAGATGCGCTTGTATCGCGCGATCTCGTCCGCAGGCCCCATGGCCTTGTTGGGATTGTCGGACAGTTTCACCGTCGGTCGGCCATTGGCGGCAACCGCCTTGCACACCAGCGAGAATGGCGCCAACGCATCGTCCGGCACGAGCCCGCGGAAGTCGTTGGTCAGAAGCGTGCCCCAGCCGAACGACACCCGCACCCGGCCGTGATAGAGCTTGTGCAGCTCTTCGATCTTGTCGACGTCAAGCCCGTCGGAGAAGATCACCAGCTTTTCGCGTGGATCCTCGCCGCGGTCCCGCCACCAGCGGATGGCGATCTCCGCCCCTTCCACCGGGTCGCCGGAATCGACCCTGATACCGGTCCATCCGGCCAGCCAGTCGGGTGCATTCCGCAGGAAGCCCTCGGTGCCGTAGGTGTCGGGCAGGATGATGCGCAGGTTGCCTTCGTGTTCGTCGTGCCAGTCGGCCAGCACCTGATACGGCGCCTTGGCCAGTTCCTCGTCGCTGTCAGCCAGCGCGCAATACACCATCGGCAGTTCATGCGCGTTGGTGCCGATCGCCTCGATATCCCGTCGCATGGCGATCAGGCAGTTCGAGGTGCCGACGAATTTCGGACCCAGACCTTCCAGCATCGCCTGAACGCACCAATCCTGCCACAGGAACGAATGCCGCCGGCGCGAGCCGAAATCGGCGATCCGCAGGTCGCCGATCCGGCGCAGGCGTTCGACCTTTTCCCAAAGCTGCGTCATGGCGCGCGCATAGAGAACCTGCAGCTCGAACCGCCGCATCCGGTTCAGAACGGCCCGCCCGCGCAATTCCATCAGCACGGCCAGCGCCGGGATTTCCCACAGCATGACCTCGTGCCAGGTGCCTTCGAAGGTCAGCTCGTACTGACCATCACGTTTTTCCAGGTGATAGGGCGGCAGGCGGAACCCTTCGAACCATTCCATGAACTCGGGCGTGAACATCTGCCGCTTGCCGTAGAACATGTTGCCGCGAAGCCAGGTGGATTCACCGCGCGACAGCCGCAGCCCGCGTATGTGGTCCAGCTGCTCGCGCAGCTCGCCTTCGTCCACCAGATCGGCGAGGCGGACGGATTTGGTGCGATTGATCAGGCTGAAGGTGACATGCGTGTCGGGCTTGTTGCGGAACACCGACTGGCACATCAGAAGTTTGTAGAAATCGGTGTCGATCAGCGAGCGCACGATCGGGTCGATCTTCCATTTGTGGTTATAGACGCGGGTGGCGATGTCCACGGGGCGGCTCCGTCCTGTTCGTCGGGCAAGGTTAAGGGCAGGCACGACGGCCTGTCCAGTTGATTGCGGTCACCGGCTAATGCGGTCGAAAAGCAGTTGGTCGAAGCTGTTTTCGCGGGCCAGGAACTCCCGCAGGGCAGGGGTGTCGAACACCGTACGGTCATAGCGGTCGGGACTGGCATTTTTCAACAGCGTCCCGGTTGGCGCAGCGCCGGTCATGGCCCGGATCAGATCGGTCATGCGGTCGTTGGGCAGGATCGTCTCGTACTTGGCAAAGCGGGTGTCGAAATCGGGGCCGGCAAGGTCGATGTCGTCGCCCAGCAGAAACCGGGATTGCAAGTTCAGAAACAGCCCCGGATCGGACTGCAGATTGGCGATGATCGCTTGGGGATCGCTGTTGTCGGTCGCGCGGATGCGTTCCGAAATCGCGCGTATGCCCGGCGGGTGGCTGTTGTAGAACCGGCGGCCGCGGTGAAAGATCTCGATCTGCCAGTTGTATTGCGCGGCGACCTGCGCGGCGGGCGCGCGCATTGTACCGAAAAGACGGAGTGGGCGGTCTATGGATGTCAGTAGCGGCAGGAACCGGTTCAGCGCGATATGTCCGCTGACCCAGTCGAGCCTTGGCAGGCGGCGGGCGAGCTTCTCTGGCCGATCGAGAAAGCGTTCGGCGTGGGTCAGCCCATGTTTCGACCAGGCCTGCAGATGGCGGTTGACGGTGGATCCCGCTGCTTTGGGTACGTGAACGAAGACCGTCAGCGGGCCGGTCTTGCTGCGGGTCAGGGGCAGCATTCGCCCAGGCTAGACTAGATTAACGCCGCTTGTCGTCATTGCCGCGCACGCGGCGGCAAGCGAGCCGTCAAGGTCGATGGCGCGGCAGAGGTCCTGGCGCACGGTGACGGCGAAACCCAGCCTGGCGGCATCGACGGCAGAGAAGTTGACGCAGAAATCGGTGGCCAGGCCCGTCAGCGTCAGCGTGTCGATGCCGCGGGTGCGCAGGTAACCCTCGAGCCCGGTGTGTGTGGATTGATCGTTCTCGAAAAAGGCCGAATAGCTGTCGATGCCGGGATTGAACCCCTTGCGGATGATGAGGTCGGCGCGGTTGGTGTCGAGGCTAGGGTGAAAGGCGGCGCCGCCGGTGCCCTGCACGCAGTGGTCGGGCCAAAGCACCTGGGGGCCGTAGGGCATTTCGGTGGTGCCGAAGGGGTCGAGGCCGGGATGCTGCGAGGCGAAGGAGGAATGATTGGCCGGGTGCCAGTCCTGCGTCAGGATCACCGCGGCGAAGTCGTCCATCAGCGCGTTGATCCCAGGGACGATGGCATCGCCGTCGGCCACGGCCAGGGCGCCGCCGGGACAGAAATCATTTTGCACGTCGATGACAAGCAGGGCTTCGTTCGTGGGGCGCATGGGCGGGTCTCCTTTTGCGGATATGCCTACGCCGGGCCGCGCGCGGGGGTCAATGTCGGCCTTGAAGCATCCTGCGGTGCTGACGTAGACAGCGGCGCATGCCTGTCGTCGCCGCGCTCTACAAATTCACGCCCTTTCCGGACCCGGCTGCGGTCAAGCAAGCGCTTGCGAGGGTCTGTTGCGGCACTGGCGTGAAGGGCACGCTGCTGTTGGCGCGCGAGGGGATCAATGGGACCATCGCAGGCCCGCGCGACGGGATCGACACAGTGCTGGCGCATATCCGAACGCTGCCCGGCTGTGCCGATCTGGAGTGGAAGGAAAGCGCGGCGGCCGAGATGCCGTTCCGCCGGATGAAGGTGCGGCTCAAACGCGAGATCGTCGCGATGCACCAACCCGACGTGGACCCGGCGGCTGCGGTGGGGCGGTATGTGGAGCCCGCCGATTGGAACGCACTGATACGGGCGCCGGACGTGGTCGTGATCGATACGCGGAACGACTATGAGGTGGCGATCGGCAGCTTTGCCGGGGCCGTCGATCCCAAGACCAAATGCTTCGGCGAGTTTCCGGCCTGGTGGCAAGCCAACAGGCACCGTTTCGAAGGTCGCCGGATCGCGATGTTCTGCACCGGCGGGATTCGTTGCGAAAAGTCGACCAGCTATCTGATCGGTCAGGGGGTGGAGGACGTCTATCACCTGAAGGGCGGGATCCTGAAATACCTCGAGGACATGCCGGAATCCGAAAGCCTTTGGGATGGCGAATGCTATGTTTTCGATGGCCGGGTCAGCGTGGGGCATGGCCTGGAGGAAGGCAGCTATGGCCAATGCCACGCCTGCGGACGGCCGGTGTCGGACGAGGCGAGGACCGGCCCAGGTTACGAGGAAGGCGTGCAATGCGCGGCCTGTGCCGGTGAGTTCGATGAGTCGGACAGGGCACGATTCCGGGAACGTCAGCGGCAAATCACGTTGGCGAAATCACGCCGATAGGCCAGACTCCGACGGTTATCGGATGACATGGCGCAGGCTTTTGCATGTGCAGCGTCACGCAGGCGGAGAGACCTCTGCGCGCCTGGGCTGCCACGCGGCCGGATAGTTCCCTTTGCCGCGCAGGATGCCCCAACTCTCTGACTTAAATCGGTTTTCCCGCGTGGAGTTGCGGGGAACCATATCCCGATTTTCCCCCTTGTCATCGAATAACACCCGCCGGGTCATCGCTTAACCCGGCCGCGTTATTGCCTGTCTTCCGGCCCCGCGGCCACGGTTTGGGCATCGGCACCACAGCCAACATGGCACATGGCGCCGACGAACACACGAAACCTGAAACCAGACCCACACGAAACACCGGAGACAGTTCAATGACCCTCAAGAAACTCACCCTTACCGCCCTTCTGGCTTCGACCCTGATGGCATCCGGCGCACTTGCCGGCGGCAATGTCGTGATCCTCGACCAGTTCGGCTGGGGCAACGGCACAGGCGTCGGGCAGACCGGCTGGCACAACCGCACCCGCGTCTATCAGGATGGTTGGAGCAACACCTCGATCAGCACCCAGGACGGCGCGTTCAACCGCACCAGCATCGGTCAGAGCGGCCATCACAATTATGCCGACACCGAACAGAACGGGTCGGGCAACATCGCGGGCGTCGCCCAGATGGGCGGCCATAACGATGCCGAGACCGTCCAGAACGGCCACAACAACGCAGTCGGTGTTATCCAGATCGGCCATGGCAACAGCACATCGACCACCCAGACGGGCAACGGCAACGTCGCGGTGATCGTTCAGGACTGATCGCCGCAGACCCGGTGCCGGACGGTCCCCTCCCGCCGTCCGGCCCCCTTTGCCAGAACAGGAGACACTCGGAATGGCACATGATATGACCCGCACCGGCAACCTGGTTCTAGCCGCCGCCGCGACCGCGCTGTCGGCGATCGGGCTGGCCGCCGGATCGAACGCGCATTCGTCAGGTGGCGAGTTGCCACTCAGCTGCGAAATCGCCGTCAGCAAGGGCCGCTACGGCCACACCTACGAAGGTGTCGTGCATGCCGGCGCCGCTGTGACCGGCAGCTACGAGCTGTCGATCACCAAACGCGGCAGCGGCGGGCGCGCGATGATCAGCCAGTCGGGCGACTTCCGCGTCGCCGCCGGCGGATCCGAAACGCTTGGCCAGGCCACCTTTGGCGGCCTCCCGCCCGACGCCGTCGACGCCGAACTGACGCTGAGCTGGAATGGCCACCGCCTGACCTGCAGCAACCACACCGAAATCTGACTTTGTCCAAGACCCTACCCGGAAAGGAAATACCGATGAAACGCACTCTCACCGCCCTGACCCTTGCCGCCGCGACCGCGCTGAGCGCGCCCGCCCACGCCGGTGGCGTCATCAGCTTTGAAGTCGAAGCAAGGAATGCCAACGACGCCCAGGCGATCGGCATCCTCCTTGGCACCTATCAGGTCATGAACGATATCAAGGCCAACGGCCACATCACCCAGAACGGGATGAACAACATCGCTGCGATGGCGCAGCGCGGCACGGGAAATGTCGGCGTCATCCATCAGGAGGGCGACAACCACGACGCCTCGCTGCAGCAGACCGGCAATCATAACGCCTATGGCATCTTTCAGGTCGGAAACGGCGCCAGCGGGCATGTCGATCAAGCCGGCAATGGCCAGGCGGGCCTGTTGTTTCAGATCGGGTTTTAGGCCTGGCAAGAGTGGCTCACCGCATTCCTGGGAAACGTCCACATTCATCCCCGTGCCACATCGCCCGCCGGTCGCTCGATGCCACCGGCGGGCGCTTTCGTCTTCCCGTTTTCGTGAGCGGCCTTTAATCGGTGACAGGGACTCTCGACATCTTGCGCCAACGGCGTGGAGCGCGGGCCCGCGCGGCAGGAATGGAGACGCCAGATGAAAGTGAACGCCGATTTCTCGCAGCGCGTGGTGGTGCGCTTTGACCAGAACGACTGGGTGCCCAGCCCGATGCCGGGGGTCGAGCGCAAGATGCTCGACCGGATCGGCGACGAGGTCGCGCGCGCCACGACCATCGTCCGCTACGCCCCCGGCAGCGCCTTTTCCGCCCATACCCATGACGGCGGCGAGGAATACCTGGTGCTCGACGGCGTGTTCCGGGACGAGCACGGGGATTTCCCCAAGGGCAGCTATGTGCGCAACCCGCCGACGTCGTCGCATACCCCGTCGGCGCCCGAGGGTGCGACGATCCTGGTCAAGCTGCATCAGTTCGACCCCACGGACCGCACCCAGGTTCGCATCGATGCCAGCGGCGACGCGGTCCACCTGCCGCTTTTTGCCGATGACCGCGAAGACGTGCGAATCGAGACGTGGAGCCCGGGCGAGACGGTTCAGCTGGACGCCAGCGGGGGCATGGAAGTTTTCGCGATCGAGGGCGCGTTCAGCGAAGCGGGCGATACGCTCGGCCCCTGGGATTGGGTGCGTCTTCCCACCGACACGCGGGCGACCGCCACGGCCGGGGCCGAGGGCGCGCGGGTCTGGATCAAATCCGGCCATCTGCGAGATATTCGCCCAAGCGCCTAAATCGGCGGGCTCGGGCCGAATTTCCTTGACGCGGCGGCCCGGTTCCTCCGACCATCACCATACGGCCGCGGACAAGGGCAAAGCCGACGCGGCCCGAGGCAGTACCATCAGGTGACAGAAGCCCGGCCAATCCGGACCTTCGCCGATCGGGCAGGGCGTGCCGCGGTGCGCCGCCTGCAACCGAATGGAGGAGGATTATATGCGTTGCTTCACTGTGCTTGGGCCTTCGCAATCCGGCAAAACAACCCTTGTCAAGGCTTTGTCCGAGATCGAAGGCCGATCCGATATCAGCAGTTTTTCAGACAGGCTTTCCGTCCGGGCATTCGACTATCTGGGCGAAAAATGGGGCGCATTGGATGTCACCGGCGGCGCCGACAACCTGGCCTGCGCCGGCCATGCGCTGGCGGCCAGCGACTCGGTCGTGCTGTGCGTTTCGCCCGACCCGCATGACGCGCCGCAGGCGGCGTCGTATCTGCGGCTGATCGAAGAGTCGGGCGTGCCCTGCTATCTGTTCATCAATCGCATGGACACCGCCGAGGGCCGCGTGCGCGACACCGTCGCCGCCCTGCAGACCTATGCCAGCCACGCGCTTGTCCTGCGCCAGGTGCCGATGCGCGATGGCGACGAGGTGACCGGCGCCGTCGACCTGATTTCCGAACGCGCCTGGGAGTACCAGGAAGGCCAGCCGTCGAACCTGATCGAAATTCCCGATGCCGTACGCGACCGCGAACAAGAGGCGCGCACCGAGCTTTTGGAGCACCTTGCCGATTTCAACGATGATCTGCTGGAGCAGTTGATCGAAGACAAGACACCGCCGACCGACGAGGTGTTTTCGCTGCTTGCGGATATCCACCAGCGCAACGAACTGATCCCCGCCTATCTGGGCGCTGCCGAGCACGCCAACGGGGTGAACCGGCTGATGAAGGCGTTGCGTCACGAAAGTTCGGCCGCGGGCGCTCTGGTAGAGCGGCTGGGCCTGGACGGGTCCGCCAAGGTGTTGGGCGTCTACGCCGACAACCGCAAGCATGTGGGCAAGTCCATTCTGGTCCGCGACCTGCAGGGAGGTCTGCAACAGGGCACGCAATTGGGCGGGGATGGCATCGGCGGCCTGGTCGGTGTCGATGGCAAGCCGCTGTCCGGCGCGCTGGAAGCCGGCGGGCTGGGTGTTGCGGTCAAATCCGACCACCTCGACCCCGGCAAAGCCTATTCCGAGGGTGCCGCGCACGACCTGCCGGACTGGATCGCCGGGCATCCGCCCGCATTCCGCCGGATGCTGACACCCGTCAACGACCGTGACGACGCCCGGCTGTCGGGCACGCTGGCACGGATCGATTCCATCGATCCGGGGCTGTCGCTGGGCCATGACGAAGATACCGGCCATATCGTGGCCAACCTGCAGGGGCCGATGCATCTGCGGCGGCTGATGGACACGCTGGCCGAGGATTTCGACATTGAAGTGACCGAGCATCCTGTCGGCGGCAGCTATCGCGAGACGATTTCGCGGAGCATCGACAAGCACTATCGCCACAAAAAACAGTCCGGCGGTGCGGGCCAGTTCGCCGACATCGTCTTTACCCTGAAGCCGCTGCCGCGCGGCGATGGTTTCAGCTTTGACGAGGTGGTCAAGGGCGGGGCGGTGCCGCGCAACTACATCCCGTCGGTGGAACATGGCGCCGAGGAATCGCTGTCCCGCGGGCCGCTGGGGTTCCGGGTTGTCGATGTCGGAGTGACGCTGACCGATGGCAAGCACCATTCGGTGGATTCGTCGGACTTCGCTTTCAAGACGGCGGCGTCTATGGGCATGCGCGAGGCGCTGAAGGAGGCCGGGCCGGTGCTGTTGCAGCCGATCCATCAGGTCGACATCCATGTGCCGTCGATCTATTCGGGCCAGCTCGTCGCGCTGATCTCGTCGCTGAAAGGCCAGGTGCTGGGCTTCGATCCGCATCCGGTGGCCAAGGGATGGGACATCTTCCGCGCCCTGTTGCCCGCGCCGTCGATCGACGAATTGTTCCAGTCGCTCGGCGGGCTGACCCACGGCACGTCGTGGATCGAATCGCGGTTCGATCACTACGAGGAAATCCACGGCAAGGAAGCCGAGAAGATCCAGAGCGAACGCGCCGAAGCGATGGCATAGCGATCGACCGAAGCCAAATGATCCGCGGCGCCGTGCGCCGCGGGTCACCCGGTTGCTAGGCTGTCGGCGCGACCAGCCGGTTCATGATCCGCAAGGCCTGCGGCACGTCCTGCACCGCGCCGTCCGCGCCGGAAAGCGAGACAATGTCAGGTTCTTCGGCCACGATATTGCCGCCGACAAGGACATAGGCCACCGGATTGCTGATGCGAATTGCCAGAACAAGGCGAATCAACGCCGACATGGATTTTCGCCCACTGGCTGACAGGCCGATCACGGAATAGTCCTCGCTCTCGAAATTGCTGACCAGCTCGTCATGTGAGCGTCCGACTTCCAGATCGATGCTCCACCCGTCCTGCCGGAACAGGTCGGTCGCCATGGTGATGCCGAGGGTGTGATCCTCGCCGGGCACATTGGCAAAGATCGCCATCTTCCCGGCACGGCCCTTGGTCCGGATCCAATAAGGGTGCAGGCCCCGCATGATGCTGTAGATCCGGCTGACACCGACGGTGACGTCGACGAAGGTCGCAAGGTCATTGTCCCACCAAGCCCCCAGACGGCGGGCGGAGACGGCAAGATAGTAAAGGTAAAGGTCCGCGACCGAGACACCGTCGCTGCGCGCTTGCATGATCATCCGCATGGCCGCGTCCGGGTCGTCGGACACAAGGGCATGGCACAGCGCGTCGATGTCCTGATCTGACGGCGTGGCGTGATGCGCAAGAGTTGGCGTGGGCCGCTGGGCCAGGCGCACTATCACCTCTCGGGCGAGCGCTTGGACGTCCTTGTTCGGCAACCGGCTGCGCAGCCGGTCGATTTCATCTTGGGCGCGATTAAAGCTGTTTAGATCGAAGATATTCGACGAAAAATCTTCCGCGGGCACAGGCTGAGTCTCCCCAATCGCGTCGGCGCGATTGAGGTAATTATCGCCATATTTCGGCGAGTGTCAATTTATCTTGACATGTTCTGCATATAGTATGAAGGATCTCCATAACAACTATATATAGGTAGTTTCTCACCCAAGTTTCCCAAGACACTCGCTGGGCGGTGCTTGGCGAGGCCATTGGGGATCGCCCGATGATTCGGAAGGCTTGGGGATTGATCCTTTGGCTCCGACCGCTCTCGCAAAGGGAGAACAATGCGCATTGAACCGTATACAGTTGCAGCTTGCGCGCGCGCCGGCGTCAGCAAGGTTCCTGGGCGTATTCTAAAAAGGCTTCAGACGTCCGGACCTATGCCATGGCCCTAGAAATCCAAATTCTCGACGCTCAGTGCATTCTGCTGAATGAACTCTCGGCGCGGCTCGACCACGTCGCCCATCAGCTTGGTGAACAGATCGTCCGCTTCTGCCAAGTCTTCGACCTTGACCTGCAGCAGCGTCCGGGCGTCGGGATCGAGCGTCGTCTCCCACAGCTGGTCCGGATTCATTTCACCCAGCCCCTTGTAGCGTTGCAGCGTCAACCCCTTCTCGCCCTCGGCGAGGATCGCGTCGAGCAACCCGAGCGGTCCGAAGATCTGAATTTCCTTGTCCCGCCGGACCAATGCGGCGGGCAACCTGTAGACTTCCTGCAACCCTTCGGTAAAGCCGCCCAACCTGCGGGCCTCTCCCGACCGCAGGACCGGTCCGTCCAGCGTCCGAACCTCTTCCACGCCGCGCAGGCTTCGGGAAAACCGCAGGCCCTTGTCCTGCGTTGGCCGGCCCTGCCAGCCACGTTCGTATTCCTCGCTGACCAGGTCGAGCCTGGCGGCCACCGCATCGGCCGTCCCCTGCAGATCGGCATCCAGCCGCCCGGGCACGAACGCCCCGGCAATCGCCGCCTGTTCGAGGATATTCTGCGGGTAGTGGGTGGGAAAGGCTTGCAGGATACGCCGCACATTGCGGGCCTCTTCGACCACCCGCACCAGATCGGCGGCGACGATTTCCTCGCCAGAGCCGAGCCGCAGCACCGCACCGTCGACGCCCATTTCGATCAGGTAATCCTCGAGCGCGGCCTGGTCCTTCAGATACACCTCGGACTTGCCGCGCGCGACTTTGTAAAGCGGCGGCTGCGCGATGTAGAGGTACCCGCCTTCGATGATCTCGGGCATCTGCCGGAAGAAAAAGGTCAAGAGAAGCGTGCGGATATGGGCGCCGTCGACATCGGCGTCGGTCATGATGATGATCTTGTGGTAGCGCAGCTTGTCGATGTCGAATTCATCGCGTCCGATCCCCGTGCCCAAAGCGGTGATCAGCGTGCCGATCTCCTGACTTCCCAGCATCCGGTCGAACCGCGCCCGTTCCACGTTCAGGATCTTGCCGCGCAGCGGCAGCACCGCCTGGTTGGCCCGCGCCCGGCCCTGTTTGGCAGAGCCGCCGGCGCTGTCGCCCTCGACGAGGAACAGCTCGCGCTTCTCGGGGTCCTTCTCCTGGCAATCGGCCAGTTTGCCGGGCAGCGAGGCGACGTCGAGCGCGGATTTCTTCCGCGTCATCTCGCGGGCCTTGCGCGCGGCCTCGCGGGCCAGCGCGGCCTCGATGATCTTGGTCACGACCTGCCGTGCGGGTTGCGGATTCTCGTCGAACCATTCCGACAGCTTTTCGTTCATCAGGCCCTCGACGGCGGGCCGGACTTCGGAGCTGACGAGCTTGTCCTTGGTCTGCGACGAGAATTTCGGATCGGGGACCTTCACCGACAGCACACAGGTCAGACCCTCGCGCGCGTCGTCGCCGGTGAAGCTGACCTTTTCCTTTTTGGCGATGCCCGACGAGCCGGCAAAAAGGTTCAGCGTCCGCGTCAGCGCCCCGCGAAAGCCCGCCAGGTGGGTGCCGCCGTCGCGTTGCGGGATGTTGTTGGTGAACGGCAGCACCATCTCGTTGTAGCCGTCGTTCCACCACATCGCGACCTCGACGGTGATGCCGTCACGGTCGCCGGTGATGAAGATCGGCTCTTCGATCAGCGGGTGCTTGTGCCGGTCGAGGTACCGGACGAACTCCTTGACGCCGCCTTCATAGCACATCTCGACATGCAGCGCCTCGGCGGGGCGGTCGTCGCGCAGGATGATCTTGACGCCGGAGTTGAGGAATGCCAGTTCCCGCAGGCGGTTTTCCAGCGTGTGGAAGTTGTAGTCGAGGTTCGAAAACGTGTCGGTCGAGCCGAGAAACCGCACCTCGGTGCCCTGCCGGCCGTTGGCGTCGCCGGTCACCTCAAGATGCCTGACCGTCTCGCCATGTTCGAACCGGGCGGAATGTTCCTTGCCGTTGCGCCAGATCCGCAGGTCCAGCCAGTCGGATAACGCGTTTACCACGCTGACGCCAACGCCGTGCAGACCACCGGAGACCTTATAGGAGTTGCTGTCGAACTTCCCGCCCGCATGCAGCTGGGTCATGATGACTTCGGCCGCCGATACGCCTTCCTCGGCGTGGATATCGGTCGGAATCCCGCGGCCATTGTCGGTGACGGACACGCTGTTGTCGGCATGCAGCCTGACGGTGACCTCGGTCGCGTGACCGGCCAGCGCTTCGTCGATGCCGTTATCGACGACCTCGTACACCATGTGGTGCAGGCCAGAGCCGTCGTCGGTGTCGCCGATATACATACCGGGACGCTTTCGAACTGCCTCTAACCCTTTGAGAACTTTGATCGATTCCGCGCCGTAGTCTTCCGGCTGGCGGGCTGCTTCTGCCATGCAGGATGTCCTTGCTTTTCTTGTGGATTATATACGTGCTCCTGGGGGAAATGTCACGCCTGACCTACTAGATTTGGTGTCTGTGCGAAAACCGGTTCCGCCCGTACGTGACCGACGGACGGCCGGCGGTTTGACCAGGAGAATTGGCTTGAGGATGTCGGACGCCGGGGCGTATCCGGCGATTATATGAAGGGGATCACCAACCCCACGCAGATCAGCAGGCATCCGGCGACGGTATTGGTTCGTCGAAGGGCCCTGGGCGAGGTCATCAGCTGTCGGGCGCGGTCGATGAACAGCGCAAAGAACAGGTTGCCGATCAGCGGGACCAGCATCGACAGGAAGACGATGGCCAGGATGTCGAGCGCAGTGACGCGGGTCAGATCGAAGAACCCCGGCAGCACGCCCATGTAAAACAGGATGGCCTTGGGGTTGCCGAGGATCACCGCGACCCCGGCGACAAAGCCCGCCCACATGCCCGGGCGGGTCAGGCGGTGGTCGCTGGCGATGGTCCTGTCGGCATGGCGCAGGATCAACGTGCCCATGACCAGAAAGACCCCCGCGGCCACCCATTTCAGCACCAGCACGAAGCCGGTGAAGACCGACACCAGCCAGGCGACGCCGAGGACGGCCAGAAGCGGCCAGACCGCGTCGCCGACGACGACGCCCAACGCAAGCGGCCAGGCGGCGTTGAACCCGCCCGACAGGGTGCGGGCGGCCATGGCGACCCAAACCGGTCCCGGTGTCAGGAACAGGATGAACAGCGCACCGGCATAGAGTGCAAGGTCGAGGGGCGTGGCGGTCATGGGCGCGGCATAGCGCCGGGGGCGGGGATCATCCAGCCCGTTCGATCACCGAACTGCCGCCTTCTTCGCGGACGCTCAGCCGGTCGGCACGGTCGCCGAGCGTTTCGAACAGTTCCGGCCCGGTGCCGGTCATCCAGGCTTGCGCCGTCAGCGCGCAGATCTCGTCATAAAGCGCGGCGCGGCGGCCGGCGTCCAGATGGGCGGCAACCTCGTCCAGCAGAACGATCGGCGGCGCCCCGAAATCCTCGGCCAGCGCGCGGGCGTTGGCCAGGATCAGGCTGATCAGCAGCGCCTTCTGCTCACCCGTGGAACAGGCCTTGGCCGGGACGCCCTTGGCGGCGTAGACACCGGTCATGTCGATCCGGTGCGGTCCCGCCAGCGTGCGCCCGGCCTGCAGATCGCGCGGCCGGCTGGCGGCGAAGGCCTCGGCCAGGTCCGCTTCGGTTTCCGCCCATGGTGCGTCATCGGGGCTGTCGAGCGACAGGTCGGCGACCGGAAAGGCGGTTTTGGCACCGGCCTGCGCCGACATCAGGCGGGCGACGGCGCGGGCTCGGTTCTCGATCACGGCCGCACCGGATCGGGCCATCTGAGCCTCGAGCGCGGCATACCAATGGGCGTCGCGCCTCTGATCCTTCAACAGCCGGTTCCGTTCGCGCATCGCCTTTTCGTAGGTCAGCGCATGTTCGGCATGATTAGGCTCGAAACTCAGCGTCATCCGGTCCAGGAACCGCCGCCGTCCGTCCGCGCCTTCGAGCCACAGCCGGTCCATCGACGGGACCAGCCAGACCATACGCGCAATGCGGCCCAGGGCGGTCTGCGTCGCCGCCTTGCCGTCAATGGTGACCTGCCGCGTCGCGCCCGGCTGGTACCAGGTGGCGATCTCGTGGGTCTGGTGCAGCGACCGAAGCACCCCGGTCACTTTCCATCCCAGTGCGTCGGGCTGCCGCGCCATCTCGTCCGTCGACGCGCGGCGCAGGCCCCGGCCGGGAGAAAACAGCGAGACCGCTTCAAGGATGTTTGTCTTTCCCGCGCCGTTCGGTCCGTAGATCGCGACGGGACGCCCGTCGAGGCTCAGCCGCGCCGTCCAGTGGCTGCGGAAATGCGACAGGGTGAGATCTGTCAGCGCCAGCTGCACCGCGATCTCCTATGGCCCGGGCGCAGGGCGAAAACGGCTTTCGGAATTCCGTTGGACTTTCATCGGAATTCCATCGGACCCGGCGTGCCCGATCAGACCCGCATCGGCATGACCACGTAGACCGCCGACTGGTCGTTGCCCTCGCGCATCAGCGTCGGATCGCCGGCCGAGTTGAACAGGAACACGGCGTTTTCGCGGTCGACCTGGCTGGCGATCTCCAAGAGATATTTGGCGTTGAACCCGATCTCGAGCTTGTCGTCGCCATAGGCCACGGCCAGTTCCTCCTCAGCCGCGCCGCTGTCGGGCGCGTTGACCGACAGAACCAGCCGGTCCTCGTCAAGCTGCAGCTTCACCGCGCGGGACCGTTCCGAGCTGACGGTGGCGACCCGGTCGACCGCCTGGGCGAACTCGCCAGCATCGACCTCGAGCTTGCGGGTGTTGCCCACCGGGATGACGCGGGAATAGTCCGGGAAGGTGCCGTCGATCACCTTTGACGTCAGCGTGATGGCAGGCGTGGCGAACCGCACCTTGGTTTCGCTGACCGACACCGCGATGCTGGCCTCGTCGTCGTCGAGCAGCTTACGCAATTCGCCGACCGTCTTGCGCGGCACGATGACGCCCGGCATGTCCTCGGCGCCGGCGGGCAGATCGGCATCGATCCGGGCCAGCCTGTGACCGTCGGTGGCGACGCACCGCAGGACCTTGCCACCATCGGCCTCGGCCACGTGCATGTAGACGCCGTTGAGATAGTAACGGGTTTCCTCGGTCGAGATTGCGAATTTCGACTTGTCGAACAGCCGGCGCAGGACCGGGGCGTCGGCCGAGAAGTTCGAGTGATACTCCGAGGACGCCATCACCGGAAAATCTTCTTTCGGCAGGGTCGCCAGCGAAAAGTTGGACCGCCCGGCCTCGATCGTCAGCCGCCCCGATGCGCCGTCGTCGGTCAACTGCACAAGCGCGCCGTCCGGCAGCTTGCGGACGATCTCGTTCAACGTCACGGCGTTCACCGTGGTCGCGCCGGCCCGGTCCACCTGGGCCGGAGCCTTGTCGACCACCTCGATGTCGAGGTCGGTGGCGCGGAAGCTGACGGTGTCGCCGTCGGCCTCGATCAGGACGTTGGCCAGGATCGGGATGGTGTTGCGGCGTTCGACCACAGATTGTGCCTGACCGACCGCTTTGAGAAGCGTGCCACGCTCGATGCTGATCTTCATGCCCTCGACCCTTTATTGCCCCGGGGCGGCAAACCTACCGGTTTCCGCCCCCGGCTCAAGCGTTTTCTGGACTGAATCCGCCTTTGAGCCGGGCGTCAAGGGGCGCCGGGCAGCGTGTCCGGCCATCCGCAGCGTATCTGGGCTTCGACTTCAGGCTTCCAGCGCGCGGCGCAGCAGCTCGATATCGTCCGCAATCTGACTGTCGGTTGCCTTCAGTTCCTCGATCCGGCGCACCCCGTGCATCACCGTCGTGTGGTCGCGGTTGCCGAAACGTCGGCCAATCTCCGGCAGGCTGCGCGTCGTCAGTTGCTTGGCCAGATACATCGCCACCTGGCGCGGGCGGGCGATGGTGCGGATCCGCCGTGGACCGATCAGGTCCGACAGGCGGATATTGTAATGCTCGCTGACCTTGCGCTGAATCTCCTCGATCGTGACCTTGCGGTCGGACGCGCGCAGGATGTCTGCCAGGCAATCCTGGGTCAGGTCCAGTGTGATTTCCCTGCCGACCAGAGACGCAAAGGCAAAAAGGCGCATCAGCGCGCCTTCCAGCACGCGGACATTGGTGGATATGCGGTGGGCGAGAAATTCCAGAACGCCATCGGCAAGGACCAGATCGGCGTATTGCGCGCGGTGCTGCTCGACCTTCTGCTGCAGGATCCCCAGCCGCAGTTCATAGTCGGTCGGGTGCAGGTCGACCACCAGACCGCATTGCAGGCGCGATTTGATCCGCTCTTCGAGATCCTTGATTTCACCCGGAGCGCGGTCGCCCGAAATGATGATCTGCTTGTTCTGATCGACGAGCGCGTTGAACGTGTGAAAGAACTCTTCCTGGGTTGAATCCTTTCCGGCGATGAACTGCACGTCGTCCACCATCAGCACATCGACCGACCGGAAGATCTGCTTGAAATCCATCATCTGCCGTTCGCGCAACGCCTGGATGAAGCGGTACATGAACTGTTCCGCCGAAAGATAGACGATCTTCAGATCGGGACGGCGTGCCTGCAACTCATGCGCGATGGCGTGCATCAGGTGGGTCTTACCAAGGCCAACGCCGCCATACAGAAACAGCGGGTTGAACGTGACCTCGCCGCCCTCGGCCACGCGGCGGGCCGCGGCATGGGCCAGTTCGTTCGGCTTGCCGACGACGAAGCGATCGAAGGTGAAGCGCGGATCCAGCGGGGCGCCGGGAAGATCGCTGTCGTCGGCCGCGGCAGTCACGGCGGGCTGTGGCGGCGGAGCCGGCTTGACCGTTTCAGGCACCACGAAATCGACCCGGGATACCGGGTTCCCCGAGGATTTGATGTGCTGCAGGATGTCGTCGCCAAAGTTCCGAGACACCCAATTGCCCATGAAATTCGTCGGCACCAGAAAGGTCGCCACCCCGTCCCTGACATGGGCGAATTCCAGCGGTTCGATCCAGTTTACAAAGTTGTCCCTTCCCACGGTTTTGATCAGTTCGTCCCGTATCCGTCCCCAGGCATCGTCCGTCATATTCTCTTCGACCCGCACTTTTTTTCGTTATAACCACCACTTACAGGCGGAATTAGGGCAGGGTACCCGTCCTGCCCGGCTCCTTCCGCGAACACGCTGCGATGGCTGGGGCGACCGCCGTTCCCTGCCGGACCGCGACAAGAACTTGTCGCGGACCCGCTTCCAGCGGCCGATTGTCCGTTGCGCATCTGTGGCGCTACGGGATGTCTGGACATGTTCGGGGCAATCGCTCGGCGGCGTTGTCATACGCCGAAAAAACGCCCCAAAGACCGGACCGGGCCCGCGACGGGCCACAAGGTCCAAGAGTGATCAAAGCCGGTTCAGGTGTTTTTGGCAGCACCCTCAATACGTTCAGGATCTAGCTACAATCCCGTACGAAGTCCCCGTTTCGACCGCATGTCCCCCCAGTACGACGTGAATCGCAGCGGCAAGCTAGCAAGGCGTCTGCAAGCCGCGCAACACTCAATGATGCTTGACTCTGCGGTTTCCGGATCGCGAATCTTGTAAGCCCTTGAAGGCTCCGGATTCAGCGGCTGAAAAAGCACATCGAAAAAAAAATGCGCGCCCGGGTGGGCGCGCATGATCGCGACGAATCCAGGTGAGTCGGTTTACCCGATCGCTTTCACCCGGGCATTCAGACGCGAGACTTTCCGCGCAGCCGTGTTCTTGTGCAGGATGCCCTTGGCGACGCCGCGCATCAGTTCGGGTTGCGCCTGGCGCAGGGCAGCGGCCGCGACGTCCTTGTTACCTGACGCGATGGCCTCCTCGACTTTCCGCAGATAGGTGCGGATGCGCGACCGGCGCGCCTTGTTGATGTCATAGCGGCGTTGATTCTGTCGCGCGCGTTTCTTTGCCTGGGGCGAATTCGCCATTGGTCTGGTCCCTTCTTCGGGTGCGTTGCAAGTCGACTGCGCACAAGGACCCGACCGGGTTTTGCGAACCGGTTCATCCGGCCAAAGCGGGCCTCACGCGCATGTAACGGCGTCGCCTATGGCAAGACGCGCCGGAAGGCAAGCGTTTTGCGGGCGTCATTTGTCGCGGAACTGCGCCTCGCGCTTTTCCACGAAGGCGGCCATGCCCTCTTTCTGGTCCTCGGTGGCGAACAGCGAATGAAACAGCCGGCGTTCGAACAACAGGCCCTCCTGCAGGCTGGTTTCGTTGGCGCGGTTCACCGCCTCCTTGACCGCCAGCACCGACAGGGCGGATTTCTCGGCGATCTTCTGCGCGGCTCCCATGGCCTCTTCCATCAGCTTCTTGGCGGGCACCACGCGGCTGACAAGACCGGACCGCTCGGCCTCTTCGGCGTCCATGAAGCGGCCGGTCAGATGCATGTCCATGGATTTCGATTTGCCGATAAAGCGCGTCAGACGCTGTGTGCCGCCCAGGCCCGCGATCACGCCAAGGTTGATTTCCGGCTGGCCGAACTTGGCCGTGTCGGCGGCAATGATGAAGTCGCACATCATCGCCAGTTCGCAGCCGCCGCCGAGCGCATAGCCCGCCACCGCCGCGATGATCGGCTTGCGGCAGCGCATGACCGCCTCGGCCTCGGTGGCGAACATATTGCTGGTGTAGACCTCGACGAAGGATTTTTCGGACATCTCGACGACATCCGCACCGGCGGCAAACGCCTTGTCGTTGCCGGTCAGGACGATGACCCTGACCTTTTCGTTCTCCTCGGCTTCGCGCAGGGCGGTGCCGAGTTCGCCGAGCAGTTCCGAGTTCAGCGCGTTCAGCGCGTCCGGCCGGTTGAGTTTGATCAGAGAGACGTGGTCTTCGACTTCGACGATAAGCGTCTTGAAGGCCATGAAGCTTGCCCTTGGTGGTTCCCCGTCCGACCGAGTCCATACCACCGAACGACAAAGGTTCAAGTCATCTTTGACAGCGCGGGCAGTAGAAGGACGAGCGGCCCGACTGGACGATTCGGGCGATGGTGCCGGTGCAACCGGGGGTTCGGCATGGTTCGCCCTCGCGGTCGTATACATCGAACCGGTGCTGAAAATATCCAAGTTCGCCATCGGCTTGCCGGTAGTCGCGCAAACTGGATCCGCCCGCCGCAATGGCGTCCCGCAGAACCTCGCGGATCACGGGAACCAGACCGCGGATCCGGGCCTTGGAAATTCGGCCCGCTTTGCGCTTTGGCGAAATTTGCGCGCGGAAAAGCGCCTCGCAGACATAGATATTGCCAAGCCCGGAAACGACTCGCTGATCAAGAAGCGCTGCCTTGACCGGCGTGTTCCGCCCCGCGAGTCGCGTCAGAAGATACTCTTCGTCAAAGGCGTTACCCAACGGCTCGGGGCCCAGGTTTCGGATCAGCCAATGGTCCTCGACCGCCTCAGTCGGCGTCAGGTCCATCGCGCCGAACCGGCGTGCGTCGTTGAACGTGATTCGCGCACCGTGTTCCATGTGCAAAACCACGTGGTCGTGCCTTTCCGTCGCCGGATGATCACGGTGAAACCGGCCCGGCGCCTCGCCGGAGATCAGCATGCGCCCGGACATGCCGAGATGGATGATCAGCGTCTCGCCGGAGTCCAATTCGGCCAGGATATATTTCGACCGCCGGCCAAGCCGTAGCACGCGACGCCCGGTCAGCCGGTCAGCCATGCGGTCGGGAAACGGCCAGCGCAGGTCCGGCCGCCGTACCTCGGCCTGCGCGATCACCTGTCCTTCCATCACCGGTATCAGCCCGCGGCGAACGGTCTCGACCTCTGGCAATTCAGGCACTTGGCCCTCCTTCATGACGGCGGGGCGGATTGTAACGCCCCCCAAGCGCCCTATAAGGAGGGTCAGTTTGCATAGGTGGCAAGGGCCGATGACCGACAGCGACCGGAAAACCGCGCAATTCGGGAACGAGACCGTTCCCGAGGAGGAAAAGGCGGGCCGCGTGCATGGCGTCTTTACCAGCGTGGCGTCGCGCTACGACCTGATGAACGATCTGATGTCGGGGGGCGTTCACCGGCTTTGGAAGGATGCGATGATGGATTGGCTGGCGCCGCGCAGCGATCAGCGGCTGCTGGACGTGGCGGGCGGCACCGGGGATATCGCGTTCCGGTTCCTCAAGCGCGCGCCCGGCGCCCGCGCCACAATTTGCGACATGACCGAGTCCATGCTTTTCGAGGGCCGCAAGCGCGCCGAGGCCGAGAAGCTGGCCGATCAGCTTGACTGGGTGGTGGGCGATGCGATGGCCTTGCCCTTCGACGATGCGTCGTTCGATGTCTACACGATCAGCTTTGGCATACGGAACGTCACCCGACCCGCCGACGCTTTGGCCGAGGCGTTTCGGGTGCTGCGGTCCGGCGGGCGGCTGATGGTGCTGGAGTTTTCCCAACTGCCCAATCCCGGCATGCAGTGGCTTTACGACCGGTATTCCTACAACGTGATCCCGGCGATGGGGCAGATCTTTGCAAGCGACCGCGACAGCTATCAGTACCTTGTGGAATCGATCCGGCAGTTTCCCGATCAGGAAACCTTCGCCGGTATGATCCGGGAAGCGGGATTCGATCAGGTCAAATACCGCAACTTGACGATGGGCGTGGCGGCGCTGCATTCCGGTTGGAAGCTTTAGGTGCGCGGACCGCACAATATCTGGCGGCTGGTCCGGACCGGAGCGACGCTGGAACGGACCGGTGCGATGCGTGTCGTGTTGGACGCGTTCCATGCTCCGCCGACGATTCGGATCATCGCGCGAAGCCTCGCCTGGCCGTTTCAATGGCTGGGGCTCAGGGGCGATCCAAGCCTGCCGCCGGCAACCCGGGCACTGACCGCATTGGGCCCGGCCTATATCAAGTTCGGCCAGATTATGTCGACCCGGCCCGACGTGGTCGGCGACGAACTGGCGATGCAGTTGCGTGTGCTGCAGGACAAGCTGCCGCCGTTCTCGGCGGAAGAGGCCAAAAAGACCGTCGAGACCGAGTTGGAGCGGCCGGTCGAAGAACTGTTCAGCCATTTCTCGGACGCCGTCGCGGCGGCCTCGATCGCCCAGGTGCATCGGGCCCGGCTGGCCGAGGACGGCCGGGACGTGGCGGTCAAGGTTCTGCGGCCCAGGATCGAAAAGGCGTTCAAGAAGGACGTGGATGCCTTCTACTTCGCCGCCGATGCCATCGAACTTCTGTCCCCGGCCTCGCGGCGGCTGCGCCCGCACGATGTGATCGAGCATTTCGAGGGGGTCGTGGCCGGCGAGCTTGACCTGCGGATGGAGACCGCTGCAGCGGCAGAGTTCGCGGCGAACACCGAAACGGACCCGGGCTTTCAGGTGCCCAAGGTCGAATGGGCCCTGTCCGGCCGCCGCGCCATGGCGCTGGACTGGGCCGAGGGCATTCCGGCGCATGAGCTTGCGGCCATCGACGCGGCGGGACATGACAGGCGGCTGCTTGGCGAACGGGTTCTGCAGCTGTTTCTCAGCCACGCGTTGCGCGACGGCTATTTCCACGCCGACATGCATCAGGGCAACCTGAAGGTCGCGGCGAACGGGGATATCATCGCGCTCGACTTCGGCATCATGGGGCGGATCGACGAATACACCCGCCGGGTCTATGCCGAGATTCTGTTCGGGTTCATCCGCAAGGATTACCGCCGCGTGGCCGAGGTGCATTTCGAGGCGGGTTATGTCCCCGCCGACCGCGATATCGATGAGTTCGCGCGCGCCTTGCGGTCGGTCGGCGAGCCGATCTTCGGCCTCAACGCAAGCCAGGTGTCGATGGGGCGGTTACTGAGTTATCTCTTCGAGGTGACCGAGAGGTTCGGGATGGAGACCCGCACCGAGCTGATCTTGCTGCAGCGCACCATGGTGGTTGTCGAGGGCGTCGCCCGCTCGCTCAACCCGCAGATCAACATCTGGCAGGTCGCCCGGCCGATCGTCGAGCAGTACATCAAGGAAAACATCGGACCGCGCGCCCTGCTCGGCGATCTGGCAAAGACGGCGCGGGTCGTTGCCCGCTTCGGTCCGAAACTTCCGCAGCTTGCCGAAGCCGCCCTGATCCGGCAATCCGAAGACCCGCCCAAGCCCCGGCCCGCCGGTGTACTGCGTCCGGTTCTCTGGATGTGCGCCGGGGCGTCGTTGACCGTCGCAGCGGGCTGGATGGCCGGACTATTCTAGAGTGCAAGGCTTTTCAGCGGGACTGGATCTGTTCCAGGCGCGCCATTTCCAACTCGGCCGCCTTTGCGTACTCGCAATGACCGCGCGCCGCTTTCCAGAGGCAGTAGACCGCCATCCGCCAATGAAACGCAGGCGACAGGGCAAGGTAGCGCGCCGCCCGGGCCGGATGACCATAGGCGTCGAGAAACCGCCGCTCGCACCCCGCCGACAGCGGCCGTCCGCCATAGAGCGATTGCATCGCGGGCGACAGGTAGATGGCCAGATCCTCTGCCGGGTCGCCCAGCGCCGGGCACTGCCAGTCGATCAGGCGCAGCCCCGCATCGGTGGCGATGATATTCGCCGGAACCGGGTCGCCGTGCAGAAGCCGGGGGCGCGCGCGCAGCCGGCAGGTCATCACCGGCCGCAACGCGTCGAGGCGGTGGCGAACAGCTTCCGGCAATGCCCGCAGCATTTGCGCGCTCTGTTGCAGGATCGCCTGCGCGCCGCCCGGGCGGGTGCCTAAACGGTTTGGAGGCGGATGTGCATGCAGGCGCGCAAGCAGGCGTGCGGTATCGACAAGGGTTCCGCCGCCCGCCGTTCCGTCGAGATGTCTGTAGACCAGAAAACGGCCCTGTGCCGTGCTGTCCGCCGCGATCAGTTCCGGCGCCAGCCCGCTGCCGGACAGTGCTGACAGGACCGTTGCCTCGGCGGTTGCGTCATTGGCAAATAGCGGATTGTCGCCATCCGGAACATACAGCTTGCAGACAAATGCCTGTGTTGCGTTCCGGAATTTCCAGAGCTTGTTTGTGCGCCCGCCCGCAAGCGGATGCCAAACGGCATCGCGCGCCGCCAAACCGGCGGTGTGAAGACGATCGGCCAGCCAGCCCGGCGGCGCGGCCGCCTGTCGCAAATGTTCCCCGGTCAGATCTGCCGCCTTTCCTCGTCCCGCCCGTGCAACGCTATGTGCAGCGGACCGGCGCGGCAAGCGATCAACTGCCCGGATCGGGGTCGCGCAGACCGGTGACCTGCGAGGGCGCGACCTCGATCCCCCCCTGCAGGACCAGCACCGTTTCGCCATCCACGACGCGCGCCTCGGCAACGCGTGTATAGACCTCGACGGGATCTTTCGCGGCGAGCGCGCCGTTGCTGTAGCTTTCCACTTCGAACGAATAGGCGCCCGGCGGGAACGGATTGCCCTGCGGGTCGGCGCCGGACCAGTCGATCGGATCGCCGGAGACGGCGATCTGCGTCCTCTGCACCACGGCACCGGTGGCGTCCTTAACGACCAGCATGGCCTTGTCCGCGGTCGCCTGCGGACTTGGAACCAGCGAAAGCGGCGTGCCGTCGAAATGCGCTGCGGTGGGCGCGCGCGCCTCCATCCCAACCCAGCCGGCCACCTGGGCCATGCCGCCCAGATCCATCTGGCTGCCCAATCCTTCCAGCAGGTCATTTGTGCGAACCTGCTGTTCGACACCCGAGAACGTTGCCAGTTGCACGGCGAAATCCTCTGATTTGACCGGGTTCAGCGGATCCTGGTTCTGCATCTGAACGGTCAGCATGTGCAGAAAGGTCTCGAAATCCGAACTGATCGTGCCGTTGCTGTCGTCCGTCCCGGATTGCGCCGCAGGCAGCGGCCCGGTCAGGGTAGGAGAGATTTCCATACCGATATCCTTTCGTCACAGCCGTATGTCGACCCGGCCCGAAACATCGATCCGCAGCGGTGCGGGCGTGTCTTCGTCGGGCAGCTTCGCGGGATCCGGCGTGTGCGGCACCGGATTGTCGGTCTGCGCGCCGGCCTGCCCATCCGATCCGCGGCCTTCGCCGCTGAATTCGAATGCCACGTCGCGATATCCCAAGGCCCGGAACTCCTGCGCAAGACCTTCGATGTTTCGCCGTAAAAGTTCGGCGGTCTCGCCACGCTCGACCAATAGGCTGACCGTCATGGCGGTGTCGGACAGGGTCAGGGTCATCCTGACCCGCCCGAGTTCTTCCGGGTTGAGTGTAATTTCCACCGGCCTGTCGGGCAGATGCCGGGCCGCCTCCGCCAGTTGAAACGCCACGTGCCGTGAGATCGGCGCTTCGGGTGCCGGCCGAACCGTGCCGGGCTGAGCCTCTTCGGTGACGGCGCCTGCGGTCAGACCGACCAGAGGATCGACAGTGGCGGTCTCGGGTATGGAATGTGTGCGCAGGGCCGTATCGCGCGGCAACGGGAAAAGACGCGTGACACTCTGCGCAGGCAATTCGACCGCAAGCGATCCTGTTCTTGCGGCGTCCGAACGTGGCTGGAATCGCGGCGGCTGCACATCCGGCAACCGCGCGCCCGGAGTGTCCGGCAAGCGGGCCGTGATGTTGCCGGTGTGCCCGCGGGCCGCGGTCCCGCCGCCGGCGGCCGATGCCCATGTGACGGTTCGTGCCGGCTGTACCGCGGTTGCATGCCCCGGAACTGTCGGTGCGATGGTGCCGCCTTCCGATTTGAGACCGACTGTTTGCCCAACCGCGTCACGGGCGCCTCTGCTCGATTGTTCTGTGGTTTGGGGGGCGACCGTCGGGGTCACACCGCCTTCGCGACCGCCCGGCATCTGGTGATTGATGGCCAGAGCTGGCGATGCGTCCCGCATGGCTGGCGCGGTTTCGCTCTTGCTGGGACGATCGGGCGCAAGGACGGATTCAACAGGTTCCGGGATCGCGGCGTTAGACACCGGGAGAGCCGCAACCGGCGCCGATGGCAGGTTTGCTGTGGGGTCGGGCACGGCACGAACCGCGTGATTGGCCGATGCCGCACCAGGGTCGGGTCGGGCCGTGCGCGCGATCTTTCCAACGGGGATGCCAAGGTCAACGACTGCAGGCATTTGTGCGACGCCGGGCTCCGTACCTTGTGACGTGCCCGGCGCCAGTGGGGTCACCACGGCCCCTGGAGCCTGCCGTGTCGCATCGGGATACGTTGACGTGCTCGCCCCCTTCCGGACGCCGGACAATTCCTGCGGCGTGCTGTGTGGACCAAGAGCCGCCCTAGCGTCCCTTTCGGCAGGCAGAGGTCCGAGAGAGTCGCGAACTTGCGCATCCGTGTGGCTGTCGGCCGGGGTATTGGTCTGTACAGCTGCATCTGCCGCCGCCGGGGCGACGCCCGGGGCCGGTATCTGCCGGGCAATGGCCGCCGGAACCGGCACTTCGCGTGTCTGTGCTGACAGCTGCATCGCGTTTGGTGCACCGGCGGCATCGCTCTTGGCCAATTCGGAGCGTTCGAGGCCCTCGCCGGGTTCCGCCGGATCCGGCCCGAAAGCGTCGCTTGCAGATGCCTGGGTATCTCCTACGACCTTCCCCACTATGCGGTTCCGGGATATATCCAAGGCCGGCATCGGCACAGTCCTGGGTTCGGGAACCTCAATGGTCGACGACGTGGATTCGGCCGGGATATCCGTATCGTCAGGGTGGTTGTGCGCCTGCGGGGTGACACTCGGGTCGTGGACCGCCGGCGGTTTCGACTTTTGGAATATCTGCTGGGCTTCGGGCGGGGCTGCGTCGTCAGCAGAATGGTCGGATTTCGGCACCAGGTGCGTCGCAACGAAAAGGTCGTCCTCGGATGTCCGGCCGATGGACGGTGTCCGGACGCCTGCCGTTCCCTGTTCCTGAAAAACCGGAGCGACGCCTTTTTCTTGCGTATCCCTGTGGTCCGACGTCTGAAGGGCATGAATTTCTGGATCTCGAACAGCCGGGGCCATGCCTGGCGCCCAGCCCAGGATCGCCGAAGTCGAAGAGCCGGTGGAGGCGGCCTCGCCGGGATCGGGAGTTTGGCCGGTGGAAACCGTTTCCGGTGCGGCGGATTTCAGGGACGCGGCGTTCGATTGATCCACCGCGCCGGGGGAAGCGACATCCAAACGACTGACGGCCGCCTGGAAATCATCCTCTCCGGCAAGCTCGGCCAACGCCCCGGACGGCCTGGTTGCGGCCTGGAACAAACCCGCAAGGAAATCGGTGGAAAGCGGCGCCTGCATGTTACTCCCTGGCGTTCTGCCGTCGTCGCGACGCACTTTGCAGGACAGGAGTTACCGCATCTTTACCTCTTGCGGCGCATAACGCGGAAACTGCATCGAATTGAAGGGAATCCGCGATGCTTCCGATCAATCTGCCCGGCGGCCAGATAAACCCGGCCGCGGCGCCGGACCGTGAGGTTCAATTGCGCGAGGCCGCGCAGGCTCTTGAGGCGACGTTCCTGGCCGAGATGTTGAAATCGGCCGGGCTGGGTGAAACCCGCGGCGGCTTTGGCGGCGGTCCGGGTGAGGATCAATTCGCGTCGTTCCTGCGGCAGGCGCAGGCCGAAGAGATGGTGAAAGCCGGCGGGATCGGGTTGGCAGAGCGGCTCTTCGAGGCCCTGAAGGAACGTGGCGATGGGGTTGTTTGACCGGGCAGCGGCGCCTGAGGCGCTGATCGAACTGTTCGACCGCGAACGGACGGCGATCCTTCAGGGGCGGTTCGATGTGCTGGAGCGGCTGTCGGTCGCAAAGGACCGGCTGCAGCAATCGGTTGCGGCGGAGGGCGCCGATCCCGCCAGCCTTTTGCGGCTGAAGCAGCTCGGCGAGAGGAACGCAGGCCTGCTTTCGGCCATGCAATGCGGTGTAAAGGCGGCAAAAGAGCGGATCGAGGTCCTGGGGAAGGGTCCAGCGACGCTGCAAACCTACGGTGCCACGGGACAGCGGCAGAATATGGGCGCCGCCCGCCCCAAGATGGAACATCGTGCTTAACGATCTGAATTTACCAAAAATTCTTTGCAATTCGCCATATTCATGGCGCAGTACTTTCACCTTCTCTTACGAATTTCCGCAGATGGTCGCCCTTGCACCCAACCGGGTGGCGCGCCTTGGGCAATCCCGGGTCCGCAGCTGTCAGAACGGCATTCATCTCCGCCACAGGCGGGACGCAACCTGAACCCACGGCGCAAAACGCGCCGTTCGTGCAAAGGACCAATCCATGTCTAGCATTCTGACCAACACCAGCGCGATGGTGGCGCTGCAGACCCTTAAGGGGATCAACGCCGACCTCTCGAAAACGCAAAACGAAATCTCGACCGGCAAGTCCGTCGCCACAGCCAAGGACAACGCTTCGATCTGGGCGATTTCAAAAGTGATGGAATCGGACGTCAAGGGCTTCAAGGCGATCTCGGAAAGCCTGTCGCTCGGCCAGTCGACCGTGGCCGTGGCGCGCAACGCCTCGGAAACCGTGACCGAACTGCTGACCGAAATCAAAGGCAAGGTCGTCGCCGCGCAAGAGGAGAACGTCGACCGGGCCAAGATTCAGACCGATATCGTGGCACTGCGGGACCAGATCAACTCGATCGTCGGCGCGGCCCAGTTCAACGGGCTGAATCTGTTGAACGGCACCGAAGACGTGAACGTTCTGTCGTCGCTCGATCGCGCCTCGGACGGCACGGTGACCGCCAGCAACATCACCGTGGCCCGGCAGGATCTGACCACGTCGGCGGGTACCTACGGTTCCGGGACCAGCCTGTCGGCCAACGCAACGGCCAGCGCTGCCGCGGTCGTCAATACCGCAAACTCCGAAACGCTGACCATCGCGGCGGATGCCGATGTTTCCGGCGACAGCTTCTCTGTCACCGTCGGCGGCAGCACCGTCAGCTTCAACGCCGGCGATATCACCGGCGACCAGGATGCGGCCGCTCTGGCCATCAACAATGCGATCAACGCATTGGGTCTCGAGGGCGTTTCGGCCAGCGTCTCGACCAACGTGGTGACGATCTCGTCGACCCGCGCGTTCGAGGACGTATCGCTGACGGCGTTGAAGAACGGCGCGGGCACGGGCGTGACGCTGTCGGCAACAGATATCGGCGAACGCGCCGAGACGATCACCCTTTCGGATTCGGCCAACGTCAACGACGGCGACGGATACCAGGTCACCGTCGGGTCGGATACATTCACCTATGTCGCCGGTCCCGGCGAAAACATGGAGGATGTCGCCCGCGGCCTGAAGGCGGCTGTCGATGCCGGCGGCCTGACCGACATCACCACGGCAGTGGCGCAGAACAGCTCTGGCCAGTGGCAGTTGAAGGTCGACAACGACGGCTCCAGCCTGGGCTTCAGCGTGGTGGGCGCAGCAGGCGGGACCGCATCCGGCGGTCTCTTCGGTCTCGGCGGAATCGACGTGACCACCAACAGCGGCGCGGATGCCGCGCTCGGCAATATCGAGACCCTGATCCAGACATCGATCGACGCCTCGGCCTCGTTCGGGTCGGATCAGGGCCGGATCGACACCCAGTCGGATTTCGTCAGCAAGCTGATGGACTCGCTGAAGGCCGGCATCGGGTCGCTTGTCGACGCCGACATGGAAGAGGCGTCGGCGCGGCTGCAGGCCCTGCAGGTGCAACAGCAGCTGGGCATTCAGTCGCTGTCGATCGCCAACCAGGCGCCGCAGTCGATTCTGTCGCTCTTCCGGTAAGCGCACAAGGTCCGGGGCGCGGGTCAGACCCCCGCCCCGGCCCCCTCGCGCGCCGAACTCTCTGATCGCAACTCATCCCGGAAGGACCCGACGTGAACGCACAGGAGATGGCCCGAACGGCCTATACGTCCAACGCCGCCCCGATCCGCACGCATCAAAGCACCGAATTCGACGTTTTCGCACAGATTACCAGCCGCCTGAAATCCGCCGCATCGCGCGGCAAGGCCGGATTTCCAGACCTGGTTTCGGCCGTCCACGACAACCGCAGACTCTGGACGCTGCTGGCCGGGGAGGTGGCCGGCGAGGACAATGCCCTGCCCCAGGCGCTGCGGGCCCGGTTGTTCTACCTTGCCGAGTTCACCTTGCACCATAGTGCCAAGGTCATCGACGGTTCGGGCGAAGCCGGCGTGCTGGTCGACATAAACACTGCCGTGATGCATGGGCTGCGCCAGCAGGAGGCGGCAGCATGAGCGGTCTCGTTCTGAAGCTCGGCCCCAAGGAACGGGTGCTGGTCAATGGCGCGGTCATCGAAAACGGGGACCGGCGTTCGCGCCTGTCCATCGTGACGCCCAATGCCAACATCCTTCGCCTGCGCGATGCGATCCATCCCGAAGAGGTCAATACGCCGGTGCGGCGGATCTGCTATATCGCACAGCTTGTCCTGACCGGTGATGCGGATCCGGAGGACGCCAGGATGCAGCTTTTGCGCGGGATCGAACAGCTCAGCCAGGCCCTGACCGATCACGACAGCCGCAGGCAACTGGGGATGGCGACCGAAGAAGTCCTGGCCAAACGCTACTATCAGGCGCTCAAGGCGCTACGGAGCCTGTTGCCCCGCGAGGAACGGCTTCTCGCGGCGCGGCCGCAATGAGCTTTCAGCCGGTCGTGCCCTTCGGTGGCTACGCGGGGTGGAGCTTTCTGTCCCGCACGCGCGAGGCTCAGCAGGAAGCGTTCGACACCTCGGCGGCGCTGTCGCGGGATGTGAGGTATTTCGAGGACAATATCGGCAAGATCGTCAGCGCCGAAGACCTGGTTGCCGACCGCCGCCTGCTTCAGGTGGCGCTCGGCGCCTTCGGGCTGGACGAAGATATCAACAACAAATACTTCCTGCAGAAGGTGTTGGAAGACGGCACGCTCGATCCCGAGGCATTGGCAAACCGTCTGTCGGACAAGCGTTACCTTGAGTTTGCCGAGGCGTTCGGATTTGGCGACTTCGCGGTGCCGCGCACGGTCCTGACGGAGTTTGCTGTGGAAATCACGACTGCCTACAAGACGCAGCAGTTCGAGATCGCGGTTGGCAACCAAAATCCCGATATGCGCCTGGCGATGGGTCTGGATCGCGCCTTGGCAGACATCGCGTCGAAAGACACCACCAACGATGGCCGCTGGTTCCTGGTGATGGGTCAGCCGCCGGTGCGAGTGGTGTTCGAGCGGGCGCTGGGTCTGCCAAGCTCCGTCGGCGCGCTGGACCTCGATCAGCAGCTGGCGGCGTTTCGGGACAAGGCCGAGGCGCGATTCGGCAGCCGGGAAATCGCGCAATTCGCGGACGCGGCGAAGCGGGAGGCATTGGTGCGGCTCTTCCTGTTGCAGTCCGACGTTTCGGTCGCGACCTCGGGCACATCCGCTGGCAGCGCAGCACTTGCGCTTCTGCAGGCGGGGCCGGCCGGCACCGGCGGACTTTTTGGTCTGCTAGGCGATTGAACGGCGCAGCTTCGACTGGCTGTGGATGGTCCGCGGAGTGCGATCTGCACGCGCCGCTGACCGTCACGGCGGACAGGGGCATCACTCCCGATCTTCATCGATCCTGGTCAGGCCGGTTTTGGCCATTGGTACGCCGGGGAGCTCAACGCCGGAACGTTTGGGACCAATCGGCATGCTGTTCAGCCGGTTGTCCGTCGGATCGGAAATCAGATCGCGGACATTGGCGGTGGCGCGCGTGCGACCTGAGAACCGGCCCTAAAGCTCTGACGGATCGCCATCCGCGGCCCCGCCTTCCACGCCGGATCCAAGACACCCGGCCAGCCTTTCGAAACTCGCCGCAATCCCGTCGGGCGCGTTCTCGGTCATAAACCTGTCGAGTGCCGGAAATGCGGCAACCGCCGCATCGACCGCCGGATCTGATCCGGCGGCGTAGAGCCCCGCCTGGATCATCATCTCGGACCGGTCATAAGCGCCCAACAGCCTCCGGGCCCCGGAAATCAGGCCATTCTCGGTTTTGCTTGCCGCCTCAGGCAGCGATCGTGACACCGACCGCAGAAGATCGATCGCCGGAAACCGTCCGCGTTCCGCAATCTTGCGGTCAAGCACGACATGCCCGTCCAGCACGCCGCGCAGGATATCGGCGACGGGTTCCTCCATGTCCGACCCTGCCAGCAACACGCTGAAAACGGCGGTGATGTCACCGCCGAACCCCGTCCCGGTACCGGCCCGCTCGCACAGCGCGGTGATCAGATGCGCCGTCGACGGAGGATATCCGCGCAAAGAGCCGGACTCGCCTGCTGCCAGAGCGACCTCGCGGTGCGCATCGGCGAAGCGCGTGACGCTATCGGCAAGAAACAGGACCTGCCGGCCTTGGTCGCGGAAGTGCTCGGCAACCGCCATGGCCGTCCAGGCGCACCGCCGCCGAACCATCGGCGAGGTGTCCGAGGTCGCGGCCACAACGACCGCGCGCGCCATGCCCGCCGGTCCAAGCACGCGTTCCACGAATTCGCGCACCTCGCGTCCGCGTTCGCCGATCATCGCGATGATCACCATGTCGGTCTGCAGCCCCAGCGCAAGCTTTGCCAGCACGGTCGTCTTGCCAACTCCCGATCCGGCAAAAAGCCCGATCCGCTGCCCGCGGACGATCGGCAGGAGGGTGTCGAACACGGCCATCCCGGTTGCGAGCCGCCGGCCCAATCCGCGCCGCTCGGTCGGATTGATCGGACTGCCGCGCAGGGCCCGCGGGCTGTCGCCGCGCAGGATCGGCGTGCCGTCCAGCGCCTGGCCGAAGGGGTCGATCACCCGGCCGATCCAGCTGTCATGAGGCGCGATGCTGTTCTGGCCGCGCAGGATCACATGGTCGCCGATCTGCAGACCCTCGGCGCTGCCATCCGGCAGGATCGTCGCCGCCTCGGGCGCCAGCGTCAGCACTTCGCCACGGACCGAATTGCCGTGCGCATCCGGCAGTTCGACGATGTCGCCCAGGGCGGCGGTGTCCGAAAGGCCGGTCACCGAAACCGTCCCGCCACCAAGCGCACTGATCCGCCCCACCGGAAATGAAGTGCGGACGCTGCGGATCTCGGCCGTCAGCACATCCAGTCCGATCCCTGGCATGTCCGGTCTCCTGCTTTCTGAAAACGGTTTCTAAACGAATCACCGTTAAGCCTTGGTTGAAACCTCGTGGGAGAAACCCCGATGTACGGCACGTTAGAGATATTCCGCATGGCACATGGGCTTGCCGTTCATGCCAGCGCCCGGCAATCGGCGATCGCCGGCAACGTCGCCAACGCAGATACGCCCGGCTACCGTGCCCAGGATATCGCCCCGTTCTCCGAAACCTATCGAGCGGAACCGCACAGCACCGCACTGCGCGGCACACGGGCGGGTCATCTTGGCGGCGAGGGCGCCGCAAGTCCCGAGCCAAGGACCCACGACGCACCCGGGCCCTCGGCACCCAACGGCAATACCGTATCGCTGGAAACCGAAATGATGAAAGGGGTCGAGGTCCGGCAGACCCATGAAATGGCCCTGTCCATTTACAAGACATCGCTCGATATCCTGCGCACGTCGCTCGGCCGGGCACGGTAGGGGGCTTGCACGATGAGCGACCTGTTTCAGACACTGGCGGCCTCGGCGAGCGGGATGAGGGCCCAGGCTGCGCGCCTGCGCCACGTCTCGGAAAACATCGCCAATGCCGACACGCCCGGATACCGCCGCAAGACCGCGCCGTTTCGACAGATCGTCGAGGCGGGGCGCGCCACCGGACTGGTCGAAACCGGCCGGGTCCGGCTCGATCAGCGCGATCTGCCGCAGGTCTATGACCCCGGCCATCCGCTGGCAGATAAAACCGGCCACTATGACGGCTCGAATGTCGACCTGGTGGTCGAGATCGCGGACGCGCGCGAAGCGCAACGCAGCTATGAGGCGAACCTCAGGATGTTCGATCAGGCCCGGCAAATGTCGACCCGCCTGATCGAGCTGCTGCGCAGATAGGAGGGACCAGAATGGATGTCCGACCTTCGTTTGCCGCGGCAGCCTATGCGGCAACCCGTCCGGCGACTGCGCCAAGCGCCGCGCCGGACGGATCCGGCGCGAAACAGGAGTTGTCGAAATTCGCCGGAGATTTCGCCGAGACGCTGCACAAGGGCGAAGAGACCGCCAAGGCGGCGATGACCGGTGGGGCCGACCCGCACGCCCTGGTGCAGGCGCTGGCGCAGACGGAACTGGCCGTCGAGACGGCGGTAACGGTGCGTGACAAGGTCGTCGAGGCCTATCAGGAAATCCTGCGGATGCCGGTCTAGGCGCATGATGGATGAAATCATCTTTTACGACACGCTGCGCCAGGGGCTTTGGGTGTCGGTCATCATCTCGACGCCGATCCTGGTGGTGGCGCTGGTCGTCGGCCTGATCATCGGCCTGTTCCAGGCGCTGACGTCGGTGCAGGAAATGACGCTGACCTTCGTGCCCAAGCTGGCCGCGATGCTGGCGGTGTTCTGGATTTCGATGGGCTTCATGACGGAAACGCTCACCAGCTTCTTCCAGGTACAGCTGATGCCGCTGATTGCCGGAGGGTAACGATGGACAGTCCCGGGTATACCTCTTTGACCCGCCAGTCAGGTCTTCTGCGCGAAATGCAGGCGGTGGCGAACAATATCGCCAATATCTCGACAACCGGGTTCCGGCGCGAGGGGCTGGTTTTTTCCGAGTTCGTTACCACGCTGGAACCGGGTGAGCCGTCGTTGTCGATGGCCAGCGCACGGGCGAGACATATCGACACCGCGCAAGGCCCTCTGACCCGGACGAACGGCACATATGATTTCGCGATCGAGGGCAAAGGATTCTTTCTTGTCGAGACCGCCGATGGCCGCGAACTGACCCGGGCGGGATCTTTCACGCCGTCTGCCGCAGGCGAGCTGGTCACGCCCGATGGCGCGCGGCTGCTCGACGGGGCCGGCGTGCCGGTGTTCATTCCGCCGGACGCCCGGGCCGTTGCGCTGGCCGCCGACGGGACGCTTTCCGCCGATGGCCGCCCGCTGACGCAAATCGGGCTCTGGTCGGCGGCGGAACCGGAGGATCTTGGGCGCAAGGCAGGGGTGCGCTTCGCCGCAGAAGGGGACCTGGTGCCGGAGGAGGGTGCCGTGATCCTGCAAGGGTTCGTCGAAAATTCCAACGTCGATGCGGTGTCGGAAATCGCCCGGATGATCGAGGTGCAGCACGCCTATCAGATGGGCCAGCAATTCCTTGACCGCGAAGATCAACGCATCCGCGCGGTTCTGCAAACGCTCGGCCGGTAAGGGAGAGACGACATGCGAGCTCTGAAGATCGCAGCGACGGGCATGAGTGCCCAGCAAATGCGGGTCGAGGTGATATCGAACAACCTCGCGAACATGAACACCACCGGCTACAACGCGCGCCGCGCCGAGTTCGCCGACCTGCACTATCAGCAGGTCACCCGGGCGGGCACGATCAATGCGGCCGACGGCACCGTCCTGCCGACAGGCGTGCAACTGGGACTTGGCGTGCGGCCTGCCTCGGTCACCGTGACGCTGCAGCAGGGCTCGCTGGGTCTTACGGGCGGCGATCTGGATGTCGCGATCGAGGGCGCCGGCTATCTCGAGGTCACGTTGCCAAACGGCCTGTCGGGCTATACCCGCGACGGCGCGCTGAAGCGCACGGCCGACGGGTTGATCGTGACGTCCGACGGCCACGCCGTGGTGCCCGATATCGTCATCCCGGACGATGCGCGGTCGATCTCGATCAATCCCCAGGGCGAGGTCTATGCCTATTTCGCCGACCGGGTCGCGCCGGAGCTTCTGGGTCAATTCACCCTGGCGGGATTTTCGAACGACAAGGGGCTGGAAGCGATCGGGTCCAACCTGTTTACCGAAACCGCAGCCTCGGGTCCGGCACTGGTCGGCAATCCCGGCGACGACGGACTCGGAACCTTGCGGCAGGGCTACCTCGAGGACAGCTCGGTCGATGCTGTGCGTGAAGTGACCGAGTTGATCGAGGCGCAACGGGGGTATGAGCTGAATGCCAAGGTCATCACCGCCGCCGATCAGATGCTGTCGGCGACGACGCAGGTGAGATGATGATCCGCCTCGTATGCGTGATCGCGGCGGCCCTCGCGGCGCCGGTCCGGTCCGAGACCCTGGTGGCGGCGCGCACGGTCCGAAGCCAGGCGATCCTGACGCCGAACGATCTGGCCGTGATTGCAAAGACCGTTCCGGGCGCGCTGAACGACATCGACGCGGCGGTCGGTCTCGAGGCGCGCGTCGTGCTGTATGCCGGCCGCCCCATCCGTCCGGGCGATATCGGTCCCGCAGCGATCATCGAACGCAACCAGATCGTCATGGTGCTGTTCCGCCGCGGTGGCCTCAGCATTGCCGCCGAGGCGCGCGCCCTGGGCCGCGCCGGGGTCGGCGATGCGCTGCGGGTCATGAACCTGGCCTCGCGCAGCACCGTCACCGGCATCGTGCGTGGCGATGGCACGGTCACTGTCGGCGGCCCGGATATGTCGGGATTGAACTAGGGAGCCCCACCATGCGGCGTGTGTTCACTTTCGGTGCCGTGCTGATGCTCGCGGCCGCCTGTGGCCGGTTGGAAGATGTCGGTAAGGTGCCCGATTTCTCGCCCGTGCAGGAAGGGGAAGAGTTCCGCGCCATGATGAACCAGCCCCTGCCTGTTGCCTTGGAGCCTGAACAGCCGATGTCCGGCGCCTCGCTGTGGAGCGGGGCGCGCGGGTCCCTGTTGGGCGACCGGCGGGCCATGCAGCAGGGCGATATCCTGACAGTGGTCATCGAAATCGACGACCGGGCCGAGATTTCCAATAGCTCGAGCCGGTCGCGCAGCGGGTCTGAAAGCCTCGGTATTCCGCAGTTCTTCGGCATCCCCCAGCGTATCGATGAACGGTTGCCGGACGGAGCCAGCCTGGCATCCGCCGTCTCGACGGACTCGACAAGCAGCTCGGCCGGCGACGGATCGGTCAAGCGCAACGAAAAACTCACCCTTCGGGTCGCGGCGACGATCACCGGCGTCCTGCCCAATGGCATCCTGCAAATCGCCGGCCGGCAGGAGGTGAGAGTGAATTTCGAAATTCGCGAGTTGCTGGTTACAGGCTATGTCCGGCCCGCAGACATCTCGCGCCAGAACGAGATTACCTATGACAAGATCGCGTCGGCGCGAATCTCCTACGGCGGCCGCGGGCAGATCACCGATGTTCAACAGCCGCGATACGGTCAGCAACTGGCCGATATTCTGCTTCCCTTCTAGGACCCGGGGCTCTGGATGTTGACAAAGCTGCTTCCCCTGTTGCTTGCGGTTGTCGGCTTGGGCGGCGGACTCGGGGCAGGCTATTTGCTCCGGCCGCCACCGGCCGAAGAGACCGACGTGACTCCGTGTGGCGAGATCGAGGCGCCGGCGCAAACTGCGGAACGTGCGGATACCCCGGATGCCACGCACGACTACGTCAAGCTGAACAACCAGTTCGTCGTGCCGATCGTCGATAAGGGCCGTGTCGGGTCGCTGGTGGTCATGGCATTGAGCCTGGAAGTCTCGGCCGGGCAGACCGAATTGGTGTACGAGCGCGAACCGAAGCTGCGCGATGCGTTTCTTCAGGTCATGTTCGACCACGCCAACGCCGGTGGCTTTTCTGGTGTGTTCACCGGCAGTTCCCGCATGTCGGTGCTGCGCAATGCCTTGCGCGAGGTTGCGCAAAAGACGCTCGGGCCGGCGGTTTCCGATGTGCTGATCATCGACTTCGTTCGGCAGGACGCCTGACCGGGGCACCGGCGGCCAGGTATCGCCCGGATCGCGGCCCCGTCCAGTCCCGAGGCGATCCACAGGCATAACGGCAGTGTCGTGAGCGCTTTAACGCGGCTTGTCCGTTCGGATGGCAATCTGGTGCAACGCCTGGGCCCGTCCGAAGGCACGCCGCGCGGCGGCCAAGGCCGTTTCGGATTTGGCGGCGGCCCGCGCCGCCTCTCCGGTCAAATCGGCCAGCCGTCCTTCGCTCCAGCCCGCCCAAAGGTCCTCTGCCGCGGCGATGCGCGCCGGCGTGTCTGGCAGCCGGTTTCCGGTCTTCTGCCCTTGTATGTGTAGCGCCTCTATCTCGGCCTCTATCCTGCGGCGATCAGCCAGCCTGACGGCCAGATCTGCAAGCTCGCGCACCTTGATGAGTTCGGCCAGCGCCGCGAGAGTGGCGATGTCCCTGTTCATCGATGACGCGCCCGCGCCTTGGCGCGCATCGCCTCGGCGAACCGGATCGCCGCCGCGACGGCCTTGTAGTGTTCGGGCCGGATCTCTTCGCCGATCTCGACGACTGCATGCATCGATCGCGCCGCGGGCGGATCGCGGTGGATCGGCACGCCGGCGGCGGCGGCAATCTCGCGGATCCGGGCGGCCATTTCGTCCACCCCTTTGGCGACACAGACCGGCGCCGCGCCGCGGGCACGGTTCCATTTCAGCGCGACGGCGTAATGTTCGGGATTCACCACCACGACGTCCGCTTCTGCGACATCGCCAAGCATCTTGTTCATCGCGATGTCATAGCCACGCTGGCGGCGCTGTTGCTTCAGATGGGGGTCGCCCTCGCTTTGTTTGGTCTCGTCGATCAGTTCCTTGCGGGACATCCGGTTTTTACGCAGGTGGGAGTGGCGTTGCCAAAGCAGGTCGATCATCCCGATACAGCCGGAGATCGTCAGCACGATGCCAAGGAATTCGACCGTCAGCCGGCCAAGCATCCCGAGCGCAAGCGCGGGGCTCAACTGCACGGTCGAGATGATCTGTGGCAGGCGCCAGACCAGAAACGCCGCGAGCAACAGGGAAAAGATCGACAGCTTGGTTGCGCTTTTGGCGAACTCGAACAAACCGTCGCGACCGAATTTGTTCTTCAGGTTCGCAACCGGCGAGATCCGATTGAGTTTGGGCTGCAGTTTTTCCGGCGCGACGACAACGGCACGCTGCGCAACGATCGCAACCAGGGCCGCCAGTGCCGGAAGGCCCAACCAAAGCGCAACGGGTCCGCCGAGAACAATAATCAGCCCGCCGCTCATGGGTCTGGCGCTTTCCGAAAACCAGATCGGGGCGAACGACTCGGCCCGGTCGATCAGCGCGGCCATCGCGGTGCCGAAATCCACAAGACTCGAGGCTCCGAACGCCACCAGAACCAGCAACAGGCCGCCATAGGCCGCGGCCGTGTTCAGGTCGGCCGATTTCGGAATGTCCCCCTTGCGCCGCGCATCCTCCAGCTTTTTGGGCGTCGGCTCATGGGATTTCTCGCCGTTTTCGTCCGGGTCCTGGCTCATCCCGGAGCTCCGAAGGGATTTGCCAGGAACAGCTCGAGCCCCTCGCGCCAGACGCCGAGAAGAATTGGCAGCGACAGAAACAGAAGTATCAGACCCCCGGCCGTGATTGCCGGCGCGCCGACGAAGGCGACCATCAATTGCGGCATCGCCTTGTTTATCACACCGAGCGTCAGGTTATAGAGAAACGAGGCGATCACAAACGGGGCCGCCAGGGTAAAGGCCAGAGAAAAGGCATGGGCAACCCGGATCTGTCCCCAGTCGGCGATGATGGCGGGGGACGGGAACCGCCCCGGCGGCAGCACGTGATAGGATGCGATCAGCGCCTCCGCCAACCGGACATGCAGGCCCGCCATGACGGCAAGTGCAAGTCCTCCGACGACCATGATATGGGCAAAAGCCGGTTGCGGTTCGACCGCCCCGCCGCCCAGAATCTGCGACAGCGAGGTCGATTGCGCGGCGATCGATCCGGCCATCTGCAGCGCCAGAACAAACAGCCGCAAAGCGAGCCCCATGGCGAGCCCCGCGACGACCTCTGTCCCGAGGAACAGGGCCGGAGCCCGGTCCGCCGCCAGAGCTGCCGAAACCTGTTCGAAGACCGCCGGCGCGATGATTGCGGTAAATGCCAGAGCGCCCGCCAGCCGGATGCGCGCGGGTATCGACCGTTCGCCGAAGGCAGGCATGACGGCCATTGCGGCGCCGATCCTGAGAAAGACGATAAACCCCACCGCCAGTCCCGACTGAGCGGCCACCAGACTGTCGGACAGGGCTTCGCTCATGCCGGCACCATACCGACCAGCGACGGACGCGCCTGCGTCCCGATCTCTTCGAACGAGATCACCGGATTCTGGATGCCGTTGGCATTCATCACCGTGCGAAGGAACCGCCGTCTTCGGGTCGAGGTCACCACGGCCGGATAGATCCCGTCCTCTCCGGCCCTGGCGATCCGTTCGGCAACGGCGCTGGCCAGACGGTTGAAGTCTTCGGGTGGCAAGGCCACGTCCTGCACTCCACGCTCGCCGTCGATCTGGTAGGTGGCAAAACGATCCTCCCATTCGGGCGCAAGCTGGATCAGGGGCAGCGTGCCGTCCGCGCGCTTCAGGTCTGCGATCAATTGGAAACCCATGCGCTGACGGACATAATCGCAGATCGACTCGGGCGTTGCCTGGGTGCCCCGCGCCTCGGCGATCGATTCCAGGATCAGCGGCAGGTTGCGGATCGATACACGCTCTTCCAGCAACAGCCGCAGGACGGCCAGCAAAAGATCGACCGGCACCTTCTCGGGCACCAGTTCGTCCAGCATCCGGCGGTTGGCTTCGGCGCGTTTCGTGTCGCTGAGATTCACGAACTCGTCGAGCAGGCGCCGCAATGCCTTCAGGTTCAGAAGCCGCGAGAAATTCCGTTTCATCACCTCCAGCAGGTGGGTTGCAAGGACTTCGGTCGGCGTCACCGTCGTGATGCCCGCCAGCGCGGCAGAGGCCTGGGACCCGGGCGCGATCCAGCGTGCGGGCGCGCCATAGACCGGTTCCCTGACGTCGTTTCCGTCCGGCAACTCGGGGGCGTCGCCGGTCAGAATCGCCAGCACGCGGTCGGGGGCCAGCGTGTCCCGCGCCTGTTCGACGCCCTGAATGCGGATGACGTAGGCCCCGTTTGGCAGCGCCGTGTCGTCGGTCAGCCGGATTTCCGGCAGGATCAGACCATAACTTGTCGCCACATGCGTGCGCATGTTGGCGATCCGAGCGTCAAGACCGGTGGCCGGGTCCAGCACCATGGCGATCAGGTCCGGCGCGAACTCCACATGGATGTCGTCGAGGTCGAGGACGTCTCCAAGCGACGCCTCCGCCACCTCTTCGGTGGCTATGGGAACCGCCGTTGCCTCGGCTTGCATCCGCGCGGTTCTCTGCCCGAAATAGGCGGCCGCGGAAAGGGCGGCTGCGCCGGCCAGAAACGGCACGAATGGCAGACCGGGAACCAGCGCGAAGAGACCCATAAGAACGGCGACCGTCACAAGGGCTGCGGGGTATCGGCCCAGCTGCGCGAAAAGCGCGGTATCGGTGGATCCGGTCGCGCCGCCACGCGCCAAGAGCAGCGCCGATGCAATGGAAATGATCACGGCCGGGATCTGGCTGACCAGCCCGTCGCCGACCGTCAGGATGGCATAGGTCTCGAACGCGCGGCTCAACGGCATGTCATGCAGGGCAACCCCGATGATCAGACCCATAATCAGGTTCAAGAGCGTGATCAGCAGCCCCGCAATGGCGTCGCCCTTGACGAATTTCGACGCGCCGTCGAGCGACCCGAAGAACGTCGTTTCCTGTTGTTCGCGCTCGCGCCGGGATTTGGCCTCGGCATGGTCGATGGCGCCGGCCGACATATCGCTGTCGATCGCCAGTTGCTTGCCGGGCATGCCATCGAGGGCAAAGCGCGCGCCGACCTCGGCCATGCGCGCGGCACCTTTCGTGATCACGATGAAATTCACGATCAGCAGGACGCCGAACACCACCAGACCCAGAAACACGCTGCCGCTCATGACGAACATGGCGAAGCCTTCGATCACATTGCCGGCGGCTTGGGTGCCGGAATGGCCTTCGCCGATGATGAGCTTGGTCGAGGAAACGTTCAATGAAAGCCGCAGCATCAGGCTGGCCAACAGCACCGTCGGAAATGCAGAGAAATCGAGCGGGCGCTCGATGAACAAAGTTACCGTGAACATCAGGATCGCCAGCGCAAACGAGGCGGCAAGCCCGATATCGAGCACCCAGGCCGGCATCGGCAATATCATCATCACAATGACCGCCATCAGCGCCAGCGCCAGCAGGATGGTCGGCTGGAAAAGGGATCTGGCGGAGAACGGCATCAGCATTCAGCCGCGCGTGACCAGGCGGGGGCAGGGAGAGTGGCGGACATCGCAAACCGATGTCCATGGCCATTCACCGGCTCTAACCCAACGAAATACAGCCAAAATGCCCGGAATGACGGATCCTGCGGATCGATCAGGCCGCATCGCGGATCGCCGGGTTCGTGTCGCAATCATCCTGCCGCATTTCTTGCCGCTCCTCGTCATCGTCAGCCTAGGGGCTGCGAATTGACAATTCGTAACTCCGCCGCGACCGCAGGTCAGGGGCGGGGCGTCGCATCAAGAAGGTCGCCGAGGATGGCGCGGGTGTCCCGGCTTTGGCCGATCAGGTCGCGGTTTCGCTCCAGAGGTCCGGCGGACACGCCGGGCCCGGCATCCTCCACCCGCACCGCTACGGCCGTCAGGTTCGCGGCCGCCTGACGTGCCACGGGGTCGAACCGGTGCGCGTCCGCCCAGGATTTCGCCCGCCACAGCGCTGATGTCTCTTCGGAAAGGGCCCCCAGCCGGGCAAAGACCACCGCCGCGCCGTCATAGTCCGCCATGGCTTCGTGCGACCGCGCACGAAGCCGCAATGCCCGCGGATCGGAAAGCCCCGCAAGATATCCGATCGCAAGATCCGGCCGATCCTCCATCAGAAAAGCCTCCGCGATCTGCAACCGGTCCTCTGGCTCCGGGACGCCGCGCGTCTCGGATAGCACCGTGCGCGCGGGTTCAGGCAATCCCAGATCTAAAAGCCGCGCGGCCACATTCCGGCGGGTCCGGACATCGCGCGGTCGCGCCCCCAGCCCAAGGGGGCCCGCAACAGCCGCCCGCAGAAAGACCTCGTCCGTGGCGCTCTCGGCGGCTTTCTGAAATAGTTCCTGCCGCAGGGCGGCGACCTGATCATCGGCCAGAACGCCGTCGTCCTGCGCAGCCGCGATCCCATTCAGGGCAGGCATTATCCGGCCGCTTGCGATCAGGGCGCGCAGCGCCGCACGGGCGAGATCCGCGCCAAGCTCGGTCCCGCGATGCTCGAACGCCAGCGCTTCGGCGGCCCGCCGAAAATCGTCCGAAATCTCCCGGCCGGTCTCGGCCCGCGTGTCGATCAATCGAATCAATGCCTGCGGCGCCAGTGGCCCGCCCTGGCCGGTGATCTCCAGAAACCGGTCGTCTGCGGCCCCATCATCTCCCTGGGCAAGGGAAAGGTCGGCCTCGACCAGCCCCAGCGCCGCACCGTGGTCGCCCGGTGCGCGGGTCACGCTGTTGCGAATGGCCTGCGCGGTGTCTGTATCGCCGATCCCCAGATACCGCTGCGCAATCCCGGGCCCGAGATGACGCCGTAGATGCAAGGGCAATTCGCCAAAGGCGACAAGGATTGCGTCGCTGGCGATCGCGTCCGACCGGCCGAGCGATGGCCGTGCAAGCAATGCCCAAAGCGCTGCACGGGTCTCACAGCCAAGCTGGTCGCTCAACACGCCGGGCGTCCCGGCAAAGCCATCGTCCATGATATCGGCAATGGCTGCGTAGATGTCCGGGCGGGGGAACGCCCCGGGATAGGCCAGCAGCAGCGCGCGTGCTTCGGCGCCGAAGGTCAGGTACAGATAGGCCCTCGCCAACCGCTCGATGTTTTCCGGCTCGGCCATGTCGAACTCGCCGACGATCGCCGATCGGACCGCGCCCAACCCGGCTCCGGGCGTCAGCGGTTCGCCCCAGCTCGCGACATCCAGCTGGGCCGATGGAATGCACTCACCCCCGTCGGGGGTCCGCTTGGCGGTGTCCGGCAGGGTGGACCGTCCCTGATCCACAGCGGTCCGAACGGCCACGTTGTCGACTGTCTCGGCCGGTCCCGGATCTTCATGCATCGTTGCGCTATCGGTCGCGGGCCCGGGGTTGCCGGTTCGGGCCCCGCCCGTGCCGGGATTGGGCCCGGCGGCCAGGTCCGCTTCGATAAGCCCTTGCGCTGCCGCGCGGCTGATTTGTGCCAGCAGGCTGGCTTGCGCGTCGGCAACCTGTTGCGCCGCCCCGTCCGGAGATGCGGCTTCAACGGTAACGCTCCGTCCGGCAATCACCCGGCCGGGGCTTTGCGCATCGCCTGTACCGTCCTCTGCAACCGCCCCGGGATCCAGAGCTGCGGCTGAACCGGCTCCCGGAAACTCCAGCGCAATCTGATCGCGCCACGCGTATTGTGTGCGCGCAGGTTCAGACCGAATGGAAAACGGATGAGACGGGCTCCCGTACTGGGCAGACCAGATATCTGCGCCGAGTTCCGCGTCGGCGGGGTCCGCGACCGGCTCGGGCAGACGGGTTTCGAACCGGGCCTTCCCGCCGGCAGGACCGTCCTTGATGTCGATGACCAGTCCATTGCGGATTTCGAAAGCGTCGCCGTGGCAGTCGCAGTCGACACGCAGAAACAGATGCCCGCCCGGACGGATCTCGACCGAGGTTATCCGGTCGCGCGGAATGAAATCGAAGACGCGGCTCAGATCATAGCCTTCGTCGGCGCCATCGGGCCGCATCTCATAGCCGCCCTCGACCCGGCCAAACCGCCAGGGCGGCACCTCGTCCATAATCAGCACAAGCCGTGAGAAATCCGCATGTTCGCCGGATTGCACCGGAACCGGCTTTGCCCAGGACACTGTCGGCCCGACCGCAACCGCCAGAAACAGCAAAGCGCGAATCATGCCGCCGCCTGCTGCTTGATCTCCCGCAGGGCTTCTTCGACGTCGGAAAAACTCGGCCGGCAGTGGCTTGGCGTGTTCTGCCGGCCGACCTCGATGCAGATATTGGCGGCGTGGTTGTGCAGATTTGCGACCAGCACCTCGCGGATCAGCTGGTAGAAATGCGCATCCTCTTCGGTCACGGTCTTGACCTTGTTGGCGAACGGGCCGACCAGACCGTAGGCCAGAAACACCCCCAGAAACGTCCCGACCAGGGCGCCGCCGATCAGCTTTCCCAGAATCTCGGGCGGCTGGTCGATCGAACCCATGGTCTTGATGACACCCAGAACCGCCGCCACGATCCCAAGCGCGGGCAAACCATCGGCCACGGTCTGCAACGCGTGGCTGGAATGCATTGCATGGTGCAGGTTGGCCTCCATCCGCTTTTCCAGGACCTCTTCGACCTGGTGCGGATCGTCATAGTTCATCGAGGCTGAACGGAGCGTGTCGCAGATCAACTCGACGGCCTCGCGATCGCCAAGGATCTTGGGGTACCGCGCGAAGATCGTGGAGTTCGGCGGGTCCTCGATATGTTCTTCCAGCCCCACGGCGTTCTCGCGGGCAAGGCGGATGAGTTCAAACAGCAGGCAGAGAAGGTCGCGGTAGTCTTCATGCTTCCACCTCGGCCCCTTGAACACCTTTCCGACGTCTTTGATCGTGTGCTTGATCGCCGACATATCGTTGGCAATCGCAAAGGCGCCGACCGCGGCGCCGCCGATGATCATGATCTCGTAGGGCAGGGATTTGAGGATGATACCCATCTTGCCGCCGGCGGCGAGATAGCCGCCGAAGACCATAACGAAGATCACCACGATGCCGACGATTCCGATCATGAAACACTCTCTGCTGCTTCGGTTTTGCCAAGCCTTGTCCGGCACCTTCGCAGACCGGGGTTAAGGCTGGGTATCAGCGGCTATTCCGTTGGAACCTCGGCGTTGCGGCCAGCCAGGAAGACGCTGATCGTGTAAGCCGTCTGTGGCGACATCCCGGCCATCACCGCCGCTGCTGCGTCGGGCCGCATCCGGCCCAGGAAGCCGGCGGCAAACTCGGGCGCCATCTCTTCGAACAGCGCCGCCGCTTCTTTCGGCTTCATGTTCTCGTAGACCGCGGTCAGCCGTGTCAGATCGCCCTCTGCCGCCTGATCCGCAAGCGCCAGTGTCGCCTCCAGTTCGGTTTCGGCCGCCTCCAGCGCCTGGAGGTTTCGCGCGATCTCTTGCTCGGCCAGCGACAGGGCGGCCAAGCGGTCCGCCAGGGCCGCCTCCCGCGTATCCAGCCGCTCTCGCTGCGCCGCAAGGGCGTCCAGGACAGTGGCGATATCCGGTGGATCCTCGCAGCCGGCGTCCTCCGGCTCGGGCTGCCCGACCCCGGCCTGCATCGCCTGAACCTCGCGTGCCAGGGCCGGACCCGTATCGCTGGCGAACCGCAAAACACCGGACGCAAGCAACAAGCCCGCGATCAGCCACAGCGCCCCGCGGCCCGCACGCCGGCCGAGTTGCGTCCGCATGCGCCCACTCATTCCGCGGCCTCCTGTGACCAGGTCCGATGGCTGCGGAACAAGCTGGCCGGTTCGGCGGCCTCGGCCGGAGGCCGCGCATGAGTGAAGGACGGTTTCGACACCGGCGGGGGTGCCGCCGCCTCATCCGGCACCGCATCGGCTGCATTCTCTTCAGGCCCGCCGCCGTCGGCGGCCGCACCCTCCGGCAAGTCATGCATCGCCGCCACCATCAGTTCGAGCCGCCGCGCAACGTCCTCTGCCCGTTCGGTCAGAGTGGCGAGCGTTTCGGTGGATCCGTTGGCAGACCCCTGGGCCTCCGCCAGTGCCCTGGTCATGTCGTCCACCTGCGCCGACAACACTGCAATCGCCCCGCCCACGCCCTGATCGAGGTTGGTGAAGCGGCTCAGCCGTCGCGACAGCACAATGCAATAAAACGCAGCACCCGCGGCGCCAGCGATCAGAAGGATATCCGAAATCAGGTCCATTCCGTTCCTCAGTTCAGCACGAATTCCATGATCAGAAGGTCGCGTACGTACCCCTCGCCAGTGACCATCTGGACCCGGCGCAGCATCTGCGCCCGAAGCCGGATCAGCGCGGTCGGTTCCTCGAGATCGGTGATGCTCACGGCGCGCAGATACCCGTTGAGCACGTCCAGAACCCTCGGCAGCAGGGCGGCCACCTTGCTTTGATACGATGGGTTCACCTCCAGCTGGGCACGGAACTTCAGGTGCCTGCTCGACGCTCCCTTACCGAGATTGATCACCAACGGATCGAGCGGCACGAAGGCCACTTCGGGCAGCGGCTCCGCCTTTGCGGGTGCGTGATCGTCCTCGGCGTGTTCCCCGCCGGCGCCGAGAATCATGCCCGAGTAGACCGCAAAGAACCCGCCCCCGCCCAAGACCAGCGCAAGAACCAGCCCAACGATCAGCGGCAGCTTGGACCGTTTCTTCGGGACGCTCTCTTGGGTCTCTTCGGTGTCGGCCATCGGTGGCTCCGGTCGGTTCCGTCACCCGCGGGTATAGACCGATCAGGACTAACCGATTGTTAAGCCGGATCGCGCAATGCTGCGCCCGGGACTTTCAGAATGGGAGACCACCTTGCAGCAGATCCTGTCGGTCTGGTCCACGCTCGATCTCAGGCGCCGGGCAATCGTCGTCGGCGCGACGCTGGCGATGTTCGCGGCCGTTTTGGGCGTGTCGCGCATGGCCACTCAGCCCTCGATGGCGCTGCTCTATTCGGGGCTGGAGCCGGGTGCCGCGGGCGATGTCGTCGCGGCGCTCGACCAGCAGGGCGTGACCTATGACATCCGACAAGGGGCGATCTATGTCGATGCGGCGCAGCGCGACGCCCTGCGGATGACCCTGGCGGCCGAAGGGCTGCCGGCCAATGGCGGCCAGGGCTATGAACTGCTCGATTCGCTGACCGGATTCGGCACCACTTCGCAGATGTTCGATGCCGCCTATTGGCGCGCCAAGGAGGGGGAGCTTGCGCGCACGATTTCCGCCAGCCCGCATATCAAGTCGGCGCGCGTCCATATCTCGAACCCCTCCTCGAACCCGTTTCAGCGCGGGTTGAAACCAACCGCCTCGGTGACGGTGACCACCTCGGCCGGCGCGTTGTCCGTCCCGCAGGCCAAGGCGTTGAAATTCCTGGTGGCCTCCGCCGTGGCGGGGCTCGCACCCGGCGATGTGTCGATCATCGACGGGCGCGGCGGCCTGGTGATGCCTGTCGACGAGCCTCCGGGAATGGCTGGCGGTGAAGATCGCGAGGCGGATTTGCGCCGAAATATCCAACGCATCCTCGAAGCGCGCGTGGGGCCCGGCCGCGCGGTGGTCGAGGTGACGGTGGAAACCGTGACCGAGCGAGAGGCGATCGTCGAGCGGCGGTTCGACCCCGAAAACCGGGTGGCGATCAGTTCCGAAACCGAGGAACGCTCGACTTCGTCGAGCGGCAGCCAGGGCGGCGAAGTCACGGTGGCCAGCAACTTGCCGGACGGCGATGCGGCGGGTGGCGAAAACCGCTCGCGCAGCGAAAACAGCGAATCGCGGGAGCGCGTGAACTACGAAGTATCCGAAACCACGCGCGAGATCTTGCGTACGCCCGGGGCGATCAAGCGTTTGTCGGTGGCAGTGCTGGTCGATGGGCTGCGTAGTGTCGATCCGGTGACCAACACCGAAACCTGGGCGCCGCGGTCCGACGAAGAGATGGCAGCGCTGCGCGAGCTTGTGGCCTCTGCGGTGGGTTTCGATGCGGATCGCGGCGATACCATCACGCTCAAATCGATGGAGTTCAAGCCGGTCGAACCGCCTGGATTGGCAGAGGCGCCGCCGTGGTATGCGGGCGTGGCCGTCAACCCGATGACGTTGATCCAGCTGGGTGTGCTTGCCTTCGTCGCGCTCGCGCTCGGGCTGTTTGTCGTACGGCCGATCCTGGCAAGACGGCCCGATCCGGTGGCCGGAGCCCTGGCGCCGCCCGACCAGTCCGCCCTGCGCGGCCTTCCCGGGGCGGCCGAAGCTGCGGACCGTGCGGCTCTGCCAGCTGCCACCGGGCCGGCCCTGACCGGAGAAATCGACGACGGCACAGCCCCGTTGCCGCAGATGGCGCTGGTTTCCGGTGATGACCCCGCCGTTGCTGCCGGGCCCTCTGGCGCGGATGCCCGGGACGAGGATCCGGTCGAAAGACTGCGCCGGCTGATCGACGACCGCCGCGAAGAGACGGTGGAAATCCTGCGCAGCTGGATGGAAGACCATGAGGAACGCGCCTGATGCCGCTGCAGCTCGAGGATTTCGATGCCGGAACGGCAGAGCCGCTCCACGTCGCCGGTCAACCGGCGATGTCGGCGATCACCGAAGCCGACCGCATGGCGGCCTACGAAAAGGGGTACCAGGCGGGTTGGGACGACGCTGCGCGGGCCGAGGCGGAGGATCAGACGCGCATCGGCACCGACTTTGCCCGTAACCTGCAAGAGCTGTCCTTCACCTTTCACGAGGCGCGCGCCCACGTGATCCAGGCGATGCAGCCGTTGCTGACCCAGATGACCGGCACGCTCTTGCCCGCATTGGTGTCAGAAACCCTTGCCGAGACGGTCTGGCAGGAACTTGAGCCGCTGGTCGAGGAGTGCGCGGATGCCCCCATCGACCTGATGGTCGCCCCCGAAAGCCGGGCGGCACTGGAAGCCCGCGTGCCGGACACCGCCATGGCGACCCTGCGGATCACAGAAGAACCATCGCTGGCCCCGGGCCAAGTCTATCTGCGCATGGGCCGAACCGAGCGCAAGATCGATCTCACCGGCGCGCAGGACCGCATGATCCAGGCGATCGATGCGCTCTATGCCCAGAACGAAAGGACGCTCAAATATGGCTGATACAGACCCCTCCGGCGCATCCCGGCCTTCGGCGGACCACCCCTTTACCCGCGTCCCCATCGAGATCACGGTCTCGGTTGGCCGCGCGCATCCGCTGGTCAAGGACCTGTTGGCGCTTGAAAACGAGGCGGTGCTGGTTCTCGACAAGCGCGTCGAGGATCCGGTCGAACTTTACGTGGGCGACAAGCTGATCGCACGCGGCGAGCTGCAGGAACTCGATGGCGACAACGCCGGTCAACTCGCCGTGCGCCTGACCGAGGTCGCGGACCTTGCGAACGGCCTTTAGGATGACGGCGCGCGCCGCGCCGCTCGCGGCTGCCGGTCTGGTTTGCCTCGTCGGCCCGGCTGCGGCGCAGGAAATCTCGATTTCTCTGGGCGACGAGGGTTCGCTTGCGGCCCGAAGCATTCAGTTGATCGTCCTGATTACCCTGCTCAGCCTGGTGCCGGGGCTTGCGATCATGATCACCTGCTTTCCGTTCATCGTCACGGTTCTGTCGATCCTGCGCCAGGCGATCGGTCTGCAGCAATCGCCGCCGAACATGCTGATCGTCAGCCTGGCGCTGTTTCTGACCTATTTCGTGATGGAGCCGGTGTTTACCGAGGCCTGGCGCCTTGGCGCGCAACCCCTGATCGACGGTCAGATCGAACTCGAGACCGCTTTCAGCCAGGCCATCGCCCCGTTCCGTGGGTTCATGGTCAAACGGATCGCGGCGGACACGTTCGAGAGCCTCGCGCTTTTGCGCAACGCGACAGAGACGCTCGCTGCTCCGTCCCGGGACGCGCCCCTGTCGCTTCTGGTGCCATCGTTCCTGCTCAGCGAGATCGAACGCGCCTTCCAGATCGGCTTTCTGATCTTCCTGCCCTTTCTGATCATTGATCTCGTCGTCGCTGCCGTCCTGATGTCCATGGGCATGATGATGGTCCCGCCCGCAATCGTCTCGCTGCCGTTCAAACTGGCCTTCTTCGTGGTGGCCGATGGCTGGAGCCTGGTCACCGGCGCATTGGTGCGGAGCTATTTCTAGGCTGACCGGCAGTCTTGCAGGTCCACGCTCCGTCATGGCGTTTTTTGGGGGGGGGGGAAGGATCCGCGACCGGCGGCATCGCCGCCTTGGAACCGGCGCCGCGTGCGCGCGAAAAGCAATTCACCTCATCCAAGAACGGCGCTAGGCAGCGGCCGGTGTGCGATACAACAGCTTGCAGTGCGGCGACCCTCAACGTCCGTTCTCGCCAGTGAACCGGGCCCCGCGACCGGCGCCGTACCCGTACGGAGTTTGATCACCAGGTCCGCGCCATGGCCGACGTGCGACAGATGAAACCAGGCGCTGTGGTCAGGTCGGAAAGATCAAACCCATGGGCCGTGCCGCGCCCGTGCGGCGTGGCGTTGCCTGAGGCCGGGGGTGCCGTGCGGAAACGCCCGGACGTCTGCCCGGAACGTCACCATGCCTCAGCGCACGACGAACTCGGCATGCAGCGCGCCCGCAGCCTTGATGCTTTTGAGGATGTCGATCATATCCCGCGGCGACACGCCAAGTGCGTTCAGCCCGGCGATGACCTCGGATAGCGACGTTCCCCCGGTGACTTCTGCCAGTCCCACGCCGGGCTCTTCGTCCAGGTCCACGGTGGTCCGCGGCACGACGATCGACTGGCCTTGCGAAAACGGGTTCGGCTGAACCACCAGCGGCGCTTCTTCGATCCGCAGCGTCAGGTTGCCCTGGCTCACGGCGACGCGGGAAATCCGCACATCCTCGCCCAGAACGATCGTGCCCGAGCGCTGGTCCACGACGACCCGTGCGCGTCTCTGCGGCTCGACCGGCAGGTTCTCGATCCGGCCCATGGCATGCGCCGGCGAGATCGCACCTGTTGCACGGATATCGACCACCACCGTGCCGGCGTCGAGCATGCGCGCGACCGCGCGGCCCAGATAGGCGTTGATCGCACTCTCGATTCTCCCGGCCGTGGTGAAGTCGGGCGATCGAAGCGCCAGACGGATCGTCTCGAGCCCCGAGAAGTCGAATTCGATCTCACGCTCGACCCGCGCGCCCGACGGTATGGTCCCCGAGGTCGGGACGCCCTGAACCGCGCTGGCGCCGTCGCCCTCTGCGGCGGCGCCTCCGGCGATGACCGTCCCTTGCGACACCGCATAGATCTGCCCGTCCGCCGCGGTCAGCGGCGTCATGATCAGCGTCCCGCCCAGCAGGCTTTTCGCATCGCCGATGGCCGAAACCGTGACATCGATCTGCGACCCGGCCCGCGAAAACGGTGGCAGCTCCGCTGTCACCAGCACCGCGGCGACGTTTTTTGGCCGGAACTGCTCGCCGGTGACATTGACACCCAGCCGCTCTAGAATGTTCGACATGATCTCTTCGGTAAAGGGCGCGTTGCGGATGCCGTCGCCGCTGCCATTGAGCCCGACCACAAGGCCGTAGCCCACCAGATCGTTGCCGCGCACGCCGTCGAATTCCACCAGATCCTTGATCCGCACCGGCGCGGCCGGCGCCTCTGTCACGGCCAGGGAAAGGCACAGCACGATCAGGAACCGGATCATCGCAGATACTCCGCCAGGCTCAGGCGCGAGAGCCGCGCCGTGATGGTATAGAGCGTTTCAAGCCGGGTCTGCGCCGCCTGCAATTCGGTGGCGGTGCGGTAGGGATCGGCGGCGGCGATGTCGTTCCGGGCCATTTCCAGGGCGCCGGTCTCGGCGGCATTGCGGGCCAGGGCGGTGTCGATCTGCGCTTCCAGCGCGCCGACACCGGTCCGCAGTTCGGCAAGGTCTCGGTCGCTCTCCAGCAGCCGGTTGCCGGCGGTCTCCAAAAGCCTGACGCGTTCGGGGTGGTCGCCGGACAAGGCACCCTCGGCAACCAAGGCGGCCATCGCGTAGCCTTTCAACAGGTCGCGGATGGCCGGATCGTCCGATCTCAGGTCAAGGTCGGCGGCGTCGTCCGGGCCCACGCGAAACGGGGCCAGATCGGTTCCGCTGCCAAGGTAGCCACCGGTTTCGAACCCGCCGCTGGAGGTGTCGAACCACGCGTCGACCGCAGCCTCGACCCCCGCGGCCGTCGTCTCGGCGGCGATGGCCGTCTGTAGGTCGGCGAGCATGGTTTCCGTATCCGCCAGCGAGGGGCCGCTGCCCATTGCACCGCCCAGCAGCGCGCGGTCTGCCGTTTGGGTGTTTAGCACCGACACGACCGTGGCGAACCGCGCCCTGGCGTCTGTGGCTGCGGCCTGCACCAAGGCCGCCTGGCCCGAGCTCACCGCCAGAAGCAGCGCGGGACCGAGGTCCGAGGTCGTGTCCTGCACGGTTTCCAGCCCGCGCTGCAGCGCTCCGACGAAAAGCGCGGCTTCGTTCGCGGCGACCTTGTAGGCCGACAGCGCGCCCAACTGGTGATCGATGCCGGCCAGCGCGCCCAGATTGCCGCCGGTGGCAGCCCGCAGATCGCTTGTCAGGCCGGTCGCCAGCTCGTCGGACAGGCGCTGCAGATCGGCCTTGACCCGCTGGGTGTTGTTGCGGGTCTGGAACGTCAGGGCGAGATCGCCGATGGACAGAGCGGTCATGGTCTAGAGCCCCAGCAAGGTTTGAAGCATTTCGTCCACCGTTGAAACCACCCTGGCATTGGCGGCAAAGGCGCGTTCGACGACCAGCAGCTTCTGCAACTCGTCATCGGTGTCCACGCCCATCTGCAGTTCGGCCGAGATCAGCGTGTCGGCCTGGGCCTGATCGAAACTTTGCCGCGCGGCGGCGTCCTGGGCGCTGACCGAGATGCCAGACAGGAAATCGCCTGACAGCCCGATCGCCGACCGGGCGACGGAGAAATCGCCGGACGCCGGAACGCGCTCTCCCGTCAGGGCATCGGACATTGCATTCAGAAGCGTTGCATTACCGGACTCCCCCGGGCCCGCCGCGCCCAGCCCGTCGCGCAGCCGCCAATGCGCGCCACCCGCCGCCGGATCGACCAGTGCATTGATCGAAATCCGTCCCGCAAGGCCAAGCTCATCCGCCGGAACAAGTGCGGCGCCGGCATCGGTGAACAGCCCCGGATCCCCAGAAGCAAGCGTCGGGTCCACGGCCGGATCGGCAAACCGCTCGACCAGGTCGCGCGCGACCGCATCGGCCTGCGACTGCAAGGCCGGTGCCTCGACGTCGCGCACCGCAAACAGTCCCGCCAGCTTGCCGCCGGACAGCGGGCCGCTGTGCGGATCGGCCGAGACCGGCTGTTCGTTCACGGTCAGACCAGACAGCGCACCGGACCCCAGCGTCATGTCTGGCGTGATCGTGCTGACCGGCGTGAATCCGATCTCTGCGGCCCTGCCGTCAAGCAGGATCGCGCCGCCAGGCGTGAACAGGGCGACCATGCCGTTTTGACGCTGAACCTCGCGCAGCGGTACAAGGTCGGCGATGCCGTCGATCACCGACTGGCGCTGATCGATCAGCGAGGACGCATCCTGTTTCGCGCCGTGGAACTGTGCGATGCGCGTATTGAGCTCCTCGACCTGTTGCAGCGCTGTATTCAGCTGATCGACCGACCGGGCGATGGCCCTGTCGGCGCTCAGCCGTTCGGCCTGCAACCGGTCCGAGATTTGGTTGAGATGGCCGGCCAGTCCCGAGGCCGTCTGAAAGACCGCCTGCAGGCGCGAGGGGGAGTCGGGCCTGCTGGCAGCCTCGATCAGGGCCGCCTCGAACTGTGTGACGCGGTCGGTCAGAGCACCAGGATCGCCCGGCAGGCCGATGGCCGCCTCGATGTTCGACAAAAACCCGGCCGCGATGGAGGCGTTGCCAAGCGATGCTTCGGCTTCGCGCCGGTTTCCCAGCAGGATCGGGTCGGTCTCGCGGGTGACGCCGTCGACGCGCACCCCCGTGCCACGACCGTCGAGCACATTCGAAGACAACGTAAGCTCGCGCTTGCCGTAGCCTTCGGTCAGCGCGTTCGAGATGTTCGACGACACGACCTCTGCGGCGCGCGACGCCGCCGTCAGGCCCGACAGGGCATTGGTGAGCGAGCTTGAAATGCTCATGTCTTGGTCCCGTCAGACCGTATCTCGGCCTATCGCTTGATATTCGTGGTTTCCTGCAGCATCTCGTCGACCGTCTGGATCACCTTGGCGTTCGAGGAATAGGCCCGCTGGGTCTGGATCAGCTGGGTCAGCTCGTTGGCCACATCCGTTGCCGACTCCTCGCGGCTGTAGCCAACGACCTCACCCGCGGGTCCATCGCCCGCATCCCACAGGAAGAACGCGCCGCTGTCCGGCGAGATCTGATAGGACTGGTTGCTGAGCGGGATCAGCCCGTTCGGGTTCGGCACGTCGGCCAGCGGGATCTGATAGATCGTGCGGGTAAAGCCCACATCGTAGATTGCGTTCACGAAGCCGCGCGAATCCACCTCGACCCCGGTCAGGTTGCCGACCGGAGAGCCGTTCTTTTCGATCGACACGGGCGCGAAGCTGTCGGACAGCTGGGTCATGCCCTCGGGGTCGCCCAGAAGGCCGATGTTCAGATCCAGCGGGCCTCCTGCCACCGTCAGGCCGATGTCGCCAGTCACCGAGTCGTACGCGCCGCCGGAAATCGTCGTGACCGACAGCAGCGTTCCGCCGGACCCGCGCGCGTCGTCGAAAGTCAGGCTGTATTCCCCGATCACCGCGCCGCCCGAGGCGGAATCGGTGATGGTCATCGTCCATTCATTGGAGCTGCCGGTGGCAGGGACGGTCGGGGCAAAGCTGATGCCCAGCGTTTCCGAGGTGCCCAGATTGTCGAAATACTCGATCGAAAGATCCTGCGCATCGCCCGATGCGCCGGCCTCGGTCGCTACGGCGGGCAGGTTCACGCCCAGCGTCATCCGGGTGGTCGGGTCGCCGGCGAACTGGTTGAGGTTGACCTTCACGGGCTCAAGCCCGGCGATGGTGTCGCGCGGGTAGCTCGGGACGGTGCCATCGGCATTCGCGGGCCAGCCCATCAGGACCAGTCCGGTGTCGGTCGTCAGAATGCCGTTGTCGTCCGGCCGGAACGATCCGGTCGTCACCAGCTGCATCGGCAGGTCGCCGTTGTTGTTGGCCACGGCCACGGCGGTCGTCACCGGCAGCATGCCGCGGCCGCTGATCGCAAGGTCGGTCGAGTTGTTGGTGGAAATCAGCGGCCCGTTCTCGTCGATCAGCCGCATGTTCGTGGTACGCACGCCGCCCGCGGAATAGCCGCCGCCGGAACTGTCGATCACCAGCGAATGAAAATCGGTTTGCGCCCGCTTGTACCCATAAGTCGAGGAATTCGCGATGTTGTCGGAAATGGTTGCCAGCTTGGTCGCATTGGCATTGAGCCCGGACACGCCGGCGGCGAGCGAAGAGGATATCGTCATGGGTTGCGCCTTTCTGATGCATTGCCCCTTGTCTGACCGCCATCGGTAGAGACGCGGGCTTAACACCGCGCTAACAGATAAAATTTCCCCTATTTCGCGTTATCTGCCCCGGCGCAGAAGGATCACCTCGATCCGGTTGTTGCGGATCGCCATCGGATTCGATGCCGCAGGTTTGCGGTCGGCAAAACCGCTCACCTGCTGAATGCGCGCCTGTGGCAGCCCGCCGTCCTGCAACAGCCGCCGCACGACGTTGGCGCGCCCGCTGCTGAGATCCCAGACCGGGTTCTTGGCCAGAACCACGGGATGCGCACGGGTATGCCCGCCGACCGCGACCCGGTTGACGACCAGGCCAAAGACCGACGCCATCATCTCGGCAAGATCCCGCATCATCTGCGTCGGGGTCTCGCTGCCCGCTTCGAACAGCGGTGTGCCGGACACATCGAAGATTTCGACGATCAGGCCCTCGTCGGTCACCCGCGTCACGATGTGGCGCGCCATCGCGGGGCTGACCATGCTTTCGCCCGACCGCGCGGTCAGACTCTCGGCGATCTCTGCGAATGCCCTGGCGTCGGCCTCTTCCTTTCCCTGGCCGCCATCTTCCGCTGCAGCTCCCGTGTTGCCGCGCGCCTCGCGGTCTTCGGTCGAATGCTTCTGGCTGGCCCCGGTGCCGTTCTTGGCCAGGGTCTGCTCGCTGAAGATATCCGTACCGCCGAAAGAGCCTTCGCCGCCGCCCGAGATGCGGTTGATCGGGATCGTCGGATTGAAGTAATCCGCGATGCCCTTGCGTTGTTTTTCCGTCGTCGCGTTCAACAGCCACATCAGCATGAAGAAGGCCATCATGGCGGTGACGAAGTCGGCATAGGCCACCTTCCACGCCCCGCCGTGGTGCCCGTCGCCGCCGACGACCTTCTTACGCTTGATGATGACGGGCGCGTTGGATTTCGCGCTCATCCCACCACCTCATATTTTCACCCGGCCTTGTGGCTACCAAACGCGGGTGAACGCGGGCTTAACCTTTAGAATTGTCGCCATCTAGCCGGCGCGGATCAGATCGGCGGCCTTCTCGGCGATCATGATGACCGGCGCATTGGTGTTGCCGCTGGTGATCGTCGGCATCACGCTGGCATCCACGACCCGCAGCCCCTCGATCCCGCGAAGCCGCAGGTCGGGATCAAGCGGCGCTTCGGCGTCCGTTCCCATGCGGACCGTTCCGACGGGGTGGAAGATGGTCGTCCCGATATCGCCGGCGGCCTTCGCCAGATCGGCATCGCTGTCGAGTTCCGGACCGGGCCGGAACTCTTCCGGCCTGTATTTTCCCATGGCGGCCTGGCCCATGATCCGCCGTGTCAGCCGGATCGCCGTCGCGGCGACCTCGCGATCCCGCGCGGCCGACAGATAGTTCGGCCGGATCTCGGGAGGCGCCGTGGGCTCGGGCGATGCAATGCGCACATGTCCCCGGCTTTCGGGCCGCAGGTGACAGACGCTCGCCGTGATCGCATCGAACATGTGCAGCGGTTGGCCGAACGCGTCGAGCGACAGGGGCTGCACGTGATATTCCAGATCCGGCGTCGCCACCTCCGGCCCCGACCGAGCGAACGCGCCCAGTTGCGACGGCGCCATCGACATCGGCCCGGTCCGCCGTGCCGCGTATTCCAGCACAATCTTCGCTTTCCCCCAAAGGTTGGCGGACAGGGTATTCAGGGTCTTTGCGCCATGCACCTTGTAGGCGCATCGGATCTGCAGATGGTCCTGGAGGTTCTCGCCAATCCCGGGGACATCTTGCACCACCTTGACGCCATGCGCCTGCAACAGGGCGCCGGGGCCAACGCCGGACAGTTGCAGAATATGCGGCGATCCGATTGCGCCTGCGCACAGAATCACCGCGCGCCGTGCCCGCAGCTCTCGCACTGCCCCGTTCTGCCGGAACCGGACGCCGACGGCGCGGCCCTCTTCGATCAGCACACGCTCGGTCACTGCATGGGTCTCGATACGCAGGCTTGTCCGCCCCTTCACCGGCCTCAGAAACGCCCGTGCCGTGTTCCACCGAAATCCGCTGCGCTGGTTCACCCGGAAATAGCCGACGCCTTCATTGTCGCCCGTGTTGAAATCATTGACCGCCGGCAGCCCGGCCTGCACCGCAGCCGCCATGAAGTCGTCGAGGACCTGCCAGTGAAGCCTTTGGTTCTCGACCCGCCATTCGCCGCCCTGCCCGTGCAGATCGCTGGCGCCCTCGACGTAATCCTCGGATTTCCGGAAATAGGGCAGCACGTCGTCCCAGCCCCAGCCGGTGTTCCCCAACTGCCGCCAATGGTCGTAGTCCGCCGCCTGCCCGCGGATATAGATCATCCCGTTGATCGACGAACAGCCGCCCAGCACCCGGCCCCGCGGATAGAGCAGGCTGCGCCCGTTCAGCCCCGGCTCCTCGGCCGTTCGGAATCCCCAGTCGGTGCGGGGATTGCCGATGCAGTAAAGATAGCCGATGGGGATATGGATCCAGTGATAGGTGTCACGTCCCCCCGCCTCCAGCAGGGCGACGGTCGAATGCGCGCTCAGCCGGTTTGCAAGTACGCAGCCAGCCGATCCGGCGCCGACGACGATGAAATCCGTGTCCATCCAACCTCCCGCACAGACCTTCCGCATGCCTGTCGGTTCAAGTGCGAATTCGCACAGAAACCGTGCCGCGTTGCCTGTTTTCTTTCGTGTCCAGACAACGACATTCCACCTCAAAGCACAACGCAAGCCGCGCAACGCGGCGCACCGATAGGAGAGACATCATGCTCACCCAGATCCAGGGCCTGCACCACGTCACCTCGCTGGCCAGTGCCGCCCAGTCCAACAACGACTTCTTCACCCGCACGCTCGGGCTTCGCCGGGTGAAGAAGACCGTGAATTTCGACGCGCCCCATGTCTATCACCTGTATTATGGCGACGAGGCCGGCAGCCCGGGTTCGGTCATGACCTACTTTCCGTTCCCCGGCGCCACGCGGGGCCGCCACGGCACGGGCGAGGTCGGCATCACCGGCTTTGCAGTGCCCAAAGGCACGCTGCCCTATTGGCAGGAGCGTCTTGCAGGCCTCGGGGTCGGCGACCTGTCCGAAGCGACCCGTTTCGGCGAGGCGCGGCTGCAGTTCACCGGCCCGGACGGCGACGAATTCGCGTTGATCGAGGCCGACGACGATCGTGTTCCCTGGACCCATGGTGGTGTCGGGGCGGACGAGGCGATCCGCGGTTTCCATTCGGCCTCGATGCGGCTCAAGGACGGCGGCGCCTCGGCCGAGCTCCTCAAGTTCATGGGTTATGACCAGATCGACCGCGATGGTGATACCACCCGCTTTGTGGTGCCGAACGGAAACGGCGCCAATGTGATCGACATTGAAACGCTGCCGGGCGTGTCGCACGCCGATCAGGGCGCGGGCTCGGTCCACCACATCGCCTTTGCCGTGGAAGATCGCGCCAAGCAGCTTCAGGTGCGCAAGGCGCTGATGGACACCGGCTATCAGGTGACACCGGTGATCGACCGGGATTATTTCTGGGCGATCTATTTTCGTACCCCGGGCGGGGTGCTGTTCGAAGTGGCCACCAACGAACCCGGGTTCGACCGCGACGAAGACACCGCGCATCTGGGACAGGCGCTACGCCTGCCCGCCCAGCACGAACATCTTCGCCAGGTGCTGGAGACGAAATATCTCGAACCGATCGCGGATTGACGGATATGGCATATCAATTCGCAGAAACCCGGGGCGCGCCCGGCGCGCCCCTGATCCTGACCTTTCACGGAACCGGCGGCGACGAGACCCAGTTCCATGGACTGGCGCGGCAGATCCTGCCCGACGCTCACGTAATCTCGCCCTGCGGCGATGTGTCCGAGATGGGCATGAACCGCTATTTCCGCCGGACCGGCGAGGGCGTCTACGACATGGACGATCTTGTCCGGCGGACCGAGGCGATGGCGGCCTTCATCTCCGGCGCCAAGGCACGCGTCGGCGCGACACGCGCGATTGGTTTCGGTTATTCCAACGGTGCCAACATCCTGGCTTCGGTGGCGTTTCAGCGTCCCGGTCTTTTCGCCGGCATCGCATTGCTGCACCCGTTGATTCCCTGGACCCCGGATCCCGAACCGCGGCTCGGGGGCACCAATGTGCTGATCACGGCCGGCTGGCGCGATCCGATCTGTCCGGCGCCCCTGACCGAGGCGCTGGCCGACTGGTTCGCGGCACAAGGTGCCACGCCGCGGATGCTCTGGCATCCCGGCGGGCATGAGCTGATCCAGGATGAGGTGCAGGGCCTTGCGGACTTTCTGCGCCAGGCAGAGTCGGCCGCACCCGTGTAGAGAAACAAATTTTCGGCGAAAATTTGTGCGTCATCCGGCGCCGTAGTCTGTGCCAGATCAAGGCCGGCGGGCGGGTCGCCTCCTAGACTTTAAGCTTAATGGAGCTGTCTGTCGTCTTCCTGACCCTCGGCGCGTTGTTCCTTGTCGGCCTCGCGGCCGACCAGGTCGGCGAACGCACACGGCTGCCGCGGGTGACACTGCTGCTGCTGTGCGGTGTCGCCGCGGGGTCGTCCGGCTTCGATCTTCTGCCCGTCGAGTCCGATATCTGGTACAACTTCCTGTCGATCGCCGCACTGACCATGGTCGCCTTTCTGCTCGGCGGCGCGCTCTCGCTGAGCAACCTTCGGCGCCACGGCCGCACGATCGTCGCGATTTCGGTTGCCGTCGTCTTCGTCACCATCGCCGTCGTCGGCGCCGGGCTGTGGATGATCGGCGTCGATCTCGGGCTCGCCCTGATCCTCGGCTCCATTGCAACGGCCACCGCGCCTGCGGCCACGCAGGACGTGATCCGCCAGTCCGGCAAGAAAGGCCCCTTCGTCGACACTCTTTCCGGCATCGTCGCGATCGACGATGCCTGGGGGTTGATGGTGTTCAGCTTCATTGTCGTGCTCGTCGGAACCCTGAACGGTGCCGCACCCGACGGAGCCCTGGCCCATGCCGCCTGGGAGGTCGGCGGCGCGCTCGCCCTCGGCATCGCCATCGGCCTGCCATCCGCCTATCTGACCGGCCGCCTGGGCAAGGGCGAGCCGATGCAGACCGAGGCCCTGGGTGTCGTCTTCCTGTGCGCCGGCCTCGCGCTCTGGCTCGAAGTGTCGTTCCTGATCGCCGGCATGACCGCCGGCGCGATCATCGTGAACCTCGCCCGCCACCACCGCCGTGCGTTCCACGAGATCGAGGATTTCCAGTGGCCGTTCATGATCCTGTTTTTCATCCTTGCCGGCGCATCGCTTGAGGTCGCGGCGCTCGGCAAGGTCGGACTGATCGGGCTGGCCTACATCGTGTTGCGCATCGTGTCGCGTATCCTCGGCGGCTGGATCGGCGCGTATCTGGGCGGCGCACCGGCCGACCAGCGCCCCTGGTTCGGGCTGGCGCTTTTGCCGCAGGCCGGCGTCGCCGTCGGGATCGCCCTGATCGCCAGCAAACAGTTCCCGGCCTATGCCGACACGGTGCTGACCGTGACGATCGGCACCACTGTCGCCTTCGAACTGCTTGGCCCGGCCGGAACGCTTTACGCTCTGCGCCGGGTCGTGCGCGATCCGCCTTAGACAACGGCCGCAATCCCGCCTACTGCTTGATCCGGAAAACGGGAAAGGAACAGCATGGCCGCGCCGCTGAGAGTCGTTTTGGTGGGTCTGGGCTATTTCAGCCGGTTCCACCTCGCCGCCTGGAAATCCCTGCCGGGTGCCGACCTTGTCGGTCTTACCGACCTGGACGCAGATTTGACCGACCGTCTCGCCGCCGACACCGGCGTGTCCGCCTACCGGTCGCTGGAGTCGATGCTCGACGAAACCGCCCCCGACATCGTCGACCTGGTCGTGCCGCCGCCGGCCCATGCGCCGCTGATCCGGCAGGCCCTGAAACGCGGCCGCACGTTGATCTGTCAGAAACCATTCTGCCGCTCTCTCGCCGAGGCCGAAACGATCACGGCCGAGGCCGAGGCCGCTGGCACGCCCCTCGTCATCCACGAAAACTTCCGCTTCCAGCCCTGGCATCGCGAGATCAGGCGGTTCCTCGATGCAGGCCGCATGGGTCGGGTCTTCGGCGCGCGCTTTGCGTTGCGCCCCGGCGATGGGCGCGGGCCGGATGCCTACCTGTCCCGCCAGCCGGCCTTTCAAAATATGGACCGCTTTCTGGTCCAGGAAACAGCCGTGCATCAGATCGACGTTTTCCGCTGGCTCTTCGGCCCGGTCGAGGCGATCTATGCCGACCTGCAACAGCTGAACCCGGCGATCGCCGGAGAGGATGCGGGTCAGGTGATATTGACACATGCAAACGGCGTGCGGTCGGTCTTCGACGGCAACCGCCTGGCCGATCACATCGCCGGCAATCCCCGTACGACGATGGGCGAAATGGCCATCGAAGGCGAAGCCGGGGAATTGCGGCTGGATGGAGACGGGCGTCTGTGGTTCCGGGCGTTCGGTGCGCAGGCGGCAGAGCAGGTGCCAATCACCGTTCCCGTCGATTACAGCCAGTTCGGCGGCGGCTGTGTGCAGGCGCTCTGTGCCCATGTGGTTGCGGCGCTGAACGGTGCGGGCGCCCTGGAGAACACCGCGCGCGACTATCTCGACATCGTCCGGCTGGTCGAGGCCGCTTACCGCTCGAATGCGGAAGGCCGACGGATCGCGCTGGCGGAGTGACCCTTCCGGTTCCGGGCAGGCTTTTGCGGACAGGCCGTTCGACAGGTCTTGGCCTGGAGCGGACCTTGACCGGAATTTGAGAAGCCGCGCCATCGCCCCCCCTTCGGGGTGGGTCGGCGATGGGTCGTCCATTGGTCGCTCGGACCAATGGCGCAACCAAGGACGACCGGCCTGCGGCCTTGAATCCGCGCCTGAAGACAGGTCGCGAACGTCCGCTCCTCAGGCCAAACCGACCTCGCGGTTCATGCAGACGTCACGTTGCGCTCGCGCGTCAGTCGCCGACCGGAACCACACCGGTGCTGACCATCTTGAACTTCCAGTCCTCGATCGGCGTTCCCTTGGTGTCGAGCAGGCTCGAGATGTGGAACAGCCGGTCGCGGTTGGCGCCGGTGGCGGTGCAGAACCGGTCCTGCAGGAAGAACGGCGGGGTCGCCTGATAGTGCAGTGTCGCCCTGACCGAGGCCGGGAACTGCCCCGGCACCATGTCCGAAAGCGGAATCCGGTAGACCACCGTATCGCCGCCGCCCGTCACGTAATCGGGATCGTCCCCGACACCGAAGGCGCCGGTTTCCATCGCCAGCTTGTGCGCCTCGCTCTCGCCGCCGAACCGGTTCGGCGTATCCGGCAGGCCCAGGGCGACGGCAATCGCCACCCGTTCGTCGAACGACAGCTGCCCGGGCGGCAACAGCCGGTTGTCCTTGGGCGTATGGCAGATCGACAGGAAGCTGGTGGTCAGGTTCGCAGACGGCTCGATCTCGACCCCCGGCTCGCAGGACGGGTTGCCCTCGACCTTGGCCGGATCGCCCGGGTTCAGCTTGATCTCCTGATAGATCTGCACCTGATCCTGGTGGCTGATCGTCTGGTAGTGCGGCTGGAAATCGGTCTGATCGACGATCTTGTTGCACATGTTGTCATACCACAACTCGCCGATCAGCGGCTTGCCGTCCGTTCCCAGCAGCACCCCGTATTCGTCGGTCCGGCCCGAATGCCAGATCGTGGCGCCGTCGGTGCCCATCACCTCGAACTCGACAAAGGCGCGGCGGAAACTGACGCCCGACGGGAACTTGTGCCCCGCCAGGTTGTTGATCCGCACCGCCACTTCCAGCGAGGTATCGGTCACCCGCTGCGCCTCGACCCCGATGGTCGCGCTGCGGTATTCGGCATTTGCCACCATCTCGTTCTCGGTGCGCTGCAGCCCGGCCATGCCCTTGGCCACCAGCATCGGATCCTCCAGCGGGATGCCCAGGATATCCGGGAACTGTTGCGCCATCTTCACCAGGAACAGGTTCAGCCCCACCAGCGTATGGCGTGCAAAGCCCTTCCGCGTCGGGATGTCGATCTCTTCCGCCAGCGCGGTGTTCTCGGCCTCCGGCATGTTGGTCTTCTGCTGGATCGACGCGATGCGCGATTCAAACGGCGTGCCGTCCGAGGCGTGGCTTTCCATGTGACACCCGGCGCAGGATACCGGCGTCTCGCCCGCGCCCGACGGCAGCATCTTGCCCTCGGGCAGGAAGGCCGCCGTGCCGGTGCGGAACCGGCTGAACAGCCATTCCGGATAGGTGGTCTGTTCGAAGGTGTCGGCGATGATGTTCAGCTTGCCGGGCTCCTCCATCGGCCACAGCACCGGCAGATGCACCGTGTGACAGGTGCCGCATTGCTCGGAACTCGCGATCCCGCTGTTGTATTGCGGAAGGTTGCCCAGGGCATGCAGCATCGGCAGCGTCCGGATCGGCTCTTCCCCGGCTTTCCCGAACGGGCCGAAGACGGTGGACGGATCGGCCACGGGGTAGCTGCCGGTAAACGTCTTGCCAAAGCCCGACAGGTCGCCGACCACGCCGTTCAGGACATCCTGGCGCCCCTCGACGCAGTGGTTCTGCGGCTGGCCTTCCAGCGATGTCAGCAGTTCTTCAGTCACGCCCGCCCGGTGGCAGGCGATGCAGGAAATCCCGTCCCGCGCCAGTGCGCCGTATTTCGCGTGTTCCGGGTCGTAGTGCGGCCCGCCATTGCCGGTATCCTCCTGGCCCGACCAGGGCACGGCGGTCACGAAGTCGGGGTTGAACACCGGCTCCAGCACGTTGCAGGTCGCGTCCGGATCGCCGTCGGTCTGGTCCAGCTGGAACTGCCGTTGCCCCATGATGCCGTGGCAGCCGAAACAGGTGTTCCAGATCAGTGGCTCGTACTCCTCGTGGAACGTCTCTTCCGAACTCATCTGCGCGAAAAAGATCGGATCGCGCCCCGCAAGCCCCATCGGCGAGGACCGCCAGGTCGCGTAGGGCGACAGGTTGATCAGGTTGTCGCCGTGGGGATTCGGTTGCGTCATGTCGAACGCCAGCCCGGTCGAGCCCGCATCGTGACAGCCGGCGCACTGATCCGATGTCAGGTATTCGCTCGACAGGGGCGGCGTCTCGCCGGCCTCGGCCCAGACATTGTCATAGGTCTGCGATGGCAGCGTGATCTGTTCCACGGTCGACGGCGTGTCGCCCGGCTGAATGTTGTAGATCGCCGAAAATCCGGACGGCACCGTCTTCAGCGGCGTGCTGTTGGGGATCGGCGCCATCATGGCCGAGAGCTGCGGCACGTGTTCGGGAATATCGCTTTCGACCTCGGTCAGCACCCAGTCCATGCTCAGGAACGTCAGCGGATCGCCCGGATACCCGGCTACGTTCGCCAGCGTCGAGAAGGTCGAATTGTCCGCAGCGGAGGCATGGCAGTTCAGGCAATATTGGCCGAACCCGGCATAGGGCGCACCATTGCCCTTGCGCGGCGGCCAGTCGACATTCGGATCACCGTCATAGGGCTTGCTTGCGTCCGCTTCGAAGAAGCCGAAATAACCCCAGAACCAGCCGTCCTGGCTGGCCTCAAGGTCACGGATCATGTAGGCGATCCCGCTTTGCGGCGCGAGCTTGGCGATATGCGCGTCGCGCTCCGCTTGCGTCTCGCCGATCGCATCGCCTCGGCAGCGCGATCCGGGCGGCGTGTACATCTCTTTCGCGATGATGACGCCATCCGGAATCGGTTCGGGATTCTCGACCGCCGGGCCGTCCGCCGGCCGGTTCGTTTCCAGCCAGGCGACCATCTGCGGCGAGTACCAGATCACCACGGGTGCATGGAACCCGTGGGCCTGGGTCACCCATTCGTTCTGTTCGTTGCGGAAGGCGACGTAAGGACCGGTGTCGCGGACATATTTGTCGTTCGCCCAGCCACGGCCGCTTGTGTCCTTCAGGTCGGGATCGCGGTGGCAATAGTGGTTGAAGAACTGGCCGACCTTCGCCTCGTAATCGTTCAGCGGTTTCGGCGTCCCGCCCGCATTGCTCGGCGATTGAACCTCGGGCCAAAGGCTCTCGCAAAGCGCGTGGTTGTCCGGGTTGAACAGCGGCGCGTCGGTCAGGTCCGGACATAGGTCGCTGGGAAGCGCCGCCGTGGCGGTCAGTCCGGCAAGCGCCGATGCCGTCGCGATGTTTCGGAAAGCGGAGCGAAACGAAATGGGTGCCATATAGGTGCCTCTTTCAAAATGCCCGTGAGCGGGGAGTGTAAACATACGAAGCTGGCAAAACTGTAAGCTTGCCTGGACACCCAAAACAAGCCCCTTTGCGGGTCAAGCGGGTATCAGGATCAGTTCAATGTCATTTCGGCGACAAGTGCGGCATAAGATGCCCCATGCATGTCTCGGTCGAACCGGGTGCCCTGAACCTGCGGCCGCGGCAGGCTGAACTTGACCACGTTCAGGCTGGGGATGTCGAAGCGTTTCAGACCGTCCGGTTCGGTCTGGAAAAGCCGCGCAACCCGGTCGGTCGACACCCCTTGCCGCACCCGCTCGAACGCCTCGGCCGAGCCGCAGAAGATATCGATGGTCAGCCAGAACGGCCCTGCGTTCTTGCTGCGCACCTTTTCGACGACATCGCCCAGCGTGTCAGCCAAACTGCCGCACCTCCAGCCGGAACGCCTCCATCGGATCCGTCAGTTCCATCACGTGATTGAGACAGAACTCGTAGACCTCGCCACGCTCGACCTCGGCGGGTGAAAACGGAAAGGCAAAGGTCGGCTGCTCTTCCGCGGCGGTCAGCGGGTGGTGTAGAAGATAGGGATTCAGCATCTTGGCGATCTCGTCGACGGCTTGCCGGGTCTGCGCGGTGACGATGCCAAGAACGCCCAGCTCCACCGCACCGTTCGCCCGGTTCTCCAGCGCGCCCAGCGTGGCGCTCCGCCCGATGATCCGGAGTTCCAGGTCAAAGTCTTCGGCTGCCAGCCCCAGCCGCGCCTCGGCCTTGGCGCGGCATTTGGCAAGGATGTCCGCGCACCAGGCGTCGGCGTGCTCGACATAGTGCCGGTCGCGCAGCAGCGTCAGCAGCACCGACTGATAGCCAGCCCGCCGCGCGCCTTCGAGCTTCACGGTATAGCGGTCCGAGGGAACCCATTCCGATCCGGTGACCCGAACCCTTGTGTCGTCCAGCGCCCGGTACTCGGCTTGCGTCACGTCCAGATGTCCACCCGGTTCGTACAGGATGAAGGGGTCGGAGTTTTCATACAGCATATGCGCCGACACCGTGTGCGGTGTGGCATGCGCCCCGTCGGCAAGCGGCGTGACGGTGAACCCGTCAGCATCGAAATCCACCAGGATCACGCCCGACTGCGGATTGGTGGCGCAAAGCGCGCCGCATTCCCCGATCTTCGCCCCATGCCAGGCCGCGCCCGCATGCGCCCCCCGCATCAGCGGCAGCGCGGCGATGATCGCGGTATCGGTTGTCCGCCCGGCAATGACGATATCCGCCCCGGTCTCCAGCGCGGCCGCGATTTGCTCCGCCCCGGCCAGCGCCACGATGTTCGAACACGACGCGATCACATCCGCATCGATCTCGGGTGCCGGGTGCAGCGGGGTAATGCGGCCCGTGGAAAACGCATCCGCCACCCGCGCCGCCGTCTGCCCGCTCTTCAGCACCGCGATCTTCGCCGCCTGCCCGGTCTCGGCCAGGATCTCTTCTGTAATCTCCACCAGCCAGTCGACGGCATCGTCGGCGCCGCAGGTCCCGGCGGTTCCGATCACCAAGGGCACGCCGGCCGTCCGGCGCGCCTCGATCAGCCCGGCCCATTCGATCTTGGTGGAGGCGCGCGAGTATTTCGATACGCCGCGCCCCAGATAGGACGGCCCGCTGTCGGTCGATCCGCCGTCGATCGCGATGATGTCCGGGGCAGAGGCGATCCCGCGCTCCAGCGCGGTCCTGTCGTAGCCGAGTCCAAGCGCGCCCGAAGGGATCAATACGCGCGTCATGCCGCACACGACCCGAAACCGCGTCCGCAAGCCGCTTCGACGCGGCTTCCTGGCAACATCGCTTTCACCGTGCTCATGTGTTCAATCCGTGATTGCCTGCGGTTTCCGCAGGATCCTGCGCAGGAACATCGGCGCGACGAAACCCGCCACCGCCGCGATCCAGAGCCCCACCGAGATCGGCGACGAGAACAGATAGGTCCAGTCCCCGTCCGACAGCACCATGCCCCGCCGCAGGGCATCCTCCATGTGGTTGCCGAGCAGGATGCCCAGAATGATCGGCACCGTCGGCACGTCAAGCTTGCGCAGCACATAGCCCATGATGCCGAAGCCTACCATCAAAAGCAGATCGAAATAACTGCCCGACAGCGAGAAGATGCCCACGAAGGAAACCATGCACACCCCCGGCAACAGCACCGCAGGCGGTACCTGCAGCACACGCACGAAGATCTTCACCATCGGCACGTTCATCGCCAGCAGCACGAAGTTCGCGATCAGCAGCGAGGCCATCAGCCCCCAGACCACATCCGGCCGGTCGGTGAACAGGGTCGGCCCCGGCGTGATGTTCAGCGTCATCAGCAGCGCCAGCAGCACGGCCGTCGTGCCGGAGCCCGGCACGCCCAGCGTCAGCATCGGCACCAGCGCGCCGCCCGCCGCGGCGTTGTTGCCGGCCTCCGGCGCCGCGACGCCGCGTGGCACGCCGGTTCCGAAACCGCCCGTCGGCCCGGCGATGGATTTTTCCGACATATAGGCCAGGAACGACCCCAGCGACGCCCCCGCCCCCGGCAGGATGCCGGCGATAAAGCCGACCAGCGAGGCGCGCAGCATCGTCCAGCCGCTCTTGAGGATGTCTTTCACCGGAACCGTCACCTTCTCGAGCTTCACGCCGATCGACGATCCCTTGCCGTGGCTTTCGATGAAGAAGAACACCTCGGCCACGGCAAACAGCCCGACGATGGCCACCAGGAAATCCACCCCGTCCATCAGGTGCAGGTTTCCGAAAGTCAGCCGCGGCATCCCCGTGGTGTTGTCCAGTCCGATCATCGCGATCCCCAGGCCGATGCAGGACGCCAGCGCGGCCTTTGCCTGGTTGTTCGAGGCGATCCCGCCCAGCGTCGAAAATGCCAGCAGATAAAGCGCGAAGTACTCCGCCGGTCCGAACAGATACGCCACCCGTGCCAGGAGCGGCGCGAGCAGCATCAGTCCAATCGTTGCCAACAGCGCGCCCACGAAAGACGCGACGCCCGAGATCACAAGCGCATCGCCTGCCCGCCCCTGTTTTGCCATCGGATACCCGTCAAGCGTCGTCATCAGCGCCGGCTCGTCGCCGGGGATGTTCAGCAAGATCGACGATATCCGTCCGCCATACATCGCGCCGTAATAGACCGAGGTCATCAGGACCAGCGCCGCGGTGGCGTCGAGGCCGATGGAAAACGTCACCGGAATCAGAATCGCGACCCCGTTCGACGGCCCCAGCCCCGGCAAGGCCCCGATGATCGTGCCCAGGAAACACCCGATCACCGCCAGCGACAGCGTGAACCATGTCAGAACGCTGAAACCGGTAGCCAGATTGGCGAGGATGTCCACGCGCCCGCCCCTATGCCGTCCAGCTCTTTGGGAATGGCACCAGCCCCAGGTCGAGCGCATACTTGAAAAGCAGGAACAACCCCACCGAGAGCCCGATACCCGACAGGGCCGCAAAGACCGGGCGCGGGCTGATCTGATAGCTCAGTATGCCCGCGGCAATGGCCGTGGGGATCAGAAAGCCCATTGGCTTGAGGCTGTAGGCATAGGCGACAAGCACCACGACCGAAATCCCGATCGCGATGAACGATCCGATACCCGGCCAGTCCGGCTCGGGATCGGGGCGCAGAACCATGACCAGACCGCAGAGTGCCGCCACCGCGCCGATCAGGATCGGGAAGGTCTTCGACCCCACAGGGTCCGACAAAAAGCTCGCCTGGATTTGCATGGCGCTCAGGATGTACCCGAGCGCCACGACGATCACGACCAGACCGAAGATCCGGTCGCTTCGGATCACTGGATCACACCGATTTCACGGCTGAGTGCCTCGGTCGAGGCGATCACCCCGTCGACCCAGGACTGAAAGTCGCCGCCGACCTTGGTGAACGGTGCCAGACCGTTGGCCTCCATCGCCGCCTTCCACTCGTCAGAGGCGGCCACCGCGGCCAGCTTTGCGCCCCATTCTTCGAAGCGCGCGTCGCTGATGCCCTTCGGCACGTAAAGCCCGCGCCAGTTCACGGCCACCACGTCGATGCCCTGCTCGACCGCGGTCGGAATGTCGTCGAATCCGGGCACGCGTTCTTCGGTCAGAACCGCCAGCGCGCGCACTTCGCCCGACTTCAAAAAGCCCACGATTTCCGACATGTCGCCGGTCATCCCCTGGGTGAAGCCGCCGATCGTCTGCGTGATCGCATCCGCGCCGCCATCGACGCCGATGTACTTCACCTTGGTGATGTCGTCAAAGCCCGCGGCCTTTAGAACCTGCAGAACCTTCAGGTGGTCAAAGCCGCCCACCGCAGAACCACCGGCAAAGGCGACCGAACCGGGGTCGGCCTTGATCGCGTCGATCATGTCGCCCAGCGACTGAAGCGGGCTGTCGGCCGCCACGACGATCACGCCGGGATCGGCCCCGATCGCCCCCACGAACCGCACCTGGTCGGCCGTCGCGCCGCCATAGGCGTTCTGGGCAAGGCGCGTCGCGGTCGCCTGCGATGCCGCCACGATCAGGTCGGGGTCGTCGCCGCGTTCGTTGACCACCGACGCAAAGGCCAGCCCGCCGCCACCGCCGGCCATGTTCGTCACCTGCACCGGCTCATCGACCTGGCCGATGTCGTACAGGATCTTACCGATCTGACGGCAGGTGAAATCCCAGCCGCCGCCGGGGTTTGCCGGCGCGATGCATTCCGCCGCCGACACCACACCCGCGGCGCCGATCATGAACGCGCTGAGTCCCAGCGCACGAAGCGTTACTGTCATTGGCTGTCCTCCCAGACATGTATTGGCCGCACCGCTTTTGTCGCGAGCGTGCGGTCCAGACGGTTGCATGAATTGTCGCGTCCTGTCCAGCGGGGACGGTGCCGTGTCCGAACCGTCGCTGGCACGCTGCCTTCGCCTCGCATTGCCGTGCCAACTCACGCGCCGGAACTCCGCCGCCTGCCGTCCCGCACCGGTCGGATCGCCGTCGGGCGATCCGAAACAACTCACACCACGCCGTCGCGGTGGAACGCCTCGATATCGTCTCTACCATAGCCCAAATCAATCAAAACCGCCTTGGTATCCGTACCCAGCTCCGGCGGGCCCTTGGCAACGGTCAATGGCCCGCCGTCCATCTGAACCCCGGTGCGCAGAACCTCGACCCGCCGCCCGCCATCCAGCGTGTATTCCGCGATCTGGTCCCGCTGCCGGAACTGCGGATGGTCCAGCGCCTCGCGCACGCTCAACACACGTCCCGCCGGAACCCCCAGCGCATTCAGCTCCGCCTCCCACAATGCTGCGGGCCGTGTCCGCAGCACCGCGTCGATTGCGGCATTCAGCGCCTCGCGATGTGCCTTGCGGTCCGCCCGTGTCCGGAATCGCGGATCGTCCAGCATCTCCTCCAGCCCCAGATGACGCGCCAACACCTCCCACTGCTCCTGCTTGTTCGCCGCGATATTCAGCGGCCCGTCCGCGCATTGGTAGGCCGCCGACGGGGCCGAGGTCAGGTTTTCGTTGCCGGCCGGCACAGGGTCGATGCCGCCCACCAGCAGGTTCGATACCGCCCAGCCCATCGTCGCCAGCAGCGAATCGAGCATCGAGACGTCGATGAACGTGCCACGCTCCCTGGCGTTCAACGCCGCGCAGACCGCCATCGCCGCCGTCAGCCCGCCCACGGTATCGGCAACCGGCCAGCCCGCGCGCAAGGGCGCGCTGTCTGCGTCCCCGGTGATCGCCATCACCCCCGCCATGCCCTGGATAATCTGGTCGTAGGCCGGACGGTCCCGCAGCGGCCCGTCCTGTCCGAATCCCGAAATCGCGCAGTAGATCAGCCGGGGGTTCACGCTCTTCAGCACCTCGAATCCCAACCCCAGGCGGTCCATCACGCCGGGCCGGAAATTCTCCACCAGGACATCCGCCCTTTCGACAAGCCGCTTCAGCACGACCTTCCCGGTATCGGTCTTGAGGTTCAGCGTCACCGACCGCTTGCCCGGATTCGGCGCCAGAAACGATATCCCCATCCCACGGTCGGACAGCGCTTCGTCCATGCCCAGCTGCCGCGCCAGATCCCCGCGGCCCGGCGCCTCGATCTTGATCACCTCGGCGCCCAGATGCGCCAGCTGGTGGCAGCAGAACGGCCCCGCCAGCACATTCGTCAGATCCAGCACCCGTATCCCGGCCAGCGGCCCTGTCATTCGAAACCTCCCGACGCCGCGCTGCGGCAAGAATCCTCTTCCCCAAATCCCACCCATAAGCTATCAGGCCCGGACCGCAAAAGGAGACCCTTGAGATGGGCTACAGAGTCGCCGTTGTCGGCGCCACGGGCAATGTGGGCCGCGAAATGCTGAACATCCTGGCCGAGCGCCAGTTTCCCGTCGACCAGATCGCCGCGCTTGCGTCGCGAAAGTCGCTCGGCACCGAATGCAGCTTTGGCGACAAGACGCTCAAGACCAAGGACCTCGACACCTTTGATTTCACCGGCTGGGACATCGCGCTTTTCGCCATCGGGTCCGAGGCGACCAAGACATACGCGCCCCGGGCCGCCAAGGCGGGCTGCATCGTCATCGACAACTCGTCGCTCTACCGTTATGATCCGGACGTGCCGCTGATCGTGCCCGAGGTGAATGCCGACGCGATCCACGGTTTCCGCAACAAGAATATCATCGCCAATCCCAACTGCTCGACCGCGCAGATGGTCGTGGCGCTGAAGCCGCTGCACGACCGCGCCACGATCAAGCGCGTCGTCGTCTCGACCTACCAGTCGGTCTCGGGCGCGGGCAAGGAAGGCATGGACGAGCTTTGGGACCAGACCAAGGGCATGTATGTCCCGGGTCAAGAAAAAGAGCCGTCGAAGTTCCAAAAGCAGATCGCGTTCAACGTGATCCCGCATATCGACAGTTTCATGGAGGACGGCTCGACCAAGGAAGAATGGAAAATGGTTGCCGAGACCAAGAAGATCGTCGATCCGTCGATCAAGGTCACTGCCACCTGCGTCCGTGTCCCGGTCTTTGTCGGCCACTCCGAGGCGGTCAATATCGAGTTCGAGGATTTTCTGGATGAAGACGAGGCGCGCGACATCCTCCGCACCGCGCCGGGTATTCTCGTGGTCGATAAGCGCGAAGACGGCGGCTATGTCACCCCCGCCGAATGCGTCGGCGACTACGCAACCTTCGTCAGCCGCATCCGTCAGGACGGGACGGTCGAAAACGGGCTCAACCTCTGGGTCGTCAGCGACAACCTGCGCAAGGGTGCGGCCCTGAACGCCGTCCAGATCGCCGAAGTCCTTGGCAACAAGGTCCTGCAGAAGGCCGACGCCTGAATTCCCCGGCAGACCGGATTTTCCACCGGTCTGCCCTCCTGCCTGGCCCTCCGCGCCCAGCGACCGGCTCTGGCGGGTTTCTGCCCAACTTATGGTATAAACTGATTAAGGCCGCTTTACTTTTGCGGTATCCTGATTAATTCCCTAAATGATTTCTTTTGGGCAGATAGGGCGATGGAAGACATTCTGGCATTGGCGATCGACAACCTCGTATCGCCGATTATCCTTAGCTTTGTCCTGGGCCTCTTTGCTGCGATCGCCCGGTCGGATCTGTCGATGCCCGAGGCGATCGCCAAGGGCATCTCGATCTATCTGATGTTCGCCATCGGGTTCAAAGGCGGTGTCAGTGTCGGCGACCACGGCATCGGATCGACGCTGGGCCCGTCGCTCGTGGCCGGCGTGTTCCTGGCCTTCGCCCTGCCGCTTATCGCCTACGGGCTGATGCGCGTCATGACCCGGCTGTCCCCGACCGATGCCGCCGCGACCGCCGGGCACTACGGATCCGTTTCGATCGTCACCTTCGTTGCCGCCGCCTCGGTGCTCGAAGCCAATGGCGTGGCGGCCGAGGGGTTCATGATCGCCATAGCCGCCGCGATGGAGGCGCCCGCGATCATTTCGGCGCTGTGGTTGGCGGCGCGCGTGACCAAGCAGACCCGCGTCGACACGACCCTGTTGCGCGACATGCTGCTGAACGGCTCGATCGTTCTGCTTATCGGCGCCTTTCTGATCGGACTCTCGACCGGCCAGGATGGCCTGGACGAGATCGGCGCCCTGATCGGCGCCCCGTTCAAAGGCGTGCTCTGCCTGTTTCTGCTCGACATGGGCCTGATCGCGGGGCGCGGCCTGCGGTCGGGCAAGGGCGCGCTCGGCCCCGGCGCCGTCGGGTTCGGCATGGTGATGCCGATGACCAGCGCAGCCGTCGCTCTTGCCACCGCGATGATCATCGGGCTCAGCCCTGGCGGCACCGCGCTATTGATGACAATGGCGGCCTCGGCTTCCTATATCGCTGTTCCTGCGGCGATGCGGGTGGCCCTGCCGCAGGCCAACCCCTCGGTCTCGCTGACGCTCGCGCTCGGAGTGACCTTCCCCTTTAACCTGATCTTCGGCATTCCGCTCTACATCGCCGCGGCGGCCTGGATGACGGGAGGCTAGCCCATGCAGACCCAATCCGCCAAACGCGTCGAGGTCATTATCGAGGCCCCCATGGAACGGCGGCTGCGCAATGCGCTCGAAGAGGCTGGCGTGACGGGCTACACGATCCTCCCGGTCCAGGGCGGCTCGGGCCGGTCGGGCCCCTGGTCGGGCGAGGGGCAGGTCAGCCGCGCGGGAGGCATGGTGGCGGTGATCTGCATCATCCGGCCGGAACGGCTGGACCGCCTGATCGAGACCGCGTTTGCCGTGGTCGAACGCCATATCGGCGTGGTCTCGGTGGCCGACTGCGAAGTCCTGAGTGCCGAGCGGTTCTGAGCGGGACCGTATTCGGCACGATATAGGCTGCAGCGGACCTTGCCGCGAAGATCCTGCACGGCCCGTTGCCCCGGCCAGCCGCAACCGGCGGGCGGGATTCATCTCACCCAACCCGTTACCGACCTGCCGCGGGCCCGCAGGATGGGTTTCCACCCCATCTCGCTGCGCATTCACCCTTGTCCGGCCCGCCGACCGGGCTCGCGTCTCCCGCGCCGCCTCACACCGCCTCGAAGCGGTCCTCGTCGGCCAGATATTCCTCCAGCGCCCCGGTGCCCATGTCGTTCCACAGCCCGTGCAGTGTCAACTCCTCGGCCTCCACCGCGGCCTTTACGAAGGGGAAGGTCATCAGGTTGTCCAGCGACACCAGCACCGCCTGCTTCTCCAGCGCCCGCAGCCGCGCCTCCGGGTCCTCGATCTCCCGTATCCGCTCGTATCCCGGGCGCAGCAGATCCATCCAGCGACCAACGAAACTCGTCGTCTCCAATAGCTCCGGTGCCTTGCCCGAGCACATGTCCTCGCACCCCTTCACGCCGCCGCAATTCGAATGCCCCACGATCACGATATGCGCCACCTTCAGCGCCGTGACCGCGTATTCGACCGCCGCCGAGGTCCCGTGATGGTCGCCGTCCGGCTCGTAGGGCGGCACCAGGTTGGCGATATTGCGGTGGATGAAGAACTCGCCCTGGTCCGCCCCGAAGATCGAGGTGACGTGGACCCGGCTGTCGCAGCACGAAATCACCATCGCGCGCGGATGCTGCCCCTCTTCCGCCAGCCGCCGGAACCAGGCCTTGTTCCCGGCATACTCGGTGGCGTGCCATCCGTGGTAGCGTTTCACGAGGTAGTTCGGCAGTGGTTTGGCGTTGCGCATGGCGGTCGGTTCCCTCAATTCGCGCCGTGTCTACGCGGCATTTTCGCGAATTTCGAGGCATTTTGCCGGGCCGGGTCAACCATTTGTTTGCGGCGCAGGTCCAGAGTGCCCGCCGGGGACGTTTGAAACGGGGTGAGCAGGGAATGCAGGTAACGCGTCTGCGCCACCACGAGGCGGTGCGCCTGAACGCCGACCGGATGACGGCGATCTGCCGGGATCAGGGGACCGACGCCGGCGAGGTCGCAATCTGCAAGGCGATGGAAGACATCGCTGTGATGCTCGCCCAGGCCGACGCGGCCTGGCGGCGGGGCGAGCGCACGCATCTGCGGCGCCACGCGACATCGGTGACCGTGGCCGCCGCCGAGCTTGGCATGCCCGATCTGGTGCGCGTCGCCCAGGACATCTGCGGAATTTGCTGCCGCTACGACGATGCCGCGCTGGCAGCGGTCGTCGCCCGCCTGGGACGGCTGGGGGAGGGGTCCCTGCTGGCCGTTTTGGAGGCGGAGCCGCAATTCGAGTGACCAAGACTTGCGGGCGCTGCCGAAGCAGGTAGGGTCGGCTGCACGATCACCCACTTCAGAGATGCCATGAGCCTAACCTTCGCGTCCCCGCAGACACCGCACCTGCCGGTCTATCTGGTGTCGAAGGATGCCTATCCGAACTGGCTGGCGACCCAGTCCGACCGCGTCAAGGCCTGGCTCGAGGGCACGGGGTATTCCGCCGGTCTGGGCGCAGTGCGCCTGATCCCCTCGGAAAGCGGCGCACCAGAGGGAGCCGTCGCCGGGTATGGATCGAAGGCCGAGCGCGCCCGCACCCGGTTTGCCATGGGGCGTGTCCAGGCAGCGCTGCCGGAGGGCACCTACCGGCTGGTCTCGGACCTTGCCGGCGCGGAAATCGACGAGGCCGCGCTGGGTTGGTTGCTGCAGCGATACCGCTTCGATCGTTACCGGGCAGGGAAAGGCGCCGGCGCCGAACTGATCGCCCCGGAAAACGTCGATTCTTCCCGGTTGGAGGCGATCGCGTCGAGCGAGGCGCTGACCCGCGATCTGATCAACACGCCGGCGGCGGATATGGGGTCGGGAGCACTCGAAGAGGTGGCGCGCGGTCTGGCGTCCGAATTCGGTGCTGGATTCGAATCGCGGGCGGGCGATGCGCTTGTGGATCAGAATTTCCCGATGATCCACGCGGTTGGCCGGGCGGCGGCGGAAGAACCGCGGCTGCTCGAGCTTTGTTGGGGATCGGTTGGACCGCGGCTGACCCTGGTTGGCAAGGGTGTGTGTTTCGACACCGGCGGACTGAACCTGAAGCCGGCGGCCTCCATGGGATTGATGAAGAAGGACATGGGTGGCGCCGCGACCGTGCTCGGGCTGGCCCGGATGATCATGGCGCTGGACCTGCCGCTTCGATTGCGCGTGCTTGTCCCGGCGGTGGAGAATGCGATCGACGGGCGGTCGTTCCGCCCGCAGGACATCCTGACCTCTCGCAAGGGGCTGACGGTCGAGATCAACAACACCGATGCCGAAGGGCGGCTGGTTCTGGCCGACGCCCTGGCCTTTGCCGACGAAGAACCACCGGACCTGCTGATTTCGATGGCGACCCTGACCGGAGCGGCCCGGGTTGCCGTGGGGCCAGACCTGGCGCCCTTTTATGCCACGGACGATGCCGTCGCCGATGCGATTTCCGCAGGCGGGAACCATGCGGCCGATCCGGTCTGGCGGCTGCCGTTTCACACCCCCTATGAAGAGATGATCGAACCCGGAATCGCCGATCTCGACAACGCGCCGAAAGGCGGGTTTGCAGGTTCGATCACGGCGGCGCTTTTCCTGCGCCGTTTCGTGACAGAGACGTCCCGCTATGCGCATTTCGACATCTATGGCTGGCAGCCAAAGGCGGCACCCGGACGGCCGAAGGGCGGCGTCGGGCAAGGCGCGCGGGCCGTTCTGCAGGCTTTGCCACGGCTCCTCGGACTGTGATGGATCGCCGTCTGATCCCTGCCAACGAGCATGTCGCCGCAGACTTCCTGCGGGGACAGGTCGAGGCCCCCGCTTTTTCAAAGGGCGAGCCGCGCCGGATTGGCGTTCCGTTCGCCGACCTTTGCCGGTCGCCGGCGGGGGCGCGGGACCGGCAACTGCTGCTTGGCGATGCGGTCACGGTTTACGAGTTTCGGGATCGGTGGGCCTTTGTCCGAGCGGACAAGGACGGGTATGTCGGCTATCTGCCGGAAAATACCCTGGGGGCCTGGGAGGCGCCGACGCACTGGGTGGCAGTGCCCGGTTCGCACGCATACGCCTCTGCGGATTTCAAAGCGACCGACAGGGTTTCACTGGTTTTCGGTTGCTCCGTCCGGATCGTTGGAGAGACCAAGAAGTTTCGCGAGACGGCAGACGGGCTGCATATCCCCAAGCCGCACCTCTGGCCGATCGGCAAGCGCTTTGCCGATCCGGCCACTGTGGCCCAGTTGCATTTCGGTGTGCCCTATCTTTGGGGCGGCAACACCACGCGCGGCATCGATTGTTCCGGCCTTGTGCAGGCGGCGTGCCTGGCATGCGGCATCGAGTGCCCCAGCGACAGCGATCTGCAGGAGGCCCTGGGTACCGCGCTGCCGCCGGACGCAGACCTGCAGCGTGGCGATCTGCTGTTCTGGCAGGGACATGTGGCGATCTGCATCGACGGCGACACCCTGATCCACGCCAATGTCCATCATATGGCGGTCGCCTACGAGCCGATCGAACAGGCGATCAGGCGGATCGAGGCGCAGGGGGACGGGCCGGTGACGGCGCGCAGGCGGCTTTAGCCGGACACTTTCCGGCAAGCGTCAGTCGATTGCACGGATCAGCTTGCGCTCCAGCACGCGCAGGACGGTTTTCAGGTCGTGCCCGCGTTTCAGGATCTGACCGTCCATCCCGATGACAGAAAAAAGCCCCTGGCGATGTCTGAGCCGGGGGCGCTTTTCAATCCGGTACAGCGGCCGTTCCGCCGTGCGGCGGTAGACCGAGAAAACGGCGGCCTCGCGCAGGTGAGAGATCCCGTAATCGCGCCACTCGCCCGCGGCGACCATCCGGCCGTAGAGGCCGAGGATCACCCCCAGCTCTCGTCGGTCGAATGTCACCTGTTCCGGAGCACGCTGCGACTTGGGGAATGGCGTCGGCGTCACGATGTTCATGGGCGCAGCTTGGCGTTATCGCAGGGCGAAATCAAGCGCTGCCCTGATTTTGCCTGGAAATGACCTTCGCAATGATCCATCCGTTCCCAGTTCCCGCCCGGTTTGCGGGCGAAGACTGTCCTTGTAGCGCGCAAGAGCTATACCCCGGTGCGGCGGTGTCATAGCCCCCACCCAGTCCGCCGCACCGGGACAGCCTTGCGCGCTTCAAACCCGCCTCGTCAGGGCGGGTTTTATGTTTCTGGCGCAGCGATTGTGCCGATTTGTGACCGCCGCCGTTTCGCCCCAGAATGACCCGCAATCGGTCCGTTGGCTTTCATGTCCGCGCCGCGATCACCTGCGAATACGCGTTCCATAGCGAGTACGAGTGTTCCCCGGTGGCCCGGTATCATAGCCCCCACCCAGTCCGGGCCACCGGGATCGTCTTGCTGAAGGCCCGCCGCGTCTGGCGGGCTTTTCTTTTTCGGTCAGGCAAAGCTGCCCTGGCAGAACCAGCCCGACGACATCGTTCCGCCATGCGCGTAGTAAAGCCACAGCCGTTCGCCGGTCGTGGTCGTGACCTGCCAGTAGTCACGCACGCCCGAGCGCCAGTTCGGATCGTCGAGCCACCATTCGGGCGATATGCGTTCCGGCCCGGTTGCGGCGCTGGTTTCCAGCGCCCGGCCGCGCCAGCGAAAGCGGGACGGCAGGGCGGGAGTGTCCTTGGCGGTAACGGTTTCCGGCCGCCAGATCACCAGCGGCCGCGGGGTCGGCGGTTTCGGCCAATCGCGCGCGGGCTCTGACCAGGCGGCGGCGACGCGGTGGCTGGTCTTTTCCGGAATATGGCTGTCGGCGGGGTGTGCCCGCGTGATCGCCTCGAGCCCGACACGCGCCCCGATCCTGCCGATCAGGTCGTCCAGGTTCGTGTCAGACGCCAGCCGTGCGGTCGCGTCCGCGGCGGCGTCCATATGGCCGCGGTGCTGGCGGTCGTGCACCGGCTCGGTCACATGTGCCTCGAGCCGCAGGCACTCGATCCCGAAGCCGGCGTCGATCTCGGGCAGTTTCATCAACAGAAGCGGCTTGATCCGGTCGGGGTTGGCCGACGGGCGGGCAAGGCCGATCTCGACGGTCTGCATCGTGCCGTCCCCGCGAAAGAGCTGCAGCCGGATCCGCCGCGCGCCGCGGCCCTTGCCGGTCAGCCGGCGTTCCAGCTCGGGCAGCAACCGGTCGATCCCGGCGGCGATGTCGCTGTCCAGCCCGACCGGCGCCGGAAGGGTCAGCTGCACGGCGAAGCTAACCGGCGGCTTGGCGGGCGAGACGGGTTCGGGTTCCATCCCCAGCGCCTGGTCGAGGCGGCGCACCAGGTCGCCCCCAAAGCGCCGGGCGAGCGCGGCGCGGGGCATCCCGGCCAGATCGCCGACACGGCGCAGGCCCAGCCGGTTGAGTTCCGTGCTCGTCTCGGCGGGCAGCCGCAGCGCGGCGACGGGCAGGGGGGCAAGGGCTGCGCGGGTCTGCCCCGGCGCGGCGATCCGGCTGGACCGGGGCAGGGGGGCGGCCTGTTTCGGCGCCGGCCCGCCGCGTTCCCAGTTCCGCCGTTTCACGGCGCGGGCGCGGGTGGCATAGGCCTCCTGATCGATCGCGTCGCCGGTGCGGGTGGCCGTTGCGGGCTGCCCGGCAAACCGCGCCAGCGCCCAGGCCGTGCCCACCGTGTCGGCAATGCCCGCCTGAACAGACAGCCCCAGATCGGCGCACTCCTCTTCGATCTGCTGCAACAGTGGCTCTTCGCCTCCGAAGAGATGTGCGCAGCCGGTGAGGTCGACGATCAGGCTTGCGGGCGGTTCCTCGCTGACCCAGGGAGAGAATTTGCCCGCCCAACGGCGCAGGACGCCGAGAAAGGTTGCCTCTGCCTGTGGGTTGGCGGGCCGGGTCAGCAACTGCGGGCACATCGCCTGGGCGTCGCGCAGGGGTTGGCCCAGGGATAACCCTTCGGCCTCGGCCGCGCGGCTCAACGAGGCCAGGACCTGCATGTTGTTCTGATTGCGTACCACGGCAAGCAGCGGTGCGATGCCGTTCTCGAGCCGCAACAGCCGTTCGGCGGCGAGCCGGGGAAACCAGAGCGACAGGATGCGGCGCGTGGGCATGGCTTGGCAGATGTTCGCATTTTGTTCTAAAAATAGAGCGAGTCGTTTGGGGAGTCGAGTCCGCTCCCTCGGGCAGCGGGCGGCTATCGAAATCCACGCTACCGCCCGCTCGTTTTCCGCCAGTTGTGAGGTGATGCACTGCGGGTCCCTTGCGCGGCGCATGAGGGAGGCGCCATGCGCATTCGCGACAAGAAGACGCCTGGGCGGGCTTGCAAATGCAGGGCGATTGCAACAGGGTTTTCAAAAGCATTCTGGGAGGGACAGCTCATGAAAACCCGCGCCGCCGTCGCAACCGCCGCAGGTCAGCCGTTGGAGGTTATGGAGGTCAACCTCGACGGCCCGCGCGCCGGCGAGGTGCTTGTCGAGATCAAGGCGACCGGAATTTGCCACACCGACGAATTCACGCTGTCGGGCGCCGATCCCGAGGGGTTGTTCCCTGCGATCCTCGGCCATGAAGGTGCCGGTGTGGTCGTCGAGGTCGGCGAGGGCGTGACGTCGCTGAAGCCGGGCGACCATGTGATCCCGCTTTATACCCCGGAATGCCGGGAGTGCGAGTACTGCCTCAACCCGAAGACCAACCTTTGCCAGGCGATCCGGTCGACGCAGGGCCAGGGGCTGATGCCCGACGGGACCAGCCGGTTTTCGACCCTCGATGGCGACCCGATCCTGCACTACATGGGCTGTTCGACCTTCGCCAACCACACCGTCCTGCCCGAGATCGCGCTGGCCAAGGTGCGTGAGGACGCGCCGTTCGACAAGATCTGCTATATCGGTTGCGGGGTGACGACCGGGATCGGCGCGGTGATGAACACCGCCAAGGTCGAGATCGGCTCGCGCTGTGTCGTGTTCGGGCTCGGCGGGATCGGGCTGAACGTGATCCAGGGGCTGCGGCTGGCCGGGGCGGATCAGATCGTGGGCGTCGATCTGAACCCCGACAAGAAGGCGATGGCCGAACGCTTCGGCATGACGGATTTCGTGAACCCTGCCGAGGTCGAGGGCGATCTGGTGCCCTATCTGGTCGATCTGACCGGCGGCGGGGCGGATTATTCCTTCGACGCGACCGGGAACGTGGATGTGATGCGGGCCGCTTTGGAATGCGCGCACAAGGGCTGGGGCGAGTCGGTGATCATCGGGGTCGCGCCTGCAGGCGCCGAGATTTCGACGCGGCCGTTCCAGCTGGTGACGGGCCGGGTCTGGCGCGGCACGGCCTTTGGCGGGGCGCGGGGGCGGACGGACGTGCCGCGGATCGTGGACTGGTACATGCAGGGCAAGATCGAGATCGATCCGATGATCACCCACACGCTGAGCCTCGACACCATCAACGAGGGGTTCGATCTGATGCATGCGGGCAAGTCGATCCGGTCTGTGGTGGTGTATTGAGAGGGCGCCGATGGCGGCGTCAGGTAACCGGCTGAGATCCACGCAGACACCGCCAGTGATTGGGCCAGGACGGGCGGGGCGATCGATGGGCGTTCTGATTCCGAGGACAATGTTATGCTGATGGGGTAATTGTCCCGAAAATCAGGACCATCAGAAAGTGACGTGGCGGTAACTGTGCATTCGCAGCCCGCGCGCGGAAACACCATATAAAACAAAATCTTGTATACTGCGCGATCTGGTGAGTGTCGCGAATTCGGCCGGGTTCCCCGTAATATTGCGAATTCCGCATGCAATTAACGTTAACGTCAAAATTTCAAGGAGTGGGGAACGATGAACGAGTGCCAGTGCACACCCGAAATGCCGGAGCAGACGTCCATTCAGAGCGACTGCGAAGAGCTGCTGAGAGAGACGTTGGAGAACTTGCTCCCGCTATACCGGCGCCCGCGTCTGGTGGTGTCGAAGGCGTCTGCTTTCTGCGTGAGTCAGGCGGCGCCGCGGGTGATCGCGGCCTAGCGAAAACAGGCGGATCGGAACCCGATTGGCCGGTTTCGCCGATCCGCCTCGATATTCGGGCGGGCCGCGTCGATCCGGACTTCGCGGACGAGGTCGTGCATGGTGATTTCCGGGGAGCTGATGACGGAGACAGTGGTCGGTAGAGAAGAACGGTCGCGGATCGGCGCATGGGGGAAGGTGGAGTAAAGGGCATGGGGACTCAGTACTTCGCCGGGTCGACATTTCTAACAAGCGCCAAATTGAACGCGAGAGCCGCGCGCCTTGTTTAGAATCGAGGAATTCGCTATTCTCACTGGCATTTAGCGAGGGAGGGTTTCATGAAATTTTGGAAACTAAACGCATTTGTTGCTGCGTTATTTCTTTTTGCCAGCCAGGTTCCTGCCCAAACGTTTGTATTTAGCCCGAGTTCGTGGGGTCAGCTGGATTTAAACCTGTCTGAGTCCACTATCTCGGGAAGCGAATCCATTTTAGGAGCTTCCGCCAAGTGGGAGCGGCTAAACAAGTTTCCGATTAGCAGTCGGGAACGGCAATTCAGTGCACCGGTCGGCCGCCTTGAGATTCGCCTTGGCAATGCAGTGGCCACCTGCACAGCGTTTTTGATCTCTGAAACTAGCGCTCTGACCAACAACCATTGTATTCCCGGCGACGCCGGCCCAATCCGAGAGGCCGTCCTAACAATGGGTTATTACAGTTATGGTAGCTCTGAAGGAGTAAAGGTCTATCCGGTGACCGTTGGCCCAATAAAAACCTCTGGCAATCTAGATTTCTCGCTTGTTTCTGTCTCGGGCAGCCCGGGCGAGGAATGGGGATTTCTCAAATTTGCCCAAACGGAACCAAAAAAGGACGATCCCTTAATGATTATTCATCATCCCGCCGGACAAGTTAAACACATTACACGATTCGATTGTTTCGCAGGGCCCAGATCTGAAACTGACGATGCTGAACTTCTGCACACATGTGATACTGTTAGAGGGAGTTCTGGATCTCCCGTATTAAACCAAGATGGCGAGATCGTAGCGCTTCATTTCGCGGGAACTGCTCTCAAAGGAGAGGGAGCGTATAACTTCTCCAAAATCGGTAGCGAAATTTTAGCGCGATTGGAGAGTGAAGACACGCCAGTGGATGAGGGAAACTTGCAATCGCTTCATTTGGAAAGGACGTTTGAAGCGTTTCTCTTGAAAGATGATGTGACGCAAGAAGATGTCGATCTATGCCGTCAGTTACGGGTCATGAGAACTGAATATGTCCCCAAAAAAGATATTGAATATTACAAAAATGTAGCTAGAGAATGCTGGGAGCGCGGAGCCATTGCTAAATTTGAATTTGAAATATCTATTAAAAATGCAGATGAGATGCTATCAAACCTATCCAAATTCAATCAATCACAGCTCCGGCTGGGCAATTGCGAAGACATTCTGAGTGATATCAGCCAACTCAACATCAATAACTGGAATTCTGAAACTTTGAGAATGTCCGCATTTTGCGGATTAAGTGACGAAGAGATTGAAGTCATCTCACGGGAGTACAGCGGCAAGGGCACCTGGGCGCATTCACTCAAGCACATAGTACGCTGGAAATTGGACATTGGCCTGACTGATGACTCAGGAAGTTCAACGGGTTTCCCTCAAATTTTCCTCGGAGTTGCGCTGAAAACCTTAGGCATCGATGATATCGAAAGACTACAGCTTAATTCAGCGTCCGGGGCAATTGTCTTAGATGTAGACGAAGAAGGAGTACTGCGAGCCCTAAAAAAGGACGATGTGATATTGAGCATTGCAGGCGCCGAAGTCCGATCGGCCGAGGAGGCTATTGAAATATTAACACGTATGCTCAAAGAAGAGAGATCAATGGTAACGATGAAATTAATGAGACGGAACGGCTCGACTTCAAATTTATTCACTGCGTTGAAATGAAGCTGTCGAGTTAATCCTCCATCCAGTACCTGCCTCGGCTAGCCTAATTTTGATCACGGCCGCCACTTAATTTTTTTGAGCGTTTGCCTTGGCCCTTTAAATTTCGAGCAGCTGTAAAACCAAGCCCAATCTATCTAACGATTGAATTTCTTATACTTGATCCGCTTCGGCTCTCGCCCAGCATACCCAACTTCACCGGGTGCCGCACTCATTTTGGCTTGGCCAAAACGCTTTCGCGCACGCGTCGAACCCAAACGCGAAATCCAACAAACCCAGCCTCCCTAGCGGCTGAACTTCTTATATTTAATCCGCTTCGGCTCCACAGCTTCCGGCCCGAGGCGCCGCTTCTTGTCTTCCTCGTAGTCCTCGAAGTTGCCCTCGAACCATTCCACGTGGGCCTCGCCTTCGAAGGCTAGAATGTGGGTGCAGATGCGGTCAAGGAAAAACCGGTCGTGGCTGATGACGACGGCGCAACCGGCGAAGTCCACCAGCGCATCCTCTAAAGCGCGCAACGTCTCGACGTCGAGGTCGTTGGTGGGCTCGTCGAGCAGCAGCACGTTGCCGCCCGACCGCAACAGCTTGGCCATGTGGACGCGGTTGCGTTCGCCTCCAGACAAAAGGCCGACCTTCTTCTGCTGGTCGCCGCCCTTGAAGTTGAAGGCCGAGCAATAGGCGCGGGAGTTCATCTCGGCGTCGCCGAGCGGGATGATGTCGAGCTTGTCGGAGATCTCCTCCCAGACCGTGGCATCGGCGGCCAGCGCGTCGCGGGACTGGTCGACATAGGCCAGCTCCACCGTGTCGCCATAGGTGATGGCGCCGGCATCCGGTGTCTCCTGACCGGTGAGCATGCGGAAGAGCGTGGTCTTGCCCGCGCCGTTGGGCCCGATGACGCCGACGATGCCGCCGGGGGGGAGCGAGAACGATAGGTCCTCGATCAGCTGCTTGTCGCCGAGATGCTTGGCCAGCCCCTCGACCTCGATGACCTTGGAGCCCAGACGCGGGCCGTTGGGGATGATGATCTGGGCGCGGGAGAGCTTTTCGCGCTCTGACTGGCCCGCGAGATCGTTGTAGCGGTCGATGCGGGCCTTTTGCTTGGCTTGGCGGGCGCGGGGCGACTGGCGCATCCATTCCAGCTCGCGTTCCAGCGTGCGCTGTTTGGCCTTGTCCTCGCGCGCCTCCTGCTCGAGCCGCTTGGCTTTCTGTTCGAGCCAGCTGGAATAATTGCCCTCGTAGGGAATGCCGCGGCCGCGGTCGAGCTCCAGGATCCAGCCGGTGATGTCGTCGAGAAAATAGCGGTCATGCGTGACGATCAGGATAGTGCCGGGATACTGGATCAGGTGGGTCTGCAGCCAGGCGATGGTTTCCGCGTCGAGGTGGTTGGTGGGTTCGTCCAGAAGCAGCATTTCGGGGGCTTCGAGCAAGAGTTGGCAAAGCGCGACCCGGCGCCGTTCGCCGCCGCTGAGCGTTTCCACATTCGCGTCGTCCGGGGGACAGCGGAGCGCCTCCATCGACACGTCGATCTGGGCATCGAGGTCCCAGAGGTTCTGGGCGTCGATCTCGTCCTGCAGCGCGGCCATCTCGTCGGCGGTTTCGTCGGAATAGTTCATCGCAAGCTCGTTGAAGCGGTCGAGCTTGGCCTTTTTCTCCGCCACGCCGAGCATGACGTTCTCGCGCACCGTGAGGCTGGCGTCGAGCTCGGGCTCCTGGGGGAGATAGCCGACGCGGGCGCCTTCGGCCGCCCAGGCCTCGCCGGTGAAATCCTTATCCTGGCCGGCCATGATCCGCATCAGCGTGGATTTACCCGCGCCGTTGACGCCGACGACGCCGATCTTGACGCCGGGCAGAAAGCTGAGGCGGATGTTTTCAAAGCATTTCTTGCCGCCGGGATAGGTCTTGGAGACGCCATCCATGTGGTAGACGTATTGGTAGCTGGCCATTGCTGCCTCACAAAGATCGATTTCGCCGGTGATCTAGCGGGTTTGCCGGAGGGCGGCAACTCGGCTCAGGACTTCTTAGCCAGCAGGTGCAGCGCGTCGAGCGCCTGTGCAATCAGATCGTTGTCGGACATATCGTCCAGCCGGCCGGCCTCTTCCGCGCCGTTGAAGGCGCAAAGCACAGGGTGTCCGGTGTGGGGCGCGAGGTTGACCCAGTGGGCGAAGGGATGAGGGACCGGGCGCGCAACGCCAAGGAAGTGGGTTTTGGCTGGCCAGAAGGCAGAGGGAAAGTGCAGGTACGTCTTGTCCAGCAGCCCCATGCCGAGACGGTCGATGGCTGTCTGTTTTCCGGGCGGCAAGGCGGGGTCGAACGCGATCGCTCCCGCCTTCAAGACCCCGAGCGGTGCGGTGACGATGGCGGCGTCAAAGCGTTCGCTGCCATTCAGAGTGACGCCAGCGCGCCGATATGCGATCGACGACACCTGGTGGTTCGGCCGAATCGGATAACCGCCGGTCAGGCCGGCGATCAGCTGACCGTAGCCCCCGGGGAATACGACATGGGGCCCAAGCAGCATCTGTCCTTCTTCGGTGGCGATCGGCGACAGTTGCCGGCGGCTTGCCGCGTATTCGAGGTCAATTTCCCAGCGCTCTGTAAACCAGCGCGGAATTGCACGGCTGCCAAGCCGTGCGCCACGCCCATCGACGACCGCAAAGCTGTCGAAGTTCGAGGCGCTACGCGGAATGCCGAGAAGATTTGCAAGTTTTGTCAGCGGATTGTTCAGTATGCCATGAATCCAGGAAGCCCCCATGTCGAGCGGTATACCGAGGCTGGTATCGGTCCAGACCCGACCGCCGAGACGATCGCGGGCCTCGAAAACCGTGACAGAGAGCCCGGCGGCATGCAGGCTCTGCGCAGCGCCAAGGCCGGCGAAGCCTGCTCCGATGACGGCGACATTCTGCGCCGACGTACGCATCACCAGACGGGCGGCGCGCCGACCCGACATAAGCGCGCCGTGCACGGTGGCGGGGTGGTCGACATGGGTGGCCTCGCCGGCGAAGAACAGCGTCCCGGCGACCGGATCGGATAGCCGTACGCGGTCATGGAACTGCGCCCCACGGGCAAGATAGCTATACGAGCCCCGCGCAAAGGGATCGTGGCGCCAACGGGTGATTTTGACGCCCAAAGGATCGGGGATGCGTGCGACCGTTGCGGGCGCCGCAAGCGGTAACAAAGCCGCCGGCAAACATGCGGCCGCTGTACCAAGAAACCGTCTTCGGGTGGTCGAGAAGACGCTCATCCGAGACCCCCTTAACCTCAATGACGACAGTTTCCGATGGACAACCCATCGGTACAAGCCATTAGCCGCTGTGCGGCGCCGGTCGATTGACAGAACGGAAGGAAACCCGGAAAGACCGGGTATGCCAATGACGGTAAATCGACATCCACGCGCCGGGATTCCGCGGGCCAGGCCCGGCCAAACCATCGGCCTTCTCGGCGGATCGTTCGACCCGCCGCATCCGGGCCACGTGCACATCACCAAGGCGGCGCTGCAACGGTTCGGGCTGGACCGGGTCTGGTGGCTGGTCAGTCCCGGCAATCCGCTGAAGGCCGAGGGTCCGGCGCCGTTGGAACGGCGGATGGCAGCGGCACGGGCGGTGATGGACCATCCGAAGGTGGTCGTCAGCGATGTCGAGGCGCGATTGGGGACGCGGTACACGGCCGAGACGCTGCGAGGATTGATGCGCTTGTATCCGGGTATCCGCTTCGTCTGGTTGATGGGAGCGGACAATCTGGCATCGTTTCACGAATGGCAACAATGGGGCTGGATCATGCAGACTGTTCCCATTGGGGTTCTTGCCCGGCCCGGAGACCGCACGGCCGCGCGTTGCTCAAAGGCCGCAGCGCGGTATCGAAATGCGATGCTGCGGGGCCGCGATAGCCGTCTATTGACCGTAAGTCAGCCGCCTTGCTGGTGTTTTATCAATGTGCCTATGGTAGATGTGTCGTCGAGCGATATTCGGGCGCGTGGCGAGTGGGTACGCTGAGGGCGAGTGCAGGTATTGGCGGGGCATATTCGGGTCGATGGGTGAGAGGGGATCGGCAGGTCAGATAACGCGGCGCACGCTGCTGGGCGTCCTGATGGGCAGTGCCGCGGGCGCTGCGCTGGCAAATGCGCCGTTGACCTCGGTCCGGCCATTGCCGCGGGCTGGCGATCTTTTGCGGTATTCCGCAAAGGGGGCAGACGACCTGCTGGCCGAGGCGAAGCTGTCGGGAAAGACGGGATTTGTCGTGGCTGACGCGCGGACCGGCGAGGTGCTGGAGGCGCGGAACCCGCTGTTGCCCCTGCCGCCGGCGAGCGTGACCAAGGCGATCACCGCGCTTTATGCCCTTGACCGATTGGGACCGGGATACCGGTTCCGCACCCGGCTGATCGCCGACGGGGTGCTGAAGGACGGGCGGCTGAGCGGCGATCTAATCCTTATGGGCGGTGGCGACCCGACGTTGGACACCGATGCGCTGGGCGACATGGTGCGGCAACTGAAGGCGGCGGGTCTGCGCGAGGTCACGGGCAAGTTCAAGGTGCATGCGGGCGCATTGCCGGCGATTGCCTCGATCGACCCGGACCAGCCGGAGCATGTACAGTACAACCCGTCGATTTCGGGACTGAACCTGAACTACAACCGGGTACATTTCGAATGGCAGCGCCAGGCGGGCGGGTATGCGGTGAAGATGGACGCGCGCGCACGCAAATACCGCCCGCAGGTGACGATTGCCCGGATGACGGTCGTGAACCGGCAGGTGCCGATCTATACCTATGCCGACACGGGCGGTGCGGATCAATGGACCGTGGCGAAATCCGCACTCGGCAAGGGCGGCAGCCGGTGGCTGCCTGTGCGCAAGCCCGCGTCTTATGCGGCCGAGGTGTTTCAGACGCTGGCGCGCAGCCATGGGATTGTGCTGCCGCGGGCGGAGCAGTCGGCAGGGCCGGTGAATGGACCGGTGCTGGTGCTGCGCGAGAGCGCGGACTTGCGGGACATTCTGCGCGATATGCTGAAGTGGTCGACCAACCTGACGGCCGAGGTCGTGGGTCTGACGGCGACGGCAGCGGGCGGAAAGGCCCCGGCAAGTTTGACGGCCTCGGCCGCGGCGATGACGCGGTGGGCCAAGGCGGAACTCGGCGCGACGAAGGCGAAACTCGTGGACCATTCGGGGCTTGGCGCCGCGTCTCGGCTGTCGGCGTCCGAGATGGTAAGGGCGCTGATAAAGGTGCGGCGCGCGGGGCTTTTGCCGCCGATCCTGAAGGACATCCCGATGCGCAACGCCAACGGCGAAGTGATTCCGGACCATCCAGTGAAGATCCGGGCGAAAACCGGGACATTGAACTATGTCGGCGCTTTGGCGGGATACATGACCGCGCAGGATGGGCGCGAACTGGCCTTCGCGATCTTCTCGGCGGATCTGGACCGGCGGGCGCAGATCCGCCGGGAGGATGGCGAGGTGCCCGAGGGCACAAGGGCGTGGAAGACAGCCGCGCGGCGGCTGCAGCTGCGGCTGATCGAGCGCTGGGGTGTGGCCTACACCGGGTGACCCGGACGACGGGGCAGGGAAGGTGCAACGCGGTGTCTAGACTGTCAGGTGCCGCGCGCGGGCGCCGCGTTCGATGGCGGCGGCGTTCAGGCGGTCGATCTTCAGCTCGTATCGGATCTCGGCGAGGAAACGGAGTTCCGATTCGCCCAAGAGACCGTCGGCCGCGGCGACATCGCAGGCGAGCGCGTAGGCGGTTTCGTACAGCTTTTCCGGCAGACCGTCTCGGATCAGGCCGAACAGGGCGTCCAGCCCGTCTTCTTCGCTGAACAGGTCGAAAACGATGGTGGAGACCCGTTTCAGCCGGTCCTTGTCGTAGTCGGCGAAGACCGGCAAATGGTCGACGACGGATTCGATGGTAACCAGTTCGGCAGTCCGGATGTTCTCGTCCGAGGCCGAGATCGCGATCATCACGGCGATCAGGGCGTCCTGTGGCGAGAGGGAGGGGGTTTCGTCGGTCACGGAGTTTGTCCTGGGGGCTGCATGTTGCGGTGCAGCATATTGACGGGCGGGGGAGGCGGCAATAGTCAGTGGCGTCCCCGAGAGGAAAGCTTGAGAGATGTCCGATCTGCGCGAAGCCGCGATGAATTCCAAGGCCTGGCCGTTCGAAGAGGCGCGCAAGCTGCTGAAACGCTTTGCCAAGGCTGCGCCGGAGAAGGGTTATGTGCTGTTCGAGACGGGTTATGGGCCGTCGGGGCTGCCGCATATCGGGACCTTCGGCGAGGTGATGCGCACAACGATGGTGCGGCGCGCGTTCGAGCAGATTTCGGACATACCCACCAAGCTGATCTGTTTTTCCGACGACATGGACGGCCTGCGGAAAGTGCCGTCGAACGTGCCGAACCAGGCGCAGATGCGGGAAGATCTGCATTTGCCGCTGACGCAGGTGCGCGACCCGTTCGGGACGCATTCGTCCTTTGGCGCGCACAACAATGCGCGGCTGAACGCTTTCTTGGATTCCTTCGGGTTCGAGTACGAGTTCGCGTCGTCGACGGAGTATTACCGATCCGGCCGGTTCGACGAAATGCTGCTGACGGCGCTGGAGCGGTTCGACAAGATCATGGAGATCATGCTGCCGACGCTGGGGCCGGAACGGCGGGCGACCTATTCGCCGTTTCTGCCGGTCTCGCCGAAGACGGGCCATGTGCTGCAGGTGCCGACCCTTGAACGGAATGTCGGCGCCGGGACGATCGTCTACGAGGAACCGGATGGCGAACAGGTCGAGGTGCCGGTGACCGGCGGGCATGTGAAGATGCAATGGAAGCCCGACTGGGCGTTGCGCTGGGCGGCGCTGGGCGTGGATTACGAGATGTCGGGCAAGGACCTGATCGACAGCGTGACACAGGCGGCGAAGATCTGCCGGGCGCTTGGAAAGGCACCGCCCGAGACGCTGACCTATGAGCTGTTCCTGGATGACCAGGGCCAGAAGATCTCGAAGTCCAAGGGCAATGGGCTGTCGATGGAGGAATGGCTGACCTACGCCGCCCCCGAAAGTCTGGCGTATTTCATGTACGTCAAGCCGAAGACGGCGAAGCGGCTGTTTTTCGACGTGATTCCGAAAGCGGTGGACGAGTATCACCAGCAGCTGCGCGCCTACCCGGATCAGGATGCCACGCAGCGACTGAACAACCCGGTCTATCACATCCACTCCGGCGACGTGCCGGCGTCGAAGATGGTGGTGCCGTTCGCGATGCTGCTGAATCTGGCATCGGTGTCCTCGGCCGAGGACAAGGAGACGCTTTGGGGATTCATCCGGCGCTATGCGCCCGATGCCTCGGCCGAGACGCACCCCGATCTGGATGCGTCGGCCGGGTTTGCGGTGCGCTACTACAATGACTTCGTGAAGCCGGCGAAGGTGTTCCGGGCACCGGACGCCAAGGAACGCGCAGCGTTGGAGGATTTGCGCGACCGGCTGGTGGCATGGGATGGCGGGCCGGATCCCGAAGCGCTGCAGTCGATGGTGTTTGCGGTGGGCAAGGACCATGGGTTCGAGCCGCTGCGGGATTGGTTCAAGGCGCTCTACGAGGTGTTGCTGGGTGCAAGTCAGGGACCGCGGTTCGGCGGATTTGTCGCGCTGTACGGTATCGCGGAAACGGTCAGGCTGATCGAGGACGGAATGGCGGGGAACCTGGGTTAAGGTCTTGCGCCGGTTCCGCGCAGCTGGTGGGCTTCGCCAAAACCCGAAGGAAAAAAAACCAACCCGGCCCCTTCTGCGTATCATATACAGATAGCGAAGGAGATCGAGATGGCCCGATTTGTTCTTGCGGCATTGTTGGCGATGGCTTTGACGGGTCCGGCGAAAGCTCAGGACGATCCGATATCGGGGGTCATCGCCTCGCAGATCGAAGCGTTTCAGAGGGACGATTTCGCCACTGCCTTCACCTTTGCCTCGCCTGTCATCAAGGGGATGTTCGGCACGCCGGAACGGTTCGGGATGATGGTGCGGCAGGGCTATCCGATGGTCTGGCGGCCGGCCGAGGTTCAATACCTCGAGCAGCGGCAGTCGGGGCCGTTCACCTATCAGAAGGTTCTGATCGAGGATCGGCAGGGGGCGCTGTTTACGCTGGAATACGAGATGATCCAGACGCCCGAGGGCTGGCAGATCAACGGCGTTCAGTTCCTGCGCGACCCCCCGGTCGCCGCCTGAACCGGCCCTACCGTACGCATGGTTAAGATCCCGTTTAGGCGGGCGTGATACCCCTTTCGGCCGTCTGGGCGGCGTGCCCGGGCCTTCCCACGAGAGCGGACCGATATCGAGCGACGTTTGGGCGGCATGGGGCCGTCGTACGTCCCGGGCGCGCGTATGGATTTGAAAGGGGTTTCGATGAACAAGGCAATTACCGAGGGTTTGCTGCTGATGCCGCCGCCGTTCAGCGGCGGGCTTGACGTCTGGTCGAGCGAGGACGGCACACCGGGTTCGGCAAACTATGCCGGCGCCACGAATGCGGCCTTTGTGCCCGCAGACCAGGATTTCGGCGGCTGTCTGGAACTGGTGAAGACCGAGAATACGCAAAAGTTGCGATACATGGGCGAAACGCCGATCCTGCCCGGCTGCTATCTGCGGGTGACGGCGAAGGTCAAAGCGATCAGCGGCAACCTGCCGTCGGTCGCCATTGCTGCCTGGGCCGGCAAAAGCGGCGGTGTGCATGTCGGTGGCGTTGATCAAACGGGACCGTCGGTGGCCCTGACGAGCTATGGCGAGGTGGTCGAGGTTTCGGCGATCATCGGCAGCGGCAACCGCGGCGGCGTCGACATGGTCTGGGGCACCGAACCGATCTATGGCCATTTCGGCCTTGACCTGACCGGATCGAACGGCGGGATCGTTCGCGTCGACGATATCGTCATCGAGGATATCACCCGGGTCTTCCACCGCGACATGATCGGGTTCGTCGATGTCCGCGACTATGGGGCAATCGGTGACGGGGTTACGGACGACACGGCGGCGTTCAATGCCGCCGACGCCGCTGCCTATGCGGCAGGCCAGAGCGTTCTGGTTTCCGAGGGGATCTACAAGATCGGGTCGAACGTGACCTTTGACGCCCGTGTGCGGTTCGATGGGACGCTGGCGATGCCGGACGGCGCGCAGCTGATCCTGAAGCGGAATTTCAGCCTGAACCCCTATATCGATGCGTTTGGCGGCGACGAAGTTCTGGCGTTCAAGAAGGCCTTTCAGGCGCTTCTGAACGTCTCGGACCACGAATCGCTGGATCTGGACGGGCGGCGGATCGAGTTGGACGGGCCGATCGACATGCAGGCGGCGGTGGGCAACAAGACCACCTACGAGATCCGCCGGGTGATCCGGAACGGGCAATTCAACTGCGTGACCGGAAGCGGCTGGAACACCGGCACATGGTCGTCCTCGGCAAGCTACAACGCCAACAACCCGTTCAAGCTGACCAACGTGTCGAACGTCGCAAACATCGCCGTCGGATCGCTGGTGACCGGTCAGGGCGTGGGCCGCGAGGTTTATGTGAACTCAAAAAATGTCGGTGCCGGAGAGATCACCCTAAGCCGCCCGCTTTGGGGGCCGAACGCCAACCAGACCTACTCGTTCGAACGGTTCCGGTACGTTCTCGACTTCAGCGGGTTCAGTAAGGTTTCGAAATTCACGCTGACCGATATCGAGTTTCAGTGTGCGGGCAAGGCCAGCGCGATCATGCTGGCGCCCTTGGGCGAGACCTTCCATGTGAAGGACTGCTTTTTCACCAAGCCGAGTCATCGCGGCATCACCTCGATCGGCAGCGGGTGCCAGGACTTGCAGATCGACCGCTGCCACTTTGCGTCGAACGAGCAATCGCTGCCGGTGACGGACCGGGTTTCGATCTGCTTCAATGTCAACGCCAACGACACCAAGATCCGCGACAGCCGGTTCCAGCGGTTCCGGCACACCGGGATCCTGTACGGCAACGGCCATATGATCGTCGGAAACCACTGGTTCCAGGGCGACGGGGTCAACAACGGACCACGGCTGGGCGGGATGATCTTTACCGACACCAACGTAAAGTCGATCATCACCGGTAACTACATCGACAACTGCTCGGTCGAGTTGTCGAACGAGCACGATCCAAAGCCTGATTTTTCGAACGAGTTTTCGTTCGGCGGACTGTCGATCACCGGCAACATCTTTACCACGAACGATGTGGCGTCCTGGTTCAACTGGATCGTCATCAGGCCGCACGGGCCGGGACATTTCATCCAGGGCCTGAGCGTCACAGGCAATACGTTCAAATCGCTGAACGGCAATATCGAGCGGATCGAGTCGGTCGACGACAGCATCGCGACGCTGGATTTCACACGGACGCGGAACGTGGTGTTCGAGGGCAATACCTTCAACGGTGTCAACCAGCTGACGATCAATCCGGTGACGCTGGACTTCAACCAGTCGAGCCCGCTGAAGACCTGGACGCTGAACGTGGGCGGCTATCTGCCGTTCGGCGGTCATGCGCGCACCGTGCAGTCGGTGACCCCGAAGGGACCGATCAGCAATTCCAGCGGCACCTATGTCTACTATTTCCCGCGGTTCACGCCGAATTCGGGAACGGACAGGAATCAGATAAAGCTTGATTGGCCTGAAACCTGCAAGGGCACGGTTGTGCTGACCTCGCGGGTCGACAAGCCGGTTTGAGGCGGTGGCCCGGGTCGGAGCGCAACTGGCGCTCTGACCGGTTCGGGCCGACCGCCCGGCGCGGAGACATGGGGCGCAGCCCCGCCGCGCCTTCGCTTCTCCCGCGGGTCGGTGATGGCCGTTCTCCCGGCAGCTCGGACAAGGCCCGCAGACTATTCAATACCTGCTTTCATCAGATACGGTTTGTCCTATAGATCCAGATCGCCCGGCGTTAGCCGGTAGGCCTGACCGAAGCCACCGTTCAAATGCGCCTCGGTTATGCGCAGACGAACCAGCGTGAAATCTCCGAAATCGATGTAGAGCTTGGCCTTGGGCTGTTGGTCCAGGTATCGCGCGCGCAGGGCGTCGTGTTCGGCCCCGGGGCGGGGCACGAAACCTGCGCGGCATTGCAGGGTGATGCGCGGATGGGTCAGGGGGTCGCCCCTGGGGCCGGGGTCGCCCAGCAACAGCGAACAGGCCGGATTGATCTGAAGCGCGGCGGTGTGTGCCGAGAGCGACGAGATCAGCGTCATCGGCCCACCATCCATGTCGCGCGCGACAGCGATCCGGGTGACCATGGGACCCCCGGTAGCCGGATCGATCACACCCAGCGCGCCATGACCGGCGCCGTCGATCAGCATACGCGCCAGCGCGCGGGCGTCATCGTCGGTAGGCCGGATTGGCGAGGCTGGTTTGTCTGACATGGCGTCGGCCGCGGCTGCTGGGTCTGAGGCGAGAAAGCCAGACCCGGTCCGCTCGATCAAGAGGGCGGGTGGCGAAGAGGCCCATGCGGTCTAGCTTTGGCGCATGTCTGCATTGCCGAGCGAAAACGTTCAGGACTATCCGCGTCCGCCGGCCGTCGAGCCGGTCGCGATGCGGTTGCGGGTAATTCTGGGCGGAGCCGTCATTGCCGACAGCAGGGACGGGCTGCGCGTGCTCGAAACCCATCACGCGCCGACCTACTATTTCCCGAAGCACGATATCCTGCCCGGTGCGCTGCACCCGGCGCCTGGCAGCAGCTTTTGCGAATGGAAAGGGCGGGCGCAGTACCTTGATGTTTCCGGCGGTCCGCACCGGGTGGCGCAGGCGGCGTGGAGCTATCCCCGGCCAACGCCGGCCTTCGCGGCACTGGCCGGCCATGTGGCGTTTTACAGCGGGAAGATGGAGGCCTGTTTTGTCGGCGACGAACGGGTTTTGTCGCAGCCCGGCGATTTCTACGGCGGATGGGTGACGGGCAATCTGACCGGTATCGTCAAGGGCGGACCCGGAACCCGGGGCTGGTGAACCTATGCTGATTTAGGTCAAGGTATCCGCACGGCGGCATAGCTATGCTGCAGGTCAGCGTAGGGAGAACACAGCATGTACAAAAACATTCTTGTACCGATCGCGTTGGAGCATGAACGCGATACCGGATCGGCGATGGACATTGCGCACCGCTTGCTGGCCGAAGGCGGCAAGATCACAGCCCTGCATGTGATGGAGGCAATACCCGGATACGCCACGCAATACCTGCCGGAGGGACATATGGAGAGCCGGCACACGGAAATGCAGGCGGCCTTGAAAGCCGAACTGGGCGGGGTCAAGGATGTCAAGCCCGTGGTGATCACCGGACATGCCGGGCGGTCGATCGTGGAATTCGCGGAGGATAACGATATCGACTGCATCGTGATCGCCTCTCACCAGCCCGGACTGCAGGATTATCTTCTGGGTTCGACCGCGGCCCGTGTGGTGCGGCATGCCACCTGTGCGGTGCATGTGATACGGTAGGGCGTGCCAGACGGAGGGCCTCGCCATGCCGACAATCGCGCCGGGACAGGATCTGCAGACCGTGATCACCACATTCGAGGTCAACCCGGGAACCTGTCAGGACCTGCTGGACGAATTGCGCGACGCCTATGACCGGTTCATTTCGCAGCAGCCGGGCTTTATCGCAGCCGGGCTGCATGTGAACGACGCGCAGACGCGGATTGCGAATTACAGCCAGTGGCAGCGGCGCGAAGATTTCCTGGCGATGCTGCGCACCGACGAAATGCGCGCGCGGAACCGGCGGATCAGCGCGCTGTGCAAGAGCTTCGAGCCGGTGATGTACGATGTCGTCGCGGGCTTCGGGTAGGGCCGTTCAGAACTCCAGCCAGGTCCCGAGCTTCAGCCCGATGCGGTCATCGCCGACCAGTCCGGCCTCGGCTCCCATTTCGACATGCAGTCCTTTGCGCAGCTGTGTCGCCACCGACGGCACCAGACGCAAGTAGGCGTCGCTGCCGGGATATTGCCCGGCTTGGACCTGTAGCATGACCTTGTTCTTCCCGCCGGGTTTGACGCCCAATGTCAGGTCGGCCTTGGCCGCTGTCTCGCCCCGCGCGGTGAAATAATGCAGACCGGTTTCCAACGAAAGCCAGCCATCGCCGAACAACGTGTTCAGGCCCCGGCCCCAGTGGGCGCCGGCCATCAGCACCGATTGCGCCCGATTGCCCATGCGCGCCGTCCCGGCCCCGGCCTTCAGCGCGAAGATATTCCTGCCGGTGCCGGGCCCTACCGGACGCCGGGCGAACACCAGCACGGTATAGTCGCCGCCGTCGGCATAACCGGCGTCGAGGCCGACGGTGGTTTTCGCCGTCAGCCCGTATTCCAGATAAACCGCGGTATAGCTCTCCTCGACGATGCCGTAGGTCAGCATCGTCGCAGGATCGCCCTTGAGCGTGTGGGAAAGCGACAGGAACACCTTCCCCTGCTCGCGCGGCCAGGCGCCCGCCGTGGCGAGCGCAGGAACAAGGCACAGAACAAAGATCGCAAGGCACCGCATTGCGTTAACGTTATGGAACCTTGGTTAACGAGGGGTTTATGCGGCCGCCGTCTTGCCCTGACCGGATCCCGGCCCCATTTGCTGGGAAACCACAGAAAAAAGGAGCGCAGGACGCGATGTTATGCCCGATCGATGGAACCCAACTAGTGATGGCCGACCGCAATGGCGTCGAGATCGACTATTGCCCGCAATGCCGGGGCGTCTGGCTGGACCGGGGGGAACTGGACAAGATCATCGAGCGTAGCGTGGCGCAAATGGCTCCGCCTGCCGCGCCGCCGCGCTATCAGGAAGACCGGAAGTCGTACAAGCGCAAGCGGGGCGACAGCTTTCTCAGCGACATATTCGATTTCTAGCCGCGCCTGACGGCGTCCGCCTCTTGTGGCCCTTGCGCGAATGGCCAAGATGGCGGCGCATGGTTCAGGAGGCCCCCAATGACCGATTTGCCCGTGATCGGCGCGCAGCTTTCCGTGCTGGATCTCGACCGCCACCGCGACTGGCTGTTCGAAAAGAACCGCGATCTGGAGCTGCCGGAATTCTGCATGGCCGATATTCTGGCGGCGCCCGACGTTTTCGTCGGTATGGCCAAGGAAAAACTGGATGGCTGGAACGGCCGGCTTGGCATTCACGGGCCGTTTTCGGGGTTCGAACTGGACGTCAAGGACCGCGAGATACGGGCCGTCGCGCAGAAACGGCTGGATCAGGCATTGGATGTCTGCGCAGCGTTGGGGGCAGTGCAGATGGTGGTTCACTCGCCCTTCGATCTGTGGGACGCGCATAACCTGGGCAATGGCCCGAAGGATCGGGACCGGCGTTTGGGCGCGATTCTGGACACGTTGCGGCCGGCCCTGACGCGCGCCGAAGACCTGGGCGTGGTGATGGTTCTGGAAAACATCAAGGATGTGGATCCGGCCGAGCGGGCCCGCATCGTCGACGCGGCCGACAGCGCCGCTCTGCGGCTGTCGGTCGATACCGGCCATGCGAACTGGGCGCATACGATGGCCGGCGCGCCGCCACCCGACCGGTTCATCTCTGCCGCCGGAGAGGCCCTGGCGCATGTGCATCTGCAGGACACCGATGGCTTTGCGGACCGCCATTGGGTGCTGGGTGAGGGCAACATTCCCTGGCCCGCCGTGTTCTCGGCCCTGTCGGAAATCAAGTCGAACCCGCATCTGATCGTCGAAATCAACGAATTCAACCGAGTGCCAGAGGCTGTGGCGCATCTGCAGGTGCTGGGACTGGGGCAATAGCCGCGTTATGGCGCGCGTGCTTGTCATCCTGGCTCATCCCGGACCGACCTCGTTCTGTGCCGCCTGGGCACGTGCCTCGGTCGAGGCGGCGGGCGGCATGGCGCGATACCGCGACCTGTACGGTATCGGCTTCGATCCGGCGGAACGGGGCACGTTCTATGGGATCGACGGCCCCTTCGACCCGCTGAAAGCGCAGGAAGGCCTGCCGCTGCCCGGCGACGTGGCGCCATTGGTCGCCGACGTGGAGTGGGCCGAGCAGATCGTCTTTCATTTCCCGATGTGGTGGTTCGGACCGCCCGCGATTCTGAAGGGCTGGCTCGACCGGGTTCTGGTGCATGGCCGGCTGCACGACGTGGACCGCCGGTTCGACACCGGATCTTGCCGCGGCAAGCGGGTGATGTTCTGCGTGACGACCGGTGCGACGGCGATCGAATGCGGGGCCGGCGGCAAGGAAGGCGACGCGCGGTTGCTGCTGTGGCCATTGGCCTATGCGTTGCGCTACTGCGGATTCGACATTTGCGAGCCGGTCTTTGCCCATGGCGTGCACGGCTATGTCGAGGGCACTGAGAAGGCCGCGCTGGAGGCGCGGCTGGCCTCGGTCTTGGCCGACCAGCCGCGTGTCATCGCGGGATTGGCGGATCGCCCGGTCTGGCGGTTCAATGCGGACTGTGATTTTGACTCCGATGGCCGCATCAAGCCAACCGCCCCGGTGCTTTGGCCCTTCATTGCCAGGTAGCGCCGGCTTAGGCTTTACAATATCTGGCTGCGTGGCATAGTACACCTACAGCATCTGGAGCTTGCCTGGGGGGCAACCGAAGGACGCCTTTCATGCTGCACTGTGTGATTCTGATGGGGAACCTGTTTGTGTCGGACGGGCAGGTGATGGTCGCCTTTTCGGCGATGAGCCATGTCGAGCGATCCGGGCATTTGTTGATGGTGGGCTCCGGCAGCCGCGAGGATGGCCTCGATGTGTCCGGCTATCCGCCCCATCTTGGCGTGCACGCGATCCTGTCCGACTGTGCGGCAAGGGCAGAGGCGCCGCCGGCCCAGCCGCGCTATGCCGCCGCCCCGGTGCAGCAAGCGCTGAATTGATCCGGCTCGGATCGAAGGCGGTCGAGCCGCGCCATCCTGACGCCACATTGCCGGGCTATCCGGCCGCATGTCGCAATCAGACGATCTACGCGCGGCGTTGCGGGGGCCGGATCGCCCATCGCGTCGGCAGAGGCGGGCCGAAAGGGCACGGCGCCGGGCCTTGTCGCCCGTGCGGATACTGCTGCGGGTGCTGCTGATCCCGGTCGTTGCGGCGGGGCTGACGGTGTCGATTTATGCGCGGACCAGCCCCTTCGGCATGGAAGACGGGCTGAAGCATCTTTTGGCGATGGGCGGCTGTGACGCGGCGGCGGCGTTGGGTTTGGCTCCGGCATTCGAGGGGGAACTGGGCTATCACAAGCGAAACGATCCCGACGGGGATGGCGTGGCCTGCGGCGGCTATCTGATGATACCGGCGGCGCGGGCGGGCGGCAGCGATAGCGACGCAGCACCGGCGCCCGATACCCGAAGGGCTGGCGGGGCAAAGTTTGTGAGGCCGTAAGGCAGGCGGCGATCCCGGCGGCAGATCTGTGGCAACAGGATATCGGGTGGTCAGGTCGCCTATGACGGATGCCGCCGGCCGGCACCGATTTCGACCAGATGCCGACGGCATCGGATCGTCACATCCGGGCTGAGAGTTCCATCTGAACCGCTTGCGGCCGGTGTGCGGCGGTGCCCGTCCGCCAATGAACACGCGGGTGGCCGCTTTGGCCGGCCGGTCGGGCGAATCGCCCGCACGAGGCCGTGAGGCGCGCGTCCGGGCACATTCACCTGCACATCGCAGGGTCCGCTCGCGCCGCTTCGCCGGAGCGGATCCAGAAGAGCCATGCGGAACGGCGGCTGATCGCGAGGTCATGTGAGAGGTGGCGATTCGGCGCCTGAGGGACCAGACCCGTTCAACCCACGTTTGTTTCCTGCACGAACCGGTATCAGTCTGCCGCAGTCTTGGGCAATTCCGCACACTCGCCTTTACCGGTGGCTTCTGGAGTGCGCCTGCAATCAAAAGGAATGCCGCAAGGCAGGCGGTTTTCCCCCGATGACACAGAATCCGCCTGTTCGAAAATTGACTCGCCGTCCCGGGCTATGTTACGAAATCCACAACTAGTAGGTGAGTTGGCCTCGCGGCAATCGACCAATAGGCCCTAAGTTTTTAGATTCACGAGTATCTTGTGCCGATAGCGTCACGCAAAGAGATCAAGAGTGCACGATAGGAGTGGACGTCATTGTGAATAAAAACGCCTAACCGAGCCTACGACAATCAAGTTAAACCCCGAAGCCGTCAATATATATGTTGACGGGCTAATGTGCTCTGCACGCAACCACAGTCTGGAGGATGGTCCCATTACTACTGAACAGAAACTAATCGGAATCATGGAGCGTGTCGTCGGAGTCAAAAATCTTAGCTCTGACTCTCGCTTCTTGGATATCGGTGGCAATTCCCTGAACCTTGTCGAAGTCCTGAAGCAAGTCAGAGAAGAATTCGGATCCGCGCCGTCCGCGCGGAATTTCTTCAACCCAGAGTTGTCTACCGTAGCGGCGCTTAGCGCTGAAATCGACAACCTGAACTATGCGGATGAGCCCCAAAAGGCCGCAGTCAACCAGTAACCCCCCCAACACCTCAGGAGGTAACCCCATGGGTAAGCAGTTTCAACTTACGAAAGAAGAGCTCGAGTTCTTCTACAAGAACGGATACGTCGGTCCGTTCACGCTGTTCGAGCCGGAAGAGATGGCTGAGATCTGGGAAGAAGTCCGGATGGATCTTCTTGACAGCACGAACGCGCCGTTCCCCGGCAGCAAGCTGAACTATGACCGCCATCTCGACATGCCGTCGCTGAACGCGATCATCAGCAATCCCAAGATCGTCGACAAGATCTCGAGCATTCTGGGACCGAACGTGCTGAGCTGGCGCACCGAATGGTTCCCGAAGTATCCCGGCGACGAAGGCACCGACTGGCACCAGGCCGAAAGCTTTGTCGAGTTTGAAGGCACCGAAAAGATCGAACCGACGGCGCAGGAAGAAGGCGTGCCGTGGGAAATGACCGCCTGGATCGCGATGGTCGACACCGACCCGAGCAACGGCTGCATGAAGGTGATGCCCGGCACCCACCGGACCTGGTTCTTCGATGAGAAGAAGAACATCAAGTACGAGCCCGAGAAGATGAACGAGCTCAACACGCAGGGCATCAAGTCCGGCTTTTTCGGCTACGACTACGATGAACTGAAGCTCGACCCGACCTTCGTTCCGGACGAATCCAAGGCGGTCGACATGGCGCTGAAGGCCGGCCAGTTCTTTATCTTCACGTCGCGCTGCATGCACGGATCGCATCCGAACACGACCACCGATTCCACACGGTTCGGCTGGGCCACGCGGTTCGTTCCGACGCATGTGAAGGTCTATGCGGATCAGGACAGCTTCCAGCACTTTGGCGAGCATCTCGACCTGGGCCGCTACTCGACCGTCCTGGTGAAGGGTGAGGACACCTACAAGCACAACCGTGTCCGCATGCCGATGGAGCCCAGCAGCATCGCTGCCGAATAAGGCGCCAATATCACTCTAAAGAGCAGGACAGTCATGGATTCCCGTTGGTTCGAAGTCTGCACGCCGCAGAGAGATATTGATGTGAAGTTCAGGCTGTTCTGCTTTCCCTACGCAGGCGCCGGTGCCTCGATGTTCCAGTCGTGGGCCGGATGGCTGCCGCCAGAGGTCGAATTGGTCGGAATTCAGCTGCCGGGACGCGAGACCCGGCTGGAAGAGCCGCCTGTCCGGTCGATGGAAGAGGTCATGGAGGGCATTGCGGCGGATATCCCGCCGCTGCTCGACAGGCCTTACGGAATTTTCGGACACAGCACCGGTGCCCTGTCCGCATTCGAACTGGCGCGGGTCCTGCGCAATCGGGGCCTGCCGGAGGCGAAGCTGTTGATGATTTCCGGGCAGAACGGGCCGAAGGCGAAGCGTGAGCGGGTCCGTCACAACCTGCCCGACGACGAGTTCATCGAGGTGATGCGGAGGGTCAGAGCGATGCCGGACGAGTTGTTGCAAAGTCCCGAGTTGCTGGAATTTCTGCTGCCACGCATCCGCGCCGACGGCTCTGTTTACGAGAACTACAAATACGACCTGCAGAAGCCGCTCGATTGCCGGATCGCCCTTTTCTACGGGCTCGACGACGAGTTGGTGAACCCCGAAGGGCTTGCCCACTGGAACTCCGAGACGACCGGCGGTGTGCACTGCTACGACGGTTTCCCCGGCGGACATATCTTTCTGCACAAGGCCGAGGCCGACTTGGCCAAGCTTGTAAACCACGAACTGGCGCCGCTGATCCGGCAGCCGGCCAGTGTGAACTGAGGACCGCGATATGGCAAAAGACATGGCGAGGTGGAATTCGGACGAAGAGTTGTTCGCGCTGTTGCGCAACGAGCTGTGTACCTCTCCGATCAGCGACGTGATGGAGGTGATGGGGTTCCATTATCCGATGCTGCCGCATCAGATCATGCCCATCCGCCCCAACACCGTGATGGTCGGACGTGCGATGCCGTGCCAGGACGAACCGCCGATCCCGCACGGCGGTCTGAAGCGGTACGACTGGAAACCCTACGGGCTGCTCTTCGACTCGATCGAGGATCTGAAACCGAACGAGGTCTATATCTCGACCGGCGCGCCGACCTATGCCGCGCGGCTGGGCGACATGCTGGTCACCCGGGCCCAGGCTCTGGGCGCTGCCGGCATGGTGATCAACGGCAATATCCGTGACATCGCCGGGCAGAGGAAGCTGAGTATCCCGCTCTATGCGCACGGCACCTATGCCTATGGCCTGCAGGGGCGTCACAACACGGTGGATTACCGCTGTTCGATCAAGGTCGGCAACGTGCGGGTCAAGCCCGGCGACCTGATCTTTGGCGACGATGACGGGGTCTGCGTCATACCGCGCGAATGCGAGGAAGAGATCATCGTCAAGGCGATCGAGAAGGACAGGATCGAACAACAGGTGCGCAAAGAGATCGAGGCCGGTGGAAGTGTCGTCGATGCGTTCAACAAATACTCTGTGATGTAGGATCAAAGAAAATGGCTATGAGCGCGGATTTCATCTGGAAGAACGGCGAACTGGTTCGGTGGGAAGATGCCACGGTGCATGTGCTGTCGCATGCGCTGCACTATGGAACCAGCGTCTTTGAGGGCCTGCGGGCCTACGAAATCGGGGAAGACGCCTGTGTCCTGTGCGGGCCCGAGCATTTCGAGCGGATGATCTTCAGCTGCAAGGTCGCCTATGCCCCGTCACCCTATACCGTCGAGCAATGGATGGATGCGACCGCGGACACGCTGCAGGCCAACCGGCATCGCAGCGCCTATCTTCGCCCGCTGGTGTTCCGCGGCCACGGCCCCTCGCTGGCGCTCGACGGCCGCGAGGGCCCGATCGATGCGATCCTCGCAAGTGTGCCGTGGGGTGCCTACTACAGCGCCGAAGCGCAGGAACAGGGCATCGACATCCAGGTCGGCAGCTGGCGGCGTACCGGGTCCGGTGCGACCGCGGCGATGGCCAAGATCGGCGGCCAGTACGTCAACTCGCAGTTCAATCTGATGCAGGCGCATGACAGCGGCTTTGCCGAGGCCGTCGCGCTCGATACGCAGGGTTTCGTCAGCGAGGGCAGCGGGCAAAACATCTTCATCGTTCACGACGGCGTCCTGATCACGCCGACGATCGCCAACAGCATCCTCGGAGGCATCACGCGCTACTGCATCATGACGATTGCGCGGGATCTGGGCATCGAGGTGCGCGAGCAGAACATCCCGCGCGAGATGCTGTATCTGGCCGACGAAGTCTTTTTCAGCGGGACCGCGGTCGAGATATGCCCGGTGCGCTCGGTCGACCGGATCGTCGTCGGCGAAGGCAGTATCGGGCCGGTCACCAAGGCCTTGAAGGACGAGTTCTTCGGCATCCTGCACGGTACGCGGCCCGACAAGCGGAGCTGGCTGACGCCGGTGCACGTGTCGATGCCCGCCGAAGAGAGGCAGACGGCATGACCTCGCAGACACCGCATCCCGATCAGCCGTGGCTGATCATGAACGGACGTCCCGAAGGCGAGCCGGCGAAGATGCGGCTGTTCTGCATTCACTATGCGGGCGCCACGGCCTCGATATTCAAGTCCTGGCATGACGCGTTGCCGCCGGAAGTGGAACTGGTGGCGGTTCAGATGCCGGGGCGCGAGTACCGGTTTTCCGAACCGCTGCTGACGGATATGAACGAGATTGCCCCGGCAATCGCCGACGCGATCGCGCCCTTGCTGGACAAGCCTTACGCGCTTTTCGGTCATAGCATGGGAATTCTGATCGGGTTCAACGTGGTGCGTGAATTGCGCGCGCGCGGGTTGCGCCAGCCGGGTTTCCTGGTGGCGTCGGGCCGAAACGCGCCCCAGTTCAAATGGGCCGATACCGGGATGGAAAAGCTGCCGGATGAAGAATTCGTCGCAGCTGTGCGGGACTACAACGGCACGCCCGAGGCGCTGTTGTCGGACCCGTCAATGTGGGATCTGTGGCTGCCCAGGCTGCGCGCCGATCTCGCAGTATCGGCAGAGTACGAGCACGAAGACCAACCGCCGCTGGACTGTCCTATTTTAGTCCTGTTTGCCGATGGCGACCGGTTGGCCACCAAGGCGGGCCTCGAGGGGTGGCGTGCCCAGACGACCAGCGATGTCCGGTACGTCTCGTTTACCGGAGATCATTTCTTTCTGCATGGTTCTGAAAAAGACGTTCTAGCCGAAGTGAACGTCGAGTTGCGCCGTCAGCTTGAAGAAACAGGAGGCCAAAGTGACACTAGACAACATAATACAAGAGCGGCCGTCGGGCTCGCCTGAGCGCGTCCGCATATTCGACACGACCCTTCGCGACGGAGAACAGAGCCCCGGCGCGTATCTCGATCCCGACCAGAAGATGGAAATCGCTGTGCAGTTGGCGCGGCTGGGTGTCGATGTGATCGAAGCCGGGTTTCCCTCGTCAAGCGAAGGGAACCTGAAGACGGTGCAGCGGATTGCGGCCAGCGTCGGCCAAGCCGAGCGAAAGTCCGGCATCGGAACCGAAGCCCAACCGCCCATGATCGCATCGCTTTGCCGCGCCAACCGCCGCGATATCGACATCACCTGGGAAGGGGTCAAGCCGGCCAGATTCCCGTGTATCCACATCGTTTTGCCGACAAGCGAAATTCACTTGAAGTACAAGGTCGGCAAGACCCAGGACGAAATCATCAAGATCGCCCGGGAGTCCGTCGCGCATGCCCGGGACCTGTGCGCCAATGTCGAATTCAGCGCCGAGGATGCGACCCGAACCGATCAGGGGTATTTGCTCGAGGTTCTGGAAACCGCGATCGAGGCCGGCGCGACCACGGTCAACATCCCCGATACCGTCGGCTATGCCATGCCCCATGAATACGGTGGCCTGATCCGGTTTCTGTCGACCAGTCTGACGGGCCGCGATGGCGTGGTCATCAGCGCGCATTGCCATGACGATCTGGGGGTGGCCACGGCCAACACCCTGGCGGGTATCGAGAACGGCTGCCGGCAGGTCGAGGTCACGATCAACGGCATTGGCGAGCGGGCGGGCAACGCCTGTCTGGCAGAAACCGTGATGGCCCTGCACACGCGCAAGCCGGTCTTCAACATCGAGACCAATATCAACCGCCGCGAAATCTTGCCGACCAGTGCGATGGTCAGCCAAATGGCGGGCATGCCGGTACAGCCCAACAAGGCCATCGTCGGAGAAAATGCGTTCGCCCATGAAGCGGGCATTCACCAGGATGGCGTCCTGAAGAACCGGAGCACCTACGAGGTGCTGGACCCGGAAGATCTGGGTCTTGCAAGCCGCCTGGTTCTGGGAAAGCTGAGCGGCCGCAACGCGCTGCGCAACCGGCTTGAGGGCATGGGCTATTCCATCGCCGATCAGGATCTCGACGCTCTGTTCAAGAGCTTCAAGTCCGTGGCCGATGCCAACACCCATGATGTGAGCGAGGCGCAGTTGCATGGAATCTGCGCGAAACTTTCGATTAAGCAAAAGGAGCCCGTCAGATGACGAAACGGAGAATCCACTTTGGGGTTATGTTGCAGGGCCCGGGATGCTTCATGAATTCCTGGCGACATCCCAGCGTGCCTCTGGATGCCAGCCGCAATATCGACTTCTACGTCGATCGGGCGCGGTTGGCCGAAGAGGGCGGTCTGGACTTTGTCTTCATCGCCGACGGACTTCACGTCCACGAAAAGTCGTTTCCGCACTACATGAACCGGTTCGAGCCGATCACGATCCTGGGTGCACTGGCGATGGCCACGAAGAAGATCGGTTTGGTGGCGACGGTGTCGACGACCTATGCCGATCCGTTCACGGTGGCGCGCCAATTCGCCTCGCTCGATGCGATCAGCGGCGGCCGGGCGGCATGGAACTCGGTCACCTCGCCGCTCGAGGGGTCGGGCCGGAACCACAGCATACGGCATCCCCCGCACTCGAAGCGGTACGAGATCGCCGAAGAGCACATGGAAGTGGTCACCAAGCTTTGGGACAGCTGGGACGACGACGCCTTTTTGCGTAACCGCGAGACCGGGCAGTACATCGATCCCACCAAGATGCACCGCGCCAACCATGAAGGTAAGTTCTTCAGCGTCGAAGGACCGTTGAGCGTGGGCCGGTCGGCGCAAGGTGCGCCGCTGATCTTCCAGGCGGGCTCGTCCGAGGCCGGGATCCGGCTGGCCGGGATGTATGCCGATGCGGTGTTCACCAATGGCGGTGAATTCGAGGCGGGGCAGGAATTCTATCGCCGCGTTAAGGAAAGCGCCGTTGCCCATGGCCGGCGGCCCGAGGAAATCAAGGTGTTCCCGGGCATGGGGCCGGTCGTCGGCGCCACCAAAGAAGCGGCGTGGGACAAGCTGCGGGAAATCAGCGGCCTGCTGAATGTCGAGGATGCGATGTCCTACCTGACCCATATCTTCGACCAGCATGACTTCAGCCAGTACGACCTGGATGCACCGTTCCCCGATATCCCCGATGCCGGGGCGGACGGCTTCAAGTCCACCACTGCCGAGATCAAGCGGGTCTCGCGGGAGCGGGGCCTGACCCTGCGCGAGGCCGCGTACGAGACGGCAACGCTTCGGGCGCATATCGGTACCTCCGAGTCCGTCATCGGAACGCCGGAAGAGATCGCCGATGAGTTGATCCGCTGGGTCGACGGCGGCGCTGCCGACGGCTTTATGCTTGGATTGCCGATCCTGAGCTTCGGACTGGACGATTTCGTGAAGCAGGTTCTGCCGGTTCTGGCCGAACGCGGGTATCACGAATACGAGAAAAAGGGCACGACGCTGCGCGATCACTTCGGTCTGCCGTATCGCGAAAGCCGGTACGCCCAAGCGGACCAGAAAGAGGCGTTGGTCGAAGAAGCCGCCGCAGTCTAGCGTCAGGCGATTCTCTCGATCCACCGGGAGCCTCGAAAAAAAACTATCCAGCCCGCGGAGGTTGCGGGCTGGACGAAAGGCGACACCCTATATCTCTTTGATACGAGACCGGATGCGCGTGAAATTGCCCTCCCCCAATGCTTTCGGATTTCACGCAAAAGTTGATCGGTTTTTTGGAATTTGCTAAGCTGCCCGGGCCGACCGGTAATTCTGCCGTCTCGGTGGCGCGTCTGCCGCTTGATCGCAAGATCGTGGACTCTGAATTTGAGCAGGGGAGCTTGGCGATAGCATTGGTGATTGCCTGTTGGATAAGCATTGATGGATCTGTCAGGACCAACGCCCAGGGGGGTACACATATTGTTAGCGGCGGCATTTAGTGCCGGTAGTCGGGTTTCGGCCTGCGAGGCGCGCCTGTGATTTCAACTCTAAGACATAGAAAGGAGGTGAATTAGGTATGGCCAACGATGACCCACGTGTCAGCCTTGCGAAAGCTGGTGAGTCTCCACTCAATCCAACGGATGTTCCAGCTTCGGTTTCGCAAAAGCTGCAGAAGTCTGACCCCGAGCCAGCGGCACTTCCAGCCGGCGTAGCGGCTCCAGGTTCGGATCCAGCTAGCAGACCAGCGAAGCCACTCGACGCTGTAGCCTAATCACAGCTTAGAGACCTAGCTGATAATATGGATGCCCTGGAATAGATGCCCTGGAAAAGATGCCCTGAGAGACAAGGCAGTACCCGATGAAGGATCACGGGTACTGCCACAGCCTGCAAGGCGATCCGATTCCACTTTCCGAACGTCATCCCTGTGCCGGACCAACAGAGTTCGGCGGGCCGATTTCGGCCTCACCAAGACCGCACGGCCACGCGACTCTGGGATGCGTGTGTTTGCATGAAGGGAATGTTGGGCAGGTATGGATGCCTGCGCGACGGTAGTCGGTACGTTGATTGCCGACGAGGGGCCTGCCGGATCGGCGGAGACCTGCCGAAGTGAAACTATGTGGAAGCTGACGATGATTTAAGGTTGAATTCTATTGACGCGAGGACCGTATTTCGATAGCACTTAAAAGTAAATGTTTGGCATCCTAAGCACTCAGGAGTGCCAACAAATATAGATTCGCACAGAAGGCCAAATTTTATTTGGCTTCTTTGGTATTCTCAATATTGAGAAACATAACGCGTAATCTACAACCTAAATGAGTGATGTTGACAAGCATACTACCTTAACGTACTTTCCTTTTTGTTGATTGTTATCGTGTTGTTTTGCCATGCGATACTTCCCGAGGCGCGGAGGGAATTTGGAAATTGTTGACGACCACGTACCTACCTCGTGAGATTGACAGCCGGTGGCAGGATCGCTGGCGGGACGAGGACGTGTTTGCAACCAAAATCGTCCCCGGACGCCCCCGGTTTTATGGCTATGAATATCCGCCTTTCCCCAGCGGTTCGCTGCATATGGGGCATGTCCGGAATTACACGATCGGCGACACGCTGGCGCGCTACAAGCGCCTGCGCGGTTTCAACGTGCTTTATGTTCAAGCCTTTGATTCGCTTGGCCTTCCGGTCGAGGATGCGGCGGCGAAAACCGGGAAGTCACCGGCCGAATGGCTGGATGAATGCATCGCGCGGATGACGGGCGAGCTGCTGCGCCTTGGCCTCAGCTACGACCGCGCCAAGTTCTTCTCGTACCACGACCCGGACTACTACAAGTGGACGCAATGGCTGTTCCTCAAGCTCTACGAGGCGGGGGCGATCTACCGGTCCGAGAACTGGACGGACTGGTGCGAGGATTGTCAGACGGCCGTCGCGTTCGAACAGATCGTCGACGGGTGTTGCTGGCGCTGCGGGACCGAGACGGTGCAGAAGCAGATGCCGCAATGGTACATCGACATCAAAGGCATCGCCCAGGAGCTTTTGGACGGGCTGGAAGGGCTGGACTTTCCGGCCGATGCGGAACAGCGGCAGCGCAGCTGGATCGGCAAGACACCCGGCCTTTACGTCACCTTCGACGTCGATGGGCTGGACCTGAAGCTGGACGTTTTCGCGACGCAGGTCGCCACCATTTACGGAACGACCTTTCTTGCCGTTGCGCCTGAGCATCCGCGATTGGCCGACCTCGTGCATGGGACGGTTGGCGAGTCCCATGTGCTCGAGGCGGCGCAGGAAATGTGCACAATCCCGCGGGTCGAGCGGATGAAGGCGCCCGGTGAGCCAGGCGCGCGGCTGGAACGCAAGGCCGTGCATCCCCTGACCGGAGAGACGATTCCGATCTACCTGGCGCCCTATGTCCCCGGCGACGTGGATACCGGCGTTGCGTTGGGCTGCCCGGCGCATGACATGAGCAGCTTCCGCTTCGCCCGGACGATGGAGATCCCGTCGGTTCAGGTGATCGCGCCCCCCGGCGGCGCCTCGGAGGACCGGGACGAGGTCTATACCGGCGACGGGCGGCTTCTGAACAGCGGCCCGCATACCGGGCTCGACCGGGCCGCGGCCGAACAGGCCATTGCCGACGATTTGATCGCGCGGGGCGCGGCGCGGCGCGACGCGTCCCTGCGAGTGCGGGACTGGTGTATTTCGCGCCAGCGCTACTGGTCGGCGCCGATTCCGATCGTCTACTGCGACGCCTGCGGGACCGTGCCGGTGCCCGAAGACGACCTTCCCGTCATTTTGCCGACGGAAGGCGTTGCGCTGGACGTCGCCGGCAACCCGCTGGAACACCACGAGCCGTTCATGGCGGTCGCCTGCCCGAACTGCGGGGCCGCGGCGCGGCGCGAGGCCAGCACGCTGGACACCTTCGTGAACAGCTCGTTTTCCTATATGCGGAACTGCAACCCCGACTATTCTGAGGGTATGTTCGACCCCGAGGCGGTCGATTACTGGATCCCCTGCGATCTCGATATCGGCGGCAAGGAAAACATAACCGTCGCCAACTTTCCCTTCCGCGCCATTTTGAACTGGCTGCACCGGCTTGGTCTGTCGCGCAAGCCCGAACCCTACAAGGGGTCGCTGTTCCATGGCCTCGTTCTCAAGGACGGGCACAAGATGTCGAAATCGCTCGGCAATATCATCCAGCCCGGCGACCTGATCGACGACTATGGCGCCGATGCCGTCCGTTTCCAGAGCATGTGGGCGGCACGGCCCGACAACGACTATAACTGGTCGGACGAAAAGGCCGCGGCCGCGCGGCGGTTTCTGAATGGGGTCTGGAACACCGGGATAGAGATCGTCGAGATGGTTGGGCCAGCTGCGGCTGCCGGCCCCGACCTGGACCGGCTGACGAAGGCCGAGCAAAAATTCGCAAGAAGTGTAGAAATCGGATCAAGCAAGATCGAGTCGAGTTATGACCGGATCGAGCTGCAGGCGGTGTGTAACGATCTGATCATGCTATGGGACAAGATCAGACGGTTTTGGTCCCGCGCGCAGGCACATCCGACCCCGTCAAATCAGCGGCTGCTACGGCGGGCGCTGTCGAACTTCCTGATCATGCTGAACCCGATCTCCCCGCACATAACCGAAGAACTTTGGCACAGGCTAGGCAATCAGCAGATGCTTGCCGAGCAGACGGACTGGATCGATGGACACAATACACCTTGAAGACAGGGTAGACCCGGCGGAGCCCTGGATCGGTGAAAATTTCACCGATGCGATACGGTATCACGCCCGGCACTTGCCCGGAAAATGCGCGCTGTCGGATTCGCGGGCACAGTTGACCTATGCCGAGCTGGACCGGTTTGCCGACCGCTTTGCCCTGCACCTGCAGACCCTGGGCTGCAAGCCAGGCGATCATGTCGTGATGCTGGCAAGCCGCCGGTCCGTTCTGGTTGCCGCGATCGTGGGCACGTTCCGGTCGGGGTGCGTTCACGTTCCTCTGGACCCGCAGATGCCGGCCAGCCGGGTGGAATACATTCTGGAAGATATCACGCCGGCCGTTGTGATCACCGAAGCCGAGCTGCACGACACCGTTACAGGATTCTTGCCCGACAGTGCCAGCGTGCTGCTGGTCAGCGATCTCGATAAGCTTCTGGCAGAGGTGCTTGCAGACAAGACGGTGCCGGATGTGGACCTGCCCGCCTTCGATCCCGAAGCGTCGGCCTATTGCATCTATACGTCCGGGTCGACGGGACGTCCGAAGGGCGTGATCATTGCCCATGCCAGCATCGCGCCGTTCTTCGAGGGCTCGCGCGAGATTTACAATGTCAGGCAAAGCTCGATCTGCGCGAGTTTTTCGCCTTTGCATTTCGACGTGTACCTGATGGACATGCTGTTTCCGCTGTATGAAGGCGCGGAGTTGCATGTCCACGATGACGCCGTCGTGCCGGATTTCATGTTCGACCTGCTCAAGGCCAAGCGTGTCACGCATCTTTCCGCATGGGGCATGATGCTGGGCCTGATCGCGCAGGCCGAAGAGTTCGGGCCCGGCGCGCTGCCTGAGGTCAAGACCATTCTCTCTGGCACCGACGTTCCGGACATCAAGACCGTCCAGCGATGGCTGCATGCGGGCACCGGCGTTCGTGTGATCAACGCCTACGGCCCGACCGAGGTCACCTGTGCGTCCACCGCGCAGATCATCGAGGACTTCGAGCCCGACCGGAAGCAGCTTTACCCGATCGGCAAGCCGTTGAAGCACGTGCATGCGGTGCTGGTGGACGACAACGACCAGCCGATCACCGAGAAGGGCGTCTATGGAGAATTGCTGGTGGGCGGCGTGCAGGTGATGAAATCCTACCGGAACCGTCCCGAGGAATCGCAGGCGCGGCTGACCGTGCGCGACGGCATCCGATTCTACCGCACCGGCGATATCTGCGAGTACCTGCCGGATGGTGCCCTGTTCTATCACGGGCGCCGCGACAACGAGGTGAATATCGGCGGTCGCCGAGTGCACCTGAACGAGGTCCAGAGGGTGGTTTGCAGCGTCTCGGGCGTGCACAGCGCCGAGGTCGTGACGCTCGACTCGGAATTCGGCGAAAAGATCCTTGTGGCCGCGGTTCTGCCCGAGGCCGCGCGGCGCGCCGATGGCGATGCTTTGGTTTCGCCGATCAAGACGCGGCTGACGGAAGAGCTGCAGGCCTACATGATCCCACGCCACGTTGTGGTGTTCGAAGAATTTCCGCAACTGTCGTCGGGCAAGACCGACCGCAAGACCCTGACCACAATGCTCGAAAAACAGATGTCGCAGTGAAAAGGGAGGAGACCGCAACGATGCGCTGAGTCCGAAAGTGTCTGGCTGCCACCGCGCCCAGTTCCGGCCCGATTGCCGGGCGGGAGGGTTGCAGATCGCCAGGCCCTGCCGAACCCGGACACGTTCAGCGAAAGAAAATCGCCTCATATCGAAGACGCCGGTTCGACGTCTTCCCTGAGCACCCGTAGCTTAATTGGCAAGAGGCGGCCCCAGCAGAAGATTCGGAAACCTTGGCAACGAAATAAACAGTCACCCAGGGCATCGCTGTTAATTTACGAGCCATTGCGGAAGGTTGGAGCTGCGGCTACCCAAAAGCACCGGACTTGGAGGCCGGAGAGTACGGGTTCAAATCCCGTCGGGTGCTCCACCTCTCCCCGCTCCTGCCGCTGTCGCAGCGACCGGCGACGACCGCCACTGTGTCCTGTCCTGAACTGCCGGCGCGCTGCCCGCGTCGGCGCAAGGGCTGGTCTTTGACGGAAATCCCCCATAGCGCCCCATACCACCCAAGACTCCGCGGCCGTCCTCTGTCACGCAACCGCGCGACATGGAACGAACCGGCCATGGTTGCACGCCAGCCGATCATCGGGCGCTTACCCAGATCGTGGCGCCGACGCTTTACGTCATCTCCTTCCGTGCGGACCGCCATGTCGTCCGGTCCGCGCAGGTTTCGAAATCTGCCTCAGTCAACCGGCGCCGGATCGTGCATCTGTGCTCACATCGCGTCGCGCCGGGCCTCCAGGAAGTCACGATGGTCGTTCAGAGCCGGCAAAGGTTCGAATTCCACCTGCATCGCGATAGTTTCCGTCCATGGGCTGGATTTCCGTTGTCTTCGTTCACAAGGTGATCGACGCGGCGACCGTGAATGTGGATGCGGGCGTTGCGCGCCGTCAGGTGTTGTTCCGATCGATCGGTGTCGATCCCGAGGCTCCGGTCGATCCCAAGCGGATGATCTCTGACGTTGAATTCTTCGGTCTGCTCGAACGTGTCGCGGCGGGGAATGATGAAGGCCGTTCAATTCCTGTCCGTATCGGTGCGTCCATGCGATGCGACGACTACGGCGCTTTCGGCTTGGCCTTCAAATCCGCGCCTGATCTGCTGGGGTCGTACCGGCGGGTCGAGCGCTTCGGCAAGGTCGTCACCTCGATTGCGAACTTCCGTGTCCTGCCCGGGAACGGGACGGTGCGGATGGAGGTCATCCCGGGGCCGGACCTCTGCTATGGGCTGACGATGACCAACGAATTGGCGGTGGCGGCGGCAACGGCGCTGAGCCGGGAGGTTGCCCAGGGGGATTTCGCCCCGGCTGCCGTTCATTTCACCCACGCTGCACCGAACGACACCTCTGTGCAGCAAGCTCACTTTCGGTGTCCGGTTCACTATGGATCCGATCGCGATGCGCTCGAAGTGAGCCTTGCAGCGGCGACAAAGCCGAACCGTCTTGGCGACGCGGGCATCGCCGCCTTCTTCGACGCGCATCTGGACGAAGAACTCAAGGGGATTGAGGACCCGTCCGGCCTGTCCCGCCGCGTTCTGGACCAGATCGGCGATGCGCTCAGCGAGGGCGTTCCGACGCTCGCCCAGGTCGGGGCACGCCTTGGGATCAGCGGCCGAACCCTGCAACGGCGTTTGGCCGAAGTGGACCTGGCGTATCAGGATCTGGTTTCGGAAGCCCGCCGAACACTGGCCAAGCAGTTCCTTCGCCAGACTGACTATGCCCTCGCCGAAATTGCGTTTCTGACCGGATTTTCGGATCAGAGCACCTTCACACGCGCGTTCAAGCGGTGGACCGGCCAGACGCCGGCAAGCTACCGGCGCGAGGGCTGATCGCCTTTTGCGAAGTGCGCCGTCCCGATTGGCGTGCCGGGCCAAAACACTGGCGCGCGGTGCAAATACCGCAGCCGGTCTCCGCCGTAATCCCTTGGGCACTCGTTCAGACAAGGGAGACCCCAATGACATTGAAACCAATCCTGGTGACGGGCGCGACCGGAAAGACCGGCTCTCGCGTCGTCAGACGGCTGCAGGGCGCTGACCGCGATGTCCGGTCCGGCTCTCGCAAGGCTCCGATCCCCTTTGACTGGGACCGGCCCGAGACCTGGGGCCCGGCGCTTGCGGGCATGGGCTCGGTCTATGTGAACTACCACCCCGATTTCGCCTTTCCGGGTGCCATCGAGAACCTGACCGCTTTCACCCGAACCGCCGCCTCGGCGGGGGTCGAGCGGCTTGTCATGCTGACGGGGCGGGGTGAGCATCACGCGGAACTCGGCGAACAGGTGATCGCCGGCTCCGGTCTTGATTACACGGTCGTTCGATCGGCCTGGTTTGCCCAGAACTTTTCCGAAGGATCCATGCGCGACCCGGTCATGGCCGGTGTTCTGCCGATGCCCGGCGGCGATATCGAGGAACCGATCGTCGACATCGACGATCTGGCGGATGTCGTGGTGGCGGCTCTGACCGAAGACGGCCACAGCGGACAAACCTACGAGATCTCTGGACCGCGCCTGCTGACCTTTGCCGAGGTCGCCGACATCCTGTCGGGCGCGATCGGCCGGCGGGTCGATTATCTGCCGATCTCGTTCGAAGAGTTCCACGCGGAACTCGCGGCGACGAGCGGCGCGCTTTTTGCCGACATCGTTACCTCGATCGCGCGCGAGACCTTCGATGGACGCAACGCCCGCGTCTGCGATGGCGTATTGCGCGCCATCGGCCGTCACCCCCGCGATTTCACCGAATTCGCCCAGTTTGCCGCACGGGCCGGCAAATGGGCCCTCGCGGCATGATCCCGCACCCTAAACGCTCAAATCGAAAGGACATCCCATGACTATGACTCGATTCCAGAAGATCACCCTTGGCATCGCCGGTATCACCGCATTTGCCATCGGCGTCAGCATTCTATTTGTGCCGCAGGCGTTTTATGCCACCTACGGCATTGCAATTGGGCAGGATCCCAACCTGCTGAGCGAACTGCGCGCGCCCGGTGCGGGATTGGCGGCGCTTGGCGCGATCATGCTGGCGGGCCTCGTACGCGCAACGTGGGCGCCTGTTGCCCTTGTGGCCGCACTGACGGTCTATCTCGCCTTTCCTGTCGGCCGGATCGTCGGTCTTGCCGTTGACGGACCGCCTGGCGGCAGCGTCATCGGCGCCCTGATCTTTGAGGTCGTGATCGCTGCTCTGTGTCTGGTCGCCTTTGGTCGCCGCCGCGCGGGGCACGCGGCTGCGGAGCCTCTGGCCGGTTTGCGCGGCTGACTGCATCGGCGCTTTGATGAAGGAGGGGGTGGCGCGCCGTTCGGCTGTGCCATCCCCATCCGGGCTTCGCCCGCAGACCGCGGTCCAGACGTATTGTGCACAGGCCACTGCCGTCACGATCATGGCCGTTTCTCGCTTCTGTGCATCTGCGGTTCGAAGCGACTGCCGGATGGAACCAGCCCGTCAAAGGCTGCCAGCGAAAATCCTCTCCAACATGGCTTGGGGTCTTGCACCGCCGGTTAGGGGCGATGGACATTATCCATGTCTGCCTCCCGGACTGTCCAAGCCTCCAGGCTGTCCGGGTGGCTGGCTGGGAATGCCGGCGCATTGTTGCCTCTCTTTCGTTGGCCTGGTTAATCCCGACAAAAAGACTAAGTGACACCTGCCGTCTTGTCTCCGGCGGGGTGAGGCGATTAGGTACCGGTCAGCGAGGTCAAGGATGGCGCCAGGGCGATGCGCGAAACGCCTTTGAGGCAAGGCAACTCCGGCGAACGGGGCTTGAGCGGCATCGCGGTGCTGATCGCGGCCTTTTGCCTTTTGCCGATGGTCGCCGTCCTGATGGCCGCGATCTCGGCCGACTCGAGCACGTTGGCACATCTCGCGGACACCGTTTTGCCGCGCTACACCGCCACCACCTTGCTTTTGGTACTGTCGGTTGGCGCTGGCACATTCCTGATCGGCACCGTTGCCGCGTGGCTGGTGGTGATGGCCGAATTTCCCGGACGGCGGGTTCTGGAGGTCGCTCTGGTGATCCCACTGGCGTTTCCGGCCTATGTGATGGCCTATGCCTATACCCACATTCTGGACCATCCGGGCATCGTGCAGGCGACGTTGCGCGACGTCACGGGGTGGGGTCCGCGCGACTATTGGTTTCCGGAAATCCGCTCGGTGGGCGGCGCGGCGATGATGCTGGTGCTCGTGCTGTATCCTTATGTCTACCTGCTCGCCCGCGCGGCCTTTATCAGCCAAAGCGCCACGACCTTCTTCGCGGCACGGTCGCTTGGGCGCAGTCCGCGCGGCGCGTTCTGGAGCGTGTCGCTGCCCATGGCCCGCCCGGCGATCGCCGCAGGGGTTCTGCTGGCGGCGATGGAAACCATCGCGGATTTCGGCACGGTGTCCTATTTCGGGGTGCAGACTTTCGCCACGGGTATCTACACCAGCTGGTTTTCGATGGCCGACCGGGCCGCGGCGGCGCAACTGGCGCTGGGGCTTTTGGCCTTCGCCTTGCTGTTGGCGATGCTCGAACGGACGAGCCGCGGTGCCGCAAAGTACCATACAGGCGGCCGCAAGGAAGGCATGCCGCGAATCCCGCTGGTGGGAAAGATGAAATGGCTCGCCGTCACGATGTGCACCCTTCCGGTGCTGTTCGGTGCGGTTTTGCCTGCGATCGCCCTGTCCGCCATGGCGTTTGGGTCCGAACAGGACTTGCTCAGCCGGCGCTACATCGGCTTTATCCGGAACTCGCTGACGCTCGCCTGCATCGCCGCGATCCTGACGGTACTGGCGGCCACGGTGCTCGGCAGCTGCAATCGCGCGATGCCGCGCTCGTCCACGCGGTGGGCACTTTATATCGGGCGCCTGGGCTATGCGGTTCCGGGCGGGGTCATTGCGGTTGGCTTGCTCGTGCCGTTTGCAGCCTTCGACAATGCGCTCGACGCCTGGATGCGGGCCACGTTCGACATCTCCACCGGCCTGCTTCTTACCGGCTCGATCTGGCTCTTGGTCGGGGCCTACATGATCCGGTTCCTCGCAGCCGCCATCGGTGCCTATGAGGGCGGCATTGCGTCGGTCGGCCCGAACATGGATGCCGCCGCGCGGGTTCTGGGCAACAGTGTCCTGGGGACCATCCGCAAGGTTCACGTGCCCCTGCTGCGCCCGAGCCTGTTCACCGCCGCGCTGATCGTCTTCGTCGACGTGATGAAGGAATTGCCCGCGACGCTGATCATGCGGCCTTTCAACTTCGATACGCTCGCGGTCCAGGCCCATCGGCTTGCGGCCGACGAGCGGCTGGAAGGCGCGGCGGTGCCGAGCCTGGTGATCGCGGGGATCGGGCTTCTTCCCGTCATTCTGCTGATCCGTGGCATTCGACGGGACGCGGCCGACAGGCGGGCGGTTGCGCCGGGGCGGTCGGGCCGTCCGGCCTGAGAACTCCGGGAAGGATTTTCCTTAGGTCCACGTGCTACCGGTTCTGCCTTGAGCGGACTTGGCCGGCGCGCGCGGCGGGGCTGCGCCCCTTGATTCCGCACGGGGGCCCCGACGCGCGCTTCGGGCCAACCCGCGCCGTTTGATGACTGGATGGAAGGCTTACTCCCAGCCCGCCTCATTCAGGAGCTTCAGAGCGTCCGGCACGTTGTCGGCGATGACCGTGGCGTCCAGATCGTCGGGCTTGAAGAAGCCAAGCTGCGCCACCGAGGCGCTCAACGCCACGCCCGGCACCGCAGGATATTCGTCGTTGCCAGCCGAGAAATACTGCTGTGCCTGATCCGAGACGAGGTATTCCAGGAACTTGACTGCATTCCCTTTGTTGGGCGCATTCGCCGCCAAGCCGCCGCCCGACAGGTTCATATGCGCCCCGATCGAATCCTGATTCGGGAACACCCAGCCGATCTTCTCGAGGTCCGAGCTGAGGCCGGAGACGTCCTTTCGGATTGCGCGCGCGAAGTAATAAGTATTCGACATCGCAATATCGCATTCACCCGAGACGATGCCGCGTAGCTGGTCGGTGTCGCCACCCTGCGGGTCGCGGGCGAAGTTCGCGACAACGGCCTTCGCCCAGTCGAGGGTCGCGTCATAGCCCAGATGCTCGATCAACGCCGCGGTGATGGTCTGGGTGTAGACGTTCGAGGACGACCGGATGCAGACCTTACCCTTGTACTTCGGGTCGGCGAGGTCCTGGTAGGTCATCGGCGGGTCGGTGACATCCGCCTTGTCGTAGAACAGTATGCGCGCGCGCTGCGAAAAGCCGAACCACTGGTTGTCTTCGTCCTGCAGATAGGACGGAACGCGCGCCTCGAGCACGGCGCTTTCGGCCGCTTGCAGCACGCCGGCATTCTTGGCCCGCTCAAGCCGGGATGTGTCGACGGTCAGAAGCACGTCGGCCGGTGAATTGACGCCCTCAGCTTCCATCCGGACGATCAGTTCGTCGGCTTTGCCTTCGATCCTGTTGATCGTGATCCCGGTCATTTCTTCGAAGTCTGAATAGAGCCGCTCGTCGGTATCGTAGTGCCGCGACGAGTAGAGGTTCAGCTCACCCTCGGCATAGGCAAACACGGATGAGCCGAGCACTGCGGTGATCGCCAGCACCGAGGCTTTGAGGTTTCTGCGCATGTTTCTCTCCTGAAGGACAAATCCGATAGAAAAAGTCAGTTACCCGAATGAGGCGCAAAAGCAAGGGGTTTCTGAGTGAATTTGTCGGACATATGTGATCGGCGCGGTTTCGCGCGGTTGAGAGCGGCTCTTGCAGCATTTCGCCCAAAAATCTCCGACTGGCCGGTCTGGCTTTGCGCGCCTCTGGAAGCCCTGGACCGCGGCTTCGGGTGGAGCGGGTCTTCGCCGGTTGGCCTCCGAATGATCCCGGCGAGTACCGGCCTTGGGCATTGGCGAGTGACAACCCATACGAATCGTGATAGTCACCCATACACGTTATAAGTGCGAGAGAAGTGGAGGTGGGCGTTTCAATATAGGGGACCGCGTCGGTCATGAGAGATATTGCAATCGTCACCACGCAAGAAACCGGAAACATCGCCCGTACACTTGTCGGCCGCGCCGCACGCTCGGTGCGTGAACGCACGAATTTGGTCGCGGCCACAAACCAGCCGTCCGACTATGTGCTGAATTGCATGAGACTGGCGACCAACTCGGTTCAGGTCGAAGGCTACAGCGGAAATCGCTTCCATGAAGGCGCCGAGGCCTATGACGCTGTTGAACGTTTCTGCATCAAAAGTGCTGCCGAATTGTTTGGATCAAAGTACGCGTCTGTGCAGGCCTGGCGCTGTACAAATGGGTTGCTGGGCGTCACCCGGGCGCTCGCAAAACCTGGCGACCGGGTTCTTGGGCTCGAGTGTGCCAGCGGAGGATACTACGCCACTTCGACCAAGGCACATTTGATCGGAAAACTATATGACGTCGCCACCTACACGGTGTCGGAATCCGATTGCCGGCTGGACTATGATCTGATCCGAGAGCGCGCGCTGCACGAACGCCCAAAGATCATCTTTGCAGGCGACACAAGCCACTCCCGCGACTGGAACTGGCCGGCCATGCGGAGCATCGCCGACGAAGCGGGCGCCTATCTTGTCGCCGACATTTCGCAGACTGCCGGGCTGATTGCCAGCGAAGTGCTTTCGAGCCCGGTTCAATTTGCCGACGTCACGCTGTTCGCCACGTACAAGACATTCCGCGGCCCGCATGGTTGCATTGTTCTGGCCAACACAGGCGAAATATGGAAGGCAATTCAGAGTCGTCTCTACCCCGAGCTTCAGGGCAGCGTTGTGGCCTCGACGCTTGCTGGTCTTGCCGCCACATTGGAAGAGGCCGGCACACCCGAATACGCCGAATATCAGCGTCACGTCGTAGACGTAAGCCGTCGGCTGGCGGAGGGCGTCGCGGCCCAGGGCGTAGAGATCGTGACCGGTGGCACCGACAATCATGGTTTCATCGCCGTCATGCCCGATGACGGCAATTCGAGCGCCGCAGACGCGTGCCAGATGCTGTCGCGCCAAGGCATTCTGACCAACAAGACGCCGATCCCCTTTGATCGCCGGTCCCTGTTCGCCTCAAGCGGCGTTCGAATTGGGGCGTCTTATATTGCAAATCTCGAAGTCAGCGACGACGAGATCGACAGTATTGCAGGCCGCATTGGAAGAACGATCAGATCGCTTCATTGACCGTTCGAATACCCCACCAATAAAGCGAGAGCGCACGTGAAGAATATCTTGGTCTGGTCGATACCTCGAAGCCGGTCAACTGCGTTTGAACGGTCGGTCATGCAGCACACCGATTTAACCGTATTGCACGAAACGCTTTCCGCACCGTACTTGGAGCTGTACTCCAGCAAGCGCGCGCGCAAGATTGCGACGGCAAGGCAAGAGCAGGATTTGCCCTCCGGTGAGGAAGATTACCTTGCCGCTCTGAACGTCTTGGCGGGAACGTCGGATGGCCGGGCGATTCTGTCGAAGGAACTTATCTGCTTCTTCGATATGGCACGAATCGAAGATGCCTGGCTTCGGCGGTTCAATCACGTTTTCCTGGTGCGGGATCCCGCGGCGGCGTTGCGTTCGTTATGGCGCGTTTCCTGCGCGGGCCCGACCACCTACTATGATCCGAACGAGGTCGACTATGACCGCATGCGCGAGGCCTACAATCGGATTGTCGAGTGCTGCGGGACAGGCGCAGTCATGGTGCTCGAGGCAGACGACGACCTGCTTGCGGACACCGAAAATGCGTTGCGGAGGTTCTGTGAATTTGCAGATCTGGACTTTCATCCGGGCATGCTCGAATGGAAGCCCGAAGACGTTCAGCCCTGGGACGTATGGAAAGGCTGGCACGATGACGCTGCCAGATCATCCGGCTTCCAGGCCCCTTCGCACGAAACGCCATCGCCACCTGAAGACATTGCTGCGGACATCGCCGAACGCGCCGCCGCGGCGGCTCCGGTACATCGGGCGTTTTCCCTGTTGGCGGCGAGAGAGCGGCAGAGGTTTTCTGACACTGCCCTAGCACCCTTGGCGCCGTTGCCCGACGCCTTGGCGCAACTGTTGATACCAGCCGATATGACGATCGGAATAGACGACCTTGGTATTTTCGCCGCCGCGTCTTCGGATGCGTTCGAATTGGTCGGAATAGACTGCGCGCGATTGGAAAACCTTGGCGCGAACGAAGCAGGCGAGGCCGCGCGCACCCTTGACCGCCCGTTGCTTTTACCTGCCGGCGCGGAACGGGTGCAAAAGACGGTTGCGACGGTTCTGGGTCTGACACCCGGCCTCCTGCCGCCGATATCGGCCGCGTCCAGCGCGAAACGGATTGCAGAACTGCGGCAGCACGCCATCGCGGCCATCGAGGTCGCCGTCGCGCAGACCACGGATCGAACATTGAGGGCGAACGCCAAAACACGCGTCGATCCCCGGCCGGCCGATTTCGGCATTGCCATGTCCTCGGCCGCCGAGACTCATCCGGAACTCTGTGTTCTGACGGATGGATCGGCAAGCTACACGGCGGCCCGATACACCGCCGAACTGACCCGCATCGGAAACATCCTCTGGCAGTCGGTCGGCGCGCACTCCTCCGGGGCTGGCTGGGTCGTCATCTTCGCGACCCGCAGCGCCGAAACGGCACTTGCCATGGGCGCCTGCCTGGCGGTCGGGGTGCCGTTTCTCGAAGTTCCGGTTTGGTACCGGGACGATCACGTCGAAGAGATCATCAACAGGATCGAACCGGCGCTGGCGCTTTGCGACGCCGGTGCGGCCCAAAGGCTGAAAGGACGCATACCGACGCTTTGTTTCGATGACCTCGCCGCGGCGCCCGCCGGTGCGGATACCTCGACAGAATGGCCCTCGTCGTTCGAGGTCTCGCCAAAGGACCTCGCCCACGGCGTTTTGACATCGGGCACCACGTCGGTTTCGAAAATCGTGCGGATCCCGCAATCACAAGTGTTCGATTCTCTCGACTCTTTCGCAAAATACGTCTCGCCGGGCGATCGGCTGGGGCTGAACATGTGGTTAACCTGTTACGTGTTCTACCCGCCTCTTCTGGGAGCGACGAGCGTCGTCGTTCCCGATGCGGTGGTGATGAATCCGCGTGCCTTCGCGGAATTCGTCAAGTCTGAACGCCTGACGCAGCTCATGGTGACCCCGAGCCTGCTGGAGGGGTTGATCGGGCTTGGTCCGGCGCTGACCGAAGGATTTGGGGGACTGCATACCTTGTGGATAAGCGGAGAGGCTTTGCCTGGACCGCTTTGGGAGTCCGCGGCGTCGCTGTTGCCGCATGTCCGGTTTCTCAATCTCTATGGAATTAACGAGACTGGCGATGTGGGCATCGCATTCGACGCGAACGGTCAGTTCGAGCTTTTCCCCGGAATCGAGGTCTACATCCTGGGCAGCGACGGCAAGATGGTCCCCGACGGCGCCATTGGGGACATGCATATTGCAAGCCACGGCCTGAGCGACGGCTATATCGGCGATCCGGACGCGTCGAGCCGCAACTTCGTTGCCAATCCGTTTCGGAACGACGGTCCGACGGAACCGCCCGTCCTTTACCGCGCCGGCGATCGGGTGCGGCGCGATCCGTTGGGACGCATTTCATTTGCCGGGCGTGACACCGCGCATCTGAAACTGCGCGGATTCAAGATCGATCCCGGTCGGATTGAGTCGGTTCTGTTGGGGCACCCCGACATCGAAGCCGCGGTTGTCAAAACGCGGGGCAGCAGTTCGAAGAAGAAGATCCTTGCCTATGTCGTTCCCGCGGGCGGAAAGGAACCGACCGGCAGAAGCCTGCGTGCATATTGCATCGAACACCTGCCATCCTATGCCGTGCCGAATGTCTTTTATGCGATCGACGCCATCCCCCTGGCGGGCAGCAAGAAACGCGACGAGGATGCCCTTGGCGATAGGATCAAGGGCCGAAAGCTGATGGATGACGATGTGCGCCTGTCGGGCGCACAGCAAATCGTCGCCCAGGCGTTCAACGCGGTGCTTGGTGAAGATCTGCCTGCGTTTGGGGTTGATGACAGCTTTTTCGACTTTGGCGGCAGCTTGCAGCTGTTGGAACTGCAGAGCGAGTTGAACAGCAGAGCCGGCGTAAGTCTAGGCATTCAGGATGTCTACGAGGACCCGACGGTGGCAGCGCTCGCCCTGCGCATCGAAGCCCACAAGGCAGGGCATATACCGGCCTCTGCCGACGAGGGCTTTGATGCCGAAGCCGAGGCGGCTGACCTGCCGGCGCCGCATATCGCACGGACCGGGCGGCGCACGGGCAGTCGCGTTCTTTTGACCGGTGCAACCGGCTTCGTCGGAAAATACGTCCTGGCCGAATTGGCAGAAAATCCCGACGTTTCCAGCGTCTTCTGTATCGTTCGGGCCGAGGACGCCACCGCGGCCTCGAAAAGGATTTGGAATGCCGCGCCGCTTCTGGCCGAAACCGGGCTGCCGGTGTGGGCAGAGTTCAAGGACAAGATCACTGCGGTCGCCGGCGACATCGCGCAGACCGATCTGGACTTGCGGGACGATGCAGCGCGTGAACTCGAAGGCCAGATCGACACGGTGATCCACTGCGCGGCCGAGGTCAATTGGGTCAAGCCGTACCGGACGCTCAAGACGCCCAATGTCCTTGGCACCGCTCATGTGATTGCGCTGGCGGCACGGGCCGGTGCGTCTGTGACCTTGCTGTCGACCGTACCGGCCAACGCGGCGCCAAGCGGGTATCACCGCTCAAAGCTGGTGTGCGAAGCCTACGCCCGGCGGTGCCGCGAGGAGATCGGTCTGCCGGTCCGCGTCGTTCGCTGCGGCGACATCGCGGCGCCCGCGGATGCACGTTTTCGGACGGACCTCAACGAGGATGACTATATCGTGTTGCTGCTGCGCGCAGCCTTGCAGCTTGGCGTCTGGCCGGGAGACGTGGAATGGGTCGTAAATCTCGCACCCGTCGACAGCGCGGCCCGTGCCATCGTGTCCGAGGCAAGGCGCGACGGTGCCGACACGGGCAACTCGGTTCTGATCAATCCCGTGAATCTGCCGTGGAGGACCATGTGCGACTGGATTGCCGACGCGCAATCGCCGAAAGCGTTTCGGGAAACGACCCTGAAATCCTTCCGCAGCGCCTTGGACCGGGAAAATACGTCGGACGTTTTGCAGCGCGCCAAACTCATCCTTCAGGGATCGCTTGAAGACCTGGAAAAAGGACCGGACCGCGCGGGCCTGCCGATTGTCAGGGACGCCTCGATTCCGCAGATCGACCGCAGGTACGTTCGCCGGCTGCTGAACCGGCTTCTGACTGCCGAAAAGACCGAAATATGAGGACAATGTGAGCATCGCCAATACCTTATCCGTGCCCAGACCCGGTGCCGATCCGGAGCCGCGGGAGTTTACCCTGCCTGATCTCAATGCCTGGGATATCGAAGTCGAGGTCACGCATTGCGGCCTTTGCGCCAGCGATTTGCACCTCGCCGATGGCGACTTTGGCGATGCGTCGGTATTCCCGCAGGTCTGCGGCCATGAAATCGTGGGCACGGTCCGGGCGATCGGATCGGAGATGACCGGCTGGCGCGTCGGCGAACGTGTCGGCATCGGTTGGCAGAAAGGTGCCTGTTTCAAATGCGAGTTCTGCCTGAAGGGGGAAGAACAGCATTGCATCGATGCGCGTCTGACCTGCTGCAGCGGGGAGATCGGCGGTTTCGCGGATATCGTGCGATGTGACGGGCGCTTTGCCTATGCGATCCCCGAGGCGATTTCATCGGCCGAGGCAGCCCCCCTTTTGTGCGCCGGGCACACCACGTATACGGCGCTCATGCGGCATGCCCGTCCCGGGGCAAAGGTCGGTGTGCTGGGAATTGGCGGCCTTGGCCATCTGGCGGTGCAGTTCGCGGACAAGATGGGCTGTGAGGTGACCGCCATCTCGGGAAGCCCGGCCAAGGCGGACGAGGCATATGCCTATGGCGCCGACAGTTTTCTGAATTTCCGGGATGCCCTGCAACGGGCAGCGGCGGCATTCAGCCTGGACTTTCTGCTCGTCACCAGCCCAAGGGTCGAAGATTGGGATGCGGTCTTTGATCTGATGCGCCCCCACGGAATCGTCGGGGTTGCGGGCATGACCGAGCCGGCCACCGTCAACATCGTCGCGATGATGGAACGCACCCTGACTCTGACCACCGTCAATGCCGGGTCCAGGAACGATATGCGCGACATGCTCGCCTTTTGTGCCCGAAACGGTGTGCGCCCCACCATCGAGACATTGCCCATGAATGAACTTCCCAAGGCGTTCGAACGATTGCGGTCAGGCGAAGTGCGTTACCGGGCAGTTCTTACCACCTAGCCGGAGGCCACGGCGGCAGCGGGATTTTCACAATGGCGACACGATGCCCAGCAACAGACAAGCCGCCTTCCGAGTCGTGCATCGGAACCAACGGCTGGCATGCTGTTCTTCCCTCTCCGAAATCGTTCAGCCGCCTCGAAGGGTCGCAGACGGCGGATTGGCTGGTGATCGGCGGCGGATATTCTGGTCTTGCGGCGGCCCGGCGTCTGGCCGAGACGGTGCCCAGTGACAGGATCGTCGTACTTGAGGCGCTTCGGATCGGCGACGGTCCGGCCGGGCGCAGTTCCGGTTTCATGATCGATCTGCCGCACAAGCTTGATTCCGACAGCTATACAGGCAGCGTCGAGGCCGACCGGCGGCAAACGATCCGCAACCGGCTTGCCATCGATTTCGTTCGCCGGGTGATCGATGAAGACGGCCTCGATCCCGCAATCCAGTACAGAACCGGCAAAGTGAACGCCGCGGCGACGGAGCATGGCGACACGCTGTTGGCAGCCTACCGAAACCATCTCGACGCGTTGTCGGAGCCTTACGAAACCCTGGGCGCCGACGAAATGCTGGCTCTGACCGGCTCCCGCTATTATCGAAGCGGTATCCTGACCCCCCAAAGCGCCCTTTTGCATCCGGCCGCATATCTTTGCGATCTGGCCGAGGCGTTGTCCCGCCGCGGGGTCGTGATCCATGAAAACTCTGCGGTGACGCAATTCACCGAAGGCCCGCCCCATGTCGTGCGGACAGAACATGGTCAATTGACCGTTCCGAAGGTGATCCTTGCGGTGAATGGCGCGGTCGCGGCGTTCGGCCACTTCAAGAGACGCCTGATGGACGTCTTCACCTTCGCCTCGCTTACGCGGGCGCTGACGGAAGAAGAAACCAAGTCGCTTGGGGGCGAGCCCTTTTGGGGCGTTTTGCCGGCGGATCCGATGGGGACCACGCTGCGCCGTCTGTCTGGACCGGTTTATGGCGGCACTCGGGTCCTTGTGCGAAACAGGTTCATTCTCGGCAGCAAGGGCAGCGCGTTCGAAGGGCGCCCCATCAACGTCATAACGCGCCAACAACGCGAGAGTTTTGACAATCGCTATCCCGCTTTGGCGCATGTCCCGATGGACTATGTCTGGGGCGGTCGGCTGTGTCTTTCAAAGAACGGGGCGACCGCGTTTGGAGAGGTCGCGCCCGGCGTCTTTTCCGCCGCATGCCAGAACGGGCTGGGATCCGTGAACGGGACGCTGCATGGCCTGCTCGCTGCGGATATGGCGACCCGGCGGAACTGCCATGCCGGCCTGATCGCCGAACTGACCGCCGCCGATCCTCCGGTTCGAATTCCACCCGAGCCCATCACACGGCGTGTCGGCAACTGGGTCATCCGCCGCCGTGAAACCCGCGCAGGAATGGAGAGGTGACTGACATGAAACGCAACGAAATATCCGCAAGCCCGTCATGCGTTGCCTGATCGTATCCGCACACCCCGACGCGAACAGCCATACGGCCCGGCTGGCCGAGTTCGTCAAGACGGAACTCGCCCGCTTTGGCCACAGCGTAGAGCTTGCGGACCTTTACGCCGAAGGCTTTCAGCCGGTCATGACACAAGAAGAACGAACGACCTATTACCGCGCGGACACGGCGCGCCTTTCGATCGATGACGAAGCCGCGCGCCTGACCTCCGCCGAAGCCCTGGTGCTGGTTTTCCCGACGTGGTGGTTCGGCCCACCGGCCATTCTGAAGGGATGGTTTGATCGCGTCTGGGCGCCGGGCATCGCCTTTGACCTGCTGAAGGACGGCGCGTCCCCGCGCCTGGTCCGGCTGCGCCAGGTCTTGATGATCAGCACACTGAATTGCGACCGGACGGTCGACGAAAAGCTTGGGATGCCGATTGCCAGCAGCCTTCGCGAGGTTCTGCTTGGAATGTCTGCCCCGCAAGCCTCGTTCGATGCCCTGTCGCTTTATGATTGCGCAAAGCTGGACGCGGCTCGTCTGAGTTCCTTCAAGGACGACATCGCCGCCAGGTTGTCGGAATGGTGACAGGGGGTGGGCTTTTCGAATTCCCCAAAGAGGAAAGGACGTCTCAATGCTGGAGAAAGAAGAAAATTGTCACGGCTACTGGATTGTTCAGGGGGATCCGGTCTCTGACCCAAAGGCCATGGCGGAATACGGCAGGCATTGGGGGCCGGTTGCCGAGAGGTTTGGCGCCGAAATGATTGCAGCCTCCGAAGCGCCTGAGACGGTGGAAGGCGCCGGTCCCGGCCGGGTCGTCGTGGTGCGCTTCCCGTCCTATCAGGCGGCGGCGGACTGTTACCACAGCGCCGCCTATCAGAAAGCGGCCGAGTTCGGGCGCAAGGCAGGCCGCCGGACGCTTCTGATCCTCAAGGGAGCGGCGGATGTCATCTGAGGCGATGGAAATCGACGCTTCGACAGAGCGGATCGATCGAATATCCATGAAAGAGGGCGGCTACTATGCTGCCGTCTCCGCGGGTCCGCGGGCGGTCGTCGACGGGTTGACCGACCGTGCAATCGCGGCTGTGTCGGCGACCGGCCGCATCGGTAAAGACGAGATCCTGGTGATTGCGGATTTCGGGGCGGCGGACGGCCTGATCGCGACCGACCTGATATCGGCACTTATCGATTCGGTACGGCTGAATGCGCCGGACCAGCCAATCCGAATTTGCGCCACAGACCTGCCTGATGCGGATTTTCGCCCCTACTTTCAGGCGATGTCCCTGCCCGATTCCTACGTTTCCAGGAACCGCAACATTTTCGCTACGGCATGCGGGCTAAGCTTCTTCGAGCCGCTTTTCGCCGAGGGCGAATTGAATTTCGGATTCTCTGCATCGGCCATGCACTATCTGAGCCGTCAACCCGCGCCGCTGGGCGAGTATCTTCACTCTGTCAACGTCCGCGAAGCAGAGGCAGCGCCGTTTCGTGCTCAGGCCGCTGCCGATTGGGAGGCGATCCTGTCGGCGCGCGCGATCGAGTTGGCGCCGGATGGCCGCTGTATCATTGCGATGCTGGGACTTGATGAGCAGGGACGGCATCTCGGCAATACCGTGGGCAGCAACATGTTCGCAAACTACGAGGCCATATGGGGCTCGCTCGCCGACGACGGACTGATCGATGACGATGAGTATCTGAAGGCGGCGTTCCAGCAGCACTTCCGAACCCGCCAAGAGCTCGAAGCGCCGTTCCTGGCGGGCGGCTCTGCGTCTTTGCAGGGTCTGGAACTCTTGGGGCTGGAGTCGCAAAAGGTCGACTGTCCCTTTCATACGCAATGGCTACGTTCCGGTGATACCCAGGGGTTTGCCAGAAATTTTGTCAAAACGCATCGCTCGTGGACGGAAACCGTCTTTACAAACGCCTTGAATCCAAGGCGCCCGGCAGTCGAGCGGCAGCAGATCATCCAGGAGCTGTACGCAAGATATGAGGCGCTCGTTCGGCAAAATCCCAAACGCCACCGCAAGGATATGATCCATTGGATCGTTGAATTTAGAAAGACCGCTTCGCCGCCACCCAGGCAACGGAGGCCGTCATCGACATAGCATCCAAGTGCGGCGCTGGCGAAGAAGCGACGGTCGTGCTGTCACAAGGCACATGATCGAGCGTTACGCCTTGTCTTCGGGGGCCCTGTGACAGCCTGATGACCGGATGCGTCAGGCGGATCTCGACAGGGCGAGAAATCCGGCAGCGGCGATTATGGCGATGCCCAGGGTGGACGCTGCGTCTGGCCATTCGCGAAAGAATATGCTGCCCCAGATCAGACTAAAGACCAGATAGCTGTAGTCGAATGCGGCAACGGTGGCCGGCGGTCCGTTCTGGTAGGCGATCGCCGCGCCGACGCTGCCGACCAGGATCACGGCGGCGAGCGCGGCCACGACACCGATCAGCACGGGATCGACGGGCTGCCACGGCCCGAAAATGAAGGAATCCTCCCGCCCAGAATACAGCCCGAGCAATGCGCCACCGACAATGAAAGCCACATTCAGCGCCAGCGCCAGAGCGAAGGGGTTGTCGTTTCGGCATTTGGCCGATGTCAGGACCATGGCGCAGGCATAAAGCAGCGCCGCGAGCACGGGCAAAAGCGCGGCGAACTGAAACTCGGACGAGTCCGGTCGCAGCACCAGCAGGACGCCGCAAAAGCCGAGTCCGATTGCCAAAAGCGTCCTTGGCGCCGGCCAGCGTCTGGCCACCATGGCGGCGATGATCGTGATGATAATCGGTGACGTGTAATATGCCGCCGCCGCCAGAGACAGGGGCATCAATGGCAACGCGGAATAATAGCTCAACCACATTGCGACCAGAAGTGAACTGCGTACGACCACCCAAAACACCGAGCCGTATGAAATCGCCCCTTGCCTGCGCGCAAGCCACCAAAGCACGGGCAGGACGAGGGCGGATCGCAGGATGTACATCTGCCAGAGCGGCAAGGTCAGACTCGACGCCTTTATGACGGCGTCACCCAGCGACAACGCCAGTACGGAAACCACGACCGCCAGCACCGCCTGAGTTGTTCTGTATTCTCGTACCGCCTGTTGCATTCGCCTTTGCTGTCCCGCTGGCAATCTTCAGGATTTCCGGGGCTTGCGGCCCACCGCGCATCACCGGATCTCGGAGCCGTCAGAATGGATGCACCGGCAGTAAAATCATGTAGTTTGGCTGATATCAAAAGAAAAACGGGTGATTTTACATGAGCGAAAGTAATGGATGACTCGACCCGCCGACTGCCAACCCTGTCGCGTCTGAAGCCGTTCGAGGCCGCGGCGCGACATGAGAGCTTTACCCTCGCTGCGGCCGAGCTTGGCCTAACCCAGACGGCGGTCAGCAAGCAGGTGGCTCAATTGGAGCACGAGCTCGGGACATTGCTGTTCGAACGCAAGAACCGCGCTGTCTTCCTGACCGACGCGGGGCGCCGGTTTGGGCGGGTCGTCGGCACGGCGCTGTCCGACATTGCTGCCGAAGCGGCCTATCTTCAGGGCAAACGCACCGGGAACGAACTTATCCTGCTCTGTCAGCTGTGCGAGGCGTTCTATTGGATCATGCCCCGGCTTTCGCGGTTCCACGAACGGCACCCGGGCACCGAGTTGCAGGTGGTGAGCACGCTCAAGCCTTTGACGGAGGCGAGCGAACATTTCGATGTCGCAATCCAGACGACCGGGCGGCTGTCGGGAACCGCCAGATTGGCGTTCACGGTCTCGGACGAGATATTTCCGGTCTGTTCGTCGGGTTTTCTGCCATCTGAAAGCTTGCCCATCGAGCCGCGCTATCTGATCGCACACCCGCTGTTGTCCCACAGAGTTACGCCCCAGGACTGGACGGATTGGCCGGACTGGTTCGAGGCCGTAGGCCAACCTGTTCCGCACCAGGCACGGTTCATCTACTTCAACAGCTTTCCCCTGGTGCTTCAGGCGGCTGTCGCCGGGCAAGGCATCGCCTTGGGTTGGCGACGAACGGTCGAAGGTATGATTGACGAGGGAAAGTTAGTGCGTCCCTGCGCGGACACGATGCCAAGACCTACGGAATTATCAATATATGCGGGCGCGGGGCGGCAGTTGCATCCGGAAACCGACAAGCTATTGGGCTGGTTGTCGGATGAGTTCGCCGATTAGAGCCTTTCGCTTTCATTTGATTCGGTTTGAAGGATTTCCCTGCGAAATGGCCCATGGATCAGAGGTCAATCCACGCTTGTCAGAAACTATCAGCCTGCCGGCATTGCCGGCGCGGGGCAAGCCGTCAAAACCGCACCGATGCTCGCGGATTTGCGCCCCATCGGGCCAAAAGTACCCTTGGCAATCGGCGGTCCATCATTGGCGCGACCGACAGAAGGCCGTCGGGCCACCGCCCTATCCGCGCCGTTGCCGTGGCCTGATCCTCAGGCCTTGTCCGAGGTCGGTCCGGCACCAGCCTCCAGCGCCTCGATCCGGGCTTTCAGTGCCTCGTTTTCCTCGCGCGCCTTCTGCGCCATGGCCCGGACGGCGTCGAATTCCTCGCGGGTGACGAAATCGCGATCGGCCATCCAGCGGTCGATCCAGCCCTTCATCGCCGTTTCGGCCTCGTCCTTCGCCCCCTGCGCGACGCCCATGGCATTGGTCATCAGCTGGCTCAGGTCGTCGAACATCTTGTTCCGGGTCTGCATGGCATCGCTCCTTCCCACCTGGAACCTATATGGGCCGGGCACGGCCCGGCCTCAAGGTTGACTTCACCGCAGCCCCATGGACAAGGAGGCGCCATGCTCGCCGCGATCCCCTTTCCCGATCTGTCGCCGGATATCTTTTCGGTCGAGATCGGCAATTTCACCTTCGCCCTGCGCTGGTACGCGATGGCCTATATTGTCGGCATCGTCATCGGCTGGCGGATGGGGGTGATGGCAATGAACCGGCCACACCTGTGGCGGGGCGAGCCACCGTTGAAGCCCGAGCATGTCGACGACCTGCTGACCTGGATCATCATCGGCATTATCGCCGGCGGGCGGCTGGGCTATGTTTTGTTCTACCAACCCGGATATTACCTGGCGAATCCCCTGGAGATTCCTGCGATCTGGCAGGGCGGCATGTCGTTCCACGGCGGGTTTCTGGGCGTCGGGCTCGCCATCTGGCTGAACGCCCGCAGGTTCGGCGCGGACCTGGGCAGCGTCGCCGACATCCTCGCGCTTTGCACGCCGCCCGGCCTGCTCTTGGGCCGGATCGCGAATTTCATCAATGCCGAGCTGTGGGGCCGCCCGTCCGAGGTGCCATGGGCGGTGATCTTCCCCGGTGCCGCGGCGCAGGACTGCCCAGGCGTGGCAGAGCTCTGCGCCCGCCATCCGTCGCAGCTTTACGAGGCGGGGCTCGAGGGTCTGTTGCTGGGTGCCGTTCTGGTCTGGCTCGCCTTCTTTCGCGGCGGGCTGAAGACACCTTGGTTGCTGACCGCGATTTTCTTTCTCGGATACGGCCTTGCACGTGTCTTCGTCGAAGCGTTCCGCCAGGCCGATCCGCAATATATCACGGCCGACAACCCGTTTGGCCACGTGATCCGGTTCGGCGAGGCCGGAATGACCATGGGCCAGGTCCTGTCGTTGCCGATGGTGGCCATCGGGCTTGGTCTGCTGATCTGGTCCCGCCGTCAGGCATGACCCCGCTGGCCGAGCTTTTGACCCGGCGCATCGCAGCCACCGGTCCGATCACCGTCGCCGACTATATGGCCGAATGCCTGCTGCATCCCCGCCATGGCTACTACACCACGCGCGATCCGCTGGGCGCGGGCGGCGATTTCATCACCGCGCCCGAGATCAGCCAGATGTTCGGTGAACTCATCGGGCTTTGCCTTGCGCAGGCCTGGCTTGACCAGGGCGCGCCGGCACCCTTCACGCTGGCCGAGTTGGGACCGGGCAGAGGCACGCTGATGGCGGACCTTCTGCGCGCCGCCGGCGCGGTTCCCGGATTTGCAGCGGCCGCACAGGTGCATCTGGTCGAAGCCTCGCCCACCTTGCGCACGTGCCAGCGCGAAACATTGGCCGGTACACCCGTTACCTGGCTCGAGTCGACGCAGGATCTGCCCGATGCCCCGCTCTTTCTGATCGCCAACGAATTCTTCGACGCCTTACCCATCCGTCAGTTTCAGCGCAGCGAAACGGCCTGGCGTGAACGCCAGATCGGCCTGTCGAACGAACGCCTGAGCTTCGGCCTCAGCGCGCCCGCTCCGCTCGCCGATCTGGACCACCGCCTCGCCGATACCAGCCAAGGCGACGTGATCGAATCCAGCCCCACCGCGGGTCCTGTCATCGAGGCCATCGCGTACCGAATCGCCTGCCATGGCGGCGTGGCGCTGATCATCGACTATGGCGACTGGCGCTCGCAGGGCGACACGCTGCAGGCCGCCCGCGCGCATGAACCAGAAGATCCGCTGGCGAGTCCGGGCCTGGCGGATCTGAGCGCGCATGTCGATTTCGAGGCGCTCGCCAAGGCCGCGCCAGACGTCGCCCACAGCCGCCTGACCACCCAGGGCGTCTTTCTCGAACGGCTCGGCATCACGGCACGGGCGCAGGCGCTGGCCGCCAAACTGAGCGGCGATGCCCTGACCGCGCACATTGCCACACATCGTCGCTTGACCCACCCGCAGGAAATGGGGAGCCTGTTTAAGACACTCGCGCTTTTTCCGCACGGCACGCCCCCGCCCCCCGGACTGAACCCATGACGCTGGAAATCATCACTTCCGAGACACTTGACGGCCTGCGGCACGGGTTCTTCACCCGCCGCGGCGGGGCGTCTTCGGGTGTGTTCGAGGGCCTGAACTGCGGCAAGGGCTCGTCCGATCAGCGCGAAGCGGTAGAGATCAACTGTGCCCGCGTAGCCGAGGCGATGGATGTCGCGCCCGAGGCGCTGACCACCGTGCACCAGGTGCATTCGGCGACCGCCATCGCTATCGATCATATCACGCTGGGCAAAAAGCCCCACGCCGACGCCATGGTGACCGCAACCCATGGCCTGGCGCTGTCGGTGCTGACCGCCGACTGCCAGCCCGTGCTGTTCGCCGATCCCGGCGCCGGCGTGATCGGCGCCGCCCATGCCGGTTGGCGCGGGGCGCTCGACGGGGTGCTGGAGGCGACGGTCGCGGCGATGGAGGATCTCGGCGCCACCGCCTCTCGCATTGCCGCGGTAATCGGTCCGACGATCAGCCAGCGTGCCTATGAAGTGGGGCCGGAATTCTTCGAAACCTTCTACGATGCCGACGACCACAACGCGCGGTTCTTCGTCGGTGGCGACGGTGACCGGTTCCTGTTCGACCTGCCGGCCTATGGTCTGCACCGGCTGCGCTCTGCCGGGATCGGCCATGCCGAATGGACCCGGCATTGCACCTATACCGATGCGGCGCGCTTCTATTCCTTTCGTCGGTCGGTTCACCGGAAAGAAGCGGATTACGGCCGGTTGATTTCGTCCATCCGGCTGTAGGGTGCGATGCATTTTTGAGAGATTCGCAGGCCCGAACCGGCAAAACGCGGGCCAACAATACTCATCCCGCCCTAGCCAGCACATTTGAAAGGCTCTATGCCGCCTGCGTCTGGATTGAAGGAGCGCCAATGCCCAGTCGCGCCGGATTCGTCGCCCTGATCGGAGAGCCCAACGCGGGCAAGTCGACCCTGCTTAACGCGATGGTCGGCCAGAAGGTTTCGATCGTCACGCATAAGGTCCAGACCACCCGCGCCCGGATCCGCGGCGTGGCGATCGAAGGCGACGCGCAGATCGTCTTTGTCGACACGCCGGGCCTGTTCCGTCCCCGCCGCACGCTGGATCGCGCCATGGTCGCCGCCGCCTGGGGCGGTGCGGCGGATGCGGACCTGATCGTGCTGATGGTCGAGGCGCATCGTGGCGTGACCGACGGGGTCGCGCGTATTCTGGACGACCTTGCCGAGCGGACGGCGGGCCGTCCGGTGGCGCTGGCGATCAACAAGATCGACCGCGTGAAGTCCGAGGTTCTGCTGGGCCTCTCGCAGGATCTCAACGACCGCTTCGCTTTCGCCCGCACCTTCATGATTTCCGCCGAGAAGGGCTATGGCGTGGCCGACTTGCGCACATGGCTGGCCGCCACCCTGCCGGAAGGCCCGTGGCTTTATCCCGAAGACCAGATCGCCGATCTGCCGATGCGCATGATCGCCGCCGAGATCACCCGCGAAAAGCTGACGCTTCGGCTGCATCAGGAACTGCCCTACCAGCTGACCGTCGAGACCGAGGGCTGGGAGGACCGCAAGGACGGCTCCGCCCGTATCGACCAGGTGATCTATGTCGCCCGCGATGGCCACAAGGGCATCGTTTTGGGCAAGAAGGGCGAAACCATCAAGGCGGTCAGCCAGGCGGCGCGGGCAGAGCTGGAAGAGATGCTGGACCGGCGCATCCACCTGTTTCTGCAGGTCAAGGTCCGCCCGGGCTGGCTCGACGAGGCCGCGCGCTTCAGCGCGATGGGTCTAGATTTCGGCGATGGCAAGGGTTGACCCGGATTGGACCGGCTGACCGCGGAATTCTGGGTCCAGGCGTATCTGACCCGCTTGCGGCTCGCCGATATCCCGGCCTTTGTGGTGGCAAGGGGCGACGCCACCGCCGGTGCCGTCCTCGTCAAGCAAAGCCCGCTCGACGGCACGGCCACGCTTTACCAGCGCTCGGTCGACCTGATGACCGGCGCCCGCACCTGGGTCGTCCTAAGCGAAGGCCCGGAACCGGAGGTGGACGCGGCCGTCGCGCGGCAGCGCGGGTTTGATCCCGACCTTTGGGTCATCGAGGTCGAGGACCGCCGGGGCCGCCACCTTCTGGACGAAGCCGGGCTTGATGGCTAGGGCGTCAGACGCGCCGCCGCAGCATCGTCGCTGCAACCGCGCATCAATCGCCTGCATCGCAGAGGATTGTCTTCGATCGCAGCCCTCAGGAACGCAAAAAATGACAGCGCCGTTTGCCGCATCTATTACCATTTATCTGACCTGAACGGTTGAAGGGTGGGACCGGACGATGGCCGATTTTCTGGGCACGGAACTGGCGGACAGCCTGATGGGCACGCCGCTTGCCGACCTGATCGAAGGGCTCGGCGGCGACGACACGCTTACCGGCGGCAAGGGCAACGACACCGTCTTTGGCGGTGACGGAGCTGACAGGCTGCACGGCTGGGCCGACAACGATCTCTTGAACGGCGGCACCGGCAACGACACGCTTTACGGCAACAAAGGCGACGACGAGCTTCGCGGCGATGCCGGGGACGACCTGCTGAAGGGAGCCAAGGGCGCGGACAGGCTTTTCGGAGGCGACGGCAAGGACCGCCTGCGCGGCGGCGCCGATAACGACTCGCTGGCCGGCGGCAAGGGGGACGACAACCTGCGCGGCGGGTCGGGCGACGACATCCTTTACGGCGGCAATGGCTGGGACAATCTGGTGGGCGGTTCCGGCGCCGACGTCTTCGTCTTTCTCGACAATGACGGCTGGCGTGACCGGGTCAGGGATTTCACCGATGGTACCGATCTCATCGGTCTTTACGTGTCGGGCGTGGATACCTTCGCCGACCTGACATTCCAGGACACGGTGACCTATGACGACCGCGACGGGCTGGTCGTGAACTATGGCTCCGGCTCGTTCGTGCTCGACGGCTATACCACCGCCGATCTGGCGTCCGGCGTCGTCGGCGCGGAGGACTTCGTCTTCCTGACGGCCGAGCAACTCGACCTCTTCTGACCGCCCCCCGGAACGTGCCGGCCACGGCCCCGGGCTTTCCGTTGCGTCGCAGGGGCGATAGGTACGCGCCATGGAGTGGCAAGACACCGGCACCGTTCTTTCGGTCCGCCGCCATGGCGAAACCTCGGCGATCCTGCAGGTGTTCACCCAGGACCATGGCCGTCATGCCGGCGTCGTGCGCGGCGCGACAAGCCGCAAGATGCAGCCCGTCCTGCAGCCCGGCACCGAGGTCGCCCTGACCTGGCGCGCAAGGCTCGAAGATCACCTCGGGACCTATGCCGTTGAGCCGGTGAAAAGCCGCGCGGCCGTCATGTCGGGACGGCTGGAGCTTGCGGCGTTGAACGCGGTCACGGCGCTATTAGTGTTCGCGCTGCCCGAACGCGAGGCGCACCCTGCGCTCTATGCCCGTACGATCGCGCTCTTGGACATGCTGGACGAGACCGAGCTTTGGCCGCTGGCCTACCTGCATTGGGAGCTTGCCCTGCTTGAGGAACTGGGCTTTGGCCTCGATCTGGCGGCCTGCGCGGTTACCGGCGCGCGCGACGGACTCGCCTATGTCTCCACCAAATCCGGCCGCGCGGTGACGGCCCAGGCGGCTGGCCCCTGGAAAGACCGCCTGCTGCCGCTGCCCTCCTGCCTGATCCGGCCTGAGGCGGCGGCCCCTGCCGAGATTGCGCAGGGTCTTCGGATTACCGGCTATTTTCTCGGCAAGTGGCTCGCCCCCGCGCTCGGCGACCGCCCGCTGCCCGAGGCGCGGCGGCGGTTCGCGGATCTCTACGCCCGGCAGACCTGAGTATTCCATGGTGGGCGGGTGTCGGAAGCGGGTCCGACTTTTTCGTCCGGGGAACCGCTGCCCGGCCGGGTCGCGCTAGAGTAGTGCAATAGTCGGCTGGGGCGGGGTGCTTTGGGTCTGGAACGAACGTTGCTTAATCAGAGATAAGCCGCGCCATCGCCGACCCGCGGGGAGGCGGCCAAGACCTCTAAACGGCTCGATTTATCCCAGCAAAGTCCGAACGACTTCAATCCGATACGCACCGCCAGCAAATCGCCTCCCCTCCGGGGCGGGTCGGCGATGGCGCGGCGGCCTTCGGCCTTGAATCCGCGCCTGAATGCGGATTGGGAACGTCCGCTCAAGACCAGAACCGGAACCGCAACTCTTCCGAAGGCATCATATTCTCGCATGGCCCTGTCAACGGTACCTTGGTCAACGGACAAGCGCTTCCAGAGGGTCATAGTGGATCGCGCCAGCGTCCCAAGCGACGCGGGGCAGGCTGTCGGGCTTGAAGCGGATGGCGGCCAGTTCCGTCTGGCAGAAGAAGCGGCGCTTGGTCACGATGCCTTCGGGGTCGGCCCAGCCATCGCTGAGCCGGCCGGAGGCGATGGTGCAGCGGAAGTAGAGGTCGACCTGATGGAAACCTCGGGCGGGGTCGTGGAATTCGTTGACCATGGCGGGGGCGCCCACGGCGACGGTCAGCCCTGTCTCTTCATGAACCTCGCGGATCAGGTTGTCGGGGATCGAGCGGTTCGGTTCGACCCCGCCGCCGGGCGCGCACCAGAGATCGGAGTGTCCGCCGGGATAGGCATTGACCAGAAGCAGGCGGTTGTTCTGCAGGATCAGCGCACGAGCTGCGAGGCGGACGGGGCGTTTCATGGGCGCGACACTGGCGCGTGGCGCGGCACGGGACAAGGGGTTTTGGTGTCCGGGATGACGGCCTATCTAGGGATAATGTTGAAACGGGTTTTGGTTTTGCTGGCTATCCTCGTGCCGGGTGTGGCTGTGGCGGACTGCGTCGTACTGCTGCACGGGCTGGCGCGGTCGCCCGCCAGCCTGGCGGTCATGGAGGAGGCCCTGGAGGCACAGGGCTACCGGGTGGTGAACCGGGGCTATCCGTCGACCGAACGGCGGATCGAAGAGCTGGTGGACGCGGTCGGGGCAGCGGTAACGACCTGCGGCGAGGCGCGTGTGCATTTCGTGACGCATTCGATGGGCGGCATACTGGTGCGTCTGTGGCTGGACGGGAACCGGCCCGCAAGGATGGGGCGGGTGGTGATGCTGGCCCCCCCGAACCGGGGGTCGGAACTGGTGGACGCGTTCGGCGATCTGAAGCCGTTCGAATGGATCAACGGGCCTGCCGGGCTGCAACTGGGGACCGACGCGGCAAGCGTGCCGAACCGGTTGGGGCATGCGGGGTTCGAACTTGGGATCATTGCCGGCACGGTGTCGCTGAATCCGGTCTATTCGGCAGTGATCGAGGGGGTGGACGACGGCAAGGTGTCGGTTGCGTCGACGGTGGTGGTGGGGATGGACGACCATCTGATCCTGCCGGTGACGCATACCTTCATGATGGTGAATCCTCTGGTGATCGCACAGACGATGGCGTTTCTCGAGACCGGCGCCTTTGAGGCCGATTTACGGTTCGGGGAGGCGGTCGAGCGGCTGGCGGAGGCGGCGGTGCAGGATATCCGCGATCTGCTGGCGCCGGAGCGGTAGGGCGGCCGCCGATACCAAAACGAGCGCTGCCGCGCGCCGGGATTGCGCATTGAGAGGCGGCGCATCCTTTCGAGCGGCGGCCGGATTGTTGTCTCTGCGCGACGCTCCTTGTGCCGAGATAAAGGAGACGGTCAGCGCACCGGACCGAGGACGCGGTTGACATGCCCCATCTTGCGGCCGGGTCGAGTGTCCGCCTTGCCGTAGAGATGGAGCGCCGTCGCGGGCTCGGCTGCCAGATCCGGGACCCGGACGATGTCGTCGCCGATGAGATTTTCCATGCGGACGTCGCTATGCCGTGCGCCGTCGCCCAGGGGCCAGCCGGTTATGGCGCGGATATGCTGTTCGAACTGATCGACGGTACAGCCGTTCTGGGTCCAGTGGCCGGAATTGTGCACGCGCGGGGCGAATTCGTTGACGATCAGGCCCCGAGGCGTGACGAAAAGCTCGACTCCGATCACGCCGGTATAGTCGAGCGCGTTGAGGACCTTTCCGGCGAGCAGGACGGCGTCGTTGCGTTGCGCGGCGGTAAGGCGGGCGGGCACGGCGGTGGTGCGCAGTATGCCGCCCTCGTGCACGTTTTCGCCAGGATCATAGGCCGATACGGCACCGTCCAGGCCGCGGGCGGCGATGACGCTGGCCTCGAGCGAGAAATCGACGAAGCCTTCAAGGATCGCAGGCGCGCCTTCCAGCGTAGCCAGCGCCGTGGCGGGTTCGTTGTTGGTGTTCAGCCTCACCTGGCCCTTGCCGTCATAGCCGAAGCGGCGGGTCTTCAGAATGGCGGGCGCGCCGATCGAATTCAAAGCAGTCTGAAGGTCGTCGAGCGTGTCGACCTGTGCAAACGGCGCAGTGGCGAGGCCGAGGCCCTGAAGAAACTGCTTTTCGGCCAGGCGGTCTTGGCTGATCGCCAGGGCGCGGCGGTTGGGGCGGATGGGGGCTTGCGCCTCGATCAGGTCGAGCGCGCCGGTGGGGACGTTTTCGAACTCGTACGTGACCACATCCACCGATTGCGCGAAGGCGGCAAGCGCGTCCGCGTCGTCATAGGCGGCGGTCGTGGTGCGATGGGCGACATGGGAGGCGGGACAGTCGGCGCTGGGCTCGTAGATATGGGTTCGGAAGCCGAGGCGGGACGCGGCGGCAGACAGCATTCGGCCGAGCTGGCCGCCACCGAGAATGCCTATCGTGCTGCCGGAGGGAAGGGCGTCACTCATCGGCGGGCGCGTCGGGGATCGAGGCCGAAAGCGTCTCGCGCCAAGTGTCGAGGTGGCTGGCCAGAGCAAGGTCATCCAGAGCGAGAATCTGGGCGGCCATCAGCCCCGCATTGGCGCCGCCGCCAATGGCCATGGTTGCGACGGGAAAGCCGCGCGGCATCTGGACGATGGAATAGAGCGAGTCGAGGCCCTTGAGGGCGCGGGTCTCCACCGGCACGCCAATCACCGGCAGGCGGGTTTTCGACGCCATCATGCCGGGCAGGTGCGCGGCCCCGCCGGCGCCGGCGATGATCACCTTCAGACCGCGGGCCGCGGCGGACCTGCCATAGTCCCAAAGCCGGTCGGGGGTGCGGTGGGCCGACACGATCTTGGCCTCGTACGGAATGCCGAGCTCGTCGAGGATTTCGGCGGCGGCTTTCATGGTGGGCCAGTCCGACTGGCTGCCCATGACGATACCGACATGTGGGTTCATCGCTAACGCCCCCGTCTGCAGGAGCGCGCACTATAGCCAGCGGGCGCGGTTACGCAATGATGTCGGGTGTCAGCTGGTCTTCGAGCCGGGCGATCTGGTCTTTCAGCGCAAGCTTTTGCTTTTTCAGCCGCCGCATCCGCAATTGATCGGCGCGGTGGGTTTCCTGCAGGGCGGCGATGGCGTCGTCGAGGTCGCGATGTTCGCGCCTGAGCTCCTCAAGCTCGGCGCGAAGCACTTCCTCGGGCTCCATTTGACTGGCGTCGTTCATGTGGCACGGGCCCCGTGAGTCGTGTCTGTTGTGCCCGGCACGCTACCGCGAAACCGCGATTCCACCAAGCCATGTGCCGGGGCGCGGGCTTGCAGGGGGTGGGCATGGGCCCCATATTGTGAGTTGGCTGCCGAAATCGGGGCCGCGCAGACTGTCGCTTGAAAAGGACGTGTCGATGACGAAGATGTCTTTGGGCTCGCATCCCTTCTTTCTGGGATTTGAGCAGCTTGAAAGGCTGATGGAGCGGACGGCGAAGTCCGATAACAACGGCTATCCCCCTTTCAACATTGAACAAAAAGGCCCGAACGCCTATCGTATCACGCTTGCGGTGGCCGGGTTCGCCGAGGACGATCTGACGATCACGCTGGAGGACCGGCAACTGGTGATCCGCGGTCGTCAGGCCGATGAGGACGAGGCGCGGGTGTTCCTGCACCGCGGGATCGCGGCGCGGCAGTTCCAGCGGTCGTTCGTGCTGGCCGAAGGGGTCGAGGTGGCGGGCGCCGCGATGGAAAACGGCCTGCTGCATGTCGATCTGTCGAAGGCCGAACCTGAAAAGGTGGTGCAGACGATCAGGATCAAGTCTGGGTGAGGAGAGTTCGCTATGGACCATAAATTCGATTTCGGGGCAGAGGACCAGAACAAGATCGTCTATGTGCGACCGGTTCCGGTCGCAGACCTGCCGCAGGACGTGCAGGCGCAGGCCGGCGGTCTGGAAACGCTGTTTGCGGTGCATGACGCCGACGGACAGCGGCTGGCGCTGGTGCGGGACCGCAAACTGGCATTCGCCCTGGCACGGCAGAACGATCTGGCGCCGGTCAACGTGCACTGATGCCTTACGAGGTCGACTGGGTCGATGCCTTCACGGATCGGCCCTTTGGCGGCAACGGCTGTGCCGTGGTTTACGACGCCGCCGGGATGAATGCCGATCTGTGCATGGCGGTCGTCCGCGAGACCGGGCTTTCGGAATGCACGTTTCTGGGGCCGTCCGATGTGGCCGACGTGGCTGTGCGGTACTATCTCGCGGGCAAGGAACTGCCGTTCGCCGGGCATCCGACCGTGGCGACGGCGGCCTCGATGGCGGACCGGGGGCTGATCGACGGCGGTCAGGTCCGGTTCGAAACCAAGGCTGGGGTGATTCCCGTCGAAGTGGCCGCGGACAGCGCGGGCGTGCCGATGGTCACCATGGTGCAGAACCGCCCGGAATTCGGCGCGGTGATCGATGCCGCAACCGTGGCGGCCGTGGGCGGGATCTCGGCGGAGGATATTCTGGGCGAGCCCCGCCTGGTGTCGACCGGGGCGCGGCATTGCATCGCGATCCTGAAGGACAAGGCCGTCCTGCGCCGGGTGCGGCTGGATATCGAGGCGCTGGCGCGGTTCAACGCTGCGGCGGGTCTGGCGGGTCCGGCGATGACAGAACCTTTCTGGGTGACGCTGGACGGCGCGACCTCGGACGGGCACACGTTTTCCCGCCTGCTGTTGCCGCCACCGATGCCGGCGGAGGATCCGTTCACGGGGTCCGCGACGGGCGAGATGGCGGCCTATCTGTGGGCCGAAGGATATCTGAACGAACAGAAATTCGTTGCCGAACAGGGGCACTGGATGGACCGCCCGGGGCGGGCGGAGGTCGAGGTGCTGGGTCCGCGCGACGACATTTCGGGCATACGCGTCGGCGGGCAGGGCTATGTGCTGATGCGGGGTTATCTGAACTTATAGGCCGTTTCTGCGCGGTTTGCGCAGTCCGGCGGCGGCATCTACGGCGTCACCCGGGAATTTGCCAGACTCGGAAGCGGGATTGAAGGTCGCGCGCCACAAGCCGGTTGAGCGTGGCTCTGGTTTCGCCGTCGATCACCGCATCCTGAAGCGCGGCCGGCGACGTACTGGGCGCGACGGCGGCCCGAGCCTCTGGACAGGCGATGACGGGCAGACCGGCAGCGGCGATCCGGGCGGATAGCCAGATATCGTCGACCCAAATCGCCGGATCGTCTGCGGACAGATCCGGTGGCCCGATATCGGCCGGGCACAGCAACAGGCCGGCGAAGCCCTGAACGACCCGGTGGCCCGGGGGCAGGCCAAGCCGGCCGGTGTCGAAACTGCTGGCGGCAATCACCGCGTTAGGGTGGCGGTCGCGCGCGGTGCGGAAGCTTGCAAGCCAGCCCGGCCCATAGTCGCAATCGTCGTCGGCGATCAGGATATCCGCCTTGGGATGGTGGTCGAAGACCGCGGCGAATTTCGTGGCGGGGCCATAGTCCCGGGTGCGCAGCACCACTGCGCCCGCGGGTAACTTCGGAAGGGTTCCGTCCCAATCCCGAAAGCGGCGATAGCTGTGCGGAATGGTCAGGCAGAGCCTGTCCGGGTGTTGCGCCAGAAGCGTCTCGATCTGTGGCCCAAGCGTGGCAAAGCGGGGCGGAATCGAGGTCAGAGTCACCGTGACCATGGTTGCCCGCCCCTGCGGGATCAGGCGGCGATCAGCCCCATGCTTTCAAGTTTCAGCACGACCTGATGCGCGCAGTTGTCGACGTCGACATTCTCGGTCTCGACACGCAGTTCGGGGTTTTCCGGTACGTCGTAAGGATCGCTGATCCCGGTGAATTCCTTGATCTTGCCCTCGCGCGCCAGCTTGTAGAGCCCCTTGCGGTCGCGCCGTTCGCATTCCTCGATGCTGGTCGCGACATGCACTTCGACAAAGGCGCCGTATTGCTCGATTTCCTCGCGCACGGCGCGGCGGGTCGTGGCATAGGGGGCGATAGGGGCACAGATTGCAATGCCGCCGTTCTTGGTGATCTCGGAGGCGACAAAGCCGATGCGGCGGATGTTGAGGTCGCGGTGCTCCTTGGAAAAGCCGAGTTCCGAGCTGAGATTCTTGCGCACGATGTCACCGTCCAAGAGCGTCACGGGCCGGCCGCCCATCTCCATCAGCTTGACCATGAGCGCGTTGGCGATCGTGGACTTGCCCGAACCGGAGAAGCCGGTGAAGAAGACGGTGAAGCCCTGTTTCGACCGCGGCGGGTAGCGGCCGCGCAGCTGTTCGACGACCTCGGGGAACGAGAACCATTCGGGGATTTCCAGCCCCTCGCGCAGGCGGCGGCGCAATTCGGTGCCCGAGATGTTGAGCACGGTTACGCCGTCCTCGATCTCGTCGGCGGGCTCGTACTGGGCACGCTCCTGCACATAGACCATGTGCTTGAAGTCGACCATCTCGATGCCGATTTCGTCCTGGTGCTTCCGGAAAAGATCCTGCGCGTCATAGGGGCCGTAGAATTCCTCGCCCGCGCTGTTCTTGCCCGGGCCGGCGTGGTCGCGCCCGACGATCATATGGGTGCAGCCGTGATTGGCGCGGATGATGCCGTGCCAGACCGCTTCGCGCGGGCCGGCCATGCGCATCGCCAGGTTCAACAGGCTCATCGTGGTGGTCGAGCCGGGGTACTTGTCGAGCACCGCCTCGTAACAGCGAACACGGGTGAAATGATCGACATCGCCCGGTTTGGTCATGCCGACCACGGGATGGATCAGCAGGTTGGCCTGCGCCTCCTTGGCGGCGCGAAAAGTCAGCTCCTGATGCGCGCGGTGCAGCGGGTTGCGTGTCTGAAAGGCGACGACGCGGCGCCAGCCGACCTTGCGAAAATAGGCGCGCAGTTCGTTCGGGGTATCGCGGCGGGCGCGGAAATCGTAGTGCACCGGGGGCTGGATGCCGGTGATCGGGCCGCCGAGATAGACGCCTCCCGCGGTGTTATGCAGGTAGTTGACCGCCGGGTGCGCGCTGTCGTCGGCGCCGAACACCTTTTCGGCTTCGACATGCTTGTCCGGGGTCCATTTGTCGGTGACAGACATCATCGCCAGGATCACGCCTTCCTGATCGCGCAGGGCGATGTCCTGGCCGACTTCGATCGTTTCGGCGAAGGCTTCGGATGCATCCAGCGTGACCGGAATCGGCCACAGCACGCCGTCGGCGAGGCGCATGTTTTCGACGACGCCGTTATAGTCGTCTTCGCCTAGAAATCCCTTCAGCGGATTGAAACCGCCGTTCATCAGCAATTCCAGATCGCAAATCTGGCGCGGGTTCAGGTCCCACGACGGCAGGTCGGCGGCCTCGACCTTCAGCTTCTGGGCGCTGTCGTGCGAGACATAGAGTTCGGGAATGGGGGCAAGGTTGCGGAGATGCATGGGCGGTCTGCTTGTCTGGGCCGTCTGGCGGCGCGGGTCTTCGGTTGTGGGGGCTCTAGACCCGGATCGCGGCGAAGTTCAAGCCGCTCCGGCGTTCTGAGGGCGATCGGGGCATAAATGCCGCAAGGCGCGTGGATCCTCCATGACCAACGGAGGACGCTGCCTCGTGCGACCGCAGGTCGCGCGAGGCGCCGTGAACCCGGCGGAGGTGGCGGATTCGAGCAGCGGACCGGAAGCGCGGAGATGTCGGTCTTGCCGGTCTCCGACGCCGTCGGACTATTGACGGTCTTGCAAATTTAAACGGCATTGCGCACGCTTTCCTTCGTCGTCGTGTTTGCGGATCGAAAGGCGGAATTCCCTGCAATGATGCTCGACAACGCACAGATCGATGCGTTCCGGCGCGATGGCGCGGTGCTGGTTCCGGGACTGTTCGCCGAATGGGTCGACGTGCTGTCGGCCGGGATCGAGCGGAATCTGGCGGAGCCGGGGCCTTACGCCGCAGAGAACCTGAAGGACGGCGAGGCGGGGCGATTTTTCGACGATTACTGCAACTGGACCAGGATTCCCGAGTTCGAGCGGGTAATCCGCGAATCAGATGCTGCGCGGGTGGCGGCGGCCTTGATGGGATCGAAGACCGTGCAGGTGTTTCACGACCATGTCCTGGTAAAGGAGCCGGGGACATCGAAGCCGACGCCGTGGCACCAGGACGGGCCATATTATCTTGTCGAGGGCACCCAGACGGTCAGCTTCTGGTCGCCGCTGGATGCGGTTGCCGAGGCGACGCTGCGCTGTGTGGCGGGCTCGCACCTGTGGAAAAAGCCGGTGCTGCCGACCCGGTGGCTGTCGGAGGAAAACTTCTATCCGGACGAGAACGCCTATATGCCGGTGCCCGATCCGGATGCAGCACCGCTGCGGTTCGACGTGCTGGAGTGGCCTATGCAACCCGGCGACGCGGTGGCGTTTCATTACAAGACCCTGCACGGGGCGCGCGGAAATACCTCTGAACGCCGGCGCAGAGCGTTTTCGCTGCGTCTGCTGGGCGATGACGCGCGCTATGTCGAACGCCCCGGGCGAACCTCTCCGCCGTTTCCGGGGCATGGGATGCAGCCGGGCGAGCGATTGCGCGAGGACTGGTTCCCGGTGATCTGGCCAGCGGAGGCGTGAGTGTCCTGACGGGAATGGAGTAGCATGTGCCTGAAACCCAAAGAGACAATGCCAACGCTGTGATGGGACCCCCCATCTCGCTTCGCCCCGCCGGTCCTGACGACGCGGACCTGCTTGTTCGGGTCATCGACCTGGCCAGCGACGGCGTGCTCCCGGCCATCTGGGCGGGGCTTGCGCCCGAGGGTGTCGACCCGGCAGAGGTCGGCCGGGCGATGGTATTGGCCGAAGACGGGCCGTTCAGCTATCGCAGCGGGTGGGTGATCGAAACCCCGGCCGCACCGCTGGGCGGGATGATCGGCTACGCGCTGCCCGATCCGCCCGTGCCGCCGGAACCGGATGTGCCGCCCGTCTTTGTGCCGGTTGAAGAGCTGGTAGCGCAGGTGCCGGGATATTGGCTGATCAATATGGTTGCCGTTCTGCCGGAGGTGCAGCGCAGGGGACTGGGCGCGGCGCTGGTGGCGAAGGCCGAGGCGCTGGCGCAGGCGTCGGAGGCCCCCGGCGTCGCATTGATCGTCGCGGCGTCGAACGCGGCCGCGATACGGCTTTATACGCGCGCCGGGTTTCAGGAAACAGGGCGCTGCCCGATGGACGCCCGCGAGTTCGGGCACCCTTTGACCGAGGCCGTGCTGATGACCAAGAAGGTATAGCCGGCCGCCCGGCTATTCCGCCGCCTGCACCTGGGCGTCGGCGCCCAATTCGGCCAGGAATTTCTCGGCCTCGAGCGCCGCCATGCAACCCATGCCTGCGCTTGTCACCGCCTGGCGATAGATGTGGTCGGTGAGGTCCCCGGCGGCAAACACGCCGGGGATCGAGGTCGCGGTCGAATCGGGCTGGGTTACGACGTAACCGCCCATATGGGTTTCCAGCTGGTCCTTGACCAGGTCGCTGGCGGGGGCGTGGCCGATGGCGACGAAGAAGCCGGCGCAGGGGATCTCGGTGATCGCGCCCGTTTGCACGTGTTTCACCCGCACGCCCTCCACGCCCTTGGGATTGTCGCCACCGATCACCTCCTCGACCGTGTGGTCCCAGACGATCGCGACCTTGGGATTGTTGAACAGGCGGTGCTGCAGGATCTTTTCGGCCCGCAACTCGTCGCGGCGGTGTACGAGCGTGACCTTCGACGCGAAGTTGGTCAAAAACAGAGCCTCTTCGACGGCGGTGTTGCCGCCACCGATCACCACCACCTCTTTGCCGCGATAGAAAAAGCCGTCGCAGGTGGCGCAGGCGCTGACGCCGAAGCCCTTGAAATGCTCCTCGCTGGGCAGGCCCAGCCATTTCGCCTGGGCCCCTGTGGCAAGGATCACGGCGTCGGCGGTGTAGGTGGTGCCGCTGTCGCCCTGGGCGGTGAAGGGGCGCCTTTGCAGGTCGATCGCATTGATGTGGTCGCCGACGATCTCTGTCCCGACGGCGCGGGCGTGTTCCTCCATCCTTACCATCAGGTCGGGGCCTTGAACCTCGGTATCGCCGGGCCAGTTTTCGACCTCGGTCGTGATGGTCAACTGGCCGCCGGGCTGGATGCCCTGGACCAGCACGGGTTCCAGCATCGCGCGGCTGGCATAGACCGCGGCAGTGTATCCGGCGGGGCCCGAGCCGATGATCAGGACCTTCGAATGTTTCGTCTCGCCCATGGCGGCCTCCTGCCTGTGATGTGCTGCCCTGATATATGACCCCAGCCGGTCGAGAAAAAGCCCAAAGACCGGGCTTCGCGGAGGCCCGGGAAAAGGGAAGCGCCCCTTTGCGGAAGGTAAACATTAACAATGTTGCGCAAAAGTGAAATAATATTGCGCAAGACGGATCGAAACGGTACAGATTGGCAAAAAGGTAGGACACTGAATGCCCGGAAGCAAACTGGATCCGATCGACCGTCATATCCTGGCGGAGCTGCAGGCAGACGGGCGGATGACCAATGTCGAGCTGGCCAAGCGTGTCGGCATCTCTGCTCCGCCCTGCCTGCGGCGGGTGCGTACGCTGGAGGAGGCGGGGTTCATCCGCGGCTATCATGCCGACGTCGACGCACGCATGCTGGATTTCGAGGTGCGTGTCTTTGCCATGGTGGGGCTGACCAGCCAGGCCGAGGCGGATCTGTCGGCGTTCGAAGAGCGCTGCCGAGGCTGGCCTTTGGTCCGCGAGTGTCACATGCTGAACGGAGAAGTGGATTTCATCCTGAAATGCGTGGCGCCCGATCTGTCGACCTTCCAGTCTTTCCTGACCGAGGAACTGACTGCGGCGGACAATGTGGCCAGCGTCAAGACCTCGCTGGTCATCCGCGACGCCAAGGACGAACCGGGCGTACCCTTCGACGTGCTCGAAGACCGGCTGAGCCGGTCTGCTTAGAATTCGACCGGTTTGCCGGGATGTATGCGCTGTGTGGCCTGGGTCGCGTTGCGCATCCGTGCTGATTTCCACCGGGCCACCAGGCCTCGTTCCGGGCCTTTGCCGGACCCGGAGGCCAACTTTCTAGGCTGCGCTGACGGTCTCGAATTCCTCGACGCTGAGCCGCGGGGTGCAGAGCGCGCCGAAATCGGCCATCGACCGGATATGCGGGAAGAAGGACTGGAACGTGCGCAGGTTCTCGGCACCGATCTTGGTGATCAGATCGGTCCCGGGATGGAAGCTTTCGATCTCGATGCCGTTTGCGCGCACGACGTGATGGTCGCGGAACGCAAGGTGGTAGACGCTGACCGGAGAGACCGGAGCGACGCGGATCACGCTAAAGCCATCCTCGAAGGCGGTGATTGGGGTCAGCGCCTCGTCGCCATGCACCAGGTCCCGCAACCGTGGGGAACGGTGCAGAAGGCGGGCATGCGGTGCCAGCATCAGGTCGGGCATGGGACGCGAGGGGCCGAAACTGTCGACCGGGATGCGGAACAGCCGCGCGGGCGTGTGGCCGGTGGCGGCGTTCGGAGACAGGGTGATGGTGCCGATCCACATCAGCGGCTGAAAGCCGGCGTCGCGGGTTTCGATCATCATGCCGGGCAGCAGGTCCTCGACTGCGATCGGGCCCTGGTCGGTGGCCAGGATCGTGCCCCGCGCCAGCGCGGCGAAGGCAGCGTCGAACATCGGATGGGCCGGCGCGCGCTTGATCACCTCGGCCAGGCTGTCGTCGGGAAGAAGCGACAGCGCCTCGTAGCGGCGGCTGGGATAGGCGGGCTGCTGGACGATCGGAGAACGCCGGGCGGTCCAGCGCGCGTTTTCCACCTGGGCGACCGGGCGGGCGGCAGCGGCTCCGCCGGGGCGGTGGGGGTAGGTCATGCGATCCTTCCTCTCGTCTGATCACATCTGCATCGGCCCCCACCGTTGAGCAGATATGAAACTGTGGTCCGCCCTGCCCGCGATTGTCAAAGTTTCGGTCCGTCGCGGCAGCTGGACGGTTTCAATTCGGCGTTGCCGCGGCCATTGTTTCGGGCGCCGCGGCCGGACCGTTCAACAATCCCGGGGCAGATCCCGAATCGTTGACACGGCCGATCCCGTCAGGCGCGCGCGGTGCGCCGGTTTTCCGCGGCCGCGCGCTTGGCGATCCAGACGGCGCGCCGCTCGCCCCGGATCCAGGGCATCTGAATCTTGATCCTGGCGGCCTCCTTGGTCACAGACGTCACCCAGCGGCGGTCCTTTCGCATCTCGTCAACTCCTCGATCCCGGTCGGCCCGGTCAAACCATTGTCCATCGCCGCGATCCTGCGGTCCGGGCCAAACTGACGTCGCAATGGGTGCGGGGTGGGAAAAGATCGCGGAATTTCGGTGGCATTGTGCGGCGAATTGCGGTGAACGCGCCGCATTTCGCCGTGGCTTCGGCCGAATGGGTCTTGATGGAACAGGGATCTGCCAGTTCTGGCCTGGAGCAGTCGTTGCCACCCAGTCCCCGGCGCGAAATCAAGGGGTGCGGCTCATCACTTCACTGGCAACGACCGCCTCAGGCCAATGCCCACCTCCGTCTCGCCAGGCTTTGTCCTGCCTTTAGACCAACCCAGGGCCCCTGCGAACGCCCAGCCGAGCCCTCGATCGCCTCGACTGTGCCGCATGCAATCCACCGGAACGTCTATCGCGCGCCGGACCCTCCGGCTATCATCCCGGCATGGAAAACGAAGGGCTTATCCGGCTGGCATTCTTTATCGGGCTTTTCGCGGTCTTTGCTGCGCTGGAAGCTCTTCTTCCGAGGCGTGCTCGGGTGCAGCCAAGGCAGGGGCGTTGGCTGACCAACTGGTCGCTGGTGGTGATCGACACCGCGATGCTGCGGCTCTTTGCGGTGGTGGCGCCGCTGTTGGCGATCGGTGCGGCGATGGATGCCGGACGGCTGGGTTGGGGGCTGTTCAACCAACTGGCCCTTGCCGGATGGCTGGAACTGGTGCTGGCGGTCGCGATTCTGGATCTGGCGATCTGGGCTCAGCATGTGGCGATGCACAAGGTGCCGGCCCTGTGGCGGTTGCACCGGGTGCACCACGCCGACCGCGATATGGATGTCACCACCGCAATCCGGTTCCATCCCATCGAAATCGCCGTGTCGATGGGACTCAAGATCGCGGTGGTCTATGTGCTGGGGCCGTCCGCGCTGGCGGTGCTGATCTTCGAGATTCTGCTGAACGGCACGGCGATGTTTTCGCATTCCAACCTTTGGTTGCCCAAGCAGCTTGAGCGGGCCCTGCGCTGGGTGCTGGTGACGCCGGACATGCACCGTGTCCACCATTCGGTGAGCCGAGCCGAGCATGACAGCAATTACGGCTTCGCGCTGTCGGTCTGGGACCGGCTTTTCAGAACCTACACCGCCGAACCCGCAGGGGGACATCGGGACATGACGGTCGGTCTGCGCTGGCAGGATGACCGTCCCGCACGGCTGGGATGGGCGCTGCGGCTGCCCTTTGCGCCGTTGTGAGCTACGATGCCGTGGCCGAGGCCGCAGGTGCGGCGCATCTGGAGATATTCGGTGCGTTCCACCCCGTACCGGCCGACGGCGCCCCCGACGGAACCGGGACGCTTGTCCTGCTTGGCCCGCGCGAGCCGGGATTCTGGGCGCATGTGTCGTCGTCCCCGGAAATTATCGACGGTGCGCCTGATCCGCTCGACCGCTGGTCGGCACGGGTGATCGGCGGCTTGGCGCGGGAGCTTGGGGCGCAGGCCCTCTACCCGTTCGGCGGCCCGCCCTACCAGCCGTTCATCGCGTGGGCCCTGCGGTCGGGCCGGGCCTGGCAATCGCCGGCCGGGCTAATGGTGCATGACCGCGCCGGGCTGATGGTATCCTATCGCGGTGCGCTGGCGCTGCCGCAGCGGATGTCCTTGCCCGTCCTGGCGGAAAATCCCTGCGAGACATGCGCCGACAAACCCTGCCTGACCGCCTGCCCCGTCTCGGCGCTGAGTGCGGGGGCCTACGACCTCGCCGCGTGCCACGGCCATCTCGATACACCTGCAGGACGCGACTGCCTGGACCGGGGATGCGCCGCGCGGCGGGTTTGTCCCGTGTCGCGGACCTATGGCAGGATGGAGGCGCAATCCGCATTCCACATGAGGGCTTTCCACCCATGACACTGCGCCTGATCCTGACCCGCCACGCGAAGTCGAGCTGGGACAGTCCGGTCCTTGGGGACCATGACCGGCCGCTGAACGCGCGCGGGCGCGAGTCGGCGGGCAAGACCGGCGCCTGGCTGGCGGAAAACGGCTATTGTCCCGCCGCGGTGCTTTCGTCGACGTCAGAGCGGACCCGCGAAACCTGGGCGTTGATGGCGCCCCATATCGGCGGCGCGCCGGAGGTGAGGTGGGACAAGGCGCTCTATCATGCCGGATCTCAGACACTGCTGGACGTTCTGCGCAACGCGCCGCCTGTGCCCTGCGTACTGATGCTGGCCCACAATCCCGGCATCGGCGATTTCGCCGATCGCATCCTTGGCCGCTCGCCGGAGCACGCTCGGTTTCACGACTATCCGACGGCGGCAACGACCGTCATCGACTTCGAAGTTTCGGCGTGGACGGAGGTGGATTGGCGCATGGGCACACCGACAGCGTTCGTTATTCCACGGGAGATCTAAGGCCTAGGATCCGCGTTAAGGCGCTTATGCCCCCCGGTCTCGTCTTTGAGCGCGATGCGTCGTGAACGAAGTGCAAGATCGGTTTTCGGCCCGGGGGGGACATTCGCTCCCAATCCCCGGCGCGGAATCAAGGGGCGGAGCCCCGCCGCGCCATCGCCGACCCGCGCCGAAGGGGAGGCGATGGCGCGGCTCATCACTTCACCGGCAATAGCCGCCTAAGGCCAAAGTCTGCCGCACCCGTAGTCCGTCGAAGATCATACCACCTGTTGGCAGCCCATTGCCGCAACGTCACAAACCATGGGCCGGCGTTCCGTTTTGTCCGGCCTCTGTGTAGCCTGTGGTCATCTCACCGAATCAACCTGTGCAGGAGCCCGCGATGCAACTGACCGTAAACGGCACGACCCACGAGGTGGATGTCGAGGACGACATGCCGCTTCTCTGGGTGCTGCGTGACGAGCTGGGTATAACCGGCGTCAAATACGGCTGCGGTATCGCCCAATGCGGCGCCTGCACGGTCATCGTCGACGGCTATGCCGAACGGTCCTGCCAGATCGCCGCGGCGGATGTCGACGGCCCCGTCACCACCATCGAAGGGCTTGGGACGCCCCAGACGCTGCACGCCGTGCAAGAGGCCTGGATCGAACATCAGGTCGCCCAGTGCGGGTATTGCCAGTCCGGCCAGATCATGAACGCCGCGGCCTTCCTGGCCGAGACGCCGGATCCGGCGGATGACGAGATCGACGACGCCATGTCGGGCAATCTCTGCCGCTGCGGCACCTATCCCCGCATCCGTGCTGCGGTGAAATCCGCCGCCACCAAGCTGAAGAGGGCCTGAGCCATGTCGCGTCTCGGCAAGATCGCCCGCCGCACGTTCCTGATCGGGTCCGCCGCCGTCGCCGGCGGCGTCGTGTTCGGCGTCTACGCCGCCCGCACGCCCCATCCCAACCCGCTGGCCGAAACGCTGGCCGACGGTGAAGCCAGCTTTAACCCCTGGATCAAGATCGACGGCGAAAAGATCACACTGATCACACCGCATTCTGATGTCGGACAGGGCGTGCGCCACATGCAGGCGATGCTGATCGCCGAAGAGATGGACCTCGACCCCGGCCAGTTCACCACCGATTTCGGTGCCCCCGATCCGGCCTATTGGAACCGCGCCTTTTCCGAAGAGGGCGCGCCGTTCATGTCGCGCGACGAAAGCCGCGGGGCCGAAACCGCGCGTACGGTCGTGGGCTACGCCGTCAAGATGTTCGGGATCCAGGCCACCGGCGGGTCTACCGCCGTCGCCGACAGCTTCGACAAACTGCGCGAGGCCGGGGCCGTGGCGCGTGAAACGCTGAAACTCGCCGCCTCGCAGCGGACCGGCGTGCCCGTGGCCGAGCTGACGACGGCCAGCGCCGCCGTTCGGCTGCCGGACGGCTCCGAGATCGCTTATACCGAGCTGGCCGCCGACGCTGCCACGCTCGACCCCGTCACTGACGTGACCCTGCGCGAACCCGCCGACTGGCGTCTGATCGGCAAGCCGCAGCAGCGGCTTGACATTGTCGGGAAATCCACCGGCACCGCCACCTATGGCATCGACCTGAAGATGGACGGCATGGTCCATGCATCGGTCCGTTTCAACCCGCGCCAGGGCGGTCCGCTGAACGGTTACGACGCCAGCGCGGCGGAAGCGATGCGCGGCGTCCAGCGAATCCTGCCGGTGACGAACGGCGTTGCGGTGATCGCCGACAATACCTGGCGCACCTTCCAGGCGCTCGACGCCATCGACTACGACTGGGGCCCGGCGCCCTATCCCCCCGAACAGGATGCCCATTGGGAGGTGCTGGCAAACTCATTCACCGACAATCGGCTCGACAGCGAGTGGCGCCACGAGGGCGACGTGCCCGCCGCCTTGGCAGGCGCCGAAACCATCGCGGCCGAATACCGCGCCCCTTATGTCGCCCATGCCCCGCTGGAGCCCCTGAACGCGCTGATCCTCGTTACCGAGAACCGCGTCGACATCTGGGCCGGCCACCAGATCCCGCGCACCGTCGAAGATATGGTTGCCGGCATCACCGGGCATGACGTGAAAAACGTGCATTTCCACAACCAGTATGCGGGCGGCAGCTTTGGCCACCGGCTGGAATTCGAAAATATCCGCTACGCCGCCGAGATCGGCGCGCAGATGGTTGGCACGCCAGTCAAGCTGACGTTCCGCCGGGAGGAGGATTTCGCCCACGACTTCCCCCGCCAGATCGCCATGGCCCGCGGGGCAGGGGTGGTCACGGGCGGCAAGATCGGAACCTGCGATCTGTCGATCTGCTCGCCGTCGCCCATTGCCTCACAAATGCCGCGCGCGAACTTCCCCGCGCCGCCGGGGCCGGACATGCAGATCGTGGCGGGCGCCTGGAACATGCCCTACAAGATCGACAATCTGCGCGTGCGCGCCTATCGCGCCCCGGAACTGGCCCCGGTCAGCTCTTGGCGTTCGGTCGGCGCCAGCCATGCCGGGTTCTTCGCCGAAAGCTTCGTCGACGAACTGATCCATGCGGCAGGTCAGGATCCGCTCGAGGCGCGGCTGGCGATGTGCGACTACGACATCGCCCGCAACGTGCTGGAAGCCGTGGCCGAAATGTCGAACTGGGGCACGGATCCGGGTGAAAACCGCGGCCGCGGCGTCGCCTTTGTCAGTTCATTCGGAACACCTACGGCCGAGGTTGTCGAAGTCACCGCCGGAGAGGACGGTATCCGGATCGACAAGGTCTTCGTCGCCGCCGATGTGGGCACCGTCGTTGATCCGGTGAATTTTGAAAATCATGTCCAGGGCGCGGTCGTCTGGGGCCTTGGCCACGCAATGAACTGCGAGATCACCTATTCCGACGGCATGGCCGAACAGTCGAACTATGACTTGCACCCCGCGATGCGGCTTTATCAGTGCCCCGAGATCGCCGTACGGGCGCTGGAAAACCAGTCAAAGATTCGCGGCATCGGCGAACCCCCCGTACCGCCGGCCGCATCGGCGCTGGCCAACGCGATCTTTGCCGCCACAGGCCAAAGGCTGCGCGAGATGCCGTTCAACAAATTCGTGGATTTCGTCTGACGCGCAGCTGCGTCTGTCAGTGCCGCAGTCTTGCGCCGGATCAGCGATTCCAGAACTTCAGGCGCTTCTTGAAGTTGGCGAAGTACCGGAACTGCGGAATATCCGGCGCGATATACGGGCGGCCGCCGGGCCCGGTGTCGCCCGTCGCAGGGATCCTTCCCGACCGCGGTATGGACCGGCTGACCCTGTCCAGGTAACGGGTAGACATATCGTCGAAAATCGGTTGCGTGCTCATGGCGGTTTGCTGCCCCACATTCCTAGTTAACCATGCGTTAATGAAGGATAAGGGCGGCGTTGTGCTGGCGGCGGGGCGATTGTGCGGATTGAATGGGCCAAAAAGAAGGCGGGCACCCGGGCGGCCTGGGTTTGCCAATGGTGCATTCCCATGCGACATCTGATCCGCACCCCGCCCCCAGACAGGAGCCCGACATGCTAAGAGTTCTTCTTGCGGTCCTTGCGGTGACCATCAACCAGGCCGGGGGCACGATCACTCCGGCCGTCGACATCCCCTGAATGATCCTCGGCATCGGCACCGACCTGGCGAATATCGACCGGATCGCGCGGACGCTGGACCGGTTCGGCGACCGTTTTCGCAATCGCGTCTTCACCGAAACCGAGCAGCGAAAGGCCGAACGGCGGCGCGACACGCCCGGCACCTACGCCAAGCGCTGGGCCGCGAAAGAGGCCTGCTCGAAGGCGCTCGGCACCGGTCTGCGCATGGGGATCGCGTGGAAGGACATGGCGGTCACCAACCTGCGCACGGGCCAGCCGCAGATGCATGTCACCGGATGGGCCGCCGAGCGGCTGAAGGAGATGACGCCAGAGGGGTACGAGGCGGTAATTCACGTCACCCTCACCGACGACCACCCCTGGGCACAAGCGTTCGTCATCATCGAAGCACGCCCCGTCGCTTGACTTCATGGGGCCGTCCCCCCATGACACCGCGACATCAGCGCGAGGCAGGACATGAGCATGGCGGGCAAGGCGGAAAAGAAGGACGGCATTCTCGAGACGGTCAAGACGATCGTCTACGCGCTGCTGATCGCCGGCGTCTTCCGGACCCTGTTCTTTCAGCCGTTCTGGATACCCTCGGGATCGATGAAAGATACCCTGCTGATCGGGGATTTCCTCTTTGTAAACAAGATGGCCTACGGCTATTCGCGCTATTCCTGCCCGTTCGCAATGTGTCCGTTTTCGGGGCGGATTCTTCCGGGCGAACCGCAGCGGGGCGACGTCGTCGTGTTCCGTCATCCGGTCACCGGCAGCGACTTTATCAAGCGTGTGGTCGGATTGCCCGGCGACAAGGTGCAGGTGCAGAACGGCGTGCTGTTCATCAACGGGCAGGAGGCCCGGCAGGATCCGGCCGACCCCTTCGAGGAAACCTTTGAAAAGCAGGGCCCGGTCGGCAGCTTTCCGCAGTGTTCCAACGGCGGCGTGGGTCTGGGCGGCACCTGCGTCAAAGAGCGCTTTACCGAAACGCTGCCCGGCGGGCCCAGCCACTCGATCCTGAATATCCGCCCCACGCGGCTCGACGACACGCCCGTCTATACCGTGCCCGCAGACCAGTTCTTCTTCATGGGCGACAACCGCGACAACTCGACCGACAGCCGCGTGCCGCAGTCGGCGCTGGGCGTCGGGTTCGTGCCGTTCGAAAACCTGATCGGCCGCGCCGACCGCATCATGTTCTCGTCCGCGGGCCGGTCGATGCTGTTTTTCTGGACCTGGCGCGGCGACCGGTTCTTCAAGGCGATCGATTGAAGCTGTCTGCCGACCAGACCGCCTTTGCCGATCGTCTCGGGCATAGCTTCGCCAACCCCGAGCTCTTGCAGCGCGCGCTGACCCATGGATCGATGTCCTCGCCCACCCGGCCCGATAATCAGCGGCTGGAATTCCTGGGCGACCGGGTGCTGGGCCTGGTGATGGCAGAGGCGTTGCTGAGCCTTGATCCGGGTGCCAACGAAGGGCAGCTCGCGCCCCGCTTCAATGCGCTCGTGCGCAAGGAAGCCTGTGCCGCCGTCGCGCAGCACCTGCAGCTGGGCGACGTTCTGCGTCTTGGCCGGTCCGAGACGATGTCAGGCGGCCGCCGCAAACAGGCGCTGCTTGGCGATGCGATGGAGGCGGTGATCGCCGCCGTTTATCTCGATGCCGGGTTCGAGGCCGCCCGGCGCGTGATCCTGATGGCCTGGGGTGACCGGATAGAAAAGGTCGAAGACGACGCCCGCGACGCCAAAACGGCCCTGCAGGAATGGGCACAGGCCCAGGGCCAGCCGGTGCCAAGCTATACCGAAACTGCCCGCAAGGGCCCGGACCATGCGCCTGTCTTCACCATCGAGGCGCGGCTGTCGGGGGGCGAGGCGGCGCAAGGAACCGCAAAGTCCAAACGGCAGGCGGAACAGGCGGCGGCAAAGGCGCTGCTGGAAAAGGTCGCGCGGATCTGACGCGGCCGGCGCAATTTCGGATTCAACGCGCGCTTGCCGTCAGGCCGGTCGGTGCACGAATAATGCGTCCGCAAGGTCCCGCCGGGTCAGATAGGGACGCACCGGTTTGCCAAAGCTTTCCGCCGGATCGCGCCGCTGCGCCCATGTCTCGATCAAGTCCGGGAACAGCGAGACCAGCTCGAACAACGGTCCGCAGCCGAGTGCACGCAATGCCAACGGGCCCGGGTAGAAGGATTCCGATGGCGCGCCCTCGGCCAGCACCAGTTCGTGGCGGTCGAGCATGATGTGCAGGTAAGTGACCGGCCTGCGGCCCCTTTCGACCCAGGCGACCTCCGGACCCAGGACCTCTGCGGCATGCTTAGCCCGGATCAGCCGTTCGCCCCGGACCGTCCGCACAAGCAGCCCGTGTTGCGGCGATACCTGCATACGCCGTGCATTGCCGAACGCCCCCATTTCCAGGGTCACCGGGCAAAGCTGCGGGGCATGTGCCAGCATCCCTTCCGTCAGCCTCCTGCAGCCGACCCAGCGCACGCGCTGATACCCATGGTCGAGCGTCAGCACCTCGTCGCCTGGACGAATCCGCTCGACGGCCGTGTCACCTCTCAGCGTTGCGATGCGGGTCCCCGGAGTGAAACAGGTCACATAGTTCGATGCGTACCGGTCCGGCTGCAGCCCGTAGCCTTCGCCGCCCGCCCCGTAGATCGGCGTGCCGAGTGTCAGCGACCGGATCGCCCCGGCTTCCATCGCCGCCTGATTGGCATTGTAGGTTTGTGACGGCACCCAGTAGGTGTTCCCGGCGGTGTCCTGGACAATCGCGGCGGTGACGATCGCCGTCGTGCCGTCGATATAGGTAATCGTGGCGTTGTACGCCATGCCCATGTCATAGATCTGGTCCGCGCCGCCATCGATGCTGAACGTGTCGGTGGTGAAATCGTGATCGTAGGAATCGGCGTTGTCGCCGCCGCCCCAACCGGTCGTACCGGGGGAAAACGCCTGGATGTAATTGGCCAGCGCATCCCCGGAGCTTCCGAATGTCAGTCCCTGAAGTGCGGTCGCATTCTCGGCGAAATGGTCGCCTTCGACCGTGTCCATGATGGGCTGGACGCCCAGGTAGAAGACGTCGAACGTCGTCGGCATGTCAAATGCTACCCGCGGCAGTGCGACCGCAACGGCCCGCATATTCGCCGCCGGACAGGTGCCGCGCGATTGGGGTCGGGGCCGTAGAAGGGACAGGCATTCGTTCGCTCGATGTTTCGGAAACGGACACTACCCGTCCACTATGGCAGGATCGGTGTGAATTTCTGATTAACCGGTGCCGGCGGCTCGGGCGCACCGGAGCGCGATGGGTTCTGGGTGCGTTGCCGGGTCGGCGATGGCGCGGCGGCCTTCGGCCTTGATCCCGCGCCGGAAGATTCGTTGCGACTTGCAATCTCGGACCAAAATCGAACCCGCGCTTCGCTTACAACGCATCGGGCTCTAGAAAGGCGCCTGCTGATGGCGCAGCCGGTATTGTCGGGGGGTCACGCCGTATTGCGCGCGAAACAGCCGGTAGAAATGGCTGAGGTTCTCAAAGCCGCAGGTGCGCGCGACCTCGGGGATCGCATCCCGTCCGTGACCCAGCAGCATCGCCGCATGCTCGATCCGGACCCGGTTGACGAAGGCCGATGGCGTCTGGCCCAGTTCGGTACGCGTCACCCGGCAGACATGTTCGTGGCTGCGGCCGGCGGCATCGACGAACCCCGCCGATCCGCGACGGAACACCTCCGGGTCCCGAACCGCCTGACAGGCGGCGGTGAACCAGTGGGGCGCGGTGCTGTTTGGGTGCGACTTCCGCTCGACCACGCGATTGATCAGCGTCAGCAGAAACTCCTCGATCCGTGCAAGCGACCGGATCGAGCTGCGCAGCTCCTGCGCCACATTCACTGCGCGTTCAAATCGCGGCCCCTGCAGCACATAGGCTTCCGGCTGCGGGCCGTCCCAGTCGAAGAACCGCCCGCTGAACTCGTCGGGATAGCGGACGACCAGGTGCGCGGCGGTGTCGACGCGAAACATCACGTTGATGATCTGGCATCCGGTCTGGCGGTTGGCGCTGAAGGCATGCGCGTCCTGCGGACGGACAAAGGCCAGATGCCCGGGTGTCAGCCGTTCGGTCCGGCCATTCACCCAATGCAGCGTCTTGCCCTTTTCGATCAGAAAGACCTCGAAATAGTCGTGATCATGCGCCCTGTCCGGAAACCTCCGCTCGAGCTGTTTACGCGCAAAATGAAACGCTTCGCCGGCGTCGATGTAATCGTCGATATGGAATCGGGTGACCTGCAACGGGACAATTCCGGACAATAAAACGATGGATTCACCCAGAAAATATCAAAATAGAACAAGAAAAAGTCAAGCTGTGGTGATGCGCGCCTGCCGCCGTTTGCCTAGGCTTGGCTGGAAACGGGGGGCGTTCGATGCTCGACGAATTCCAGGACCTCAGATTCGACCCGGTGGTTAACCCGTCGCCCAAACGGCTGTCGCCGGCGCAGATCGACCACTATAACCGCCTGGGATTCATCCAGCCGTTCGACATCTTCCCGCCGGACGAAATCGCCCGCATCCGGGCCTATGCCGACCGGCTGATGGCGGATATGCGTCAGGACGGCGCCTATGGCGTCAACTGCTATCAGGCGCGGCTGGCCGGTCTTTGGGATATCGCCACCGACGCCCGCATCCTGGACCATGTCGAGGATATCATCGGGCCCGATATCCTCTGCTGGGCCAGCGCGATCCTGTCGAAGGCGCCGCATGATCCCAAGGCCGTGCCCTGGCATCAGGATGCCGCATTCTGGCACCTCGCACCGGCCCGCACGGTCACCGTCTGGCTGGCGATCGACGATGCGGACGCGGGCAATTCGGCGATGCGGTTCATCCCGGGCACCCATGACAGGGGGGCGATGAAGCTGAGGGCAACCAAGACCGGGGTAAACGTCTTTCATATAGAGACCGAGGGCGCCGACGACTTGGGCCAGCCGTTCACCAATATGCTGAAGGCGGGGCAGGTCTCGCTCCATGCCGATATGCTGGTTCACGGATCGCTGCCCAATAGATCCGGCCGCCGCCGCTGTGGGCTGACCCTGCGCTATTGCCCGCCCGAGGTGCGGATCACCGACGCGGCCTGGGCAAAGGGTGTGGAGGCCATCCAGTGCCGGGGCGAGGCCGGCCATTGGCGCACCCACCCGCGCCCGGACAACGACGACATCACCAAGACCTCCAGCCCGCATGTGGTGGGCAACAACTGACAGGGAAAGGACCGGATTGCGGACAAAACGGCACGGACACGCGGCCCTCGGTCTTCTCCCAACCGAGGGCCCCGGCGTCATAACCGGCCCCTGTCCACCGGACGGGGCCGGTTATGCACCCATTTGCGCCCGTTCCGACCGTATCCCTATCCGGTCCGCACAGGGTCATCGTCATGCTGTTCCCGACGCATACGGAGTGCCCTCGAAATCGCACGCACGTTTGTTGAAGTCCCCGATTGCACACGCAGACCGGTCACGGCCATGTCCGTCGGGAAATGGATTTCGGGCCGAGCCGCCCGGCAAGAATGGGGTCAAAGGCCCCGCAAAATAGGGAGAAGACAATGAAATTAGGAAAGACCGTCACGCTGGCCTCGGCGCTTGCGCTTTTGGTCACGGGTGCCCTGGCGCAGGATGTTGCACGCGAGGATACCGTGATCTTCGACCTCGACCGCACCATCAAAGACCCGGAGAACTTCAATTGGATGACCCCGGGCACCAAGCGGATGCACGGCGCGCACCAGGCGATGTGGGAGCCGCTGTTCATCCTCAACTACGGCACCGGCGAGCTTGACCCCTGGCTCGGCACCGAGATCACTCCTAACGCTACCAACGACGAATGGGTGCTGAAGATCCGCCAGGGCGTCGAGTGGTCCGACGGCGAAGCCTTCGATGCCGACGACGTGGTCTTTACCGTCGGCATGGCGATCTCGAACGAGGATATCTCCAGCCGCGAGGCCTCGACCGTCCGCGCCCAGGTCGCAAGCGTCGAAAAGGTCGACCCCATGACCGTCAAGTTCACGCTGACGGCGCCGAACCCGCGCTTTGCCGTGGAAAACTTCGGCGTGCGCATCTTCGGGTCGTTCCTGATCATGCCGCAGCATATCTGGGAGGGTCAGGATCCGGCGACCTTCGCCTTCTACCCGCCCATCGGCACGGGCCCCTATACCTACACCTCGGGCGCCACCAACCGGATGATCTGGGACCGCAACGACGACTGGTGGGGCGCCAAGGCCGGCTTTCAGGACCTGCCCGAACCCAAGCGCCTGATCTGGCTGGAATCCGGCGGCGCCGAAAGCCGCGCCCAGCTGATGGCCACCAACCAGATGGATGCCGCCCAGAATGTCAGCGTCGGCACGTTCGAGGCGATCTCGTTCCAGAACCCCAAGGTCATCGCCTGGCATAACGGCTACCCCTATGCCAGCGCCGACCCCTGCGCCCGGCAGCTGGAAATCAACACCACCGTCGGCCCCTGGGACGATCCGGCCCTGCGCCGCGCGGTCAACCACATCATCGACCGCAACCAGATCGTGAACGTGGCGATCGAGGGCGCGACGGTGCCCTCCGAGACGATGTTCGTGCAATACGGCTCGATGGCGCCCTATATCGACGCCGTGAAGGCCGCTGGTCACGGCCTGTCGCCCACGGCCGATGTTGCCGCCGGACAGGCACTGATCGAGGCGGCCGGCTATGCGATGGGTGATGATGGGATCTATGAAAAGGACGGCGAGGACCTTGCCGTCAAGATCCATGTCAACTCCGCCTCGACCGAATATACCAAGACCATCGACGTCATCGTCGAACAGCTGAACCGAGCCGGCATCAAGGCCTCTTCGGTGCCGGTCGAAAACGGCGTCTTCTGGGGCGAGGTGCTGCCCTTCGGCGCCTACGAGATGTCCTATAGCTGGCTCAGCTGCGGGTCGGTCAACGAACCCTGGGCCTCGATGGGCCGCTACACGGTCAAGGACGTCGTGCCGGTGGGCGAACGCTCGCCCGGGTTCAACAACACGGCACGCTGGGCGGACGCCTCGGCCGAGGCCTATTCGGCCATCGTCGATCAGATGGCCAACAAGGCGCTCGGCGATCCCGACGTGCCGGGCATGGTCGCCGAGGCCTATGCGCATCTGGCCGACGGCATGCCGTTCATCCCGCTTGTACAGTCGGCGAAACTTCTGCCGCTGAACACCACCTATTGGGAAGGCTGGCCGACGAACGACAATTACTACAACCACCCGTTTTTCTGGTGGAACTCGACGCATCAGATGATCCACAACCTGACCAAGGCCAACTGAGGTCCCATCGGCGGGGCGGTCATGCCCCGCTTCCCCTTCCACCGATCCGGAGACCGGGCGGATGTCGGATATCAAGAGCTTCTTCGCCGAACAGGGCTACTACCATTCGCGCGGTCTCTTCTCTCCTGCCGAAATCGCCGAGCTCGAAGAGGATTTCGACCGTATCGTCGCCCAGCTCTCGGCCTCCGGCGAAAAGATCGACGCCACCTGGGACGGCGGCGAGGCGGCCAGGATCGCCCGTACGGGCGACAGCATCCTGCACACGCACAATGTCCAGCAATATTCCCGCCGCTGGCTCGACGCCTTCCTGAACCCGCGTTTTCTGGACGTGGCCGAGGCGATCCTCGGCCCCGACATCGTCCTGCACCACTCCAAGCTTTTCCAGAAGCCCAGCGAACAGGGCTCGCCCTTTCCGATGCACCAGGACTGGCCGTATTTCCCCACCGTCGCCGATACGATGATCGCCGGCATCATCCATGTGTCCAGGGCGACCGATCGGATGGGCTGTCTGCGGGTCTACCCCGGCAGCCACCGGCTGGGCCGGATCGAGGGGGCCGACGGCCGGCGGCCCAACGCGGTGTTGTCGCGCTATCCCATCGAGCGTGCCGAGATCGTCGAGGCAGAACCGGGCGACGTGGTATTCTTCCACTACTTCACCCTGCACGGCTCCATGCCGAACCGGTCGGACCGGACGCGCAAGACGGTGCTCTGCCAGATGTACGCGGGCACGGACCAGGTCGAGGAGGGCAACCGGCATCCCGACGAACGGTTGGTCCTGCGCGGCTGGAACAGCCGGATCTCGCGCACGCTCGCAGGACAGGCGGCGTGATGCGCTCGACCGGAAGGAAGTCCGATGGACGTCCGATGCAAGCCCGATACAAATCCGATGCCGGATCCCAACAATGAGACTCCCGCGAAAATACCTCGTCAACCGGCTGGTCACGCTGTTCCTCACGGTCTGGATCGCCGCCACCCTGATCTGGATCATCCCCCGCCTCTCGCCAGTCGATCCGGCGGATATCATGCTGGGCCGCATGGCCGCCGGAGCCGGGGCCGTCGAGAACGCGGATGCCATTCTGGAACAGTTGAAAGAGAACTTCGGCCTGAACGATCCTCTGGTCGTTCAATACGTCAAATATCTGAAAAACATCGTCCTGTTCGACTTCGGCCTCAGCACCGCGACCTTCCCGACCAAGGTGTCCAGCCTGATCGCGCGGGCGCTTCCCTGGACGTTGGGCCTGATGCTGTTGTCGCTGGTCATCACCTTCTTCATCGGCAACCTCCTGGGCGCGCTGATGGTCTGGAGCCATTCGCCCAGGCTGGTCCGCGTCGCGATCCCGGCCGCGATGGTTTTCACCTCGATTCCCCCGATACTCAGCGGCCTTCTGCTGATGTGGGTCTTCGCCGCCAAACTCCGCTGGTTTCCGCTGACCGGCGCCTATGGGCTGACGGTCGAGCCGGGCTGGAACTGGGCGTTCGTTCAGTCCGTCCTGCACCACGGATTCCTGCCCGCCCTGTCCATCGTCATCGTCACGTTCGGGTTCTGGGCGCTGGGTATGCGCGGCCTGATGATCACCGTGCAGGGCGAGGATTACGTCAAGCTGGCCGAGGCCAAGGGCCTGCGCCCACGCTACATCCTTTACAAGTACATGATACGGAACGCGATTTTGCCGCAGATCACGGCATTCGCGCTGAAGATCGGCCTGCTGATCGCGGGCCAGGTGCTGGTCGAGCGCATCTTTGCCTATAATGGCATGGGCAAGCTGTTGTACGACGCGATCCTCGACCAGGATTTTCCCGTCATCCAGGGCGTCAGCTTTGTCATCATCCTTATGACGGCGGTGTCGGTATTCCTTGTCGATCTGGTCTATCCGTTCATCGACCCTCGTATCCGGCACGAGGGGGCGACGTCATGACCGATGCCCCGCTCACCCGCGCCGACCGCCGGCTGCAGCGGCGCATGCGCCGCTTTGACAACCCGTGGCTCAACCCGAAACTGTTGTGGGGCATCGGCCTGCTTCTGGGCATCGTCGCGCTTGGCCTGATCGGCCGGATGCTGTGGAATCTCGACCTTGTCTTCACCGGCTCAGCCACCCTGAAACTGCCGCCCGTCGGGTTCGAGAACCTGCGCAGGCAGCCCGGCGTCTGGGACCATCCGCTGGGCACCGACGGGTCGGGCCGCGACATGCTGGCGCTGATCGTCATCGGCGCGCCCAACTCGCTGTTCGTAGGTCTGATGGCCAGCCTGATCGGCATGGGCACCGGTATCGTCCTGGGCTTCACCGCGGGTTTCGTCGGCGGGCGGACCGACGATGTCATCCGCGTGCTGTCCGACGTAATGATCACCATCCCGCCGCTTCTGATCCTGGTCGTCTTTCAATCCGCCTTCGGCGATGTCAGCCTGACGATGATGGCGCTGCTGATCGCCGGGTTCGTCTGGCAATCACCCACCCGGCTGATCCGCGCGCAGGTACTGTCGATGAGGCAATCCGGCTACGTCCAGATGGCGCAGCTGTCCGGCGCGCCGACGCATCACATCATGTTCCGCGAGATGCTGCCGAACCTCGTCCCCTACCTCTTCGGCAGCTTCATCGCCAATGTCACCACGTCGATCGTCACCGCCGTCGGTCTCGAGGTCCTGGGCCTCGGTCCGCAACGCATTCCCACGCTGGGCCGCACGATCTATGAGGCGATCAACGCAGGCGCGCTGATCCAGAACCTTTGGTGGTGGTGGGGCATTCCGACGATCCTGCTGGCGGTGATGTTCATCGGGCTTCTGCTGATCAATCTCGGGCTCGACGAGGTCTCGAACCCGCGGCTCCGGAGGCTGTCATGACAGACTCCGGCGGCAAGCCCGTCCTGACTCTGAAGGACCTGTCGATTGAATTCCCGACCCCGCAAGGCATCGTTAAGGCGGTCAAGAGCCTGTCATTGACCGTTCACCTGGGCCGCCGTGTCGGGTTCATCGGCGAAAGCGGGTCCGGCAAGACCACCACGGCCCTTGGTATCATGCAGATGCTGGCCGAGCCCGGACGCATATCCGGCGGCCGGATCGATCTTGGCGGGACGGACGTGCTGGGCCTGTCGGACGAGCAGATGCGGCTGACGCGACTGTCCCGCATCGCCTATATCCCGCAAGGCGCAATGAACTCGCTCAATCCCGTGATGCGGGTCGAAAACCAACTGTGGGACGGGGTGGTCGCGCATGAGGGCAAGATCGATCCTGACGAGTTGAAGCGGCGGTCGGGCGAGGCCCTTGCCAGCGTTGGGCTGGGCGCCCATGTCGGGCGGCTCTATCCGCATGAACTGTCGGGCGGGATGAAACAGCGGGTCTGTATCGCACTCGGCATGATCCTGGGCCCCGAACTGATCATCGCGGACGAGCCGACCTCGGCGCTGGATGTCGTGACCCAGCGCCAGGTGATGCTGACGCTGAAGGACGTGCAGACCAGGATCGGATCGGGCCTGATCCTGATCGGCCACGACATGGGGTTGATGACCCAGTCGGTCGACGAGCTTGCGGTGTTGAAAGACGGCGTGCTGGTCGAACACGGAACCGTCCGGCAGATCATCGAATCTCCGCAGCACCCCTACACGCAGGATCTGATCTCTTCGGTTCCGCTTGTCGGCGGAGACAGTTTCCTCAACCCCTCCACCCGCGCCGCCGCGCCGGAACGGGACAGCCGCGAACCGCTGTTGCGGTTCGAGAATGTCTCGAAGGTCTACGGCGAGGTCACCGCGCTGCATCCCGTTAGCTTCACGCTGCAGGGCGACACGCCCCAGATCATCTCGATCGTCGGCCAATCCGGAAGCGGCAAGTCGACGATGGGCTCGATCATGCTGGGGTTCAATCCGCCCAGCACCGGCCGCGTCCTGTTCGAAGGGCACGATTTGCTGAGGATCAACGCCGCAGAGACGCTGAAATTCCGCAAGAACATTCAGGCGGTGTTCCAGGATCCGTATGCCTGTTTCAACCCCTTCTACCGCGTCAGGCACGCGCTGAGATACCCGTTCAAACGCTTCGGGCTGGCCCGCGACGAGGCGCATATCCAGGCGAAGATGGAAGAGGCCTGCGGCGCCGTCGGTCTTGATCCGGACCTTGTGCTGCCGCGCTATCCGCACCAGTTGTCCGGCGGTCAGCGCCAGCGTCTGATCGTCGCCCGCGCCCTGATGCTGAGCCCGAAACTTCTGATCGCGGACGAACCCGTCAGCATGGTCGACGCATCTTTGCGCGCGACCATCCTGTCGAACATCTACGATCTCAAGGACAAATACGGGATCTCGATCCTCTACATCACCCATGACCTCGCCACGGCGTACCATGTCAGCGACTACGTCATGGTACTGTTCAAGGGCCATGTGGTCGAGGCCGGACCGCCGAAACAGGTGATCGGCGACCCCCAGCACCCCTATACCCAACTGCTGATCAACTCGATCCCCTGGCCGGATCTGCACCGAAGCTGGGGCAGGGACGAGGCGGGTTGGGATCCCACCGCCGAAGAGGCGAGAGCGGCCGAGGCACCACCGAAACTGCGTGGCAACGTTCCCGGATTCGACCTGGTGGTTCAGTGAACCACGAGTTGCGCTTTACGGCTCCGAAGATCGCCGCGCGACTGGACCTGATCCGTCAGATGGTGGTGCGGCGGCGGTTGGATCTGCCCCCGTTCCGACTGTGCCAGCTTTCGGACGCCGCGGAAGCGCCGCCCTTTGAGGCCGATATGTCCGCGTGGCCAGAGATCGAACCCGAAAGCTATTGGGGCCACGCGGATCTGAACTTTCTGATGACGGCAAGCTTCAATGTCCCCGACGGGTGGGATGCGTCCCGCATAGCGCTTCACCTTCCGCTCGGCACGTTCGGTGATATCTTCAACCACCCCGAGGCGCTGGTTCTGATCGACGGAACGCCCATCGGTTCGGCTGACCGCTATCATCACACGCTCGCGCTCGACCCCGTTCTGGCCGATGGGCGCGGTCACCGGTTGGACCTGCACGGCTGGACCGGCCACACGCAATGGCCTCCCGATCCCGCCAGCCGCGCCAAGCTTTTCATGGGCCGCCCGGCCCTGGTGGAACGCGACCCCGCGCTGCGCGATTTCATCGGCCTGGCCGAGGCCGCACTCGACACCTGCGGCGAGTTGGACCGCGCAAGCGTCGAAAGATCTAATCTGCTCGACGCCCTCGATGCCGCATTTCTGGTGCTGGATACGCGCGCGCCATTGGGCGAGGCCCTTTATGAAAGCGTGCCGTCCGCCCTGACCGCCCTTCAGGGCGGAATTGCGGCCGCGGGCGAACCGCTTGACGTGACGTTGCACGGCATCGGTCACGCCCATATCGATATCGCCTACCTCTGGCCCATCGACCAGACCCGGCACAAGATCGCGCGGACCTATTCGAACGTCCTGCGATTGATGGAGGCGGACCCGGACTATCGCTTTTCGCACTCGCAGCCGCAGCTTTATGCCTGTTGCGAACGCGACCACCCCGCGATCTTTGCCAAGATCCGCGACCGTGTGGCCGAGGGCAGGTGGGAGGTGATGGGCGGGATGTGGGTCGAGCCCGACCTGAACATCGCCGGCCCCGAGGCACTTGTCAGGCAACTGGTCCTCGGACGCCGGTATTTCCGCGACACATTCGGCGATGTCGAGACCCCCGTTCTATGGCTGCCGGATACGTTCGGCTTCCCCGGTCAGATCCCGCAATTGATGGCGCAGGCCGGATTGAACTGGTTCTGCACCAACAAGCTGAACTGGAACCAGGTCACGCGGGTGCCGCCGACCCATCATTGGGAGGGGATCGACGGAACGCGGGTTCCGGCGCATGTGCTGACCACGCCGCGCGAGGTGCAGTATCTGCCCTTCCCCACGAACTACAAAAGCGACCTCAGCGCAAAAGAGGTAGCGGGCACGGTGGACGGGGCCGATGCCGACGCCCGAAACCTTCCGATCTGCTATGGCTACGGCGATGGCGGCGGCGGACCGACAGAGGCGCTTTTGGCCCGTGCCCGCGCCTATTCCGCGATGCCGGGCATGCCGGGCATGCGGTTTTCCAGCGTCCGTGCCGCATTCGAGGCGATCGAGGCCGAAGGGCGTGCGCTGCCCGTCCATCGCGGCGAACATTACATGGAGGGCCACCGGGGCGTCCTGACCAGCCAGGCGTGGATCAAACGTGCCAACCGTCTGAACGAGCGCGCGCTTCACGAGGCCGAGGCGTTGTCGGTCATCGCGGGTCTCTGCCCCGATCTGGACGAGGCCTGGCGGCTGCTCTGTTTGAACCAGTTCCACGACATCGTCACCGGCACTTCGGTGCCCCAGGTCTTCGATGACGCGCGCCGCGATCACGCCCGGATCGCCCGACAGGCCGAGAACGTCAGCGCAAGAGCCTCGGACGCCCTCGCAACCGGGGCGGCCGAGGCGGTCGTTCTGAATACAGCCCCCGTCCCCGCCGACCGGATTGCGGAAATCCAACCAGAGCTGGCTGCCGGTCTGCCCGGTCAAAGGGTCGCGGGGAGGATGCTGGTCTACCTGCCGGAGTTGCCGCCATACTCCTTAACGCCGATCAGCGATGCGGTCGCGCCGCCGCAGGAGGGTTTGTCCGTCCGCCTCACCGGCACCGGGGCGAGGATGGAAAATCGCTTCGTTCGCGTTTGCGTGGATCAGGCCGGGCGGGTCACGTCGGTATGGGACAAAGGGTCCGGCACCGAATGCCTCGCCGATGGCGAATTTGGCAATCGGTTCCAGGCCTTCGAGGACCGCCCGATCTGCTGGGATGCATGGGACATCGATCCGAGTTTCGAAGATCGGATGGATCCGATTGCTGAAACTGCTGGGCTCTCGATCGTTGAAGCCGGCCCGATCCGGGCCTCTATCCGCGTTGAGTTCACCTGGCGGCAAAGCCGGTTTCGCCAGGATATTCACCTTGCGGCGCATTCTCCCAGGATCGACTTTGCGACCGAGATCGATTGGCACCAGACCCACACATTGCTGAAGGTCGCCTTTCCCGTCGCGGTCAAGTCCGATCACGCGCTTTACGATATCCAGTGGGGCGCGATCGCGCGGCCCACGACACGGGATACACCTGCGGATTTCGCGCGGTTCGAAGTCGCGGCGCAGAAATGGGCGCTGCTGTCGGACGGCGTTCGGGGTGTCGCGTTGCTGAACGACTGCAAATACGGCCACGACATTGCGGGTAATGTGATGCGGCTTACGCTGATAAAGTCGTCCACGATGCCCGACCCTGCCGCCGATCAGGGGCATCACCGCTTCACCTATGCGATCCTGCCCTTCCAAGGTTCGGACCGCTCCATTGTCGATGCGGCGGCCTACGACATGAACACGCCGTTACGGGCAATCCCGCCCCGTCCCGCACAAGCGCCAACCGCGCGACTGACGCCCTTGGTTTCCATCCGCCGCAAGAGGGCTATTCCCGAATCCATCGTACCCCTGAACGGCAGCGGTTTTCTGGTTCGGCTCTTCGAACCCGATGGCGAGAGCGGAGAGGTCCACATTGCCTTCGGCCCGAGGGTTGCGCAGGTTTGGCGCAGCAATTTGCTGGCAGATCCTCTTGACCGCCTGGATGTCCACGACAACGCCGTTTTCTTGCCCATCCGGCCGTTCGAAATCGTCACGTTGCGGATTTCTGCAGCAGAATCAGAGCGAGATCCGCCATAGCTGCGCTCCGGTTAACTCTCGACTGAGCTGCACCCGGATCAACCCGGCAAGACCGTCTCGCCCGCGGGGACAGGCGGGATCGGGCTGTTTCGCCGCCTTGCGTTTGTGCGGGTCCGCCCGTCCAACGACAATGCGCCCGCTCTCATTCCGGTCGAACGACGTCGTCCGCTCGATCGGCATCGTCTGCCGCAGGACCGCCGGTCATCCCGAAGGGTTCAAAACCTTCGCCAACGTGATCCGGTCGGTCGTGACCGGGTATTTCGATGCTCCGGTCCGCGTCGAGGGCCAAAGCGCAGTGCGTCGCAGGTGAATTGTGGGATTGGTTCTGGTCTGGAGCGGTCATTCCCTTTCGTATCACGAGCCGCGCCAGAAGACTGGTTGCGAATGGCAACTCCAGCTCGAAACCGGCAGAAACCGGTGCTCTCTGGATTCAGCCTGCTTTGACGGCAAGTGGTTCTTGAGCCGCCCGCCGCTTAGATCACCGCCGAAATGGCACGGTCCAGTTTTTCGGTCAATTCATCAAGCTGGTCATCTTCGATGATGAACGGCGGCGCCAACAGGATATGGTCGCCGTTCCGGCCGTCTATGGTGCCCGGCATCGGGTAGCAGATCAGACCCTCGGCGAAAGCCGCCGACTTGATCTTCGATGCGACCCCTCTGGACGGATCGAACGGTGTCTTGGTCTCGCGATCCTCAACCAGCTCGATCCCGCGGAACAGGCCGCGTCCGCGGATGTCACCGACATGTGCATGCTGGCCGAACCGCGCCTCCAGCCGCTCTGCCAGCTTTTCACCCTGCTCCCGCACACGGCGGATCAGCCCGCGATCAAGGATCGCCGACACCACCGCATGACCCGCCGCCGCGGCCGCGGGATGGCCCAGGTAGGTGTGCCCGTGCTGGAAAAACCCCGACCCGTCGGCGATGGCGTCGTATATGTCGGCAGTGCAAAGCATAGCGCCGATCGGCTGGTATCCGGCGCCGAGGCCCTTGGCGATACAGACGACGTCCGGCGCCACGCCATCTTCGTCACAGGCAAACAGATTGCCGGTTCGGCCCATGCCGCACATGACCTCGTCGAGGATCAGCAGCACCCCGTAGGTATCGCATATCTCGCGAATGCGCTTGAGATACCCGGGCGCAGGCGCCAGGGCACCGGCCGTTGCGCCAACAACCGTCTCGGCCATGAACGCCATCACTGTCTCGGGACCGAGCCGGAGGATTTCGTTCTCGAGGGCCTGCGCCGCCCGCTGGCCGTACTCTTCCAGGCTCTCGTCGTCCCGTTTCAGACGGTACGCATAGCAGGGATCGATATGGCTAACCTCGATGAGAAGCGGACCGAATTGCTGGCGCCGCCATGCGTTGCCACCGGCGCTGAGCGCGCCGATCGTGTTGCCGTGATAGCTTTGCCTGCGGGCGATCAGGCGGGTGCGCTGCGGCTCGTTGCGTTCCACCCAGTATTGCCGCGCCAGCTTGATCGCCGCCTCTGTCGCCTCAGATCCGCCCGAGACGAGGTAGACCCGGTCCAGCCCGCCCGGGGCCTGCCGGATCAGCAGATCCGCCAGTTTCTCGGCGGGCTCCGACGTGAAGAACCCGGTATGGGCAAAGGCCAGACGATCGAGCTGCGTCTTGATCGCCTCGACGACTGCCGAATCGCCATGCCCCAGGCAGCTGACGGCGGCACCGCCCGATCCGTCGAGATAGCGCTTACCGGTTTCGTCGATCAGATAGCAGCCCTCGCCGCCGACGGCGGTGGGAAGGGCCGAACGGCAATGGCGGGGAAAGATATGCGACATCGGGGCGGCCCCTCGTTCGTGGATCTGCAGCTTTGAATACACCGGTCGCGGCCGGTCCTTTTATTGCTATGGCAGGTCCCGACCTGCCGGCCAGAGCCGTGTGACGGTATATCGAAGCGAAGGCGCCGTGGGTTTGGTAGCGGAGGAGGGACTTGAACCCCCGACACATGGATTATGATTCCACTGCTCTAACCGACTGAGCTACTCCGCCACAGGCGCGCTAGCTATAAAAGCCGCCGCGCAGCGTCAAGACAATATTCGATGCCGCACGGTTCCGCAGACACAGAGGTTAATCGGCTTGTGTCGGTAAAGACAGCTTCTGCCTTCCGGTTGGGCCCGAAATCACCCTAGACTGCCGCATGCCCGGCCGCCTCTTTCTGACCTCGCCGCTCGATGCTATTGCTGCGCACCTGCAGGCCGATTCCGCCGGTCTGGCGCCCGGTCCGGAGCGCTTCAACGTGGCGCCGGGTCAGGAGGTCATCGCCTGCAGGCCGGACCGGACGCTTGGGCATATGCGGTGGGGCATGATCCCGGTCGGACGCGTCAACGCGCGCGGACGGCCGGTGATGGAGACGATCGTCAACGCACGGTCCGAGACGGTATTTTCCAAGTCGGCCTTCGATGGCGTCAGGCGTTGCCTGGTGCCGGCCGACGGCTGGTATGAGTGGACCGGCGAGAAACGCCGCAAAACCGCCTGGCGCATCCGGCCCAGATCCGGCGGCCTGCTGGTCTTCGCCGCGATCTACGACATCTGGCAGGGCCCGGGCGGCATCGAGGTACCACAGGTGGCGACGGTGACCTGCGAACCCTCGGCGGACGTGCGCGATATCCACCACCGTATGGGCGTTCTGCTCGATCCGCCGCAATTCGACACATGGCTGACCGGCACCGAGGCAGAGGCCGCCGCGCTGGCGCGCCCCTACCCGGACGGGCGCCTGATCGTCGAAGGGGCCGGGGATGTCGATTGGTCCGGACCCTGATCGCGTCACGAAGACGTTGCCAGACCGCGGGCCGAAGGGTTAGCGTGGATTGGGTGGCGATGCCACCGGGGCATTTCTGAAAGTGATTGGAGACAGGGGATGAATGACGTTGGGCCGCAACTGGTGCGATCCGGTCTGACCCGGCGCAGCTTTCTCAAAACCGCAACCGGCGCCATCGCCCTGACCGTTACCGGGCTGCCGCGCACCGCGCAGGCGCAATCCTCGGTTTCGGGACCCGGATATGCGCCGATACCCGGCGTCGCGAGGGAACGGATCGACGGATTTGACAAGGTCACAGGCGCCAAGATCTATGCTCGCGACTACAACGCCCGCGATATGGACGGCTGGCCCGGCACCCAGTGGTACGCGATGTTCCTGCGCGCCCTGACCACCGACCGGGTGTTCAAGGGCGTCGATCTGTCCGCGCTGCCCCCGGACCTTCAGCCGCGCAAGGTCATCCTCGGCGATCAGCTGGCCGACGGCCAGCGCTCGCCCAATCTGAGCCTTGGACGAGACTGCCTGGTCGATGGTCAGCTCAAGGCAGCGGCCGCGGCCTCTGACGACGACGATCACGACTTCGACCGTCCGGGCGCCGTGGTGTTCGACCTTGTGGTGCGCCCGGGCAACCAGCCAGACTTTCTGGGTCAGGCCACCGCGCTTTTGCTGTTCGACAATGCCCGCACCTACCGCGCGGCCCGCACGCATATGCAGTTCGATGACGCGGCCTATCAGGTCTATGGCCCAGATGTCGGGCCGAACCCCGACGAGCCGCGGCTGTTCACCCCTGAAACGCTCTATGTCCGGGCGCCCGACGACAGCATCGCCCAGGGCTATTTCAGCTACTACACCGCGCCGGATTTCGACAATTACAAGCAGGATGCGGCGAAACAGGCCGAGGGGATCGAGGATTATCTCAAGGCGCATCCCGAGTTCATCAGCCACGATTTCCGCTGCGACATGCGCGCCATGGACCCGATGTTCATGGAGCCCGAATCCGGGCTGATCTGGTACGAACGCGACAGCAAGACGATGCGGGTCCTTTTGGGCACCCAGTCGCCCGACGGCGACGTCGCCGACATCGCCTCGATGTATGCCGAAAAGGGCTCGCGGCTCGATGTCGAAGAGGTCGTGCTGACCAGCTGCTTCCCCGGCGGCGGCTTTGGCGGGCGGGACAGTTCGCCGTTTTCGCTGATGCTGGCGCTTTGTGCCGATTTCGCCGACGGCAATCCGGTCAAGCTGGAATACGACCGGTTCGAACAGTTCCGCGTGGGCCTTAAACGCCACGCCTGCGATCTGAACGGCTCGCTGGTCGTGTCGCCAGACCGGCAGATCGAGGCGATCAAGATGGATCTGACCTTCGACGGCGGCGGCCGGCGCAACCTGTCGCCCTATGTCGCCAGCCTCTCGGCGCTCTGCGCCGGCGGGTCCTATGTGATCCCGCGCGTCAATATCCACGCCAAGGCGATCCATTCCGAAAACATCTCGGGCGGCTCGCAACGCGGCTTTGGCGGCCCGCAGGCGTTCTTCGCAACCGAAACCGCGCTCGACGAGATTGCCGCGCAACAAGGCTGGGACCCGCTTGATCTGAGGATGTCGAACCTCTTGACCCGGACGGACAGCACGGTGGTCGGCGGCCCGGTCAAGCAGGAACTGCGCCTTGCGGAAATGCTGCAGAGGACCGCCGAGCACCCGCTTTGGTCCGACCGCGTGGCGATCAAGGACGGCTATGCCCAGCGTGGCCAGACCTACGGCACCGGTCTCGCCATGTCGCTGCAGGCCTACGGCACCTCCAGCGACGGTATGGTCGCCGCCATTCTGATGGATGACGAAGGCGGGTTTACCGTGCAGTCCGATGCGGTCGACATGGGCAACGGGTCGGCCACCACGTTGGGCGTCGTCATCGGCAATATCCTGGGCGCCAATGCGCATACGGTCGAAATGGGCGGCTATACGCTCTTTGCCCAGACCGGGTTGAAGCTGAAGGACGACCTCAGCTGCGGCGAGAAACCCACCTGGTCGAACCCGCACTGGACCGCCAAATCGGTCGGTTCGTCCTCGGCCTGTCTGACCGGCCTGCACCAAGTCCATGTCGTACAGCAATGCGCGCTGGCGCTTTTTGCCGAAACCATCCTGCCCGCCGCACGGCTCTTGTGGGGCCTGCCCGATCTGCAACCCGACCAGACCGCATGGGACGACGGCCATCTCGTCACCGACGGGATGGAGCCGCTGCCCCTGCGGGTTCTCGCCAGTTTCGCCCGCGATGAGGGATTCCCGAGCGGCGCCGTGGCGCATGCCTATATTCAGGCGCGCTGGGTCAGCGCCAAGTTCGAAACCCGCAGCGGCACCCACCGGCTGGAGCTTGATGGCCTTGCCTTCTACCCCGCCGACGGCGGCGCGGCCCAGCCGGTTTGGCGGTCCGGCACGATCCCACCGCCCGCAAATGCCTGGCGCGAGGCGCGCTATGCCTGGGCGCCCTGCGTCAACGTCGTCGGCCTGACGGTCGACCGCGGTACCGGCGTGGTCCGGATCGAAAACGTCCTCAGCGTGCTCAATGCCGGGCGCATCCACGTGCCGCAACTGGTGTCGGGCCAAAGCCAGGGCGGCGTGGCCATGGCGCTGGGTTACACGCTTTTCGAGGACATGCCCCCCGGCATGGCGGGACCCGCCGACGGCACCTGGAACCTCAACCGCTACCACGTACCACGCTATCGCGATGTGCCGCTGGCCCGCCGCTACGCGCCGGGCGGGCGCAGCCAGGAACTGATCGTGATGCCGGAAACGCCAGGCGACGACGGCCAGGGCCGCGGCATCGCCGAGGCCGTCATGTGTTCGATCGCCCCCGCCGTGTCGAATGCGCTGCGGGACGCTTTGGGCGTCCGCTATACCTCGCTGCCGATCACTCCGGAAAAAATCCTCAAAGGTTTGCGCGCATGACCATTTCCTTCACCGTCAACGGAATCCCGCACGACGTGCCCGACGGCCGCGGCACCGACACGCTGCTCGACTTCCTGCACGATGACCTGAACCTGACCGGCACCAAGCTGTGCTGCGGCATCGGCGTCTGCCGCGCCTGCACGGTCGCTGTCAGCAAGGGGCCGACGGACGCCCCCGCCCCGGTGATCAGCTGTTCGACGCCGCTGCGCCTGCTCGGCAACAGCCATATCCGCACGGTGGAAAGCCTGGCCGAGGGCGACCGCCTGTCGCCGGTGCAGCAGGCCTTCCTCGACCACTTCTCATTCCAGTGCGGCTATTGCGCGCCGGGTTTCGTGATGGCGGCGACGATATTTCTGGAAGGTCTCGCCAAGAACCCCATCGACCGCGCCGATCTAGATGCGGCCATCGAGGGCGCCCTCGGTGAGCATATCTGCCGCTGCACCGGCTATGTGCGGTACTACGAGGCCGTGCGGCATCTGGCACTGCAACTCGTCGGTTTGAAGTGGGGGTCGGTCAGATGAGGACGGAAACTGAAATCCACCCACAAGCGTCGGCGAAAGCCGGGCTCGGGACGGGTCTTGCACCGGCACGCCGGGATCCGTCCACCCTGATCCGGCGCCGCGGGCTTGCGTCCGCAGCAATCGCGCGTTGCCTTGGGTTGCTCGCCTTATTCGTTTCGTCAACGGGTGCCGAGGCCAACCCCTATCAGGACTACGCCGCCGCCTGCCGCGCCCAGATCGGCGAGATCCCCGCCTTCTCCTGTGCCGACGGCGTCACCATCCCGGTCACGATCAACGGGGTGGAGCCCGCCGGCTACACCCCCGGCATGACCTGCGACCGCCCGTCGCTGTTGCCCAACGGCCCGGAAAGTGACGGCCAATGCGTGCCCGGCTCGCGCATTCTCGACCTGTCGACCGAGGATAAGCAGATCAGCGTGATGTGCCGCCAGAAACATATCCGCCCGGCCGACAGTCTATACTTCGACGAGATCGACATCATCGCCCACAACCCCGCCTCCGGCGCCACCTGCTGGTTCCAGGCCTCGGCGGTTTCTGCCAGCCATATCGACGGCACCACCATCCCCTCGCCCACCGATCCGGCCTCGTCCACCTTCTTCAACGCGCCGCAGGCCGTGGTGCACGACGGCTGCGGGACCTGTCACGACAACGACCCGTTCATGTACTCGCCCTTCGTCGGCCAGGTCTGGGACCACGTGCCGGTCAATCCCTTCGGCCTCTATTTCCATGTCGATACACCGGGCCTCGGCTTTGACACCTGGCCCACAACGCATATCGCCCCGCGCGATTCGACCTGCACCGGCTGCCACCGCATCGGCGTGCACGAGACCTGCGGCCAGCTTACGGATTGGGCAACTGCCCGCGCATTGATCCCCGGCGCCGACCCGCGGGGCGCCAGCTATCCGCTCAGCCACTCGATGCCGCCCTTCCACGGCTTGACCGAGCGAGCCTGGGACACGATCAATACCGCAGCGGTTGACGACATCGCCGCCTGCTGTCTTGATCCCACTCAGACTTTCTGCAACGCCAAACCCATTCCAAGGGGCGAATGAAGAACTCGATCCGTTTCCCGCATCTTCTGAAGGCCGACCTGCTTGCCGATCTGCCGGACGAGTTCAAGTTTCGGTTCCTCGACGACTGCACGGTCCGGCTCTACGACGTGCCGACCGAAGTTCTGGCCCAGGGTGGTCCTGTGCCGGGCATGTTCCTGATCGCACACGGTTCGGCCGAGATCACCTGTGTCAATTCCGACGGCCAGACAGCGATGATCCACCTCGCCCGGCAGGGCGAGATCGTCGGCGAGATCGAGGTGCTGTCCGAAAACGCCGCCGCCGCCACCTGCACGACGGCACCCAAGACCACACTTTTGTTCTGTGCCCAGTCGCAGCTTTGCGAAGCCGTGCGCACGCCGGTTTTCCTGCGCAACATCACCCGGATCTTCTACGACCGCATGGTCCGCGACAACGCGACGAAATTCGTCGATCAGTTCTACCCCGTCGACCAGCGCCTGCGCGAATACCTTTACCGTCTCAGCGCGGACAAGCCCGAGATCAGCAAGACCCAGGCCGACCTTGCCGGTCTTCTCGGCTGCGCGCGCCAGACCTTGAATCGCGAACTTGGCCGGTTGCGCGACGACGAGATCATAGAGATGGAAAAGGGCAAGATCCGGGTGCTCGACCGGGTCGGGCTTTTGGCGGGGATCGGCCCCGGGCGGCTCGGCTAACGCAGGCTCCGCCGCGGTCGGTCACCGGCCGGGTCAAGGCTGCTTCGAAGCGGCCCGGCACGCTGCCGGTGCGGGATGGACTTATACAAAGCCGTCTTGCGTCGGTTCTGGCCTGAAACGGATGTTGCCTATTGAGCGCGAAGCCGAGCCATCGCCGACCCGCGGGGAGGCGACCCGAACCTGTGAACGGCTCGATTTATCCATGCAAAGTCCGAACGAACTCAATGCGATACGTAACATTGGAAAATCGCCTCCCCTCCGGGGCGGGTCGGCGATGGCGCGGCGGCCTGCGGCCTTGATTCCGCGCCTGAATAAAGATTGCGAACGTCCGCTCCAGGCCAAAGCCAGACATGGTTCACTCACAGGTCATCGTGCTCTGGGGTCCTGCCGACCGCAGCCCGGCGATCACCCCGCGCAATTCCGCAAGGCCCCGAAGCCGCCCGATCAGCGGATAGCCCGGATGCGCCTCGCGCTCCAGATCGGGACCCAGCTCGTGCCCGTGATCCGGCCGGAACGGTATCTCCCAATCCTCGCGGCCCTCGCCCTGCCGGCGAGCTTCTTCGGCCAGCAGCACCTGCACCAGGGCCACCATGTCGGTGTCTCCGCCCAGATGCTCGGCCTCCTGAAACGATCCATCCGGCTCCTTCGCCACGTTCCGCAGATGCGCAAAATGGATGCGGTCCGCAAACTGCGCGGCAATCGCCACCACATCGTTGTCGGGATGCGCGCCCAGCGATCCGCTGCACAGCGTAAGCCCGTTGGCCGGACTTTGCTGTGCGTCCAGAATAGGCTTGATGTCGTCGCCGTCCGAAACGATCCGCGGCAGGCCGAGGATATCCCTCGGCGGATCGTCGGGATGCACGCACATCCTGACCCCCAGCTCCTCCGCAGCCGGAATCACCTCGGCCAGGAACCGCGCGTGATGCGCCCGCAGATCCTCGCGACCGATGCCATCGTAGTGGTCCAGGGCCTGGCGCAACTCTGCCACCGAATACCTGTCATAGGCGCCCGGCAGCCCTGCCATGATCGAGGCGAGCAGACTTTCCTGCGCCGCCTCGTCCGCGCCCGAGATCCAATCCGCGGCCTGTGTCACCACCTCGGCGGGATAGTCCGCTTCGGCACCGGCGCGCCGCAGCATGTGCAATTCGAACGCCGCCATCCGCACCGCATCGAACCGCAACGCCGTGCCGCCACCCCGCACCGGCGCGTTCAGCGTCGTGCGCGTCCAGTCCAGCACCGGCATGAAGTTGTAGCACACCACCCTCACGCCGCAGGCGGCCAGATTGGCCAGCGACTGCCGGTAATTGCCGAAAAGCCGGGTCAGGTCGCCCGTCCCGCGCTTGATATCCTCATGCACCGGCAGGCTTTCGACCACGTTCCACCAGAGCCCCGCCCCCGGCCGGGCGATCGCAGAGTTCCGGTCCCGGATCGCCTCGACCGGCCAGACCTCGCCATAGGGGATCTCGTGCAGGGCCGTCACGACGCCGGCGGCACCGGTCTGCGCCACCTCTGCCAGCGAAATCTTGTCGAGTGGCCCGAACCAGCGCCAGCTTTCGATCATGCCATCCCCTCCAGCACGGTCCGCACGCCTGCGCCGGCCAGCCGGTCATGGGCCGCGCGCACGGTTCCGATGAAATCCGGGTGACCGTGCAGGGACCGCCCGAACACCTCTTCCACCGCCATCACGGCACCAACCGGGTCCTTCGCCCGCGCCCGCGCCTGCAACGCGCCGGCCAGTGGATCGCTTACATCGAACGTCACACCGGCATCCGACACGCCGCCCAGGAACCGGATCCAGGCCGCGACCACCAGCGCCAGGCGGCCCACCGGCCGTCCGCCGGCCAGGTTGTCTTCTATCGTGGCCAGTATGCGCTGCGGCAGCTTTTGCGACCCGTCCATGGCGATCTGGATCGTCCGGTGCGCGATGCCCGGATTGCGGTAGCGCTGCATCAGCGCCGCCGTATACTCCGCAAGATCGACAGCAGCGGGCGGATCGAAGCTCGGCACGATCTCTTCCCGCCAAAGCCCTTCGACGAACCGGGCAACGGACGGGTCCGCCACTGTCTCTGCCACCGTCGCCTTTCCCGCCAGCAGCCCCAGATAGGCGATCGCCGAATGCGTCCCGTTCAGACAGCGCAGCTTCATCCGCTCGTAGGGCGCAACCTCGTCCGCCATCAGCACACCCGCCGCCTCGAAGGCGGGCCGCACGTCGTCCACGAACCGGTCCTCGATCACCCATTGCCGGAACGGTTCGTGCACCACCACCGCCTCGTCCCGAACGCCCGTCAGCCGTTCGGCCTCGTCGATATCCGCTGCGGTCGTCGCCGGCACGATCCGGTCCACCATTGTTGCCGGGAACCGCCCCTCATGCGCGATCCACCCGGCCAGGTGCGGGTCCAGCCGCTCGGCCAGCCCCAGCACCACATTCCGCAGCACCTCGCCGTTTCCCGGCAGGTTGTCGCAGGACAGGCAGGTGAATGGCCGAAGCCCGGCAGCGCGACGCCGCCGCAATGCCTCGACGATCAGCCCCGGGGCCGTCTCGGGCGCGTCCGGCGTGGCAATGTCATGCGCGATGCCCGGATTACGGAGATCCAGCCGCCCGGTCCCCGGTACGTGGCAGTATCCCTTTTCGGTCACCGTCAACGACACGACCGACACCGCCGGATCGGCCATCGCCTCCAGTACCGTCTCGCGTTCCTCGCCCAGGAACAGAACCCGGCGAAGCGCTTGGACCTGCCGGACCTGGGATCCCTCCGGTCCGCGCTCCAGGCAACGGTAGACGCACTCCTGCGCCCGCAGCCGATCGCGCACGCCTGCGCTGCGCAAAGACACCCCGGCAACGCCCCAATCGCCGCCCGCCGCGGCCATCACGTCCTCCAGCCAGGGGATGCCGAAGGCCCGGAAGAACGCCCCGATGCCCAGATGCACGATCCCCACCGCCGGACGGACATCTCCGGTTTCAGACAGTTCAACCATCAGCGATCCATCCTCATGACTGGCCGCAGCCTACGCCTGCCGCCACTCAAGCGAAAGCGCGGGTTTCGCGGTAGGGCGCGGCCGTGAGCGGTATGACAATGGCCCGAATACGCTTGGCCGGTTCGGGCCTTGGAGCGGAGGTTTGCGAATTGAGAGATGAGCCGTGCCGCCGCCGACCCGCGGGGAAGCGACCGGACCTAGGAGCGGCTCGATTTATCCCCGCAAAGTCCGAACGACCTCAATGCGATACGCGCGCCAGAAAAAACCTTCCCTCCGGGGTGGGTCGGCGATTGCGCGGCTACGCCCCGTGATTCCGCGCCGGAAGACAGATTGCCAACGCCCGCCCCAGGCCAAAATCCGCAATTCCAGCGCCACGCGACCTGCTCTACTATGTCTTGCCAGCCAAGATGGAGGCCTGAATGCTGCCCAACCGCCCGCACTACGCGGCCCGCCTGAACGCCTTCAAGCTGGGCCTGGACGAGCCGACGATTGCAAACATGCTGGCCCGCGCGGCCGCGGCCGGGCTCGACGCCGTCGATCTCAACTTCCCCGATCACTTCGACGGGCAAAGCGCCAACGATATTTCCGGGGTCCTCTCTGACGCCGGTTTGTCGCTGAATGGGCTTGCGATGCGCTACTATACCGACCCCGGGTTCAAACTCGGCGCCTTCACGCACCCGGACAGGACGGTCCGGCAGGCCGCGCTCGACGTCACCAAACGGGGGCTCGACACGCTGGCAGAGATGGGCGGACGGCTGATGACGCTCTGGATGGGTCAGGACGGCTTCGACTATTCCTTCCAGGGCGACTACGGCGCCATGTGGGACAGCACTCTCACCTGCCTGCAACAGGTCTGCGCCCACAATCCCGGCCTGGACATCGCCATCGAATACAAGCCCAACGAGCCCCGCGCCTACGCCCTGCTGCCCGACGTCGCCACCACGCTTCTGGCCATCAAGGAGGCCGGTGCGCCGAACCTTGGCGTCACACTCGATTTCGCCCATGTGCTCTATGCCGACGAAATGCCCGCCCACACCGCGCATCTGATCTCACGGCACTCAAGACTCCTGGGCGTGCATCTCAACGACGGTTACGGCAAACGCGACGACGGGCTGATGGCTGGGTCCGTGCACCCCGTGCAGACGCTCGAGCTTCTCGTCGAGCTTCAGCGCATCGGCTACGACGGCGTCATCTATTTCGACACCTTCCCCGACCATGGCGGCCTTGACCCGGTGGAAGAGGCCCGCACCAACATCCGCCTTGTGAACCGCCTGCGCACCATCGCCGCCGACCTTGCCGACAACACCGATCTGGCCGCCGCCATCGCCCGCCAGGACGCGACCCAATCCATGCGGATTGTCGGCCAAGCTCTCTACGGAGCCTGACCGATGCCACGTAAAGCCACCGCTCCCATGGTTCACCCCGGCCAAAATGCGCAACCCCGGCCTTGCGGCCGAGACCGCCGCCTGCCGGGGCGAGCGATATCATGACCGCCCGCGTCTTCGTGGCCGGGTCCCTGCATCTCGACGTCATCCTGAACGCCCCCCGCCTGCCCCGCCTCGATGAGACCCTGATGGGCGAGACTGTCACCTACGCATTCGGCGGCAAGGGCGGCAATCAGGCATTGGCGGCGGCGCAGATGGGCGCCACGGTCTCGATGGCCGGCCGGACCGGCAGCGATGCTTTCGGACGAATGCTGCACGACCGGCTGGATGCGTCCGGCATCGACCGGTCCCAGGTGATCACCGATCCCGGCCCCTCGGGCATGAGCGCCGCCATCGTCGACGCCAACGGTGACTACGGTGCCGTCGTGGTCTCGGGCGCGAACCGCAACATCCTGCCGAGCGACGTGCGCCTGCCCGCCGACACCGGGATACTGGTCCTGCAGAACGAGATCCCCGCAGAGGTCAATGCCGCCCTGATCGCCGCCGCGACGGCGCGCGGCGTCCCGGTGCTCTGGAACGCTGCCCCGGCGCGGCCCGAGGCGCATCGGGCTCTGCGGGAGTCATATGCGATCGCAATGAACGGCATATCGCTGGTCGTGAACCGCATCGAGGCACAGGGCTTGTCCGGCCAGGCAGATCCGGTCATCGCCGCCAGGGACCTTCACGCCACCGGCTATGCCACCGTGATCGTTACGCTCGGCGCCGAGGGCCTGATCTGTTGCACGGCCGGCAAGACCCGCGCGCTTCCGGGGCGCAGGATCGGCGTCATTTCCAGCCACGGCGCCGGCGACATGTTCTGCGGTGCCCTCGCCGCGCGTATCGCCTCAGGCCAACGTCTCGAAGACGCGCTGGATTTCGCCCAGTCCGCCGCCGCGCTGCACGTCTCAACGCCGGTCGAGACCCGCGCCCGGATCACGTCAGACGCTGTCGAGGCCTTCGCTCAAAGGCGATAGAATTCCTCGGCAGTGCCCCCGAAGATCCGCGCCTTTTCCTCTGCATTCAGATGATCGGTCAGTTCCAGCGCCACCTCGCGCCAGCGATCGTAGGTCGCCTGAAGCTGGCAGACCGGCCAGTCCGACCCCCACATCACCCGCGTCGGACCGAAGCAGCTGATGACATGATCCGCATAGGGTTTCAGGTCTTCGACGGTCCAGCCGTTCGCCGCCTCGGTCACGATCCCCGAAAACTTCAGATAGGCGCCCGTGTCCTTCGCCAAGGCGGCCATTCCCGGCGCCCAGTCGTCGAACGCAAGATCCCGGATCTGCGGTTTCATGCAATGGTCAATCACCGTCCGCATCTCCGGGTACCGTGTCAGAATCGTGTGGAAGTTTTTTAGGTGCCGCGGAAAGCCCAGGGCATCGAACGTCAGATCCAGCTCGATCAGCGCCCGATATCCCCATTGAACATCCTCGCGCAGCATCCAATCGTCATCCGGAATGTCCTGAATCATCGGCCGCACGCCGCGAAACTTCGGATGTTTCGCCAGTCTTTCCAGGTGCTCGCGGTCCCCAGGCCGCTCGAAATCCACCCAGCCCACGACCCCAGCCACGCTGTCGGTCACATCGGCGATGCCCAGCATGTATTCGGTCTCGTTGACCGTATCGGCCGCCTGCACCAGCACGGTGCGTTCGATCCCGTGCCGGTTCAGCAGCGGCTCGAGGTCCTGCGGCCGGTACGGTTTCGCCAGGATCGGATGATCCGGCGGCATCCAGAAATAGTCACTCCGGGCCGGGTTCCAATAGTGCTGATGGGCGTCGATCATTCGGTGTCCCTCTCCGGCAATGCCATGAATTTTCGACGAAAATTCGTCCTCACCCGACCGGCGCGTCCTCGCGCATCAGCCCTCCGGCCTTCAGTTCCGCCCAGACCTCTCCCGGGATCGCCGCACGCGAGGCCACCAGGTTCGACTCCATTTCCGCAACGCCCTGGCCGCCCGGGATCACCGAGACCGTGGTGGGATGCAGCAGCGGGAACTGAAACGCCGCATCGATCAACCGGACGCCATGCGCTTCGCACACGTTCTGGATCGCGGCAACCTTGTCGAGCACCTCTCGCGGCGCCGGTTCATAGTTGTAATAAGCCCCGTCCACCGGACCCGTGGCCAGTATCCCAGAATTATAGGGTCCGCCCGTCACGATCCCGATGCCGCGCGCTTCGCATAGCGGCAGAAAGCTGTCCATCGCCCCCTGCTCCAACAGCGTATAGCGCCCGGCCAGCAGGAAGATGTCGAAATCCCCCCGCTCGGTCAGCTGCTGCGCTACCTCCCACTCGTTGACACCCGCGCCGAAGGCCTTGATCACGCCGGCGTTCCGCATCTTCTCCAGCGCGTGATAGCCGCCGGCCATCAACTCATCGACCTTGGCGAAGACATTGGCGCGGCTGCCCTGGTTCGGCACGTCGATGTCATGCACGAACAGCATATCGATCCGGTCGACCCCCAGCCTCTCGAGTGAAAACTCCACCGATCGCATCACGCCGTCATAGGAGTAATCGTATTCCTCCTTGCGGTTCGGCACCTCGAACCACTTGCCGACGCCGTCGCGGTCGCCCGGGGCGCAAGCGTGCAACAGCCGCCCGACCTTCGTCGACAGCACATAGTCTTCGCGTGGCTTGTCGCGCAGGAACCGGTTCATCCGCGTCTCGCTCAGGCCAAAGCCATATAGCGGGGCCGTATCGTAATACCGCACCCCCGCGGCCCAGGCCTGTTCCAGAATGGCATGCGCCTCGTCGTCCGGAATCGCCCTGTAGAGGTTGCCCAGCGGCGCCGTCCCCATCCCGATCTCGGTAAAGGTCAGCCCGCCATTTCCCAGCCGGTCCCAATGTCTTGTCTTCAGTGCCATCTGCCCCTCCGTGCCGCGCGCGCCCGGCCAGCCTAATATGTTTTTGCCTGTCGCGAAAACCCCGCTAGTCTGCGCAGAAGAAGGGGACGGGATGAACAATTACCACCGCATCTTTGGCACGACAAAGCCGGTCATCGGAATGGTGCATCTCGCGGCCATGCCCGGCACACCGCTTTACGACCGGGACGGCGGGGTCGACGCCATGATCGCCGCCGCCCGCGCCGACCTGACCGCCCTGCAAACCGCAGGCTTCGACGCCGTCATGTTCGGCAACGAGAACGACCGGCCGTACGAATTCGCCGTCGACACCGCCACCACCGCCACCATGGCCTATGTCATCGGCCAGCTGCATGCCGACATCACCGTGCCATTCGGCGTCAACGTGCTTTGGGATCCGATGTCCACCATTGCGCTTGCTGCCGCCACCGGAGCCGCGTTTGCCCGCGAGATCTTTACCGGCACCTACGCCTCGGACATGGGGCCCTGGTCCCCCGATGCCGGCAAGGCGATGCGCTATCGCGACCGGCTTGGCCGGCCGGATCTTGCCCTGCTCTACAACATCTCCGCCGAATTCGCCGACAGCCTCGACCGGCGCCCGCTGCCGGACCGCGCGCGCTCGGCGGTGTTTTCATCGATCCCTGATGCCGTGCTGGTCTCTGGCGCGATCACCGGCGAGGCCGCTGCACTGTCCGACCTCGAGGCGGTCAAGGCCGTCCTGCCCGGCACCCCCGTTTTGGCGAATACCGGCGTCAAGCACGACACCGTGGCGGATGTCCTGACTGTTGCCGACGGCTGCATCGTCGGATCGTCTTTGAAGGTGGACGGCGACACCTGGAAGGCCGTTGATCCCGACCGTGCCGCCGATTTCATGGCGCGGGCGCGTGCGGCAAGGAGCGGGTGAATGCGCAGCCGGATCAAACTGGACCTGACCGAACTCATGCGTCTGCCCGGTCTGTCCGGGCACGAAGACCGCGTGCGCCGCGCCATCGCCGCCAAGCTGTCCGCCGCCGGCGTCGACAGCCGCACGGATCGCCTTGGCAACCTGATCGCCAGCTTTGCCGGCACCGGCCCGGCCGTCATGCTGTTCACCCATATGGACCAGCTTGGCTTTGTCGTCCGCAAGATCGACGCTGACGGGCTTTCCCGTATCGAACGCCTTGGCGGCGTCCCGGAACGCGCGCTCGCCAGCCAGGCGGTTACCCTGGCCACGGCCAGGGGCGATATCCCCGGCATCATCGCCAACAAATCCCACCATGCCACATCGCCGGACGAGAAATACACCGTCCTTAAAACCCCGGACCTGTACGTCGACACTGGCCATCGGACGAAGGCCGAAGCGGAAGAGGCCGGCATCCGCATCGGAACCCCCGTCACCTATCACGCTCAGGTTCTCGACCTGGCCGGCGACCGCATCGCCGGCACGGCCATCGACGACCGTGCCGGATGCGCCGTGCTGATCGAAATCGCCCGCGCGCTCGCCACCCGCCGCCGCGGCCCCCCGGTCCATCTGGTCTTCAGCGTGCAGGAGGAGTTCAACCTCCGCGGCGCCGTGGTCGCGGCCCAGGCGCTTCGGCCCGACATCGCCATCCAGCTCGACCTGATGCTTGCAACCGACACACCCGACATGGCCGAAAGGGGAGAGATGCGCCTGGGCGGCGGGCCCGGCATGTCGCTTTACTCCTTCCATGGACGCGGCACGCTGAACGGGGTGATCCCGCACCCCGCCCTGGTGCAGCTTGTCGAGACCACCGCCGCGCAAGAAGGGATCGACCTGCAGCGCAGCGCCCAGACCGGCATATTGACCGATCTCAGCTATGTGCAGTTGGTGGGCGAAGGCGTCGCCAGCCTCGATCTCGGCTTTGCCATGCGGTATTCGCATTCCAGTCTCGAGCTCTGCGATCTCAACGACCTGGAACAGCTCACCCAGCTCATCCTTGCCGCGCTGCCCAGGATCACCCCGGAGTTCGACCTGACCCGCAGGTGATCCGGACGGTCAAGGTCTTTCGAAAGACCTTGTACCAAGCGATTTCGAAGCCGCGTCGACAAGCCGCTTCGGAGCGGCTTGAACCAGTGCGTGCATTGGGGCTTGCCCGGCGCTGCCCTCTGCGACCAATCTGGCCAAAATACCGCAAAGGATTGCGCACCATGCCCTATACCCTCGGCCTCGACATCGGCACCTTCGAATCCAAGGGCGTTCTTGTGGACGACCGGGGCAGGATCGCCGCCCTGGCAACCGCCCCACACGAGATGCTGGTGCCGCAGCCCGGCTGGGCCGAACATCGCCCCGATCAGGACTGGTGGGGCGATTTCGTCGCCATCACGCGGAAACTGCTTGCGGAAACCCAAATCGATCCGGCCGAGATCAAGGCCGTCGCGACCTCTGCCATCGGCCCCTGTATGGTGCCCGTCGATGCCGCGGGCACCCCCCTGATGAATGGTGTCCTTTACGGCGTCGACACCCGCGCCAGCGAGGAAATCGACCAGCTCAATGCCGCCATCGGCCCCGAAACCATCCTGGAGTGTTGCGGCAACGCGCTCACCTCGCAGGCGGTCGGCCCCAAGATCCTCTGGCTCAGGAACAAGCGCCCCGATCTCTTCGCCCGCACCGAAAAGATCCTCACCTCGACCAGTTACCTCGTTTGGAAGCTCACCGGCCGTTACGTCATCGACCACTACACCGCGGCCAATTTCGCCCCGCTCTATGATGCCGGCACCTGCAGCTGGACCGACGCCCTGACCAAAGACATCCTGCCCCTCGACAAACTGCCGACCCTGCTCTGGTCCACCGATATCGCCGGTCACATCCACGCCGATGCTGCCCGGGAAACCGGCCTCGCCCAGGGAACGCCTGTGACCTGCGGCACCATCGACGCGGCTGCCGAGGCCGTCTCGGTCGGGCTGCAGGCGGCCGGCGACATGATGATGATGTACGGCTCTACCATCTTCATCATCACGCTGACCGATACCCGCGTGCGCGATCCGCGCCTCTGGTACGCGCCCTGGCTCTTCCGGGGCCAGCACGCCTCGATGGCCGGTCTTGCCACCTCGGGCACGCTGACCCATTGGTTCCGTGACCGGTTCGCCGCCGAGCTTCGGCGGGACGAGGCCTTTCCCGCTCTCGCTGCCGAGGCCGCCGAAAGCCCGCCGGGCGCGAACGGCCTGCTCTTTCTTCCCTATTTCAGCGGGGAACGGACCCCGATTCACGACCCGCAGGCCAAGGGCGCGGTCTTTGGCCTCAACCTCACGCATACCCGCGGCGATATCTACCGCGCGCTCATCGAGGGGATCGCATATGGCACCAACCATGTCATCGAAACGTTTGCCGAAGTGGACCAGCGCCCGACCCGGTTGCTGGCTGTAGGCGGCGGCACCAAAAACCGCCTCTGGCTACAGGCGACCAGCGATATTTCGGGTATCGACCAGATCGTCTGCGAAAAGACCACCGGCGCCTCGTATGGCGATGCCTTCCTGGCGGCGCAGGCCATCGGCATGGCAAAGCCGAAAGACATCCTTGACTGGAATCCCGTCGCCGAGAGCGTCCCCGCCCGGCCCAACGACGCCTATGCCAAGCAGTACTGCCTGTTTGGCCGTCTCTACGAACAGACTAAGGATATTGCGCACGAGCTATGAAAGACAGTTACCTGAATGCCTGCGCCGAAATCGCGGCCGTCGCCGATGCTCTCGACCTCGCCCAGGTCGAGACCGCCTGCCGCCTCATCGGCAATTCCGGGAAAATCGTCCTTTTTGGCTGCGGCCGTGAGGGCCTGCAGGTCCAGGGGCTCGCCATGCGTCTGCACCACCTTGGACTGGACGCCACGATGCAAGGCGCGATGAACACCCCACCACTCGGTCCCGGCGACCTTTTCCTCACTTCCGCCGGCCCTGGCGAGCTTTCCACCGTCACGGCACTGATGCAGACGGCCAAGGGCGCCGGGGCCGACATCCTGTTTCTCACGGCACGCCCAGACACCCCCAGCGCCGCGCTCGCCGACCACATCCTGTCAGTCCCCGCACAAACGATGGCGACCGACCGATCCGCACCAAGCTCCACCCTGCCCATGGGGTCGCTCTACGAGGGGGCACTGTTCGTTCTGTTCGAGGTCATGGTCCGGCGTCTGGCGGTTCTGCTTGCCGAAACGCCCGAAACGATGCGCGCGCGCCATACGAATATGGAATGATTCACTCCAACCTTGATGTACGCAATCAGAACAATGTGATACGGTTTAGATTGCCTGGACGCGAATTTCACCAGGCAATCGGTATTGCTCAGAGTTTTAAGGAGAGATTTCAGTGGCTGATGAATCGACCCCCATTTCATGTAAAAACACCGAGACCCGGGATTGGTACGCTTGGATCGACACCATGCCTCCGGGTCCGAACATGCTCTATGTCGTCGGTGAAGCCTGGGCGCCGAACCCCGGTGTCGAGGGCTTTCTCGTCCCGTCGAATCCACAGGGCATCAACCCGCGCATCCTGTTGCTCGATATCCATTTTTACCAACGGCCCGGAATCTGGCCGCAGGTGATGACCTGGATCCCCGTCCGCTACCAACGCCCGGTCAGCGGCCCCAAGGCCTATTCCGACGTCACGATCCTGTGCGAAGGCGACCCGATCGCCCAGATTCCGGTGGAAATTGCCAGCTAAGCCAATCGAGCGCGCCTACTTCACCGCCCCCGACGCCATCCCCTTGATGATATAGCGCTCCAGCACGATCCCGATGACGATCAGCGGGATGATGGCGCTGGCGCTCAGCGCCGCCATCGACCACCAGTTGATACCCTGGCTCCCTGTCTGCGACGCCACCATCACCGGTAAGGTCTTGGCATCGGTCGAGGTCAGCAAAGCGGCAAAGAAATACTCGTTCCAGGTCAGCACCAGCGACAGGATGAACGCCGCCACCATACCCGGCAGGGCAATCGGCAGGATGATCGTCAGGAACGCGCCCCAGACCGACAGCCCATCGACCAGCGCCGCCTCTTCCAACTCGACCGGGATCGACCGGAACTGGTCCTGCATGATCCAGATCACGATCGGCAGCACCGTCAGCGTATAAAGCAGGATCAGCCCGATCCGCGTGTCGAGCAGCGCCAGCTCCTTGTAAAGCACGAGAAACGGCAGCGCCAGAACCACCGGCGGCAGGATCAGCTGGCTGAGGAAGAAGAACGAGATATCCGGGTTGCGCATGAATCCGAACCGGTAGCGGAACCGCGACAGCCCATAGGCCGCCATCGACCCCAGGATCACCGCCAGCGCCGAGGATGACACTGCCGTGATCGCCGAATTCATGAACCGCTTCAGAAACTCCGCCCGCACCGTCGACTCGGTCCCGATGGTGTCCGGCGACAGGCCCAGCGACTTCCATCCCCGCCACTGCGGCACGTAATCGACCCAGGGGATCATGTTACCTTTCATCACGTCGGGGGCCAGCTTGAACGAGGTGGTGATTGTCCAGTAGATCGGGAACAGGCAGACGACGGTCCAGAAGATCAGGATGCCGTAAATCACCACACGTCCCGTGAACCATTTGGCCTTGTGGGCCAGGTCCGCCTCGCTGTCGCGGAAGATCTGGGTCGAGGTTACCTCTGCCACGTCAGTACCTCGGGTTCATCCATCGGTCGACCGCCTTCATGAACACCGTGATCGCGATGACGATCAGCACCAGATAGACGATGGCCAGCAGTGTGCCGTAGCCCACGTTCGACCGGTCCCGGTATTCGCGGAAGATGAACGAGGTCACCGAATCCGTCGCCCCGCCCGGCCCGCCGGCAGTGACATTGATGATGATATCGGCGAGCTTCAGCTTGAAGATGATGCGGATCAGGATCGCCGTGATCGACACGGGCAGCATCAGCGGAAAGGTCACCTCCCAGAACGACCGCCACTTGCCCGCGCCGTCGACCTCGGCCGCCTCGTTCAGTTCTCGCGGAATGGCCTGAAGCCCGGCCAAGAGCATGATCATCATGAAGGGGATAAAGGTCCAGGCATCCATCGCCATGATCATGAACCGCGCCACCTCCGGAGAACCGAAAAACGACGGGCTTTCCCACCCCAGCCAGCGCGCCAGCCGCGCCAGCGGTCCGAACCGGATCTCCAGCATCGACTTGCCGACCATCCAGCTGACCGCCACCGGCGACAGCATCAGGGGCATCAAAAACGCCACCCGGAAAAACTTCCGCGCCCGGATCTCGCTTGCCAGGATCAGCGCCAGCCCAAAGGCGATGGCGTATTCCACAAGGATCGCCGCAGTATAATACACCATGTTTTTCAGGGCGTTCCAGTAAAACGGATCGCCCCACATCTGCCGGACATTGTCCCAGCCGTTGAACTGCCGCCCTTCGGGCGAGGCCAGGTTCCAATCCGAAAACGCGATCCCCAAGGCAAAGATCAGCGGAAAGATCACCATCGCGATCACGAACAGCACCGCTGGCAGGATGAACAGTGTCCGCTTGCCCTGCTCGCCGCGCTGCACCACCTGCGCGACGCCAAGGCAGATGCCGAAGAACAGATAGGCATACAGCACCGGCCGCCAATTCGGCGCGTCCAGCCCGATCGTCCCCTGCTTGGCGATCCAGACCACAAGGAAGCTGATCGCCACGATCCCCGCCGACCCCCAAACCAGCACACGCCCCAGCGCCGCCCGGCGGGGGGAAATCTCGTCATCGGTCACGACATGCAGCAGATCGCCTTCCTCGGCCATGGCGGTGATGTTAGCGGCGGACCTCCGCCCTGTTAAGCCGCTAAATCCGCAAGCCGCGGGGTCACGAAACCTTTCCTTGCCCGGTTCCTTGATCTTGGTTCAAATACGCCGGGGAGCGCGAGGGGCAGCGCCCCCTCGCCCCGGGCGACGCGCTTTGCGCGACGCAACCCTAGCCCCGAAAGGCCGCCCGATGCGCCTCTGGATTGCCGCCCTTTGTCTCGCCGCCGCCCCGGCCGTGGCCCAGGGCCCGTTCGCGACCTTCGACCGTGCGTCGGACCCGGTCCTGAACGATCCCCACGACCTTGCGCTCGGCCCCGACGGCAAGCTCTATATCGCCGACAAGTTCGGCAACCGAATCCTTGTCATGGATCCCGAAACGCTTGAGGTGACGGGCAGCTTCGGCGACGGCGACCTTGTGGGCGTGCACGACATATCCTTCGGGCCCGACGGTAATGCCTATGCCGCCGTCACCGGGGCCAGCGCCGTTGCAATCTACGGGTTCGGCACCGGCGAACCGGTTCTGGAAAACGTCCTGGGCACCTTCCCCCGGACCGAAGGCGCCCTGGCGCACTCCAACGGACGGCTTTACGTCATGGCCTCCGGCACCGGTCTCCTCATCGCGATTGAAGACGGCGCCGTCGTCGCCACAGCCGGCGGCATGCCAGGCGCACATGACGTGGCCGAGGCCCCGGACGGCTCGGTCTGGGTCGCCGATAACTTCAACCGCCGGCTCGTGCGGTTTGATCCGGACACCTTGGACCAGCTTCAGGTGCTGAACGATCCGAAATACGGCTTCGCCGGCCCGCGCTATATGGATGTCGACGATTTCGGCCGCCTCGTCGTCGCCGACCAGGACGCTCACCGCATCCTTCTGATCGACCCGGTCACCGGTGATCTCCTCGGCGTGCTCGGAGACGGTACGCCCGGCCTTGGCCCCGACAAATTCGACGATCCCGAAGGCGTGGCCGTCCACGGTAACGCCTATTACTTCGCCGACAGCGACAACAACCGGATCGTTAAATATGTGGTGGTGATGAACTGATCCCGGACCCCGCCGGCATCACCTTTGACGTCTCGCTGCGTTAAAACACCCGCGCCGAGGTTCGCCTCGCGGTGACCGAGGCGCCCGAGAGACGCGAAAGTGTCGGGGCTTATCGGGTTGTGAGCGAGAAATCCGGCCTCTATCGTGTCAAGACCGGTATCCGGGGGAGAGTGCCGGACGAGGGAGAGGCATGACGACCACCACAATCCGCAAGATCCTTGGCGGGCGGCCCTTGCACAGCATTTCGTCCAAGCTGTCGCTTCGGGGTGCCGCCGAAGTCATGGCACACAATGGCGTCGGTGCCGTTGCCGTAACCGACGGCGAAGACCTGGTCGGCATCCTGACCGAGCGTGACATCGTCTTCCGGGGGGTCGCGCGGGGCTTGCCGGCGGATGACACCCCTTCGGCCGAGGTAATGACCCGTGATCCGGTCACGGTGCAGATCGATGATGCGATCTCCGACGCCTTGGCCGCCAAGCTCGGAGATGCCTTTCGGCACTTGCCGGTGATGGAGGATGGCCGCATCGTCGGCCTTTTGTCCTACCGCGACATCCCGCCGGAATACGTGATGATGTTCGAACACTTCCGCGAGATGTCCTCGGCGCGGGCGGATGATGTCTAGGGACCGTTTGGCAAGCTGCCAGGCGGCGGGACCGGGCGGGGCCTTGGCAGAAAAAGACGTGGCGCCGACGCCTGGGGCCATCATGGCATTTGAAAGTTGGCCCGCCAAAACACGCGGGAACCCCTTGCCGGCCTCTCAACGCTCGGCACTGCCTCGGACGTCGGTCACAGTTTAGGCTTGGTCAACCGCTTCCGGAACGATGTCGTCAGGAAAGAGGTGCGGGCAGATGTCTTCGACAAAGTACATCAGCTCTGGATATCCATTGTAAAACCAGTTCCAGCGGATACACGTTCCGTCGCTGCTTTCGACAAAATAATTGCCCCATTTGTCGCGACCTGCGGCCACGATACACTCGAACGGAACCTCGCGCCTTTCGGTATTGAACGGCGAATACCAAGTCGTAGATGGGCCCGTTATCCGGTCGGTATTCCAGGTGATATCGTAGATCGAGGAAAACGCCGTGGCCATGACCGGAATGGACACGATACCAAGCACGGCGATCAGGACTGCGACAGGGTTGTTTGCGATCACGACATGATAGAAAACGCCTGCGCATCCAACGCCCGCGGCGATCAGAATACCCACAGCGACCATCGAGTCGTTCGGATGCAGGACACCGTGATCACCGGCCAGTTCTTTCGGCGGCTGTCTGCTGATGACGTATTGGACAAGCGCCAAGATCGCGGCCGCACCAAGGCCCATGACGATTATTCCAGCCCCTGCGAAGTCCAACATTGTATCCTTCCCGAGTCTGCGGACCTCGAAATCGTATCGATGGATATTGGCGAAAATGTGTTGAAATCCTGAAATTGCGGGAAGAATCGCGTCTCGGAAAGTCGCGAAAAGGGAAATCCGCTTTGGAAACGACGTAATGGTAAGGGCTCGATGTGGTGGTGCGGCACCGCAGACAACCGCCTTGTTCGGCGCGTGCCGAGATTGACGAGGACGGCCCCCTCCGGGCACCTTCCGCACCTGCCAACTCCGCACCGCAGCTATCGCATCGCGGACGTTCACGTAAAGCGCGACCCTTCCAACGCCGCAAGGATCGAGGCATAGGCGAAGCCGGCGCTTTTTCACGTGCCGTCGGTAATCCTCTGGTATGGTTACTTTTTTTCGTGAAGAATTGAGCCGGACACCGCATCTGATGCGAGGCGCCCAAGATAGTCATCCATGGGATCTAAACGCCCGGGTCGCCTCTACCGCCTTGCATGGTGGCTCGCTGTTCGTCCGATCAACCGATATTTGGGCCGCCGTGTGGCACAGGTCCGAAAATTCCTCGATATTGCCAAAATATTGCCAGAAACAGGCGCGACAAAAGCCAAGATCATTCAAGGTTGGGGAGCGAGGGCACCATGGACCACTGGGAAGAAACTTACAAAACCGCAGAGCAGGCGCATTGGTCCAGCTGGACTGCGCGCCCAAAGAAAAATCTCAAGGCCAGCAACTACTTCTCTGCATTGGTTTTTGCGACATCGGCCTTTCTGATCGCCGCCAACTATGGCCAGATGCTCTAGCTAAACATCACGAACCCGCGCAAAAGCCGCTTCGCTGACCGCCGCAGGGGCCGTCCAAGCGGCTTTCCTTTGCATTCGCCTCCGAATAGCAGCCGTTGTGCTATGGACCGCCAGCCCCGCTGGCGGTTGCCTGGATAGAATCGGGCGCCGCAATTCACTGGAAATCAACCCGGATCGCAATTGGCCAGTCCAAATCGGCAGGAAGTTCCTGTTTCGGCTTCCAAGACAATAACGGTCACATTCCACGACTATTTTCGCCACAATACGGTCAAATTTCGCCATAATTCGTTTAACCTGTCCTTTTGGACAAGTTTGGGGCAATTTTGGCAAGTTTTGGGTAATTCTGACAATGTTGCCACAATTTGGACACATTTCAGCAGGATTTTGTTAATCCGAACGCGGTGGGGGCCGTGATCGTGAAGACAGAACAATGGCCGAAAAACTGCCCCGAAGCCAAAGCCGCGAGCGCAAAGCAAGTGTTGCAAAGCACCGCGCAGTCATCTCGCACAATCGCAGCCGGAACCTCCAAGCGTTCGCGCGTAAAGAAGACGGCTCTCTAATCATTTTCGGTCTCTTTATGCTTGTTCTGATGCTGCTCGCCTGTGGCATGGGCTTGGACCTGATGCGGCTGGAGACGGCGCGCGTCCAATTGCAGTCCACCGTTGATCGTGCCGCTCTTGCGGCGGCAAATCTCAATCAAGAGCTGCCGCCGGAACAGGTCGTTGCCGACTATTTCGAGAAAGCGCATCTGTCGGAGTTCCTCAGCGGCGTTCAGGTCGACGAGGACACGGGCTTGCGCCGGGTGGCCGTGCAAACCTCTTTGGACATGCCGATGCATTTCATGAGCATGGCCGGGGTCAACACGTTGCCCGCACCGGCCTCGGGCGTTGCAGAGGAATCGATCGGCGACGTGGAAATCTCGATGGTCCTGGATGTGTCGGGTTCCATGAACAGCTACAACCGTCTGACCAACCTCAAAGGGGCCGCAGAGGATTTCGTCGACACGGTCTATGGCCTTGCCTCGCATGGGATCGTCTCGACCTCGATCGTGCCTTACGCCACGCAGGTCAGCGCCGGTCCGGATCTTCTGTCGCAATACAATCTGGGAACCGAAACCCATGACGATTCCCACTGCGTCAATTTCGATCAGTCGAGCTTTGGTTCCACGGCGCTGCCGACGACCGTCGAATTGCAACAGACGCAGCATTTCGATCCCTGGTACAACTCGCAGGACCTTCGTTTGCCCGTTTGCCGGGACGAGGCCGGTGTCGATGTCCTGGCATGGTCGCGGAGCCCCGCCGAGATCAAGGATAGGGTGAATGCCCTTGTCGCCGGTGGCAACACCTCGACCGATGTGGGCGTCAAGTGGGGCAATGCGCTCCTGGACCCGGGCTCGCGGGACGTCCTGCACTCCCTGGCAGACGACGGTCTTGTCGACGAGTCGCTGCGCGGGCGGCCTTATCAATTTAACTCTGGCGACGCCATGAAGGTTATGGTCGTGATGTCCGACGGCGTCCACACGCAACAGTACTACATGAAGGATGCCTATCGCGGTGACTTGCTGACCAACGTCTGGGCCAGCTTCAACGGCAATGGCGATGTCATCAAGTTCTCGATCTGGTCGGGCGACGGGCCGGAGCCTCAGGAAAGCAACAACTGGTATGTGCCGAACGACGAATTCTACTGGCCCCATGCGGGGCAGTGGAAGGACCGCCCGCACAACCACACCCACGCGGTTCGCCTGACCTATCAGCAGCTTTGGGCCCATGTGACGGTTCGCCATCACGCATATGACCACGTCGAGCCCGTCTGGGGCGCGGCTGCGCGTGACGAGATCCTGAATTCGTACACCTACGTGCAACCGTCCGCAAAGAACGACAACCTGATCGAGGGCTGTGATGCTGCCAAGGACCGGGGCGTGGTCGTCTTCAGCGTCGGGCTCGAAGTGACACCGGCGTCGGGGCAGTTGCTGGAAGACTGCGCGACATCGCCCAACCACTACTTTCTCGTGAACGGCCAGGACCTGAGCTATGCGTTCAAGTCCATCGCGGGCCAGATTAACCAGCTGAGGTTGACCCAATGATCGGCATGATGGCGAAGATCCTGAGACGCTTTGGCCGCGAGGACGGAAACGCGACGATCGAATTCGTCGTCTTGTTCCCCGTGTTCATCGCCATTTTCGGCTCGGCATTCGAGGCGGGACTCTTCTCGACGCGGCAGGCGCTGCTGGAGCGGGCCACGGACGTCGCCGTGCGCGATCTTCGGCTTGGTGACCCCGGCGTCGCGAATTTCGACGATCTCAAGGCGCGCATCTGCAATGTCGCCGGCGTCATTCCCGATTGCATGGGTGCGGTTCATATCGAGCTTGCGCCGGTGAGTACCGAGACCTGGGACATGCGGTTGGGGGCAACCGCCTGTATCGACCGCGACGAAGACATCACGCCGGTGGTCAGCTTCACGCAAGGCGGATCCAACGAATTGATGTTGGTCCGGGTCTGCGCCGTCGTGCGCCCGATGAGCCCGTTTACCCCCTTGGGTTTGAAGATGCCCAAGATCAATACAAGCGACTATGCGCTGGTCTCCGCCGCGGTCTTTGTGAACGAACCGAGCTGATGGAGGAACAGGTGAAATTCAGAAACAAGATCAAGCGTTTCTCCGACGATTCCTTTGGCGGGCTGTCCGTCGAAGCCGTGATGATAATTCCGCTGTTGCTATGGGCGTTTCTGGGGCTCTTCGTGCTCTTTGACTCCTTCCACGCCAAGGCCACGAATGTCAAAGCCTCCGCAATGATTGGCGACCTGCTTTCGCGGGAAACCAACGAAATCAACGCCGCTTATATGGACGGGCTGAATGACGTGCTCGACTTCCTGACGCATTCGCCACACGACACGATCATGCGGGTTTCCGTCGTCCGCTACGACGGCGCAGAGGACGAGCATATCTTGGTCTGGTCGCATGCGACCGCAGGCAAGGAGATGATCACCGAGGGCACGTTGAGCACGATCGTGCCTCATATCCCGGTCGTTCAGGATGCCGGGTCGGTCATAGTGGTGGAGACTTGGATGGCCTATGTACCATTTCTGAACATCGCAATCGAGCCCCTGTGGTTCCAAAACACCGTGGTAACAAGCCCGCGCTTCGCCCCACAGCTGAAATGGGAAAGCGCCTAGACGCACCGGACGGCCCCGACTTGAAGTCTCTCTGACTGCATCGATCCCGCTGCCGGAGGGAGAAACTTTGAACTGGCCGTTGCTCGACATGCGGAAGCCTTTAAAACCCTTCCTCATGTCGAACTTCGTCGACGGCGCCGGTGCCGTCGACATTGGCGGCGACCGGATGGTCGGTGTCGAGGAAGTATCGCCCGTCATAGCAGAGCGACGTCGTTGCGGCGGCGATCAGATCCGACAGCATCCCGTCGGGATGCGCGGCCGCCGCCTGGCCCATGGTGGCCACCAAAGGCCCGTGGACGCCATAGCTGTCGTCCTCGATGGCGGTGCGCGGCACGCCGACCGTGCTTTCGGAGAGCTTGTTGGTCAGCTTGCAGCCATGGGCCGCCATGTCCTTGACGACACGGGGGGCCGATCCGTTCGCGCACGGCCGGAAAGTCGCCCAGCCAGCCGCAGGTGTTGGACGCGGTGGTCGACGGAACGACGGTCGCGATCATCCGGTAGAAGCTCTCTTCGAGCTGCGCGTCATAGACCGCCTGGAACTCGTGGCGGTAGCCTGTGTTGAGCGCGCTCAGAAATGCGGAGGTTAGAATGGCCATCGCGGCTTACTCCTTCGATTGGGCCGATTTGGCCTTCTTGAACTCTTCAAGGTCCTGGCCGAGCGCCGCGCAGACCGCGCGAGCCGGGCTTGATCTTGCCGGCCTCGGTCGCCTCGTCGAGCGCCCGGTTGATCGCCTCGTCCAGGCGGCCCTTCTCGGCCGTCTCGAAGTCCGCGATCCGGTTCAGCGCTTCGGCCCTGGCGTCCTTCAGCCCGTTGATCGCCGCGACGATGCTTGTCACGGACGCATCCGCATTCAAGCCGAGCGCGTCGGTGATGGCCTGGTCCATTCTGCTTTCCTCTTCGCCGCCCTCGGTGTTGAGGGCTTCCAGTTTCAGGTTGGGTCGGTTCGTCAGCCCGGCCGATACGATCTTCACCATGCGGGCGGTCGGTTTCTCGTAGACAAAGACGGGGCTGAGGTAGCGATGGGCGCGCGACGACACGGCCCGGGCGCCTTCCTCGTTCCAGCTGACCTGTCCCCAGATCGCCGTCGCGGATCTCCATGTCGGTGATCCAGCCGACACCCGGGGCCGGGAGACCCTGGGCACCACGCGTCTGCGCGGAATTGCTTGGTTCCGGTCCCTGCATTGCGCAAGATCAAGGCGCATGTCGAGGTGTTGCCGGAGTGTTCCGGCGCGGACCAAAGGGATGACTTCGGTTCGCGCCTCGTTTCGGGGCAAGCAGAATTGGAACCGCAGCCATGGCAGTTGACCCAGATAGCGCGCCGCCTGAACCGCTTCGCTTCGCCGATGATCCGGGTGCGTCGCGGTCGTTCTGGGTTGCCGTCCTGATGGTCTTGGCGATTACCGGCTGGTTCGCCAGCAGTATTGTCCTGCCGTCAGGGGACTCTGAGTCGGTGACGATCGAACGCGCGCCGCAGCCGGTTACCGTTGCGATCCGGGCGTCGCGGGCCACTGAGGTTCCGGAAGTATTCGTCGCCGAGGGCCAGGCCGAACCCGACCGTGACACCAAGGTGCTGGCTGAAACTTCCGGCGAGATCGCCGAGGTCCTGCTGAACAGAGGAGATCCGGTCACCGCCGACATGGTGATTGCGCGTTTCGATCCGCGGCAGCGTTCGGCCGAATTTCTTAGGGCAAAGGCCGAACTGGCACGGGTCACGCGAGAACTGAGAAATGCCGAGACACTGCTGGACCGCGGCAGCGCGACGCTTGACAGGGTCGCCACCCTGCGCGCCGCGTTCGCCGCGGCCGAGGCCGGCGTGGCTGCGGCGGAACAGGCAGTCGCCGACACCGTTCTTCGCGCGCCGTTCGACGGGCGGCTGGAAGATTTATGGATCGATCCGGGCGAATTCGTGCCGGCGGGCAAGGCGGTGGCCCGCGTGGTCGATCGGGATCCCCTGACTGTCCGCGCACGTATCCCCCAGCAGTCGCTTCATCGGATCCGGACCGGGCAGGAGGCCATGATCGCCTTTATCACGGGGCAGATCCGCAAGGGCGTTGTGTCATTCGTCGGCGCCAATGCCGATCCAGAGACGCGCACCTTCGCCTTGGAGGTCGAAGTCGAGAACAAGGAAGGCGAGATCCCCGCCGGGGTGAGCGCCGAGATCAGGATTCCAACCGGCGAGGCCGTCGCGCATTTCGTCTCTCCGGCAATCCTGGCGCTGAACGAAACGGGAGTGCTTGGGTTGAAGACCGTCGACAAGGAAAACCGCGTGGCTTTCTACGAGGTTGCCATTCTGCGCGCGGAAACCAACGGCATCTGGGTCAGCGGCCTGCCGGACACGGCGCAGATCATTACGGTGGGCCAGGGATTTGTCCGCACCGGCGAGGTGGTCGACCCGCGGCCCGATGAACATCCGGCGCCCGCGGCCCCGGGAACGCTTGAATGAACACGATCGTCGACGCCGCTTTTTCGCGCGCCCGCGCAGTTCTGATGGCGCTGGCAATTCTGTTGACGATCGGCGTGGTCGCCTATCGCGAGATTCCCAAGGAAAGCGCTCCGGAGGTGCCAATTCCGATCGCTTATGTCATCACCACGCTTGAGGGAATTGCACCCCAGGACAGCGAGCGGCTGCTTGTCGAACCTCTGGAGACCGAACTGGCGGCCCTGAGCGGGCTGAAGGAAATGACCGCCGAAGCGGGCGAAGGCTTCGGCTCGGTCACGCTGGAATTCGAACCCGGCTTCGATCCTGACGCAGCACTCGACGACGTACGCGAGGCGGTGGACCGCGCACGTGGCGAGTTGCCCGACGACGCCACCGACCCAACGGTGCACGAGGTCAACACCGCACTCTTTCCGGTGCTGACCGCGATCCTTTCTGGCCCCGTGCCGGAGCGCACTTTGAATCAGCTGGCCGATGATCTGAAGACCAAGTTCGAGTCGCTCGAAGGTGTGCTCGAGGTCGATATTGCAGGCGAACGCACCGAGATACTGGAGGTATTGATCGATCCGACGGTGTTCGAGACCTACTCGCTGACATTCGAGGAGCTCATCGCCCAGATCACCCGCAACAACCTGCTGATCGCAGCGGGTTCGATCGATACTGCCGCCGGCCGGCTGGTGTTGAAAGTGCCGGGGTTGATCGAGAATGTGCAGGACGTGATGGAGATGCCGCTGAAGGTGCGCGGTGAAACGGTTGTTACCTTCGCCGACGTGGCCGTCCTGCGGCGCAGCTTCGCCGATCCGCACAGCTTCGCCCGGATCGGCGGCCAGCCGGCGTTGGTGCTGGAAATCAAGAAGCGCGTCGGTGCCAATATCATCGAAACGGTGGATGCGGTGCGGAAGGTTGCGGCGGACGCCTCGGCCGCGTGGCCCGACAGCGTCGAGATCACCTACACCCAGGACGAAAGCGAGGCGGTCAAGGAGGTCCTGGGCGAACTGGAATCGAACGTGATCGCCGCCATCGTCCTGGTAATGATCGTCATCGTCTGGGCTTTGGGGGTGCGCGCGGCACTGCTCGTCGGTCTCGCGATCCCCGGCGCATTCCTGACCGGTGTCGCCGCGATCTGGGCGATGGGCTACACGATGAACATCATTGTGCTGTTCTCGCTGATCCTCGTCGTCGGCATGTTGGTGGACGGCGCCATCGTCACCGTCGAGTATGCCGACCGAATGCTGGAGTCCGGCGCTACCCCACGCGAAGCCTATGCTGCGGCGGCCAAGCGCATGGCCTGGCCGATCATCGCCTCGACCGCAACGACGCTTTCGGTCTTCGTGCCGCTTCTCTTCTGGGCTGGAGTCACCGGGGAGTTCATGAAGTATCTGCCGATCACGGTGATCCTGACACTGGCAGCATCTCTCCTGATGGCGCTGGTCTTCGTGCCGGTGGTGGGCGGCGTGCTGGGCCGCCGCCGGCCGCAGTCGGCCCGCGCCAAGGCGGCTCTGTACGCCGCCGAATTGGGCGATCCACGGCGGCTGAGCGGGATCACAGGTGCCTATGCGCGGTTCCTTGAAAAGGCGGTGACACGGCCTTGGACGACTCTGCTCTTCACCGTCGCGCTCTTGATCGGCGCCTTCGCGGCCTACGGCAACTATGGCCACGGCGTCGTTTTCTTCCCCGAGATCGAACCGGAATTCGCCCGGGTCGAGATCCGCTCTCGCGACAACTTTTCGATCTACGAACGTGACGCTCTGGTGCGCAGGGTCGAAGATCGGTTGCTGGATCAACCCGAGATCAAGAGCGTCTATGCCCAATCGATGCTGAGTAACCGTTCGGATGCCGAGTTGGTCGGACTGTTGCAGCTGGAGCTTGCCGACTGGGACCAGCGCCGCACGGCTGCCGAGATCACCGCCGAAATCCGTGAAGGCATGGCCGATATCGCCGGGATCGACGTGCAGGTGCAGGTGCAGAGTTTCGGCCCCGCCGCCGGAAAGCCGGTACAGCTGGAACTCCGCGCCGAGACCGAACGGGCGCGCGTTGCCAGCGTCGAGGCGGTGTACGCGATTATGGACCACATCGGCGGTTTCACGGACGTTACCGACACCCGCGCCCTTCCGGGGGTCGAATGGCGATTGGAACTTGACCGGTCGGAAGCCGCACGGTTCGGTGCCGATGTGAGCCTTTTGGGCCAGGCGGTACAGCTTTTGACCCAGGGCGTGCGCATTGCCGAATACCGCCCCGACGATGCAGAAGAGCCGATCGACATCCGTGTCCGCTTTCCGGCCTCGGAACGGACGCTTGCAGAGTTGCGCACGCTTCGGGTGCCGACATCCGCCGGTCTAGTGCCGGTCGAAAACTTCGTCCGCCTGGAGCCTGCCCCCCGCAGCGGCACCATCCGGCGGGTGGACCAGAGCCGGGTCATCGTTGTCGAGGCCAACGTCGAAACCGGGCGGTTGGTCAACGATCAGGTCCTCGCGCTCGGCGCCGCGCTGTCAACGGCAGATCTACCTTCGGGCGTCGAATGGTCATTCGGTGGCGAGGCCGAGGAACAGGCCGAGGCGGCAGCTTTTCTGACCCGCGCCTTCCTTATCGCCGTCGCGCTGATGTTCGGCATTCTGGTCACCCAGTTCAACGGGTTCTACCAGTCACTGGTGGTTTTCACCGCCATTGTCTTCTCGGTCGCCGGGGTTCTTCTTGGTCTGCTGATCACCGGTCGACCGTTCGGCGTGGTGATGGGTGGGATCGGCGTGATTGCCCTGGCCGGTGTGGTGGTGAACGACAACATCGTCCTGATCGATACGTTCAACCGGCTGCGCCGCTCCGGTATGGCGGTCCGCGAGGCGGCCCTTCGGACCGGGGTGCAAAGGTTGCGACCCGTTGTACTGACCTCGGTGACGACGGGACTGGGATTGATGCCGATGGTTCTGGCCCTGACCGTCGATTTCTACGGCAGGACGATCGTTCACGGCGCACCGTCGACGCAGTGGTGGACAGAACTCTCTACCGCGATTACCGGCGGCCTTGCGGTGGCAACCTTTCTGACACTCGTGGTCACGCCAGCCCTCTTGACCATCGCGTCGGGGCGCCGGGCGCATTGACGAACTGCCAGTGGCGTCGCGACCTATTCCGAGATGGCGACTTGCGACGGAAGGGCGCGAGTGTCGTCTTCGTCGCGAACGGCAAGAAGGCCATCCTCCCGGACGGGAGGCATCACATCCGCGCCATTTGGGGCATCTCTCGCTTCAACATCGCAGCGATACTCCCTGGCATCAGGCAAGCAGGGCAGAAAGAGGCGGGCGCGCGCGCTTGCGTTGGAGTTCGAAATGGCCCAGCGGGGTCCATCCGGCAAGGGCCGTCTCGACCGGATCGCGGCGGCAGGCGGCGCGCAACGCCGCCTCAAAGGCGCGACGGTCCTTTTTCGCCATGGGTGCGGGATCAATCGCGATCTGGCCGCCATATCCGCGCAGGCGCAGGATGCGGGGGAGCTCGCGTGCAAGCGCAAGATTGGCCTTAAGTCCGGCGGCAAAGGAGCCGTCCGGCCCCGTGTTGATGTCTACGGCCACCAAGGCCCGCGTGGGCTCGACGAATGCATATGCTCCGCCGGGTAGCACCACCGTCGGATCGCGAAGCGCGTCTATCCGGTCGACGAGCCCGAGCGCCTCTAATGCGCCGGGGTCATCCACCAGATCGGCGGGGCCCGTCCAGTCGCGCCAGGCGAGTTGCCAGGGCCCGTCGCCGTCGAGCAGACGCGCCGGGCCGGGCGTGGTGTCCGACATCACAGCCTCGGCCGCGCGGCGCATTGCCGCGATGTCCGCAGCGATTGGTTCGGTCTCAGCGCCGGCGCTGGCGGAACGCAGGATCAGGCCCATGCCGCTGTCTGCCATCGCTTCGGCGGCCAGATCCAGCAGGGCATCGCTCAGACCCTCGTCGCGGATCTGCCGCGATAGGTTCACCCCCGGGCTGCCGGGGGTGACGATGGCATAGCGGCTTTTAAACAGGACCCGGTCGGTGACGGGAAGCGCCTTGCCCGGCTCGGCATAGCCGGTGACCTGAACGGTCAGCGTCTCGCCCGGGCGGACGCCCTTGGCGCCGCGCAGATAGGCGGTGCCGTCCGGGGTTTCCAGGAACAGCCCGCCCTGACCCTTCATCGGGCGGCCTGCGACGGCGCGAAAAATGGTTCCGGGGGCCGGTTCGTCGGCCTCGATCAGCAGGTCGTCGAGTTCCCCGTCGGACAGCAGAACCGCAACCTCGCGTCCGGCGATCCGGTCGAGCACGATCTGGCGCCCCTTCACGGATTGACACCGCCAACCGGGCAGCCCGCAACACGCAGAAGCTGCGCGGTCTCGTAGACCGGTAGGCCGACGATGGCGGTGTACGAGCCCTGGATCCAAGGGATGAACGCGCCGGCGGGACCCTGGATGGCGTAGCCGCCGGCCTTACCCTGCCAGTCACCGGTCGCGAGATAGCCGGCAATCTCTGGTTCGGACAGGCGTTTGAGCTTGACGACAGATGTGACGTCCCGTTCCCACAGCTGTGCGCCACGCTTGACCGCAACGGCTGTTATCACACGGTGACGGCGACCCGAGAGCAACCTGAGGAACGACGCGGCCTGCGCTGAGTCCTCGGGTTTGCCGAGGATCCGGCGGCCCAAGGCAACTGTGGTGTCGGCGCAGAGCGCGATCTCGCCGTCCCGGAGAACCATGGCCTCGGCCTTGGCCCGGGCGATGCGCAGGCAATAGGCGCGCGGCGGTTCCGCCTTGCGCGGGGTTTCGTCGATCTCCGGCGGACGCACCTCGTCCGGTGCGAGGCCAAGCTGTGCCAGCAGTTCCAGCCGCCGGGGGCTGCCAGAGCCGAGGATCAGCCGCGGGCGGACGTCAGACACGGGGCGCGCATCCATTGGCGCAGGCTGCGTTTGCCGCGCCTGGGGATTCTGCTTTTGGCCTGAGGCTGCCGTTCATACACGTCCCGGGCGCCGAATCATTGGGCGCAGCCCCGCCGCGCCATCGCCGACCTGCCTTTACACAATCGGAAGACAAAAGGGGTTTGCATTGCAAACCGCCTTCCCGCGCTGCGAGACACCACCTTTCGCGCTATTTGAAGCGATAGTTGATCCGCCCCTTGGTCAGATCATAGGGCGTCATTTCGACTTGAACCTTGTCGCCCGCAAGTACGCGGATCCGGTTCTTGCGCATCTTTCCTGCCGTATGAGCGATGATTTCATGGCCGTTTTCCAGCTCGACCCTGAACGTCGCATTCGGCAGGAGTTCCTTCACGACGCCGGGGAATTCGAGCAGTTCTTCCTTGGCCATGGTCACTCCTTCTTGCACGCCCGCCGTTTGCGGGCGCGGGTTAGATGACCTGTTTTCCGCATTTTTTCAAGGTCTCACGCGCGTATATCGGTGATTTCGATGGAATCGCCGGCGACCGGCTGCCGCGGCCAGTCGGCGTGGTTGCATACCCGGCCCTCGGCGCGGACACGGGCGATGGCGCCGTGTTCGATGTCGGCATAGACCCAGCCGGGGCGGTTCATTTCGCCCTGCGCGATCACGCCGGTGTCAGGAAAGCCCAGATCGGGCGGGCCGTAGATCGCCGCGGCGCCGGTGTTGCGGTCGACCGGCTCGCACCACGGCGCCTCGCCCACGGTGGGGGCGTGGACCGCCACGCATTGGTTTTCCAGCGCCCGCGCCATGGCGCCGATCCGGACCCGGTGGTAGCCCGAAAGCGCCTCGGTGCAGGACGGCGCCAGAAGGATCTCGGCCCCGGCACTGACAAGGGCGCGCGCCAGAAGCGGAAATTCGGCATCGTAGCAGATCAGAATGCCAATCCGCCCCAGATCCGTCTCGATGACGGTCAGCGGTTTGCCGGGACGCACATCCCAAACCTCGCGTTCGTAGCGCGTCATGATCTGCTTTTCCTGTATGGCCAAGCCACCGGACGGAGCGAAAAGCCGCAACTGGTTGACCGGCCGGGCGTCCCCCGCCACCGGTGCGCTGGCAGACAAAATATGGACGCCGTACCGGGTAGCAAGGTCGGCGTGGAGCGCGTACGCCTCATCGATCCACTCATTCACTGCCCGGATCGAACCTTCCCGGGTGCCGCGGTCAGAGGCTTGCGACAGCGAGGCCAGTTCCATCGCGCCGTATTCCGGAAAGACCAGCAGATCGGCGCCGTTCTGCGCGGCCTCGGCGATCCAAGAGCCCAGCTTATCCCGATACGCCGCCCATGTTCCAAGGTCGTCGATGGGGTAAGCGGCGGCGGCGATCCTCATGGTGCTGACGCCCTTTCTAGTTCGTTGCATTGATGATCTTGAACAGGGAAATCGCAATCGCCAGGGAAATCTGGCCGGGAAGGAACATGATCAGCGCCTCTTCCCAGCCCGACCTTTCCTGGACTTTGCCGAGCTTTTGAAACTGTCCATGCAGTTGGCGATACGCGGCAAGGATGGTGTGCAGTTCGCCGAGACGCTCATGGATATAGCGATCGGACAATTCCGCAGGCGTCTCTGGCAGGTCAGCGGACGCCAGCCCATCCAGATCCAGCTGATCGAGACCGCGCAGCCACGGCCCGAAATGTCTGTGGGCGGCGTCGAACTGGCTTTGCGTTTCCTTCACATCGCCAGGGGAATGGGCACTGCGCACGAAAGTTCGGTCGAGGTCGGCGAGCACGGATTTCGCGGTGAGACGGACAATGTCGGCCTTGTTCTGCAGTTTCGCCCCATGGGTTTCCAGGATGTTGCCCGCGAGGGTTCTGTTGGCCTGAAGAGCGGCGAAGAAGAAAGCGCTTCCGCCGAGAAACAGAATTGCCCCATCGAGCCATCGGGAACCGACCGCGTCGGCGGGAAGCAAGATGCCGAGCAAGGTGGCGACCGCCAACGCAGCGGCGAGAAAAACCGTGTTGTTCCTGACGGCGTTGGGTCGGTCGATCATCGCGACTTGATCCAGAACTGCAGCTCTTTGCCGGTCTCGCCGGGTTGGTCCACGTCCTTCCACGCAAGGCGCGCAACAACGCCGTCCAGCGGGCGGTAGCCGCGCTTGTGCCAGAACGGTTCGAGCGGGCGGTAGCCTGCCGGTTTTAATGCATGAACGTCGGCGCGGATCACGGCGCAGAATGCGACATGGCGATAGCCGAGATCGTCGGCCTGTCTTTCCCGATGCTCAAAGAAGGCATGCCCGGCGCCCCGGCTGCGATAGGCCGGAAGCAGCACGCTTTCGGCGCAATAGAAAACATCGGACAGCGGAATGCCCGAGCCATCGAAGGCCTTGGCGAAATCGTCCGCGTGGTCTTCCATCGGCGAACCGGTTGCCGCGCCGACCAGATGGTCGCCATCGAAGGCGCCCACCAGAACCGCACCGGGACTGTCCACAAAACGTGCAAGGTACCGGCGTTCATAGACAAGATCGCCGTCGTACAGATACGGCCACTCGCGAAACACGGCGATGCGCAGACGGGCGAGGCCGTCGAGGGCGGTTTCGACCTCGGCCCCGGTCAGCACCCGGATCGCCAGGGTCACGGGTCGTCCTGCGTCGGCGGGCCGAAGCGGTCGAGCATCCGCGCCCTGATCTGGTCACGGGTCTGGCGGTAGGCATCGAGCTTTTCGTCGCGCTGCCTGCCAAGGCCGGTGGGATCGAGGATCGGCCAGTATTCCACCTCGAGATGCGAGTAGCGGGTAAGTTCGAGCGCCTGACGCTGGCTGGCGGGCGACAGCGCAACGATCAGATCGAAACCGGTCAGATCATCGCCCCATTGCTGCATCTCGTCGAACGAGCGCGAACGGTGGCGCGACAGTTCCACGCCGATCTCCTGACAGACGGCGACCGCGAAACCATCGATTTCCAGATCGTTGCGGACGCCCGCGGATTGTACGTAAGCCGCCTGGCCGTAACGCTTTTTCATCAGCCCCTCGGCCATCGGAGAGCGTACGGCATTGTGATCGCAGCAAAACAGTACCGAGGATGGAATGTCCCCCGCCACGCCGTCAGCCCCCCCAGTGCAACACGCAAATCAGGGTAAAGAGGCGTCGCGCGGTGTCGATGTCGATCTCGGCCTTGCCTTCCAGGCGCTCCCGCAGAATGCGCGCGCCCTCGTTGTGGATGCCGCGGCGGGCCATATCGACCGCTTCGATCTGGCTGGGCGGCAGGCGTTTCACAGCGTCGAAGTAACTGTCACAGATCTGATAGTAGTCCTTTACTGCTTGGCGGAACGGGCCGAGGGAGAGATGGAATTCGACCACCGGATCGCCGGATTCGGTGGTCACATCGAAGACCAGACGCCGGTCGCGGATGGCGAGGTTTAGGTTGTAGGGCGGCACCGGCTGTGTCCGGCCATCGCGGGGCGGGACCGTGAAACTGTTGTCTTCCAGAAGGTCGAAGATCGCGACTTTGCGTTCCTGCTCGATCTCGGGCGTCGGTGGCGGCAGCGCGCTGTCGTCTATGGTCACGTTTTTGAGGTCGTTCATGTCTCCTTTCCCTCATTCAGCCGGTCAAGCCGGGCGCGGACGGAAAGGCCGTGCGCCTCGAGCGATTCCGAGATCGCCAGGGTCTCGGCTGCGGGGCCGATGGCGGCCAGCGCCGCAGGGGTCATCATGGCAAGCGTCGTGCGCTTTAGGAAATCCATCACCCCAAGGCCCGAGGAAAAGCGGGCAGACCGGGCGGTGGGCAGGACGTGATTGGGCCCGCCGACATAATCGCCGATCGCCTCTGGGGTCCATTGGCCAAGAAAAATCGCACCTGCGTGACGAATTTTCAACGAAAATTCGTGGGCGTTTTCGACGCAAAGTTCCAGATGTTCAGGAGCTATGCGATCGGACAACCGCGCCGCCTCGTCCAGATCGCGCGCGACGATCACCGCCCCGAAATCGCGCCAGCTCGCTCCGGCGATTTCGCGGCGGTCGAGGGTTTGCAGGCGCCTGTCCACGGCCGCCGTCACGGCTTGTGCAAGGGCAGTATCGTCCGTGATGAGGATCGACTGGGCGCTTTCGTCATGCTCGGCCTGGCTCAGCAGATCGACGGCAATCCAGTCAGGATCGTTGTGCCGATCGGCGATCACCAGGATTTCCGAGGGTCCCGCGATCATGTCGATGCCCACACGCCCGAAGACCCGGCGCTTGGCCGCGGCCACATAGGCATTGCCCGGACCGGTGATCTTGTCGACGGGCGCGATGCTGTCCGTCCCAAAGGCCATCGCCGCGATCGCCTGTGCGCCGCCGATGCGATAAACGGTGTCCACACCAGACAGCCGCGCCGCAAGCAGGACCAGCGGATTTGACACGCCGCCCGGCGTGGGCGCGCAGATCGTCAGGCGTTCGACCCCGGCCACCTGCGCCGGAATCGCGTTCATCAGAACAGAGGATGGATAGGAGGCCAGCCCGCCCGGCACATAAAGCCCCGCCGCTTCGACCGGTGTCCACCGCCAGCCAAGCATCGCGCCGGCCGGATCGGTCCACTGCCTGTCTGCCGGCATCTGGCGTTCGTGAAAGGCGCGGATACGGGCGGCGGCAAGCTCCAGGGCCTCGCGTTCGGCGACCGGAACCCTGGCGCATTCGGCATCGATTTCGGCCTTCGAAAACGCCAGGGTTTCCGTCGTCAGCCGCAGCCCGTCGAACCGGTCCGTCAACTCGATCACCGCCGCGTCGCCCCGGGTCCGAACGTCGTCGACGATCGCCGCCACGGCGGCGTCCACGTCTGGGGCATCCTCGCGCTTCATGGTCAGAAGCGCGGCAAAGCGGTCCTCGAACCCGGGGTCTGCGGTGGACAGGAATTGCGGCATGCCGAGCGCTCTAGTCAGGATGCCGCGGGGCGGCCTTGGACGGCGCGATATAGGGCCGGGTCACATCCTTCAATGTGACATCCAGCGCCTCGACGTCGAGCGCGATGGCACCGTCGCCCGCGAAGGTCAGCAGCACGCGGCCCGTGCCCTCCTCTCCGGGTTCGAACCCAATCGACAAAAGCGACAGGATCAGGTCCTTGTCGCCCCTGTCGATGCCCTGCGAGGCGACCTTTTGCACCTCGTCCACGACCAGCAACGCCTGCACGCGTTCGTAGTCGCGCGCACTGCGGCGGTCCGCGGTGGCATCTTCCCAGCGGAACCGGTTGAGAAGCAGGGCAAAGCGCCGCTGGCGCCTTTGCCAGCGCATTTCGGTGATCGGAAACACCGCATCCTGAACCAACGCCGAAATCACCGGCAGATCGTCCGGCTGCAGCGCCTTCAGGTGCAGAGGCGTCTCACCGGCGTCTTCGAACCGGGCGTCTTCGTTCATGCGGCCTCGACCCGTTCGACCAGCGCCCCGCATCCGCGCAGCTTTTCCTCAAGCCGCTCATAGCCACGGTCCAGATGGTAGACCCGGCTGACCACGGTTTCACCTTCGGCCGCAAGCCCCGCGAGGATCAACGAAACGCTGGCGCGCAGATCGGTCGCCATCACGGGCGCGCCCTTGAGCCGCTCGACCCCCGTGACCGTGGCATGGCCGCCATGCACGTCGATCTCGGCGCCCATGCGGATCAGTTCGGGCGCATGCATGAAGCGGTTCTCGAAAATAGTTTCCTCCAGCACGCTGGTGCCCTCGGCGGTGCACATCAGCGCCATCATCTGCGCCTGCAAATCGGTGGGAAAGCCGGGGAAAGGCGCCGTGGCGACATCAACCGCCTTCACCGGGGCGTTGCCGCGCCGCACCGTCAAGCCGCGCGAGGTGTCGCCAACCTCGATCCCGGCTTCCTCCAGCTTGTCCGCCAGGGCGCCGACCAGCCGCCTTTCGCCGCCGATCAGTTCCACCGACCCTCCCGCAATCGCCGGCGCAATCATATAGGTGCCGAGCTCGATCCGGTCTGCGATGACCCGATGGGTTGTGCCATGCAACTGGTCGACGCCGTCTACGACGATCTCGCCGGTTCCAGCGCCGTCAATCTGCGCACCCATCGCCTGCAGGCATTCGGCCAGGGCGACCGTATCCGGCTCGCGTGCCGCATTCCTGATGACCGTCGTACCCTTGGCAAGCACCGCAGCGCACAGGGTGTTTTCGGTGGCGCCGACCGACACGAACGGAAAGTCGATCCTTGCCCCCCTGAGTCCGCGCGGCGCAGCAGCATGCACATAGCCCTCCTTCAACTCGATCTCGGCGCCCATCTTTTCCAGCGCGTCGAGGTGCAGATCGACCTTGCGCGCCCCGATGGCGCAGCCGCCAGGCAGCGACACGACGGCCTCGCCACAGCGTCCGATCAACGGACCAAGCACATTGAATGAGGCGCGCAGCTTGCGGACGATGTCGTAATGCGCGACGCGGCTTTTGATCTCGGCGGCGCTCAGCACCATGGCGTGCCCGTTCTGCAAAAGCGCCACCTCACAGCCAAGGCTTTCCAGCAGAGTGCTCAGCGTCGTCACATCCGACAGCCGCGGCACGTTCGTCAGCGTTAGCGGATCCTCGGTCAACAGCGCTGCACACATCAGCTTCAGGCAGGTGTTCTTGGCGCCCGCGATTGGGATTTCCCCCGACAATGCGCCGTTGCCGGTAACAAGGATGGAATCCATAACTGCTCTAGCCCTCTTTCCGGGTCTCGTCCGCCCGCGCCCGACCTTGTGCCTTGCGCCGTGCGAGATTGGCCTTCAACGCCTGCTTCAACCGGGTCCGACGCGCATCGGCCGCCTTTTTTCCTTGCCGGATATCCGGTTTCTTCGTCATGCGCCACTCTCTATCCCAGCCCCGCCCGAGCGTCCAGATTGCGCTTGCGTCACTATGGGATTGCGTCTAATCAGCCGCGCACGGAGCGCTGCCGTAGCTCAGGGGTAGAGCACTCCCTTGGTAAGGGAGAGGTCGAGAGTTCAAATCTCTCCGGCAGCACCATCTCACCAAATTTACCCGAAAACTCACCTAAAGCCTTGATAGGTAAGGTGGTTTTTGGTGTTCTAAACCCGTGCGCCTTTGAATAGGTCAGGTGCTCCGAAAACGTCAGTCTGAGGACGAGTTTCTGAAGCTCTAACCTTCTATTTTCCCATAGTTTATAAGGGTTTGAGAGGAATCTCATGGAGTGTTCAAACATTTGCTCGAAGGTGTGTCGCGGCGCCCGGAAATTCTCCGCTTTCTTGGCAAGAACCAGCTTCTCCCGTTTCAGCGACTCCAATCGGTTTTCGCAGGCTTTCCTGACCCTTGGATTATCGGCCTCGATAATCGTGTCGACCAACTTTTGATTTCGATTTCGACCTTGGCGATCTGGCGTTTGAGAGCGTCAATCGCGGACCGGGCGTTTGCTGCTTACTGACCCCAGGCATCCCGCAGCATCGCTTCCACAAGTCGTGCAAGCTCTGGGCGTCATGCTGTTGACCTTCCCCCGCGATTAGGGCCGGGTCGATCCAGAATCCTCCGGTTTGTTGCACTTGCCCCCAACCTTAGGCCGCCCGGGGCTGGAAAATCCGGGCTCTTGCACTTGCCCCCAACCTTAGGCCGCGCGGGGCTGGAAAATCCGGGCTCTTTCACACTGGCGGGCCGGATGTGCCAGCGGGCTTGATGAGCGATGACGGGACGTTGTACCCGATCGCGCTGTGGGGTCGGTCTTCGTT